>ERZ773068.1-NODE-1-length-510770-cov-23.438583_pt1 | contig 510770 bp, 480 predicted proteins | sample MGYA00580620_ERZ773068 | MGnify/ENA primary metagenome ERZ773068 (study PRJEB29015, sample SAMEA2737983) | human oral metagenome | biome: human oral; feature: human-associated habitat; material: dental | place: China | collected 2101 ... | reverse complement strand
AGCTTGTTCAACTTCTTCTCGTATTTCTAATATTTGATTGTATAGGCTCTTTTTCTCTTTCTTCAAAGTGATAAGTTCTGATTTCCATTTACTGATGGCTAAGGTCTTGTTTTCTCCTAAATGCTCTTTCAGATATTTCTTAGCACTCTCAAACAAAATAAGCTCTGCGACATGTTCGTTGTAAAAATATTCCTGTTTGCTTTTCTTCAATTTTGTATAGGCTTTGTAGATGTCTTTATGCTTCAAATACTTCTCTGCTTGTTCGATAAGTTTGGTGTTATCATCCACTTTCTTTTCAACATCTTTTAAGACTCTTGTAGTCTTGTAGTTCTTATCTCTTAAAGCAAGTAGCAAGACACTTCGGGAGAAATAGAAGTACTATTTATCGGTGGATAAAGAGGTGGAGAGAAATTAATAATTAATCCAGACTTTAGAAATTATGATAGACCAAATAGAGCCCTTGGAAATAGATTTCGTTTAGAATTGTTTTATTCAATTATAGATCGATTAAAAAGAATGTGAACTATAATAATTGAGCCGCTAAAGGCATTTATTGAAAGAAAGCAAAATAGACTAGGGCGCCAACAACGGTGCCGAGGATAATCATAAAGGTAATGGCGATAGCGAGAGAAATACCGACGCCTTTGGGGCGGTCTTCAACGATCATGGTGCCTTTTTTGGCTGTCTTTTTGATATTTTCACGTTTGGCATAAACATTTTTGCGAGTTTTAGAAGCCGAGGGAGACTCTTCGCTGCTCTTTAGCATCGAAGAGGCATCAAAAGAAGTGCTGGTCTTAGAATTATCCTTACGAGAATCGGAAAGAGGACGCTTAACAATTTTATCAGTATTAATAAAGGGAGAACGACCGCCTAAGATATAATTCATGTTATTTTCGGAAGTATCCTGAATAGATTCGGAAATTTGTTTTTGATTGTGAGTTTTTTTCGATAATTTCTCAGGACTATCAGCAGTAGAATCCTCAAAAGCGTCATAGAGAAGCCCCTCCAGGTCATTCTCTGAAGTGACTGAGTTAGTACGTGAGTTAAGAGAAGCCTGTACTAATGGATCTTGATCATCTTGAGGAATCTGGCGAGAGGGGCCGGCAGGTCGAATACGACCAAAAAGTTTACGATTTGGGGAGACGACCACCTGGATGCGTGAAGCTGGCAGAACTTTGGTATCTCCAGCAGAACGAAGTGTGGGTTTTATTTGTGATTCCGCTACTAGGGGGATGGCTTTAGGCTGGATTTTTGTAGAATGGAGTGGAGTAGTAACTGCGGGCTCAGCATTTTTCCTAAACGGAGAAGTTTGAATAGGAGCAACAGAAATACGACGAGAGATATTGATTTTTGAAGCTTCTTTTTGACGCTGCATTTCTTGCATAGCGCGAAGTTTACGATTTTTCTCTTCAATCTGACGACGACGAGCTTCCTGCTCTATAGCCTTACGGCGAGCTGTCATCTGTTCTACGGCTTCTCTTTGCGCGATTTTTTGTGATTCAATAGCCCGCTGACGTTCAGCTTCAAGAACACGGTTTCTCTGTTCTTCGGCAGCCTGATATTCAGAAAGCTCTTGTCTGGCAGCTTCAATACGGCGCTGGTTAAGACTTTTAAGACGATTTTGTTCCTCAATCTGTTGCCTAATTGCTTCACGACGTTGCATTTCTTGTTTAGCAATACGATGACGCTCAAGATCGCGATCGGTAGGGAATGCAGAAGCAGAGCGAGAAGTAGTACGGACGGGCGCAAAATCCATGCGTCTGTAAGAAGCTGGAGATTTTGTCATTCTTGACTGTGCCGACCTTGGCTGTGAAATCTTGATTGGAGTTCTTGATTCGTCTTGCATAAGTTCTTATCTATATTCTTATATATTATACTCGATTTTTAATATTTTTCACAAATGGCTTAAGTTTATTCACGAACACGCTTAGCAGTTTCAATAATTTCATTAAAATTGTCGGAAATTAGACTAGATTCGCCGACAAGAACACCGTTAATACCGGGGATAGTAAGATAAGCACCGGCGTTATTCGGATTAACACTTCCCCCATAGAGGAGCGGGATCTGCTCTGCAGTTTCCTGCCCATAGATGTCGACGAGCTGTTCTTCAATCAATTGAATAGATGCAGCAATTTCATCAGGGGTGGCTGGGCGAGCTTGTTCGGTGCTGGAAATAGCCCAGACTGGCTCGTAGGCGATGAGACATTTTTTAACATCTTCAGTGTCAATTTCGGATAAACCACCAAGTAATTCATCTCTTAAAACATCCTTGGTTTCGCCGAAATTGCGCTGATTTTCGGTTTCACCAATACAGAGCACGGGAGTGATACCACTACGGATCGCGGCGGCAACTTTTTGACTGATATCTTTATTGGTTTCGCCAAAAATAAAACGACGTTCGGAATGGCCGACTAGGGCATAAGAAACGACACCGCGAAGCTGAGCAATTGAAATCTCGCCGGTATAAGCCCCAAAATCTTTTTGATAAAAGTTTTGGGCGGCTAATTTGATCTTGGACTTGTTACGTTCAAGCTGAAGAGATAAAGAGGCAAGAGAGATGGCGCTTGGAGCGATAATAATTTCAAGACCACGCGAAGGTTTAATCTTTTTAAGAAGTCGTTGAAGGTAAATTGAAGAATCTCCGACTGTTAAGTTCATTTTCCAGTTGCCCATCACGTATGTTTTCATAAGTTTATTATAGCATTTTTAGATTTACTTTTGGTTTTTTGTCGGTTATGATGACATTAAAGGAGTAAAAATGAAAAAAGTTCTCGCATTTGATATTGATCAAACTTTAAATATCGCAAAAACACCGATCCCAGAGGAGATTGCGGTACTGCTGACGGAATGTTTGAATAATTTCGAGATTTGCCCAATTTCTGGACAAAAGTTCGATCAATTTTTAATCCAGATTGTCGATCGATTGGTTGAGGTAGCCGAAGTAACTCCAGCACAACTTCAGCATCTGCATCTGTTTGTGGCTCAAGGTACGCAATATTATAAATACTCGCCGTTTGCAAACGGTAACGATGGTAATAAATATGATCTAAAAAATTGGGAGTTAATCTATAACTATCCATTAAATGATGAAGAAATTAGTTTGATTTCGAGGGCGATTGAGCAAGCAGCTAAAGAACTTGGATTCTGGGAGGGTGATAAATTAAAACCTGGAGATGAAATTATTGAAAACCGTTTATCACAAGTAACCTTTTCAGCATTAGGGCAGATGGCTGGTACGGAAGAAAAATATGCCTGGGATCCAGATTGTAGGAGGCGTGAGAAAATTGTGGCAAGAGCTAAGGAACTGGCTTCAAATTTTATGTTTGAGATTGGCGGAACTACTAGTATTAATGCAGTAAAGCCTGGTATGAATAAGGCCTTTGGAATGACACATTTGATGGAAGAGCTGGGGGTTCTTCGTGAGGATATTCTGTATTTTGGAGACATGACGCAACCAGGTGGCAATGACTATCCAGTACTTGAAATGGGGATTGAGACGATCACAGTACGAAACCACAAAGATACCGAATACGCGTTACGTGGAATTCTTGGCGTTTTATAGTGATATGATATAATTAGCTTATGTTAATCGAAGGCTCAAAACTTTTAAATTATCCTATTCTGAGTTTACATACGGCTTCTAGAATTGCGGAAGTGAAAGATTTGGTGGTTGATCCTAATTTTTTGAAGATAGTCGCCTTTGAGATTAGTGCAGTATCGTCAAAACAGCGCTTATTTTTAGATGTAACTAGTGTGCGAGAATTTTCTAAAATTGGTATGATTGTGGATTCGGATGAAGAATTTATCGAACAAAATGACATAATAAAGCTAAAAGAAACTATTGAACTTGGTTTTACCCTGGAAAACATGAAAGTGGTTACCAAAAAGAAAACAATGCTGGGCCGAGTGGAAGATTTTATGGTGACGACTGATGGTTTTCAGGTTATGCAACTAATTGTTAGGAGACCTATCTATAAAGCACTGATTGATCCGGAATTAGTGATTGGTCGCTCGGAGATACATGAGATCAACGATAACGAAATTATTGTCAAAAGCGAGGAGAGTACAATTATGAAAAAGTCAGGAACTTTGGACTTTGTACCTAATTTCGTGAATCCGTTTAAGGATGGGAAATATATTGCGCGAGGAAATAATACTTCTATTCGTAAATAAGAAGGATTTATTTAGAAATGTTCGTCTCCAGAATTAAGAAATTGATCAAGTTTACTTTTGATTAAATCATATGAAAAACCTTGACGCGCAAGGTATGCGATGATTTTTTGGCGGTCCGAAGTTTTTCTGAGCTGTTTTTTGATCATTTTTTCAAGTTCAGCTTCTTCATCTCTAAGAAAACTACCAGTTTCACTATTAAACATGGCATGCTCGATATTTTCATCACTAATTCCCTTAGTTTTCAACTCCTGAATAAGACGTTTTGTACTGATCCCCTTATTTTGATGGCGATTTTCGACAAAATAGCGAGCAAATTCCTGATCATTGATGTAGTTTTGAGATTCAAGACGTGAAACAACTTCCTGGATCATCTCTACACTGATATGATCGGCTGGTTTTGTGGGGAGATTAGTCCTCTTAGAACCGCGATATTCATAAGTATTATTTTCCGTAAAATCAATTTCACGAATTTTCCGATTTTGCTCTTTGGCGTGTTGGCGAATCTCTTTGACTTTAGAAGCATATTCGGTATCGTTCTGCAGTTTGATTTGGTGTTCCTCAAAGCGCTTCCAATCCAAATCACGACGAACCTTTTTACGCTTGAGATAATCAATAATCTCTTTTTTGGAATGAGGACGCGAAAAACAATATTCAAGAGTACTTTGATAGAGTTTGCCAAGTCCAGAAAGATTACATAATTTTTCAATTTCGGCTTCGGTCAAAACCTGACCTTGATGAAGTTTTGAGTCAGAAAGCTCAGTAAGAGTTAATGAAAAACTAAACTTACCATCAATAAAAACATTGACACGATGGGTATCACGAATGGCACCACGCAAACTAGTAACAGTTGGCATATCTTTTAGTGAAGATTATTTTTGGCCTTCCTCAGCTTTGGCACGAACTTTTTCTTCGATTTCAGCGAAAAGCTCAGGATTCTCTTTAAAGAGACGTTTAACAGCTTCACGTCCTTGGCCAATAGTCTCACCGTTATACTTCAGGAAGGCACCGGCCTTGTCGAGAACACCATATTGGACAGCGAGATCAAGCACATCACCAGTTTTTGAAATTCCTTCATTATACATAATGTCGAATTCAGCAGTACGAAACGGTGCAGCAATCTTATTTTTGACTACCTTGATTTTAGTGCGGTTACCAATGATATCTTCACCATTTTTGATTTGACCAATGCGGCGAATGTCTACACGAACCGAAGCATAGAACTTAAGTGCGTTACCACCGGTGGTAGTTTCTGGGTTACCGAACATTACACCAAGTTTCATGCGAATCTGGTTGATAAAGATAACGGTGGCTTTGGATTTTGAAATAATGGCTGTAAGTTTACGCATGGCCTGAGACATAAGACGTGCCTGTAGGCCCATCTGGGCGTCTCCCATATCACCATCAATTTCAGCTTTTGGAGTAAGCGCAGCAACGGAGTCAACAACAATCAGATCAACAGCATTGGAACGAACAAGGGTTTCACAGATTTCAAGAGCCTGTTCCCCGTTATCTGGCTGAGAGATCAAAAGATTGTCAATCTGGACACCAATTTTTTCAGCATAAGATGGATCGAGAGCATGCTCGGCATCGATGAAGGCAGCCTGACCACCAGTTTTTTGAACTTCAGCAATAGCGTGCAATGCAAGAGTGGTTTTGCCGGAAGACTCAGGACCATAAATTTCAATAATACGACCCTTTGGATAGCCACCGCCGAGGGCAAGGTCTAATGAAAGTGAGCCGGAATGAATTAACTCAATATTCACGTTATGATTTTCACCAAGCTTCATGATGGAACCATCACCAAATTGTTTGGTGATCTGAGCAATAGCAAGTTTCAATGCTTCAGATTTGCCATCTTGTACAGAATTTTCTTTGGTTTCTTTTGGTTCTTTTGCCATAGTTTGTCCTTTATTTAGAATTAATTAATTTGACCGGCAATATAATTGCGATCTTTCTCTCTACAGAAGAATAGATAATCCTTACCTCGCTCTCTTATTTCAAGTATAGCCGAACTCGTAGTTTTTTCAAGCATGAGGAAAAGTTTTTATTCACAAAAGCGAAAAATGCTATCTCAAGAAAAAGAGACTATTAAAACAAAAGAGACATAAATTTCCTCTAGACTACTAGAAGATAGTTATTTTATAAGGGCAAACTTGTTCTTACCACGCTTTAAGACGGAGAGAGTGTTGATTTCAAAATTTAAATCTGTAATCTTAATACCGTTAACTGAAATAGCATTACCAGAAACTAACTGCTTTGCCTCGGAGCGAGAAGAACAAAGACCAGTTTCAGTGAGCGCATCTAGAAGCAAGACGGAGCCAGATTTATCGGCGAGCTTTATAGTAGGGAGCAGAAAAGAAATTGATTCAACTTCAGATTCGGAAAGAGTTTCTAAACGACGATCACCAAAGAGAAGTTCAGTGAGAAGGATGGCGGCAGCTGCAGATTTTTTGCCATGAACAACTTCGGTAACGCTTTTGGCCAAAGCTTTTTGAGCAATGCGCTGTTCAGGATGAGCACGATGTTCAGAAAGGATCTGATCGATGACTGATTTATCAAGTACGGAATAAATCTTAATTAGATATTCAACAGCTTCATCGGCTTGATTGAGCCAAAATTGATAAAAGTCAAAGACGGAAGTGAAGTTGCCAGAACCATTATCAGAACCAGCGAGCCAAACAGCGTTGCCTTCAGATTTACCAAACTTACGGCCAGAGACCGGATCAATAATAAGTGGAGTTGACCAAACATCAGCACGACCACCCTCGAGACGCTTGATCAAGTGGACACCAGTAGAGGCGTTACCAAATTGATCAGCACCACAGAGTTGAAGATCAATGCCGTGAGTACGGTAGAGATGAAGAAAATCATAACCTTGGATAAGAGTGTAAGAAAATTCAGCATAAGAGATACCGGAACCGCCTTCACCGATGCGATTTTGGATAAATTTACGGTCAAGAAGTTGGGTCATGGAGAAGTTTTTACCAATAGAACGGAGAAAATCTAGATAGTTGATATTTTTAAACCAATCAAGATTGTCAACCATAGTAAGTTCATAGTGATCATTAGTAGGATCACCATCACCTAAAGTATTAGCTGCACCATCTGGGCTGATGATGAACTCCATCTGCTTCTTAATACAATCCTTGTTGTGTTCAATTTCCTCGATCGTCTTGAGATCGCGTTCACCATTTTCTTTAGGATCACCGATTTGACCGGTTGCACCACCAACAAGAAGATAAGGCTGATATCCGTGACGAACAAAGCAGGCGCACATCATAAGCGCAGCAAGATTACCAATAGTGAGAGAGTCGGCAGAAGGATCAGCGCCGAAATAGAATTTTTTATGTTCTCGCTGATCGATTTCTGCAGGATTTTTAATTGTGTTTTCGGCGACAAAACCGCGCCAAGCTAATTCTTCGGATAATTTCATATCCTTATTGTAGCACAGAGAGCGCGGTTTCAAATTTCAACTCTGTTGGTTATTTTTATATTGAGAGACATCAAAGACTACGGGCGTGTGATCGTATCGGTAGTCTCATACCCCTTATCATCAGTTAGGGTAACGGTGATAGTAGATTCGGTACCGGTCATAGTGTAACTTGGATCATTGAGACCGGAAGAGGCAGAACCATTTTTAACAACAGTACCATCCACTGAGATTGTGTACCTCATAGAAGAAGCAGAACCAGTAGTAACCGTAAACTTCAATTGTGTAGACGAAGCAATGGTACGAGTACTGAAGGAGACGGATGGTGGAGTATAAGAACAGTCATCTTCGGTGTTTGGATCATAGCCGTTTGGATCAGTGGCATAGGTTTTGTTCTTAGAGATTGGGTCGATTGAGTAAGTAATTTCAACATCAACAGTGAGAGCAGGAAGAGTACAACTGCTAGCTTTCTTCTTGGTGAACTTGTTGAATTTAATAGTTTCCTTTTGGATACCGTTGTTTTTGCTATTAAACCAGCTTGGCCAGATGTCAGTAATACCGTTGACGGTGAGTGTTTGCATACCGGCAGGCTGAACTGGCTTGTCGCCAGTTTTCCATTTACCGTCGGCAGCGTAAACCTGGGTGTGAACTGGAGCCATATAATCACTGATTACGGTGCGAACAATATCGTTTGAGCTATTCCAGAGACCAGAACCGTCGTGATTACCATTCCAAACTACCGTAGAAACAGCGGAGGAGTATGAAGCCATAAGTGAGTCTTTAGTAATGGCAGAGTTGGCGGTAGTAGTAGTACCAGTTTTAGTGGCGGTCCAAACACCTGGTACGACAAAGCCTTTAGCACGGGCAAGAGAACCCCAGACCATGGTACGAGCATTAGCGTCACCAAGAATATCTGTAACCATATAGGCGGCCTGTGCGTCAAGAGCACGTTTACCAGCGGTATCTTCCCATTTTTCAACCACATCGCCAGAGGAGTTTTTAACTTCTAGAACGTAGGCGAGTGGCTTATAGATACCACCACGAGCAAGAGAAGCATAAGCATTGGCATGCTCGATCGGACGAACGTTACAGCCGGAACCGATAGCGATCGAGAGGCCAGAGGAAGCATCAGTACAGTAAGAAAGATCACCGAGGTCATGAGCAACTTTGAGACTATTCTCAATACCGTTAATATAGAGAGCCTTGACGGCTGGAATATTTAGAGAGTTGGCGAGGGCTTTGCGAATTGGAATGTTTCCATAGAAAGCGCCCGAGTAGTTACGAAGCATACAATTGCCAGTAGAACCTGCACAGTAATATTTATCAATATTTTCATCCTTAAGAATAGAGCCAGCACCATAATTAATACCTTCACGCTGAGCAAAAAGTGGAGCATAATCGAGAATTGGCTTGATGGTTGAGCCTGGCTCGAGGAGAGCAGTAGCAGCATTCACTTCGCCATAGACTGGTTTATGCCAATCAGCGGATCCGACCATGGCAATAATCTGTCCGGTTTCAACATCAACTGAGGAAAGTGAAATATTATCACTACCGTTACGTTTCATTAATTTAGCGCCGTTAGCAACAGCAGCTTCGGCGTATTCTTGGGCGCGAAGATCGAGAGAGGTCTTGATGGTAAAGCCACCGGCACGCATGGTTTTGACGCCGTATTTTGCTTCAAGTTGCTTCTTAACCTCAAGGACAAAATGAGGGGCTTTAATATTTGTATAGCGACTAACTTCGGGCTGAATTTCGTCAAGAATATTGACTTTCTTGGCCTCATTAGCCTGATCTTCAGTGATATAACCCATTTTAACCATGACATCGAGGGTTTTATGTTGCCTGGCAATAAGAGCATTATTAGCGACGGTGTTATATGGACTGAGATAGGAAGGATTGTTGGGGATGGAAGCGAGAAGAGCGGACTCAGCAAGAGTGAGCTCTTTTGCAGATTTTTTAAAGTAGGCCTGAGCAGCACTTTCGACACCATTACGACGACCACCATATGGAGATTCGTTGAGATACATCGTAATGATTTGTTCCTTAGAGTACATTTTTTCGAGCTCAAGAGCGAGGATCATCTCTTTGATTTTACGAGGAAGACCAGAAACAGTACGGTTACTGGCTTCGTCAGAAAAATAGACTTGTTTGATTAGCTGTTGAGTCAAGGTCGAGCCACCCTGCACACCATGACCGGTGACCGTAGAGATGGCAGCACGTATTAGAGCGAAGAAATTAACACCTGGGTGATTATAAAATTCACGATCCTCGATAGCAACAGTGGCCTGGCGCATATAAGTGGCGATGTTTTCGCCATCGGCAACAAGACGATAATCACCATCACCTTTATCTTCCCAGAGAACTTGGCCATTGCGATCAAGATAAGTATTAACGGTACCAGAAACCTTCATCTGATCAAGACGAATTTCATCAAGATCTTTTTTGTAGTAAAGAAAGAGACCACCAATAGCAATAACAGAAATCAGAAAAAGAACGGCAGCAGATTTGAGGAAGAAGAAAAGACCTTTTTTTGAGAAAATGAAACGAAAAACACGTTTAGGATGAAGTCTAGCAAAGAAGCGCTTGACTGGATCTTTAGGAAGCTTTGCTAGCTCTTCAGCGGCTTTGCGGGCTTTTGCTTCTTTTTTAGCACGAGAACGGTAAATGAGGGATGAGTATAGATTCATTTTTTGATCTTTTTTGTGAAAAATTGAACGCTTTGGAGCTTTTGCCTCAGATTTCTGTGAATTGCTAATCGAGCGTCTAGCTAGGGGATCACCATTAGATTTTGTTATTTTTCCCTGTTTTTCCATAGCGGTTTTTTCTTTATCCTTACCAGTATTAACCACCCTGTCCTCCATTTTATTGACAATTTATCATAATTATACACTTGTATTTTAGTTAGAGCAACTGAAATATTTTTATAATTTTTTGTAAAAAATAGAGTAAAAAGAGCAGAAAAAATGGATTTTAAGCTTGAATTACTTTATAATGATAATGTTTATCTTCCTAAAGGTTGTAAGAATAATAAAGGTAAAATGAAGGCAATAAAGAAATCCACGAAAAGATCGATTGGTAAGAATATGATGCCAATCTTTTTCTTGTTGGGGTGTCTTATAACTTTCACAATTTCCCTGTTAGCTTATTCAAGTACATATGCAGTGGTGACATATGGCTCAACTAATACTCCGCCGTCATTGATTTCCACTGAGGGATATTATGCGAGTATCACACTTCCAAAATCAGTAAATTACACACTTAGTGGATCTGATATGGGGCAACTAGTAAGAACCGACGCGAATGTTTCTATTTCAACGAACTCAGTGACTGGTTATAAAATGTACGTTTCAATCGAGAATGCGGGGCTTAGAACTAATGCTCCTGTGCATGAAATTCCCTATGATAACCAAACTAATGCACCAGTTCAAAAATCAGATTTAAATACTAATACTTGGGGTATTTTTCTAAAAAAGAACGGTCTGGATTACGTAATTCCACTGTGCGACTTTAATACTCTTTCAAATAGCTGTTTAGTATCCGAGAGTAACGGGCCGATAACCAACAACAAAGTTGCGGTTGATTATGGAGTGAAAGTTGATAGTAATACGCCACCTGGAGCATATCGAGCATATTTGGTCTATTCTGCGGTGGTAAACTCAAGTGTTACGGGCGAGTTCCCAATAAAAGAAGTACAAAATGCAAAAGTACCGTTACTGGCAAACGGAAATACGGTGACTAACAGTGCAGGAAAGAAACTTAAACATAAGTTCCGAATTCAGGTTCCCCTAATCGAAAATGATCAGGATACTTATCATCGAGTGAATTACATAAAAAGATATAAGGTTACCGTAGGTGGGGTGGACTGTGAACCTCAAACGGATGATGCTGAATCAAGTAGAGACGGTTTTACTTTTAATTGTATTGCTGATTTTAGTACTGCTAGTCCGAGATTTCAGCCTGGACAAAAGGCGGAAATGGTGGTGGAAACTAAACCTTATGGTTATATTTATTCAAAACAAAATGCCGTAGAGTTTGTTGCAGCTGAATCAACGTTCCACTACACTGGCACACCACAAGAGATGGTTGCGCCAATTCAAGGAAAATATTTTATCGAAGCGATGGGTGCAAACGGAGGCGACCGCACAGCAGCACAAGCGGCTAGATATTGGTATGGATCACCTGAGAATTTCCTTTCAGGAAAAGGCGGGTATTCAGCCGGATATAAGGATTTTACTGAAGGCGAAAAGACAATGGTTTTTGTCGGGGGTAAAGGACAGGCCGGCAACGACAGAACCACGGTCGGGTACAACGCAAAGGGTGGTTTTAACGGTGGAGGCAACGGATCAACGGGACTTTTAGTAAAGGGGACGACTCTAAACGATTGGGGAGCCGGTGGAGGCGGTGGAGGTAGTGATATTCGGCCGGATGTCTATGATCATGGGCCATATCACAATCTAAGATATGCTCCAGGAGGTAATCCTTCAGACGCCTTGCTTAATGTCGGTCCATGGGCTAACCTCGAGAATGGAACGTATCAGGCGGTAATTAAAACAACTAATCTGCCAGATGCAGATTTTGAGGGCTTACTAGCTTATTATGATTTTGGTTACCATTATCTACCCGATGTGTATTATCAGAAATTTGGCGACTACATCTTAGTGTATTTTAATTACCCTGTTGGTTCACCAGCAGCTACCCATCTTCCTAGCGGTAACCCTGGACCAGCGATAGAAATTCGTCTAAAAGTTAAAACAACAAATCAAGTAGCGGATATTACTAGCATAAAGTTCTATCGCTTAGAACAAAGAATACTGGTAGCTGGGGGTGGAGCAGGTGGTTCGCTCTGCTTTAGAGGTGGACACGGCGGTGGCACTATGGGTGGACAAAGTAAGTATCTTGGATCAACATCAGACCCGAATTATAGTAGTCTTTTCTCTGGGACTGGCGGTACACAAACAACTGGGGGAGGATCAGGATTCGGAGCGTCTGCCCCGATTCCAGCAAATGTTTATCCAAAAATAGCCAATGCGGTTTTAGGTCGACCGGGTGCCGGTGGTGGATGGGCGGGTGGATTTACCGGACAAGGAGCTTATGACGAACATCAGACCTGTGCTGGCGCGGGTGGTGGCTCAGGATATATTGGCGGAGTCCAGAATGGAACAACCTATGGATATGGCGAAACTGGTTTTTCAATCACACCTTGGACAAGTCTCGAACCGGCGGATAAGAACGGTATCGTAAAGATGAGAGTGACTGACTATCCAGGCGGTGTCGAATAAAAACCATTACTTTAAAAAATAAATATCTCATATATGAGATATTTATTTTTATATGATAAGCTACTTATGAAGTAAAACTTAAGTGATATAGTATCGATTTATCCAAAATGATATAATACTTATATGACTGAAATTATTTTAATATTAGTGGTAGTGATATTCCTACAGACTTCGTTTTTAGCGGTACGTTCTTTTAAGAAGAGTTTTAATTACTACGGACAAACTCGTAAAATCTATATCGATTCTTCAACTTTGATGGACGGAAGGATTTTAAATGTAGCAAAAACTGGCTTTCTTGGCGGTGTACTGATTATTCCTCGTAGCGTACTACGCGAAATGCAACTTCTTGCGGACGGCAAAGATGCTGAAAAAAGAAACCGCGCGAGGGCCGGACTTGATATTGTTAGAGAGCTTGAAAGAGTTGTCCATGTTGACGTGATAATCCTGTCAGATCCACTAGATCGTACACCAGTAGATGATCGCTTAATCCAATTGGCAAAAGAAAATCATGGACTGATCATGACAAATGATTATAACCTAGGGAAAGTGGCGTCAACACTTGGTATTGATGTACTTAATATTAATGATCTAGCTATGGAACTTCGAGCAGATTATCTTCCGGGAGAGAGACTTAAATTAAAAATCGTGGCGGCGGGGAGCAATCCAAAACAAGGTGTCGGATACCTGCCAGACGGAATGATGGTGGTGGTGGACGAAGCTTCCTCAAAGATTGGTAAGATTATCGAAATTGAATTTGTACGTTTTCTTCAAACCAGTTCAGGCCGAATGATGTTCGCAAAAATTGCCGAAACAGGTAAGCCAGGAATGGGTTTTATGAAGGGGCGTGGTCGTAAAAGGTAATTAGTTTTTTTGCGAATACTTAAAACTAATTAATTATCAATGCCGAGTTCAGGATGATCGATGCCATGTTCGAGAGCGTAAGAATTGTAAAGCTCTAGTTGTTTTTGATATTTTTCGATAAGATCTGAGCGACCAAGAAGAATCACGACATCTAACGCGAGATGTAACCTTGACGCATGGTTCATGGTGAGCATGGCAAAAGGCGTAACGGTGCTTCCCTGTTCCTCGAAGCCGTGGCTCTTGACACGTTTTTTATCAGTGTAATTACTGAGAATATCCGTAAAAGTATTTGGATAGCCATGGAAATTGGCCGTAATCGGAGCGGACTGCCCGAAGAGATGATCAAAATCTGTCTGAGAAAGAGGGCGAGTAGTTGTACCGATTGCACCATGTGTAAGCGAAGATACGTTAATGAGCCCAAAATGCATTTCTGGTAGATCCTGGCGCAGGATTTTGATAGCCTCTACGGCTTCACGGGTAGCAATATCACCGGCGGTAACAAAGAGATGATCAAAATCACCTGCAGTATTTTTATTAGAGATAAATTCAAATAGACTACAACCAGCTAGAAAATTTTGTTTTGCCTCAGCTTCGGTTTGCCAAATTGGTTCTTCAGTTTTATTAAAAGTAACGAGATTGACCTGGTTCTTGGATTGTATAAGAAAATCAAAACAAGGATCTACGGCCGTAGCGTCAACTGGAAAGAAACAGTTTACGTGATTACCCGGACGATCTAGCAATGAGGAAATCAAAATTGGAGACTGGTGAGAAAAACCATTGTGGTCCTGGCGCCAACAAGTGCTAGTACTTAAAAGGTTGACTGAGGGATACTTTGGGCGCCACTGAACTTCTTCAGATTGTTCCAAAAATTTGAGATGTTGGATAATCTGAGAAAGAATGATGGTAAAGAATGCCTCGTAACTAGTCATCATGGCTGGCTCGTTGGAGAGCAAATGGCCGATCATGACGGAAAAGAGGACATTTTCAGAAAGTAACTCAACGATACGTCCGTCGGGAGACTCAGGGAGATCCCACTTTTTTTGCGGAAGGGAGACGCCCCAAGCACGACTAGTGGCTTGATAAATCTCATCTAATTTATTACTGGTGGTCTCATCAGGACTGAACAGATAGAAAGTCTGATCTCGCTCGGCCTGTTGTTTAAGTTTCGATCCAAGTACTTTGGCGATAGATTTCTTGGCGGAGCCGGGATTAAAATTATTCATGAATAAAACCTTTCTCACGGTTAAATAGTTCTTCAAAATGATATGAGCGTAGCCAAGATTCTAGGGCGCGGAGTTCGGTTTCATCAGATTTAGCTTTTGGCAAAGGAACCTGATGAGCCTTAAAATTACCCCGAACTTTTAAATCTTCAGCAATGAGTGGGCCGGTGAGACCTTTTTCTGTTTCGAGGATAATGAAGACTGGTTTTTGACTCTGCTTAGCTTGTAAGAGTGCCGCGTCAAGATCAGTGATGAGATTTTGAATAATCAAATCTGTGTCCTGATACGTCAACTCAAAAGCTGTGCGTGCAGTGTCTTGATCTTGATCGTCATATTCTTCACGGATAAAATCAGTGATCTTATGTTCAACAGCCTCAAAAGAAGAAGAATCGGAATCTTCTTCGTCATCATCAAAGGAATCAACAATATCAAGTTCTTCAGTATCGAATGGACTGAGGCGTTCTTCGATACGGATAGGTTGAAAACCAAAACCACGAATTAATTCGTTTAACTGATGTGCGGATCTACGGCTGGCAACGGTTGGACCAGAGATTTTGTAACCATTGAGATGTAAGATAGGGATAATTTTACCATTGTTTGGGGAAGACAGAAGATCGTTGAGGTTTAAACTGGCCAGAGTAGTGGCGGTTTCAAATTCACCATCACCGAGTAGAACAATAGCCGTGCGCTCGGGGTGTCCTAGACAATAACCATAAGCAGTAGCAAGAGAATAACCAAGTTCACCACCCTCACAAATCACGCCAGGGGCAGAGGGACTAGCATGAGACGGAAAGCCACCGATGCGAGAAAATAGCTCGGAAATTTTGGCAAGACCAGCATAATCACGAGACAGGGTCGAATCGACTGCTGCAAGATCACCGTCATAAAAAAGGTTGGCTTGTAAAGCTGGGAAACCGTGTCCTGGACCGAGGACAAAAACGGTATTCTCCTTTTGATCAGCAAAAATATTGCGCATACAAGAATAGACAAGATTAATACCTGGGCAGGTACCCCAATGTCCGAGGAGACGTGGCTTAATATCATCAAAACTTAATGGTCGCTCAAGAAGAAAGTTATCTTTGAGGAAAATTTGAGTAACAGTGAGGTAATTACAGGCACGGATGCGTTCGGCAGTGCGCTGTAATTTATTTTGTGGATAATTCATATGCTTATTATAACATGGAGAAGGGAGCGATGCGAGATACAAGATAATTATTGGTGTTTGACGCGAACCATGGCAGCACGCAAAACTTGACCCTCATAGAGATAGCCTGGGATCAATTCCTCGGCAATGACTTCTTTTTCGCCTTCACCGTCATCCATTGAGATGGCGTTATGGTATTCAGGATTAAAAGCAGTGCCGACGTTAGAATCAATACGAGAGAGATTGAGAGTTTTTAGAGTCTTGTCGAGGGTTTTTTGAACTGGAGAAAGTAAATCGGGATGAGCCTTGAGGGCACGAGACATATCGTCAATGAGAGGCAAAAATTTACTAACAGTGGCGTGCTTGGCCATATTTCTAGCTTGTTCCCTTTGAAGATCAACTTGTTTTCTGAAATTTTCAAAATCTGCACGAGTACGCTGAAGATCACCGATGAGCTCAGCATTTTGTAAGGCAAGTTTTTCAATCTCTTGTGGCTGGTTCTCCGTGGTGAAGGTTTGAGCGGCAGACTGGGAATGAGGATGATCTTTTAGGGAGTGGTCCTCTGAATGATTTTGAGGTATGGTTTGATGCTTGTTCATTTTTTCCTTTCTTTTAATACATATTCTCTAAATATTGGCCGGCGTGGCGGACAAGACTCATAACTTGGGCGTAGTTTTGACGAGTAGGACCGAGGATGCCGATATAACTAGAATCGGAGTAGGGAGAGCGGAATTTACTAATAATAAGCGAAACATCAGAATTTTTACCAATCGGATTCTCTTCGCCAATAAAAATATTGAGTGGCTGACCAGGCTTTGCTTCTTTGAGCCATGGCTCAAGATTATCTAACAATTGCGAAACGTTCTGGATGCGCTGATAATCCATGAATTCGGGTTGAGAAAAGAGTTTGGAGATGCCAGAGAGATAGAGCTGGTTGCCGATCGTGGCGAGGCCAAGATTACCAGTCAATTCGACTAGCATATCAACGGCAGTGCGGATAGCATATTCGATTTGATTCTGGGCGTTGATGCGAACCTCAAGAGCGTGAAGACTACGATTTTTATCTTGAGGGCCAGAAGAGAGAGCTCGACTAGGAACGAGATGATGATATTGTGGATCAAGAAAGAGACTATCAGAACCATCAAAATAGTCATCGATGGGGTCAGTAAAATCATCAGGGTCTAGCGACATAAAAGAGCTAGCGATAGAGGGAGAGATGGAGGGGTCGATAGTGATAGTGCTATTTTCACGTTCGACTAGAGCGTTAACGTAAAAACGGTAGCCAGCATCGGTGGGAATACGGCCAGCAGAAGTATGCGGAGAAGCGATCAATCCAAGTTCCTCGAGCCTGGCCATCTCAGCACGGATAGTGGCACTAGAAACATCAAAAAGCTTGGCGAGAGTGACACTGCCGACGGGAGTGGCCATTTCGGCATATTCTTCAATAATGGCAAAAAGAATAGCCTTTTGACGTTCGGTAAGATGAATCTGTGACTGATCTTCCATAATTTCTAAAGTTTATTATAGCGCTTTGGCACTCAAAATACAAGAGTGCCAAAAATGTAATCATAGTGTGGTATACATCTTAAAAGAGTATGGATAACTGTTTTATAAACTTAGAGATTAAGGTTTTTGAGTGAAATAGCCAGGATTGCCGGGGGCGTCAATATGAGCATATGCTGAGGTGTAATTTGGCCAAGCGTAAGCAGTGCCGTTTCCTCCAACCAGATTATCGGTGCTCATAAATATAGTAGATGGATTTGGAGTAAGATTGGTCGTAACGAAGTTAGATGAAGCATAAATGGTCTTGACTTTCATGTAATTAAACATACCGTCTGCCCTCTGAAGATTATGAGTATCAAAACTAGAAAGATCGAGGGTACCATTTGGATGCGAGACAAAAGTAAAGTAGAACATGGCCTCCATATTTGTGACGTTTCTGGTATCAAAAGAACTGACGTTAAGATTTTGAAGATTAGCAAGTCCGACGAACATACGTTCCATAGTAGTAACTTTGCTGGTGTCAAAACTTGAAAGGTCAAGGTTCGCAATAGGAGGATTTGTGCTTGTCATAAAGAACATTCTCGACATGTTCGTAACATTTCGGGTGTCAAAACTAGAAAGATTGATATTAGTAAGAGACTCCATATCTTGGAACATACGTTCCATAGTAGTAACTTTGCTGGTGTCAAAACTTGAAAGGTCAAGGTTCGCAAGCTTCTTTGTACCAGCAAACATATAATTCATATTAGTAACATTTTTTGTAGTGAAACTATTCAAGTTGAGACTTGTAAGTTTAGGTAGATTATTGAATAAACCATACATGGATGTAATAGAATCAAGCTCCCAGCCGTTAAGATCAAGAGATTGGAGGTTAGTATTTCCTGAGAATGTAGATTGAATATTACTAACTTTTTTAACATTGAGACCTGAAAGGTCAAGAGAAGTGGCTTTTTTTAAGTCTTGAAACATATAACTCATATCTGTAACGTTACTAGTATCGAAGTGCCTAATATCGATAGATGGAAGATAAGAACCAGAAAACATACCTTGCATATTTGTGACTTTACTAGTATTAAAGCTTGACAAATCTATAGGATCAACGGACCAACTTGGACTATAGGCATAACAGCCAAACATATAGCTCATATCTTCCACATTACTAGTATCGAAGCCAGCAAGATTAATTTTTTTGATAGTCCATTTGCTACTATGGAACATATAACTCATATTTTTGACGCGACTGGTATTGATACCGGCTGTATCAATAAGGTTCATACCAGAAGTGTTGTCACCAACATCATTGAACATATAGCTTGAGTCTTCATTAGCATAGGCAGTATCCGCGTCACTATACCAGAGGATAGACTGAGTGGCCGCATCATACCAAACATAGGCAGGGACGTCAGAATCCGCAGTAGAGACAACCTTAGTATCGGCACCAGCAGGAGGGGCAGAAGTAGAATGTTTAAAGGACTTAACAACACCTATAGAACCAAGGCCAATAAGAGTGTTTTTAAAATCCTGACCTCGTATAAAGGTTGTTGAGGTAGGAACATGATTTGTGATTGAGGAGAATAAGACTTGTTTTGTATATGACCCTGACAAGAGGTCTGGTCCGGATTTCACGCCAAATTCAACATTGTAATTGACGGTGGCGGGATTATTTTCGGTATACAAAATATCCGCACTACTGAGTTTGGCTATGGGATTGAAATTACCGGAGGGGGTGGTTTTTGAAGCACGGTATCCCCACTTTTTGGGAGTAAAACTTGTTTCGCTGATACTGGAGTCAATACTGGTGATTTTTTGAGCAACCGAAGAGTCGGTCGGATTTAGACTAGTATCTTCGTCGACGCTAGAAATATAAGTAGTAGCTCCTGTTATATTGTTTGTGCTGACATTGAGGGCGATTGTAGACGACTTAAATGTCGAGGACTGAATTTCCGTGCCGTTAAAATTGAAATTAACAACAGGGCTGGAAACGGAGGTGGATAAGGAGGCGGGGTTACCAGGCGTACCAGGAGCGCCTGGAGCTGCAAAAGTCGAAGTCTGGGATTGATAGATAGTGAATAGACTAAGGAATACAGATACGAGGCTGAACACAAAAAAGGGAATAAAATAAAAGTTTTTACTAGAACGAAGACGGAGAAAGGTGTTTACATGGCTGTTACTTATGAGATTCATATTCTCCTTTTAAATAACCTTAATTTTTGTTTGTATTATAGATTATAACATAATCAAAATAACATAAGCAAGATATTCTGTGTTTTTATATCCAGGATGATTATTTGAAAACTAGAGACATTATTTAAAAATCCTATACATGATATAATTAATCATGGATAGACAAAACTTGAATGAAAAAATAGAAATGATAAAAAACTGGCTGGGTACGGGAAGCCTCAATATCTTTGGTTTACCGATGAGTGGCAAGGATACGGTGGGAATGAGACTTGCAGAAGATTTACAGGCAAAATTCTTATCTTCCGGGATTATAATCCGTGCCTATGAGGCGGAACAGAATGAAGATATGACTGGAAGTGGAAAACTAATTCCAACAAATACCTTTTATGATATAATCTTGCCATATTTTTCACGCAAAGAACTTCAGAATGATTCCCTGATTTTGTCCAGTGTGGGACGCTGGTCTGGTGAAGAAGATAAGATTATGGAAGCCGCAAGAGCGGGTGGACATGAAATTAAAGCAGTAATTATGCTGGATCTGACAGAGGAAGAAGTAAAGAAGCGTTTTAGAGTAGCAAAGGAGCTAAACGACCGTGGCGGACGAGCTGACGATGCAAATATGGAGGTTTTTGAAACCAGACTTGCCGAATTCCGTGAAAAAACGATGCCAGTACTTAATCACTACGATGAGTTAAAGATGCTGATTAAAGTACCAGCAAATCAGAGCCGTGACGAGGTTTATGATACCGTAATTGATAAGTTGATTGAATTTATCGGATAAAAGATATCAAGCATATCATTTTAAAGAAATAAAACATAATTACACAATTGTGTGTCCTAATCACGTTTTAACATGACCGTAAAGGCTTCGGAAGGGATGTCAATTTTGCCGAAACGTTTCATCCTGGCCTTACCACGTTTTTGTTTCTCAAGCAATTTAGCTTTGCGGTCGCGGTCACCAGTATGAATCTTGACGGTCACATCTTTACGAAAGGCACCGATGGTTTCGCGAGCGATAATACGAGCACCGATAGCGGCCTGCAAGGCAACTTCAAAATTTTGGCGAGGGATCACTTCTTTCAGTTTCTTTGTAATTGTACGGCCGATAGAATCAGCTTCAGAACGATGGCACATCAGAGCTAATGCATCTATGCGTTCACCGCCAATTAAAAAATCTACACGTACTAAATCTTCAGGACGGTAATCCGAAATTTCATAATTAAAGCTGGCATAGCCGGAAGTAAGTGATTTTAATTGATCATAAAAATCAGTAAGAAGATTGGCCATGGGAGCCTCAAAATTGATAAGAGCACGATCTTCGAGATAAGAAATATTTTTCTGCAAACCGCGTTTTTCAACAATTAAGGTCAAAACATTGCCGATCATAGAGACTGGCAAGATAATTTCACCCCTGACCCAAGGTTCGCGAATTTCGGAAACATAACTAGTGTCAGGAAGATTAGAAGCAGATTTAATTTCAAGCTCCTCGCCGGAATTAAGGCGAACTTGATAGTTTGTGGACGGATTAGTGACGACGAGATCTAATTTAAATTCACGTTCAAGACGCTCCTTGATGATGTCCATATGAAGAAGACCGAGAAAACCGATGCGAAGACCAAAACCTAGAACTGGGCTGTTTTCTGGTTCAAAGCGCAAAGCGGAATCGCTGAGAGATAGTTTCTCGATAGCATCTTTTAAATCTTTATACTGGTCATTGGAGACTGGGAAGAAACCAGCATAAACAAAAGGTAAGACATTTTTATAACCCGGGAGCGGAGTACTGGCAGGTTTCTTCTGTAGAGTGACAGTATCACCAACCTTAGCTTCGCGAGTGGTTTTTAGGTTAGTCACAATATAACCAACTTCGCCTTCAGAGAGATTATCTTTAGGTTGCATACCAGGCGTCAAGACACCAACCTCAAGAGCGATACCATTTATTTTGGAAGCCATCATGAAAATATTGTCGTTCTTTTTGATTTGGCCATTAAAAATGCGAACATAAAGTACAACACCACGATAATCATCAAAATAGGAGTCAAAAATGAGAGCACGAGTTTCGAGAGTGGGATTAGTCGATTCGGGTTCGATTGGAGTTTTTGGGCTTGGTGCTTTTTGGATAATTGCGTCAAGAACCGCTTCAACGTTTAAGCCGGTCTTAGCAGAAACCGGAATAATATCTTCTTTTTTACAACCAAGGAGATTAACGATTTCGCCTGAAACTTTTTCGACATCAGCAGCTGGAAGATCGATTTTATTGATCACAGGAATGATTGTGAGATCCTGCTCAAGAGCGAGGTAAACATTGGCGAGAGTCTGTGCCTGGATACCCTGGGTGGCGTCGACAACGAGGATAGCCGATTCGACAGCCTGTAGAGAGCGTGAAACTTCATAAGAAAAATCAACGTGACCGGGAGTATCAATGAGATTCAATTCATAACCTTTGTAATGCATTTGAACAGGAGTCAATTTAATCGTGATTCCCTTTTCACGTTCAAGCTCCATGGAGTCAAGCAATTGAGATTTCATTTGTCTCTTTTCGACCGTACCAGTGATCTCCATCATGCGATCAGCAAGAGTGGACTTACCGTGGTCAATATGCGCAATAATGCAGAAATTGCGAATGTGGTCTGAATTCATGAGGTAATTATAACAGATATGAGGTAGAGATGGAATGAGCAGAATTTGGTATAATTTAAGGGTGAAAAAGATTTTGGCAGTATCGGGTGGAATTGACTCAATGGTGCTACTTGATATGTTCTACAAAAAAGAACCAGCCAATATTTTGGTGGCACATTTTAATCACGGAACAAGGGACTCGGCCGATGCCGACGAGATGTTTGTCAAAGAGAAATGTGCGGAATTGATGGTGCCGTTTGAATCTAGGAAGATTATGCTTGGAGATGGAGTTTCCGAGGAGGAGGCCAGAGAAAAAAGATACGATTTTTTATATCATGTCGCGAATAAATATAATGGTATAATTTATACTGCACATCACGTGGACGATCTTTTAGAATCCATAGTAATTAATCTGATTCGTGGAACCTTTTGGCGAGGATTAGCACCGTTTGGAAATACAAAAGTTCAAAGACCGCTAGTGGATCTCAGAATAGGCAAGATTGATATTTTACGCTATGCTAGTAAGAATCATCTCTGTTTTCGACAAGATCCAACGAATTTTGAAGATGATTATTTACGAAATAGAGTGAGAAGAGCTTTAGGAAAATTAGAACAAAAAACAAAAAATCAACTACTAGAACTTGCCAAAAAACAAAAAGTTTTGCGTGAGGAGATCGAGAAAAACCTTACCGATTTATCTAAGCAAATTATTATAAAAAATTCGGGGGATGAGATAATTTTTCAAAGAGATTTCTTTAAGAGCAGTGCGGGGGAGACGATGTGCGAAAATAATATAAATACACAGGAATGCGAGAAAAAGGTGAATATGTTGACGTGTGAGATTTTGAGAACGATTTGTCTTGGAAGAGGGATCTCGCTAACCAGACCTCAAATCATAGATTTTTTAGAAGCAATTAGAGAATATAAACCGGGAAAGAAATTTAACTTGCCAAAAGATAGAATGGCGACAATCAGTAGAGATTTTGTAAGGCTTTAATGATATAATATAGAGAAGAAAATGATAAAAACAGGAAGGTCAAAAGATGTCAGGACACAGTAAATGGGCGACCACGAAACGCCAAAAAGCCATCGTCGACGCAAAGCGTGGCGCGGCTTTTACAAAAATTGCAAACCAGATTGCGATTGCCGCAAGAAGCGGTGGTGATCCTTCAATGAACCCTACTCTTGCGATGGTACTGGAAAAAGCTCGTAAAGCGAATATGCCAAAAGCGAATATCGAGCGGGCAATTGCAAGAGCGACCGACAAGAGTGCAGCCGTGATGATTGAGGAAACCTACGAGGCTTATGGTCCTGCAGGAATTGGTATTATCATTGAAGTTGCGACCGACAACAAAAACCGCACAATGCCGGAAGTGCGCAATGTACTTTCTAAAAATGGTGGACGTATGGCGGATCCAGGAAGTGTGATGTTTCAGTTTGCGAGAAAGGGAGTGATCGAGATTGCCGAAAAAGGCGAAGATGCACTGATGACAGCTCTTGATTGTGGTGCGGAAGACGCCAACGAAAGTGAAGATGGGATTGAAATTATCACAGAGGCGACTGATTTAATGAAAGTGAGGCAGGCCTTGATCGATGCTGGTCTTTCTGTAGAGAATGCAGAACTTCGCTACATCGCAAATACTTCCGTGCCAGTAAGTGAAGAGGATGCCGAAAAAGTCGACAAACTTTTAAACGCAATTGACGATCTTGACGACGTCACAAACGTATTTACGAACGCTGAATAATCTGTTAAAATGATTAACGGAAGGGTGGCCGAGTGGTTGATGGCACTGGTCTTGAAAACCAGCAAGTTAACGCTTCGCAGGTTCGAATCCTGTCCCTTCCGCCAAGTGGCACCATAGCTCAGCTGGTTAGAGCGTAGGACTCATAAGCCTAAGGTCACTGGTTCGATCCCAGTTGGTGCTACCAAAATTTAGAAGATTAATAACGAAGTAATTCGTTATTTTTTATTTACCAATATTTCAAAAAATGATGATTTAAATTACTGAGCCTAATCGTCAGAATTAATAAAATCAAAATCTCGACTCGTATATTGGCCTTCTTTTGGCTCCCAATAATCTTCGGGATTATTTTGATCTGTTTGGAAGCGAATCTGATCAGTTGGACCTTCTTCATATTCAGAAATGGCCAACTGGATGCTTGGATCAGAGGCATGATAATCTAGCATTGAGTCGGGGAGATCATATTCACGGAAGTTAATTGAGTCCAAATATTCTTGAATCTCATGATCCGTTTTTTCACCGAGTTCTGCCGATTCTTTTGGTTTATAGGCGGAAGGATAGTAACTGAAATTAAATAGGGACTGGCGAAGTTCTTTAGCGGCGGCGAGTGGGCGACCGAGATATTCTTCTGAAATAAGATCCCAATCGATAAGATTAGCGGTAAAATTCTGTGCAGTCTTGACATCGCGACTAATACACTTGTTCATCATCAAAGCAATATCGAAAGTGCGAATGCGATCAACATGTTGAATATCCTCTAAAGTTGGGATAGAACTAGAGAAGCCTGAAATAACGCTTTGCATCATGAGAGCCTTGAGAAAGAGACGGCTGCTTAGATTATTATCATAATTCGGTAGCTCATAATAAGTTGGGCGGATAATATTTTCGAGAAAATCATTTCTTGCAACGTCGGTAAAATAAAGCTGGCCGTTTAGAATTAGACTTTGATTGATGGTAAAATCGCGCGTACGAAAATAGTGTTCAAAAGATTCACTCTTGATGCCATAACCAAAAGCATAATCATCCGGCATATACTCTTTTGACAGCCGGTCAAGATCATCTGGAGTGATTGGCTGGTCACCTTCACGATCATTAATATTCACAAGGTCAAGATCACGAATCGGCTCGATATCACCGGTCAAAAATTGCCGAACGGCACTTCTTGCAACTCCACCCATGACGGCGATTCCTTGAGGCAGTTCGTGCAGAAACGGAAAGCGCTCGTAGATTTCAGGAGTAAGAGGATATTGATTGATTTGACGATGTTCATCACGAAATTCTACACGCTCATCTCCATAGCCTTCATTATACTCACGGCTATCTTCCTGATATTCGCTATCATTTTCTTTATAATTATCGTTATCTACATTTTCGTAATCATCTTCGTTTTCGTGACTATCCTCATGTTCATGATCGTCCTGATGATTTAGATCAACGCGTTCTTGGCCTAATCCAAGTTGTTTTTGAAGACTTGAAGAAATAGAAGTGAGCAGATCAAGCTCAGGGTCTTGATATGTTTTGTCAGTTTCAGGTTGATAAGAAGATGAGGTTAGAACATCCTGAGAATCCAGAAGATCTTGATTTTCAACATGAGGGGATTGATCAATTAATTCAGACATTTTAATACCTTTATGTTTATTATATCAAACATAAGCAGAGGCTGAGGAAAAATGGTGGCCTATGATAGAATAATGCTATGATTGCACACATTGAGGGAGAAGTTTCTGAAAAGTTTTTAAATTCGATTATTGTTGATGTTCACGGTGTGGGATATGAAATAGGCTTGTCACAGATTGATGCCGAGACTACCAATGTAGGTGAGAGGAAAAAATTTTATACATATCATGCAATACGAGAAAATTCCGAAGATCTATATGGCTTCTCGAGTTTGATGGCGAAAAAGATTTTTGAGATGTTAATTTCTGTGAATGGAGTGGGACCGAAAGCAGCGATGGCGATTTTATCTTTAGCAAAACCAGAAGAAGTACGTAATGCGATTGCAAATGCGGATACAGCATTTGTAGGTAAGGCAGCAGGGGTGGGTAAAAAATCCGCTGAACGCGTGATTGTGGATTTAAAAGATAAGGTGGGATTACCAACAAAATATGGCGCAACTGAAGCAGTTACGATCCAAAATCAGCCTAAAAATGATGAGGCACTTGATGCTTTAATGGCGCTAGGTTTTCCACTGAAAGAAGCGACCGACGCGCTTGCAAAAGTTGATAGAGATCTTCCGGTTGAAGAAAGGATTAGATTAGCACTTAAACAGCGTTAATCGTATGTTGGATAAAAAGTACCTGGCTATAATGATCCAGGTATTTTTAACGGGTTTAATTGTTAGGAGTATTGAAAGTAGTGCTACTAGTGTCAACATTTTTCGGTGTAGAAGTAACAGGAATATTTTCTTCAATCGTTGACGAAACTGGAGCAGTAGTTGCAACAACCTCGACAACTGGAGGTGTTGAATCTGAGTTAGTATTAGCAAAAGCAACTGGCTCCGTAGTAACGACAGTAGTGGGAGCACTGGAGTTAACAACAGTAGCTGGTGTACCAGCAGGACAGGAACCGTCAGAAGATTCGCCCTTTTCAACATGAACAAGATGAGTGATAGTTTCAAGCTCATCGGTTGGTGTATCAACGTTCTCAAAAGTATAGGTGGTTTCAGAGCCAATAGTCGACATACGAAGAGTACCAATACTAAAAAGATGTTCAAAAATTCCGGATTGCTTGAAACTAACGTCTTCAACCGCAATAAGGTCGATTACATTGGTAGAGCTAGAAAAAAGAGAAGTGACAGTATTTTGGATTAAACGTTTGTTGGTGACATAGAGACAGTTGCCGGAATAGACATGAGTGGAGATGAGCGTGGCAATCCAGATCGTACCAAGCATAATGAGAATAATCATGAGCAAAAATGATCTCGAAGTGGTGTCAAGATTAAAAATAAAGGAACTGCCACCATTGACGAGAATACTCGCGGCGATCAGAATGACTGAACAGATAAGAGCACCAGCCCAAAAGCCGAGAGGGATAAGTTTAGTTCTTTTAATTACCAAAACAAGATGTTCACCTTTTTCAAAAGCGATGCCCGGTAGCTGTTTTTTGGAGTTATTTGCCATATTCTGGTCCCAATTAATTTGCGTTATTGTAGCATTTAAAGGCAGTTTTTGCAAATTAAAGCCTATTCCTTAAACAGGTTAGATGTCGTTTGGCTTTTTCAGTGACACGGCGACCGCGAGGAGTTTTTTCAATGAAGCCAAGTTGGATGAGATATGGCTCATAATAATCCTCGATTGTAGTGGTTTCATCACCTGTGAGGGCGGCGATGGTGGTAAGACCAACAGGTCGATCTTCATAATTCTCTAACATCAACTCCAACATATTGCGATCAGCAGGATCAAGACCTAGTTCATCAATTTCGAGAAGAGCAAGAGCCTTAGTAGCGGTTTCAGTATCAATCACACCATCACCATTAACATCGGCAAAATCACGAACACGCTTTGTTAGCCGGTTGGCAATACGAGGGGTGAGGCGAGAGCGAGTAGCGAGAAGAGACGTGGCCTCAGGCTTGATTTTAGTATTTAGAATAGTGGCAGTACGGGTTACGATTTGTTCAATTTCGGGAATTTTATAATATTCCAAACGGTGGGTAATACCGAAACGATCGCGAAGTGGGCCAGCGAGAGAACCAGTACGAGTAGTAGCACCGATAACGGTAAAATGTGGGAGATCAAGACGGACAGAACGAGCAGCAGGTCCCTTACCGATGACGATATCAAGTTTGTAATCTTCCATGGCAGAATAGAGAATCTCTTCAACTGCACGACGTAGGCGATGAATTTCATCGATAAATAGAACATCACCATCTTGGAGATTGGTCAGGATTGAGGCGAGATCACCGGCACGCTCGATGGCGGGACCAGAGGTGACACGAAGATTAGCACCAAGTTCATGTGCAATGACGTTTGCCATGGTGGTTTTACCAAGACCGGGAGGGCCGTAAAGCAGAACATGATCGAGCGAAGTGCCATCAGCACGCTTTTTGACGGCATCAATGGCGATTTTAAGATTACGCTTTAAGCGTTCTTGACCAACATATTCCTGAAAACTGGTTGGGCGAAGACTAACTTCAATCACCTGTTCTTCGGTATCATCTTGATGTGAAATATTATCAATTACACGCTCGATTGCCACTTTGGTCCTTTCTGCCTGATAGTTATCTACTGGCGCTTCGGAAGTCTGTATTATATAATATATTGTAACATCTATGTTAATTAAAGGAGAATTATATGTCTGATATTGAGGCTGAGAACTTTAAATCCAGCGAAACCTATAAAAATCTACAGACTGCTTTTGCAGGCGAGTCACAGGCTCGTGTAAAATACCAATTCTTTGCTTCACAAGCTAAGAAAGATGGCTATGAACAAATTTCGGCGATTTTTACTGAGACTTCTGATAACGAAAAAGAACACGCGAAATTATGGTACAAATATCTCAATGATGGTAAGGTAGCCGACACAAGAACTAATCTTAAGATTGCAGCAGCTGGCGAAGACTATGAATGGACAGATATGTATGCTAAGTTTGCAAAAATTGCTCGGGAAGAGGGTTTTATCGAGATTGCTACAAAATTTGAAGGTGTGGCGGCAATTGAAAAAACACATGAGGAACGCTATTTGAAATTGATGAAAAACATCGACGATGACGTAGTGTTTAAGTCTGACAAGGTGACAGTTTGGAAGTGTCGAAACTGTGGTTACACTTTTGTGGGTGAAGAAGCTCCAGAAGTTTGTCCAGTTTGTTCACACCCTCAGGCTTTCTTTGAAATCCGTGCAATTAATTACTAAATAATATTTATGATTTAAAAATAGACTTTATTGAAGTCTATTTTTAAATTTATTCACAGAGATGCATGAACGAATGAGTAATAGCGGCAGCGAGAGCATCGGCGGCATCATCGGGTTTTGGTACTTCGGAGAGATTTAAGTGAAGCTTAACCATTTCCTGCATCTGTTTCTTATCGGCGCTACCATAACCGGTCATAGTTTTTTTGATCTCGTTTGGAGTATATTCAAAGGTCGGGAGATGGTGCTGTCTACAAACAAGCAGAGCGACACCCCTAGCCTCTGCAACAGATATACCTGTAGTGATATTTTTGGTGAAAAAAAGCTTCTCAACACTGACACAATCTGGTTGATTGAGTTTGATGATTTCATGGAGAGATTCATAAATATCGAGAAGACGTTCTTGAAGTGGAGTATGGGCTGGTGTAGTAATTACACCGCTGTCAATCATTTTAGCACGACCAATAGTCCGACCGTTCTGCCTTTTGGCTTCAATTACACCAAAACCACAAATACCTGTACCAGGATCGATGCCTAAAATTCTCATATTTTAATTCCCCAATTTTGAGATAAATTTGTGTAGGATTTTGTGATTAAGGATGTATATAAAATATTCATACGGTGATATATTTATTCATTAACATACTGAATTAAAGTGGTACGTAAATCCTTTACTGGAATAATGAAGGGGTCATGGATCGTGGCGGGAGCGATAGCGTGTCTGAAGCCAAGCTTTTTTGCTTCACTAATACGCTGATCGGGACGGAAAGCAGAACGGATCTCGCCACCAAGACCAACTTCACCAAAGACCACATATTCCTCCGAAAGTTTGCGACCGGCAGCAGCAGAAGCAATAGCAAGACAAACCGCAAGATCGGCAGCAGAATCTTTAACTTTAATACCACCGACGACGTTAAGAAAAATATCTTTATCGCTAAGGTTTAATTTTGTGCGCTGCTCGATGACGGCAATCAAGAGATTAAGACGATTAAGATCAAAACCAGAAGCTGCACGCTTGGGATAACCAAAATTTGTGGGAGTGCAAAGAGCTTGAATTTCAACAAGCAGAGGACGTGTACCCTCAAGAGTGGCAAGAATAATCGAGCCATCGGTATTTTGGCGTTCCGCAAGAAGAGCGGCAGAGGGATTTTGAACTTCACTTAATCCTTTTTCATTCATCTCAAAAATAGCAGCCTCAGACGTAGGTCCAAAACGGTTTTTAACAGCACGGATGGTTTTAAAACCACCATAGCGATCACCTTCAAAATTTATCACTACATCAACAAGATGTTCCAAAACCTTAGGACCGGCAAGAGTACCCTCCTTGGTGACATGACCAACGATGATAACAGCGGTATCGGTAGATTTGGCAGCTTGAATAATTAAATTACCTGCATTAGTGATTTGAGAGACGGTACCTGGTGCGGAAGCAATTTCATTAATGGCGAGAGTCTGAATAGAATCGACGATAACTAATTCAAAATCTCCACTGGAGATAGTTTTAGCAATATCGTTACCAGAGATAGAGCTAGCGAAAACTAATTTATCGGAATTAGCGCCGAGGCGAGTAGCGCGCATTTTAACCTGACTGGCCGATTCTTCGCCAGAAACATAAAGTACATGATGTTTTTTGGCAATTTCGGCACAAATTTGCATAAGAATGGTGGACTTACCGATACCTGGTTGTCCGGCGAGTAAGATAACAGAGCCTCTAAGAATGCCGCCACCAAGCACTTCATTGAGACCTAGAAACTCAGTTTTGAGACGTTCCTTGTCGCTACTAATAGTGATTTCGTTGATTTTAGTAAATTTAAGAAGTTGGCCGCTAGTTTTAGCTTGAGAAATAGCGTTTTTCCCCGCTGGTTCAGTGATGACAAGATCTTCTATAATTGAATTCCAGGCGTCACAATTACTACAATGACCAGCCCATTTTGAATATTTGGTCCCACAATTCTGACAGACAAACTGGCTCGTGCTTTTTACCATATTAAGATTATAACAGGGTTTAATGGTAAAATAAATTTATGATAAGAGAGCTGATCGAAAAATATTTAAAATTTTATCCGGAAGATGTGGAGCGACTTGAAGAGGCAAGAAATCTAGCTAAACAAGTGAAAATATCTGATTCAGAGATTTTTAATCGTAAAAATTTTACGGGACATTTTACGGCTTCGACTTTTATTATTAATCCAAAACTTAAGAAAATTCTACTGCTTGAACATAAATCTTTGGGGATTTTATTACAGCCAGGTGGACACATTGAAGCGGTTGACGACACACCTATGGCGGCAGCACTAAGAGAATTAAAGGAAGAAACTGGAAAATCTGCAAGTGATTTCACTTATATTGCATTAGATCCAAAAGAACCATTAGTACCCTTTAATATTGATTCTCACTATATTCCTGAAAATCCAAAAAAGCAAGAGGACGCACATCTGCACCATGATTTCGGTTATCTTTTCGTGGCAGATGATATTGAAGAAGTAGAGATTGATCCGAACGAGTCGAACGGATTTCATTGGATAAACATTGAAGATTTTTATAAACAACCACACTTTAAAACGATTGTACCTAAGGTAAAAAAGTTCTTGGCTGAAAATCGTGTATAATATGAGTATGATTGAGCAAAAAACAAAGAGGGGTTTTACGATTATTGAATTAGTGGTGGTGATTTTCTTTGCTTCACTGCTTCTGATTTTGTTCTTTTTACAAAAACTCAATCTTGATGCGATGCACCGTGATGAGCAACGTAAAGAGGCGATCAATGCGATGTATTATGCACTAGAGGAGGGCTTTCACACAAAAAATGGCTATTATCCAGAAAAAATTTCAGAAGAAAATTTAAAAGTGATGGATCCGAGTCTTTTTACAGATCCAAGTGGGGTTAATTTAGGACGTGAAGGAAGTTCATACTCTTATGAAGCAGCAAACTGTTCTAATGGAAAATGTAAGGAATATACCTTAAAAGCGCAGATGGAAAAAGAGGATACTTATATCAAGAAAAATAGAAGCTAGAATCTTTGACAAAAAAATATCCACCGAGTTGGTGGATATTTTTTTATTATTTTTCGATGACTTGATCGATTGCTTTTAGTAAATTGTTAATAAATGCTTGATCGAAGTCTTTCTTCTCCCGATCAGTCATTTCATCCCAAGTCTTTTGACGATTATCTGATTCAAATGCCGCGGCCAAAGGATAACCAGTGCCATTGTATGGTAATTTTAATTTTTCTTTGTTAAGGATTCCGTGGTTGATATTGTATACCAATTCCATTTTTCCCGATGGTGAAACAACAGCAACGCATTGCTTAAAATAGCATTTGCAATTTTTGAGATTCTTGGTTTTCTTTTGAAGATATTTCCAAAATTCAGCCCCAGTGGTTTTTTCAGATAATTCTCCGCCCCAACGTCTTAAAGCAACTCCAGGTTCTCCATTTAACTCTTCAATAAAAAAGCCTGTATCATCACCAATACTAACTAGCCCAGTCTTATAAGCGTAAGCTCGTGCTTTTGCTATTGCATTACCTTCAATCGAATTGACACCTTCTGGGACATCAATCTTGATATTGAGGGATTTTGGCGATTCTATATTAAAATTATCGCCTAAATATAACTTAAAATCTTGAAGTTTAGAGGTGTTACCAGTTGCGATAAAAATTGTTTTCATAATTTTAAAATTGAGTTTGTTATTTTTCGATGACTTGATCGATAATACCATAAGATTTGGCTTCTTCAGCGGACATCCAATTATCGCGATCCATATCTTTAATGACCTGGGCGACAGTTTTTCCGGTATTCTTGGCCATAATTTCAGCAAGGCGCTTCTTCAAGAAGATACCTTCTTTAAGCATGATTTCCTGATCCGTAATTTTACCTTCAGTGCCTGAACTAGGCTGGTGAATCATAATACGAGAATTTGGCAAAGCAAAACGTTTGCCTTTAGCGCCACAGCTTAGAAGCATGGCACCCATGGAGGCCTGCAAACCGATACCAATAGTTTCAACATCTGGCTCGATATAATTCATAGTATCAATAATGGCGAGACCATCATAAACGGAACCACCTGGAGAGTTGATGTAGAGCTTGATATCTTTCTTAGGATCCTCATGGGCGAGAAAAAGTAGCTGGGCAATTACAAGATTAGCGGTGTGAGAATTAACATCTTCGCCCATGAAGATGATGCGATCGTTGAGAAGACGAGAATAGATATCGTATGATCTTTCACCACGGTTAGTGGTTTCGATAACGGTAGGGACGAGATAATCATTCACGATTTTTTGAGGTTTTGTCATATTTACTCCTTTATTTAATTATTAACTACTAGAGAGACCCTTGTCAACTCTCGGAATTGAATTGGAATTAATCTGTTCAATGAGCTGACTATTGTGATAAATATTTTGATTATATTTAGCAATGTCTTGATTTAATTTTTCAATAGATTTTTTAAGTTCATCGTATTGAAGATTAAGCTGATTAATACGACCTATAACTGCCTGCCTTTGTTTTCTAAACTCAGTCTGGTTAATAAAATCACCCCGAGCAGCGCGCGAGTTAAACTGAGTAATCTCGTCGCTTAGTTGTTGCTTTTGCTCTTGATATTGCTTGGTACGGGAGTTGATTGACTGCTTTTGTTTTTCAATAGATTCTTTTAAGCGATTAGTTTCATTCTTAAGCTCAATAAAAACATTATGATATTGCTGATTAAAACTAACGATTGATTGACGATCTGTAAAGTATCTTTGATAATAACGTTCGAGAGACGCGGGAAGGTCTTTAACCTCGGTACCAATACGAGAGTGGAGCTCGTCGTAAAATTCATCAGGACGATAATTCTGCATAGAAGTACGGAGATCAGAATCCGCAGGAAGGCTATCATAAACCGACTGGAGTTGGTCTTTTAGATTTAACTTTTCCCAAAAAAGGAGGCGATGGTAGGCAGCATGTAGCATTTCATGAGCCGTTGTAACTTCACGAACGCCTGGAAGTTCGGAAGAATTTACATTGTAGACATAGAGACGATCTTGATCTTCGCGATAACAACCTAGAACATAAATTTCTTGACTGTGACTATTACAGTTCTGATTAAAACTTTTCTTATCTTGCAACTCAGGATGGGTGGCGCGGAGAATGAGGTTAGCACGATCAGTAAGTTTTAGAGAAGAGGTAATAGATGAAAGTTCACCAGACAAGATAAAATCTCTAGCCTTAAACTCATCTTGAAAAATGTAGACGCAAAGACAGGCGAAGATTATAAGAAAGCCTAGGAAGAGGCCGCCAAACTTTGCGCGATATTTCATAGACTATTTTTCCTTTTTCTCAATTTCAAGAACTAATTTATCATTTTTAAGATCAACTACGGCGATCTCGCCTTTTTTGATTTTCTCAGAGATGATAGCTTCAGAAATGATAGACTCGAGATAATCCTCGATGGCGCGACGAAGTGGACGAGCGCCGTTTTTAGGATCAAAGCCTTTGTCGATCAAGAATTCGGAAGCTTTTTTAGTAAGCTTTAAGCCAAAAGATTTGGTGGCGAGACGTTTTTTGAGATCAGAAATCATATTATCAAAGATCTGTTCAACTTGTTTCTTGGTAAGAGCGTGGAAAACTTCGATCGCATCAAGACGATTAATGAGTTCAGGTCGCATAGACTTCTTAAGTGCTTTCATAGCAGCGTTTTTACTAGCTTCATATTCCTCCTCAACGAATTTATCACTCTTTTTATTTTTGGTACCAAAACCAAATTCAGCATCGTCGTACATTTCATCAGCCCCAAGGTTTGAAGTGAGAATAATAATTGTATTGTTGAATTTAATGTGGTTGCCTTGTCCATCGGTTAAAACACCGTCCTCAAGGATTTGAAGTAACATATTGAAAACTTCAGGATGGGCTTTTTCAATTTCATCAAAGAGAACAACAGAGTATGGATGACGACGAACAGCTTCGGTGAGCTTACCACCGTCATCGTAACCGACATAACCAGCAGGAGCGCCGACAAGACGAGAAACATTATGTTTTTCGCCAAATTCAGACATATCAATTTTAATCAGTGCATTATCGCCGCCAAAAACCTCGCGAGCGATTACTCTGGCAAGCTCAGTTTTACCTACGCCGGTTGGCCCCATAAAGAGGAAGGAACCAATCGGACGTTTCGGATCACCGATGCCAGAACGGCCGCGACGAATAGCTTTGGCAACAGCCTTGATCGCTTCTTCTTGACCAATAACAGACTTTTCCAGATGTTTTTCAAGATCGGTGAGCATTTTCATTTCGGAACCGTGAACTTTGGAAACCGGGATACCGGTTTTTAAGCTAATCGCAGTAGCGAGATTTTCTTCAGTAAGAGTAGGGGAGATCTCATCATTAATGCCAGCCTTTTCAAGTTTTTCGATTTCTTCATCGATCTTAGCGACGCGAGTTTTATAGAGAGCCGCTTTTTCAAAATCTTCAGCTTCAGCGGTTTCTTCAATCTTCTTTTGAAGATCCTCACGTTCAATCTTTAACTTTTTATATTCTCCACCACCTTTTTTATCGGCAGCAACTTTAGCAATGGCACTAGCCTCATCGATAACATCGATAACTTTATCTGGCATAAAACGGTCATTAATATAGCGCTTAGACATATTAATAGCGGTTTCCAAAATTTCATCCGGAATAATGACACCATGATGTTTTTCATAATGAGATTTTACACCCTTTAAAATACGTAAAGTAACAGTATCAGTAGGTTCCTCAACGATGACAGTTTGGAAGCGGCGTGAAAGAGCTTTATCCTTCTCGATGGTCTTGCGATACTCATCCATTGTAGAAGCGCCAATGAGGCGAATTTGACCGCGAGCAAGAGCAGGTTTTAAGATATTAGCGGCATCTAGGCTGCCTTCACCAGAGCCGGCACCGGAAAGGAGATGAATTTCATCAATAAAGAGAATGAGATCTTTATTGCCAGAAGCTTCGTCAATAATACCCTTAATGCGCTCCTCAAATTCGCCACGAAATTTAGTACCAGCAACAACAGAGCTCAGATCAACCTGATAAATTCTTTTACCGATTAAATTACCTGGGACTTCGTTTTTAACAATGCGAGTAGCTAAACCCTCAACGATGGCAGTTTTACCAACGCCAGCTTCGCCAATAAGAACTGGGTTTGACTTGGTGCGACGACATAGAATCGTGACAGTGCGTTCAATTTCCTGGTCACGACCAATAACGGTATCAAGTTTACCTTGTTTAGCCATTTCTGTTAAATCTTGACCGTATTTTGTAAGCCACTTAAGAGGAGTTTTACGAGTGAAGCCAGCCTTTTTCTGATCAATCTTAGCATCTTCAGCCTGCTTTTCAGTGTATTCTTCAATGGTATTAGTAAGACTATTTAAATCGACTTTAAGACCTTGAAGAATAAGACTAGCACGAGAATTTGGCTGGCGCAAAAGAGCATAAAGAATATGCTCAGTGCCGATAATTTTGATCCCCTGCTCTCTAGTAAAATTAGCAGCCATGCGAAGAGTTAAGACGGCAGCCTCAGAGAGAGACATCATGGCCATCTGGGAGCCTGGCACCTCAACGGCGGTGTGGTTAATAGTTTTTTCAACTGACTCGAGATTAACATCCTCATCCGCAAGAAAGCGGGCACCAGTGCTGGTATCCTGAGAGAGGATACCAAGGAGAAGATGCTCTGTACTCATATAACCGTTATTATATCGTTTAGCATAATAATCAGATTTCTGGAGTGCAAAACGGGCATTCTCGGTCAAATTATTCATAATTTCTGTAAAATCATCTTGCATAGTTCTATTGTAAAGCAAAAACTAGCACTGTCAAGTGTAGAGTGCTAATTTATCGCATCCAAGCCTGGGAGAGGCAAGCCAAGCAAGAATTCAAGACTAGCGCCACCACCGGTAGAGATCAGGCTGTATTTTAGTAATGAAGATGAGTCGAGATCCCGTGAATTAACAGTATGAGCCTCGAGAAGTTTTTCAACGTAACCTGAGGTATCACCGCCCAAAATAATGGTTTGGTTATATTCAGGATTTTTTCGGCCAATAGTCTCAGCAATAGCTTTTGATGAAAGATCAAAACCTGGCTCCTCGGTTTTACCAGCAGTACCATTCCAGATAATAGTATGGCTGTGCTTGATGGTTGGGAGAATTTTAGATAAAGAAAGGTTGCCGATATCGAGCTTGTTCCCTTCTTGATCTTCACGAAAATCTTCGGCAACATAAATTTTAGGATCAGAAGGAGTATAGCCATCAGCGGCAATTTTACCAACGACAAGAATATGGTCAGCAAGTGAAATAAAACGATCAATCAGAGGTTGTTTGTCACTAATTTTTGCACCACCGATAACCATGGTAACTGGTGGCTTGGGAGTTTGAAGAACCTGGCTTAGATTTGTGACCTCTTTTTCGATGAGAAAACCCGCAACGGTGGGGAGAAGCTGAGGAATTTGGACAGTAGAGGCATGAGCGCGGTGAATAACTGCAAAACCATCCTGAACATAAAGATCAGCAGAGGTATCATATACAATTTGTTTTGCAAAATCCAAACTATTCTCTTCTTCTGCACTGGAGAAACGAAGATTTTCAAGAAGAACGACGGAACCTTGGGGCAAAGCATCTATCTGATTCTTCACAGTTTCGCCAATAGTTTGTGAAATAAAAGTAACTGGGCGATCAAGAAAGCGAGAAAGCTCCTCCGCAACTGGAGCAAGAGAAAGTGCAGGATCGAATTGACCCTTTGGGCGACCGAGATGAGAAATTAAAATAATATGATGAGCCTGGCCAGCTAACAGGTATTGAATAGTAGGGAGAGCAGCCTGCAAGCGAAAATTGCTGAGTACTTTGCCGTCTCTCAGTGGCACATTAAAATCCGTGCGTACAAGAATGTTTTTATTTCGTAGATCGATATCACGAATCGTGGTTTTATCAAACATAACTATAGTATAGCCTTATGATACAAAAAATAATACCCTGTGGCGGGTATTATTTTCACAATATTGAATTGTTTTGCTATTAGATGCTACGAATTTGAATTGTGTCGGTGCCAGAAACGGTGTTTGGCTGACCAGAAACAATAACTGCAAGAACCTGATTGCTACCCTCTTTTGGCGCAACATAGCCAGAAGCTTTGAGCTCTTGAAGCAGATCGATGCCATAGTTGTCGGAGTACGGACGAACAAAGCTGGCATTTGCATAAGTAAGAGCAAGTTGACCAGCAACACGAGCGCTGCTTGTAACTGAGATAATTGGAAGAGTTGGACGCTCAGCAGCAATTGAGTCAGCGATAGCACCAGAAGCGGTTTCGCAAACGATAACATCAGCGTTGATTTTTTCAGCTAATTTGACGGCGGCATTGGCGACAGCATTATAGCTTTCATTCTCACCCTTTGGATCAGTATCAAGTGGATTGACGCCGATGTGATTTTGAGTATAGAGAATGATTTTCTTCATCTGCTTGACAGCTTCAATTGGGTATTTACCCTGAGCAGTTTCGTCTGAAAGCATAACGACATCAGCGCCTTGAACGACGGCATTGGCAACATCGGAAACTTCAGCACGTGATGGCTCTGGACTATCAACCATTGAACCAAGCATTTGAGTAGCAACAATACAAAGCTTACCATGTTTGCGACAGAGATTAACAAGCTTGCGCTGGACAATAGGGACAACTTCATTACCAGCCTCAACCGCCATATCACCACGAGCAACCATGATGGCATCAGTGGCTTTAACGATAGCTTCAAGCTTTTCGTCGGTTTCAATAGCTTTTTTAGTTTCAATCTTTGCAACGATTTGCGCAGTTGAACCATGAGAAAGAAGAATTTGACGAAGTTTCTCGACATCCTCAGCACTCTGGATAAAGCTCATAGCAACAAAGTCAAAATCACGAGAAGCACCAAATTCGATGTCAGCCATATCTTTTTCAGTGATAACATCACCACCAAAATCAGTATCAGGAAGGTTGAGTCCTTTACGGCTCATGATAAAACCGTCGTTTTCAATGCGCACACGAACTGCGGTGTTGCTGACAATCTCGATGACCTTAGAACGGATCTTACCATCATACATGAAAAGTGGCTCGCCAACTTTCATGCGCTCAGCAAGATTGTACTGAACTGGGAGAGTGGTTGAACCGTCGTGTTCTTTGACGGCATAGTCAAGAACTAATTCGTCACCAGTCTTAACATCGAGACGGTCGTCTTTTAAAATACCGAGACGAATCTTTGGACCTTGAAGATCCTGCAAGATAGCAACTGAACGACCTTTTTTGGCAGCAGCGTTGCGAATCCAACGAATCTGCTCGTCACGCTCTTCGTAACTTCCATGAGAAAAGTTTAGACGGCAACCATTAGCGCCGGCCATAATTAATTCTGTGATTTTTTCTTCTGAGAAAACAGAAGGGCCGATGGTGGCCAAGATTTTTGTTCTTTTAAATAATCTACTCATAACTTGGATAATTATAACATATTTATAAAGATACTTATTTAAAGAGAAAATATTGTATTGTACTATATAAATATATAACTTGAAAGATGAAAAAATGAACGAAAAAGCTTTAAAAATTTTTGGGTGGGTGGCAACCTGTACTGCGATGTTGATGTATATTTCTTATTTTCCGCAGATTATTAATAATCTAAATGGACATAGGAGTGGATTTTTACAACCTACAGTGGCAGCAATTAACTGTCTACTTTGGGTTATTTATGGCTTTTGCCAAAAGAAAAAAGAATGGCCGATCATTATTGCAAACGTACCTGGTGTGATCTTTGGAGCAATTGCTGCGATTACAGCCTTAATATAAAAATCTAGAATAGGTTTGCAAAAATTAACCCTTGGATAAAACGTAAAAAACAGATAAGATGCAAAGACTACGGACTAGTTAGATTTGATTTTTTGAAAATGAATAGCTGAATAATCTTCAAGGGTGATTTGATCAGTTTCTCGGAAGTTTTTGAGATCTTTAAAGACGGGGCTAGTTGATTGACCTTTATATTTGATTTGCCAAAAATCAGCAACTTCACCACTTGGAATAAATTGATCTAGATGTTCATGCCACTGAAGTCTGAGAGGGGTTTCGTGTAATTCTTTAGCAATAAGCTGATTTTCCACGTATGTTGCTAATGAATAATCTTGATCAAAAACGAGAAAAGTAACACCGCCCTGCTCACCGGGATCTGTTTTATGGGTTTTTGTCTGATAAATTGCGGTAATAATTTTACGAACACTCTTTTCTGGTGCAAGACTCTGAAAGGTAGAAGACATAACAAGAACTAAAATAAAAATTACCATACTTAAAAACATAATTGGAGACTTGACCGACAATATAGCATCTTTTTTTGAAAGTAATTCTTTTTTAAAGAAAATTTTAAATATTCGTAGAGTACAAAATAATAAAAGAAAAGCAATTAAAATTTGCGCTGTATAAGAAGTAAACTGTTGACTAATTTGAATAAAAAACGGATTAAAAGTTAATACTGATAAAATAAGTGTTGTAGTCTTTAAGGTAAATTTATTTCTAAAAAAGAAAAAGAGAGACAAAATAATTAAACCGCCACAAAAGAACGAAAAAGAACGATAGGTAATTAAGGATGCACCAAAAAAATTTGACCAGAAAGATAATAGATAAAAATAGATTGTCTGAACGAGAGTTTTATTAGTATCAAGCGGTGAAGGAGAAGCTTTGGTGAGAAAATCGCTAAAACACCGATAATTTTCAGCCTCTTGATTTGTAATCGATTTAGTAATACCACTCAGGCTTAACAACATATAAATCCCAATAAGAAAAATTAAAGAAAAAGCTAAATAAAACCGAGGAGTTTTTTTATTGGATTCCATAGTTTGATTTTAACAGAGTTTGGGGTTTTCGTGATAAGATAAAAATATCTGGGCGTGGCGCAGTTGGTAGCGCGCGCGGTTCGGGACTGCGAGGTCGCCAGTTCAAATCTGGTCGCCCAGACCATTGTAAAATATTACTAACGCTTTTTAAACTGGGAACTGGCGGAACGTCCCACGGGGTAAACGCCAGTTCAAATCTGGTCGCCCAGACCATATGTTTGAAATTAATTCGGGGCTTGGCGCAGTGGTAGCGCGTACGTCTGGGGGACGTGAGGTCGCCAGTTCAATCCTGGTAGCCCCGACCATACATTTAAATTCAGCTTTAGAAATATTTAGACTTCTCTTATGAACTGGCGGAACGTCCCACGGGGTAAACGCCAGTTCAATCCTGGTAGCCCCGACCATAAAAAAGTCAACAAAAAAAGACACCGCATTGGTGTCTTTTGTTTTAGTTATTTAGCATATTCAACAGCTCTAGTTTCGCGGATGACATTTACCTTAATGATACCTGGATAGCTCATGGTGGCTTCAATCTTATCCGCAATGTCACGTGCGAGTTTCAAAGCAGTAAGATCATCGATTTGCTTTGGCTCAACGATGACGCGGATTTCACGACCTGCGGAAATAGCATAGGCCTTATCGATACCTGGAAAGCTGGTGGCAATATTCTCTAATTCCTTCATACGCTCAGCAAAGTTCTCAGCAGATATATTACGTGCGCCTGGACGAGCAGCAGAAATAGCATCAACAATTTTAACAATAATAGCTTCTGGGGTGGTTGGTTCAATATCATTGTGATGAGCAGAGATAGCATGAACAACTTGATCGGACATGCCATATTTTTTTGCTAGTTCGGCACCAATTTCAGCGTGCTTACCTTCAATTTTATGAGTAACTGCCTTACCAACGTCATGGAGAAGGGTGGCAGTTTTTGCGATACGAACATCAGCGCCAATTTCTTCAGCAATCATACCAGCCATATGAGCCATTTCAATAGAGTGAAGTAAAACGTTTTGACCATAAGAAGTACGAAATTTTAGCTCACCTAAGAGATGTAGCATCTCATGAGGAATACCAATAATGCCGACTTCACGAGCAGCATCCTCACCAGCGCGGATAACCTCTTTTTCAATCTCACGTTCAGCTTTGCTAACTGATTCTTCGATACTGGATGGATTAATACGACCGTCTTTCATAAGACGCTCCAAGGCATATCTTGCAACTTGGCGACGAATAGGGTCAAAAGAAGAAAGAACAACCATGCCAGGAGTATCATCAACCATAATATCAACACCAGTAGCACGTTGAAGAGCCTGAATATTGCGACCTTCTTTTCCGATAATACGACCCTTCATTTCATCATCTGGAAGCTTAAGAGCAGTAACAGTACGATCAGCAGTCACTTCGGAAGACATGCGTTCCATGGCAGTAACGAGGAGGGATTGAGCAGTGTCATCGATATCACGTTTAATTTCACGCTGCTGTTTGACGACAAGATTAAAAAGGTCTTCCCTGATGTCTTTCTCAGTCATCGCAATTAGCTTTTCTTTGGCTTCATTTTTAGAAAGAGCAGCAATCTTCTCAAGCTTTTCTTGTTGCTTGTCACGAATGGAATGGATTTCATTTTTAAGTTCTTCAATTTCTTTTTCTTGGCGAGAAAGACGCTCAGAACGTTTTTCAATTTGATCAAATTTATTATCAAGAGAAATTTCACGTTCACTAAGACGTTTTTCGGTTTGCTTCCAATCTTTGCGCCTACTATCTTCTTCATTTTTTGATTTTTCAGCAAGATCAGCAGCTTCTTTTCTAGCTTTCAAGACAATATCGGAGGCCTCATTCTTAGCTTTCCTGACAAGATCATCAGCCTTGTTTTTACCGCCATTCTCATTTTTCTTATCATAGGCAAAAACCATGCCAGCACCGACGCCAAGACCAACAATAGCGGCGATAATAATCGGGACAAAATCCATATTCCTCTTCCTTTTATTATTTTTGATTTGCTAATATTTTCCTGATATTAGCTATTTCAACAAAATATATAATAATTACATTTTTGATAAAATCATCCCCCAGACGACTTTATTGTAACATATTCTTATTCGTATGGTTCAATATTATCAGTAAGCATGTTGCGGATTAACTGATTGGCAGTATTCTCCAAGCCCTGTTCTGCACTATCGGTGCTGAAGACGACTGGATCCACATAGAAATAATTATAATCTTTATAGGTGAAGACTTTGGTACCAAAACGAACGCCGGTAGTGGCATCGAAATCACCATCAGTAACCGGGATACGACTGAGACAACCTTGACGACCAAGATTTTTACCAGGATCCGCAAAAGATGGTTTATACTGAGTACCTTTTTGAACAGCATTAAAGCAAATTGAACTACGGAAAGCATAGCTATTTAAAATGTAACTAACACTGGTGAGGTTATCCGGGATTTTAATCTTGATGCGCCAATCAGTAAGATAGATATAACCAGTGGTTGCTTTATAGACCGGAACGTCTTCAGGCTTATTGATATTAGAAATACCAGTGGTTTCTTCAACAGCTTTAATAATTTTATTTTTAGTAGCAACAGTTTGCTCAAGGGTTGTAATTTTATCACCTTGAGACATACCAAAAACAAGGCCAATAATACTTAAAACTAAGAAAATTACCATTAAGATACCAAAGACAAGAGACATAGTGGTCATCTTTTTAAGTGATTTTAGGGCGATAGCTTTAGGGTCAGTTTTAGGATCAATAGGATGAGGAAGTTCATTTTCTGGAATAGGAGGAATAGCTGGATTGGTACTAGTTTGAAAGTCAAAATGAGTGGGCGAGACAATTGGAACGTTTAAAGAAGTTTGGGGAGCATTTAAATCGTTGGTACTATTCTGTGAACTAGTATTCTTAGCTTGTGCGGCAGCTAGATTAGCAGCATTAGCAATTGCTCGCTCGGCAAGTTGATTATTGGAATTTGGATTACCAGAACTGGCAGCCTGAGAAAAACCATTGTCACCAAATGGGCTGCTTGAAACGGTCGAAAAAGGATCTTGGGAGGTAGTAACGAAGGTATTATTTGTTGCTTCAGTAGTTGCTGACTGAGTGTTTGCCGATGATATTCCGCCACCAAAAGTCACACCACCAATAGTGGTTGAATTATTATTTGAGAAAGTATTTTTTTCTTGATCCATGTAATGCCCCTTATTCTTAAATAATTATAACAAAGAATCTCATTTTTTGGGCAGAGTAATATTGGCCGGGCGGCCGTAATCCGGTAGAATAATGGGGACTCGTTCACCAGTTGACTTATAAAGCGGAATTTCTAATTGATCAGCAAGAGTATTTACTATAGCAGCGCCAATTCTAAGACCTGTAAAAGAACCGGGGCCAGCCATAAACGTAATTTCAGTTAAATCAGACCAAGTGGCATGATGCTCGTTAAGCTTTTCAAGAATAACAGAGAGAAGTTGCTCAGCGAGCTGATTACCAAGTGGGATACGATATTCTGTTTCGTCAAGCCTGATGATAGTTTCGGGGGTTGAAGTATCAAGGTAAAGCTTCATAAATTAATACTCCTTGAGCCGTCATCGTTGATTGTGATAAAAAAACGGAGATGATCTTTGGGAAGAAGGCTACTAATGGAATCACCCCATTCGATAATAGTAATAGTGTTAGGATTCTGAATATTTTCCAAAAGATCTTCAGACATAATGCCAGGATCATTGAGACGATAAAAGTCATAGTGAACTAGAAAATACTCTTTACCAGCTTTCTGAAAAGGATAACGCTTGGAAAGAGTGAAAGTCGGCGAAGTAATTTCTTCGTCGATCCCGAGTCCCTTGGCAATACCTTTTGTAATAGTGGTTTTACCGGCACCAACATCGCCGACGAGCTCTATGACGGTTGGAGCTTCAAGCGTCTTTGCAAGGTTTTCACCAAAGTCGATCATCTGCTGTTCATTAGCAAATTTCTGCATAGGTTTATTATATACCGGTTGAATTAAAATATAAAATACTTATGGTATAATTCAGTTATGAGATGCAATAATCGAAGCCTAAAGCTAATGCGTATTCTAAGTCTAATGATCGTAGTGACATGTTTAGCAGTAGTGATAGCGGCGATCTTTGTAAAAAACAACTTAACAAGTACGAAGCTGGCTAACCAAAAAATGGAGGAGCTGGCACGCGACTATTATGAGAATGATTTTTATAAACGTTTCATTCGCGACCATGTTGCAGTGGGTCAAGAAGATAATCTCGGGCAATACTTTAAAAAATATACACAACTTGGTTTTTCGCCAGTGAAGTTAAGAAAGCTACTTGATTATAGTGAGAAAAATAACAAAGATATGTTGAAATATTTCTCACATGATAAATTTAGCTGTGACACAAATGGCTCTTATGCTTTAATAAAACCAAAAGACCCTTATTCGGTTAAAGATTACGAGATTACTTTTAGCTTAAAATGTAAGGAAGGCTGATTTTTAAAATATCCAAAAAAGGGTTATTGAAAAATAAATGTTTTCTGTTAAAATAATGACAGTACAATTTTGTATGGTCTCTTAGTATAACGGTTAGTACAACGGGTTTTCATCCCGTCAACGCGGGTTCGACTCCCGCAGAGATCACCATTTTATGAATTTGAGCCAGATGGCTCTTTTTTATCCCTAGCTTGATACTATTGCGCCACTGAGATGAGTTTGGTTTTCAATCCAAAAACAGTATTTTGTGTTATAGTTAAAGAGGTACTTGGCGCCATAGCTCAGCTGGATAGAGCAGGAGACTTCTAAGCTCAAGGTCGTAGGTTCGAACCCTACTGGCGCTACCAAATTATTGTTTTTGTTTTAAGTAAAGAAAAAGATGATTAAACTAATCATCTTTTTTGATTATTTGATATTTTTACCAATTTTTATATGTATGCCTGACATAAGGTTTTCTAGAGTAAGTTTTTTTGGTAGTGAATTCCATGAGTGTTAGATAAGACGGAAAGAAAGCGTTTAATTTATTGAACGGTTTAATGGCTTCATGAAACGTCGTAAGAGCACCGACAACTAGGAGCTTATCAGCGTAGGTCTTAAGAGTATTACGAGAATTATCTGGCGCCCATTTTTTGGTGGGAGAGATTAGTCCACGAGAATTATTAATTAGTTCATCAAAAACGGGCGGGACAATACCATTATGCATATGTCCAGAGATAAAATAATCGAATTCACGAAGTTGATATTTGATTTCTGAATTATTTAAAAAAACGGGAGAGTGAATAAGGGCGAATTTCAACTTCTTGGGTGGGAGATGATAAAGATAATTCTCTGGTAGAGACTGTAACTCTTTGATCATCTGAGGGAGATTTTCAGTAACACCATTTTTGGATTTGTAATATGCTGGGGACTGAGTGTAACCTAGACAATAAATATATTGATCCTCATAGACTTGATTGTCTAAGAGATGGACATTCTTAAGCTGACGAATTTGATCAAAGAGCTGGTTATTTTCATCATATTGCCAACCGTGATGGCCGCCCTTGGGTTTGCGGTACATATCATGATTCCCCACACTAATAATCACCGTGGCGAGTTCACCTAAAGACTTCAGAAAATTCAAAAAGCGTTGAAGTTCAGATTCGGCATCAACCATATCCAAAGTATCAACAAGATCACCCGGCATTAAGATATATTTTGGAGCGAGGGATTTAGTTTGCCTGGCAATGGCTTCTAGCTTTTGATCTGTCACTTGATAACTAAAATGCAGATCCGACATAACCATAATCTTAAATGGATCTTGTAATTTTTTATGATGATCAAAAATAGACGGACAAAAAAGACGATAAGTACTTAGGCGAAATAATTTCATTTTTTAACTAATTTATAATAAATACTTGGAGCAAAACGCATACTAGCGAGAGGTTTTTGAAATTTCTTCTCTAAATTGACAAGAGTTTTAGTTTTAAAGATTTTTTTCATGGTTTGACTTCTGAAGTTGGAAACGGAAAGAATATCAGCAATTTCAAAACCAGTTTTTCTGAAGAGATCTTCAACATAGGCTGGATGATAATTATAAAAACCGTCTTTATCAATATTTTTAAGATTGGAAGGAGTCTTGTCAAATGGATTAATCTTAGATTTTTTAAACCAGTAGCGGAACATTTTAGGCAGGGTACGCTTATTAGCAACTTCAATCACGGCAATACCTCCTGGTTCGAGAATGCGGTAAAGTTCATTAATAACGGCAGGGAGATCAGCAAAATGATGAGTGGCGCGAACCATTAAGAGACAAGAGAATTGATTATCTTTGAATGGGGTGTGATAGATATCACCCTGAGCCGTATTGATACGATTACCAAACTCTTCCTTTGCCTGGTCAAGCTCTGTTTGAGAATAATCAAAAAGGGTAGCAGTTTTAGCACGATCGAGATATTCCTTGGCGAGGCGACCATAACCACCGGCAATATCAACAAAAGTATCCATCTTGCGAGGGAGAAGACGCCTGATCGCAAGGCGGTCTGCCATGTCTTCATATTTACGATCGGCATCTTCCCAGAAGATTTTTTTATAATCATAGCCATTGTAGTCGGAAACGACTTTCTTGTTTTGCTCTGTCATGGTAATGATTATATCACGAGACTGGAGTTATTTATCTTTTGGACGAAGGTTGCGAAAGAGAATTTTATTAAGTTTCTCAAAGAATGGTTGAACTTCTTCCAAATCTAGGAGAAAACTCGCTGCGCCATAAATTCCTAAAGAAACAAGAGAAATAACGAAGAATTTTGGAATAGTAACGAAAACGGAATTGTCGGTGGCGCGGAGTGGTAATAACTTCGTAAGAACGTAAGCAGAGATACTAGTAACAATAGTGGCGATAAGCATACGAATAAAGGCAGTCCAGAAACCTTTATTGAGTAAATTTTGACGAGATTTTTTCTGAAGAAGAAAGAGGAGAATAAAAATTTCAAGAACAGCACCAATAGATTGGGCCCAACCAAGCCCATCCGGACCCAGACCAATGATACTAAAAATAATCGACAAAATCATAGTAAAACCGACAGCAATAATACTGACAACAAAAGGAGTCTTGGTATCCTGTCTGGCATAAAAACCACGAGAGGCAATATGGAAGATTGACTGGGCAAAGATGGCAAGAACAAGCGACCCCAAAACACTAGCAATGATAGGCTGGCCACCGTTTTTGACAAAGCTAACAACGTAACCACGGGCAAAATAAGCAATCACGGAAACTGGGAGAGAGATCCAAATAATCATACGGAGAGCACGACGAAAAACATCGTCAAATTTTGTGGTATCTTCATTATTGGTTTCTTCAGTAAGTTTTGGGAAAAAAGCAGTGGAGATAGCAACCCCAATAAGATTAACTGGCATTTGATGTAGGCTGTTAGCTTGCTGAAAAGAACGAAGCGCACCCTTACCCATGCGAGAAGAAAGATTAGTAGCAAGAATGGAATAAATATAGTCAATTCCCTGATCCAGAGATCTAGCAGGTAAAAGTTTAAGAACAGTTTTGAAACCAAGATTTTTCCAATAAATCTTAAACTGATAATCAAAACCGAGACCAAAAAGACCGATTAAACTAATAAAAATCTGAAGAATGGCACCAAAAACAACACCAATGGCAACGCCCATAATGCCACCTTCAAAAAGCTGGAGACCAAAAAGATTGATGCCGTTGGTAAAAACGGTGATACCAATAAGAATACCAACATTATAGAGAGCAGGGGCGAGAGAAAAGAAGACAAAACGACCAACAGCCTGCTGAATTGAATTAAGAACAGTGGCAATACTAAAGAGAAAGGGATTGATGGCAATAACACGCATCATATTAATAGCAAGGATAGTACCAGATTCATCAAGACCTGGGCCGACAATATAGCGAACAAGAGGATCAGCAAGAATCATAATAAGAATACTGGAAATAAGCGTAACAACAGCCATTAGATTAAGAATCGAGGAACTGAGTTCCCATGCGGATTTTTTATTACCAGAGATTAGTCTTTGATTAAAAACGGGGATGAAACTGACCGCTAGGGCGCCAGAGGTAAGTACAAAAAACATAAAATCGGGGATTGTAAAAGCAGCAGTATAGGCATCGATACCAGTGGGATAGGTATCGAGATAATATGAATTTAAAAGACGATCCCGAAAAATACCAAGGAGGGCGGAAATAAGTGTACTGAGACTAAGTAGGATGGCAGCATATTTTACACTAAGCTTGCTATTTGCCATAGCAACCACAGAACGAAATTGAAATTTCTTCATCTTGTATTTATTATACACGATACGCTAGTGCGGATACGGAGAGTTTTATGAGATTTTTAAGCATTTTCATGTTATAATAGCAAAGTGAAAATAAATAATCTTGTCCTGGTTCACGAACTAGGTAAAGAAATTCTAGACTCAGAGAATATGAAACGTGAAAAACGTTTTCTTCAGCATGGTAATATATCCACCTATGATCACTCAATTGGAGTGGCAGCCATGAGCCTAGCACTAGTTAATATCCTTAGGACAAAAGTTGATAAGGTTTCTCTAGTAAGAGGGGCATTACTTCATGATTTCTTCTTGTATGACTGGCATGATAAGACAGCGATGCCGAAGGCACACGCTTACCTCCACCCATTAATCGCTTTTGACAATGCGAAGAAGGAATTCAAGTTGAATGCAATTGAAAAAAATATCATTCAATCGCATATGTTCCCAATCAGCATTGTAATGCCGAAATATAAGGAAAGTTGGATTGTGGTGATAGCAGACAAGGTCTGTACAGTAAGTGAAGTAGCGTCAAATATTAAATTACGATTAGTCGCTTCTTTACTGAAAAATAATAATCTTATCATGTAAATTGTTTTATTAAATTAGAAAAAAAATACCTGATCAATCAGGTATTTTTCTTATATCACCACGGGATTGTAATAATGTAGTTAGTAACTTTTAAAAATACTAATCGTGGAGTTTAGCCGCATCTGGCAAAGTAGCCCCATCGAAAATATTTTTTAGATCTTCCTCTTCAAGAGATTCTTTTTCAAGAAGTGCACTTGCAACACGATCAAGAACCTTGCGATTAGCTTTTAGAACTGCTTCGGCACGCTTAGCGGCTTCAGTGGTGAACTCAGCAATTTCTTCATCGATTAATTCAGCAGTCTTTTCAGAATATGGTTTACCAGTACTAATAGTATAGTAACCAGTAGCTTCGGAAGGATAAACGAGATTACGAGTTTTCTTCCCCATACCTTCGCGAATGATCATCTCTTTGCTTAATTCTGCAACATGCTGAAGGTCAGAAGAAGCACCAGTAGTGACGCTATCTTCGCCAAAGATAATTTTTTCAGCGATACGACCGCCCATGGCGCGGGCTAGAACATCCTTTAATTCATAAACACTCTTATAGCTACGATCCTCAGGGGGAAGGAACCAAGTAACACCGCCAGTGTGACCACGAGGAATAATAGTAATTTTATGAACTGGATCAGAATCTGGAAGAACGTGGCCAACTACAGCATGTCCAGCTTCGTGATAAGCGGTAATTTTACGTTCTTGTTCATTCATAACTTTGGATTTGCGCTCAGGACCGATAGCGACGCGCTCAAAAGCCTCAGTTAGATCGGCGCCAGTAATTTCCTTGTGACCTTCACGAGCAGCAGTAATGGCGGCTTCGTTGGCGATATTGGCAAGATCGGCACCGGAAGATCCAGCAGTTTTGGCAGCTAGAGCCTTGAGATCAACGGTTTTATCGGCTGGCTTATTTTTGAAGTGAACTTCTAGAATAGCAAGGCGATCCTTGCGTTCAGGGAGAGTGACATCAACGTGGCGATCAAAACGGCCTGGACGAAGTAGAGCTTTATCAAGCATATCAACGCGGTTAGTGGCAGCAATCACGATGACACCCGACTCGTTATCAAAACCATCCATTTCAACAAGGATCTGGTTTAAGGTTTGCTCATCTTCGCGACCGGCGCCACCACGAGCATCACGTTTATGCGCAACAGCATCAATCTCATCAATGAAAATGATGCTTGGAGCATTCTTTTTAGCTTTACTAAAGAGATCACGAACACGAGAAGCGCCAACACCAACAAACATTTCAGCAAATTCGGAACCCGAAATACTAAAGAATGGAACATTAGCCTCGCCGGCTACTGCACGAGCCATCAGAGTTTTACCGGTGCCTGGATCACCAGCAAGAAGCACACCACGAGGGATTTTAGCACCAAGTCTTTCATATTTTTTAGGATTCTTAAGGAAATCTACAACCTCAGAAAGATCTTGTTTGGCCGCCTCATTGCCTGCGACATCGGTAAAAAGAACACGTTTTTTATCTGGGCCATAGAGCTTGGCACGAGCTTTACCGAAGCCCATATTTTCTTTATTAATGTTTTGGGCCTGACCGAGGAGACGACCAAAGAAAATGACGGCAATAATAATAGGAACAGCAATAGTCAAAATATTTATAAAAATCTCAGTGTAATTGATTGGGTCGACATAGTTAATGGCTGGGTATTTTTCCTGACATTTTTTCAGATCATCACCAACTTTATCAGCACAACGATTGATAAGACCCTGTTCATAAAGGGTACCTGAAGGATCCTTGCGGGAAGTCTCGGTTGGGACATCCTTGTCTTTGAGAGTAATTTCTAGCTCATTGCCGGAAACAGTAATACGTTTAATATTACCATGTTCGTCGTTGGCACGGGAAATTACATCAGAAAGCGGAACTTCCTTCATTTTGACACTGCCTGAGCCATACAGATTGATACAATAGGCAATAAAAATAATCGAAAGTAGAGTGAAGATGATTGATCTAAAGGTATTAGACTTATTTTTCTTCGTGAGGTTGATCTTCGGTTTGTTACCAGATGAATTTTGTGCGTTCATTAATCTCCTTAATTTTCTCGAAATAGGTTACTTTATCTTAACTCAGTCTGTGGTTTTGGACCATAAAACTAAGAAGAACAGATAGTATTATATTATCATATCATTGCATTTTTAGGGGGAGTGTGGTAAATTTAACAGTAGCGGGGCGTGGCACAGTTGGTAGCGCGCGGCGTTTGGGACGCTGAGGTCGCAAGTTCGAGTCTTGTCGCCCCGACCATAATAAATACGACATTTGGTGGTCGTTTTTTGTTTTCTTATAGAATTAGCGAACTTGCGGAACGTCCCAAGGGGTAAACGCAAGTTCGAGTCTTGTCGCCCCGACCATAATAAATACGACATCTGATGGTCGTTTTTTTGTTTTCTTATTTTAATGTAATTATGGCGAGAGTTTCTTGCGTTTTGAATTGCTTAATTTGATGCCGATGGTTTTTTAGCCACTCATCAACGGCGCGACCGGAGCCAGGAAGTTCTGCGTTATTATAATCATGAATAACAATGATACCTCCAGGTTGCATCTTATCCTGAACTAGGAAGAGACTGGTTTTGATTGAAGTATACAAATCACCATCAAGGAAGGCGAAGCAAATTTTAGCAGGCAAGTCGGTTTCTGGATTTAGGTCTTCAAAAAAAGCTTTCTTAATCTTTGGGAGTATAAGATTCTGTCGTTTAAATTTTTCAATTACTTCACGCTTTGTGACAAAGAGCTCACCAGATTTAAACTGATCACCGGCGACGGAGTTATCTTCCCTAGTCTTCTCGGGAAGGCCAGCAAAAGAATCATAAAGCCAAAGATGTTTCTCAGTTCGTCGTAATTCACGTTGGAATAAAACTGAGGTATCACCTTTATAACAACCTAACTCAACAACGTCACCTTTAGTATCCTGAGAGAGTACTTGCCTCAAGAGCGTAATTAGAAGAACGGTTTCTACAGAAGAGACTTGAGAAACTGAAGAAGTATTTTTTTTAAACATAAACTATTTTTTACTTATAAAGAGAGCTGTAAAAAAGCCAGCAACAGAGGCAGAGATAATATCACCCATAGTATCTCCAACTCCTGGAGCATTTAACTCCTGCATATGCCCACCAAATAATTGGTCATAGGAAAATTCAAAACATTCCCACATAGCGGCGGTGAAAACAACAAAACAGACAATAAAAAGAAAGGCAAAGCCAGAATGATATATTTTACGTTTAATAGTGGATTGACCGGAGGAGCCAGTCTTAGTAAGCTGAGATTTATTATTTACTAAAATATCTTTACCATCATAAAAATGATCCAGAATTTCTTTAGCGCCGAAAGCGGCAAAGATACCACTTAAAGTATGAACAATTTTATCGTAGCTTGGATATCCCATGATAATAATGTTTTTATACCAATCAAGATCAATACCTAAGACCATCGCAATGATCAGAAAAGCATTATAAGCGAGTTGTAGCCTTGTAGTAACTTTGAAACCTAATTTTGCAAGAACTTCTGGAATATAAGGTAGTAAGATAGTGACTAAGTAACTTGGGAGCTTGTGCCAAGTTGTGGCATCAATAAAATAAAAGACCGTAAAAACGACACCTGAGAGACTAATAATAGCTTTTAAGAGATAATTAATTCTCTGCTGCGTTGAAAGATTGAAAAACCTTTTTAATAAAGATTTCATGAAATTTTTTCCTTTTTATCGGATTAAATATACCATATCAGAGGTAATAAGTATAGATAAAGAGATAATGTATTATATTAATTCAAAAATACCCCTTACGGAGTATTTCTGAAATATTCATGTGATGAATAATAAGAATTTAAAATTGTTGTTTAGATTTATTTGTCAACAACTTCGCCTTCAACAGGCTCGCCATCAGAAGAACCCTTGGCAGAATCACCATTTTGTGCGGATGAATCAGCTGAGGCTGATTGATAGAGTTTTGCACCAATTGGCATAACTTTATTAGAAAGTTCCTTAGCAGCTTCTTCATACTTTGTAGCATCGGCTGAAGTATCTTTAAGGACTTCCTTCGCTTCCTCAACAGCTTTCTTGATAGTCTCCTTATCTTCATCAGAGATTTTGTCTTTGTATTCTTCAGGCATTTTCTCATACTGGTAGACTGATTGTTCAAGCTTGTTCCTAGCGTCAATCGCTTCACGCTTCTTCTTGTCTTCATCTGCATGTAGCTCAGCATCTTTTTGCGCTTTTTCAATATCTTCTTTGGACATATTGCCAGAATTTTGAATAGTAATACTCTGTTCCTTGCCAGTTCCTTTGTCGCGTGCAGTAACATTTAAGATACCGTTGGCATCAATATTAAAGGTAACTTCAATCTGAGGGACGCCACGTGGAGCTGGAGCAATACCATCAAGAATGAAGCGGCCAAGAGATTTGTTATCAGCAGCCATCTCACGTTCACCTTGCAAAACATGAATCTCAACCTGTGGCTGATTGTCAGCGGCCGTGGAGAAAGTTTCAGATTTTGAAGTTGGAATAGTAGTGTTACGCTCAATTAATTTAGTAGAAACACCACCCATGGTCTCAATACCGAGAGATAACGGAGTGACATCTAGAAGAAGAACATCTTTCACATCACCTTGAAGGACACCACCTTGAATAGCAGCACCAACAGCCACTACTTCATCAGGATTGACGCCCTGCATTGGCTCTTTACCAAAGAGAGTTTTTACCTTTTCGACAACGGCTGGCATACGAGTCATACCACCGACCATAACAACTTCGTTAATGTCGGAAGTTTTGAGTTTAGCATCTTTAAGAGCTTTCTCAACAGGACCAGCAAGGCGATCAAGCAGAGGTGCAACCAACTCTTCCATCTTAGAACGAGTAAGAGTGTATTCAAAGTGTTTTGGACCATCAGCATCGGCAGAAAGGAATGGGAGATTGATTTCAGTTTCTTTGGCTGAAGACAATTCTTTCTTTGCTTTTTCAGCTTCATCCTTAACACGTTGCATGGCGGCGGCATCATTTTTGATGTCAATGCCAGATTCGTCTTTAAACTGATCACAGAGGAAGTTGACAATGACGTTATCAAAATCTTCACCACCAAGATGAGTATCACCGTTAGTGGATTTTACTTCAAAGACCCCGTCACCAAGTTCAAGAATAGAAACATCGAAGGTACCACCACCAAGGTCGAAGACGACAATCTTTTCCTCGTTCTTTTTCTCAAGGCCATAAGCTAAGGCAGCAGCGGTAGGTTCATTGATAATACGCTTGACTTCAAGACCAGCAATTTTACCGGCATCTTTGGTAGCCTGACGCTGAGAATCATCGAAATAGGCAGGGACGGTAATAATAGCTTCAGTGACCTTCTCGCCAAGAAAAGCTTCAGCATCGGCTTTGATCTTAGAAAGAATCATGGCAGAAACTTCTTCTGGAGTGTATTCTTTACCATCCATCTCGACTGCTACGCCATCACCCTTCTTGACGATCTTGTATGGCATAATATCAAGATCCCTTTGAACTTCTTTATCTTCAAACTTACGTCCAATTAAACGTTTGATACCATAAATAGTATTTTTTGGATTAGTCACACGCTGACGCTGAGCGACTTTACCAACAAGGCGTTCGCCTTTCTTAGTAACTGCAACAACTGATGGAGTAGTGCGGTCACCCTCAGCATTAGTTATTACTTCTGGTTTTCCTGCGACCATGTACGCGAAAGCAGAGTTCGTTGTACCAAGGTCAATTCCAATAATCTTACTCATTAATTACTCCTTTTATTTATTAGTGCTCTTCGTTTTTTATTGCTAAGATACTATGAGTATAGTCCATTAGCACTCTCATGTCAAGACTGCTAATTAAAGATTTTTAGAGAAATTAACAGAGATAAATTATTTATTTAATTAATTTATATTGAATCATAAGCGAAAATATAATGCTATTTTTTATTTATGAAAAAAGATCTTGCGGATAATTACAAAGATCTCATTTTTAAACTGAAAGATTGCTATACCAAAACCTACTGCGGCGGAGCCAGCGACTGCCGCAGTACCATTAAAGTCTTTTTTCTGATTCTCCTTATTATCGCCTAATTTAGGAACTTCAACTGGATTAGTCGCACCAGTATTCTGGTGAATTTTACGGCATCGATGAGTGGTTTCATTTCGTTCATAGCCTTCTTTACAAGGTTTAATCTCGTTTGACCTTTCTTCCCCTTTACAACGATTTGTGACTGGATTCAAAGTTTTACCGGCAGGACAAGTTTTAGGAGTAGTAGGGGCGGCGATTTTATGGCAACGACCGGTTTTTGGATTGCGATACTGATCAGCCTTACAAGGTTTCTTTTCAGGCTCAGCCTGATTCTTATTGCAGCGATTTGTGACTTTATTGAGGAAGAAACCAGCAGGACAGGTTTTAGGTGTTTGTGTATGTTCTTTATTGCAACGACCGGTTATTTTATTAAGAAAGTATCCTGGTTTGCAGGTCTTTTTATTTTCCTTAGTAGGAGTTTGGTTGTTAGGTGTTTTTGGTTGCTGAGGATTCTGAGTGGTTGGTGAAGAAGGCGATGCTGAACCCGTTTTTGGATGCGGACGTGGTATCTTATTACAGCGATTGGTTTTCATATTAAGAAAGTATCCTGGTTTGCAGGTCTTGAATTTTTGTGGCGGAAATTTTTTACAACGCTTAGTATCTGGATTTAGATACTGTCCTTTTGGACAAGTCTTTTCCTCTTTTATAATATTCTTCCCTTTAGCGTCGGAAGGTTTACTGGTAGCGTGAGAGGATGGAGCAATGACAAATAGACAGAAATTCAAAAGTAGGAGAACCGAATATATCAAATATTTAAATTTACATTTGCGTTTGTATGGTGTCTTGCTACGGAGCCGGTCAGATTCAAAACTAGAAGGATGAATTAGCTGTCGGCTGAAAGAGTGATCAGAGCCAGACGTTTTTCGTTTTAAATGTTTTTCCACCGAACTTAAATTTTGATGCAGGGGATAGGGTGTTTTTTGCATAGTATTACCTCATTTAACTTCTATTGGGCCAAATGTAGAGCGTGAACAATTTTTTAGCAAGCATAAACAAAATAGCATTTTTTATAATAGATAGAAAAAATAATTTTTATATTTTAGCACAAGCAAGATATAATCTAGCATAAGCAAGATATGTTATAATTTAAGCATGGAAGGTCTTACAATATTCTCGGCGATCGGCGTGATTATTTTAGCCGCTTTAGCGCACGCCACTTTACAGATGAATCTTGGGTCTTTGTTACTGCTTTATCATGAGAGTCTTGGTAAACACGTTAAAAAACGTACTAAATTCTTGGTCTCTAATTATGTCTTTGGTGCATTCTTCCTTATATTGACCAGTTTGGCGGCGACAGCCTATTTTATTTTTCTCTTTTTTGAGGCAAATCTTTCGACGATCTGCCTCGTAACACTAACCGGAATATTGGTAGCCCTAACTCTTTGCATTTGGCTGTTTTACTATCGCACCGGAAGATCTACCGAATTATGGCTCCCTAAACCAATCGCAAAATATATTGTGAGACGCGCAAAACAGACCGATAGTAATATCGAGGCATTTGCATTAGGGCTATTAGCGAGTTTTGCGGAAACACCATTTTTTATCGTATTGATGATGATTGCTGCGGACAGCTTACTAAAATTGCCCATGCCTTTACAGATAGCGATGTTTATTATTTATGTCTTGATTGCGCTATTACCACTGATAATCCTAAGATTAGCAGTAAAACATGGTAAGACGGTGGTCGAAATTCAAAAATGGCGCCTGAAGAATAAAAACTTCTTAAAAATCCTTTCAGGGACGTTTTTTGTTACATTGGCAGTTTTTCTATTAGCATTTAGGATTATTCAAAAATAAGATGAGAGATGGGTAATTAGATGAGGTTAACGAAAAAAAACAAAACTCGAGAGTTAGAATTTTCCGAAGAGCAATTAGTTGAAGATTTAAAACACGAAGCTAAGGTATTAAAACTTGAACAAGGAGCAGCAGAGCTGATTGCCACTCAAGTGGCAAAGAAAATTAAACAGTGGATTACGGACAAGCCGACTATAACGCAATCTGATCTTGATCGCCAAATTATGGCGGAGGTAAAAAAATACAACAAAGATCTGGCATTTATTTTAGGGGAAAGGAATAAAATAATATGAGAAAATTCGATTATGATTTAGTGGTGATTGGGGGTGGTGCAGCCGGTATCGCGGGAGCAATAATGGCGGTGGCAACAAAGAAAAAAGTAGCGATCATTGAAAAAGACCTGATTGGAGGGAGGAGTACACTCTGTTCTTTTACCCAATTGATGGCTGGGAGAATATCACAACTGCTCAATCAAGCACGTGAAGGATCAAATGTGGGCTTAAATTCAGATCAATTAAAGATTAATCTTCCCTCAATGTATAGTGAAGTCCAGAACAAGACAGAAGACTTTATTGCAGTAAAGCAAAAAGAATTAGATGAAGCAAAAATTGAAATTATTAAAAGTACCGCTAGATTCATTTCTCCGATTGAGGTGGCAATAGATGAAAGAACAATTACCGCAAGGAAATTTTTGATTGCGAGTGGCACTACTTTAAATACGGGTGAAATTACGGGGCTCGAGGAGACTGGTTTTGTAACACCAGCAGAGCTGTATTTAGGTCTACCACGTATTCCTAAAGTAACCCTAGTAGTGGGAGCCGGACAAAGTGGCGTGGAAGCGAGTGAATTTTTAGCCAACCTTGGTAGTTCGGTAATCTTAGTCGAAATGGATGATCGAATTTTACCAAAAGAAGACGTAGAAGCATCGAAAATAATCGAAGCCAAATTTGACCAGAAGAAAAAAATAAAGATCTTAACCGAGACGAAAGTAATAGGTCTCGAAAATGACGGAATTCAGACCTTGTCGACAGGAAGAAAAACTAAGGTAGTTAAGGCATCCTTACTTCGCGGTGGACAGAAGAAATCTGTAAGAGTAGAATGTGTAGTTCTTGCAACTGGCCAAAAACCAGAAACCGATCTTGGCCTTGAGAATGCAAATGTAAAATATAATACAGAAGGAATTTTGGTTTCTAATCAGATGCAAACTTCTAATAAAAATATTTTTGCGGCAGGAGGAGTAGCAACAGTAAAGGATAACAAACGAATTAGTGATAATCCATTTAGCTCTTATGAGAAAGATACCTACGAAGGGGCAATTGCGGCATCGGTGGCGTTTAACGGTAGATTAAAGACGATTGTCGAAGGTAATGGTTTTGTAAGAATGACCAATACTTACCCAAAAGTAGCAAGTGTGGGGGCGACTGAAGATCAATGTAATGCGATGGGATTAAAATATACTACTGCAATTTCTGGTTTGACGCAAAAAGAGGCGACCTGGAGTCCAAGTGCTGAAGATGGTTTTGTCAAAATTATTTGTAACCGTGAGAAAAAGATTTTAGGGGCAACAATCGTGGCGCCGAATGCTGAAATATTAATTCAAGAAATTAGTTTAGCCATGCGCAACGGATTGACAGTTATTGATATTGCAGCAGCACCGCACGTGGGAATGAGTTTGGCGGAAGCAGTACGAGTAACAGCTAGAAAACTGCTCTAGGTTTTAACAGATAAGACTTTAGGGTTGACAACTGAAGAGAGAAAATCTATAATTAGGTTGTTCTATCGCGGGGTAGAGCAGCCTGGTAGCTCGTTTGGCTCATAACCAAAAGGTCGTTGGTTCAAATCCAACCCCCGCCACCATATTAAAGTAAAGATTATAGGAGAGCATGTGATGCTCTTTTTTGTGTTTTAAAGAATTCATAGTAACAGGCCTGAGCCTGTTACTACTTTGTTAAAAACGACTATAACTGGAACTTTCATTATAATTAGAGCATTGGTCCATCGTCCCATCAATGGCGGCCCAACAGTCAATGGTGGTATAAAATGTTTTCTTGGTGGTGTTATTTTTATCGTCATTAAGTTGAATGGCAAATTCTGGATATGGAAAATAAGTATCAACAAGCTCTACGCGACTTTCAACACGTCGATAGAGGTCATTGGCGCGTCCAGTAGAATCAACACGCGCTTGCACACCAGTAAAGTTGATTGACTCGTGTTTTGAATTATAGAGCGAGACAGAAAAATCAGTTTCAGGCGCACCATAAGGTAGAGTAAGGAGAAGGAATGTGGTGGCAGGATTACGATCTGTACTACCGCGATATGTATTAGGTACTTCAAAAGTGGCGGAACAGAAGAAACTACTTTCCTGACAGTTGACCGTAAAGAGATGGTTGCCACTTTTATCAAAGGTCTCTGCGACTTCAGTAGCGGAAAAATCATTACGCCCTTTTCCGTCATTAGTAGGTTTTAAGAAAAGCATGGCGCGATTAGTGCTATTTTCGCTGCTTGCAATATTAAATTCGCCAAGATTAAAATTGCGATCAGATTGGAAGAAAGCGGCAGAAATGAAAGGTGGAGACATGGAATGTTGACCACTTGGCAAAAGACCATCATTTCGGTCCCATTTAATAGCGCTACCGCTACGTTGTTGGGTGATGTAATTAGTATCAGAAAACCATTTTATATTAATGTATTTAAGATCCTTGATCTGGTCAGTACGAAGTGGAACGATGCGAGTACGGGTGTCGGAACTAAGCGTCGAACGATAATCAGCTAAATCTTCTTGGATCGTAACACAGGTATAGGCTTGTAGTTTTGAGGCTGCCGAACCACCATCATGACTAGAGTTCTTGACTTCCTGGATAGTGACACCATGTTGTTCGTCAATAGTACGACCAAGAACATTAGAGACAGTACTGCAATCCTGACGACGAACTCCGTCCTGCATGGCGGCAATAATTTTGCTACAGGTATTCCCTGAATTTATAGTGTAGCCCTTATTAAGACAGTCATGATATTTTAATAGGGCAATCTTAGCATCTTCAACACCAGCAAGAGCTGAATCATAGGCTGATTTGGACAAATTAGTGTTAGTGGTTTGATTGACTTCAGAAAGAATCAGTCTAGTAAAAGCTAGAGTAATGATACTAAAGAGGATAATAGTAAAAACCGTTACAATCATGGAAGTGGTACCTTTTTTGGTTTTGGTTCCATGATTCTGATTTTTATGCTTAAAAAATAACTTCATTATTCGCCCTTTCTATTTTGGCCGGTAGACCTTGCCGCAAAGTTAAATTTATTGATCGCACAGTAGGTAAAGTCGGTAGAAAATCCATCCGAAGGTGGGGCCTTACAAAATTCGCCAACACCAGTAATATCAATGCTACCACGCTCAGTAGCCAGAATAAAGGTGCCAGAGTAAAAGGAATGAAGAGTAGTGGAGTGCTGTGTAATTGGAAAGATTACAAAATCATAAAGGACAAGGCGATCATCCGATTGCTCAAGAAGCTCAGTAGAGATAGAACCTTTTAAATGAAAATCGTTTCTCGCATGGTCAAAATCATATTGAGCTGTCGAAGCAGTATGCATGAGGGAATGCTGATAGCATAACTCGCGATTATTATCTTCAACTTTTAGCAACTTAAAGTTCTTCTTATCAGGATTTTGCCCATCATTAAAAGTGGCAGCACTGCCAGAAACTAATTCATAATCATCACTATTTAAAACATAGCCGGTGTTCCAAAGATAACTATGACGTCCAGTACAGAAAACACCATTAGTTGGAACGTTCTGCAATAATGCGCCGGTGGATCTGAGCCGAATCGTACCATAATTTTGCTGATAAACATACATTCTTGCGTTATCACTCAGGCATTTTTGCATCTCACTTCTATCGGAAGCGTATTCAGCGCGACAGATATCAGAGAGTGACCTAGCGGGAGCAGCGGCAATGGTACGAGAAAAATCATCAACTAGTAAACGGCCAGTAGAATTAACAGCGCGAATAACTAAACCCTTGTGATACGTGGTGGAAATATGCAACGTAATAACTGTAACCATAATAAGGAGAGTTGAAACAAAAGCTAGACCGAGAGATAGCTCCATAATAGTAAAACCTTGGGCGGTTCTATTCTTTTTCAAAAGTTTTTTGAATAATTTGTGCATATTAATCCTTTTTAATAATCTCCGGATTATATAATCGAATGATCGTGCTAATAATTGAAGGCATATTGCGACTTGGTCCATACCAACAAGTGCGAATATGAAAATCATAAAATTCCGGAGGTTGCTGGTCAAGGCTAGCATCATCAACAGCTTCAGGATTATTAAAGGTCGTAACATCACGTGTACCAATTACCCAAATACCTTCAATCTTATATGGAGTCATAAAAGCCGGAGTGAGGTATAAATTACTACCCGAGTTTGATTCGTTGAGATTGGCAGAGCTATCTGTACCACTAGAAGCGCCAACCTGTGAAGAATTAGAAAAAATAAGACGAGGATAAAGAGAGGTTTCTTGAAAAAGAGATTGATGATCTTTAGCAGAAACAATTGTAGACTCAGGATTTCTGGGATCGAGTTTTCTGGTATTAATAATAAAAGCCTTGTCAGTAAAAATATTATGAACTGCGCCGGCGTTATTTACAGGATTATAATATTGCGCGCAATTTTGTTCGTTATATTTAGAGATCTTTACTGGGTTATTATTAAGACCATTCTGGACACTTGCGAGACGTTGCCAAAGGTCACGATATTCCTGCCATTTTGAAGGATCAATATTTTGATCGCGCACAAGTTCACGCTCAGAAAGATAGGAGTTATGAATAAACCTTATAGCTTCAGCCTGAGCTTCAATTTCGTTTCTTGCCATAGAAACCTCAAGAGTACCTTGAATAAGAGATAGATTACGATTCATTAAGCTAATTGAAGTAATAGTGATAATAGAAAAAATTGTAAAGCAGAAAATGATTTCAATAATAGTATCACCGCGACGACTAAGTTGACGAGATAGGGGAGCTGGAGTCACCTGTTTTCGGATCTTAGATGAATTCTTGAATCGTATTAGAGATTTAAACATATACATTACCATTATACGCCATTATTGACAAGGATTATCATTACTATCTATGTCGACTAGCTGGACAGCAGAAGAATTATTTCCATCGGCTTTGATACGAATCGGACGGCGCCTCTTGGGAGCAAGTGGAATATCATCAGAGGATACACAAAGAGTAAAATCCTGTTTATTTTGCATCTTAGAATTTTTTAATTCGTATTGCAGAATCGATAAACCGGAAGATACTTCGCCGAGAGCGCCATAGAGAAGAGCGTTATTTGCATATGGGCGATACTGTTCAAGACTGGCTGTTTCACAAGACTGTGCAGGAGCATTATGATTAAGGGTTTCAATCAGCTGAGCAACATCAAAAGTTTGGCCTGGCTGGTCATAAGTATAGGTATGAACTGTACCTGAAACAGGAGACCTAACAATCATGATAGCACCGCGTAGAAGCTGTTGGTCAGAAGTCTGCTCGATCCTGGCCTGCCATTGAGGAGTATACGAAGACTCTTGACCAGCAAAATGAACACGGCAAGAATTGGGGGCACTTCTTAGAGTAACAACATTGGCTGCAACGGCCTTTAGGGAGTTGATAGCATTATCACCAGTAGAATTTTCGATATTCATTTGTCCAGTATAGACACGTCCGATGATATCGTACATATGAACCTTGGTGGTAGGAGTACCGGTTATGGGATCATTCTCGCCAAAAGTAATGAGTTTGCCATAAATAGCGCAACGACTGCGACCGGGATAATTATCAGTATCAGTATTAGTACTAAGACGACCATTTTCATCCCAAATGGAATTAATGGTACAGGAAAAACCACTTTCTTCAGTAAAAAGTCTGGGGTTTTGAACGTTCACAGTAGAAGAATAGGCACTACGCAGATAGTTAGCAAGATCGGTATAAGAATCTAAAAAACGTTGTCGGTGGATATTACCAGTGATAGTACTCAGGATAGCCATGGCAAGAGCGGTGGAGATGGCTAACACTAATATTACTTCAATAACAGTGAAGCCAGAACGATAACGCATTTTTTGCATACTTTTATTATACATGAGCGTTTTGAGTTTGACCATAAACTCAGATAGGTTTTAAGAGATTTTATAGACTAGAGAGAACCTTCGCCATATGGTATGGAGTTAATATTATCAGAAGCATTTTTGGCTTTTTCCTCATAACCTAAGCCACGATAAGCATCATAGGCGACACTATAATATAGATATTTACCACTGTTATACATATTGCTGGGGGCATAGCTATAGAGTTTTTCTAGGACCTGATTATATTGCTTAGCCTTATTATAGATATTAAGAGAATAGAGCTCGAGAAGAGCTTTCTGGTCCTCATCGGTGATATTGGCAGCTTCAATGCGTTGGTTAACATTATCAAGTGCCTTAGTCACATTCAGATTACCAGCCGAATCATATGCATCTTTCAAATAATTTGAACCAATAACGGTTTCGACGAAGGTGATGGTCTGGAGAGGAGTTGCAGTCTTTGCATCAAAACTACTCAAAACTTCTCGTTCACGTTCCTTTGCTAATTCATAATCTTCTTTTAATTCATTATAGGCTTTGGAACCTTTGGCGCAGTTACAATTTACGGAAATATAATCGGTGGGGTCAACATTGTTAGCAGTTTTAGTTGGCGTATTACCGCGAGTAAGATTTGAAACAATAAGCCAACTGGTAACAAAAAGAATAGCTATAGTTAGAACTGAAAGACCAGTGGCGGAAAGAATGAAGGCAAGGGGATGACTTTTTCGCCAATACCCAAGACGGCCTCGAAAAGCAGCAAACTTAGCGGCGCGTTCAGCTTTTTTTGCAGCTCTTTGGGCTTTTTTTTGCGCGCGTTTTTTCTGCTGTTCTGCCCGTTTTTCTTGACGTTTTTTTTCTTTATCAGTGAGAGTGAATGGATCAACGGCGGAGCCTGCAAGAGTTTGTTTTGCTATGTCACTACTATGAAAGACTTGATCGTTGTTGGAACTATCCATAACACTTATGATTATAGACTGCGGAAATGAAAAACACAAGAAAAAATGTGTTGTCTGATAAAAGATAAAAAATCGGCATGATGCCGAAGTAAAATTTGGTGGGGGCGGTTGGGCTCGAACCAACGACCAAGCGGTTATGAGCCGCCTGCTCTAACCCCTGAGCTACGCCCCCAGGTGTTATAATTCTACCACAAACTGTTATAATAAAGTATATATGGGTGTGCGTTCAAAAAAAGAACAACTACGAATTCGAATTAATCGTTTACGTTTTTGGGTCAAGACGGAAGTTTTGAATTTTAATAATATCCTATTGTTATCGATTCCCTTTCTTTTCTCAGTGTTACTAATTGCTTCAGTTGGTTCAATTGCAAAAAACTGGGAGTTGCAACAGCAGATGAATGCAAAACAAACTGAAATGGAATTGTTGCAACTAGACGTGAATAAGACAAAGCTAGAAAACCAGTATTATGCTTCTGAAGAATATCAAGAATTGGAAGCAAGAAAGTTACTCGGAAAACAGTTACCGGGCGAAGTAATGGTCGATTTGCCAAACAATAGCGAAATTGCTAAAAATAAACACCCAAAATTGACTTTAGACGAAAGGATTGAGGCAAGAAAACTTTCGAACTTTGAACAATGGCTGGAATTTTTGTTTGGAAGTAATAGAGGACAGTAGGTTCTGAGTTAATACGGTTATATTTACATTTTATAAGAAAAATGTTATAATAGTACTGATGTAGAGGTGGCTTTAATAACCATAATAGTGTGGGGGCCACAACATAGTTTTTTTAAAAGGAGGATAAATGACTATGTTAAAAAGAATGATAAAGGTCGCAATAGCGATCATGCTTGTTATTTTATTTTCAATGCCAGCCGATGCAAAGGCGGCAAATTGCAGCTGCTGCAAATGCAATTGTATCTGCAACTGTACTTGTAATTGTAATAAAAATTGCAATACAAATAACCAGGTGCAACCGGCGGCAGAAAAGGAAAAAGCCGTCATGGCAGAAACCAAAAGAGTTACCGATGCACATATGCAGGAAGATAACCGCAAGCAATACAGCGGTTATATGATGCAGCTAGCGGATACTCTAGAGAGTTCTGCGAAGAACTCTGGGTTCACCGTGACAACTAAGAACTGGAGGGCGAATGGTGGCGACTATAATGTCGTACAACAGGAGTTTTCACGTAACGGGTGGACCTTGAAGATTCAGTACCGTTACAATAACGGTTTTATGGATAGCTGCCATCCGGTATGGTTAGCCCATAACGGCAGTCCATTGAATTCTGGCGAGGAATGGGATGGCTGGGCCTGGTCTAGCTCGCAAACTATATACGAGCTGCTGGATATGCTGTCTAAAGTATGATTTAAAAAGGGGGTGATAAAACATAGTTCTAAACTATTCTCGTTAGGATCGGTTATTGCCGGTCCTTTTTTATTGAAAAAACTTTCATATCACAAAAAATACCAGGAAAAACCTGGTATTTTATTATTTATCACTTACGGTATTTAGAGATATCTAAAATAGATAATCTCTTATAATACAAACTATTTCTTCTTAGAAAGAGTAAGGAAGCCGTTGCGTGGGTTTTCGTTGACAACACGATCTTCAGGGAGATCAACTGGAGTACCTTTTGGATTGTTCTCAGTTTTAGTGAAGAAATAAATAGTCTGAGGCTTGCCACCGCGGAGGGTAACCTCAGATTTATGTAGATAATAGGTGATGCCTTTACTGTTAGTGTGACTGTAGGCCATTTTTCCTCCTTTAATTGATATAATCTTATCTTATGGTAGGGTGGGTAATCTGTCAAGAGGTTTTAAGAGATTTTATAGAGGTGAAAGCTCTTATGTTCTATTTGATAAAAATAATAGCAATACGGAGGATAAGAAAACCAATTAAGCGAAACAAAATAAGAATAGCGACTAGAAGGCAGAGAAGAATTGAAAAACCGGCAAGATCAGGTGCCCAGATAGGGGAAGAAAAATCGTAACGATAGAGGGAAGTAGGAGGAATATTGGCGGTAAGTGAGGTGGTAATACGATCAGTAGAGGGATAGCTATTAATAATACCGGTCATACAACTTAGATACCCCGGACTATTCCAGGCCCAACCATGGGCGATAGCTTGTGGCTTACAGGTCTCCATAGCCTTCGCAAAAATATTGCCATTAGGGTTATTATCTCCTGTTTCTTTAAGCTTATTTTCAGCCTCGGCAAGGGCAGTAGTAGCCTTACGATTATATTGATTTTCTAAGTAGAAAGGACCAGTACCAAAGGTGAGAACATTATGACCATTCCTCTCAATAAAATTAATCACAATATGATTATTAGTATATTGCTTTAATTCCGTCAGGGCATTTTTGAGATTATTATCAATTTCCTCTTGTGAAGTAATTTCCTTACCATCCGTGGTTTTTCCCTGATCGGCTTGCAACACCTTGGCTTTTAATTCGTGCATTTTGAGATGATCAAAACGCAGAAAAGTAGCAGTCAAAAAAAGAAGTGGAATAAGAGTTAAAAGAAGTTGCCAGGTTTTGATTTGCTTAAAAAGCTGAGAAAAACGGTGTTTCTCCTCCTGATGCTCCTTCTTAATAAAACCACCCATAGACGCTTTAATTATAGCATAACAGGAAAACTGATTAGTTTAAGTATGGCAAAAGTTCGTCACGGAACCATTGATCGGCAGGTCCAGCGGACATTAAAATGATCAAGTAATTTTGCTGATGCAGGTCTTTAAGTTTTGATTTTAAGTCTTCATTTAATTCGGCAGAGACAGCAATCACTTGATTATCTAGGGTTTTTATAAAATCAGAAGGCGTGAAGATCTTTAAAGATTGATTTTCACGGGTGAGATAAGTTGGTAACCAGAAAAGATGATCGACACCTTGAAAAACATTTTTATAAAGATGAAAAACTTCGTGTTGGCGAGTGTTCTGATGTGGCTCGTATACTACGACCACACCGGTTTTACCAAGTTTTTCTGCTTCTTCTTTAGCAATCTCAACGGTGGCCTTAATTTCTTCAGGGTGATGGGCGTAATCAGAATAGAGACCATCTTTTAGGCGTTCAAAACGACGACCAACGCCGGGAAATTGATTAAGAATATCCAAGATTTGCTGATCAGAAATTTGGCTATGATCAGACTGATCTGCAAGGATCTGTCTGATAGCATGAAAGACAAGATTAGCATCTTCACGGCGAGCAGAGCCAGCAAGAGTGAAGCACGGATCTGGGATATTAAGAACTTGAAGAGGATGATCTGAAAGAATTGAAAGATTTGGAGGAGTAGCAGCTGGACTGGCAAAAATTAGGGATTGACTTTGTTTTTCAAATTGAAGGAAAGCCTGATGATAATCAGCCTCGGAAGAATAGATATCAGGATGATCATAAGAAACAAAAGTAATAAGAGAAAGCCAAGGCTCGTAACGTAAGAAATTACGATCATATTCGTCAGCTTCATAAATAAAATACTGATCATTTGGATGGTAAGAACCGGATAGAGCAAAACTGAGAGTGGAGCCCACAATATAGGCGGCAGGGAGCTGAAGTTTTTGTGTGACCCAAATTAACATGGCAGTTGTGGTGGTTTTACCGTGAGTACCAGCAATGGCAATCATTTTAAGGCCAAGGGTTTTTACAAGATAAGCAGTCAACTCATCACGCTTCGAGATTTTAAGACCAAGGGATTTAGCGAGTTTTAATTCAGGATGATCTTCGGGAAGAGCGGAAGTATAGACAAACCAGTCAAGATGATGAGATTCATGAATTTGTTTAAGAAAAGAGCCGTCCTGATTACCAACTTCAAAAGGAATGTTTGCTTGGTCTAGTTCATCAGAGATAGCCCCACGGTTTTGATCTGAACCAAAAACATTGTAGCCGGCATTCTTAGTCATGAGGGCGAGCGGACCCATACCGGTGCCGGAGATACCAGAAATATAGATATTCATGATTATATTATAACTGATTAAATTTTCTAGTTGAGTTTTTTGCGGAAAAAATTAGTGTCATAGATTTCAGCGCCATGGGTTTTATAGAAAAACTGGGCAGCTTCACGTCCATGACCACAAGTGAATTCAAGATTTTGACAACCTTTTTCTTTCGCCCAGTCTTCATAGGCTTGAAAGAGTAGACCACCAATACCTTTGCCACGAGCAGCATTATCCACCACAAAATCCTCAAGATAGGCATTTTTACCGATGCCGGCGCCAAAAACAACAGAAACGGTAGCCATGCCGAGGATTTGATCGGCTGAAAATACGGCGCCCCATTCTTTTACTGATGTATCTTCTTCCGATGATTTTTTTAAGAACTCATCCTGATTAGTTACTTCAATTGCCAGAAGTAAGTCATGCCAAGGAGAAGAAATAATCTGTTCAAACCATTCGCGGGGAATTTCACCCTTATCTTTGCCGCTACGAGAGAGCTGAATAAGGAGTGTACGAATTCTACTGGAAATACGTTCATTATATTCAGATAATTTTATTACTTCGATCATAGTAAATATATAACAGCAAACTAATTAAGCGTCAAACAGAAAATAAGATTTGGGATATAGTATTATATTCCTAGCTCATTACGACTAGGTATGAAAAAGGTAGTATGAATCATACTACCTAACTAAAATAAAATTGTAGACTATAAAGGATAAGATACTTAATCTTAATTATGTGCAGACTTTATCTTTTGGCTGCCTTGATATAGCCCTTAATCTGCGCTTTGGAGTACCCCATGGCATTTAAATTCCATTCATCATAGAGATTTAAAATTCTACTCAGAGTATCTATCCTATCCTGAGCAGACCAACCACAATTTGGCCATGCGTCCAAAAATCTTTTGACTTCCTTGGGATCCCTAAGGTTTCTTAAGCTCATAACTGTTCCCCCTTTCCTCAAAAAGTTCATAGAAAAAAATTTCTAACACTATTATATATACACGATCGAGATAGGATGAGCAAGCACAAGTATTAAGGAAACTATTCGGTATCTAACTGATTCTCTAGTTCTAGGAGATCTGAGGCAATTTTTGTGGCTTTTTGAGTAATTTTCTCAGGGTTATCACCCCAAATGGTGATACGAACCAATTCTTCCGTACCACTGGCACGAATGTTAAGACTCCAGCCGAGTGGTTCTAACTTATTAGCCTGTTGAGCAATAAATTCTTCGGCGAGTTTAGAATGATTACGAAAAGCATTTTTAAGGGAATGACTGACTGGCTGATTTTTAATGGTTTGTGGGAGTTTTTTGAGACTGGAACAAAGCGAAGAAAGGGAAACTTCAGCTGCTTGCTTTGCGTTAAGATCGGGAGAATTTTTAGTTTCAGGTTTGGTTTGGTTTTTAGATGTTTGGTTTGACTTGGCTTTCTGCATCTCTTCATAGCTAATAAGGAACTTGTCTTCATTGAGTTTTTTACTACGAGTCTCGTTGTAGATTTTTGTCATAACAAGAGCAGTAAGGACGCCATCTCCCATAGATTCACCTGGTAAAATAATATGTCCGCTCTGTTCACCACCGAGTAAAATGCCTTCCTCGCGCATTTTAGCGGAGACATTCTGGTCGCCAACGTCGGTCATCACGAGAGCAATGCCAGTATTTTTAGACCAATTTAGTAAACCTTTATTCGCCATAATTGTAACCGCAACTTTGGGAAGACCAAGATAGCTAGCAATACAGGCGACTATATCGTCCCCATCAATCACGGTACCATCCTTATCAACCATGAGACAACGATCACCATCGCCGTCAAAGGCGGCACCAAAGTCGAGGCTCTTCTCTTTGACTAGCTGTGTGAGGCTTTCAAGGTGAGTGCTACCGCAATTCTGATTAATTTTTTCACCGTAAGTGGGGTCATCGTGAATAACTTCAACCTGGGCACCAAAGTATTCAAAAATCGCCTTGGCAGTGACACTAGTGGCACCGTTGGCACAGTCGAGGCCGATTTTAAGTGCAGAAAAATCTGGTTTCTTGCGTTCTGGCAAGACGGAAGGACCAATATTCTCTAGGTATTGTTTAAGATGATCTAGATAGCGATTCCTAGCATCATCATGAAGATATTCGGCAAATTCAACTGCCCCAACGTCAAAACCAGTTTCATTCTCTAGAGTATTCTCAATTGCATTAACTCCAGCCTGACTTAATTTAATACCGTAAGGATATTTCTTGAGACGAGCGGAGAGATCTTTACCGCTAGGGGTAGTACCGGTACCTTGAAAACCAACACCCCCTGGCATCACAGATTCGAGCCCACCAATTGCGTCACCACGCTCAAAAATCTTGATACCGTTATCAGAAGCCGGATTATGAGAAGCAGTAACATCGATCGCAAGATCATAGCCCATTTCATAAAAAGCGTAATTAATCGCTGGGGTCGGGAGAACACCAACATTGCCATGGTCAATGCCAACAGTCTCAAGAGCTTCTTCAAAGTAACGTAAGATCCATTCTGTAGATTCCCTAGTATCGCCACCTAATAAAACCTTAGCTGGGCGTTCCATACCATCTTCAGTCTCACGAGCGTTGCCAAGATAGCGGACAATACCGAGAGTGATAGCCTGGATAAAACCTGGGGTGAAAGCTTCTGCTTTTTGACGAATGCCATCGGTGCCGAAATATTTGATTCTACCTTTCATAGGATCCTTTCTATGGAATAGATGTTATAGAAAGTATAATAATACTATCTAGAGTATGATACAAGTGTTGAAGAGAGCGAATTACTCGATAGATCTAACCCTGTTTCTGATAGTAAAATCTAAATTTACCCCTCTCTTCCGTAGGATGAAATCTGAGATAATCTTCTAAGATTGCCATCATGATAAGATTACGGCTCCTTGAAGTACTAATTCAACTTCGATAACTGAAACAATGTCAAGGACGGTGCTACCCCGAGAAAGATCGGAGACGGGGGCATTGAATCCTTGGAGAATAGGACCGGCGGAAGTAAAATTACCAAATTGTTCCATGGCTTTGTAAAGAATATTACCGGTATTCAGATCGGGGGCAATAAGAACATTGGCGAAGCCGGCAACTTTAGATTTTGGAGCTTTTTTAGCACCAATGCGAGAGTTAATAGCAGCATCAAGCTGCAACTCACCGTCGATAAGTAGATTGGGGTGGTTTTCTTGAACCTTGGCGACAACTGCCTGTTCAAGAGAGATAGTTTCATCTTTACCTCCAGAACCGAGAGTAGAGAAACTAAGTAAGGCTACACGAGGAGTAAGATAGTCTTCTAGGTTTTTTACTGGAGTTTTTTGAGAATTAAGAGTCTCAACGCGAGCCTCAGATAAAATAGGGTCTTTGAGGTTATCATCTTTTGCTTTTTGCTTTAGATAGTCGAAATATTTAGTGGCAGTGTCTGTAGTTTGAAGAGTAATATCGTAAAGTTGATCAAAATTCGGATGTTTGCAAGCGGCGGCATCACCTAAAATAAAAACTGAACGCCCGATGGGGCTACTTTTATCTGGTTTTGTAAAAATAAAACTAGCAGAGAAGGTTGGTTTTTCTAAAGAACGTGGATTTTTGACCCCGATAATATCGCGAGAAGCTAAAATAACATCGCGAGAAGTATAATCAATACCCGCAATCATAGCATCGGCGACACCAGTTTTAACGGCAGCAGCGGCATGCTCTAGATTATCAGCCCCAATGGCCTCGAAGTTAGGAAATTTTTCGATAGCAATCTTAATAGCTTCCTTAATATAGGGGTGAGTAAATTCGGGAAAAATGATTCTGATTTTTGACATTAATTTCTCCTTTTAGAGTGATTATAACATTTAAAAATGCCGTGTGATGCTTTAGTATGTTTAATGAATTAAAAAAATAATTAAAATAAAACCATTTAAAAAATAAACAAATTAACTTACTTCAAATATGAAATTCTATTATGCTAAGATAATGTAAAGAAGCAAATAGAAAGCAATAGAGAAATGTTATGGAAATTCAGCAAAAAGAACTGATGAAAATTATTAAATATTATCGGATACATAATAAGGTAAGTTTTATAGGTTTTCATGCGGTTGATCCAGATACAACTTGGTATTTTTTTCGCGCAAAAAATGATGATTTTTATATCCTAGAAGCATCAGATTATATCATATGGGTATGTGGAAATGGAGAACCGCCTAAGTATTTGCAAGCAGATTATTATAAGGATTTTTCCCACTCATTTAAGGTGAAAAAATGGCTAACAAGTCATAATGGTTTAGACAAAACAGATGAATCTGGTGATTATGAGGGTTACCTTTACTGGGCTAGTAATAGCGACCGTTGTGTGATGGCAAAAATTGATGGTAAGTTCTCAGATTATAAAATTATGAACCTTGTCAGTAAAATTCCGCCACATAGCGAACTCGAGCTTGCAATTTTTGAAAAGAGACGAATATCTTGCGAATCTGTTTCAGAAGTGCCTCGTCCGGCAGATCAAGACATTAATATTTTAACAAAGCATATTCAAGAATTAATCCAAAAAGAAGTATTAGAACTGGCACAAAAAATTATTAATACTGACCAAAGTATTTTATCAGAAGAGGATTTGTCTAAATGCAATTATGATCTATTTCAATATGCACAAATTTGGTCTGAAAATGATGGAGACAAATTTGAGGAAAATATTTTGATAGAGTTAAATAACCAAAGTTGGTTAGCATTATGTGAAAAAAGAGATTTTCCCTCGTTATTTGAAGAGCGAAATGCTTTAGTATTTCTCTTCAAAAGGTACTGGCATTTGATTAAAAAAATACCTGGACCAAAGTTTCTACCAAGAAAAGTATTATATTTATTACTACAAAAATTTGAATTAAAGTCTAGCGGTGAATTGTCTTTTAAAACAATGAAGGGATATGCAGAAGATTGTAAAATTTATTTATTTAAAGATGAATTGGAATGTAACTTTTACTTAATCTGTCGAAATATTGAACAAACTAATATTGACCAAGAAAAAACTTTACTTCAACAAGACTTCAATATTAATATTGCACAGTTTTATCACTTAAAAAATGATTGTGAAAAATATTACTATATCTGTGACGCATCAGAGATAGTAGTTGATTCTAATTCTAATAATATCGATAATGATGAAAAATATTATTTTTCAGTAGCTAGAGAAGAATTTTAAAGAAGAAAGAGAAGTGGGGTTAGAAGATAAATATGAAGAGCATTAGGGAGTCCCGAGAAAAAGCAGAGGGTAAGAGCGAAAGAAAGAGTAAGGACGCGTCCATAGATTGATGTTTTCTCATGGTTTTTGTTGTGTAATATATAAGTTAGAACGAATAAAATAGCGGTACAAATAATCATAATAACACCACAAATACCCTGTTCATAGAGGATGGCGAGATATTCGTTTTGGATGATTTCTTTGGGACTACCAAGTTCAGGAAATTCTTGATATAACGTTAGACCAGTAGCACCAAGACCGACACCAGTGAGTATGCGTCTAGTTGAAGTTCGCCAGGAAGAGAGGGCGAGGCGGTTGAGATTTAGACGGATATTGGTTGATTCTTCAATATAGCCGGTGAACTGTGGAGATTTTTGAATTGAGGTAGTAGCGTTGGTTTTCAAGTCTGACAGATGTTTATTGGATCCGTGAGCTTCGTGATTTTCATTATTTTCTTTAGTTTTATGGAACACTTTAGCGAGATCAATATGACCAAGGGAAAGCTGGCTGACGGAAGTAGAAACGCCATCAAAGAAAGTACGGCTGGTTGGACCGAGTTCAGTAAATAGACCTTGGGCCGACAACGTAAAGAAGAGTGGCAAGAAAACTACTACAAAAAAGATGAGTGGCTGGCGGAATAGAATCTCCCGCCTACAAGATTTTTGTTTGATGAGTTTGATAATTTGATAAATAAATAAAACAAAAATGCTGATCCAGAAAGAAAAAATAGCACCTCGAGAGAGAGTGAGATAGAGGGTGGCGATCAGAAAGAGGGGAAGACCGAGACGGAGATAATTGCCAAATTTTGAAACTGGGTAGGGGTCGGAATTTAGTTCGTTGTAATGGTTTTTTGGTCTCTCAAAAAGATAAAAAAGACTAAGAAAAATTGGAGCGAGGAGGAGATTTGCCATAAACTGTGGCTCAATAGCAAAACCGTTTGGATGAGGAAATCCAAAGACGGTTGAAGTACAGCCTTTACACAAAAAAGTAGCTTCGCGAGGAACACCGGCGACGTCCAAGATTGATTGAAGCCAGCAAAAAGCTGAAGCAAAAACTCCGGCGATAAGAAGATTTTTCTTGACACTTTTCCCTATTTGAGTTTTATATTGTGAAATATTTTGAAGAATTGTCAATAGGGAAAGGCAGATACACCAGATGACGCCAGAGGTAAGAATGGCGCGCAAAAAATTAGGCGAGTCAATGCTATTAATGGTAGTAAAGAATGGGTAAACTAACGAAAAAAGGCGAAGAAAATGGGGGTAGAGTTTATCCGATTCATGACGAGAAAGAGGATGAGGCGGCTGATTAACGAGATATTTGGTTTTAATGACGATTCTAAGAGAATAAACGTAGAGGCGAAAATTTTCGGGGAGAGAGAGGATGGCAAAAATTAGGAGCCAGAGTAGTGGGAGGGATAATTCGAAATTGGTGGTAGCTGTGGAAAGAATCGGGATAACGGGATGGTAAGAAAAAAATAAACAAAATGGTAAGCAGAGAAGCATGATTTGCTGAATTTTAGAAAGAGAGGAGTCAGTGGAAACTAAGGATTTTGAATTGGTTTTATTGGTAAGTTTTTTCATCATCAAGATTACCTTTCTTGATTAGTATGTTTTTGCTGAAATTGTACTTTTGTTGATGAGATGGTCCGTGCGAGATACTCTTCTAATTGTTCCTTAAAATGATGGGTTGAGAATTTTTCAGCAGTTTTAGAAATTTCTAGAGGTGAAAGGAGGGAAGAGTGAGATATATGTTCTTGAGAGACAGTTTTTTTATTATTTCCGTCTTCTAAATTTTCTGTTTCATAATAAAGATAATTAAATTTTTTGATGGCGGCAACAAGGGAATTAACGGATTGATGGTCAAAGAAAACGCCATTTTTTTCATCTAAAATATAATCCTTAGCGCCACCTTTACTAAAGGCAATGACGGGACAGCCGGCAGCGAGTGCTTCGACTGGGGCAATACCAAAGGGTTCTTCTGACGGAAAAATAAAAGCTTTGGCATTTTTTAGATATTCTTTTAGTTCAGATTGTGGCATAGTAGAGAGTAGAGTAATGAGATCAGGGTGTGTTGCGGCAAGACGTGCGAGATTTTGATGTTCGGGCCCGTCGCCGATAAGAACGAGTGGTTGTTTTTCTTTAATACAAGCTAAGATGGCAAGATCAAGACGTTTCCAGCTTACTTGACGAGAAAAATTAATAAAATAACCATTTTGAGCGGGAGAGATGATAGATTTTACATAGTTTTCCACAGTTACACATTGACGACTGGACGATATTATATTATGACCAGATTCTGGTTGCGCTTGACTATATGTGCTTTTAATTGTGTGATATTTTTTTTGTTCAATTTGACTTTTGTTGTTTTCTATTGTGTCATATGTTTTTTGATTCATTTGATTTTTTTGATTTTGATGTTGTTCTAGTATTTGACAATTCCCTTGTTTGATGTCTTTATATTTTACTACCTCTGAAAATTTCTCTGTGTTGACTGGCGGATAAATGACTTTTGCTTCCCTCTTATAAAATTTTTTGATTTCTGATTTGGCAAATTCCGAGATAGTGATGTAATAATCTGGACGAGCGGCCGCTTCAAGGTCTTTTTTTCTTAACCTTGGTAAAAGAAGCTTGAAAATGGGGCGGACAAGAAAATTGAGTGGTCCAAAACCAGGATCTTTTTGGTATTCTATGGATTTACCCCAATAATATTGGGTGGGAACGTGGCAATAGCAAAAATGGACGCCTGGTTTGGTTTTGACGTATTTAGCATCACAACCTGAAACAGAGATGACAAGGTCGTAGCCAGTAAGATCGAGATGTTTAAAATAAGCTTGGCGAAGCGGGGCAATAAAGCGACGAGTGAAGGCGGGGAAAAAATTTAGATAACCGGTTTTTACTTCGGCATCTTTAAACCAATCGATTCCCTTCGGGCGGTATTGAGAGGTATAAATGGGGGCGGTTGGAAAGATTTGATGAATTTCGCGGAGAACCTGTTCAGCGCCGCCAACGACAGTAAGCCAATCACAGACCAGAGCTACTCTAAATTTCTTGTTTTTTGAGAAGGTTTTTAAGTCTTGATCAGATTCACCTTGAGTAGTTTTTGATTGCGATGAAGCAAGAATCATTTTGCTCCCTTACGAATCAAGACGGCTTTTATAGTGCGTAAGATAATCTGCAGATCGAAGAGAATAGACCAGTTTTGGATATAATACAGATCAAGGGCGCGGCGTTCATCAAAGCTAATTGAGCGACGACCAGAAACTTGAGCGAGACCGGTAAGACCGGATTTGACAGTAAGAAGAAGTGAACGATCACCATAATTCCGAAGCTCACCAGGTACGAGTGCTCGTGGACCGACTAATGAAATGTCACCCTTGAGAACATTTATAAGCTGGGGTAATTCGTCGAGTGAGGTGGCGCGAATAAATCTACCAATTTTGGTAATACGAGGATCGTGTTCAAGAAAGTCACCATTTTCACGATATTCCTTGCTTATTTTAGCAGCATTTTTAAGCTTCCCTTCCTGTTCCATTTTCTGAAAAGCAGCTTCGGGACTCATACCACAATATTCAATTTTCATACTACGAAATTTATGAATCTTAACTTTCTGATTAAAACGACTTAGACGGATTTCAGAATAGATAGCATGAGCTTTAGGAGTGGATAATTTAATACAGAGCCAAATGATTAACATAAATGGAGAGGAGATAAGAAGTAAGAAGAAGCCTAAAAAGAGATCCATAAAGCGCTTGGCGACTTTGGCGCTGCCAACCAACGGGGTAGCCTTGACCATAATAACAGGGGTACTACCAATGAGCTCTAATTCGCCCATAGAAGTCGAGAGAGCAGTTTCGGAAGGAGTGAAATAATAATGTAGATGATGATTAATGGATTGGCGATAAACATATTCGGTCTGTTTTTCGTCTGTCTGAAAAATAACATCGGCTTCACAGAATTTAAGAGCTTCCTTTAGTGACGAGTACTGTAATTTCTTACGATACTCCTTAGGGATATATTGATTCCCGGCCACAACGCCAACAACGCGGTAACCTTCTTCTGGAAAGTCCAACATTTGTGATATTAGGCGTAGAGTGGCCTTAGAATTACCGATGATAATAGCACGGAGAGAACCGATGCGCTGCTGTAAAATAAGTCGACGGATAAACTTTAAAAAGAAACGAACGATGGTGAGCGAGAAAAAGCAAATAACCATGGCATAAAAAGCAATAAGGCGAACTGGAAAGAGATCACCCTCTAGGAAAAAATCAAAGCTAATTAAGAACATGACACCGATGACAGAGGCAGCAAAAAGACGAGAAGTTTCTTGCCAGCGAGAGCGGGCGAGAAAGATTTTTTTATTATAAAGTCCAAGGATAGCTAAGATAATCAGCCAGACTGGCACCATAACTGCAACTGAAAAAGTAAACTTAAGCGGGTCGGAGACAAAGTAATAGGGGCGGCTGTCGATTTTAGTACGGATAAGATAAGCAAACAAAAAAGATGCAATGATTGCCAAAGAATCACCAAGCATCAGACAAAAACGGAAGAAAACAACGCTAGAATCTTTTTTCATTTAAAGATATTTTACTCTAGAAATAGGAAAAGGTACAGATGCTTAAAGGATAAGAATTATTGATATATTCATAATCTTCTTTTTGAAATGATTCAAACAATTAAGATTATTCAACTGTAACCGATTTAGCAAGATTGCGTGGCTGGTCGACATTATTCCCTTTAGCTACAGCCATATGGTAAGCAAATAGTTGATTGAGAAGATTAAAAAGAATTGGGGTAAGAATATTAAAGTTGGTATCAATTTTAATAATAGCCTCAACTGGCAAATCAAAGTCAGTATCAGTAAAGACGATGACATGACCACCACGTGCAAGAACTTCCTGGATACCAGAAAGAGATTTCTGAAAAAGAAACCCTGATTGCAGAATAACAACCTCAAAAAAGCGATCATCAATGAGAGCGATAGGCCCATGCTTCAGTTCACCGGTAGGATAAGCGTTGGCATCAATATAAGAAATTTCCTTAAGTTTTAAGGCTCCTTCAAGTGCAATTGGATAATTAACGTCACGACCAAGATAAATAGCGTGCTCATAGTTTTTATACTGCTCAGCAAGTCTTGTAAGGGCTGGGTTAACAAAATGAAGAATTCGAGAAATTTCATCGGGAAGTTGGGCGATTTCATCGATTACAGGGGCAAGGAGACGAGGATTGACACCTTTAGCCTCGGCAATAGTTAGACCGAACATAAGGAGAGCAGTGACTTGAGAAGTAAAAGCTTTGGTGCTGGCGACAGAAATTTCAGGGCCGGCATGAACATAAGTGCCACCGTCTACCTCACGGGCGATAGTAGAACCAATAGCATTAACGATACCGATAGTTTTAATTCCCTGTCCTTTTATTTCACGAAGACAGGCGAGAGTATCAGCAGTTTCTCCAGACTGGGAAATGATGAGAGCAACTGAATGATCAGGGATATAGGCATGACGATAGCGATATTCAGAAGCAATAACTGGCTCTATTGTGACATCTGGTAAAAACTGCTCTAAGAGATATGCGGCGGTCTGAGTAGCATAATAGGCAGTACCACAACCAACCATAATAAGATGATGGACAGATTTTAATTCTTTTGGGCTAAGATTGGGCCCACCAAGATGAACGGTATGCTCAGACTGATTAACACGACCGCGTAGAGTTTCCTTAAGACTATTTGGTTGCTCCATAATCTCCTTGAGGAGAAAATGATCATAACCACCTTTTTGAATAGCAGAAAGATCAGTAAGAATTTCTTCAACTTGAGCTGAAACTGGTTGTAAGTCAAGGGTTTTTACCTCGATATGATCTTTTGAAACAAGAGCGACTTCACCATCATTAAGATAGATAGCTTTTTTTGTATAGCCAACGAGAGCGGAGGCATCAGAAGCGATGAGGGTTTCTTGTTCACCAACGCCAATAACCAGTGGAGAGCCTGAACGAGCGACCACAAGATGCTTAGGATCAAGCACACTTAAAACTGCAATACCGAAAGTGCCCTTAACCAGCTTGAGAGCTTGGGTAACTGCATCTTCAAGAGGATATTTACCAGCCTGATAAAAACTGTCAATAAGCGCAGCTAAAACCTCAGTATCGGTATCCGACTGAAAGGTATATGTAGTGAGCTGTTTTTTGAGTTCCTGATAATTTTCAATAATGCCATTATGGACAAGAAAAATTGAACCGGCTTGATGAGGATGAGCGTTATTTTCAGTAGGATTACCGTGAGTAGCCCAACGAGTATGCCCAATACCAATAGCATCATGAGTACGATGATCCTTAATCTTGGACTCGAGATTTTTAATCTTACCAACTGCACGTAGCAAAGTCGCTTGATGGGATGGACTTAGGGTAACTATCCCGGCAGAATCATAACCACGATATTCAAGTCGCTTAAGTCCCTGAAGTAAAAATTCCTGTGCATCTTTTTCTCCGACATAACCAACAATTCCACACATAAGTGAACCTCCTTAATGAGGGTATTATAGCACTATGAATTAAGTTGTAGAGAATTAATTTATTTTTTAAGAATAGAAGAGGCAAGATCGAGAGCATTTTTAATAGCAACGTCCATATCCCAATAACGATAAGCGCCGAGACGACCACCGAGAATGATGTTTGGATAACGCTCCTGCAAGAGGTTGAGATATTTTTGGTAAAGAGCTTCAGAATCTGCATTATTAACTGGGTAGTAGGCCTCTTTACCGACTTCATAATCGGCTGGATATTCCTTGCAAAGATAAGATTTTTTGGAAGTTAGAACTTTTGGTTGGTGAATTTGATAATACTTATAATCGTGAGTTCTAGTATATGAAATATCTTTGTCAGCCTCGTTAATTACAGCGTGACCAAGGTCATCATTTGTCCATTCAGCCTCAAAACGAAGACTACGATATGGCAAAACACCCAATTCGTAATTTAAAAGCTCATCAACGGGGCCAGTATAAATCACTTTGATTCCCTCGATTTCTGATTCGACATCTTTAAAACTAGTGTTTAGGCGAACTTCGATATTGTTAGAATTCAGCATGTTCTCAACAATTTTAGTGTAGCCGGCTTTGGGGATACCTTGATGTTTAGCAGAAGCAAAATAGCGATTATCGTGATCAAAACGGACTGGGATGCGTTTTAAAATTTCGGCACTGAGATTTTTAGCACTTGTTCCCCATTGTTTTTCAGTGTAATTCTTAATGAAGGCTTGGTAAAGTTTTTCACCAATTAAAGTGATTCCCTTTTCTTCAAAATTCTTAGGCTCTTCGATTTGATATTTTTCAATATCTTTTTTAATTTCTTCAGCAATAAAAACCTTTGCCTCCTCGGCGGTAAAATTTTTGCCATATAAGAGATTAATGGTATCAAGATTGATTGGCATAGGATAGAGTTTACCTTCATGATGAGTCGGAACGGTGTGGATATAATCGTTAAATTTGGTAAATCTAGTAATGTAATTCCAGACCTCATCGCTTTCAGTATGAAAAATGTGTGAACCGTATTGATGAATCTCAATACCGGTTTCTTGATCTGTGTAAGAATAGGCATTACCGGCAAGATGAGGACGACGATCAATGATTAATACTTTCTTGCCAGTAGCAGCGAGGCGCTCAGCAACAGTCGCGCCAAAAAATCCGGCACCGACAATAAGATAATCGTAATTCATATTTTTCCTTTCTTCTTAAAACAGTTTGAGATATGCATCAGCGACGACTTCAGGATCACCTTCTTTAATGATTTTTCCTTGATCAATAAGGATGGCACGATCGCAAAACTGGCGAACATTTTCCATAGAGTGGGTGACGAGAATAACAGTCTGATTTTTATCAAGAGAGGCGAAATACTGATTACATTTTTCTTGAAAAGCGGCGTCACCAACGGCGAGAATTTCGTCAAGAATCAAAATGTCACCATGAGCACGAATGGCAATGGAAAAAGCGAGACGAACCTGCATACCAGAGGAATAATTTTTGAGTTTCTGATCCATGAAGGGAGCGAGTTCGGCAAATTGGACGATATCATCAAACATTTTATCCATTTCTTCATTGGAAAAACCAAGCATAGCACCATTCATATAGATATTCTCGCGACCGGTGAGTTCGGGGTTGAAGCCAACGCCGAGTTCGATGAATGGGACAAGAGACCCATTAACGGTAATAGAACCAGAGTCAGGAGTGTAGATCTTGGAGAGGATTTTTAGAAGCGTAGATTTACCGGAACCATTACGACCGACAATGCCTAGAAATTCACCTTTTTTGACAGTAAAGCTAATATCTTTTAAAACTTCCTGTTTTGTATAACCTTTAATACCTTTAAGTCGATTAAAGATAGCTTGCTTAAGTCCCCATGAGCGTTCAGTGGGGAGTTTAAAACTTTTTGATAGATGATCAACGATAATAATATCTTTTTGATCATCGAAATATGTCTGGCTAGAAGATTTTTTTGACATAGAAACTGGTTTTGTTGTTTTGGACGATTTCTTCCCTTTTTGTTTTTGCATTAGGCTTCCTCCGCAAAATACTTAGATCTTTTTCTAAAATAAATACCACCAAGAAGAATAACGAGAAGAACAATACTAAGTGGAATTAAATAATATAGACGCTCGGGAAGATAGTTCCAAGTAGTGATGGTTTGATCAGTAATAAGAAAATAACGAACGTCTTGAATCACTTGAGCTATTGGATTTAAGAGAAAAACTTTAGCGGCAAAGGGACTGGCACTTGCAACCATAGTGATGGGATAAATAACTGGTACAGCATAGAAGAGAGCCTGCATAAAGACTTCCCAGATAGAAGAAATGTCACGATATTTAACGTTAATGGCGCCAAGAAAGAAGGAGATGCCAAGCGCAAGGATATAGAGCTCAAGAATAACAAACGGAACAAGTAACCAGCCAAGATTGGGGGTGACACCATTTACGATGGCAAAAATAATAACAACACCAAGATTGATGAGAAAATTAATTAGTGCTGTAACGGTGGCAGAAACAACCAGGATCCATTTTGGGAAACTAATCTTACGGAGAAGATCACCACGAGCAACTATGGCCTGAATACCCTGACTGGTACATTCAGAGAAGAAGCTCCAAAGAACTGTACCGGCAAGGAGATAGACTGGATAGTGTGGAATGTCACCACCCATCTTTAAGATTTTAGCAAAAACAATATATAGAATAGCAAAGAGCATCATGGGGCGTAACACTGCCCAAAGATAACCAAGCACTGAACCTTGATAGCGTAATTTAAAATCAGTTTTAACGAGTTCCTTTAGGAGGATACGATTTTTGCGACTACCGAGATTAGGTATTTTCATATCTTAAATTATACCATAGAGAACTTAGACAAAAAATATTTTCCTAATGATACAATAGACATATGAAGTTACCATTAATTTCAATTATAGTTCCGGTCTATAATACTGGCGAGACAGTAGTTAAATTACTAAATCAACTGATGCAAGATAGTTACGAAAATTTAGAAATTATTTGCGTGGATGACGGCTCAAAAGATGATAGCTTTTCCCTCTTGTCGGAGTTTTGCCGACAACAGAAACTAAAAGGATCTAACAAAAAAATTATGTTATTGCAGCAAGAAAACGCGGGACCAGCAGCAGCAAGAAATACTGGACTAGAAAAAATGCACGGGGAGCTGGTAGCCTTTATTGATTCTGATGATGCAGTGTCAAAAAATTATTTGAGTGAGATGTGCAAACTACTACTTAAAGAAAAGGTAGCAGTGGTAACATCGGGTTTTTTATATAAGAGAATCCATCAAAAAACCAAAAAAGAGATGTTCACCGAGAAAATTCCCGAACGAGAAAAGGGGGAGAACTTTAAGACTTATGTACTGAAGAATTTAGCAAAAGATGGCAGGCTTTATGCTTCAGTAAATAAGATGTTCCGAACAGATGTAATCTTGAAACATGAACTAAAATTTCCGACGGGATGGGATTTTGCGGAAGATACAAATTTTGTTTTGCAATATCTGAAATGTGCGGAAAAAGATGGGTTTGATCAATTGAAATTTTTAGCAAAACCTTATTATATTTATCATTACGGAACAGAGACTAGCACGGTGGCAAGCTCTTCTCTACCCTGGAAAAATTGGCAGAAGAGTTTTAATTTTTTATTGAAATGGATTGGTAAGAATCCAACCAAAGAACAAAGGTACTGGCTGATGCGAGTGATGATACGCTGGCGAATTTCCCATGCATTGGCAGTAGCAAGAAGTAATCAAAAAATAACAGAAAAATGGAAATACTTAAATCCACTGGTTTTACCATTTGCCAGCTTAGCAGCAAAGATTAGAAAATAACCTTGATTTATTTCTGATTATTGAGGAAGTTAATTGTATCACGCATAGCGTCAGCGACAGTAAGTTCGGTTTGCCAACCTAGTTCGCGTTTGGCTTTTGAAGGATCGGCATAAATTTCAGCAAGGTCACCTGGACGACGATCGGTAATTTGGTATGGAAGTGGCTTACCGCTGGCATCCTCGAAGGCTTTAATAATTTCAAGAACGGAAGAACCTCGACCAGAACCTAGATTGTAAACCTTAGTGCCAGGGGTGGCGGTAGCCTTTAGAGCTGCAAGATGACCTTTAGCAAGATCAACAACGTGAATGTAGTCACGAATACAAGTACCATCTGGAGTGTCATAATCGTTACCATAAACTTGTAATTCTTTAATTTTGCCTTCGGCTACGCGCATGACGACAGGCATAAGGTTGTTTGGAATACCATTTGGATCTTCACCGAGAAGACCGGAAGCATGAGCGCCGACTGGGTTAAAGTAGCGTAAAATCACTACGGAAAGTTCGGGACGAGCAGATGCTTCAGATTCGAGGATTTTCTCAATGACGTGTTTAGTTTCACCATATGGGTTGGTGATGCCAACACCGGTGGTCATAGATTCATCAAGCTTGCCGGAATTGAGACTACCATAGACAGTGGCGGAAGATGAGAAAATAATTTTGTTAACCTGAAACTCAGTCATACACTTCAAGAGATTGAGAGTACCAGTGACATTGTTTTCATAATAACGAAGCGGTTGCTCAATAGATTCGGCCACAGCCTTAAGTCCGGCAAAGTGAATCACAGTATCAAAGTGAGTGCTAGAGAAAAGTTCGCGCATTTTTTGATAATCAAGTAAATCAACCTGATGGAAAACTGGAGTTTTACTAGTAATTTGATTGATTTTATCAAGAACAGTAATTTTACTGTTAAATAGATTGTCAAGAACTTCAATTTCATGTCCTTGACTTTGTAATTCGACGACGGTATGAGAGCCAATATAGCCAGTGCCGCCAGTGACGAGAATTTTCATATTCTTAGCTCCTTTTTATAGCTTTTATTCTATTATAACTTCTTTGTGGTGATTTTGCGAAAAATTTGATAGAGAAAGCCCAGAGGAGAGATAAGAAGTTTGATATAAAAACGGAGTTTTGCAGTAAGAAAAGTGTTCTCAGATTTGCCATCTAAGAGGTCGTGGACTTTTTGACGATAAACACTAAAATATTTTCGATCAATGTGATGAGTGATAGAATTATCAATAAAAGCAAAATAAGCTAAAAGAAGAGAAATTTCAGCAGCATATTTTAGATCGGGAGTTTTAAAATATTTTTGAGCTTCTATAGCCATTTGCTCTTTAACCTGAAGACGTTTTAAAGTTTTCTCAGTAGAAGAAAAATCTTTAGTGATACGAGAATTTTTTCGTTGATAAAAATAAAGTATATCCTCAAGATACTGCACATTCTTTGCAACGGAATAGAGTTTATAGGTAGTAAGATTGTCTTCGTGAATTTGGCCAACTGGATATAGAATATCGTAATCGGTGAACAGAGATTTTTTATAAAGTTTATTCCAGGCAAGCACATCAAAGTCACGTTGATTGAGTAGAAGATTTTTAGTGGCTTGGAAGCCAGTGAGGAGCTGAGGTTTAAGGGGATAGCTAGCTTGACGATCTTGATAAATTTCTTGATAACCACAAACCGAAATATCAATAGTAGGATCTTGAAGAAGAGGAGCGACGAGCTTTTCAAGATAGTTTTTAGCGACATAATCATCACTATCGACAAAACAAACGAACTTGCCGTGAGACAATTTGAGACCTTGGTTGCGGGCGGCCGAAACACCGGCGTTTGGCTGATGATGAATTTTTAAACGAGAATTGGCCGAATATTGGTTGAGAACTTTAGAGGTTTGATCGGTGGAGCCATCATCGATAACGACGATTTCAAAATCCTGAAAGGTTTGAGCGAGGAGAGAGTCGAGACAGGCCTTAATATATTTTTCGTTATTGTAGGTCGTAACAATAACAGAGATTAATGGATTTTTAGACATGATTTCCTCCCTCAATGATTGGGATTAGCTGTTCTTTTATGGTTTTTGAAAAATCAAATTCTTTGAGGTATTTTTTTCTTGAAGCTTGACTAAAAGATTTAATTAATTCTGGGTTTAATAAAAGCTTACGAAATACTTCTATTAAAGATCGAGTGTCTCTTGCGGGAACTAGAAAACCATTTTTTTCGTGCTGAACAATCTCCGGATTACCGTCGATATTAGTGACAACAATAGGTTTTCCAAGCATAGTAGCATCAATGAGCGAGAGGCTGAGTCCTTCAATATGTGAAGCCAAAACAAATATTTCGTTAGAAGCAATTTTCTCAAGAGGCTGATTGGTGAAGCCGTGATAAATAATCTGAGTGGTTTGATGATTCTTACAATAATATGCTAGAGAGCCAGTGCCATAAATATGAAGAGTGGCAGATGGGAATTCTGGAGCAATTTGCGAAAAAGCGGATATAAGTTCCTTGATTCCCTTATATTCTTCGAGGCGACCAAGATAAATAAATGACTGCGGAGTAATAGCGTGGTTTTGATACTCTTTGAAAGAGTCGATGGCACCATTTTTAATGGTAATAAGATTTGAAAAAAACCGAAAAGGAGTTTTTTCTATAAGTTTTTCAAAAAAATGTCGTTCAAAATCTGAAATAAAAATAATACGATTAACTCGATTGGCAAGTTTAAGGATTTTTTTACCGATTAAATTCTTATATTTTTGTTCAACATTTTGTAAAACCCAACTGCGAAAATCCATGTGATCAATCCATAGAACTTGGATCTTGAGTTTATTAGCGGCGAGAGTGGCAGCAATCCAATCATCGCGAGACTGAATAATAATGGATTGTGGCTTAAATTGCTTAAATTGATACAAATACCAAAAATAAAGGTAGCACTGCCAGAGTATATAAAGGGGTAGTAGAAAATTCTTAAGACCACTCCAATTCTGAAATTTCAAGAAAGGGGCTTTTTGACTATCGATCTTGGCTTTTTGGCTATTTGCAAGTAACTCGGAGGAGGAAGTAAAGATAATGGGGTGATAATGATTATCTGTTAGGGTTTTTGATAGAGTAAGCTGGTAGGTTTCGCCACCGCCATAGTTTTTAGGAAAAGTGTTACGGATTAGAATGATTTTTGGCGAAGTGGATGACCTTTTAATGGTTTTTCTCATAGCTTAATTATAACATTAGATACACTATGCTATAATACAAGCTAATATGAAGAGGTATGATTTAACGGTTGCGATAACTGCGCATAATGAAGGGCTAGTTGCGCACAAAACAATGCGGAGCATTCTGGAAGCAACAAAGAGGCTTGAAGAAAAAAATATTAGTTTTGAAATATTGGTTCACATTGACAATGGCAACCAAGAAACATTGGATTATTTTGATGTTTATAAAAATAATAGTAATATATTGATATTCAAAAATAAATTTGAAGATCTTGGCTCTTCTAGAAATTTCCTAGTACAAAAAGCGTCTGGAGAGTATATCTCTTTCTTGGATGCTGATGATTTGGTTTCCGATAACTGGCTACTTGTAGCATACCAAACTATAAAGGAGTCTCCATTTGAAATAGTTGTTCATCCGGAAGCAGTTTTGAACTTTGGACTAAATGTACCTAGTGTTTTAACGATTCAAAAAGACTCAAGAGATAAAAATAATGACACTGTAATAATGATTGGCGAAAATAGATGGTGCTCTGTTGTTATGGGAAAAAAAGAGACATTTTTGCGTGTACCCTACCATAAGCTTGGAGACGGATATGGATACGAGGATTATATCTTTAACGCAGAAACTCTCAAGTTAAAAATTAGCCACAAGATTGCAAAAGAAACCGTCTTATTCTATAGAAGGTCAGGTTCTTCAATGTTATCAACTAATAATTTAAATAGTTTCATTATTCCCCATGTGGGGCTTTTTGATATAGAAAGCCTCCAGGCAGCATTCCCGAAAAATACTAAGTCAGATATAAAAACCCCATTAAAAACACGAGGATATGTGCTGTATAAAAAAATAAGAAATAATAACTTTCTAAATTTTTTTATTACACCACCAGCAAAATTGACACTTAAATTACTTGGTAAATACGAAAAACTGAATACAATCAATTCCCTACCAGATTTCTTATATGAGCATTGGATTAAGATCAATCAAATTGATACACAGTTATACCCATATAAGGATTTGATAAAAAATACTTCTATATATAAACCAGAGATGCATATTGCGATTGGTAAAACTTTTATTGATATCACGTCTAGGATTAAAAATTATAATCCTAACTACATATTTATTGTTCCGTGGATAGTAAGAGGTGGTGGAGATAAGGTGCTTTTAAATACAATAAAGGCCTTAAAAGAGATTCATCCAACTTGGACATTTTCGGTAATTAGTACATTACCATCAGACAATATTTGGGCAAAAAAACTTCCAGAATATGTGGACTTTATTGATTTTGGAAATTCGAAGGACAGCCTAACTGATTATGAATCTGATATTCTTTTTTCAAGACTAATTACTCAGCTTAATTGTAAAAATTTACATATAATAAACTCTGAATTTGCCTATTTGTGGGCGATAAGACATAAAATATTATTACAAAAAAAATATAATCTTACTGCATCCGTTTTTAATACTGTATTTATTGAAGGAAGTAAAAATCGAGGGCGTTTTACTTATGTTAATCCATATATATTTATGCTACGTGACACATTAAAGAAAGTTTACACGGATAACCAAACCGTTATTGATGAATGCATTGACGAACATGCACTAAATCCGGTTTTATTCAAAGTTCACTACCAGCCAATTGAGGAGCAAATCATTCAACCAAAGATTAATAATGAGAATAAGTTAAGAATCTTATGGGCTGGCAGAATTACTTCTGTAAAATTACCAAATATCCTAAAAAGTATTGGAGAAAATCTATCTAAAAAAGATTTTTCGATTGATATTTATGGTGAATTCTCACGTGACATTAAACATGATTATTTTGATAACGTTGAGACAATCACATATCGTGGGACATTTGATGGCTTTAACAACATACCAACGAATAAGTATGATATTCTCTTATATACTAGCGAAGCAGATGGTGTCCCTAATATTATTCTAGAAGCAACAGCTGCTGGACTACCAGTAATCGCAAGTAATGACGGCGGAGTGCACGAATTTATTAAAGATCAAAAAACTGGAATTTTGATTGACGATCCTTGTGACGTCAAAAAATACGTGGAGTCATTAAATAAAATTCAGAAGAATAAGACTGTTTTGATTGACTATGTAAGAAATGCCCAAAAATTATTAAAAAAGCGCCATTCATTCAATTCATTTGTCGAAGAGATAAAAAATGATTTTAAGGGAATATAAGGAGATTTATGTTAAAAGTTAAAGAGTTTTTACAAAAAAATAAACATGAATTGCGATGTTTAATAAAAATTTTTCTTTTAGTTTTTATCTTTAATATTGTACTTTTATTTTGTGTAAATACTTTATCCAACGGAATGGTTAACGACACTATATATAATGCCGATTCTATGCGAGCTTTTGACGATCTAACAAACTTCCGCGGCAACCATTACCGAACGAGAGTTCATCCACTATTTGTAATTTTTACCCAACCTTTCGTACAAATCTTAAAATTTTTGCTAAGCTCACCAAATGCAACTATCATATTTCAAGCCTTTATAGGTGCATTGTGTGTAATTCTGCTTTATCTTAATTTAAAAAAGCTAAATACAAACAAGTTTAATTTAAATTTAGTACTTGCACTCTTTGTATTATCTTTTTCACAAGTAGTATTTATTTCAATATTTGAGACCTATATCTATGCTGAGTTCGGTTTATTATTAATGTGGCTTGTTGGACAATATCTAATTGATAAAAAATTAAACTATATAGATATATTATTGTTAATTGGACTTGGGGTAATTGCAATAAGTATCACTATTACAAACTATTTTCAGTTTATTATTTTACTTAGTTTTATAACAATTTTTAATAAAAATCTAAAACATAGAATTCTAGTTTTCTTTTCTGTTATTTTTCTGTCATCGTCTGTAGCTGTAATGATCGCCTGTTTGCAGAATGTTATTTGGCCATCTGCTAATAACTTTTTCACCGCCTCTATTGATGGTTTTATCCTTCATAAAAATTCTGAGGAATTCCTATATATTGATAAAACATTCTCAATTAGAAATGTTCTAATGCAGATAAAGGCTAGTACAGTTTTTCAGTTTAGTTTATTGGGTGATTTTAACTCTACGCAGTTCAACTTTTATAGCAATATTATAATTAATACCATTGCGTGCCTTTTATTTGGAGGACTGATTGCGGTTAACGCTATTTTCATTCTGCAAAATAGAAAACGAATTTTGAAACATAAATTCTATTTAAGCATACTTTTAGCTTACTTATTTAATTTTATACTTCATATTTTCTATGGACCTAGCGAGAGTTTCTTATATACATTAAATTACATCTATTTACCATTAATTATGATTTTCTATATTATGAATAACATAGAAAAGACTCATATGAATTTGATAAAAAAGTGTAAGTATCCAATCTATACACTTATTGCAATTATTTTGATTGCACAGATTATTGGCGTAATACGATATCTGGTTTCAATATTTATGATTTTTGGTTTTAATCATGTAATACCAAAGAAATTGTTCATTATAGCTGTAATGGCAGTAATATTATTAATTTTTGTATGCGTAAAAAAGAAAATATTTGCAATAATTGGAGCATTAGTTTTTACACTCCTTGCAATATTGGGAGTAAAAGCAATTAATACTTCTTTGAGCTCAAGACCCATCCGAAATGAGGAAATGCTAATTGCAGCAAAATCTGATTATAAAAATTTCTTAAATTCCAAAAAGAATATTGAACTGATTTCCAGTCTGGCTAATTACTATTATGAATTGAACATCAATCTAAATCGTGAGCATTTTTATCTTGGTAAATTCGAAAAAACTAATAAACAGTATTCAAACTTTTTCTATTTTGGAATGGTAGATCGTGATAAGCTTCTATATAAAGATGGAAAAATAATTGATGTAAGATCTAAAAAAATTATTAGAGAACTTCCCCATAAATATGAAGTTATTATTCCAAATGAATATACGGTATTATTAGCTGATGAAAAAAATAATATTACAAGAATTTACGAAGATGAAAATGGTGTATTTTTAGAAAATAATGAAAAAACTGAAACCTTAACAAAAGGTAAACAAAAGTTTAATCTTCCAAGATTTGAAGGTAGAAAATATGCTAATATACTTAGGGTGTTGAATCAGGAAATCTTATTTAATTTTGATGGGATACTTTTAAAACCAAATATTATTAGTTATAAGAATAGTAATAACGTTTGGTATAGAGATACTATGTTAGCAACGATGGTTTTAGAAAATACCAATAATACTCATTTACTAGAACCTTGGATAAAAACTATTACTGGAATATATGACTGTCAGCGTTCATTAATAAATAATGATCATAGCTGTGGAATTAAAGAGGCTGATAATCCTGGCGAATTACTCTATATGCTTGGAGCTATTAAAAATAATCGTTCTGATTTAATAAATAAAATTATCGAAGAGGTAAAGAAAAAGGCTAAAAATGGACTATTCACAGGGATTGTTGACGGTGAGGAAATGAGTTTTTATCCTACAAGCCTATTACTATTTGGAGCAAAGAAAAATAATATTGACCTAAGCAGATACCTAAAAACTCCAAAGACACCGGACCATTATGCGAGTCTGACGTGGTGGGATAAGGACACACCAAGACAAAATTTGCCAGTAATTGAATCTAGACTATTTTCGTATCTTGAGTGGGCATCAACACATTATAAAAATGGCAATTATGGTAAAGTTAACATACTCGATGAGTACTACCCGTTATCTTATGAAGCTGGTCTAAATCAAGCTATTGCAGATGACCAAAAATTTGTGTCAGAACATTATAGCGTTCTTGAAGGACCTATATTAACGCATGTCTGGCATGCATCAGAAATGTTTTTACTCTTGATGGAGTTAAACTAGTTATTATTAATCTTATGAAAATACTGCTAATGTATTAGCAGTATTTTCATTTATTTATTTCCAGTCACTAATTTGATTCTTTTTAATAAGATATGCCGACTTCGCAAGTTTTTTAAGTGGTGTATCACTTTTACTATCAGAATAGAATTGGTCGATTCTTGGGTCTTTGCAAAATTCATATAGACGCTTTACCTTCTCTTCACCACGACAGTTTTCACCAGAAATCTTCCCCGTTTGAAAATCCATCTTAGTACCAAGTAATTCAATCTTTAAACGATCTGTAATTCCTTTTAAAATAAATTCAGGTGAAGCAGAAATAATGAGATCATTAGACTTTTTTTGATTGAGATACCATTTTTTTATTTTATATTGGTGAGCATCCCAAAAACCATTCAAATCTAGAGAATGTACTGATTTTAAAAAACTAAAGAAGCGTTCTTTGAATTGTTTACGGCTGATTAGTTTGCTCTTAAATAAAATGGCAGAAAAAACTTGATATGGTAAATAAAAGACTAAGAGAGGCTGTCTCTTAACAGAGTATTTCCAAAAGTCTAGTGAAGCGTCACCATCATAAATTGTTTTATCAAAATCATATACGTTCATATTAAAGCCTAATAATTACCATGAGATAACTAACAAAAATGAGGCCCATAACAGCAAGGTATTTATTCTTCATAATCACATCAGCCGGATCACCATATTTATCTTTTTCGGCAATATAGATATAAGTAATCATGAGAATAATAAGAAGAGGAACACTAAGCAAATATAGATCACGATGTTCAGTGTTTGCATTAACACACCATTCTGTATAAAATACGATAATTAACATGAGAAACATATTCATGATGGATTTCAGAAATTCGGCGTTATACTTTTTCAAGACTGCACGTGTTTGACTACCGGTTTTAGTAATTTCGTTATAACGTTTTGAGATACCGAGATAAAATGCCCCCGACATAACAACAAGATAAAGTAAGGCAGAAATAGCAATATTAGTTAAGCTACTACCGAGAAAGAGACGAATAAGAAAACCGGAAGCAAGAATAGTAATATCAATAATTGGTAAATTTTTTAGACCAAGCGAATAGAAAAGATTGAGCAAAAAATATGTCATGATAAGGGCAATTGAGATTCCGGAAAATCGAAATGCTATTGCAATAGTAATGGCAAGGATAAGCAAAACAGTAAGAGTAATCCAAGCTTCTTTCCTCGTGACGGCACCACTAGCTAGAGGTCGATATTTTTTTACCGGATGTAAACGGTCTTTTTCAATATCTTTATAATCATTGATAATATAAATCGAGGATGCAACTAAACAAAAAACAAAAAAACCAGCTATACTACTACGAAAATCTTGGAGAGTAAGATTTCTCAAACCAAAAATCAACGGTAAAAAGATGAGGAGATTTTTGATGGAATGCTTTGGTCGTAAGAGTTTTATGATGTTTTTGATTTTTTGCATATAATTACCTACTTATGACTAAAAATTTGATAGATATTTTCTGCAAGAATTTCAGATACGTCAATAGTGTCAACCTTGGTTAATTCTGGCTTAATGGTAAGAGTATTAGTGACGACAATTTTATCAATATCCTCTTTACCAAGATTCTCATAAGCACTACCACTGAAGACTGGATGGGTCGCCATAACGCTAACTTGCTTAGCGCCCTTCTCTTTAAGAGAGGTAGCCGCATGACAAATGGTTCCAGCGGTGTCGATCATATCGTCAATAATAATAATATTTTTACCTTTGGGGTCGCCAATAATGTTCATGACTTTACTTTTATTTTTGACATAGCGATTTTTATCAATAATAATGACGTCATTACAGTGCACAAGGTCGGCAATCTTACGGGCGCGTTTGACACCACCTGCATCTGGCGAGGCGATGGCGAAAGAGTTTTTCTCATAGTTTTTCTCAATATAATCGGCAAATTGTTTTTCGAGAGTGATATTTTCTATAGTCATATCAAAGAAACCTTGGGTCTGTGCGGAATGAAGATCGATAGTAATGACGTGATTAACAGCAACAGAATGTAGGATATCGGCAATAACTTTTGAACTAATTGGAGTGTTTGGTTCTGCCATACGATCTTGGCGAGCATAACCAAAATATGGAATAACAAGATTAATACTTTTTGCAAAACCACGTCTGGCAGCATCTGCTAGAAGCAGAACTGGAAAAAGATGCTGATCAATAGGTGGATTGGTAGATTGAATAATAAAGACATCTTTCCCCCTAATGTCATCAAGAATTTGGACATGAACTTCACCATCGCTAAAGGTATCGGATGTACGATTTGCTAATTCTAGACCGAGGTGATCTGCAATTTTTTGCGAAAGCGAGTGATCGGTTCCGGATATTAAAACACAGTTTTTTAAGCAAGTTTTATCTACCTTCATCATGTCTTTATTATAGCATGCGATGAAAAAATATAAAGAAATAGCGAAGATCTAGAGAATACGTTGAAGAATCCAGAATTGAGCCCTATTATCTTCCCCCCATCTTCCCCAAAGCTGTACTCGATTTTCATCGATAGCAAGTGAGGCATTAACGTCCATAACATAAATAGGATTACAACTATTTTTAAATACAAACCCAGTACCGTTTTGAATAGCTTTCCACTTTTGGCTACAAGAATTAGAGTCTGCGGGCAAGAGGAATAATTGCTCTCCATTTTGCACCTTGTTTAAGTTAACGCTTATGACTTTATTTGATAATTTACTAATGATCTGATATTCATTATTGCCAAGATGCTTAAATTGCCATTGCTGCGCAGCGTTATTCTCTCGCCATTTATGAAAGAGTTGTACTTTAGCATAGTCTTCAGTATTACCTTTCGCGACATCAAGGAATTGATTATTGTTTAGTGCAGTGGTGATATTATAAATACCATCTTGAATTAGTTGAGTTTCTTTATTAGGATTAACTTTTTCAATTACCCATGCTTGAGCTTTGTTGTTATTTCCCCATCTTCCCCAAAGCTGTACTCGATTTTCATCGATAGCAAGTGAGGCATTAACGTCCATAACATAAATAGGATTACAACTATTTTTAAATACAAACCCAGTACCGTTTTGAATAGCTTTCCACTTTTGGCTACAAGAATTAGAGTCTGCGGGCAAGAGGAATAATTGCTCTCCATTTTGCACCTTGTTTAAGTTAACGCTTATGACTTTATTTGATAATTTACTAATGATCTGATATTCATTATTGCCAAGATGCTTAAATTGCCATTGCTGCGCAGCGTTATTCTCTCGCCATTTATGAAAGAGTTGTACTTTAGCATAGTCTTCAGTATTACCTTTCGCGACATCAAGGAATTGATTATTGTTTAGTGCAGTGGTGATATTATAAATACCATCTTGAATTAGTTGAGTTTCTTTATTAGGATTAACTTTTTCAATTACCCATGCTTGAGCTTTGTTGTTATTCTTTTTATTAATTTGCACCGGTGATTCATCTACTGGGTTCTCATCTTTAACGTTAATTGAATGATTTACATCACAAGAGGAAATAAATCTAAACTCACCTGTTTCTTTCTTTTGTATATTCCAACGTTGAGAACAATCATCAAGATTTTCGTTCTCGAGTTTTATTTGTGGATTAGTCTCTATAGAATTTACATCAAATGAAAGGTTCTTACCGGAAAGCTTACTTTTTATTTTATATATCTCATCACCGATGCTCTCTATATTCCATTTTTGAGCGATATTATTATTAGACCATTTAGAGTAAAGTTGCACTAATGCGCCACTATCTTTATTTCCTTCGCGAACATCAAGGTATTTAGTTTTGTCAAGCAATGTTTTTATAGTATATTCACCGTTATCGATAGAACCGTCTTGACTGGAATTCTGATCTGGTTTATTGAGCGGTTTCAACTCTTCTTTTTTAATTTGTGTTGAATTCCCAAACCACTGATTAAAAGTGACATAAAAATTACGATTACCATAAGCACCACAGTAGGCGGTGCCTGGGTAGTTGGCGAGAGAGCCAACGTTTGGCTGATATGGAGTATAGCGATAGAGAGCGGATGTGGCGCGGTTTTCGATATTAACTACAGAACCACCACAGTTTGGATCTGGATTATATTGGACATAATTTCTACCTACTGGGTAATTAGTCCAACCTCCATTCAAGACTGAGCGAAATAAAGCCGCAGCATTTCGAACTTGGTTTCGGAATCCATAATACTTTGAGTCGCATTCCGCAGTGTCAGGACAACCAAAGCCGGTAGCGCTACGGTATTGGATATGATTTGGCCAGGTATCGGTAATGAGACCTTGTTCTTTTTCGAGAAGAACAATCAGAACTTGTGAGTTAATTTGAAAATCTCTGGCTGCTTCAAAAATAATTTGGGCGGCAGTTTGTTTTTGACCATTGTACTCAAAAGTTTCCTCAGAAAGACAGATGAACCGACCGTTTTCAACGTGATATCTGAGATTTGGATAAGACCTAGCTTTAGTAATATTAGTATCACGACAAGCGTTTTTACTAGTTAAGAAACGCTGGATTTCTTCAACCGACATAGCATTATAATTTGCCATAACACCATCGGAAATAATATTACCGGGGTTAAAACTAGAAAAATCATAGGCATGGATTTGCTTAAGATTTTTAGTGACAAGAAAAGCCAATGAGGAAATCATGAAAAAAGCAAAGACACAGAGTAAAATGTGCTTAATTTTGAGATTTTTGACTTTACCTTGAACAAAATTCATCATTTAGATAGTTATACTTCCTTTTATATTACCGTTTTGATGAGCAGTTTTGATATCAATATCGATTTGATAGTCGCCAACTGGGATTTCAGAGAGTGGAATGTCGAAACCTTGACAGGTGGCGGAGGATGGATTATCGATAGTAGTAGCGGTGCGCTCGATTTTTTGACCATTAGTAGAGGTAAGCGTAAGAGTACAAGTACCGGTTTCTTTAAGAAGCTGATTAATAGTAATACGAATAGTTAGATTATTACCGTCTTTACCAGAATAGGTAATAAAGCCGGTAAGTTTAGTGGTCGGGTTGGTATCGGTATTTTCATATTGTTTTGGAGTCTGATGAGTTTTGCCAGCTTCAAGATCTTCCTTTTCTTCGGTTTTTGACTTTGAGTCGTTTGAGTTAGGATTTTTTTCGGCTTGGAAATGCTCGGCCTGTACTTCAGTACTTTGCTTTGATTGTTTAACCTCACGTGGTTGCAAGAGAAGAAAATAAACAGCTGTAGTAATAATAGCGAGTACAAAAATCACCAAAAACCAAATGATTGCAGGGCGTTTAGAATGGCGACGTTTGTTTTTAGGAGATCTTGGCATAATGTTGTTTCTGTTTATATTGTTTATGTCTATATTTTAACACATTTTGAGAAGTTTAACCGTTAAATTTTAAAGAGACCATTATGTTTTTTGTGATCATAGATCTCGACCGGGATACCTTTAGCTTTAATTCTCTGCTCGACTAGTTCTTTGATTTTTTGATCATTAGTGTTGAGTTTCTCGGAAAGTTTTTGACTAAGTTTTTCTATACTTTCTTTCGTCTTTTTATCTAATGAATTTTTAGAAATTGTAGAGACGAGAGCATCTTTAGAACTGACTTTTTGATCAAAACGACTTTGATGACGGGACTGAATAATTTTATATAGAAGTTGACGATAGTTCTTACTGAGGCCAAACTCCTTCGACCAAGCATCCAACTCATCTAAAGATTGTTTGGCATCATAAGAATAATTAAAAATATCAATAAATTTACGATTGTCTTTGGACTCAGAATAAAGTCGATCAATGAGTTTAGTGGGGAGATGTAAAAGTTTTTCAAGTTCAGAATGATTACTCAATGTATTTAGATCAAAATTAGTATCTGTGAAATGATCTTCTAAATACGCTTGCACGAGGAAGACGGCTGAATTTAGATAATCGGCGATAAGTTTTGAATTGTCAAATTTATATCTGCCGGAGGTGTTTGGAATAGCATAGAGATTAGCTACCGTAAAATATCGGTCAAAAAAACCAGATTGTTTTTGGTTGCGATAAGATTGCATACAAACAACGCAACCTGGGTCGACTATATTGATAGCAATTTTCTCTGATTCTGGAACCGTACGGTTCCGATAAAAATCAAAGAGTCTTTTGGTTTGATCCTGATTATCATCATTAGTGATTTTTATAAGAGGAATACTGGAGGTAAGAATATACTCTTTTTCTTGCCAGGTCTTGAGACGATCAGGAATAGCCGAAAAAATTTCACCCCATTCAGAAAAACCACGACCAATTTTACCAGCTAGATCAGTTGGCTCGGATTGGTCAATAGTACAAGACTGAGCACCGAGACCACATTGGCTAGGCTCTGAAACATTACAAGTACCAAAAACCCAAAGTGCAAGAAGAGACTTAATTGCAATAATAAAAGACCAGACCGTAATAAAAACGATTAGTACAGAAATAATTTCAATAAAAATGCTGGCAGGTTTTAATAGCTTAGGATGTTTTAAAACTAAACGTCTTAAGAGAGTATTTTTAACATCGTCTTTGAAGTTGGTATCACATTTTTGCAAGCGAACTTTCTTAAAAACACAATGCCAAGCTTTCTTAAAAACTGCCCAATATTTTTGACCTAATTGTTTATTAAAAAGACTTAAAAAGCCAACAAAAACAGAAATGAGACTTAAAATAATAAATGCTGCAATACAAACCATTACTTCCCTTCTAGCCAGTTGGCTCGATACTATTATTTTATACTAATTACTGGCGATTTTAAAATTTCTTGAGAATACTGATAAGACGATCTATTTCACCTTCGGTGGTTTGATAGCCCAAAGATAGACGTACGAGCGGAGGAAGTTTGAGTTTATGATCTAGATAATAATGAACGCAGAAATAGCCTGAGCGCACCATGATACCCTGATCGCTTAAGGCTTCAGCTAGAAGATGACTATCTATTTGGTCGAGATAAAAAGTAAGGACGGTGGAGGCTTGATGATTAAGACAATGAATTTTTGGATTGGTGGATAAAAATTGAAAGATCTTTTCGGAACAATACGTAAGGCGATCTTTGGCAGACTGGGGGAGTTGTTCGAGCCAAGAAATTGACTCATTTAAGGCAATAATTTCACCCCAAGATTGCAAACCTGGCTCAAAAATAGTATGGATCTTATCTTGACGAGTAAAAGATGGAAGGTAGTTATTTTTATCAACATCATCAACCATACCACCACCTAAAAATGTAACATTGAGGTAGTCGAGAAGACTTTTACGTACAATCATTACACCGAGAGACGGAGCATAGATTTTATGACCAGAAAAACAGATGGCATCAGCTTCGGTTTGTTCAAGAATATAAGAATGGTGAGCCATTACCTGGGCGGCATCGAGAATAATAAATCCCTGTTTTTGGTGGACATAATCGATAACCTCTTGAAGATTTTGAAGAATACGACCATCAACATTACTCATAACATTAACAACGACTAAGGAATTGTCGGGAATTTCGGAGATAGAGAGACTACCATCCTGTTCGCGAGGAAGTACAATTCTTTCTGTTTTAGTACTGGTTGAAAATTGCAGAGTGGAAAGAAAAACAGAATTATGTTCAATTTCAGAAGTAATAATAGTTTTAATTCCCGCTTTTTTGGGATTGAATTGAGAAAGTAAAAGATTTAAACCATAGGTAGTATTCAGAGTAAAACTAACAAAATAATCTTTCTTTTTAAGTTTGAGAAATTTCAAAAGATGTTCACGAGTGGTCTCAATCTTTTGATCAGTGATTCTTCCCCACTGATATTTAACACGCTCTCCACAAGAATTATGTTTTTGGTAATATTCAATTAGACTATCAATGACCGGTTGTGGTCGAAGTGACTGGCAGGCGCTATCAAAATAAATCTCGTTATTCTTGAGATATTCAAAGCCAGGCGTACGTATATTTAAGACTGATTGGTCTGTATCTATGGATTTTTGATCAACTGTTTTTCGAAAATTAAATAACCCCATGGACCTCCTTTTTTATATTTTAACATAGTCTTAGTTTTGCATAAGTTTTCCACAATCACACATTGTATTTTATATGTTTTTATTATGTAACTTTTTACGCTTGTTCGGTTTTAATTATTCGCAGATTAGTAGTTTTATCCACAAGTTTTTATACCAGCGATTTTTATTGTTCGGTTTTAATTACTGTTTGTTTTTAGACTGTTCGGTTTAACAGGTTATTTTAAATCAAAACGATTAGTTTAGAATAACTAGTTTATAAATGATGATTTTTACATATTACAACTCAAGATCAAGACCGAGAATTTGAGCGGCTTCAAGTAAGACTTGACGATCTGGATCGGAAACAAATTCAAGGCGTTGTTTGAATAAGGCAGTGGTTTCAGGAAATGTAAGATCGACAATTTCAAGAGAGCGAGCAGAACCAGCATTTCGTTTTAAAAAACCCAGCTGCACAAGATTATCTATATGCTCAGCAACTGAGGCAACAGAGCGAAGTCCTAGACCTGCAGCAATTTCTCGGTAAGACGGTGAATAATAATGATTATTCTGGAAATCTTCCAGAAAGTCCATTAAACGCTTTTGCTTTTTCGTTAATTTTAGTGCCATATTTGTTATAATTATATAGTAGATGGAGATTTTGTGGTAAAAATGAGTAATTCATATATTGATGGACTGGTTTCACCTTCAGGAAATAAAAAATCAGCAAGACAATTGCGCCCCAGAGCGGGTTTAGAAGTAAGTGAGGCTCATGCCACAAAACAACACTTAGAACAACAGAGAATCTTACGTGCTGAAAGACTAAGAAAGCAAAATATTCGCGCCAAGAATATGTCGATGGCGCAAAGTGATGACCCACTAGTTGACCAAGCAGAAATTCGTCGGAGAAAAAATGAAGAAGTTGATAGAGCTAGCCGTGTCGCAGATTGGGACTTTTCCAATGGTGAACTGAGAGAAACTAACGGAGAGTCTGATACCGGAGAATATGATGAGGATCAAGATCATTCTGTACTTAATTTAGGATCGAGTAATAGCCGTAAGAGATTGGGTGATATCGATAATACTAGACGTGATAGACAATTACAACGAGAAAGATCCTTTGGCCTATTCAAGAAAAAGATGCCAAAAACCTCAAAAAAAGACTACGATGCATTTTTAGAAGATTCTGTGGCTCTAGGAGCAGATAACTTATTTGGTGATAAAGTTTCTAATACAAATAATCCTGAACCTAAAAAAAATAAACCGAAGAAAAAAGGCTTTTTTAGACGACATATAAAACTAACAATTTTCTTAATTATTTTAATCGGAGGTGGAACAGCAGCCTATTTTTATGGCGACCGTTTAATATCAAAATTAACCGGTGGAAAATCTGGTTTAGTGGATCTTGTAAAAACTGTGGTATCTGAAAAAGTGACACCACTAAAAATGGATTCAAAAGGCCGTACAAATATAGCAATTTTTGGAACCTCTGGTTATGATATGGCTGGAACTGAAGGAAAAACAATTCATGATGGAGCACAACTAACTGATTCGTTAATGATGATGTCAGTTGACCAGAAGGCAAAAAATGCTGTGACGATGAGCTTACCAAGAGATTTGAAAGCTGGAAAAGAGGCGTGTTATGCGGGAAAAATTAATGAGATCTTTACTTGTGCTAGCAATAACGGAAGAAACGAAGAAGCTGGTGCGAATGCTGTGATGAAAGAGTTATCAAGAATTAGTGGCATGGAGATGCATTATTACATCCACGTTAACTGGGGGTCTCTAGTACAGATCGTAAATGCACTGGGTGGAATTACAGTAACTGTTGATAATGATATTAATGATTATTATTATACTGGTATCAAAATGAAGGCTGGTGTACCAACGGTTCTTGACGGTGAAAAAGCTTTAGGGCTCGCAAGAGCAAGACATGGTTCAGTAGGAGGAGATTTTACGAGGGGTGAAAATCAACAAAAAGTATTAATTGCAATAAAGAATAAGATTGCCGAAAAAGGTATGGATATTCCGGCAATGATCAACTTAGTTAATGTGCTTGGTGATAATCTGAGAACTAATGCTAATATCGAAGAGATAAAAACTGCAGCTAAAGTCTTTTCCAACTTTAGTCCAGCTAATATTACATCTGCACCATTAACTGGCTTGAGCGATGGAGATCTGGTTAGAAATGCAAGTTTTCCAGTTGGCGGACAGGATATTTCTTTTGTAATTCCAAGTGCTGGCGCACAAAACTACACAAAGATTCAACAATATCTTGATTCAAAAATTGCTGAATATAGTGATTCACCTGCAACTTCTAGAATCTTAGTATTAAATGGCACAAATGAATCTGGAATTGCAGCAAACGAAAAACTTGAACTAGAAAAAGCTGGATTTAGAGTAACTGGAACTGGCAACGCACCAAAAAGTAATTACTCTGAGAAAGTTCTGATATACAATCTTAGCAATAAAGAACAGACTAAGCAAAAACTTGAGTCATATTACGGAACTACCGTAAAACCCGCAAATGAATTACCAGAAGGTATTGACAAGACGAATTACGATTTTGTGATTATAGTTGGAAAAGTAGATGCTTAGGATATAGATATAATATAAAAAACACCACGATTGGGGTGTTTTTTATATCTAATTAAATAGATTTTTTCTCAATGATTAAATGTCTGGCACGACCTTCACCCTCAGAATGCGTTGCAATATCTGAGTAATCCTCAGCCAATTTATGAACAATACGACGATCGACGGCGTTAAGTTCTAAAGTCATCGACTCACCAGTTTCGCGAACTTTTTGAATCCAACCTTCAGCTTTCTGCTCAATACGCTCTGCGCGCTGACGCTTATAATCAGCAATATCTACATTAACTCTAGTTACCTCAGAATTATGGGCAACGAGAGCCATAGAAACTACGTGTTGCAAGGCACGCAAGTTGTCTGCATTTTTACCAATGAGTAATGAGTTTAGGCTGGTACTTGGAACACTCAACTGAATAACATCATCATCAATAGTAGACCAAACAGCCACATTGATACCAAAGAATGATAAAAGATCCTCAAGGTATTTTGTTGCAAAACGAATCGATTCATCACGATTCATAAAAAACTCCTATTCTCCTAACCGTTATCTGGTTGGTTGTTGTTTTGGGAGTTTTTATTTTTAAAAGTAGCTTCACGAGAAGAATTTTTAGCATCTTTGGCGGAAATACGTGTAATTTTAGTACCAGTTTTCTTATTTTCAATGACTTCAGCCTCTCTAATTTCAGAGGTTTTCTTTTTCAACTCTCGAAGAATAGCACGATCGGTATTATTATCCATTTGTTCATCTACTTGATTAAAGACAATTTTTTGTTGAGTAATAGTAATGATATTTGAAAGGAGATAATACATGACTAAAGCGCCTGGAAAATTAATAGTAATCATAATCATCATGACTGGCATCATAAAGTTCATTTGACCAGAAACCATACTGTTTAGATCAGCTTGATTCATATCTTTGCCAGCTTTAGCATCTTCAACCATTTTTTTCCAAGTATTTTTCTTTCCCTTTTTCGGCATCTGCATTCTTGACATCAAATATTGAGTGTAAGCTGAGCCAAGGACAAATATCAGAATAATAATTGAACTAAAAGAATTAACGCCAGCCCTTGTAGAGAGATCTAGTTTCCCAAGGAGCTGAGGTTTAAAATCATAGGTATTAGTTTCAGTATTTTCAAGGTAAGATTTCTGGAGCTTAATGATTTCGTCAATCCGAGTCATCTTAGCAACAACTGGATAGGCACGCTTTTCAACACTATCTTTAACAGTTGGGGTAACCATAATACGAATCGCAAAGAAAATCGCAAAGAAAATCGGAAGCTGAATAAGAAGTGTCCAAATTGATGTAAATGGTTTAACGTTATTACGTTTATAAAGATCCATCATTTGGAGAGATTCTAATTGCTTATTTCCATTACAGCGCTTACGAATCTCGGTTAATTCAGGCTGAATCTTACGCATCAGCTTCATCTGAAGAAACTGTTTTTTAACAAGTGGCCAAGTTAATAACTTGACGAGAATAGTAAAGATAATCATAGCTACACCAAAATCACCGATGTAGTTATAGATAACAAATAGTATATTAATAATTGGATTTACAATTATAAAATCGATTAACTCAAACATTTGATTAATTATAACATATTAGAGGTGGATTATTTAGCAATCTTCAATATATTCGATTTTATACTGATCAAGATTAATATTTTTAGATTTTAAATAATTTAAAGCATTTTGATTAAGAATTTTTTTCAATTCAGCTTTGCAAGATAATGGTTTAATTTTAATTATAATACTCCTGTCTTCGTTTAAAACACTGTCGATGTAATATCTTTTATCGTCATTATGATACGGAGTGACAGAAAAAATAGTGTCTTTCATAGTTTCGCTTTTTAGAATATCATTAAGCGCCTGGTTGATTTCATCACAAGTCTGATTATCTTTTGGATGATCTTTATACCAAGTGTTATCTTGATTGTTCGGGGTTAGGCAGTAGTAAAGATACTTCTGATCACCAGATGATAAATTAATTTCTATATTAACCGACTGAAAACCATCTCGTTCGATTTTAACCTGGTAATTCCCTGGTTCAATTTTTTGCTTACCATTATGGTATTGTTTTTGATTAATTGTAATTTTTGCATCAACTGGAGAAATAAGAATATTTAACTGAGCAGTCTTTTTGATATTGATTAAGAAATTAACAAAAATAAAGAAAGAGAGAAGAACGAAGAGAATAATTGCACCAAAAAATATTTTACGTCGATTTTGGTATTGATTTCTTGAGAAAGTTAAAAAATTTTTCATAGATCACCTATTTTATTTTTTTCTAAAAATATAATATTTACCATCTTTACCACGATTATCTGTAATACCAATACCATCTGATGTTTCTGGAGCATGGCCATTTAGAGAAGCCTGAACTTCTTGTAACTTTCCGTTGATAGAGACAACTAATTTAATATGGCCAGGAACTGATAGAATGTCACCAGACTGTAAAATGGAAGTATCTCCAGTATTAGGAATAGCTTCGTATAAAGAAGTTTGATTTTTTAAATAACTTAAAATTGCACTAGTCCCAACGGATGGAAAATTCGGATCTACACCAGAAGAGCGTAATACAGTCGAAACGAAGCGACCACAATCTGATTGATCACCCACGTTATTAACCTGCCTTAAAGCATCTTGATATTTAGCGGTACCAGTCTTTCGAGTTGAAGTACGTTTTTCTGCTGCAAAATATGATTTAGTAAGACTATCAGTGTCATAATGATGCCAAGCAAGTTCAAGTGCAGTTTTAGAAATCGCAGCATTACCACCACCAGAATAATAACTGGAACTAGAATTAAGACAATCAATACTACCGGAATTATCAGTAATGCCGCCAAGCGTAAGGTAAACAACATAGGCACCAAAAGTAACAACATTAATATTGGAAGAGATTTGATTATCTTTTGTATACATAGTCCAAGTCATACCGCCTTTAGTAGAATCACGCTTAGCGTCAGCACGTGACATAACATATGGCGAACCTTCACCATTATCTGCCTGTTCGGCAGAAAAACCCATATCAAGAGCCTGTTGTTTATATGCTGCACCATTATATCGATAAAAAGCACGTTTAACAGTATTTGAGTTTGGGTTTTCAGTTAAGTCTGGAGCTTTATCTTTTATAATCTTGGCTGCTATTTTTGATTGGCGAAGAAATTCTTGCTCAGAAACATCACCGGCGGGCAAAAAAGCCTCCCCATTAGTTCCACCGTTAGTATAAGAATATAATTGATAAATACCCTGCCCATTGCTTGGATTAGAAACTAATAAACTATGTTCTCGATAATGAAGCACGGCAAGCATTTGCCATGGAATACCAGCTTCTTTGGCGGCCTCTTTATAGATTGGACTATTTTTTTCAATTAGACTCACTTGAACTGGCGTGAGTATAGTATCACCAGCATAATTTTTAAAATCAGAAGTAACAACCACATTAGGATCACTAGATGGACCAGTAGACTTTATAGAACTTGCAGATGAACTAGAAGATGAGCCAATAGAATTCTCAAGATCACCTGGACCTTTACCTTGAAAATATCCAAAAGGATCTCCTTTTTTATTATCTGGAGCATTAGGATCAGCCCATTGATAAAAAACATAGGTTGAACCAAACTTATTTTTAATAATAGTCTTTTTGGAAATATAGTTAGATTTATTATTCTTATCAAGAGCTATACCATCATTAGTAATTGAAGTAATATCATTAATACTATCGTGTTCAACAATTCCAGTGGGCAAACTACGTTTTCCACTGTTTAAAGCTTCTTTAACAATGCTAAGGTGAGACTCTGCAACATTGGCAGATTCACTATATTTTGCAGTCGTCCGAGAACTATACCAGCCACTTTTTAATAGCATATCGATAAATCCCTGCTCTTTATTGGAATAGCTATTATATTTACTCATTTGAGAAGATTCAAAGATGTTTGCCATCTGGGAGACCTCAGTAAGAATCGAGGTTGGTGGAGAAAGACCATTTTCTTGATGTGCCATAATTGTAATACCACGTAATTGACCATCCGTAAAATTATATTTAGTAAAAGCTCCAGAACACCCAGAGTCCAAAAGACTTTTAAGCATATTTACAAGATCTTTAGCACCCGTATTTGAGAGTTTATTACTACTAATATAATTTGAATCCTGACTAGCTTTAGTAAAAAGGTCGACCATTTTAACATTACTATATGTTTTTGAAGCATCTTCGATATTTTTATTAGTTTCAACCATAGTGTTACCAGCATTATAATTATTTAAAAAGTAGATGGTTTTTGAAGAGCCAGCAGCAAGAATAAGTTGATTAATCTGTTCCTTAGTTAATGATGAATTAGACTCTGTACCATAACTAAGAATGAGGTTCTTTTTATAAGTTTTAGTATTGAGATTCGTAACTAAATTATCAAAGGTAATGTTTGAAACGGTATTATAGTTTGTATCGGTGGTATCAATTTTGGAGAATTGCGTTTTAAGTTCTTTTTTAAAAATATCAACACCAAGAAAACCATCTCCAACCACACTAATATCCGAACCGTCACTTGTTTGACAATTCCGATCTGGACTGAGACAGTTGCTAGTTTTTTTACCATCTGGATTATAAAAGACAATATCATTTTCCGTAAATTCCCATGCTCGTCCTTTAGGAAATTTTAAGGCAGAGACCGGCATAATAGAGGAAGTAAAATAATAAACTGCTACAAAGAATAAATAGAAGAGTTTTTTAAACTTTAACCTTATAACCATAAGTGGTTTTATTATAACAAAAAATTAAATTATCTAAAACTTTTCAACGGAAGCCTTAGCTAACAGATTTTTAATTAACTCCCTAATTTGACTAAAATCCATTTTAGTAAACTCTTTAGAATAAATAACAAAGATACAATCTAGTTTTAAAGTTGGATCGAATTCAAGACGAATTGCTTCATAGAACCGACGACGGATACGATTCCGTCCAACAGCGGTTTTAAGAACCTTTTTAGAGACTACAACCGCATAACGTTGTTTCTGCTTTTTATTGGGTGCAAAAACAAGGGAAAGTTTTGGGGTTCTAATAGTCTTCCCTTTTTGATAAGTATATTTAACACCACCACGCGAATGGAAGCGATATTTACTAGATAACATCTAGCTTATTTTATCACAATAATTTTATTTTAAATCAAAGGCCGGTCCATCATTACCAAGAAAATCAGATGGACTATCTTCCAAAATATGCTCAGCTTCATCATCAATACTTGGTTTAGCAAAAGTGGCGGTACGTAATTTGCGATAAAGCGAGCTTTTTGCAAAAACTTCTCTATTTTTTCCTTTTGCTACTACTTTTCCAGCATCTAAAACAACTACCTTATCGGCAATTTTCATAATTTCTGGTTTATGAGTAATGATGATGATAGTATGATCTTCTTTTAAATCTTCCAAAATATTAATTATTTCCTTAGAAGTTTCTGGATCAACGTTACTCGTTACTTCATCAAAAATGAGAATTTCAGCTTGACTCAAAAGGGCTCTTGCAATAGCAAGTTTCTGTAGTTCCCCATCAGTAAAGAGACCACGATCTTCTTTTAGGATAGTACTAAAACCGCGAGGTAAGGAAATAATTTTATGATAAATACCAGCACGTTTACAGGCGTTAATTTGTTGCTGGCTACTACGATCCACAACACTAAGATTATCTCTGATGCTCATTTTAAAGATCAGGGGCTTTTGAAAAACACCAGAAACATTAGTAGCATATACTTTTTTAGTATAGTGATAAATCGATTCACCGTCGATGAAAATATTGCCAGATTTTATAGAATAGAGACGATAGAGTAAGTTTATAATAGTGGTTTTACCAGATCCTGGGCGTCCAACAATGGCAGTAATTTCATTAGGCTTCGCTTCAAAGGAAATGTTTTTAAGAATCTCACGACCACCAATACTAAAGGAAACATTATCAAACAAAACGTCACCATTAATATAATCATTATTTAGATCACCATAACTACCTTTAGTATAACTTGTGTAATTAAGAATAGATTTAATACGTTGCAGACGAATACTGTAAGTACTAAGATTTAGAAGCTCCTCAAGAGTTTTATCAGTGTTTGTGACAACCATCTCAAAATAACTAACTAACAAAACTAATTTATCAATAGTGATTTGATTCTTAAAAACTAAAATAGCAAGGAGAACATAGAGAATAATTTTACCAACCTGAACAACCATAGGAATTTTACAATAGCGAGCAGTAAGATAAAGATAGCGTTTGTCATATTGAGCATCAAAACTATTACGATTAGAAGAAATTTTACGATTTAAGATGGGCATTAAATTAAGGGTTTTGATTTGTTTTAGATTATTTAGAATTTCATTTAAAACATCTAAAATACGATCCTTATATTTGCGTACACCATCAAAGTATTTGGCAACGAATTTGGAATTTTTTGACATAAGAAAAATATAAAAGAGATCAATAATAAGAGCAACGAGAGCAATTGATACACTATAACTGGCAAAGATTAGAAAAATAATTAGAAGCTGAATAATACCAGTCAAAGCAATAGCGGCGGAATTAATGGTTTGAATTAGGTATGAAATATCCTCATTGAAGGTATCAGTAATACGGCCACGTGAGATTTTTTCAGTGATTGAAATATTATTAATAACATGATCAAAAAGTTTCTGCTGAACTGTATTGTAGTAATAATGCGAAAGAGTGACATAGATATAATATTTCCAAGCAAGTAAAGTATATTCGATAATGTAAAAGAGTAAAAACAGAATTACATAAAACCAGATCGCATGAAAATTTGAACCTTGAGTAATAACGGCAATAATACCAGCAGTAGCAATTGGAGGCAAAAGACTAACCAAATTATAAAGCATAAAGCTCAAAAAAAGCTCAAAAACTTCAAAACGTTTTTTGGGAGCAATTTCAAAAACCGATTGAATAGTTTCAAGAAAATGTTGCATACAGTTTAATTATATAGCATAAACATTTTGACGTGAACTAAAAAAATACCGCATATTTGCGGTATTTCTTTAATAAGTTAAACGAGCACGCCCCTTAATGCGACGGCGTTTTAAAACTTTTTGCCCATTTTTAGTAGCATTACGCTTCATGAAACCATGTTCCTGCTTGCGCTGACGCTTATGTGGCTGATATGTACGCTTTGGCATATTATTCCTTTTATTTCACATAGGATTATATTAATAATCCATATATTTGTAAACTGTGTCTAATTATACCGTAGTTTTCCACTTTTTTCAAGAAGTTTTCCACATTAGACCCCCTATTAGATAAAAATGTGGATAACTCTGCCCCTGTAAAATTTTTATATATTAGATAATAAAAAATAAAGAAAATAAAACCTGTGGAAAAGTATATTTTTTGGTATAATGGAAATAATAAAGGTTATACGGTAATAGAGCTGGAGGTAGTGGCTGTGTTTGATGTGTGGAATAATGTACTAGCAGAACTTGAACAGAAAATTTCCCAGGAAAACTACGCTACTTTCTTTGCCCAAACTAACACCTCTTTAATTAGTACCGAAGATGGTGTAATCCAAATTGGAGTACCGAATGTTTTCATGCAGGCAAATATTCGAAAAAAGTTCGATCCACAAATCAGAACTGCATTAGAATCAAATAAAATTACCGTTAAAAATACAAATTATGTAATCGTAAACAATACGACACGAGTTAAGAAGCCCCGCGAAATAGCATTAGAGGATTTACAAACTAGAGTTAATACAGTAGAAAAAATTAGAATACCTGCGAGTAACTTTAATCCAACCTTGATTACAGGATTAAATAGTAAATTTACGATGGATAATTTTGTGGTGGGGACAAATAATGAACTTGCGGTTGCAGTTGCAAAAAACATTATTGAAAATCCTGGCGATAAATATAATCCATTCTTCCTATATGGCGGGCCGGGTCTTGGAAAAACTCACCTTGTTGAAGCAATTGGAAATGAGCTTTTAAAAAGAAATCCAAAATTAAAGATTTTATATACACCAATTAACCATTTTTATAGCGATTTTATTACAGCCGTAAGAAAAGGTGATATGGAAAACTTCCACAAAAAATTTCAAAAACTTGATGTTTTAATTATTGATGATTTTCAGTTTATCGTTGGTAAGGAAAAAAGTCAGGAAGAATTCTTTAATATCTTTAACGATATGCATCAGGCAAATAAACAAGTGATTATTACAAGTGATCGCTTGCCAAGCCAAATTAAGACAGTCGATGAACGTCTGGCATCAAGATTAACGATGACTGGAGCTTTTGATTTACAATACCCAACTTTTGAAGACCGTTGTGCGATCCTACACGCAAAAGCAGAATTTGACGGAGTGGATGTAGAAAATAAAGCAATTGAATATATTGCAAAAAATGTCGAAACTAACATTCGTGATTTACAAAGCTTGTATGGAAAAATTATCGCTCTTTCAGAATTAAAGGGGGTTTCTCCATTGTCGATTATTCAAGACGGACTCGCATCGGTTTCAACAAGCGGAGTACGGAGCAGGAATTTAAATCCAAAGTCAATTATTGGAAAAATTGCTGATTATTATAATATTACACCAGAAGAACTATGTGGAAAGAGTCGTATCTCAAATATTAAAACTGCGAGACAGATTGCGATGTTTATAATGTCAAAAGACTTACAGATGAGTACACCTAAAATAGCCTTGGAAGTGGGAGTAAAAGATCATACTACAGTGATGCACGGAATAAGAAAGATTGAGTCGGACATAAAACTAAACTTTAGCTTGCGTGATGAAATTAGTGAAATTAGAGAGCAATTAAATGAATAACTGTGGAAAAGGTGTGGAAAGATGGGCGAAAAACCTAGTGAAAAAATAGAGGAAAAATATGTGGAAAGAAATAATAAAAATAATTTATATTAAAAATTTGTTGAAAAATATGATTTATCCACTAAGTTTTACAAAGTTATTCAATAGTTTTTACACAAAGAAAAATGATATTTGTCTCTGTAAAATACAGTTTATACACATTTTACACATAGCCTATTACTACTACAATTAATTATTTAATAAAGGAGAGTTATGGAGATCATAGTAGAACAAGGAAAATTAGCAAAAGCTTTAGGTGTAGTAAGTCGAGTAGCTGCAGGTAGTAGAACAACTTTACCAATTTTAAATAATGTGTTAATTAAGGCGGTTGATAACAAAGTAATGTTGATTACAACTAATTTAGATATGGCAATTGTAAATTATTTAGGGGTAGCGGATTCAAAAAACGGAGAAATTACTGTACCGGCAAGGCTGTTAGCAGATTTTGTAAGTAATCTACCAAAAGGCGAGGTTAAACTTAGTGGTGACGATTCTAAATTAACAGTTTCTTCTGGTAAATATAAGTCGATCTTTAATGGTGCGCCGGCGGAAGATTTTCCAGAACTTCCAGATATTAACGAGTCAGAGTCGGTAATTTACAGAATGAGTGTAGAAGCATTTAAGACTGGGATTAATGAGGTGAAAATTGCGGCTTCTTCGGATACTACGAGACCAGCGTTGACGGGAGTATATTTTAATACTTATGAGGGGGATCTATATATTGCAGCAACAGATGGATATCGTCTTGCGGAGCGAATGTTTATTGAAAAAGTGGAAAGTGATGTAAAGGCGATTGTTCCCTCTAGTTGTTTGATTGATGTACTTGGTGCAGTATCGGATAATATGAATGAGATTGAAATTGTATTTGATAATTCACAGGTACGATTTCGGTTAGGGGAGATTGAAATTACTTCAAAATTAATTGACGGATCGTTCCCCGATTATCGAAGGTTAATTCCAGAAAAAGTTGGTGTAGATATTAAGATGAGTAAAGTGGAGTTACTACGAATTGTGAAGTTAGCGGCATTATTTTCGCGTGGAGTGGGCGGATCGATTATTTGTGAAGCTAAAAGTAGTTCACAGACTTTTTCAGTGTCGTCGGTAGCGAATGAATTTGGAGAAAATGCTTCGGATCTTGAAGCTGAAATTTTGGCTGATGGTAAAGTAATTTTGAACTCACGCTATTTGATTGATGTGATTAATGTAATCGAGGAAGAAAATTTAACTTTTGGGATTTCAGGAAAATTGGCGCCGGTTGTAATTAGGAATGAAAAATCGAATAACTATACGCATATTATTATGCCATTAAAAAGCTAAAAATAATAATTTTGGATCTAATTAGTAAATGATTATTCAAAGTGTAAGACTAGTGAATTTTCGGAGTCATGATGATTTTTTTTGGGAATGTAAAAAAAAGACAAGTTTACTAATTGGAGAAAATGGATCTGGAAAGACTTCAATTTTAGAGGCGATTTATGAGGCTTTAAGGGGAAAATCTTTTAAGGCAAGCGATAATGAAATTTTAAGACGGGGGGCAGAATATTATCGTGTGGAAGTAAAATTTTGTGATGGTGGAAAAACTGTAGTGATTTTTGATGGAAAAAAGAAACAATTTTTAGTGGAAGATAAAAAAAATGCTAGATTGCCGAAAAAAAATCGATACCCGGTGGTATTATTTTTACCAGATGATTTACATCTAGTAGCAACAAGTCCAACAAAAAGAAGAGGCTATTTTGATCGAGTACTGACAGAATTTGATGATTCTTATAGTAATTCCCTTTTGAGATATGAAAAAAGCTTAAAACAACGAAATGATTTATTGAAAAAATATAATATGCAAGAAAAAGTTTTTGGCAAGATTTCGAGGAGTGATTTTTTTTCATGGAATATTTTACTGGCAAAATATGGCCTTGAAATACGTCAAAGGAGAGTGAAATATTTAGAGAAACTAAATCAGGTTTTTTCTGAGGTTTATCATTCAATTGTTGATAATTCGGATTTTGTATCTTTAAAATTGGAACTATTTGGTGGTGAAATCTCTGAAGCTGAGTATTTTAATCGTTTAGAGGCGGAACTTGACCGAGATTTAGTTTTAGGATATACGGGGTTTGGGATTCATAGAGATGACTTTACATTTCTTTTCAATGGGAAGGAGGCGGATGGGACGGCGAGTCGTGGAGAACTTCGATCAATGATTTTGGCAATGAAATTTATTGAGGCAGAATTAATTTTTCAAGAGACTGGCAAAAAACCAGTAGTGTTACTCGATGATGTTTTTTCAGAGTTAGATAATATGCGTCAAAAAAGTTTGGTGAAAAATTTTAAGGAAAATCAGGTAATAATTACTTCGGTAGAAGAAATTTAATCTAAAAGGTGATTATGGTTAAAAAAAATTGGGTATATAAATTTAGTTATTTACATTAACAATTTGAAAAGCGAATATCGTAATTATCAGGGTTGATTTTATTATTCTTAAGATATTGATAAGCGGCATCTTTTAGTTTTTGAATCTGATTATCAGAACAGGTGAGGAGGTCAATTTTTAAGAGAATTTTAGAAGTATTTTCTTGTTTTTCAGCAATAATTGAGAAACCATTTTGATAACTAGAGTATGGGGTAACTTTAAAAATTGGATCACTGTCGGTGTATTTCTTTCTTTCAAGATCAGCTTCAGAGTCAGCGATATGCTGTGCACGAGAAGCTTCGTCTGGATGGTTTTGATAATAATTGGAATTCGTAGAATCTGGTTCAAGGGCTTTATATAGATAAGTGGTTTGATTAGGCTTTAATTCGATATTTGTTGAGAAGCTAGTGAAGCCTGATTTTGTAATCTCAAGTTTGTAGGTACCTGGTTTTAGTTTGATTTTACCTTCTGGTTGGAGATTTTGCTGATTGAGAGTGATGGTGGCGGTGGATGGAGCTAGATAATAATCAAGAGTAGCAGTTTTATCATAATTAATGATCCAAGTTATAAAGAAATAAATGAGGATAAAAAGTGAGAGTAAAAGAAAGAAAATAATGAAAATTAGAAGATGGTTTCCTTTTTTTTGAGAGGTCTTTTTAAAATCAAAGACAAAATTTTGTTTTTTAGTCCTTGTTGTGGGTTTTTGATTGATAATCTTCATAGTTTTAATAATTTTAAATTAATAAATAAACTTTAGATTAATTATATATTAGTATTGCCAATAAAACGGTAAGCTTTAAAAGTTGGAGCGTTATCATAAAAAGGTAGAAGTTCACCAGTACGAGAACCGTGGGAGGCAGAGGCAATTTTTCCGACACCATTTTGTTCGACATAGATCTCAATATGACCAGAACTGAGACGGATATCGCCGGGTTTAAGGGAGCCTTGTCGGTTTTCTACTTCAACGAACTTACCAGAGTTGCGAATATAATTAGAGGTAGCGCCACTATTGCTAACTCCACAACAGGCAAAGTTTTTATCAATGCCAGAAAAACGAAGAACGGCAGCAACAAAGGCATCACAACTTGCGCCCATCATGGACCAACGATCACCTAGACGATTAATTCCGGTTTGAATGAGAGCGTTGCGGTAATTATCGGTTGGAGTAATGCCGTGTCCGGTTGAAGGCCAAGCAAGATTTAGAGCAGTTTGATTGATACTCAAATTACCTCCACCGCCAGAACAACTACTAACACCATTAGATCCGCCAAGAGTGGAAAAAATGAGAAAGGCTCCAGGGATAAGATTGGCACTACTTGGTTTGCCGTGGTCAGTTTTAATTTGTAGCCAACCACTGTTTTTACGAGAATCACGTTTAGCATCGGCTAGATTCATAACATACGGAGAACCTTCGCCTCGAGCAGCTTCTTGTTCGTTGTAACCTAAGGTGCGGGCTTGAGCGATATAAGCACGAGCGGTGCCGTTATAACGGAAAAGAAGAGTTTTTATACCATCATCAGTTTTAAGGTTAAGTCCAGTTCCATAGAGAGATTGAAGCATATGCGCTAAAATATCGGTTTGTCTTTGAAATTCAGCATCTGAAACTTCACCAAAATTTGTGAAAGCCTTACTATTTGTGCCACCGTTTGTATAGGTATAAAGTTGGTAAACACCTTGACCGTTAGGGGGGTTATAGCGTCTAAGACTAGTCTCGCGATAATGAATGGTGGCAAGAAGTTGCCATGGGAATCCATAAGGAGCAGCAGCTTTTTCATAGAATGGACGATTCGCTGAAATTTTAGCTAAATCTGCTTGACTAATAATTTCACTACCATCGTAAAGTTTGCTAATAGTACCAGAGAGATTAGAAGTAATGCAGTTTGCAGCGTCTTTATCAAAATAATAAATGCCATTAATATCGAACATATCCCAATCAGATTCTTTTAAAGCAAAGGCTTTGGTTGGTTGTAAGGATATTAAAGAGATTACTATAAGAAGAAAAGATTTCTTTATTTTACTCATGCAAGTGTGCTCCGATTTCTTGTGATAGTTTTGAGGTCAGCATAATAGATAAGACGAATGGTTTTATTGATGGTGAATGAAGATATAGTGTTAGTTTTTTTGACTTTTAATTGATCGGTAAAAGTAGCTTTTTCTTCTTTTGGTGGATGATAATTAGCGAGATAGGTAGCATAATCAAGAAGTGCAAGTACGGTTTTAGCTTGATCTTTGGTGATACCAGAGATACGGGCGAGAATGCCTGGACGAGAGGTATCGATAGGATTCTTGGCATAGTAAGCTTCTTTGTATGCGGTGATAGGGTTTTTATCGTTACCATCAGAATCCGTGACACTACTACATTTGATTTGGGTGCAGATACGGTTTTGTTCGATATAGTGTTGAAGATATTTCATTTCTTCCCAATGTGGATTGGATTTTCCCATAACACAGAAAGAGCCAGTTCCCCATCCCTCTGCTTCAGGGCTCATATCAGAGACGGCATTGACTAATTCTACGGCATCAGAAATGATAGGGATATTATTGGCGAAACCGAGACTGATATTAAAAGCATTAGTGATATTGGAATCGTAATGACCAAATGGTGAATCCCGTTCGTCACAGAACATGATTTTGTTTGCGAGAAGTGAATTGGGAATAACTTCGTCATAGCCCTGAGCGTTTTTACGGACATTTTTACTAATAACTCGTTGATATTCAGGATCGGAAGAACTAATCTTTTCTACACTAATATCAGTAGCAGTAACTTCAGCGCCATACATATCGCAGGCAGCACCGATATTAGTAAGGCTTTCACAAGTAGATTCATTACTAAAGATTTTTTGATAATTAACACCGGCAAGATCGGTATCAGTGACAAAGTTTTCAGAACCATCGGCAGCATAAACTTTAGCGGTAGATTGATTTAAGAAACTACCAAATGAATTTTTAGTGATACTAGTTAGATGTGAAAGGTTTGCAAAAAGGGATGAAGCGGTGGAAATACGGCTAAAACGTCCAAGTAGAGAGCCAAGGAAGGTATTTGGACTACTAGTGTCAAAAGGGCTGCGTTTTTCACGATCTAGTTGTGCTTCCCTGGCAGCAGCAATGACTGTTTCTTGATAATAACTGGTGGCATATTCTTTTGAGGCAAGTGCCTGACCAGAGGTTGAGCGTGCTACTTTTTTATTGAGGAGAGCAGCGCCTTTTACATAGGCTTCACCAGCAGGTTTCCCGGTAAGATTTTTGGCAGGGTTTTCAAAGAGAGCTTTTTGAATATATGGGAGAAGGACGGCGAGCATACCGGCAATGGTCGTTGCAATAGCAATATTAATTACGGTGGTCTTAACAAGAGTAATGGCGGTTTTAATGAGTCCACCACCAAAGGCGAGAGTGGCTAAGCTAATGACAGCACCAACTGCACGAATACCACCACAGGCTTTAGCGCGAGCGGCAGTGAGACCAAGAGCTACACCACTAGCAAGAAAAACAGAGTCGACAGAATAGTTTCTTGTCATATTGAGATCAACATTTTCGCCGGCAAGAATATTATTAAACCCTTCGGCTTGAATTGGTGCGCCAGTAACAGATTTTGTCTTGCCGGTGGCAATATCGGTATATTCGGCAGTAGTAGAAGTGGTGAGAAAGTTCATAAGAGGATTAATGGCAGCTTCGTTACCGTAGCCGGCCTTGGTTTTACTAATATTTTCTTGATTAGAGATAAAATAATGCATGGCTTGATAGATTTGATTTGCAGCGACAGCAACGGAAATTAGGTTGGCGACTTTAAGAGCGCCACAGACTAGACCACCGGCTTCCGCAACGCGACCGGCGGTACTAAGGAGATAATTATTGGCTTTAACCTCAGGAGTGTCACCACTCACATTACTACTATCAATATCATCGCCAGAGGGGTTAACTTCAGTAGTTTTATTACCATTCTTATCGGTATGTTCAGTTTCTGTGGTGGTATTAATACTAGTGTTGGTTTTTTCGCCAAAAACACCCTCTTCTGTAGTGTGATAGTTTTTCGTATCGGTTTCATGATTGCCGGTTGAGCGATAGGCTGAATATAAATTTCTAGTGATACCAATTTTTGCAAGGTTAAGCGTAGCTGATTTATCGAAGAAATTGGAAGATCGAGCACGCTTTGCTTTAGTGAAGGCTTCTTGAAATGGGATATTTTTAGTATAGAATGAACGAAAGTTATCAGGTGTGATAGTGGCTCCGTCAAAAAGAAGATTATAGCTGTCACCTTTATCAGCGAGCTCAATACCATTAGTTTTTAAACGATTTTCAAAATATTTTGGAAAAATCCCTTGTTTTTTAGCAAGTAATTCCTCTGTGATACGAATCGTATTTTCAGAGTAGGAGCCAAACATAGTATCAGTGGCGCGAGTAATAAGCGTTTCAATTTGGTGACCAAGAGTACTGACGGAAACAAAAAGAAAGATGATTACGGCGAGAAAAGCTCCAATGGCAAGAATGAGCGGTGAAAATTTTTTGAGTTTTTTGGCGGTACTAAGTCGAGAAGATAGTGATTTTTTAGCAGAACGGTTTTTTGTAAGTTGTTGATTGCCACTACCGGCATAGAATGGTTTTTGCTCTAAGGTTTCAGCAAGAGATGAATCATTTGAATGGTCTAGATTATTTTCAAGTGAGGATTCTTCGGTTTGGCGAAGTGAATCTTTGGCGATCTGTGTGCGAAAGAGTTCGGAGTCAGAATCTTTGGGCTGTAAAAAGCTAGGAGTAATAGAATCCTTACCATAATAGACCTTTGGCATATTTATATTATATAAGAAAAAGCTTTTTTTGGCGAACATTAGCGCTAAGAAAGAGCGCTAGATCAAGATGATTTGGGATACTAACGATTATAGCGAACAGGGCTAGTAGTGATGAGTCCAGTTTCGGTTTCAGAAGCAACAATTTGGATATGAACATGAGATTGACCAGCAAAGAAGAGACCTTGGCCAACGGGGAGACTAGAGAGGAGTTGACGCTCAGCTGAAGTAAGTTTAAAGACGTCAGAAAGAACGTCGACAGCGGCGGCGGATTGTTTGAGGAGTAGTTGCATGGATGAGTTCATGACGATGGCGCGACCCATTTTACTAGACATGAAGTCCTCAACGTCCTGGGTGATAGTGGTAAGACCGAGATAATATTTACGGGCACGTTTGGCAAGGGAGAAGAGGAAGTTAGCAGAGTCGTCATATTTCATAAGTTGCCAGGCTTCATCAACAATTAAGAGACGTCTTTTTTGTTTAGCGCGAACAATATTCCAAATATGGTTTAAGACGATATACATGGCGACTGGTCGAAGCTCATCTTCGAGATCACGGATATTAAAGACAACCATTTGATTATTAATATCAATATTGGATTGTTGAGAGAAAATACCAGCAAAAGTACCGGTAGAGTATTTGCGAAGACGCTGAGCAAGTTGTGGGCCGGAGCCACCCATATGAAGTAATGTATCGTAGAGATTGACGATGGTTGGGGGAGTGGATTGGTGAGTGAGAGGATCAGAAGTAATACCAGCGCGAGCATAAGTGTCAATAAGAGCTTGATCAAGATCAGCTTCTTCACTTGGTGTAAGGGCAGCAACAGTTTGACCACCAGGTCCGGATTGAGTACCGCCAAGCATAAGACGAAAGAGGCCGTGTAGAGTAACTAAGTTGGCACGAAGAGCATCGGAAGCATCTTCAGAATCGATGACTTTTGGAAGATCAAAAGGATTAATACGAACATCAGAATTAAGAGAGAGTCGAACATAAGAACCTCCGACAGCATCACAGAGTTTTTGATATTCATTTTCGGGGTCGATAATAACAATTTCACTGCCCATCATCATGGAGCGAATGGCTTCGAGTTTAACTGCAAAAGATTTACCGGCGCCGGACTTAGCGAAAACAACAAGATTAGCATTTTCAAGAGTAAAGCGGTCAAAGATAACAAGGCCATTGTTATGTAAATTGACGCCGTAAAGAATACCCTTTTCTTGAGTAAGGTCGGCAGAAGTAAATGGGAAAGAAGTGGAGATGGCACTAGTGTTCATGTTACGACGAATCATGAGCTGATCGGTAGCCATTGGCATAGTAGAATTCATTCCCTGTTCTTGCTGAGAGGTGGCAACTTTAGAAAAAATCATGGAAGAACCAAAATAATTTTCGATCTTATGTTGAACGAAATTTAATTCATCAAGTGAGTCAGCCCAGAGAGTAACGTAGAGACCAAAGCGGAAGAATTTTTCGCGTCCGAGTTGTAAGTCATCACGAAGTTCCTCAGCGTCCTGAATAGCATGTTCAGTTTCAGGATTGCGAATACGACCTTTTTCAGCGTTAAGAGAGATGTCGGCTTCAAGCTGAGTAACTTTTTTACGAAGGTTTTTCATGATAACGCCAGTATCAACTGGATAAATATAAATAGAAATATCAAGAACTTCATCCATATTGATGAGAGGACTGAGCCAACCGGTACTAATGGTGCGAGGGTAGCCATAGATATAGAGAGTGCGACCGTATTTAGTGCCAAGACGAAAGTGATCAGATTGAATTTCGATTGATGATGGTGAAATAAGGTCGCGGAGAGTGGTGATGCCCTGTTCAAATGCGTGCTGGACTTCAGCGTCTTCCATTGATTGAGCTTGGGCTGCAAGTTCAGCAGCGGTGGGTTTTCTTTTTGCCATATTTTTCCTTACTTTTCGCTTATTTTTGTGGGGGTCTCACCCTTTTTAGTGTAAATAGTACCCATTTTATTAAAATCAATAAATGGTTCACGGACGGCAGTATCAGGATTATTAAAGTTGTAGAAGAGTTCAGCAAGTTCTTTAGTATTAAGTCGAACGGAATGGATGCCAATATTAAAAAGACCACCAATAACAGCTTGGACACGGTTATTAACTTCTGTAACAGCTTTGTCGTAGGTATTGCGATCAATGCGAGTAATTTCGCCTTCACGAGTTCCGAAAAAGAGACTAAAAATATTTTTACTTTGGGTGCTGGCCTTTTCAAGATCGGCGGAGGAGTAATATGGCACAACTACAAAGAAGGATTTATCCATAATGTTGGCCTCCTGAGAAACTTGATCAATGAAGTTGATATAGTCATCCATAAGTACGCCAAGAAGCATATTGTCGTTATTGCGTCTAATATTGGCGAGGCGTTCAAGATATGGTGCAATATCAATACGTTGAGAGCGGACAAGGATTTGAATCGGGAATTCGAGTGAGTTTAAAACACCTTTATAGCCGTATTCTACGCTGTCACGTTCTGGTTCGGACATGAGATCATAGTTGATGGATTTACAAGCAATAACAGCGCGGAAGGAACCATCTTTCATGATAATGAGACCATCACGAAGTTCAGAGATAAGTAATGAGGATTGAGTGGAGGAAGGGTTGTCTTGCTGAATAATTTGGCTGTTTTGTAATTCAGGAGCGACTGGTATCGCTTGATATGGGGTTTGTGGCTGTTGTTGGGTCTGTGGTTGTGCAACTTGTGACTGTTGAGTATTAGAGTTAGCTACAGTTGGCGCAGCTTGTGGAGGCTGAGTTGGGATTGGTTGAACTGGATTTTGTGGTTGTTGTGGGTTCATAATGGTCCTTATTTAAAATATAAAATTACTTTGAAGGTGGAGTAAAAATACCAGTGAAAGTACCGGAATTTGGGGTGGAACTAGACGTATTGGCAAGACGATGAGCTTGTTTACTGATGGTATCGATGGTGAAATCTTGATTATTAGCAAGATTTTGGAAACCCTGATTAACTTGTGGATTAAGATTCTGATTAATAAAACCATTGACGTATTGTGGAGAAGTAGAAGAGGTGGGTTGTGAAGAGTTGGTGGTGTTTGGATAGTTTGATGGGACAACAGGAGGGGTATTTGAATAATTTGTGAATTGCTGATTGTAAGATTGTTGACTATATTGCGGAGTGAAGTTTTGTGGATAGGTAGAAGGAGGTTGTGGTCGTGTAAAATTTTGTTGATAGGATTGAGGAACTGACGTTGTGGATTGATAGTTAGAAGTATTTCCCTGCTGAAAATTTTGGATGGCAGTTTGAAATGGATTTGATTGGTCAATCTGTGGGGCAGGTGGAGGCGGTAATAATTGATCAGCATTTGATATAGCAGCTTTCATATTGGAGACAATATTAGTATGACGATTTGCCTGCTCTTTAGCAATCATTTGATTAATCATTTGACTACTGTTTTGATCTAAGATATCTGGAACATCATTAGTTTCAGCAATAAAGTCTTCGTTAAAATTACTGTTATTACGAATGGAGTAGCCTTCAGAATCGACGAGATTAGAGAGAAAGGAGAGACGTGTAGAAGCTTCCTCTTCTGTAATATTGCGGGCGCGGGGTTTTTCAACAATTTTAGGCGCGGTAATTTTAATTGTTGATTCTCTTTGGCCAGGAGTCCAAAGACGTTTATTTGGTTTTAAATAAAAACTAGCGATGGAGGCAAGGTAGACTTCCATAGGTTGATCTTTTTTGAGTGGAAGAGCGAGGATAAGAAAAAAGCCGACGATTGGAATTGGGATGATGGCTAACAGTGGAAAGATTTGGAAAAGACCAAAAATAATAGCAATACCTGCCGCGGAAATGAGAAGATAGATAAACTGTCGAAAAGTAAATGGGCCAAGGAGTTTATCTTCTGCCTCAACGTCTTGAGGGACCTTGTATGTTGCCATATAAAACTATTTTAACATAAACAGGGTGGATATTTGGGGATTTCAATGAGAATAAAACAGAAATAATATTTCTGTTTTTCTATATTATTTTTACTTTAATTCAGAATCATCGTTTGATGATTTTTTATTTTTATTGTCTTTAACTTTTTGCTGAGCTTCTTGACGAATTTCAATCCTGTTAACTTCTTGCTCTTTTCGTTCTTTCATAACAGCGTCTTTAATAATCTCTTTGAGATCACCCTTCATGTTATCAAAGAGGCTGGTATTTGGATTGGCAAAGGTCTCGATGATCTTATTCTTGCCGCCAAGGAAGGTATTAACAATATCCTGTTTAGCCTCTTCCTGAGCCTTTTGAAGAGCTTCTTGTTTTTTAGTTTTCTTTTCGTCTTCGCTAAGACCATTAAGTTCATTTGGATCTAATTTATAATGAGAGGCTGTAAGTTGAGTTAAAATGCCGTTGAGGACATCGGTTTTCATATCGGAGGCGTTTTTTGTCGTGAGGCCAGATAGGTAATTTTTAATTTCAGAAATAGCGGTTTGACTCTTTTTCTCAAAGTCTTGATCATTAGTAATTTCATTAGCAATTGATTCGATATTATCTACATCTTTATGGCCGCCAGCGAGTTGTTTTTTATTTAAGCCAGTAAGAAAACTAGTAAGGTTGACAATTTGTTCACTACCGGAAGCGAAGGTTGGAAAAGCAGAAATAAGGGCGGGGCGTATAGCATTAAAGACTTGTTTGCGTATTTCACCATCAGGGTTATCGTATTGATTAATCATTAGATCTAGAACGTTGGTTGCTGTACGATCGATTTTAGCAAACGATGTACCTTCGAGGCTGGTGGCAAGATTAATTTTTGTAGTGTAATTATCTTCCCCTTCGACTTTACCGGTAACATACTGTTTGACGTCTACTTCAGCAGTCTTACGTTCGCCATTAGTATATCGCCAGGTTTCCATGTTGATAAATTTACCAAAACGCCCTAGGGATGGGGCGGCGTCCTTCATACCCATAAGGTTGAGAGCAAGAACATTGGTTGCATCATCACCAAGCTTAAAACTACCTTTATCCATGTAATCAATTAGACTCTCTGCGATCTTATCATAGTCGCCACGACGGGAAAGTACGTTATTACCAGCAATAACACCATCGATATTATTGTGTTCAAACATACGTCGATATAATTTACTTGCATCAAGTGTAACCATCTTATCCATATAAGTTGTGAGACGGTTAACGTTATTGCGGCGTTCGGCTTCATAGGCGTCAACTGCATCAGCTGCAACCATATGTAATGCGATAAAACGGCTATCGGCTTTTTCTTGAGAAAGTTTACCATCGTTGATATACCAAGCATCAGTACCAGCACCAGCGGAGACATATCTTTCAAATTCTTTGGCATCTAATGGAACATCATTACTATCCATTCGGGCTGCATTACGGACCGTATCTGCATAGAATTTATTAGCGTTATAATCATTACGTTTCTTTGAAGATTCGGCAGTTTTTAGATTAAGGAAATTTTCAGTCTGATTCTTAGCTAATTGTTCAAGGAAAGGATTCTTACCTTTATTATATGCTTCAAGATAATCTGACATATTGCCAAGAGCGTCTTCAGTCTTGATATGTTGGGCATCGGCGGCAAGCTTAGCGACGCGATTTTGATAGGTATATTCCATAACTTTGTTTTTTGGTTCTACAAAGTCAGTTGTACGTTCTAGGTCACCTTCTTTACCATAAACACGTTTATCGTAAACAGCACGACCAAATTTATCACGATATAAGATACGGGCGCCACGACGGCTAGCATCAAGATCTTCATCACGATAGCGCCTTAATGTATCATCACGGGTTTTAAGTTCATCTTCGAAACGATGTTGCCTAAGCGCGGAATTAGCAGCTATTGCACCACCCCAATACCATGGAAGTAGATTCATAGAACGTTTACGCTTCATGGCATTTTCGATAGCTTTTTGACGATTAAGTGCCTGTATTGGAGCAAAGGATTTTGCTGTACTAAGAGAAGCTTTGTTGCCAAGGGCGTTAAGTCGATTGCTGACAGTGCCAAGAGCGGTACCAGACATTTTCATAAGATTGACAGCGAGAAATAGTGGGAGAACCTGGATGGCAACACCAATAATTATGCCAAATGGTGTAGTGGCAGAAGTGATAAAGATCATACTGGCGAGCTTAGTGACACCGAAAAGCATGCTAAACATTGGATAGAAGACGAGCATTTGAATGAAGTGACTTTTCCATTTCTGGAAATGCTTTTCAGTGTTTGGAAGAATATATAAAACAAAGGCAATCGGAGAAACGGCAACAAGAAAAATAACTAGAGCTTGACGAAGACCTAGTACTAAGAGACCAATAACAACAGAAATGATACCACCGATGATAACTGGAATGATAGCAAGTAGAAGACCAAGTGGCCCACCCGGGAAGGCGAGAAGAAGAGTTGCACCGACGCCACCAGCGGCAATGGTGGTAAAGAGAGCATAAAAGCCAGTATTTTTTGAGGCATCGATAGCGCCACTGGAAATAGCATTATCAGCGACACTGGCAAGAAAATCCTTTAAACCGTTACCGATTATATTGCTAATATCTACGGCAATTGCGCAAGCGAGGAAGCTGAAGTTGACGATGATAGCAGTAATGATGAGGCGTGGTAGGGATTTTTTGATGCCGTAATTATTAATACCTAGACCAGTGATCTGAGAATAAATAATAACTAGAAGAAAAATAATAAAACAGATGTTGGCGATATTGCGCATGTAGGTCCAGACTTGATAGACAGGAGATTTATTACCCATTTCTAGGGGTTTGACACTGAGAAGACTTTCGATAACGCTATATAGTGCATCGATGCCTTTAGCAAGAAGGCCGGTGGTTGGACAAATGATCCAGCCGACTGCTCCGATTTGAGAAGTACAGGTGACTGGCTCTTGATTTTCAGTGTTAGTGGAATTGTTAGTTGGATTACTTTGATTTTGAGGATTAGCTTCATTTGTGTTTTGATTCTCTGTTGAGGGATTTTCTGGAGTTGAGGTTGAGGGGTTTTGCTCAGTCTGATTAGTGGAGGGGGAGGTATTGGAAGGAAGCGGATCGGCATAGACTGGAAGTGTATGAGGGGTTAAAAAAAGGCTTACAAAAAGTAAGCTCAATGCGAGCAGTAGGCTAGCGAGTTTTGTACAGACCTTCTTCATAGAATAGAATTTAATTTACTAACATATTATACCACACATAAGCGTTATAGTCAATAGTGGAAAATAAGTAGCTAAGACAATTATATAATTAATAGGCAGATCAAGGCAATAATGTTATAATCAAGATATGAAAAGGTATATCCAAGGTTTATCAATGCTTGTTGTAGCATTTTTTTCGATATTTAGTTTGACATTTGTCTGGTCAGAAGTGACTGGTGAACCTGTGCAGGCTGCAGTGATTGAAGAGAGCGTGGATTCAAGTTGTGCGAACTCAGTATTGGGTCTTAGACCTTGGTATCGTGGAGTGGTAACGAGAGACAGCTCTGGATCGTGTACGATTGGTAAGATTGCACAGGATGAAAATGGTAATACTAAATTGGCAGGATTTGTGTGGGTGATAATCTTAAACTTAATGTATGATGCTTCCCTGGTTTCAAGTATTGTAGCGACTGGATTTATTATTTGGGGCGGTTATAAATATATTATGTCGGAAGGTGATCCATCGAGAGTGATGACTGGAAAAAAGATTATTACCGGGGCAGTGATTGGGTTGGTATTGACAATTTCAGCTTCTGTGATTTCTGACACTTTGGTGAACGTAATTAGCGGAGTAGCAAAATAATGAGCATAGGTGAGTTCATGATTGGTCTATTTAAGAAAACAAATAAGATATTTGCTGAGGATTTTAATATCAAAAATGTCGACTCATTAAATAAGGCATTAGACAATATTCCAAACCGTGGGAATGCAGATAATTATGATATTATGGTGATTTTTAACTGGATCTACTCGATGGCAGCAATTGTCGCAGTAGGCTATATTGTATACGGTGCAATTTTGTTTGGGATTTCCGAAGGGGATCCAGCTAGGGTAAAAAAGGCTAAGGATACAGTGACTTATTCGATTATTGGTCTAGTGATTGTGGGGCTGGCCTGGGCGATTACGACATTTGTGGTTAAATCAATAAACTAGGAGATAAGGAGATGAAAGTTGGTCAGAAAATTATATTAGGTCTTGTCGGAGTACTGAGTTTTGGTCTAGTAAATATGACAATGCTCTCAAATTACAGTTATGCGGAGGGTGTGAAAAATAAGGTGTGTGAAGATCTTAATGGGGCGGAGGACGTTGATCAGGCGGTGCTTGACGCGGCTGGTTGTTCTGGTCCAACTGGAAAAAATAAAAATATTTCTGAGCTTGTAAATACTCTAATTAATATAGCGATGTCTATTTCGGGTGTTGTTTGTGTCGGGGCCTTAGTATTGGCTGGTCAGCGATATATTGCATCGGGGGGAGATGCCGCGAAAATTGTGAGTGCCAAAAGAATAATTATGTATGCAGTGGTATCACTAGTGATTTCGTTAATGGCTTTTGCAATTGTAAAATTCGTAATTGTTTCATTAAATATCTAGATAATTCTTGATTGATTATTGAGGTAGATAGAAGCTTCTACTCTTGTTTCTGTGGTCGCTTATGATATAATAAAAAAAAGTAATATTAAAGGAAGAAATATGAAAATTACTAACAAAGTCAAAACATTAGTCGCTGGTGGCCTTGGCGTAGTAGCAATGGCTCTTCAGTCTGCTCCAACTTTTGCCGCTAAAGTACGTTGTCCGGACGGTACTGAGGCTAAAGATCTTACAAACTGTGGCACTAAGAATAGTCTTAACTCGAATGATTTGATGACTACTCTTAATACTATTATTAATGTAGTGATTGGTCTTATTGGCTTTGTTGCTGTGATCGTAATTATTCTTGGCGGTGTACAGTATACTACTTCGGCTGGTGATTCTAGCAAAGTAAAGAAGGCTAAGGATACGATTATGTACGGTATTATTGGTCTTGTAATTGCATTGATGGCTTACTCGATCGTCAACTTCATTCTCTCAAACGTATTTAAGTAGAGTTAAATAAAGATTTCTTGATAAAATAAATTTTTGAAGAAGGTAGTTAGAATGGCGAAAGATTTGAGAAAAGGCTTAGGTTTAGTTGTAATAGCTTTTACTTCAATGTTTAGTTTTGTTAGTAATGTAAATGCTGTCAGTTGTCCAAATGGTTCTTATCGCGCAGGAGAGGATGTAGGATCAATTTCTGAGTGTAACCTTGCGAAAGATCATGCTGGGGCAAATGATCTAATGGGAACGGTTAATATAATTATTAATGTAGTGCTCGGTGTCTTAGGTCTTTTAGCAGTTGTGGTAATTATCTATGGTGGCTTTATGTATACTACTTCGGCTGGTGATTCATCCAAAATTAAGAAGGCTAAAGATACGATCATGTATGGAGTGATAGGTTTAGTGATTGCTCTATTAGCCTTTGCGATTGTAAACTTTGTAGTAAGTAGTATATTTAAATAATTTTTAAAAATAGACCTTCGGGTCTATTTTTTATGTTTAAAATATAATTTTCTATTTTGGTGAATAAAATTTTGAAAAAAAGAAGAGATGCTGAGCGTAATTTAAATGGTTATGATTGAACTACTGGATAAATAGAGCTATGATGAGATTAAGTTTGAAATAGAAAAGTGGATGGATAAAAACATGAGTGTGAAGTTTTTTAGCTAACTAGGTTAGTAAGTGATAAACAGGCTGAGAAAACTATGCTGAAATAAAAAATACCGCCGGAGCGGTATTTTAGGAAAGACTTCAGGGATTTTACTGAATAGGAATTTTGGTTGGGGTTTCGGTCTTTTCCTTTTCAAAGGAAATGGTTAGGACGCCGTCTTTTAGTTCAGCCTTTACGCTTCCTTCATCTTCGCGGACGGAAACTGGGAGTGCGATAGTGCGAGAAAACTCGCCCCAGTAACATTCTTGAATATGCCAACGAGTGGTTTGCTCGTCTTCGCCGCCGCTAAGGATGCCTGAGATGGTTAAGATGTTGTCAGAGATGGTTACGTCGAGGTCATTTTTGGAAATGCCTGCGGTGCGAGCTTTAACAACTAATTTATCAGCAGTTTCATAAACATCAACTGCTAATTGACCTGGAAAATCTTCCGGTTCGTCCCACGCCTCTGGATCTTCTTCTGATGGAAAACTATTAGAAGTTTGAGCAGGGCTTTGCTCAACTTCTTCTTGGCTATCATTGTCCAGAAATGCAGCCGCGAGTTCGTCTTCCATAAGCATGTCGTCGTCATTTGTACGAGCCATTGCTAAGTATTCCTCCACTTTTAACTATTGTTATGGTTAATTATAGGAGTGGTTATGCTAAAAAGCAAGAGGAAAGTGTCTTTTGATGTAAAAAGTACAATAATAAATACAATATTAGAATTGTTGGCACCAAAGAGATGTGAAAGATGTGGAGTCATGGGGTCGGTACTTTGTGATTGTTGTAAAAAATATCTTAGAGAGACTAATCCTGGTTATACGATTAAGGAGATAAGGGGATTTTCGGAGATTATAGTGGGAGGGATAAAGGAAGGAATGTTATCTAAAATAGTGAAAATGTATAAATATGGGTGTAACCGGGAAATAGCACCAATACTGGCAGATATAGTGAAGGATAGATTATTGGAGATAGTAGAAGATGAAAAAAGGTTAGGGTGTAAAGTAGTGATAGTTCCCTTGCCAACAATAACTAAGCATATCAGGGAGAGGGGTTTTGATCACATTAAATTAATTGCAAAGGAATTTGCAGGAATAGTTAGAGTTGAATATTTAATTTCTAGATATAGAAATACAGTGCAGGTTGGGAAGGGAGCAGATGAGAGGTTAAAACAGGCAAAACTAGCTTATCAAATGAAGACTGGAGCGAAATGTGAACAAAATTGTAAATATATACTATTTGATGATGTTTGGACGACTGGAGGAAGTATGTGCGCAGCACTAGAGACAATGAAGAAAAGTGGTGCAAAAGAGGTTGGTGCACTTCTAGTGATGAGTAATGATTATATTGAGATATCAAAAAACCTACCCTGAGACAGGCTAGATGATATTAACGGGTAGTATTGACGCCAATAACGGAATTAAGGACGAAATTGACGATGGCAAAGGCAAGAAGTGAGATAATGAGACCGATAATTGCATAAAGAACGGTATTTTTAGCATCGGTAACTTTTTTACTATCACCACCAGAAAGAATATAGCGGAGACCTCCATAAACGAGCATAATAACAGAGATGAGGCCAACAATAAGAAGAATTGTGTTGGTGATACGGCTAAAGACACCATTATCGCCAATCAACTCAGTTGGCATACCCTCAGCACGGGCAGCATCTGCACCTTCTTGAATAGAAATGGCGGAAGCAAGAGCGCGACTGGTTGAGAGGCAGATGAGTGCGCCAAGACCGGTTAAGGTTTGAGCTAAGGTTTTTGTAATTCTTTTCATAATAAACTATTGAATCTCGTAATTACTTAAATGATATGCTTATTTTACCACATATGACCCAAAAAAGCAATTTCTGCGATTTGCATGGGGATTTTATAAGTATATGGAGAGATATGCAGAAATGCATAAAAAAACCTCAACTGAGGCGATTTTATGGCGGAGAGTGGGAGATTCGAACTCCCGCTGCAGGTCTCCCCACACTAGCGATTTAGCAAACCGCCCCCTTCAGCCACTTGGGTAACTCTCCTTCTTTCCTATCTTAGCATATTTTATGTAATTAGAGAACGAATTTAAAGAAATATAGTGTTGTGATATAATTTAAAAAAGCTAATGAATATTGAGGTGATATGGGAAAAAATAATGAGATAATACAGTGGGAGGCTGAAGAGTATGTCTCGCACGATAAAAACATGGGCTGGTATCTTGGATTAGTAGTCGTTGGAGTTATTCTGTCACTTATTTCGATTCGCTTTGAGTGGTGGACATTTACAGCATTAATTATTGTGTCAGTAATTGCTTTGATAGTTTATTCAGTTCGTCCGCCGAGAAAAATTCAATACGCGCTTTCCGAAAAAGGGCTAACTGAGGGTGAGAGAATGTATCGTTTTGAAGAATATAAAGCTTTTGGAGTATTGCAAGATGATGTGCATTTTGCCATTATCCTGATGCCAAAAAAACGTTTTGCACCAGCGGTGACAGTTTATTTCCCTGAGAATAAGGGGGAGGAGATTGTGAATTTTTTTGGAAATCGTCTTCCAATGGAAGAAGTGCGACTAGACATGATTGATAAGTTAGTGAAAAAGTTACGATTCTAAGAGTTTTGTGTGTTTGAAAAAACAAAACAGTTATGTTAAACTTGGAAAAACATAGTAAAAAAGAAGGTGGGTAAATGAATCAGAATGATGGCGCACCAATGGTGAGTGTAACGAATACAGCAGATTCAAATGCAGATTTTAACATTAATATTCAGGATCAGTTAGGGGTGCCACCAGCACCACCGATTCCGGATTTTTTGTCCAATGATCCGATTGATGCGACAAATACTTCAAGTGTAATGGCGGATTTGACAAATATGGAGCCGACGCCAATTACTAATGAACCTGTGGCGGGGTCAGAGCCGGCAGTAACTTCAGTAAATGAGCCAGTGATGCAAAACGGAAATACAGCAATTGAAGCTACGGCAGCGGTTACTCCTGTTGAGACTGCTCCTATTGAAACTGGTTCTTCGGTAACTGAAGAAATGAATGCTGATCAATTTGAAAATGTAAAAAAACAGATGTTACAGGATTTATACCCATTAATGGATAAAATTAAGATGCAGCCAGAGCAGAAATTTAAAGTTTTCAAGCAGATGATTGAATCGACTGGTTCAAAAGAAATGATTGCTTCTGCATATGAAGCAGTCAAAGGAATTGGCAATGAAGAGGCACGAGCTGAGGCATTACTATTCCTAGTCGAAAAGGCTGATAGTTAGTCTCAAGAAAGGAATAAACTGATAGAAATAATCGCTTTCGCGATTATTTCTAATGAAATTTGAGCGGAGATTTTAATAATTTAATAAAAAAGCTAGAGAAGGTAAACCTTCTCTAGCAAAGCTGAAATGAATTATATATTAATACATGCCACCCATACCAGCATTAGCGGCGCTGGTGTCTTCCTTTTCCGGGATTTCAACGATAAGAGCGCCCATAGTAATAGCTGTGGCTGCAATGCTGATGGCATTTTGGACAGCTTCACGAGTAACGCGAGCAGGGTCGATGACACCAGCCTTTTTAAGGTCTTGGAGACCTTTCTCAGGTTCCATGACGTTGATTCCCTGACCTGGTTTGGCGTTTTCAACTGTAGCAAGAAGTGCTTGAGAATTGAGACCAGCATTTTCGAGAATATGAAGGAGAGGAGTTTTCAAAGCATTCTTGACGATCTTTTTACCAGCATTGTCGTCGGTGAGTTGGTTGGCGAGGTTAACAAGGGTAACACCGCCGCCAGCAACGATACCTTCATCGAGAGCGGCCTTAGTGGCAGCAACGGCGTCATCAACTCGATATTTCTTTTCGTCAATTTCAGTTTCGGTAGCCCCACCGACTTTAATGACGGCAACTTTACCAGAGAGGGCAGCAGCACGTTTTTCATACTGTTCACGATCATAATCGGAGGTGGCAAGATTGGCCTGAGATTTGATGAGATCAATACGTTCTTTAACGGCTTTTTGATCACCGGTACCACTAATAATAGTGGAATTATCTTTGGTGGCGATGATTTTCTTAGCGGAGCCCAGAGCGGAAATTTCAATGCCTTCAAGTTTCATACCTTTATCTTCAGAAATGACAACGGCGTTAGTGAGGACGGCAATATCTTCAAGAATTTCCTTACGGCGATCGCCAAAGGCTGGTGCCTTAAGAACGAGAGAGTTGAAGACTCCTTTTAGTTTGTTGAGGACGAGAAGTGAAAGAGCTTCACCGCTAACTTCTTCGGCAATAATAACGAGATCTTTATGTCCAGACTGAGCGACTTTTTCAAGAATGGGGAGAATCTCATTACTGGTGGAAATTTTCTTGTCAGTGAGAAGAATTAATGGTTTATCAAAAACGGCTTCTTGACGATTGACATCGGTGACGAAAAATGGTGAACTGTATCCCTTGTCATAGCTGAAGCCTTCAACGATTTCCTGCTCCATTTCGAGGCCTTGACCTGCTTCAACAGTAACAATGCCATCTTTGCCGATTTTACTGATTACATCTGCAATTAATTTACCGATTTCTGGATCACCGGCGGAAATAGTAGCGACTTCTGCAACTTTTTTATCATCTCCTGCGATTTTTTCAGCTGTTTGGTTGATTTTTTCAACAATTTCTTGGCCAGCTTTTTCGATACCTTTGCGAAGTTCCATGGGATTTATGCCAGCGGCAATTAGTTTGTTGGCTTCATTTAAGATATTATAAGTTAGAACAGTAACAGTGGTTGTACCATCACCAGCAACTTTGTTGAGTTTTTGAGCAGCAGATTTGATGAGTTTGGCACCGATTTGTTCGCCGAGATTAGCTTCGGTACTACCTAAGTCGACAGCTTCAGCAACAGTGACACCATCATGAGTGATAGTTGGGTTACCGTAAGATTTTTCGATAACTACGTTTTGACCTTTTGGACCAAAGGTGACCTTGACTGCATCGTAGAGTTGTTTAGCTCCACTTAAGACTTTATCACGGGCTTGATCTGCGTAGAAAATTTTCTTTGCCATAATTTCCTTTCTATGAAAATGAGATTTGTAATTTATAAAGTTAAAATAATGAATTATTTGATGGTTGCAAGAATATCTTCCTCTTTAACAATAAGATACTCTCGGCCGTCAATTTTAATATCAGTGGTAGTATATTCTTTGAAGATAATTTTGTCACCGACTTTAATATTTTTGACGTCTGGGCCGACAGATTCTACAGTAGCATAGCTTGGTTTTTCTTTAGCGTCGCCAGGCATGAAAAAACCCGAGGCAGTTTTTTCTGCTGGAGTTTCTTTCTTTGCAACAACACGATCTTGTAATGGTTTTAGGGTCATTTTCCTCCTTAGTTTGTTTAAAAACGATTTAGACGATTTCTATAATCTATTGTATCGAAAAAGTTAGCACTGTCAAGTGGAGAGTGCTAATTGTTTTTAATAAAATATGAATGAGAGGAGAAAGGAATAAAAATAATGAAAAATAACAGAGGTGATTGTGGTATAATGAAGAAAACGTGAGGTATGAAAATGAGTGTAAAAACATTCTTAATGGATAGAGTTCCTAATTATAATAACTTAGTTATTCCTTACCATAAGTTAAAAGCAATGGCGATGGCGTATAAGTATAAATTTCCAGGAAAACGAATGAAAGTGATTGGGGTGACTGGTACTAATGGTAAAACGTCAACTTGTTTTTTGATCTGGAAAATGTTAAATATAGCAGGTTGTAAAACAGGTTTGATGACGACGGTGGCTTGGGGGGTGGATAAATTAGAAGAGCAGGTTGAACATATGACGACCGTGGATACTGAAACCTTGAATCAGCGGATGCAGAAGATAGCTGAAAGTGGGGCGGAATTTCTGGTGCTTGAGATTACTTCACACGCGTTGGCGCAAAATCGCATATTTGGTGTACCAATTGAGGTTGCGGTAATGACGAATGTGACGCATGAACATCTAGATTATCACAAGACTTTTGAAAATTACCGTGATGCAAAGAGGAAGTTATTTAAAATGGCTAAATATGGTGTGATTAATGAGGATGATAAAAGTTGGTCTTATTTTGCAGATGATGTAAAAGAATATATCACATATGGTATAAATGGTGGAATTCTGCGTGCTGAGAAAGTTGAGCTTTTGGCGGAAGGGGTGAAATATCAAGTAGAAATTCCGAATGTGAATTTTGGAAATAATAAAAAGAAAACTAAGAATGAGATAGCTAAAATACGTACGCATATTCCAGGGAAGTTTACTGTTTATAATTCCCTGGCGGCAATGGCAGTGGGGTTAAGATTAGGGCTGAGCGTACCGGAAATTGAGAAGGGTATTTTGGCGCTTGAGAGTGTTGAAGGGCGGATGAATCGAGTGAACGAAGGACAGGATTTTGAAGTGATTGTAGATTATGCTCATACGCCAGATGCATTTTTGAAAGTATTTGAATCGGTGGTACCTGGGAAAAAGAAGCGAATTATCTCTCTATTTGGGGGGGCGGGACGTCGTGACGAATCAACAAGAGCAGAACGAGGTGAAATTGGAGCAAAAAATTCAGATATTGTAATTGTGACAGAAGATGATTCTCGTGATGAGGATCGCAAGATGATTGCAGAGGAGTTTGCTAAGGGCGCTGAAAAAGAAGGTAAAATTCTTGGTAAAGACTTGTTCGTTATCTTGGATCGTGAAGAAGCAATTCAAAAAGCAATTGATTTGGCTAAGAAAGATGATATTGTGTTAGTGCTTGGAAAAGGGCATGAAAAAACGATTTTGCGGGCGGAGGGGGCTGTACCATTTGAAGATTTGAAAGTGACACGGAAAATTTTAAAAAAGAAAATGCAGAAATAGTTAATTGGTTTGGAAAATGGATTCTGGGGCGAGGATATTAAAATACAACCCTTTGGGTTGTATTTTAGATGATAGAGCATTTGAATTATTCGGCAATATGATCAGGATCGAAGTTACTGATGCCGTTTATGATTTGATCTTCGGAAAGATGCATGAGATGGGCAATAGTGGCGGCAGCGGCCATGTAAGAGATGTTCGGTTCACCAGTAAGGAAGCTAGCAACGATAAAGCGATGACCTTCAATATTTAGAGTGGCTTCGCTTCCCTTGCGGTAGAGAGTGCGGCGCTCAATCTTGGTATCACTATAATGATCGGAACCATAGGTGAAAGTGCCTTGCTTGCCTTTGAATTTAGAAAATTCAAGAAAGTTGCTATCATCACGATTTAGAACAACATATTCGGGATTGAGACTAAAGAGGGTATTTTCGGCGGCAGCATATTCTTCTGGTGTGAGATCAGAAAGTTTTGAGGGGACATAATCGGTGAGAGCGGCCAGGTAGACTGGTAATTGATAAAAGACGTCTTTTTTGAGAGAATGGGCCGGAGTAGTAATGATACAATAATCAGCACCGGCCTTCCAGGCATCACTAAAAAACTTATAGAGAGTACCAACTTTGATTTCATCCTCTGAGGCTAGGATGGCAACTTTTTCGTTAGCCTCTTTAAGGATGTGGTAGACATAGTGAGCAACAACACTTTTACCAGTGGTACCGGTAATACAGATGATACGCATATCTTTGAGAATATTCCCATAATAAGTCTTAAGAAGACGTACTTTTATACGACCTGCACGACTACCGGTGAGTTTTGAAGTTGTTTGTTTATGGTCGAAGTTGTTGTTCATTATATAAATACCAATAATAAATTAATAATTAAAGAGGTTGTTTAATGAATTGAACGGAAGATCGCTGCCGCCAAGGCTTTGTTTGAGAAAAGAAGTGAAAAGAAGGATTGCAATGGCGTAGATCGCAATGGCGACTAGAGTGTTAGCAAAGATTCTTTGATCGTTTTGATAACCAATTTCTTGGTTGAAGCCTTCGTAGACCATGATGGAAGTATAAGAAAATCCGGTAAACATGATAATGAGACCAAGATTAACGGATAGCATAGAAACGAGTGGCATGAGAATGAAGGTAGTGGCGATGGCAGGAAAGCTGGAGACGGTGGCAATAGTGAGAAGACGGAAATAATTACTTTTTTTCTTGAAGATGAGTGAAATGACGTAATAAATGGCGGTAATAGCTAGAAGTGGGATAAGATAGGCGATAAATTGTGAAAAAATAGTTTGAAGCCAGTCAATTCTGTCAAGTTTTTGCCAGTTCCAAGAAGCAGCAACTTGTTTACCGAAAAAAGATTTATGAGCTGGGGTGTAGACTTTGGAGGTAATAGTATTAATTAGTGAAAAGACAGTAAATAAAATGGTGGCAATTAAGGGAAGTTGCCAAGTATTTTTGAAAGTTGAGAAGCTAGAGAGTTGTTCTCTAAAAGTGGAAGAAGGTTTTTTGAGAGCGGAGATAGTAAATTTAACAAGATGATTTTTAGAAACGTCTTGGAGTTTTTGTTTGATAGCGTTAGCGCCAGACGGAGTAGTGGTTTTAGTAGTATTTGTGGTATCCTTTGAAGATTGAGTAGTATTACTTGTGTTATTTTTTTCCATAAGACTCCTTTTTATTAAATAAATTATAGCACACCTCTATGATTTTTAATTAAATATGCTATAATATGGATGTCACGGAAACGTGATGCTCATTTAATTTCTAGGTGGGTATCATCTGAGTCCTTGGATTTGGATGATATTCACATCTGCACCCGTAGCTCAGCTGGATAGAGCGTTTGCTTGCGGAGCAAAAGGTCGTAGGTTCGAATCCTGTCGGGTGTACCAAATGAAATTTTTTAAAAACTCTTCTTTAGTAGGAAGAGTTTTTTGGTTAATTCTTGTAAGTTATGTTTTGCAGTATGTTTGAACTAAAAATCTATAGTTTAAGGATGATTTGGTGAGTTTACGATACAGATTTATTTATGATAGAATGAGAAATGGAAGCGTGGCCGAGTGGTTGAAGGCGCACGACTCGAAATCGTGTGGACAGCAATGTCTCGGAGGTTCGAATCCTCTCGCTTCCGCCAGAGATCTCAAATATGAATATTTGAGATTATTTTTTATTCGCTTCCCTTGCCGGTAAAAACGGCGGCAAAAGTTTTGAGGAGGATTTTAAGGTCGCCGGTGATACTCCAGTGATCAATGTAGAAACAGTCTAGACGGACGATTTCTTCAAAGTCGGTGATTTCGCTACGGCCGGAAACTTGCCAGAGACCGGTGATGCCAGGTTTGATACTAATACGACGCTTATGGTGGGCGGAATATTGTTGATATTCATTAACTGTCGGAGGACGAGTGCCAATGAGAGACATACTGCCCTCTAAAACATTGAAAAATTGAGGCAACTCATCAATGCTAGTTTTTCGAAGAAATTTACCAACTCTGGTAATGCGGGGATCATTTTTCATTTTAAACATAAAACCCTGCATTTCATTTTGATTTTTGAGGGTTTGGAGTTTGGCTTCAGCGTCTTGATACATAGAACGGAATTTATAAATGTAGAAATATTTGCCATTACGACCTACACGTTTTTGTTTAAAAATAATGGGTCCGGGATCTTCAAGAAAAATAAGAGGAGCGACGATGATACCAAATAGAATGCAGATAAAACAGCCTACAAGAGCGCCAAGAATATCCATTAGGCGTTTTAAAAGTAATTCCCCATCGGTGAAGAGACGAGGAGAAAGACGGATAACGTTGGTGGTGCCAAAGTCTTCAAGTTTGGTTTCAAGAGTTTCAATAGCAAAGCTGTCGATAGTAATAAGTGAATCGATACCCATTTCACTAAAAGCTTCAATGAGATGCTCGATTTTCTTACGGACGATATGATTAACGTTGAAAATGACGAGATCGACTTGATGTCGTTTGGCATAATCAAGCATAGGGAGGGAGAATTCTTTTAATTCAATGGTAGCAAGAGGATCAGGGTTTTGGGGAGCTTCATCGGTATTTTTCTTTGAAGTAGATATCTTTTCTGTAAGAGCACGAATTTTTACTTTATAGAAACGTCCGTCTTGTTTATTAGAAAGTGAAGTGACACCAATGATTTCACAGTCCTCAGCGTTTAATTTTTGAATGTTATAGACAGCTTTTTCAAGGGAGCTACTATCGGTGATGACAATGGTTTTTTTGGTATGATGTTCAAGGTATTGATGTTTGATTAGGTGAATAAGAAAAAGACAAGCAAAGGAAATGGAAAAATTAATAGAAAAGAAAGTGCCAAAGAAGAGACGCGGAATACTATCACTAATATGAGTGGTATAAACGATGGTGGAGAAAATGATAGCCATAAAAACATTAGTGAGGAAGGCAGACTTTAAATGCCTTAAAATACCACGTTTAGCGGTGATGGGATTGTAATGATAAAAAGTAAATACGATGAAAAAAGAGAGGAGAAGATAAAGGAAGACAGTGGAGTCTTTAAGGTGGCGAAAGGCAACATCGGAAGGATCCCAGCCGAAACGTGAGAGGTAGGCAATTAGGAAAGAAATAATGATTGAAAAAAGATTTGCAAAAAATAACCCAACGCGATGATTTGACATATTGCGTATATTATAGCATAAAATGTATTTTTTTAAAGAGAAGAGACTGGTAATTCTCTGTTATAATAGTAAAAAGGTGTAATTTACATAAATAAAGGGAGTTTATGGGGAGTATTTTTTCGAAGATTATTGCAGGTGAGATTCCATGCTATAAAATTTACGAAGATGATAAAACTTTGGCTTTTTTGGATATTCATCCAGAGACGCCGGGACATACATTGGTGGTACCAAAGGTGGAAGTAGACAAGCTGTATGATCTTGAGATGGAAGATTATTTGGCGGTAATGAAGACGGTGAAAATGTTGGCCAGACGAATGGAAAAAGTGCTTGGTGCGAGAACATTGATAAAAGTGATTGGTACTGATGTACCACATGCACATGTTCATCTGGTAACATTTGATCCAAACTATAAATATGGACAAGAAGTAAAAATGACCGAAGCAGAGATGAAGAAAATGCAAACAAGACTAATGGAAGGAGTGGAATAATGAAATTTTCACCATCTTATAATCCGGCGGATTTTGAGACGGATATTTACGCAGCTTGGGAGGCAGCTTCTAAATTTTTGCCTGCAAGAGAAGATCGTGGAGGGAGAACTGGACGAGAGTCTAAGCGTTATTCGATTGTGATGCCACCACCCAATGCAAATGGCAATTTGCACATTGGTCATGGCTTAACAGTGGCAATTGAGGATGCCTTGACCCGATATTATCGCTTGCGGGGACGAAGAACTTGGTATATACCAGGGGCGGATCACGCTGGTTTCGAGACATGGGTGGTTTATGAAAGAGAACTGGAGAAGCAAGGCAAAACACGTTTTATGTATTCTAGGGATGAACTTTATGCGCGTGTCTGGGATTTTGTGCAAGAAAAACGGGGCGCGATGGAATTGCAACTTCGTGCGTTGGGGGCTTCTTGTTCCTGGAAAGACTTAACTTTTACCTTGGATGAAAATGTAGTAAGACAGACGTATCGAACATTTGAAAGAATGTGGCAGGATGGGTTGATCTATAGGGGTGAAAAGTTAGTAAATTATTGCACAAAACATCAGACGGCATTTGCGGATATTGAAGTGGAGTATAAAGACGAAGAAGGCAAGTTATATGAAATTAAATATCCACTAGCAAGCACTGAAGGATATGTTGTTGTTTCTACAACACGTCCAGAAACATTGTTTGGCGATGTGGCTGTGGCAGTTAATCCAGCTGATGCGCGTTATGCTGAGGTTTTGGGTGAGCGCCTTTCCCTGCCGTTGACTCGACGAGAGATTCCAGTAATTGCCGATCAACATGCGGATATGGAATATGGAACTGGTGCGGTAAAAATTACTCCGGCACATGACGTGGATGATTTTGAAGTTGGTGAGAGACATGACCTGCCTAGGATTTCAGTAATTGGAACAGATGGACGAATGTTGCCAGTTTGTGGCTCAGAATATGAGGGGTTAACGGTTTTGGAGTGTCGTAAAAAAGTATTGAAAGACCTGGAAATGGCAGGACTTCTTCTATCAGAAAAGAAGATAAAACACTCGGTGGCACATTGTTATAAATGCGGTACGGTAATTGAGCCAATGTTGAAAGAACAATGGTTTGTGGACACTTCAAAATTAGCAAAAATGGCAATTGAGCATTTGAATAATAATGAGATAAAGTTTTATCCAGAAAATAAATTGAAGGTTCTGATTAATTATTTAGAGGGGTTGAAGGATTGGAATATTTCAAGGCAAATTCCTTGGGGGATTGCAATTCCAATGTTTAAAAAAGTGGACGAGAATGAGCCGGGGCCGGAATGGCGATTTGACGTGCGAACACATCTATCTGAAATTGAGGTCGGGGGCGTGAAATATGTGCGAGACGAGGATACTTTTGATACATGGTTCTCTTCTTCGCATTGGCCAATTGTTTGTACGAATTGGGAAGAAGGTGTGGGAAGTGAGTTTTATCCTCTAAATACGATGGAGACTGGTGCAGATATCTTATTTGCCTGGGTAGCGAGAATGATTATGGTGGGAATTTACGTGACTGGAGAGGTACCATTTAGGGAAGTTTATCTTCACGGACTGGTTTTGGATGCACATGGGAAGAAAATGTCGAAATCAAAAGGCAACGTAATTAATCCAATGGACATGATTATGCAATACGGTTCGGACGCCTTTAGGCTAGGAATTTTACGTGGACGTTCGGCTGGCTTAAACCAGGCATTTTCTGAGAATTCGGTGATATCTGGGCGTAATCTTTGTAATAAACTTTGGAATATCTCTCGTTTTATTCAAGGAGTTGTAGACGCGGAGGAGAAAGAGAAAGGTTTTTCGGAGGCGGATGTTTCTGTGGTACTTGGGGAGGAAATAGATTCTGCGGTTCATCAGACTGGTAGTGATTCGATTAATCCTGAAGTATATCAATATACAACGAATAATATGGGTGAGGATTGGATTTGTCGCGAAATTAATCGTGCTAGAGGGGTGCTTGAACAATGTATGGTTTCATATCGATTTTCAGAAGCTGTCGAAACAATTTATGAACTGATTTGGAATAAATATGCTGATTGGTTTCTTGAGAGTCAGAAGATTTATAAGAATATTTCCCTGCTTAAAGTTACTCTTGAGTCGATTTTAACAATGCTACATCCATTTGCACCATTTATAACAGAGGCGATTTGGCAGAATCTGTCATGGACGGACGGGATGATTATTGATGCAATGTGGCCATCAGAGATGAGCTATGATGTGATATCTGCAGAGAATTTTGAGCGTTTAGCCGAGGTGGTTTCAGAAATTCGTGGAACTGAGGCTGCACTCGCAAAGTTTAACAGAGGTAAAAAATTCGGATTATTAGTGGGCGAAGATATCTTAGTGAACGATAATTTGTTGCTTGTAAAGTTTCTGTCGAGAGTTCCTTCAATTGCTTCGACCAACGGTTTCCCTAGGGGTCTCAGGCTTGCAGTGCTTAATCATGAATTATATCTTGACGTTCCGGAAAAAATTGTGGTTGATTTTAAAGATGAGCTGGAGGCGAAGATATTAGCGATTGGGCGTGAACTTGATGGGCTTAATGCAAGGATGATGAACCCACGATATGTGGAAAAAGCTCCTCAACAGTTAGTTCGGGAAACAAGAAATTGTATTGACGAGAAAAATGAGCAGATTGAGAGGCTAAAACAACAACTTTCTGTGATCTAGCACCTCTGTTTGATAAAGAAAAAATAGGCTAATGGCCTATTTTTTAATAATTTTGGTTTGATATGAGGCGAAATAAAAAGTGCATGAAATTTATGGATAATTCCCTCTTTGATATATGTGATTTAGATGAAAATGAAAATAAAAAAACAGTGTTTCCCTGTTGGACACGTGAAAATACTTGCGCTAAATTGTAAAATAAAAACTAATGCTTGATATTATCAAGTTTTTATTTTATAAAATGTGCGATATTTTGATATGACCAATTACTGTATTTTTGATTTTTAGAAAAATTAAGAGCCAGTAATTGTTATGTTTATAATACCGCTTGTGGGTTGCTAAGTCAATAGGATGTCAATGGCAGGTGAGTAATAAAAGGTGGAATGGGGAATTATCAAAAATTGTGGATATTAAGTGTGTTTTTGTAACTTTGATTATTTTGTAGGTTGTTTGTTTTTCAAGTCAAAAAATATGTTAAATTGATTAACTTTCTGGTTATTCAAAAAGGGCAGGGAACTATGGTAGAATTTAGATGTGGCTTATATTAGAAAATTCAAAACTGCTTCGGGGGCGATTGGGGTGCAAGTTTGTTATAAAGAGCACAGTAAGATTGTGAAAACAATACATGTTGGCTCGGCAAATTCACCGGAAGGGTTGAATAAACTTCTAATTAAGGCGCAAGCAATTATTGATAAAGGGAAGAATTCGCTTTTTAATTTGGGCGATTTTTGATCTTTCTTTTTTGGACGTATAGGCCTTTGTTTTTGATTGCGTATTTTAACTAATGCATTTTATGCACTAGTTAGAAAAATGTAGTAATATAAGATTGTTATAAGAAGCTTAATTTTGAGATTGGATTAAAAATTTCCTGTATTGATTATATCTTTTATTATATTGATTGTTTGTAAGTCAATAAAAATAACTAGTGCATTTTTTGCACTAGTTCGGAATTTACGTAATGTTATATTAGATTTTTGTGGAGGTGGGTTTTTGTTCTTGTAGATTTTTAAATATTTTTTATTTTGAATTTTTGTGTGTAAAATATTGTGCGACTTTAGGGGTTTGGGATTTTAATGATGATTTTACGTGTTTTTTAAAAAATATTGAAGAAGTTCTAGAAATCGGTAGCTGATGAATGCGCCTTTATAAGAGGGGAAATTGTGTAATTGTTGTTCATGACAGGTTGTTTGAAAAATTTGAAGAGCTTTGGATAGAGGTAGCCATTTTAAAATATAGTCTTCTTCAAGCTCATCTGGCATATAATTTGGATGAAGGATTTTGTCTGGAAGAGCAGAGAAGAAAAAGGTGGTAGTGATACGATTGTGGCGTTGTTCGTAAATATTACCGATTGGTTTTGGGTCTTTGAGTAAAAAACCAGTTTCTTCTAATGTTTCGCGATTGAGGGTTTGAAGAAGAGATTCACCGGGTTCGATACCACCACCGGGGATGGCGTAATAATCTTTGGCTCGAGAATAGAGTAGACAGAGTTCTTGATTGTGATTAATTAGTAAGCAACGTACGGAATTTCTAATATTGGGATGTTTGACAATTGGTTTCAAAAAATCTGGGTGAGCTGGTTGAGAAACTTTGGCTAAGAAGAAATCTTGATTTAGATTTTGGATAGTATGATTTATAACTTGAATTTCTTGAACTTTGAGATCGGAATAAAAACTATCTTGCATAATAAATATATTATACTTTATAAAAAAATGGATTCTCTTGAACTCTTTTGTTTATTGAATAATTGAGCGGGGCATAATATTAAGAGTGAACGGATCGGTTGGTGAAATTTGAGATGTAATTTCGTAATAAGCTGCGGAGGCAACCATGGCTCCATTATCTCCTGAAAAACGAGGTTCTGGAAAATATAGATTAATTTTGTTGTGCAGTTTGGAATTTTGTTGTTCGATAAAAATATTTAGATCATGACGTAGGCGTTGATTAGCAGAAACACCACCTGCAACGATGAGGGATTTAGTCTCGGGATTTTGCCGTAAGGCTAGAGTAATTTTCTCTAATAAAATATCAACAGTGGTTTGTTCAAAAGAGGCTGCGAAATCGGCGCGTTGTTGATTGGTTAGAAGTGGGGCTAGCTTAGAAGAGGGGAAAGAGATGGGTTGTTTCGTGGCTTTTTGAACTTCACGAAGGACGGCAGTTTTAAGTCCTGAAAAAGAAAAATCAAGAGTACCTGGCATAGGATGGGGAAAAATGTAAGCCTTTGGATTACCAGTGATTGCTGCCTTAGTGATGGATGGGCCTCCTGGGTATGGTAAACCAAGGATTTTAGCTATTTTATCAAAACACTCACCAACTGCATCGTCACGAGTGGTGCCAATAATCTCAAACTGTTGATGTGCAGACATTTTAACGATTTGAGTATGGCCACCTGAGATGATTAGAGCAATAAGAGGAAAATCAGGTTCAGTTTGATTTTGGAGCCAGTTAGCATAGATGTGGGATTTGAGGTGGTGAACTGCATAGATTGGTTTATGTCGTAAGATGGCAAGGGTACGAGCGGTGAGTGTGCCAACGAGAAGGGAGCCAAGAAGACCGGGAGTATGGGTGACGGCAATAGCATCAATTTTCGACCAATCGTCTTGGCTATGGTTTATTAGTTTTGCCTCGTGAAAAGCTTGATGGATGGCGGGTAGAATAGCTTCAAGATGTGATCTGGCTGCGATTTCAGGAATTACGCCACCATAGGCGGCAAAAATATCAATTTGTGAAACAATAATATTACTGAGGATTTTTTGTCCATCCTCAACAATGGCAACAGCAGTTTCATCACAAGATGATTCAATTCCCAAAATTCTCATGGAGTAATTATAGTATGAGTGCTGTATTTTGTTAACCTTAGGTTGATGAAGTAATTTAAATTGGAATTAGCTAGAAAATTTAAGAGAGTCAATTGGTTTTTGTTTGGAGGCTTTGATGGCAGGGAATAAACCAAAGAGAATACCCGTAACGAAAGCGAAATAGAAGGCGACAAGACAAATTTCTAAACTAATAAAGGGCTTGAAGGGAGTAAAGGTTGAGCAAAAGATGGCGATTAGATAGCCAAGAAGAAAGCCACCGATGCAGCCGACAAGGACGAGAATGATGCTTTCAAAAAGAAATTGCATGAAAATATGGGTATTAGTGGCGCCGATGGCTTTGCGAATACCAATTTCGTGGGTTCGTTCGGTGACAGAAACAAGCATAAGGTTCATAACACTAATACCGCCAATGAAGAGTGAAATGGCAGCAATACTACCAAGCATAATGGAGATGATAGAAAAGAAATTACTGGCGGGATGAGTGATATGTGAACCATAATTTACAGTAAAATTACTGGATGAGCCTTTAAGATTGGTGAGGGATTTTGTGATTTTTTCGGCAGTAGATTCTAATTGCTTGTCGTCTTTAACTGTAATATTGATTTGTTGGATTTGAGGATTGAGATTTTTGATTTGATTAAGATCAACGATGACGGATTGATCAAAATCTACACCGTTAAAATTGACAGGATTTTCGGTTTTTTGCAGAGTACCAATAATGATAAATTTGTGGCCTGCAAAGGAAAATGTTTTGCCGATCGGTTCACTCGAGCCAAAAAGTTGGAGTGCAAGAGAGTGGCCAATAACAGCAGATTTTAAATCATTATCTTGAATAAAATTACCGGATTTGAGGTCTAGGTTTAAGATCGGCTTTAGATCAGAAGTAGTGGCTAGAATTGTGGCTGACTCAACTGTGTGATCGCCGGTGGCCGTTTCATGAAGAATAGCAATAGGGGCGATATTCTTGATATTATCGCTAGATTCTTTTATTTTGACGAGATCTTCTGCGGTTAGATTTGAATTATTGAAATGATTGGAATTTGTGAGTTCGTCGATGATATTATTTAGATTATTTTTGTTATTAGCAGGACGGACTAAAATTAGTTGTTGATTGAGAGTTTTGACTTGTGAAGAAATTAATTGTGATATACTCCCAGCGAGACTGAGGATAAGAATAATGCTGCCGATACCAACGGAAATACCAAAGCAAGTGAAAAAACTACGAAATTTATGTTTTTTGAGAGAATTTTTGGCGATCTCAAAATTAGTACGAAGAAGTAGTGACATTATTTGCGGCGTCCTTTCGCTTGTTTTTTATTAGTTTTTGCGACTTTGGTTTTGGCCTTTTGTTTGGTTGTTGACCTTTCTAATTCTTCAAAGATTGTAGTTTTTTTAACAATACGAATGGAACTGTCGTTGGAACTTGACGATACGACGGGGAAGGTTGACTTAGCTGTGCTAGTCTCAGACTTTGAAGATGATTTTGATTGTATGGATGAAGCGGATTCGTCAACGGAAATTTCTGTACTAATCGGATATTTATAAGAAAGATTTGGAACCTTTGATTCTGGTTTTTCATTTTTTTCAATGTTTTGAAGAGTGGGGTCGGGCGGAACGATTGGTGCGTGACTAGACTCGATTAATTCAGATGCTTGATCGGTGGATAGAAAATTATTCTTACTTGATGAGTTGAGAGTTTCTTGAGGTGTAAGGTTAAAATTACGGTAAGAGTCAGGGTTCTTGGATCCAACTTTTTGGATAGGACGGACGTGAATGGTGTGAATTTCAGATTGTTCGATTTTTTCGGATTCTTGGGTATTAATTATGTCCTGAATAGACTCTGAGAGTTTTTTCGATTGGAAATTAACTTTTATGCGTTCAGGGAGGTCTTCATCGGCAACAGTTTTAATATCGGTGGCGATGCGACCGTCAAGCATGTGAATAACGCGAGTGGCATAAGATGTGAGATTTGGATTATGAGTAACCATAATGATGGTGTTGCCTTTTGAATGGATACGACGAAGTTCTTCCATGACAAGATGAGCGTTATGGCTATCAAGATTACCAGTGGGTTCGTCAGCAAGGATGATTTCTGGTGAAGAAACTAGAGCGCGGGCGATGGCAACGCGTTGTTTTTGACCTCCGGAAAGCTGATATGGATAATAATATTCACGTTGTTGCATATTGAGATAGGCAAGCATTTCAGAAGATTTGATGAGGCGTTTGGTTTTGGATACGCCGGCGTAAAGTAGGGGGAGGGAAACGTTTTCAAGAATAGTCATTTTAGGGATAAGATTAAAATCTTGAAAAATAAAGCCGATTTTTTGTGCACGAATATGAGCTTGATGTGATTTAGAAAATACCGTAGTGCGTTCGGAGTCGAGATAGTAGCTACCGGAAGTAGGAAAGTCAAGAAGTCCAATAATGTTTAACAATGTGGTTTTACCACAGCCGGAAGGCCCCATAATCATAATAAACTCGCCAGGCTTAACTTCAAGATTAAAATCATTGAGTGCGAATGACTCAGCTTCACCGTAACCAAAGCTGCGTGTGATGTTCTTTAATTCAATTAAAAGTGAATTGTCTTTTCTAATATTACCCTTTTGACTCATTAATTTAATTATAGCATGCAAGAGAAAAACCAGTGATTTATGTGATAAAATTATTAAAGAAAAGTGGAGAAAAAATCGATGCCAAAAAGAAAAACAAAGCATTCGAGAAAAACGATAAAGAAACGAGCGGGGAAGAAGATTCTAGTGTCTGAAAAAAGCATGACCGAAGATGTTTTGGTAAAAAAAATGGCGGAGAATAAACTCGAAAAGACCGAAATGGTTGATAAGAGTGAAAAAGAAGATGAGAGCTCGACGAAAACAGCAGAGGCTAAGCCAGATCAAACTGTGAAAGTTGAACTGGAGCCTGTAGCTAAAAAGATTGTTCAAGAAAGAAATATTCAGAAGGAGTCAGCTGAAGAAAAGCGAAAGAAAGTAAACGCAATCCTGAAGTTTGAGAGAGAATTGGCCAAGGATAGGAAACGTTTAAAACGAAAAGCAAAAAGAGAAAAGACTAGTATTCCGCTTTGGACAAAGATTTTGATTGTAGTACTAAGTTCAATTATTGTACTGATGGTTGCTGCTGCAATTTTTGGTTATATGCTATTGTCTCATACGGCAAATGTATTCAAGGGGAATCCGATGGATATTTTGATTGGTACAGAACTTGCAAAAGATGAAAATAATTTGACTAATGTGTTGATTTTTGGAACAAGTGAAGATGCTGAAGGGCATGGTGGTGGACTTTTGACAGACTCGATCTTAGTTGCTTCAATTGACCAAGAAAAGAAAACTTCAAAGATTTTTAGTATTCCGAGAGATCTTTGGGTGAATTACGCGGTACCGGGTGGGGAAACAATGAATTGTGTGGTGGGAACACAGGGTAAGATTAATGCCACTTATATGTGTGCGCTTGATGAATATAAAAATAATAAAGATCGGGCTTCAAGATATTTTGCAAAGAAAGTTTCAGAAATTACAGGGCTGAACTTGCAATATTATATTTCGTTAGATTGGAATGCATTAAAAACTGTGGTAGATGAACTGGGGGGAATCGATGTGGATGTTTATGCAGATGATGAGTCGGGAATTCATGATTCTTGCCAGCATTTAGATCTTGCTAAGGGGATGAATTATGGTTTAAACGGTAGTACGGCGTTGAAGCTAGCCAGGGCACGTAATGCTGGGTGTGACGAAGGTGGAGATTTTGGTTTATCACGTAGCAACTTTGATCGTGAGATTAATCAGCAGAGAATTTTTAGTGCAATCAAAAATAAGGCATTTTCTATTGGAATATTAACGAAACCAACTAAAGTGATTAGATTGATTGATTCATTGGGAGATAACGTGAAGACAAATATTACGATGGCAGAAGTGCGTACTTTGATTGATATTGCTACGCATTTGGAAGAGGAAGTAGAATCGGTATCAACAGTGGATCAGTTCGGCGTGGGAAGAATTGGAATACAGAGTGTGGTTTTGCCACGAGGGGCCTCAACTTATAATGAAAGTTCAATGTTCAGCTATGGTGATTTTCAAAGATATTTGAGAAAAAAATTAATTAAAGTTGAATAAAATAATTGTGCAGGATTATAAGATACTGTTTTTAGTATTTTGTGGTCCTCGAACCCTCACTTCTTTTTACGAAGAAATAAAAATAACTCTACCGAGTTATTTTTCACTTCCTGGCGGAAGCGAGAGGATTCGAACCTCCGATACATTGCTGTATACACGCGTTCCAGGCGTGCTCCTTCAACCACTCGGACACGCTTCCGTCTTGAACGATTATAACAGATAAAATGTAAAAATTAAAATTAACAATTGGTTTGACGTTGTTTTTTGGAAATTAAATAATTAAGAACAATAAAGAGCAGTGAGAAAAAAAGTAACATTAGAAAATTTGGTAAGACTGCTGAAATTGAGTCAAGATTTAGATTTTTTACTGATTCAATTTTTGAATTAGCATTAATATACCAATACGAAGGAAGAACGTGGGCAATATTTAAAACCAGGGGTGGGAGGAATGATGCAGAAATGAAGGCACCAGAGAGGAAGGCCGAACCGAGTGAAATTAGATTAACAATACCTGAGACTGCATCTCTTGAAATTACGATGGTGGAGATGAGTTCGGCTAGTGTGAGACAGCAAATGGCGAAGAGAAGAGTGTTTGACAAGTATAAAACGAGGAGAGGGGTGAAAATAATGTTGCCGAGAACAAAGTAACTAATAGATGAGATGAAAATAAAGAAGAGAAAAGAAAAGATTGAATTAGCAAGGAGTAGATATAGATTATATTTTTTTAGATGAAGACTTGAAACTAAAGTGCGTTTTTTGATCTCAGTTTTATTGAAAGTAGCGTTAATAAGACAGGTGATATAGAGAATAATTGCCATGATTGTGTAGCTGGCGGCGTTAAAATAAGCGGAAATTTTTCTTAAATTAGTTATATTATTAGTCGTTAGATGAACTTCTGGTGAAACGGCTAGTTTTTGATTAATAGAATTAATTAGGGAATTAATTTGCTGATGACTAGGATTTTGAGTATGCAAGAGATTGATCTCTGATTTTTGAAGTTCAAAATAGCGTGAAATAAGATTTTTAGCTAATTCGGCTGAATAATTTCCCGAGGTACGGTAATCGAGAGTGATTTTTTGACCAGAAAGAATCTGTGTTTCAAGATTTTCAGGCAGAAAAACAACTAGGCTAGTTCTTTGATAGAAAAGCGCATCAGTGATTTGTGATTCATCGAGTTTAACTAACTCTGCTGTTTGACTTAGATAATTAAGAAAATTATTGGTAAGCGGTTGATGTGTGGTTTTGTCTACGATGGTGATTTCTGGTTTTTCATCAGTGAATGTTGTTTGATTAGAATTTGATCTTAAGTTGAGGATTGAAATAGAGGTGAGTATGACTACATAGAGAGCGACAATCCACCAGTATCTTTTCATAATTCGCCAAAAAGTTTTGAAAATAATCATAGAACTCCTTTATAGCTGTGCATATTTTTGTTTCCTGATGACAATAACGGAAATAATAAGACAGAAAGCTGAAAAAAGGATGAGACTGATAATATTGAAGTTATAGCGGTTGAGATTATCATAAATTTGTAATGAATAAAGACCGTCTACAATCATATTGGCTGGATTTAAATGATTGATGAGGGGAAAATTGGTATCAACAAGATATTTAATCGATGGTCCCATCATGCCAGACAGGAAACAGCAGAAAAGTTGGAAAAAGGTAGTAAGATTAATTTTGATTTCATAGCTAGTTTTAATGAGAGAACCAATGAGAAGACCAAAAGAGATTCCTGCGATAGAACCAAGAATCGAGATGAAAATAATTTCGGGAAGATTTTGTCCATAGTCAACTTTGAGAATGAAGATATTAAAACTGAAAATCAAACAGAGAAGAATGAGGTGTGTAATAAATGCGCTAAGCATACTACTAAGAACCAAAGTGCGTTTCTTGACTGGAGAAACTGAAATGCGCTTGCCGTGTTCACTCATATTGGCGAGGATGGAGCTAATGAGAAAGATGGAGAAATAAGCACTGGAAAAACAGGACATGGCAATAAGAGTAAAGTACTCGATGATTGTATAATCTAGTTTTTTTGAGGATACAGAGTTGAATGAAAGAATATTTTGATTTAACTCTTTGATTTTAGAATTGATACTTTGGTCAATTTGTTGGGTAATTTGTGACTCGATTTGTTTAAAATCTACTTTATTTGGATTTTTAATGCTTTGCTTTATTTGTTGTGTAATTTGTGGTCGAATCTCAGAGAGAAGATTATTGTAGAGAGTGCGTTTATCGAGAAGCTCTTCAATGATCTTTTTGAGAATCGTTTCTCTAATACCGGTTGATTTAAATTTAAGAATTGGTTGTAGATTTTTGATCTCTATAGTACCGATGACTTGTTTATTCTCCAAAAGAGCGTCGGCTTCTTTCACTGTATTGACATATGAGATCTGTAGAAGTTTTTGTGAATTTGTAGTATCTTTCTCGGAATCAATAGTGCTACTACCGAGGTTGGTTTTTTCTAGTTTTGAAATTACATGCGAAAAATATTGATCTTTTTGATATTCATCATTTTTAATAACAGCAACATTTAGCGTGGAGAAAGTTTCAGTGTTATAGACATTAGAAAAAGTTAGTCGGAAAAAAATACTCATAGCGATAATGAAAATAAAATTCCAGAAGAGAAGAGGTTTGTTATGTGTAAGAATTTTAAAATTATATTTTAAATTATGAAGAAACATTTTAATCATCTCGTAGATCTTTACCGGTTAATTCTAGAAAAACGTCATTGAGAGTTGGGCCTGTCGCAATCTTGGTCTGATTTTTGGCCAATTTTTTTAATTCATTGACAGTGCCTTTTGCGATGATTTTACCATTATCAAGAATAATGATGCGATCACAGAGTTCTTCGACTTCTTCCATGTAATGAGTAGTATAGATAACGGTGGCACCTTGATCACGGAGTTTTTTGATGTCATTTAAAATATTATTGCGACTCTGAGGATCGACGGCGACGGTTGGTTCATCAAGAAAAATTAATTCAGGTTTATGAGCGATGCCACAGGCGATATTAAGGCGACGAAGTAAACCGCCAGAGAGTTGTTTTGGACGATATTTTTGAAATTTTTCAAGACTAACTAATTTGAGTGCGTCGGCAATATATTGCTTACGTGTATTTTTATCTGAAATATATAGACCACAAAAATAATCAATATTTTCATAGACGGTGAGTTCATTAAAAACGGCAACTTCCTGAAAGATAACACCGATTTTTTGCTTAATGTCATAGGCACTGGGGCGCATGGTTTCGCCGAAGATTTTGATTTGACCTGAATCAAATTGAAGAAGGGAAAGAATACAATTAATTGTGGTGGTTTTACCGGATCCGTTGGGACCGAGAAGACCTAGAATTTCACCTTTTTTGACGTCGAAACTGAGATCGTTGACAGCATAATTATTTTTATATTTTTTAACAAGATTTTGAACTGAAACCACGGTATCCATGGCCCTATTTTAACAGAAAATTTGAAATTGGATTTTAGAAAAATATTTTATCCAACAATATGAATACTAGAATATAGTCTGTTTATATCTTCGAGAGATATTTTTTTCCAATATTCATCTGTGACAATGAAGCCACTTGAAGTAAGTAGTTCTTCGTTTGTGAGAAGCTGTGATTTAAGCTGGATTTTTGATAAGAGTTTTTCTGAAAACTTTAATTGTTTGATTTTTGATAACTGGTTATTTAAATAGTTTGTTAGGGTTTTTATATCAATTTGAGATTGATTCGAGGTGCGAAGTTGTAATTTGAGACCAATATATGTTGGGTCGCATTGATAATCTGACCATTGTTCGTGATAAACATAGCTTGTAAAATTTGGCATCGTGTAAATATAAGATTCTAAGATATTGGAAAGAGCATTTAGGACTATCGAGGCCAATGGTTTTAGAAGGTTATCTGTTAGGTTAATTTCTAAAATAATGTCTAAATCTATAAGATTATGGTTAATTTTATTGGATAATGAAAAATATGGAGTTTTAAGAATGCATGATGTTGGACTGATTGGGGCTGTAATAAAATGTTGCAAAGAGGGTTGTTGATGTAGATTGATGAGCTCTTGAGTGGTTCTTCCTATATCGTAAGAGGGGTTGCGCTTTTTGTTGTAACTGGTTCGTAGAATGGCTCGAAGAACGTCTGATTGTTTGATTGAAAAATTCTTTATGATTTCTGAAAAATTTAAATTAAACGACGAAGAAAAAATGATGATACCATCGTAGTTGTCTGCACTATATTCTCCATCAAGATAGTTTAATAGATTGTTGTTTTGCAAGAAAATGTAAAAATATTCACTTATGAGATGTAAGTATAAATTTCCTAAAAGTCGATTACTAGCTTGTTTGATTAAAATATTCATATTTAATAGAGAATCACAATTATGTGAGTCAAATTGGTTAACGATTTTTTACAATTACTTTCTAACGAATTTTACAGAAATAAGAAATAGATCTGTATGATTTCTTATATGTTATACTAATGTTTTTGTCAATATTAAGAGAATGGAAAAAAATAGGCATAACAATTCAAATTTATTCTATAATGTAGATGATTACTTTAAAACAACTTGTTCTAAATTTTGTTTAGGTAAACTAATGGATAAACAAGAAGTCATAAAACAACTAAGAGATTTAAATCTACCAAAAGATGAATATTATGTTCTCTCTGGAGCGTCATTAGTATTACGAGGGATCCGTGAAAAATGCTCCGATATTGATCTTTGCATATCCGAAGAATTATTCTCCAGTGTAAAGGATAGACTAAAAAATGACATCGGACAAGATAAATTCTTGTAATTTTTATCATTTAAGCGATTCTCTGGAGATAGTTGTCGATAAAAAGTCTCGTTTCAATGTGGAAGAAGGAGACGAATTCAATCTTGAAGACATTAATACTATTCTAGCTTTTAAAGAATCACGCAATCTCCCTAAAGACCAACAGGATATTGCTAATATTAAAAGATATTTAAGAGTATGATAAAAACATGATAGAATATGATCCAGAACGAAAAACAGTCTTTGGTCCGTGTGATCTAAAACTAGATGGTAAGCCACGTGGGTGTCTTTTAATTTTTGATGATGAAATTTGGGAAGATTACATCCTGCCAAATAAGAATTTCGAGACTTTTCCAGTCACGAATGCTTTTGGCAGAACTTTTGATACTTATCGTTATATAAAAACAGACGGAGAAAAAGTCTTATTAGTCTACCCCACAACAGGTTCAGCCGGTAGTGTTTGTGATATGGAATTACTAATTGCTAGCGGTATTGAAAAATTTGTTGCTTTTGGTACTTGTGGACGGCTAGATAAAAATATTGCTAAGAATACAATCATCTTACCAACTGCTGCTTATCGTGAAGAGGGCACAAGTTATCATTATTTACCAGATTCTAATGAGGTTGATGTAGATGAATCAGTTCTGAAGATAACAAAAACACTTTTCGATGAGGAAGGCTTTACTACTTTGGAAGGTAAAATTTGGACAAATGATGCTGTCTATCGTGAAACTTTTGGTAAGGTTAAATTAATGAAAGAACGTGGTTGTATTGGTGTTGATATGGAGTTGTCTGCATTACTCGCTCTTGCTCAGTACCGAGATGTTAAGTTTATTGAATTTTTAATTGGTGAAGATACAGTAGATGGTGAGACAAAAAAACCACTCGAACGCAATAATGAAAAATCTTTAGCGTGGCTATTGAATTATTAAAAAGAATTTAAGAAAGAAAACAATGTATTTGTGCTAACATTCTAAACACCTACTAGATGTTTCTACAGAAAGATACCATAGATATTATGTCATATATAATATTGCATTTTTGTTAATATTCACGTTAAGGTTTGAGGTCCCAACGATTGGGTTTTATCTAAATACGGTATAATTATTATTGTGAATAAGGTGAATATATTACTTACCGAAGCTAATGGTAATCTCTCTAATAAAAAAGAGATGATTGAAAATGCCATAAAAATGGCAGAAGAATATGCATTTTTAAAACTTAATATTGATTGGGATATTGATGTTCTAGTCACCAATCGAATTCCAATGATTATACCCGAGAATGGTGCCGGCGGATATACTTTTTCAGCTGATTTTATTCGTATTAATATTGACGATAAAAAGGTCACCGAAAATTTGATTTCTGAAAATGTTGTACATGAACTTTGTCATGCTGCTCGCTGGGGTAAAAACAATGAGTGGATAAAATCCCTCTTTGATGGATTGATTTTTGAAGGATTTGCTTGTGTGCTTGAAGCTGAGTTCGTAAAAGATAGATCTGAAAAAAGTTTGTTTATCAAAACAATTCTTGAACGAACAGATGAAAAGAATAAAAAGATTCTTGAAGAGCTTCGCGACCAATTAGATTCCAATCATTACGATTACGATACTATATTCTTTAATGGTAATGATAAACTATCACGCTGGTCGGGTTATTCCTTAGGCTACTATCTTGTAAAGAAATATCTCGAGAAAACTGGTAAGAAAATCGAAGAAGTGTTTGCTGATAAATATGCAGATTTCAGAATCATCTTGTAAATTGTTGCTAAAAATAGATTTTAAAGTCTAAAAGGAGAAAATGGATAAACTTACATATAAATATTATAGAAAGAATGGCGGAGAAAAGGCGTATATTGTTATACATGGTAGTGGTCCAGTTGGCGTGGAGACTGGTTTTATTACGTCTATTTTTGATGCTATTGCAATGACGAAGAATAGTGTCATTTGTTTTAATTTCCCCTATTGTGATCGCGGAGAAGATAATTCAAGCGGAGCAGAACTAGAAGAAGAAGTGGCTTCTCTAAAATGCGTGGTAGATTTTATTCGTTCTGAGAGATATAAAAATATAGGAATTGTAGCGAAATCACTCGGCGGTATTGTTGCTAGTTATTACTTAGAGCGATACCCAGATAACAAAATAGATTTAGCAATTCTTGGTTTTATACCTGATGATGTTAAGCGAGCTGTGATTAAAAATAATCTAAAACTTGTTATTCAAGGAGAGAATGATCGTTTTGCATCACCATCCGAAATTGAAAAAATTGTTAGTAATTCAGCTAAGGTTGTTGAGATTAAAAATGCAGATCATAGTTATAGAAATGATAAAAAAGAACCTATATACCAGAATCTTGCAATAGAGAAACTAATCGAATGGATTGAAAAATAACTTCAATAAACCTAGCAAATAAGTACGAGGTTATTAGAGAAGTGAACTAAGAAGATAGTATACTAGAAATAATGCAACGAATTTTATTAGTTGAGGATGAAAGAACTGCAAGAGAGGGGGTGCGAGATTTTTTGTCTTCCAGAGGATATTCAGTGACTGAGGCTGCAGATGGGGAAGAAGCAGTGAAGAAATTTTGTGATTTTTCGCAGGGTGTGTTTGATCTGGTAATTTTGGATGTGATGTTACCAAAAATGAATGGAATTTTGGTTTTGAAGGAAATTAGAAGAATAAGCAAAACACCAGTTTTAATGTTGACGGCGCTGAGTGATGAGGGGACACAACTAGCTAGTTTTGATAATTTGGCGGATGATTATTTATGTAAACCATTTTCTCTATTAATTTTGGAGAAAAGGATTGAGGCATTACTACGTCGGACAAAAGCTAAAGAAGAAAAAACAGAGAATTTTAAGTGGGTGCGAGGAGATGTAATGGTGGATTTCTTAGAATATAAGGGGTATCTTCATGGATCTGATGTGGATTTAAAACCAAAGGAAGTTGAACTATTAAAGATGTTGATAGAAAATCCAAAAATAGTGTTGAGGCGTGAACAAATTTTGGAAGAATTATGGGACGATGATTTTCCATATGATCGTGTAGTGGACGTTTATATAAAAAACTTACGAAAAAAATTGGGAATAAATTGTATCGAGACTGTGAAAGGGGTGGGATATTGTTATGATGATGAAGAATAAGAAAACCGTTTTTAATAAGTTAAGGATTTTTCCAAAAACGTTTCTTAGTATGTCTCTAGTTTTTTTGATTTTAATTTTGATTGTGCATGGACTTATTTATGTATTAATGAATCAAACTTATGCGGCTGAAAAACGGTTACTAGCGGAAAAGAATTTAGAAGAACTTCGTGTGAGAATTTCGGAGAAGCCAGCTGATCAAATTCGTGAGATTTGTGAAAAATTTGCGATACAAAAAAATGTAAATTTGAACTTGAGGGTTGACGGGAAAGTACAACATTTACAAGGATTTTCAGAGGCTGATATTGTGACGGAGGATCTTTTGGAAAACGATACGGTACCGCTTGTTAATAATGAGCAGTTGGGGTCAATCTTGGTATCAAAGTTGGAAGTAAAAGACGCAAAGGGGGGAAAAGTATTGGTGCAAATGTTGTCGAATGTAGAATCTTTGAATGAGGCTAGAAATGCGACCTTGAAGATTTTGCCACTGTCGTTTTCGGTATCGATGCTGATGGCTTTGGCATTTTCGTATTTTTATACGAGACTTTTTGTAAAACCAATTGAAAAGATGGCAAAAGCGACACGAAGAATGCAGAAAATGGAAAAAGTCTACTGTGAAGAACGACGAAATGATGAAATTGGTGAGCTTGCGAGAGATGTAAATGAGCTATATATGAACTTAAAGATAACAATTGAGAAGCTAGAGTCAGAGAAAGAATTGATCTCAAAATTGGAACGGGAAAAAGTTGATTTAGTAAGAAGTGCTTCACACGAGCTAAAAACGCCTTTATCTAGCTTACATATTATGCTGGAGAATATGTTGATCGGAACAGTAAAACCAAAAAATTATAAGGAGAAAATTGAGGATTCACTTTTGATAGTAGAGAAAATGTCTAAAATGATTCAAGATATTTTGAATGCGGACATAGTGGAACGGGGAGATGAAGATAAGGAGATTAACGTAAAGAAGGTGATTTTAGAGGAGTTAAAGGAGTATGAGCTAATTGCGAAAACTAGAAATTTGCAGTTTGAAGAAAAGATAGATGATTTTAAAATAAAAACTAATGATGTGGCGATGAGAGAAGTACTATCTAATTTAATTTCGAACGCAGTAAAATACGCAGAAGTGGGATCAACAATTGTAGTGAAATGTGAACGAGGAAAATTTTCAATCTGGAATCAAGGGGAGAGGATAGCAGAAGATCAGATTTTGGATCTGTTTAATCCTTTTTATAGAATAGATGGAGAAGGTGAGGGTAGTGGAATGGGGTTGTACTTCGTGAAAAATATATTAACGGAATTAGGATTTAAATTTCGCTTGGCAGCATATAAGAATGGAATGAGATTTGAGATTTGGTTTAAGTAGAGTGAAATAATATTTCTATCTAGTCTATTAGTCTAGTGTTTTTTTGTGAATTAATTATAATGGTGACATATGAATATATGTCCGAAGGTAAATATAGTAGTTGTTTGTTGGAATGCATTACGATATACAATTTATACATTAAATAGTTTATTAAAAACTATTAATATTGATGTATATTTGACAATTATAGATAATGGATCTGAAGTTGAAACTAGGAATTACTTATCTTCTTTGCCTGTGCCATTTTTTGTAAAAGGTTTTTCCTATATTAGGAATGAAAAAAATTTAGGCATAGGTGCAGCTTATAACCAAGGATATTTCCAGTCGATTATAATTGGTTGTGAATATACGGTTTTTTGTAATAATGATTTGTGTTTTTCCACTAACTGGTTATTAAAGATGTTAGATTTTATGGATAATAATAAGGAAGTTGCTCTGTTAAACCCATTGCGTCCATCTTGTAATGATTATTTTGATGAAAATTTTTATACAACTATGGATAAATTAATGAATGTAAAAGGGGATGGCCCTGACGAAGAACTGAGGCAGTTTATTGATCCGTATCAAAAGTTTGAGGATTTCTGTAATGCTACATGTTTAATAAATACTAGTATTTTTGGAGAATGTAGGTATGTTAAATTTCCGGATAGCTTAAGCTCATGTATTTGTATAGCAAGAATGTCTAGTTTGGCAAAATATAATTATTTTGCAAATAACTTATTTTCTCAGTATGGTAGTGAGGATATAGATTTATGTTGGACAATCCTTAAGGACGGATATAAATGTGCAATTCTAAATAATACTTATATACATCATTTTAGACACAAATCAGTTGAAGATAATAGTTTAGATTATATGTCTAGTCTAAAGCATACCAATACAATTTTATACCTAAAATGGAAGCGAGATATTTTAGAATATATAAAAACTGGAAGAAAAGACACATTAATTCCAAAACCTGATTGGATTTTAGATAAAATACTGGGTAATAAGTATGAAGAACAATGAATTCTTAGTAATAAGACATAGTTATGATGATCATAGCTATATTGATGGAAAGAATGATACGAGTCTAACAAAAGAGGGGATTGAAATAGCTAAGAAGATGGCAATAAATGTATTACCTAAAATTGATTTGAATAGAAATGTTCGTTTGCGACATAGTATTAAAAAGCGTGCAGTTGAAACTGCAGAAATATTAAATGAAGAGCTTTATAAACATTCTATTGATCATGATATCGAATCGGAACCTAATCTAACTGAATTGTTCCAAGGGAATTTTCGAAATTTTGATTTGATGAGTCATGATCAAAAAGTTAATTTTTTACAAACATGTTGGGAGGAATTTGATTCTCATCGCCGTGATGGTGATATAGATTATAGATTTGGAGACAATTATAACGCTCATGGAAAAAATATAGATGGCAATTTTGTAGCTTATCCATATGGCGAGAGTCAACGTGAATTTTCTATTAGGATAGGTAAATCGCTTATTAATATTTGTAATTTTTTGATGGAGAACGAACAGTCGATTAATATTACACATAGAGGTGCAACTAGAGAAATAAAAAACTTAGTTCATTCAATTAATACGCATACACCGGTAGAACAGGTAAAGGATTATGAGATAGTTGGCATGAAGTATGGTGAAATAATAAATTGTTCTATAGATGATTTATTTGAGGCTAGAAGAATACTTAAAGAATATATTAGTACACAGATAAGGATTAATAATGAAAGAAATAATCATTAATCAACCCAGAGTCTCTTATTATATTGGTGGAGCTGAAATGTTATCGATGGATCATGCTAGATTTTTGTGTTTAAAAGGTTATAAAGTTAGATTATTCACTATTAATCCATATTCGGTCAAACTGCAATATTCTAAGAGATATCTTAAATTTAAAAATGATTTTGCGGATAAAATAAAATTTATTGAAATAAACTTAAAGTCCAAACATTGGTCTATTTATAATACGTTACCTGGAGAAGATCGATATCGTTGGAATTATGAATCAATTGTTTATAGTAGTATATTTAGTAATATAGTAAATAAATTTAAGATTAAAATTACAATAATTTCTTATTATATATTGGATGCAATTGGAGTTAATTCTGATTTAATAACAAACTGTTTGTATTTGTGTGGTGTCCCGCGTGAAATAGATATTTTTCAGGGTAGTTTTTTATACCCATACAATAGGTTAATTGCTATTACCAATGAAGTTAAAATGTATTGGCAGCAATTTACATCTAGGATTATATCGGTGGTTTCTAGTGGAGTTGATATAGAGCGATTTTATTTTTATAATAGTAGAAAAGAGATAAATAAAATCTTATATCTTGGTCGGATACTAAAAAGAAAAGGGATTGAAGCGTTCTTAGACTTGGCATGTTTATTTGGAGATAAAAATAATAATTTGAGATTTGAGGTTGTAGGAGATGGACCGAATTTAGAGAGATATAAGGCTGGATTTAATGAAAAGATCAAGTTTGTTGGTAATGTAGATGATCCTGAAAAATATCTTATGGAAAATGATGTAATAATTTGTTTTTCTGAATATGGTGAAGGATTACAGGGGGTTATTTTGGAGGCAATGGCTACTGGGTGTTTGGTTATAGCGACACGGACAGAGATAAATTCTAGTCTATTATCTAATGGAGGTGGAATTCTCGTTGATTATGATTTTGATGATTTAGTTAAAAGTGTGAGGGGTATATTAAATATGAAAATAAGTTATGTAAATCAAATGAGGATTAATGCGAGAAAAATTATTGAAGACAAATACTCTTGGGATGTTAAAATAAATGAATTAATTGAGGTTATAGAATGAAGCTGATTTTTATGAGGCATGGTGAGGCAAACGATAATGTTGAACAGATTTTTTCATCAGATAATTTATCTTGTTCGTTATTGACGAAGCATGGGACTAAACAAGTTAGGCAAACTGCAAAGAAGTTAGGCAAAATAGATAAAGTATATTATTCACCAATTTTTAGGGCAGTACAAACTGCTAATTTAATTAAAGAAAAAATACCTAATGTAGAATTTGTATCTGAAGATAGGATTACTGAAATAAATTATGGTATTTATAACCAGCAGAAGAATGACCCTATGCTAAATGAAGTACGTGAACGTCAGAAAGACGGAGATTTTTTTATAAGATTTGGTAGATACGGAGAAAATAAGTTTGAGATTTATAATAGACTATTAAGTTTTATAAAGGATTTAGAGGAAAAAAATTTTAACAATAATTCTATTTTGATTATTTCGCATGGAAGTATTATTGCTTTTTTGATGAGAATCTTAAATATTAGATCTAATCACTTGAGGAAAGGTGATTTTATATGTATTAACGATGTTGATTTTAATGAAGTAAATAAAACTAGACTTCATTTTGAAGAGGCAGTCCGTGATGTTATAAAACAAAGAGAAAAAGTAGTTAGCATAGTCAATAACGATAACTTAAAGTCTTATCTTTTCTCTATAGCTGGTAATTATTATAATGATATTAATTTTGATGAATCTGTTCTAACTGAATTATGCCAAGGATTTAATGATAAATTGACGCTAGTTTCTAGTAATACGAATATTGATAATAGCTTGAACGGAAATATTATATGTGTTTGTATTTTTAGAAACTTTATTGATTTTTTTCAGAAGTGGATATTTCACTATAATGAATTAGGGGTGACTAAATTCGCATTAATTAATTGTGGGTCTCCCAAAGAAATCAATATTATTAAAAAGTTTGCTAATAGTTTTGATGTCGATATCGATTTTTGGTTATGGTCTGGAATGTTTAGCTGTAACAAAGAATGTGCAATAAAACAAAGAATTATTGATTTTTATGGAAAAAATAACTGGTATTTACTTGTAGATTCTGATGAATTATTTATTTTTCCAAACTTTAAGGAGAGGAAAATTTATAACTATGTAAGTGAGCTGGAGAGTCGTCAAACTTATATTACCAAAAGTTTGATGATTGATGTTTATCCTAAAGGTAATATATTGGTAAAAAATAATATAGATGATTGGAAGTATATTGACAAGGATGGATATTGTCGTGAATCGAAATTTGATAAAATACCGAGATATTATGGAGGGATGAGAAGTAGAGTGTTTGGAATTAAATCAAGTATTCAAAAGATTTCACTTTTCAAATATACGGGAAAAGAATTTATAGCTAATGATCATTTTTTATTCCCTTACATATTAAATAATGCGCCATTAAGACATATTCTTTTACATTATAAGTTTCAACCGGGCTTTTTAAATTTTTATAAAGCCTTAGTTGATGAGAAAATACACTGGAACGACTCTTCTGAATACAGGAAATATTTAAAATTAATCGAAAAAAGTAACAAGATAGATTTATTTAATGATGAAATTTCTGTAGAGATTAATTATGATAAGATTTTTGATATTTTAAAATAAAAAAATTTCATATTAATTTCACATTGAAATGATATTTTGATAGTGAAAGGAATTAATATGGAAGTAATACAGAGAGCGTGGCATTTTATCACGCGAAAAAAAATAAAGACATTGATCATGATGGTGATCTTAATTTTGATCTCAACAGTGATTTTGAGTGGTCTTGCAATTAAAAATGGAACGGATCAAGCGGCGAGTAAGATCGGTGAGAAAGTTCAGAGTGCTTTTGTACTCGAGAATAATGCAAGGTATAACATGGGAACACCAAGAGGTGCCGGTACGGTTAAAAATAAAGATATCGAGCAAATCACAAAACTTGATGGTGTAACTGGTAGTGTAAGACGAATGGATGCGCTAGTAGATCTGAAGAATGCGAAGCAGGCGAGGTTACCTGGTGGAGTAACCGATTATGATGCTAAAAAGGAAAAAGAATACGGCGAAGCGGTGAATTTTATGGGTGTAAATGATTCTAGCCGTGAGCTAAAATTTAGAACTGAGACATTTAAATTGGTGGCTGGTAGGCACATCAATGAAAATGATAAGTTTAAGGTGTTAGTACATGAAGATTTTGCAAAAATGAATAAATTGCAGCTTGGTAGTAAAATCAAAGTACAGGCAAATCCACATGATCCGGACAATTTACAAAAATCTCATGAATCGGCTGAAGTGGAAATTGTGGGAATTTTTAGCGGAAAAAATTCGCGAAAAGCGGCAGTACGCTCTGAACTATTTGAGAATATTTTCTATACAGATCTTGCAACGACAAGAAAAGTGAATAAAGTGAATTTGGATAATGAGATTTATCAGAATGTAACTTTCTTTGCGAAAGATGTAAATACAATGGGGAAGGTGTTAGAGCAAGCAAAGAAATTACCAGTGAACTGGAAGATGTATCAATTAACAAAGAGTGAGCAAGAACTTGCTGGTATTACGAGTACAATTAGTGGAATTTATGGATTAGTATTTGGAGTAATGGTACTTGGAATGGTGATTGGCATTGGAGTATTAGCACTTGTGTTGTTCTTGTGGATTAACGAGAGAAGAAAAGAAATTGGTGTATTGCTAGCAATTGGGGTTTCAAAATTTAAAATTATATTGCAGTTTAGCTTAGAAATCTTAATGATCTTTATAGTAAGTTTTGGTTTGTCATATTTCACGGCGAAGGCAGTTTCACAAAATATAGGAAATGATTTGGTGGCTCAAGCTTCAAAGAATACGACAAAAGAAATTAATAAATCACTAAAGGGTGGCAACTTTGGTGCAGATGCAGATTCTTCAGTATCGACAAAGACTATCGATCATATTGATGTAAATGTAGAGCCTAAGTTATTGATCGGAACTGGTATTTTCGGAGTGATTGTAATCATTACAGCGGTACTAGTTGCTTCCTCGCCGACTTTGAAGCTAAAACCAAAGAAGCTATTGATGGAAATGGAATAAGAAAATGAATATTGTGTGGCGAGCTGGTTTGGCAGTAAGACGAAAATGGGCAAGAAGTTTGACGCTATTTCTGATCATGGGTTTAATCTTTGCAGCCTTAATTGCTGGAGCGGTAGTAAAAAAATCAATTGGGGGGATGAGGGAGGCTTTGAATAAAAATTTCCACGCTGGTTTTACGGTGAGTGCAGGATCTGGACTATTGAAAGAACGGGATGCGCAAAAGATTCTGAAAACAGAAGGAATTAAAAAAGCAAATTTTCAAGCAAATGAATTAGTGGAAACTGGATCACTTAAATTAGTTGAGGGGGGTGGAGGCGTAACTTTGGATAAGACTGATGAGAGTAAAAATCTGGTAGCTAGTTTTGTTAATGAAAGTACTGAAATTGAAGAATTTTTAAATGGTAAATATGAAATGCGGGAGGGGCGTGGAATATTAAATGAATCGGATAATGAAGTGCTAATACATGAGGAATTTGCAAAGTTAAACCAAATCAAGGTTGGTGATGAGATTGGGATAAGTTTGCTAAAGAAAAAAATGAAGTTGAAAGTTGTTGGAATATTTTCTGGAAAGGACAGCAAACAAACATTCGCTTCAGAGATGATAGAAAATAGATTTTTCGTAAGTATGAAGACGCTTGCGAAAATAAAAAGCAAAATGGAATATACGACAGCAAAATATTTAGTGAAGGATCCAAAACAAGTTGATGCGGTGATGGGGACAGTAAAAAAGTTGGACATTGATTTTGGAAAACTAAATATTGAAAATAATTTTGCAAAAAAGGCAGGAATCTATCAAACTACAGAAAATGTCGAGAAGATATTAATGAAGATGCTACTTGGCGTCAGTGTGATTGGAATCTTGATTTTGGGGTTTGTGTTGTTGTTCTGGTTCAGAGGGAGAGTGCATGAAATTGGAACTTTACTGGCAATTGGAAAAACGAAACTGGATATATTTTTGCAAATTTTGGCAGAGCTTTTGATTATTGCATCGCTTTGTTTTATGCCAGCAATAATGGTAGGAAATTTATCCGCAGGGGCTTTAACAGAACGAATTATGAGTGATGCGAATCCGGATCAAACAGGAAATACAACGGATATGGTACTTACTAGAAAAAGTTTAGACTTACCAGATTATGTTGAAGTATATTTAAGTGGAATGTCGGTAATTTTACTTTCAATCAGTGGAGCTTCAGTTTCGGTAATGAGGCTAAAACCTAAAGAAATTTTAACGAAGATGAAATAGGAGGAATATGTCAATTTTAAAGATGAATAATGTGGAATTTACTTATGATAATACCGGAGTGCAGGTACTTAAGAAGACTAATGTAGAATTTGAAGAAGGAAAATTTTACGCGGTAGTGGGGAAATCTGGATCGGGAAAATCAACTTTCTTGGGACTTTTAGCGGGGTTAGATACACCAACGGCTGGGGAAATATTGGTAAATAAAATAGATATTGCTGCGATGGGCTATTCATATCACAGAAAGAATAATATTGCGTTAGTATTTCAGAGTTACAATTTGATCGATTATTTAACACCATTAGAAAATTTAAGACTAGTAAACCAAAAAGCGGATAGTGCAATTTTGGAGAGGATGGGGCTTGATAAAACAATTGCTAATCGAAATATTATGCATCTTTCGGGAGGGCAACAACAACGAGTAGCGATCGGGCGAGCGTTGGTATCAAGTGCGCCAATCGTACTTGCAGATGAGCCAACTGGAAATTTGGATGAAGAAACAACCGATGAGATTATTCAAATTTTAAAGGATGTGGCACATAAAGATAATAAATGCGTGATTGTGGTAACGCACAGCGACAGATTGGCAAAGGCAGCAGATATCGTATATCAGTTGAAGGAAAAAACTTTGATAAAGAAGTAACATAGAAGATGCTAGATATTTTTAGTGTTTATGTTAAAATGAGGGTATTGATTCAGAGGTGAATCTTGATTAATCAAAGTTAAAGCGTGGGCGAAAGGAGAGGTGTCCCATGGTAAATAAAAATATCGAAACAAAAAAAGAGGGATTAAGAAAAAATAGTGATAAACCTTGTAAATATATTTTTGTAACAGGTGGTGTATTGTCGGGCGTTGGTAAGGGAATTACTGCGGCCTCGATAGGAGCGATCTTGAAGGCAAAAGGGTACAAGGTGACTATGCAGAAATGCGATCCATATCTTAATGTGGATGCAGGGCTTTTAAATCCGGTAGAGCATGGTGAATGCTATGTGACGCATGACGGAGTAGAAACAGATCTTGACCTGGGACATTATGAACGTTTTTTGGATTTTGAAACTAATCGTTATTCGATTACTTTATCAGGTTCTATTTTTAAAGAGTTAATTGAAAAAGAACGAGCAGGTGGTTTCCATGGAAAAACTGTACAATTAGTGCCACATTTTACGAATTTAGTACAAGAAAAAATTATGAAAGCTTCGCTTGATTCAGATATCCACATTGTGGAAGTTGGGGGAACAGTGGGGGATTATGAGGGACTATCTTTTATTGAGGCGATTAGGTTGTTTGCAAACAAAGTTGGACGACGTAATTGTTTATATGTGGATGTAGTATATGTGCCTTGGATTAATACCTCTAAAGAGCTAAAAACAAAACCAGCGCAGAATGCTTTGAAAGATTTGCGGGGATTTGGGATTATTCCAGACGTGGTAGTGTGTCGTACAGAAAAACCAGCACCAAGAGAAATTTGTGAGAAAATTGCACGTTTTTCAGGAATTTCGAACACTGCAGTTTTAAACTTGCCAGATATTGACTCGGTTTATGATGTACCATTTAATGTATTAAAATCGGGGGTACTTGAAATTTTGAATGATTTTGTAGGTGATGATTCAGAACCTGATATGACAAAGTGGTTGGAATTTTCTAAGCGGCGAGCAGAAAAATATGAAAAAACAGTGACGGTGGGGTTGGTGGCTAAGTATGTAGGAAACGAAGATACTTATATCTGTGTGACGGAAGCTTTGAAAGCAGCGGCGGCATGGAGTGGGGTGAATCTTGTGATTAAATGGATAAATGCTGAAAAAGCTGAAGCGAAAGATTTTGCGACGGTGGATGGATTAGTAGTGCCAGGTGGATTTGGGGTAAGAGGGATTGAGGGGAAAATCATGGCGGCGAAGTATGCGCTCGAGAATGATAAACCTTATCTTGGATTATGTCTTGGCATGCAGGTGGCTTGTATTGCGGCGGCAAGAAGAGCGGGATTAAAAAAGGCAAACTCGGAAGAATTTGAACCGGAAACGACTGAAAATGTAATCTATATTATGGATGGTCAAAAGGGGAAGGAGTCAACTGGTGGGACGATGAGATTAGGTGACTATAAGGCTAAGCTCGTGAAGGGAAGCAAAACAGGGGAGATTTACGGGTCAGAAGAGATTGTTGAAAGGCATCGCCATCGTTTTGAGGTTAATCAAAAATTTTTGAAGGAAATTGAGAGGGGCGGGATTGAAGTTTCTGGAACATCACCAAATGGTAAATTAGTAGAGTTTGTGGAGGCTCCGGGTTGTAAATTCTTTCAAGCAACACAGGCGCATCCAGAATTTAAATCACGACCGCTTAAGGTACATCCTTTATTTCAGGCCTTTATGGATGTATTGGCCGAGAATTAGAGTGTATTTAAGGTGGGTCTTGTGAGAAGTTATAAGGGGTGATGATTTTTGTGTGATAAAATATAGGTATGGAAAAAATCGGAGAGTTATTAAGGACAGTAATCTCAAGCTTGTATAATGTTGAGGCGGAAATAAATTTAGTGGAAGCACCGAAAGATACGGGGGCTGATTTTGCTACAAATATAGCAATGAATTTGGCAAAGAACTTAAAGAGAAACCCTATGCAGATTGCCGAAGAGATTCGGGAGAAGACTTTAGAGCTAGATGTGGCGGATGAAAGGGAAATTTCAGAGATTGAAATTGCGAAACCGGGTTTTATTAATATTAAACTGAGTGATGATTTTTATAAGCTAGAGCTTGAGAAATATCAGAAGAATTTTCTGGAAAATATATCACAGAATGAATATTTAGAAAAGACGGTGATTTGTGAGTTTTCTGATCCTAATCCGTTTAAGATTTTACACGTAGGACATTTATATACTTCAATGGTGGGGGATGCGATTTCACGAATTGTGGAATTTGCTGGTGGTAATGTAGTGCGGGCTAATTTTGGCGGTGATGTGGGGCTACATGTCGCAAAAAATATGTATGCACTTTTGCAACATAAAGATGAGATCAATGATTTAATGACGACGACGGAAAAAGCTGAATTATTATCAAAGACTTATGTAGAGGGGGCGACGGCTTATGAGGAAGATGAGATTGCAAAAGAGAAAATTGTGGAGATTAATAAGAAAATCTACAGAATTGCAGAGGCAGGAGACTCGATTGTGGCTGAGTTGGAGGGATTAATCGAACGTGATGCGAGCCGGGCGACACTGAATGAATTAGAACTCGCCAAGGTTTATTTCTGGGGAAGAAAGGCTAGTTACCAATATTTTAAGGATTTCTATAAGAAGATTGGCGTAAAATTTGATCGATATTATCCAGAATCAACGGTGGCAGCGAAGGGACTTGAGATGGTAACAAAGGGCCTTGGAGACGGAGTGTATGAAGAGTCAGATGGAGCTATCGTGTTTAAGGGGGAGAAGTATGGATTACATACTAGAGTATTCATTAATAAGAACGGTTTGCCAACTTATGAAGCAAAAGACGTTGGTTTGATTTTTACAAAATGGGAAGATTATCATTTTGATAAATCAATTATTATTACCGGTAACGATATTATTGACTATATGAAAGTGGTATTAAAATCGGTTGAGCAGTATGCTCCGGAGTTGTCTAAAAGGACATTACACTTAACTCATGGACAGGTGAAACTTCCAGGAAGAGAAAAAATGTCTTCAAGAAAGGGAAACTTTTTGAAGGCAGTGGACGTAATTGAACTAATTCGTGAAGAATTAATAAAGGTTCAGGAGGAAATAAGTCAGAATAAAGGTGAGCCGAATCCAGAAGAAGTGGATTTAAGGATTTTACTAGGTGCAATTCGTTATGCTTTTTTGAAATATAAGGTGGGTGGTGACATCGTCTTTGACGTTAAAGAATCTGTATCGATGACAGGTAATTCAGGCCCTTATTTACAATATTCGGCAGTACGTGCACAAAAAGTACTCGGAAAAATTTTAGAGTCTCAGGTCGAAAAAACGAACAAAAAAGTTGAACAAAAAGAGTGGACTTTAGTAGTTGTTGAAAAGAATTTGATCAAAAAAATTATGCAATATAAAAATGTATTAGGTGAGGTTGTTGGTGAATTATCTCCAAGTAAATTATGTACTTATTTATATGAGATAGCGCAGGATTTTAGTCGTTTCTACGAGAACGTACAGGTGGTCGGGAGTGAGTATGAGGTAGAGCGTGGCGCGATAGTATTGGCTTACTTAAAAGTTTTAACACATGGGCTTAGTATTTTGGGAATTGAAATTCCGGAGAAGATGTAATAATGAAAAAAGCAAAATTGTTATGGATGGATCTGGAAATGACAGGATTGGATCCAGAAAAAGATAGAATCCTTGAGGTTGCGGCAATTGCAACGGATTGGCAATTTAATATTATAGATAAGATGACAGCGGTAGTGAGAGTACCTGAACAGTTGATTGAAAAGAGGATGGTGGGGAAATTTTGGGAGATACATAAGGAGGCTCGTGAAGCGTTGGTGAAGCAAAACGTGGATGGACTAGAGTCTTCTATGGTTGAAAAACAAATTTTAAAGTTTATCGAAAGAAACTTTGGTAAAGAGGTTTATCTTGCAGGGAATTCAATCCATCAGGATAAAAGATTTATTGTGAAAGAATGGCCAGAGTTAGATCACAGATTACATTATCGAATGTTTGATGTGTCGGCTTGGAAGATTTATTTTGAGAATGTGCTGAACAAAAAATTTACGAAAAGAGAGGCACATCGAGCACTTGATGATATTGAGGGGTCAATTGAAGAAATCAAATATTATTTAACTTTTTTAAAGAAGGCTTAGATGGAATTTTTGATTGATGAAGTAGGGGGGATAGGGAATTTTACGGAAAAAGCTTTAGTGACTCGTGATGGCGGGAATGAGGAGAAGCTATTTTTAGCGCCGAATGGAAAAGTTTTTTTGGTTGATCGAGTAAAAACTGTTGAAATAAGAACGGATAAAAATTTATCAAGACTACTAAGAGAACGGTATGAGTCTGTAATGGTATCACGTTATTTTGGTAATGGGGGAATTGAGATTGTAATGAGCGGACAAATTCCTCTAGATGAGATTTATGATATGGTGAGATTAAGTTACAATTTGACTAAAGAAAAGTTTTGAATTATTTTTTGCGTTGGTCACGAATTTCTTCAAGAACAGTAAGAATTTTATCATCAGTAGTTGGTTCTTTTTCGGCTTCTTTCTTAGCAGAAAGTTTGTTGATAAGACGTACGAAAACAAAAATACAGAAAGCAACAATTAGAAAATCAACGATATTTTGAATAAAATTGCCGTAACGGATATGTGCTGCACCGTTGCCGCCGAAGAAATTTGGGATGGTAATCTCTAATTTAGTAAAATCAATACCGCCAAGTATAACGCCGACGACTGGCATAATGAGATCGTTAACGAGTGAGCTGATAATTTTATTAAAAGCACCACCAACGATGACGCCTACAGCTAGGTCAAGGACGTTACCACGGTTGATGAAATCACGAAATTCTTTAAGTATGGGATTTACTTTTGTAATACTTTTCTTTAGTTTCTTTAAATCAGGATTTTTCATGTGTTTAATTATAAACGAAAATAAAAAATATACTACTAAGGGTGGATTATACGGCTTTAGCGTTGAAAGTGGCGTAATTGTTTTTAAGATTAGTGAGGCTTTTTATCTCAGTATCAGTGGCAGCTTTGGCGTTTGGTTTTTTGGTACGTTCATTGGCTTCAGATTGATAATTGATGAGGTAAGTAAGTTGGAGAGTAAATTCGCGAATAAGGACACGGTCAAGATGAGCTGAGAGATGGGCGGTTTCAAGAGTGGAATTTAGGGTTGCATTTTTAGTCTTTTCTTCTTGACTGATAGTGTCTTCGTCGAGGTTCGAGACATCTTCAATGCCAAATTCTTCAGCTAGAGATTTAGCTTCAGTAATCATTAATTCATTGAGAATGGCTTTTAATGAGGCGGTATAGGCGCGAAGATCGGAAGATTTAAGAAGATCTCCATATTTTGAAATAGTTTCATCTTTTAGATATTTTGACATGAAATAACTACGGATAAGAAGGTCACGGTCGCGGGTATCAATAGTTTTTTTGGTGTTGAAGAGAAGAGAAGTGCCAATGAGAAAAAAGAGAGCAATAATGGCAATAATGATGTTTTTGGGGGTTAAAAATTCACGGATGTCAAAATGGGATCCGGAAGACTTGTGGTTATGTTTATTTTCGCTTGCAATTTGTTGCAAATAGGCCATTTTATCCATAGGAATATTATAGCATAACAGATTTGAGATGGTATAATTTAAGAAAGACGAGGAGGATGATTTTTCTGATGCAGATGGGCGAACGGGAGTGGAGGAAAGAGTTTTAATGCAGGACGCCAAAGAAGAAATTCGAGCAAGACTGCCAATTGAGGATGTGGTTTCTCAATATATTGAGCTAAAGAGAGCCGGAAGAACGTTGAAGGGACGTTCGCCTTGGGGTGTGGATAAAACACCTTCGTTTATGGTGTCGCCTGAGAAAGGTATTTGGCATGATTTTTCCGCAAATAAGGGCGGTGATATTTTTAGTTTTATTATGGAAGTAGAGGGAATTACTTTTAGGGAGGCTTTGGAAAAGTTAGCAGCGCAGGCCGGAGTGGAGTTAAAAAAATATGATAAGAGTGACGAAAAAAATGCGCGACTAAAAATGCGAGCAAAAGAAGCAAACGAACTGGCTTGTAAATACTATCAAGTGTGTCTTGCAAAGAATAAAGCGGTTTGTGAATATGTTTTTTACGGTCGAAAACTGAATAGAAATACGATTGTAGAATTTCGAATTGGTTATGCGCCGAATACAAAAAATAGTCTGGTGGAGTTTTTGAAAAAGCGTGGTTATTCGGTTGATGAAGCAAAGGAAGCTGGATTAATAAATCGTTTTAATGGCGATTTATTTAAGGGGAGAATGATGATTCCTTTTCTTGATGCAAACACTGGAGAAGTGATTGGATTTACAGGAAGAATTATTGAGAAGGGAGAACCAAAGTATTTAAATACACCAGAAACGAGGTTATTTAATAAAGGGCGTTTTATTTTTGGTCTGTCACAGGCAAAAGAAGCAATTCGAAAAAATAATTTTGTAGTGATTGTGGAAGGTAATATGGATGTGATTTCTTCGCATCAGGCCGGTGTAAAGGAAGCAGTAGCAACGTCGGGTACAGCAATGACGGAAAATCATTTGAAGATTTTATCAAGATTTACAACGGATATTCGTCTAGCATATGACGGAGATGAAGCAGGGATTAAGGCGGCAGAACGAGCGATCATGTTGGCTGGAAAAATAGGTATTTCATTGTCAGTAATTTCTGATTATGGAAAGGCGAAAGATCCGGACGAGTTGATTAAAATTGATCCAAAATTATGGCAGGAATGTGTAGAGAATCGAATGCCGGCGGTGGATTGGATTTTGAAGAAATACGAAAATAAATTGAATTTGATGACAGGGCCAGGCAAGAAGGAATATTCTGATATGGCAATGAAGATTATTTCGTACATCGAGGATCCAGTTGAGAAAAAGCATTATGAGCAACTGGTCGCGAGAAAACTGGATGTGACAGTAGAGGATTTACAGGCAAAGAAAATTACGACAGAAACTATTAGGCTAAAGCCAGTAGTGACTCGTGATCAAGGCAAAACTGAATTAGCTGAATCAATGATGGTGATGAAAAATCTGGAAGATAGTTTACAGGCAATTCTGGTTTACGGTGGAGTAGTGGGACAGGAAATCGCGCTTGAGGTACCGGAGGATGAAACGAGATTAGAAGAGTTATCGCTGATTTTTGAGGAAAAATATGCGAGGATGAAGGAAGAGGTTTTGGCGCAAGAAGTCGTAAGTTTAAATAGACGGTATAAGGAAGAATTAAAAAAACAAAGGATTGTGAAATTAACTGAAGAGTTGGTGAAATTTGAAAATGATGAAGAAAAAACAATTGAGATTTTGAAACAGATTGAGCAGTTGCGACGAGAATGAAAATATAAATTGCGCGTTCTTTGCATAGCAGAGGATGACGATGGTTTTTAAGTTTGTGGATCTAGACATTTGTAAGAATAAGCGGTATATTTATGTAAAAGTCATATTTTAAATTTGAAAGGGTGTTTGCATGAAAGACGAGGGTAAAGATCTTACCGCATCTCAAAAAGAGGTTCTTGCAAAATTTGTCGATCAGATGATTGACGAAAAGAGAATGCCAAAAACTGATCGGCTTAGAGCGGAGCTTGAAGAGAAGCTAAGCGATGCCGTGATGACGGAGATTTTAATGAATCTACCAGATTATTTATTAGATAAGATTAATGCCGCTTATGATGAAGATAGAGCTAGTGATGAATTGATTGAGGAAATCGTAAGAGAAGCTGGAATAGATACCACCCAAATTGCACGAAAAGCGATGTTAAATTTTCGTGAGGAATTTTTAGCTAAATAAAAAAATATGACAAGTCTTGAGGGATAGGAGAGCAGATAATGAAAAATATGAATAGTCTTGGGGGCGGAAATAACAATACTGAAAGTGTTGTCGATAATGATGAAAATAAAAATATCGAAAAAAACAGCGAGCAGGAGAAGAAATCGTTAGAATTTTCGAAAGAGGATATTAATAACGGTAAAAAACGCCAGGCAATTGTAAATTTCTTGAATGGTGAGCTAGCTGCACAGATGAAGCAGGAAGTTGGCCTTGGATTTGCGGATGAGCAGTGGGCAAAAAAGCAGATTTTTTCTGTACAGGATCGTTTAAAGAATGCAAGTAATAATTATAATGCTGATCATAATGATGATGCATTCTTGTATGTCGTAAATGACATTATGGACAAAATCAATCAGGGAGCTGAGGTGGTTGATGGTGATGAAACTAAGACTAAGAAACTCGAAAATACTGCAAAAATTAAGGAATCGATTATATCGAGAAATAAAAAAGGTGAAATTAGCGATTCGCTAATGAGCCATAAATTGAATTCGCTTGAGAAAGTGAATGAGAATATTAATAAAGATTTTGATTTACGTCGATATGGCTTTTTGGCGGAAAAGCAGATAAAGGAAGAAAACGAGAAATATGCTGAGACCGTCAAGAGTTTTGATCAAAAAGATGAAGAGTTTCGTAAAAAGCGTAGTGAATATGAAGCCATGAATGGTGGTAAGTTGACGAGCGAACAAAGAGAAGAGTTGAAAAAATTACGTGGTGAAGCTGATTCGTTATGGGATGAAAGATCAAAACTCGAAGAAGTGGTAGGTGAATCAGATGAGACTAGGAAAGCGAAGTTAGCTAGTGAAATTGCACAGCAAGAGAAACAAAAGGCCGAAGAACGCAAGAAACAGCTAGAAACTGTACTTGGATTGAATAAAAAAGAATCGGAAACTGTGGGGGATAATGAGAAAAATGAGGTTCGTGAAGCTGGAGATGATGAGAACAGGGAAGGTGTGACTGCATTTCAAATGAGACAGTTTATGAGAACCGGAGTTGCTGGTCATCACAATCTGCCAAAAAATAGTGTTGAAAAAAATGAAAAAGAAAAAGACCCAGAAGAACAAAAACGTGAGGAATTGAAGAAGTATTATGAATCGTTAGTGCCAAAACCTGACAGTGTTGAAGCTGCAAGCTTCGGCAACGGTGAGTATATTTGTGAAGCTATACTTGATACTGACGCTAGTAAGCAAAGAAGTGTTGAGAAAGTAATTGAAAAAAGAGAAGAATACTTGAGCCAAGTTGATAAGAACGAGATCTCAGCTGACAAGTTTAACTTCCTGAGGGGGTCTAATTTGGGTGCAAATCTTCTATTGAATTACTGCAAGATCGATAATGGTTTGATGTATGCGGCAGAGATGGGTAATGAAAAAGTACTTTACACAAAGATGTTCAATAATCTCTTTGGCGCAAAGAATAAGCTGCTTTCTTTATATGATCCAATGGCCGCTGAAGAAAAATTATGTAAAGCAACTGGAAAACCATTTGACTCAGATAAATTTAAGGATGCTAAGGGTGAAATCTCTAAAGAGCAATATGAGATAGCATTAAATGTTTTGAATGGTTTCCAAGTTAATATCGTGAACAAGGCAGGAAAAGAGATCGGCTCAAATGATCCTAACGATGTAATTGAGATGTTTAATAATGAGCGAAAATCTGATGCATATAAGGAGTTTGAGGAGAGGATCCGAATGAACGACTTTAACAGGAGTGAAATGGGGAGAGTCTATAATGAAAAGAGGGCTGTTGCTGATGATTTTGTGAAAAGTTTCTTTGATAAAGAGGCAGATAAAAAAGTGAAGGCATACATGAATGGTGCAAACCCTTATCAAAAGGAGTCCGGGAGTGGTTTGTCGACAGAAATGAAGGAGACACAAGCAGAAAATAGTGCAGAAATTGCAAAAGATTTACGAGAACTAAATCTTGAAGGAATGTTTAAGCGTTTTAGCAAGGATATGGCCGGAGATGATGAAAACAAATTGTTTGGTGCTTCATACTTATATAGAGAGCTTAACAGCGAATTTATGAAACTAAAGAAGAAAATTGAAGATAGTAGTTTTAGAAAATTGCCAGCAGAAGAACAACGTGAAGCTGAAACAAAACGGGATTTACTGTATAATATTTCGGATAGTCTAAATGATTTTTGTAGCGAAGCATTTCAGAAACAGAAGTATAATATTAGGCAGTCTTTACTAAATTATGCGAAAAGTACTAAGAAGAATATAATAAGAACTCTTGTGCGTAATTTAAGTTTTATGCGTAAACGCTAAATTAGTAAATGCTTCATTTGGAAAATTGATGGGGCATTACTTTAGTTTTTTGTCAACTAAGAATTTGTGTAAAATTATTTTTTATGTTATAAATTGATGTAATGAAAAAAGCGATCGTGGAAGAAAATAATAAGATAAATAGTGAAGACGAGGAGCTTTTTGCTGTTCGCGATACAGATATGGGGCCACAGGAACCTGGGGTCGATGACCTTTCAGAAGATGAGGAGTTGTCAGATGAGGATCTGGAAATTACCGCTGAGAATGTGGATCAGTTTGCTGATGACTCGGTGAGATTATATTTAAGAGAAATTGGTAAAATTCCGCTCCTTTCAAACGAGGAAGAAACTGATCTTGCTTATCGTGTTGTGAAAGGTGAAAAGAAAGCCAAGGATAAAATGGTGGAGGCTAATATGCGTCTCGTGGTGTCGATTGCGAAACGTTATTCTGGTCGTGGTTTAGATTTTTTGGATTTGATTCAAGAAGGGAATACTGGTCTGCTTCGTGCAGTAGAGAAATTTGATCCGGATAAGGGTTTTAAATTCTCTACTTATGCCACTTGGTGGATTAGGCAAGCAATTACGCGTGCAATTGCTGATCAGGCAAGAACGATTCGTATTCCTGTGCATATGGTGGAAACTATTAATAAAGTTCTACGAGCAACTAGGAAATTAACAAATGAGTTAAATCGTGAGCCGACCACGGAAGAAGTAGCTAAAGAGATGGGTATGGAGCCGGATAAGGTCGACTATGTGATGAAGATCAAGCAAGATATTGCATCGTTAGACGCGGCGGTAGGTCATGATGGCGAGGATGAGGATTCAGTACTGGGAGACTTTATTGAGGATGAGGGGCGAGTCTCGCCTGAGGATGCAGCAGCGGCTCAAATGTTAAAAGAGCAGATTGCGGAAATTTTAGGATCTTTGTCTGAACGTGAACAAAAGGTAATTAAATTACGTTTTGGAATTGGTGGTGGACGTCCGCACACTTTGGAAGAAGTGGGGGCGGAGTTTGCCGTAACGAGGGAACGCATTCGTCAGATTGAGGCAAAGGCTTTGTCTAAATTGAGAAAACATAAGGATACAAAGAAGTTACACGAATATCTACATTAAGTAAGTAAAAATATAGGTAAATAATAGAAAGAGCGGATAGGGAGATGAAAATATTAAACAAAATATTTCAAGGGATGGTAACCTTTATTTTAAGTTTGAGTTTTATTTATGCTCTAGGGGCTTTTTCGCAGCCAGTTTTTGCGGATTGTGGTGGTGTAAAAACTTCGATTATTAATTGTAGCGAGACTGATCCTAAGTCAGGAATTTTTGCAGTACTTGGTATGGTATTAAATATCTTGACAGTTGGCGTTGGAATTGCAGCGACGGCAGGCCTTATCTTTTGTGGTTATCAATATATGACTTCTAAGAATGAGCCAGCAGTAATAGCAAAAATTAAAATGCGTATACTAAATATTGTAATTGGGTTAGTTATTTATGCGATGTTTTGGGGTGTGATTGCACTACTACTTCCGGGTGGTATTAATTAAAGGAGAACATAATCTGGGGCGGTGAAGTAAAATGACGCAAAAAGGAAGAGAGACTGAGTTATATTACATTTTGGATAGAGTTACGGAAGAAGCAACAAAGGGACGTACGCGAGTGGTGATCGTGATTAATTCAAGGTCAAGTCAGGCCAAAAGGATTGAAACGGAAGTCTTAACGCCAATTAAAAATGCAATTTTTAAAAGAAATAGTATACAAGATGCAAACATTCAGAATGTTACGTTAATGCAGTATGAGGTGGCACCAACAAATGTGGATGACAATGCTAAAAAATTAGCAGAGTGTTTGATGGATGGTGATATTTTGATAACTTTGGGTGGTGACGGGACGGCAACGATCGGCGTAAATGCCGCTTTTTTGTCTGGTAAAAAAGTAAAATATTATACATTGCCGTTCGGAAATTTTAATGATATTGCACGAACGGTAAGAGAGGCTCGTGGAAATAGAGTGTATGGTTTGGAAGCGAAAGTAGATGATGAGCATTTTCGTTTTGCGCTATGTTATTTTACCGTGGGAATGCTTGCAGAGTCGACAGAAATTTTTGATGAGAGTAAGATCCGTAAGAAACTAAGAAGAAAGCATGGAAGGTTGTGGTATTCACTGATGGTATTGTTTAAATGGTTTATGAAAAATCATCATAAAAAATTTATTCCAAGGTTTTACTATGAGATAGATGGTAGCCGAACAATGGTAGAAAAAAAGCAGATTTCGGATGTGATTATATTGAATGGAGCTAGTATGGCAAAGGTACTTCGAGGAGGAGATTATTATCTTGGTGACAAATTCTTGATGAGGTGTGCATCTTTACAGAGTCTTTTTTTGATGAGTTGGTTTATGTTACGCGGTTTTTTTGGAGTGAAGGGCGAACAATGTAGGCTAATGAGGTTGATCTTTGAAGAAAAAGAGGAACTGCAGCAGGTTGAAATACAGGCAGAGGGGGAATATAAAAAAATTAAGAAAATGCAAAGCATTGAATTTAAAAAAACAGAAGAAGCTTTACAGATTTTATAATGCTTGTGTTATAATTACGTTAATATGAGTCTATTGCATGGAGTGGGCGATTTCTTCGCATTGGATATTGGGACAAATTCGATCAGAATGATCCAGCTTTCTGGTAATGTGGAAAAGGGCTGGGTGCTTGAAAAATTTGCGTATGTACCAATTGATTCTAAGTTAACTCAAGATGATTCGGAAACCGGAAGAAGGAGGTTAGGGGAAATTATTTTGGGTGCTAGGCAACAGGCAGGGATTAGGACAAAGAATATTGCGGTCGGTATGCCAGCAAGAAAAACATATACGGCTATTATTGAGGTGCCTAATGCCCCTAAGCGAGAAATTGTGAATACAGTTAAATATGAGGCTGATCAATATGTGCCAATGTCGGTAGATGATGCAAAAGTAGATTTTGCGGTGCTTGGAATTAGCCCAAATGACGCAAAGAAAGCTGAAATTTTGCTTTCATCAGTCGATAATGCTTATGCAGAGTCGCTACTTGAGAGAATTGAAGCTTTAGGTTTGAACGTAATCGCACAAGAACCTGAGCCAATATCTATGGTAAGGGCGTTGGCGCCAGTGGGTGTTCAGGACGCAAGAATGATTATCGATCTTGGTGAGACCTCAACTGATCTAGTGGTGATGTATCAAGATTCACCACGCTTGGTACGTTCGATTCCTGGAGGGCTTGCGAGCTTTGTAAAAGTGGTGGAAAGTTCCTTAAAGGTACGTGAAGATCAAGCAAGGCAATTTATTTTAAAATTTGGTTTGGCTCAAGATAAACTGGAAGGAAAGGTTTATAATGCTTTGAGTTCTACTCTGGAAAATTTTGCACTAGAATTGACAAAATCAGTAAGATTCTTTCAGAATCGTTACACTGGAGCGCAGGTGGGCGGAATTGTGTTATCTGGTTTTTCTGGTATCATTCCGTTTATTGCGGAATATATTGAAATGAAGACTGGAGTTGCAACAATTCAGGGTAATCCTTGGCAATATGTAAAAGTGACACCTCAACAACAACAGCTACTTTTGCCAGTAGCATCAGAATTCGCGGTAGCGATTGGGCTCGCTGAGAGGAGTAATGACTAATGAAGAAATATACTTTTAAGAATATGACTTTTTCAGATATCCCTAAATTCTTTAAGGATTTAGTTGCTGGGAAAAAGGATGATTCGGCCATGATGACTGGTCAGACTGGCAAATACGAAGTGAATTTGGTGCCAGATGTAAAACTGGAGATGATACGTTTGCAAAAAATTCGTAATCTTGTATTTTTTGTTTGTATTGTGGTTTCGATTGTCTCGGTCTCAACATTGGTGGTGTTGGGTGGAATTAAGGGAACACAAGATCTTCTAATTTCAGGTCAAGAAAGTCATATAAAGAATCTGAGTGATAAAATTACAAATTATAAAGAGCTGCCAGATTTTTTGACAATTCAAGATCAATTGAAGAAATTGTCGGAAATTAATAAGAACCGTCCAGTATTGTCGCGGGTATTTCCAATTTTGAAAAATTTGTTCCCGACTGGTGCAGATACTATAACTATGTCGGAACTAAATGTAAATCTTGAGACGGCAACTTTAAACTTTGATGCTCAGGCAAACGCAGGTGAGGAACCGAAAATTGATTATCGCGTGCTGGAATCATTTAAGAAATCAGTCAATATGATGAAATACGATTTTGGGCGTTTCGTGACGGCGAGTGGCGATCAAATTCCGACTAGATGTATTCAAGAGACGGATGACAAGGGAAACTTATTGTCTGAAAACGGTAATGTGTATGTAATTTGGAAAAGAGGTAAGGTTGACTGTGATCCTGGACGTAATGATCATGTCAATAAAACGGAAGAAAATAATACAATAGGTAACAAAAGGACTGATTCCTCAATTGATAACACTAACTTAAATAATGGAAGTCTTGGTCAAGTAAATGATCAAGAGAAGAAGGAAGAGAAAAAAACAGTTACAAAGATTGAGACAATTATTCCCGATGAGAAAATTTGGCGTACACCACAGTTTGACACTTGGAGTAAAGGAACGGAAGTAAAGACTTCTGAGGATGGAGTGGCAGATGATTTAGCTTCAAGTCGCGAAAGTAATACACAGACTGAAAATGGCACAGAAATTGAGACTGTGACGATTAAAAATGTGAAAAACTCGATTTATAAGCCAGTAATGGATCTAAAGGGGAAGGTTACAGGGGTGCCACATTTTGAGAGTGAATGCATTAAATATTCTGGTACTAAGGTAAATGAAAATAATGCAGAAACGATAAAATGGAGTGCAGAAAATAGCTGTAAGATGGTGCCTGAGGGAATTCAGATTACTGATTCATCAAATGGTCGTGATGCAAATAATAATTTAGTCTTAAGATTTTCGGCAGCGTTATCGATTGATCCTGTGATCTTTGCTTATAATAACAAACATATTATGACGATTGGTCCAACAGGTCAGAATGTAACGGACTCATATCAGCAAATTAAGGGAATGTTTGCAGCGCCGGCTAATGATTGTAAGGCTGACGATGCAGAATGTAGTACGCAAAATACAAAGCAAGCGGATAGTAAAAATAGCGGAAGTGAGAACAAAAAATGACAGAAAAAAGTTTTGGAAAACGATTCCGGATGAATAAGCTACAACAGCAGATGATGATGGCTGCACTGGGGGCTTCGTTGCTTTTGGGTGTGAGTGTTGTGGTATCAATTTACCTCATTAAATATATGAATTTTAATGCAAAGGTGATTAAGAGACGTGATGTGGCAATTGCGAATTATGATCTTGCAATTAAAAATGTTGGTATTTGTAAAGATAGTGATGGGGATGGTAAATTTTCGGAAAAGGAACTAAAAAGTTGTAATCCGCAGGCGATTGATGTTTCAAGTATACCGGGTACTTTGCGTTATAACGTAATGGTGGGAATGGCTGCAAATACCAATTTGGAATCGGTGGCAAGAACTAGCCAGAAAAAATGCTACGATGAAAATGGGAAGCGAATTAATTTTACAACTGCTTACTCAAAGGCAACTAGTGATGATGAGAGATCATATGATCTTAAAATGATGAAAATGTGTTCAGCGTTACGTGTGGTGCCAGATGCGTTGCCGGCTCAGAAAAACGATGAGGCATTGTTGGGTTCTTTGAACCAGATTTTCTTATTGTCTGGTTTTGAGCCTGAACAACTTTCACCGGGAACTAATTATAGACAGAGCCGTGTGTCTGGTGTATCGACGATTCCAGTGTCTTTGACGGTAAAAAGAAGTGAAGCTGAGACGATGTCAATTATTTCAAATATTGAGAAGTCGATACGCGCTTTCAGTATATCTTCCGCCCAGATTAAATGGGGTAGTAATTTAGGAAATGGTAATACAAAACTAGAGTTATTAGCACAGGGTGCAGCGTTTTACAGTGCGGAGACAACGGTACAAGAAAAAACTGAGATAGTAAAAGCTAAGGAAGATAAAACTAAAGATAAGAGACAAAAATAGGAAGAAAGTAATATGAAGCAATCAGATATTTTCACAATAATTATTATCGCCTCGATCGGGATGGTGGGTGCTTTCTTTGCTTCAAATGCTATTTTGGGAAATCCAGACGAATTAACGATGAAACATAAAAATATTTCACCGATTTCAACCGAAGTGGTAGAACCAGATCCTGAAACGTTTAACCGGGATGCAATTAATCCGACGGTCGAGGTTTATGTTGGTCAATGTGAGGATGTGGACCAGAATGGTATCTTGGATCGTGCTGAGTTGGTAGCTTGCGGTAAGGCAAGTCCAGAAGAGTCAAAAGAGGAACAAAAGACAGAAGATAAACAGAAGAAGGACGAAGGGCAGACGGGGGGGCAAACTAATAATAATTCAAATAGTACAGGTGGACCGGCAACCGAAAATCAAAATAGTAACACAGGTAACTCGAATAATGCAAGTAGCTCATCAAGCAGTCAAAATAGAGCAGGTTCAACTGAATAGTTATGACATTACTGACGCAGGAAGCACAAGAAAAAGTAGTATCCCTTTTAATCTCAGAGGGGTTGGTTTCTAGTGAAAAAGTTCAGGAAGTAGTTGAGGAAATAAAAAAGACAAAACAGCCACTTCTTGCGACTTTAATTGCGAGAAGAGTGACAGATGCGGAGACCGTAACGCATGCAACGGCGGTGATAATTAATGTGCCGTATGTAAGCTTAAGAAATGTGATGTTTGATCCGGAAATTTTATCACTCTTGCCGTATGACGTGGTTTCAAGGTCAATGGTAGTACCGCTCGGGGAAAAGAATGGACAATTGTATGTGGCGATGCTTGATGTGTCAAACGTACAACAGACGGATTATTTGTCACAGTTAACGCAGAAACCAATAAGAATTATGATGGCTTCTGAAAAAGGTCTAAAAGCCGCAATCTCGCAATATAGAGGAGACTTCACGGCAGTAGAAAAGGCGGTGAAGACTTCAGAGGCAGATGAAGCTTCACATGGGGCAAATGTGAAGATTATTACGCAAGATTCGCCAATCTCAAAAGCATTATCAACGATTTTGACTTTTGCGACAAAATCAAAAGCTTCGGATATTCATATTGAGCCATTAGAAAAAACTTTGATTGTGAGATGCCGAATTGATGGCGTACTTCGTAAGGTAATGGAGTTGCCTAAAACGATTGAGCCAGCCCTAGTATCTCGTGTGAAAATTTTATCAAACCTAAAGATTGACGAACATCGTATACCACAGGATGGACAATTTACGGTACTTGTGGATGGAAAAGAAGTAGATTTGCGTATTGCTATTTCGCCGGTAATTTGGGGGGAACAGGTAGTGATTCGTATCTTGGATAAAAGTGGAACAACGCTTGATATTGAACAAATGGGAATGACTGGTCATGCGTTGAGGATGGTGGAGCGAGGAATTGCAAAGCCAAATGGTATGATTTTAACTTCAGGTCCAACTGGTTCTGGAAAATCGACAACGTTGTACGCTCTGATTCGTAGGATTAGGACAGACGGTATTAATATCGTGACGCTGGAAGATCCGGTGGAGTATAAGATGGATGGAGTGAATCAGATTCAGGTGAATGTGGATGCTGGTTTGACTTTTGCAACTGGTTTACGTAGTATTTTGCGTCAAGATCCGGATGTGGTGATGGTAGGAGAAATTCGTGATGCGGAAACGGCAAATTTAGCAGTTCAGGCTGCACTGACTGGGCATTTGGTGTTTTCGACATTACATACTAACTCGGCGGCAGGTATTTTGCCAAGGCTTCTTGATATGGGAATTGAACCATTTTTATTAGCCTCAACACTAAATACGGTTATTGGACAGAGATTAGTAAGACGAGTGGCGCCAAAGAGAGAGGCTGTTCATTCAAATGAAATGGAAACGAAGCAGATTAATGATTTGGTGGGAAACATTCTGCCACAAAATCAACAGCAAGTTGCAATCGTATCAGACGACTTAGGTTATACGGGTTTACCAGTGGTGAATCCAAATGGCTACACTCTAGTTAGGGGAATTGATGAGCGAGAAACGCCTGGAGGGTATAAGGGGAGGGCAGGTCTTTATGAAACTATTGAAGTGGATGACGATATACAAAAAATGATTATTTCACACGCAACATCAAGCGAAATTATGAAGTTAGCTAAGTCGAAGGGGACATTGACGATGCGGCAGGACGGGATGATGAAAGCTTTAACGGGTATAACAACGGTGAGTGAAGTGAATCGTGTGGCATCGGATTTAGCTTAATGAGAGAGAATCATTGAGACAAAAATATAATAAACAATTAAGCTTATGTTAGAATAATAGAAAAGAGGATAAAATGCAGGGAAATACACAGCCACAAACAAATATGACAGCTATGCCGACTTCAACAGCGGGAGTGGCTCCACAGGTGAATCCGGCAAATGTGACAGCTTCACCACAGCCTGTGGCGACAGCGGTTAAGACAACAGCAGCTAGTCAAGCAGCGGTAGCTTCGACTCCGACTAGCTTGCCAACCTCAATTAAGATTGAAACACTGCTTGAAGAGTGTATTAAACGTAGTGCATCCGATTTGCATATTCAGGTTGGATTGCCGCCAATTTTACGCATTGACGGATCTTTAGCTCCTATCCCAAATACACCAGCATTAACGAGCGAAATGGTGGATAAGCTGATTTTTTCAACTTTGGACTCAATGCAACGTGAGGTTTTGTCAAAAGACAAAGAGTTTGATTATTCATTTTCTTTTGGTGAGATTGCACGTTTTCGTGTAAATGCATTTAATGAAAAAGGTAATTTGGCTGCAGCATTTCGTCTAATCCCCACAAAGATGCCAACAATTGAAGAGTTGGGAATGCCACAAATTATTTCTTCATTTGCAGATTATCCACGTGGATTGGTTCTAGTAACTGGTCCAACTGGATCAGGTAAGTCAACAACTTTAGCGGCAATTATTAATAAGATTAATTCTGAAAAGGCGATGCATATTTTAACGATTGAAGACCCAATCGAATTTACACATAAATCGATTCGTTCAGTGGTGGCACAGCGAGAAGTGCATTATGATACGTATTCTTTTTCGAGAGCGTTAAAGTCGGCTCTCCGTGAAGATCCGGATGTGGTATTGCTCGGTGAGATGCGTGATCTCGAGACGATTTCATCGGCAATTACGATTGCGGAGACTGGACATTTGGTTTTTGCGACGCTTCATACTAATTCAGCAGCTCAGTCGATTGATCGTATGATTGATGTTTTCCCAGCAGAACAACAACCACAGATTCGTTCGCAGTTAGCTGGAATTTTAATGGCGGTTTGTTCGCAGAGACTTGTGCCTGCAATTGGAGGAGGGCGCGTTGTGGCAGCGGAGATTATGATTGCTAATTCGGCGGTGCGTTCAATTATTCGTGAGGGAAAAACACATCAACTGGATAATACTATCCAAACTGGTGCAAATGAGGGGATGCAGACAATGGACCGAACTTTGGCAAAACTTGTACAGCAGGGAACGGTGACTTATGATAGCGCTAGAGATTATGCAGTAGATACGCGTGAATTTGATAGACTAGTGAAGGGGATCTAATGAAACGCTTTATATACAAGGCAAGAGATAGCAAGACTGGAGAGATTATGAAGGGGGTGATCCAGGCGGAAAACGAGAGAACGGCGGGAAAACTTTTGATTGAGCAGGGAATGACACCAGACCGAATTGATGAAGATATGTCTGGGGTCGGGCTATTTCAACGTTTTCGAAATAAAGTTACAATGAAAGATAAAATTGTCTTTACAAGACAGTTTGCGACTTTAATCGGTGCAGGTTTGCCGTTATCTAATTCACTAAGAACGGTGATTGAACAGACGGAAAGTAAGCCAATGCAGAAAGTGGTTGAATCGATCTTGGTAGATGTTGAGGCTGGTAAAACTTTAACACAGGCTTGTGAAAAATATCCTGATGTATTCAATAAAGTTTATATCGCCTTACTCAGGGCGGGCGAAGCTTCAGGTAGTTTGGATGTGTCACTTAAACGATTAGCTGAACAGCAGGAAAAAGATCATGCGATGATCTCTAGAATTCGTGGAGCGTTGATTTATCCAGCAATTATTTTAATGGTAATTATTGCGGTTTTAGTATTTATGGTATTAATGATTGTGCCACAAGTACAGTCTTTATATAAGGATATAGGTAAAGATTTACCTTGGGCGACGATGGTTTTGGTGTCGTTCGCGAATTTTCTAGTAGCATTTTGGTGGCTAGTGACAATTTTACTTGGTATAGCCATCTATTTCCTTTTGCAATTCAGGAAGACGACGACGGGTATTGAGTGGTCGGCGATGATAAAGCTGAATGTGCCAATATTTAAAACGATGTTTTGGCGATTATATAATGCGCGATTTGCAAGAACGGCGTCAAATTTAATGTCGGCTGGCGTATCAATTCAGGATACCTTACAGATTTCGGCTGAAGCGATGAATAATGTCGTGCTTGAGAAGGAAATTAAAGATGTTTCTGAAAAAGTAAAACAGGGTAAGACTTTGTCGTCGTCTTTGAAGAATTTATCGTATATTTTACCATTAGTACCGCAGATGGCTTCGATTGGTGAGGAATCTGGTAAAATAGATGAGATGTTGGCGAAGGCTGCACAGGTGTACGAGGATGAGTTGGAAGAGCAGATTCGTACGATTTCAACGATGATTGAACCAGTTCTAATGGTGGTCATGGCAATAATGGTTGGTTTTATTATCGTAGCAGTACTATTCCCAATATATTCAATCGTAAATGATGTACAAGGTAATATATAGATAATGAAAACTTTATGGACCGATGGCAGTGCTTCGCCGAATCCGGGGCCTGGTGGTTTTGCGGTAATCTATGATGGAAAGCCAGTAAGACTGGGTAGAGAAGAATCTTCAACAAATATAAGAATGGAAGGCGCGGCAATGCGAGCGGCAATGCAATTTTTAGATGGAGAGGAAGGGGAAATTTATTCGGATTCAGAATTTTGGATCAATGTACTAACTAAATGGGCGCCAATTTGGCAAAAGAATGGTTGGAAGAAAAAAACTGGTTCGATCAAGAATTTGAATTTGGTAAAAGAATTATACGGATTATATTGCGATTCAAAGGTGAAATTAAACTGGGTGAAGGGGCATGATGGAATCGAGATGAATGAATTAACGGATTTTTGGGCGAATAAGGCAAGAGAGAATGAGGGGTTGGGTGAAGTAGCGGTAGAATTGGTGTCAACGGAGTAGAAAATGCGAAAAATTATTTATAAGAGCAAGATAGATAGTCGTGACGAATTTGAGGCGAAACTTTCTAGTTTGGATTATGATTTTGGGCCAGTATATTGGCAACATAATAGAGTTTTTATTCCAAAAAACTATCAGAATCATAGTAATTATCCGAGAATGATTCTAAGGATTGAAATGAAGGCAGTGGATCGACCGGCGAAATATGAGCTTATTTGCAAACGGCATATCGAAGATTCAGGGGTAACGATTTCACATGCGACGCAAGTGAAGGACTACTCGGAGGCAGCAAGTATTTTATTGCAACTTGGGTTTGTGATGCAGGCGGAGATTTCAAGAAGAAGACAAGCTCTTGAGATAGATAAAAATACAATGGTTTATATCGACCAGATTGATAATCAGGAGGAAAATTTTGTAAAAATTGAGATCACTTTGGAAGATGACGAAAAAGTGGGAGAGGCACAACGAAAATTAGAAAGTTTGTTAGCCGAGTTTGGTCTCACTGGAAATATACGACTAAAAGAAACCTACGCTGAACTAGTCTAGTTAAACTTTTTTGTGTTAAACTAGTTAGAAAAAGAGAGGAAGTATGGAGTCGGAAGATAGACCAGTATTTACAAATTCTGAGATTAAAAAAATTAATGATTTTGATGTATTTTTGTGGGCAAATGAAATTGATGAAGTAAAGAATAATGTTTCTTGTGAACTTTTTTTATTCAATAAAAACTATACTCCATTTAAGATTCGCTATTCAGAGAAGTTAACTAATTCGGTAAAACAAATGTTTATGGGTGAAGCTGTGGCATTTGTGATTAAGGAGGCGGATAAAGGACTGGAATGTCGCGAATATGAAAAATCAGATGGAGAAAACAAAGTAATTTATCGTACAGATTTAGATAAAGTAATACGGGCGGAAAGCTTGATCAGATTAGTCGAAAAAGAATATAAAGATATTGATTACTTTACGGATAACGAGCATCAATTTAAGAAAGTAAAAGGTATTTTAGCGCGATTTACTTATCCTGGCGGTGAGGGGATGAAGACGTTTTATGTTGCAAAAGCAATTTCAGCTGCTTCGGCTCTAAATGCAAAATCGTCTTGGGAATTGAATGGTGAGAGCTTTGAGCCGTTTAGTGCGGAAGTGGCTTTGAAAATGCCTGATGACAATCAAGTGGCGATTATTGATGAAAATGTGGTAATTTTTAACCAAAGTAAATTTGAAAATCTTTTCCAATATGATTTTAAGGCACAGATGCTAGCGGAAGCAAAGGCGAAAGAAATTGAGGAGAAATATCAGTTATCTTTTGCGGAGGGATTAACTTTAAATGCTTTGCTTCAAGATAAAAAACCGTTGGTGAAAAAATTGCAAGACATGGATATTCAAGAACAGATGTCACAGGAACAGCTAGTTGATTACTCAGATGAGATGAAATTGGATCTAATGACCGATGATGACGGTAAAATTATTATTATGGACGACAAAGATTTGACGATGTTTGTCAATTTATTGAACGAGGATTATTATGTATCTCCAGTGAATGGTAAACGATATGAAATTAAGTCTAAGAAATTACTAAATGAACCAGAAGGTGAACCACCAAGAGGCTAGAATGCCAAGAATTTATATTAAATGTTTGCACTGTGGAGAAATTAAAGCAACTTCTGTAGGGGAGAGGGGCTTTTTTATCGATGAGGCTTGTAATAAAGAAGAGAGATTTAAGTTTGTAATTTTGGTTGGTGTTTGTTCGTTTTGCCAGTGTAAGAATATAAATACTGGAAGAAGTCTAATTTTGAAAAATGAATTAACACAAGTAGCACTAAAAGATCAAATTGATGATTGAATAAATAATTTGTATATTTTTGACTGTTAGAAATTTTGTATAAATTAGTTATCCAAGGAGATAGAATGAAAAAAATTTATAAGGTTGCGGTCTTTATTTTACTGCTAGCCGGTTTGACTTTTGGTGGAATGAAACTCGCTGATATATTAAAGAAGAAGAATACGAGTAAGAAATATTCAATTGTGAGTACGAGTTTTCCTGGTTATGACTTTGCACGAGCAGTGGTGGGAAATAATACTGATATTTCAGTAAAAATGCTATTAAAACCAGGTGCAGAGTCCCATAGTTTTGAACCAACCCCACAGGATATTTTGGCAATTAAAAATAGTAACTTATTTCTTTATGTGGGGGGAGATTCAGACGAATGGGTAAAGAAGGTAATAAGTGAAATTGACCCCAAAAAGACCAAGGTTTTGAAATTGATTGACTTGGTGAAGACTAAAAACGAAGAAGTGGTTGAGGGGATGCAAGAAGATGAGGAGCATGACCACGATCATAAGGATGATCATGAACATGATCATAAACATAGCCATGACCACAAAGAAGAGGCTGAGGTTGATGAACATGTATGGACGAGCCTAAAAAATGCTAAAGAGATTACGAATAAGATTTTAGAGGCAGTAGCTGATTTTGATCAAGCAGAAAAGAAGATGTTGTCAGAAAATGCAAAAAAATACACAGAGAAAATTTCTGAAGTAGATGAAAAAATTGCATCAATGGTAAAACAGGCTAAGCGCAAAGAAATTATTGTTGGTGACCGTTTCCCATTAAGATATTTTGTAGATGAATACGGTTTGAAATATTATGCTGCATTTCCAGGGTGTTCTGAGCAAACAGAAGCAAATGTTAAAACAGTAAGCTTTTTGGCAAAGAAGATAAAGGAAGATAAGATCCCAGTGATCTTTAAAATTGAGCTTTCAAATGGACTGATTGCAGAAACATTGTCAAAGGAAACCGGTGCAAAAGTGAGAGAAATACAGACTGCACATAATATTTCCGAGAAAGATTTTGAGGCAGGAGTGACATATGTCGATTTAATGAAACGTAATCTTGAAGTACTAAAGGAAGCTTTAAATAGCTAAAAATATTTAGTTATTTTTAAAAACAATGAAGACGATATCAAAGGCAAAGGAAAAACTGGATAAGAGAGAAGTGGAGCCTGTCGAGATGAGAGATAAGCCGATTGTGACTGTAAAAAAGTTACAAGTAAACTATGATAAGACAATAGTGTTTTCTAATTTGAGTTTTGAAGTTTGCGAGAGAGATTTCGTCTGTATTGTTGGACAAAACGGGGCTGGAAAATCAACATTGATCAAAACTCTACTTGGACAAATCAAACAAAATAGTGGTGAAATTATTTTTCACGATTTACAACAAAAAATGATTGGTTATATGCCGCAAGAGAGTAAGGTGGATAAAAATTTTCCGGCCTCGGTTTCTGAAATTGTGTATTCAGGTACCTTAAACCGTATGGGGTTTAGACCATTTTATAGAAGCGCAGAGAAGAGGATAGTTGAGAGATGCTTGAAAGAATTAAAAATTGTGGATTTAGCTAGACGTCATTTTGCGGATCTTTCGGGTGGACAGAGACAAAAGGTACTACTGGCGAGGGCCTTAGCCGCAACATCGAAACTATTAATCTTGGACGAACCATCGAATAACTTGGATTTTAAGTCAAAAATGGAATTATACGATAATTTGTCGAAGCTAAACAAAAAAGGAATTACGATTCTGATGGTGACTCATGACCTTGATCACAAGAATTTAATTGGCAATAAAATATTAGCATTGTCAGGGGAGCAATATTTCTTTGGAGAAACTAATGAGTACGTAGAAAGGATTCATGATGTTTGATTTGTTTGAGCAAGGGTTTTTAATGAGGGGGTTTATTTCTGGGCTTTTGATTTCGATTTCGGCGGCTTTAATTGGTACATCTCTAGTTTTAAGGCGAAATGCGATGATTGGAGACGGACTATCACATGTAGGATTTGGCGCTTTTGCTATTGCAACGGTAATGAATTTTGCTCCGCTTGAATTTGCGATGCCGGTAGTGATTTTGACGTCATTTTTAATCTTGAGATTGAATGGACAAAGTAAGGTTCAGCCGGATGCAGCAATAGCGATGGTGTCGGCAGGGGCTTTAGCGCTAGGTACTTTTGCGATTTCAATAACGCGTGGAGTAAATACAGACATAAATAACTATTTGTTTGGTAGCATTTTGTCGATTTCTGAAGCGGATCTTGTTTTAAGTTTGATTTTTTCAATACTAGTGATTGTTATTTTTTTGAGTTGTTATAATAAGATTTTTGCATTAACTTTCGATGAAAATTTTGCAAAATCAATTGGGATTAAAACAAACTTTTATAATGCAATATTTGCGGTGCTTTGTTCGATTGTGGTGGTACTGGGAATGAGACTAATGGGAGCGTTGTTAATCTCAAGTTTAATTATCTTCCCAACAATGTCAGCGATGCAAATGGTGAAGTCGTTTAAGAGAGTAATAATCTTATCAATTTTAGTTTCCATAATTTGTTTTATGTCAGGAATGTGGATATCTTATGGTTTATCTACACCGACGGGCTCGACGATCGTTTTAGCAAACGTAATTTTGTTTATGGCGGTCAGACTGATTCGATGGATACAAAAATAAGATTTGAAAAAATAAAAAAATTAGGATAGAATCGTTTAGTAAAGGAGTGTCTTTTTTTTGATAAATAAGAGTTTTAGAAATATCACGGGAGGTGATGGATGCTGAAATTATTAAAATATATGAAGCCATATTTTTGGCAATGTTTGGCATTGGTGTTAGCTGTTGGCTTACAGGTTTTTGGTACATTAATGTTGCCGACAATGATGGCTGAAATCGTGAATAGTGGTATTGTTAAAAACGATACGCATTTTATTTTTGTAAGAGGTGTCTTGATGTTTTTAGTAACAATAGTGTCGGCAATGGGAACTTTAATTTCCTCTTATTTTTCAGCAAAAGTGAGTGCAGCAATTAGTCGAGACATGAAACGAGATCTGTTTGCTAAAGTATTGTCTTTTTCTATTTCGGAGACCGAACAGTTTTCAACAGCTTCTTTGGTAACGAGAACGACAAATGATGTTTCACAGGTGCAACAAACTATGGTAATGTGTTTGTCGATGTTGGTGCGAGCACCATTAATGGCAGTGGGGGCGGTGGTGCAGGCTTTTGTGGTAGCGCCAGACATGACTTGGATTATTGCGCTTGCAATTGGAATACTCTTAGTTTTTTCAATTGTGATTATTGGGCTAGTGATGCCAAAATTTGTGATATTTCAGAAGATGATGGATAAGATTAATTTGTTAACCAGGGAGAATTTGACGGGGGTTAGAGTAATCAGGGCTTTAAATAAAGAAAATTATGAAGAAAAGAAATTTAAAAAAGCAAACGATGAACTAACAAAGACCGATCTTTCGATTGTAAGAATTATGCAGTTGCAAACACCGATTATGATGTTGGTATTTAATATGACTTCGTTATTTGCAATTTGGGTGGGTGTGTCAAAATTAGTTTTTGATATGAGCTATCTTGGGAAAATGATTGCATTCATGCAATATGCTACACAGGTGATTATGTCATTTCTATTTTTGACCATGTTATTTGTGTTGATTCCGAGGGCAAATGTATCGGCGAGACGAATTAATGAGGTATTAACCACAAAATCAAAGATTCTGTTTCCAGAGAAGAGTCTTGATGTGCCAGGGGAAGACGCAGGTGTGGAGTTTAGACATGTGAGTTTTGGTTATAAAACAACTGAAGGTAAGATTCTAGATGATATTAATTTTATTGCAGAGGCGGGAAAAACAACTGCATTTATCGGTTCGACGGGATCTGGAAAGTCTACTTTAATTAATTTGGTGCCAAGATTTTATGACGTAATTGAAGGCCAAATTTTTATTAATGGTATGGAAATTCAGAAATACTCCGAGGCAGATTTGATTAATAGAATTGGGTTAGTGCCACAGAGGGGGTATTTATTCGACGGTACGGTGCGCTCAAATATTTTGTTTGGTGCGGAAAAAGAGTCGGACATACAAATGAAAAAGGCGGCAAAAATTGCACAGGCGGCAGAATTTATCGAAAAAATGCCTAAAAAATATGAAACTAAAATCTCGGAGGGGGGAACGAATGTGTCGGGTGGTCAGAGACAGCGATTATCTATTGCAAGGGCGATCGCGAAAGAACCAGAGATCTATATTTTTGATGATGCCTTTTCGGCTTTAGATATGAAGACAGATAGAAATTTAAGAAAAGCTTTGAAGAAAGTGACTGAAAAAGCTGTGGTATTAGTGGTGGCTCAGAGAATTAATACGATCCGGGAGGCTGAACAGATAATTGTTCTAGAGCAGGGGAGAATTGTGGGGAAAGGGACGCATTATGAATTATTGAAGAATTGTAAAGTGTATTTTGAAATTGCTAAATCGCAACTTTCGGATGAGGAACTGAAAGTGGAATTAGCGTTAATTGCGGATAAGGTTGATAAGAAAGAGTCCAAAATAAAGAATGTGTCTCAGGAAGGGGGAAACTAAAATGCAGGATAAAAATATAAATTCACAAGGCCCGAAAGATTTTAAAAACGCATTAAAACGGTTTTGGCTTTCAATTAGAGAGTGGAAAATAAAAATTATAGTTGCCGCGGTATTGTCATTAATATCCACACTTCTAATGGTTTTTGGACCAATGATTCTGGGGATGATGACGACTTCGGCAACAGAATCGTTGAAAAATCAGAGCGTAATAAACTGGTCAGAAATTAATTTTTTGGCGTTTGTACTAATTGCAACATTTTTATTATCAGCTGTAATTGGTTACATTCAAGGGGTGGTAACCTCGTCACTTTCGGTATTGTATGAAAAGAAATTGAGAAATAGCATTTTGGAGAAAATGAGAAGATTGCCAATTGGTTATTTTGATAAGACACCAAATGGTGATGTAATGTCAAGAATGATTAATGATGTGGATATGATTTCAGTATCTTTTGCGGAAACTTTGACGCAGATTATTACAAGTTTTACAACACTAGTCGGATATTTGGTGATTATGTTGTACTTATCTGTAACTTTATCGTTAATTGCAATTTTTGCGGTACCGATTTCAACGATATTTATTTCTCGTGTATTAAAAAAAGCGAAGGTATATTTTGCAGCTGAGAGAACGACGCTTGGTAAATTGAACTCAATTATTGAGGAGAATTTTAGTGGACAGTTGATTATCAAAGCAAATAATCACGCAGAAAAATCGATCAAGGGTTTTGATAAGATAAACGATCAACTATATAATGAGAGTAGGCAAGCGCAATTTTTGAGTTCATTGACTTTTCCACTGACACATGTTTTTCTGAATTTAGCTTATGCTGGGGTGTGTATGCTTGGCGGATATTATGTGATTTCGGGAGTGATTTCAATTGGTGGAATTCAGGCGTTTATCCAATATTTGAACCGTTTTAATAGGCCGATTACAGAGGTCGCACAACTTTCAAGTACAATTCAACAGATTTTGGCAGCGGCAGAAAGAATCTTTAATTTTCTCGAAGAAGTTGAAGAGAAACCGGAAGTAGAAAAGAGCTTATTCAAACAAATTATGAATAAAGATCGGAAGTTTCTCGGTGAGGTAGAGTTTAGAAATGTAAATTTTAGTTATGACGTAAAACCGATTATTAAGAATTTTTCTGTGAAGATTAAACCCGGCATGCAGGTGGCAATTGTGGGGCCTACGGGAGCCGGTAAGACTACAATTGTAAATTTATTAATGCGTTTTTTTGATCCAAATGAGGGTGAAATTCTGATTGATGGGGTGGAGACTTCAAAGATGAGACGGGATGAGGTACGTGATTTATTCGGGATGGTTTTGCAGGATACTTGGTTGTTTTCGGGAACAATTATGGAAAATTTGAAATATGGAGCAAAGAGGGTTTCGGACGAAGAAGTTTATAAAGCAGCAAAACTGGTGGGGGTGGATCACTTTATTAAGTCTTTGCCTAATGGTTATCAAACAGTGATATCGGAAGATTCAGATAATATTTCGGCGGGTGAAAAGCAATTGATGACAATTACACGGGCAGTGGTTAGTGAGCCTCTTATGATGATTTTGGACGAGGCAACTTCAAATGTGGACACACGTACGGAGCAATTAATCCAAGATGCATTTTCTAAACTAACAAAGGGTAGGACCTCTTTTGTGATTGCACATCGATTGTCGACGATTAGAGAAGCGGATTTGATTTTAGTGATGAGGGAAGGAAATATTATTGAACAGGGCAATCATGAAGAATTGCTGGCTAAGAATGGATTTTACGCTGAATTATATAATTCGCAGTTTAGTGAAGATGTGTAGAAAGTGAAGACTTGTGCTACTATAGAACTAGAAATACTAGGAGGACTGCTGTGGCGAAGTTATATTTCAGATACGGTGCAATGGGTTGCGGAAAAACTATGCAACTTTTACAGGTGGCTTTTAATTACGAAGAACGTGGGCATCAAGTCTGCGTAATGAAACCAAAAACAGATACAAAAAATGGTGAGAAGTTGCTAACAAGGATTGGCCCGGAAAGAGTAACTGATTTTTGTTTTGAAAAGGGAGATGATTTATTTGAAATATTGAAGAAATTCGTAAAAAAGAAAAAGATTTCTTGTGTTTTAGTTGATGAGGCTCAGTTTTTGACGGCTAAGCAAGTAGATCAATTGATGAAAGTGACCACTGATCTTGATATACCAGTAATGGCTTATGGGCTGAGGTTGAACTTTCGCTTAACAGATGGTGGTTTTGAGGGGGCAACGAGGCTTTTGCAAATGGCGCATGATATTGATGAAATTAAGACGATTTGTGAATGTGGACGTAAAGCAACACTGAATGCGAGATTCCTGAATGGTGAGTTTATGGCAGACGGGCCGGATGTATTGATTGATGATGGAACTTCCGAAATTGAATATCGTGCAATTTGTCCAAAATGCTATGCTGAATATGCTGCTGGCAAGCGAAAAGGCGGGGTGGTACAGAAAAAATATACTACAGGAGCAAAATAATGTTAATTGTGATTGAAGGTCAAGACGCTACTGGTAAAGATACGCAAGCACGGCTTTTGGTGGAATATTTGCAAAAAAAAGGCGAGAAAGTAACAGCTTATTCTGAATCAGGAACAGGTTCAAATGATCCATTTGTTGCTGAAATTGCGAAATTAACATACAAAACAAAACAAGACATAAACCACCGAACTAGAGTTTTATTGTTTTTAGTTAATCGTTACGAACAGTGGAGAAAAGTGGCTGAACCGGCTTTGGCAAGGGGCGAAACGGTAATTCTGACACGTAATTGGTTATCTACTTTGATTTATGAAGGATATGCTGGTGGTGTGTCGAGATCCTTGATTTTACGTTTGCATAAGGAGGTGATGCCAGAACGTTACTTTAGTCCAAATAAGATGGTAATACTAACTTTGTCTAATAAAGAAAGACAGTGTAGGCTTTATAGTCAGGCGAAAGAACAGGGGCGAGTGGATGAGGTATTGAAAACACAATCATCGGATTTTCAGAAAAAAGTCAACGAGGCATATTTGAAAGTGGCTAGAGAGATGAAGCTTATGACTTTGGATGCGGAGGGGACGATATCCATGGTGCAGGAAAAAATGAGAAAGCTTTTTGAAATCTAAAATGAAGTGTTTTGATGAAAGTTGGCGGGAATTTTTGAAAAATGAATTTGCTCAAGATTATTTTGTGGAGCTAGCCAAGTTCTTACATACAGAATATGAGAAAAAGACGATTTTTCCGGAGAAGCGAGCAGTATTTCAAGCTTTTTTGACTAATTTAAATGATGTTAAAGTGGTAATTTTGGGTCAGGATCCGTATCACACTCCAGGTGTGGCGGATGGCTTAGCTTTTTCGGTAAAGAGTGGTGGAAAATATATGGCGCCGAGTCTTTTGAATATATATAAGGAGATTGATAACGATATTGGCGAACATGCGAACCCTGATGGTGATCTTTCAGAGTGGCAAAGACAAGGTGTGCTGCTTCTAAATAACGTACTAACAGTGGAGGCTCATAAAGCAGGTTCGCATCGAGGGAAGGGGTGGGAAATTTTTTCAAAACACTGCGTGGAATATTTAAACAGGGAACGTAATAATTTGGTGTTTATTTTGTGGGGAAGAGATGCAAGGGAGAAGAAGTCATTGATCGATTCAAAAAAGCATTTGATACTTGAATCAGCGCACCCATCGCCGCTATCTGCGCATAACGGATTTTTTGGGTCAAAGCCTTTTTCAAAAACTAATATATATTTAATATCAAAAGGGATAGAGCCTATTAAATGGTAAAAGAGTGGGGTGGGTTAGATGAAGAGATAAAAAAAGAACCCGAGATGAGTTCTTTTTTTATTGATTTTTATATTAAAGTGCTCGGCAAATTGAGCCACCACCTTCCTTTTTGTAGAGGATGGCGACTTTACGAGAGCCAGAAGCGTGGATAGCATCTTGCCCTTCACAGGTGGCGTTAGTAACAATACTAATGGTATGACCCTTAGTGCCACTTTGTTCATATGGGTTACCGGCAGTGACATCTTCAATACCGTTTGGACGACCTTCGGCTTGATCACGCCAGGAAGAATTTGAACGTTGGCCATTATTGCAAATTTTAGTATCGGCATTATAAGAAGTTGCTTCACGGCAGGAAGAGATAGAGAGAGAATACGGATTACCTTCTGGATCTACGAACTTATCTTTATCTTCTTTACTGATGATAAGATAGGAGTCATAAAAATAAGCCCAAGATTGGTGGTTTAAAGTACGAGTAATGTTTGGATCGGGTTCTGTATGTCCGGAAACATACGAGCCAAATTTATCAGAAGGAATTGCGCCACTGTTGTTGGTTTGAAAATTGGTGAGAGCAGCAGAGAGTCGGGAAATATCAGATTCACGTTGTGTGTCACGACGGTTACGCTGCAGGGTTGGAAGAGCAATAAATACCATGAGGAAAATGAGACCGGCAATACCAAGTACCAAGACAACCTCGATGATGGTGAAGCCTTTTTTATTGTTGAATTTTTGATTTGCCATTTGATCCTTTCTTTTTTTGTCACGTTTTGGCGATTTTCTTAAGCAAATAATAATAAAAATTGATAGAAAAATCAAGTGGCTTATGCTAAGATACAGATAATGCTGATGGTTTTGTATCTAACTTTTTTTGCGATGGGTGCGATTCTGGGGTCGTTTGCTTGTTGTCAGGCATACCGTATGCGATATGAGGAGGAAAGAAGGAAGATTGGAAAACGTTCAGAATGTCTTTTTTGTGGTCACAGGTTAACGTGGTTTGAATTAATACCTATAATTTCATGGTTAATTCAAAGGGGACGATGCAGAAAATGTAAGAAAAAAATTGGAAAAATTGAAATAATTTCAGAGTTAGTAATGGGGGTGATTTTTTGCGGTATTTTGGAACTGCTTTTTAAACAGGTAGGATTGATAAGGCCAGGGGGATTGACGATAGGTATCTTTGATTATAATTTGTGGTCTAGTGTTAATTTTGATTTTGTATTAAGAATTTTTACAAATCCGGTAGTAATGATTCGTTTACTTATTCTTACAGTGAGTGCTGTGTTTTTCTGGATACTATTAGTATATGATTTAAAATGGCAGAGACTGCCAAGTTGGATTTTATATATTTTAATTGGACTCGGACTCAGTTATTTTATTCTAAACGAATTAGTGAGTCTTGGCGTGATTGCTCAGTCAAAAATCTGGTTGGGGCTAACTACTAGGAGCGGATACTCTGGGGTTGCAATTAACCAACGAATAGAAGTATTGAGGCGGGATTTATGTGTTCTTGTTAGTAGTATTGTGATTTTGCCTGGCTTATATTTTGTGATGTATAAATTTTCAAAAGAGAAGTTAGTGGGAGGAGGTGATTATTTACTAACGCTAGCAATGGTATTTTTCTTGGGAAGATTTGAGTTGGCATTAACACTATTGTTTGTAGCTAATTTATTAGCATTAGGTTTTAATGTGAAACAAATTGTTCACAAAACTAGGATGAGAGTGCCATTTGGACCATATTTGATTTTGGGATTTTGGATTATTTTATTATTTGCAAGAGAAATCTTACAATATCTTTATATTGTGTCAATTTGAGGATATTGAGCTATGGTTTTTACTATGTTGATATAGGAATACTAATCTTTAGTTTCTGAATGAAATTTTTCGTGAACTTCTTTGAGATGTGGGTCAGTAATATGAGTATAGATTTGAGTGGTGGCGATATTCGCATGACCAAGAAGACTTTGCACGGAACGTAAGTCGGCACCATTCATAAGGAGGTCAGTGGCGAAACTATGACGGAGAGTGTGAGGGGTGACATGTTTGGTAATACCAGCGAGACGAGCATATTTTTGAATGATACGCTCAATTGAGCGAGGACTAAGCCTGCGAAAATCTCCGGAAGTATCCGGAATGTTTTGATTTGAGGAATTATTGAGGAAGAGGGCGGGGAGAGTGTCGTTTCTGGCGTTAAGGTATTCTTCAAGATGATCGGCGGTGGTTTGATCAATGAAGATAGGGCGATCTTTTTTGCCTTTACCGCGGACCATAAATTCACGACGAGTGAGATTAATGGAGTCTCGATTTAAGCTACAAAGTTCGGAGACACGTAGGCCACCGGAAAAAAGTAATTCGATGATAGCGCGATCACGGAGACCAGTTTCAGTATCGATGGGGATTTCGGAAAGTAAACGCTCGACTTCATCAAAATGAAGGAAAGTAACTTGTTTTTTAGCGGCGCGGGGAAGATCAACGAGGCTAGGATCGAGAGAATGAATACCACGTTTGGCGAGATATTTGAGAAAACCACGAAGAGCGATGAGATGGTAACTTTGAGTGAGAGCTGAAAGACGTTCGTGATTTTGATTATCGTCAAAACGATTAAGACGAAGACGAAACTTTCGAAGAAGCTCTGGGGTAAGATCAGAAGGTTTAATGGTGGCACCTTCTGGAAAATCTTGAGCAATTAGCTCGAAAAAGCGGGCAAGATAGAGACCATAATTCTCGGTAGTTTTGGTAGAGCGACCTTTTTCAATTTCAAGAGACTCAAGAAAATCATTGATAAGATCAGAGATATCCATAAGGGCTATTATAGCAGATTATGTTATAATATGTTTATGGATAATCCGGAGAATATAGCGAACCAGATTGGAGTCGAGACTCCGAATTCGACGCCTACCACATCAACTACAACAGAGAGCTTGCAAGGAAAAAAAGTTGGATCTGTACAAACAAATTCAGTTTTTAAGGTGTTTGGAAAGGTAAAAAAGATTGATTATAACCAAGAATTGGTTGATCAGCAGATCAATATGAATCCAACTGAAAAAAGGATTTATGAACCATTAACCGGTAGCAGTGTGGTGGTAGACACGGTTAAAGAAGAGAGAGTACCTGAAAATGGTTTTCCGGCAGGGTATGGACCAAATGCAGAATTAAAACGAATAGAAAAACCGAAAAAACCAAAACTGAGTGAGCGGGTTAAACGTCTGTTTGGACAGTTGACTAAAGTGCAACGAAGACTGTTAATCATCATACCGTCGACAGTGATGGGGTTGATTGTGATTTTTTCAATTATTGCAAATGTTACAGGAATGTTTTCAACTGATTACTCAAAAACTTATCGCGTAGCTAAGACGATTAAGAGTGAATTACAGAAACTACGAAGCAATGTGAACTGCGATAAGGTGACGGAATATAATGAGAATACATTTACTTCGATGGAAATATATCAGGGATATATTGAGGGATGCAAGAAAAATAGTCAAGGGATAAGTACACAATTGATTGAAGAAATGGGAGATACGGCGGGAGTATTGAAGGATATTGAAGTAAATCGTCGTTTTGAAGCATTTAAAGTAGCCTTAAATGAATCAAAGGCGAGTAATTCTGAGGTTGAGAAAACTTTGGATCTTTATTCATTATGGCATAATTGGTTGCTTGTGGAATCATCGGGAGATAAGACACATAATGGCTTTGAATGGAGCGAGGCGGAAATTAAAGAGGCGGCGAAAATTTTAGTAGAATCAGGAAATGAGAAATTAGTAGCCTACGGTAATGCATGGATTAATTTGAAGACTGAGGTGGCAAAAGCGGCTTATAAATTCTACCATTCTTCAGAGGAAACTGAAGTGGTGGATTACATGGAAGCAAAAAATGACCTGGAGTCAAAGAAGAATGCTTTTTTGGAGTTTCAAAAAGAAAAACGTCCAAATTTACTGGCTGAATTTCCGTTACAATTAGTGGATCTTGCGAATATTTCAGTGAAGTTTGATGAAATGTATAATTTTGTTAGAGAGACTTATCAAAAGAATTACAATAAAAAAGCTGGGGGATGTAAAGAATTGATTAATGCGGTAATTTGTGACTAGCTGATGTGGGATTTTTTGTTTGATCTTGCCTGCATAGAATGGTTTGACTGATTATGTTATAATCAGAAAAATGTAAGAGCATGGCTCAGGGAGTATGTATGTCAGAAGATAAACCTACTAAACAAAAAAAGGAGGTCGATCTTGCCGACTTCGTACAAAGAACGCTTGTGATTTTTAAACCAGACTCGGTGCAAAGAGGAATTGTAGGTGAAATATTGCAGCGTTTTGAGCGTGTGGGATTGAAAATTGTGGGAATGAAAATGGTTAGCCCGGATCAGGTACTCTTTAAGAGACACTACGAAGATATTGGTAAATTGATTTCTCGACGTGGTGAAGAAACTTTTATGTATAACTTGAATTACATGATGTCAGGGCCAATTATTGCGATGTGCCTTGAGGGAGTCGAAGCGGTAGCTTTAGTACGTAAGATTGTAGGCCCAACAGAGCCAAAATCAGCAGACATGGGTACAATTCGTGGTGATTTTTCACATATGAGCTTTGGCTATTCTAATGCAAAAAAGATTGGCGTACCTAATCTGGTTCATGCATCTGGAAATCCAGAAGAAGCGGCAGAGGAGGTGAAATTGTGGTTTACCGATGCAGAACTTTATGACTATGAAGATTTAAACGAAAAATATACGCGTTAAGATAGTATGCTGAATATGGTATAATTGATTTGTGTTGGCCTGGTAGCTCAATGGATAGAGCAGCTCCGTCCTAAGGAGAAGGTTGCGAGTTCGACCCCCGCCCGGGTCACCATAAGTTGAAATTATATGACAAAATTAGTATTTGATGGGCAGCGTGAAGGGGAAGAAGTTAAGTTTGTTTTTCGTCGACATTTTTCAACAGCAAAAGCGGGAATTATTTTTTTAGTAATTATGATGTTATTGGGAGTAGTTCCGCTTTTTTTGTGGCAGAATGACCTTAGGATGTTATGGCTTTTTCTTGGTTTTGCCTTTGTGGGAATATGTGGCTTTTCCTATTCTTATATGATGTGGTATCTTTCGGTTTATATTGTGACAGATCAGAGGATAAGACAAATTTCACAGAAAGGTTTGTTTAAAAAGACAGTAGTGGATTTAGGCTTGGATAAAATACAGAGTATTTCTTATGGTATTACTTCAATAGTAGGCGGAATTTTAGGATATGGCACAATTCTGATTCAGACGGGAGCTGGTGATTTAGTAATCTCGGTAGTGGGGAAGCCAGCTATAATTTATGAGAAATTACAAAACGTGGTAGCAAAGAATACAAAATAGGGAAGAGGAAAATTATAATGAATAAAGAGCAAAATGAAGAGAAAAAGATGTCGATTATTAAGCGCTTAAAACAACGTAAGGAACAGAAAGAAATTGAGGAGTTTAAGAATAAGACAGAGCTTGAACGAGTAGAAGAGAGGCGCGAAGAGGTTTTATCGAAAGGGAGAAAATTTAAATATCCTTTGCAATACGCAAAATATCGAATTGTGACATTGACAATTGTAATTTCATTAATTGCTGTGTTGTTTTTTGGTGGTTTTTTGTATCTATCTTTATATAAATGGCAAAGTACGGATTCAGTATTGTATCGTTTGACTCAATTAGTGCCGTTACCGATAGCGTCAGTAGATAATGAAAAAGTACGTTATTCGGATTATTTAATGATCTATAAAAGTACAATTACACCAATAGAGCAACAACAGGGGAAGTTGGGAAATGAAAAGGATGCTTTGTCGATGAGAAATCACTATAAGAGAATGGCCTTAACCGAAGCAGAAAACTATGCTTATGCACTGAAATTGGCGGCAGAATTTCGCATTACAGTTGATAAGAATGAAATTGATCAGGCGCTTGACAAGCATCGAAAAATTGGTGGAGTGGAGCGAAGTGAGGAGAGTTTTAAAAAGATTTTGGAAGATAATTTTGGTCTGTCGGTGAAAGAATATAGAAGGATGCTGTATCTATCTCTAATGAAAGAGAAAGTGTCACAACAGATTGATAAGGAAGCGATCAGGGTTTCAGAGACAGTTCAAGCTGGGATAAAGGCGGGGAAGACTTTGAAGGTAATTGCTGATGAATTGGGCGAGAAAGTACTGTATGAGGAGACTGGAGGGTTGGTGGATAAAATGAATGTGGATGGGGGACGAGCAGGGGTCGCCATGAATCTTGAAGCGGGACAAACTTCGGATCGAGTAATGTCTTCTTCTGGAGATGGTTATTATTTTGTAACATTGGTTAATAAGACTGAATCATCAGTAAATTATAATTCGATTAAAGTGCCATTTCTGGAATTTAATAAGCGAATGAAAAAGATCCGTGAAGATGGGCTGGTACGAGAGAATATTAGCTTAAAAGATGAATAAAAGATTTTTGGCGTAATGATGATTGTAGAGATTTTAATAAAAAAATCCCCGAGGGATTTTCTGAAAAAATAGATGGTGCGAGTAGAGGGAGTCGGACCCTCGTCTCTTCCTTGGGAAGGAAACATAATAGCCGTTATACGATACTCGCGTATATGAATATTTTAGCATAATTAGAAGAAGATAGAGAAAAAGTATTGCACAAATAGAGGCAATAAAGTATACTACTGGTATTGGATTCGTAGCTCAGTTGGTTAGAGCGCTGCCCTGTCACGGCAGAGGTCGCGAGTTCGAGTCTCGTCGGATCCGCCATTACAGCTTTTAAGCTGTTTTTTTTTGTTTTTAAATTTTTTATTCAATAATGAAATTATCGGCAAAGTTTTGGTAGTGAACTAGAGAATCTTGATGGAGTGTCCAGCAAAGAACGGGATGATTTTTGCGGTATTTTTGGATTTTTTGATATTGAACAATTTTTTTATCAACAGAGATGAAATCAGGTTGAAACCAAATATTAAAAGGAAAATTTAAGGCTAAAAGACCTAAAAGGAGAAGTGCTTTGGGATGGCCTGAAATGAGGAGTCCGGCTGGAATTTCTGGAAAATGATATTTAAACCAGCGTATAATACGAGGGTCAAAGCTTTTTATGGCAACAAAGGCATCTCGATTTTGTTTTTGGTACTCTTGGAGTATGAGAGCAGTTTTTTGACAGAAGAGATGATGGTCTGTGAATAGTTCTGATTTGAGTTCAATTAAAAGTGGTGTTTGACCTGCAATAAGATCCAGTGCGCTTTTTAATGTGGGAATTTGATATGTTGATATTTGAGGAGAGATAGACTGAGATTGAGAAAAATGAGGAGAGATTTTTAAAACTTGTAATTCAGAAAGTTTAGTACGTTTTATTTTTTTGGAGACTTGGGTAAGCCGCTCGGTGTTATTGTCGTGAAAAACGATGAGTTCACGATCGACAGTTAGGTGAATATCCAATTCAATGGCGAGATGATTATCAATAGCTAATTGAAAAGCGGCAAGAGTATTCTCTGGAATATATAAAGGGGACTCGTCTAGATTAGTATCTAAATTATAAAAACCATGAAGCCCGCGATGTGCAAAAAGATGGCTAGTTAGGGTGGTTAACGGTGCGCGCTTGGTAATAAGTGTGAAATTGGTGGGGAGACTTGATTGGTTATTTGAAGTGTTTAGAGTTTTTTTCATGATATAATTTGCTTAGGTGCCATTGTAGCTCAGTTGGTAGAGCAGCTCATTCGTAACGAGCAGGTCGCAGGTTCGATCCCTGTCAATGGCTCCATTTTTAATTTAAAAAATTGATAGCTGAGGTTGCACTAAGTGCTCCATCAGCGGTAGCGGTGACTAGTTGACGGGTAGTTTTTGAGCGACAATCACCAGCAATAAAAAAACCAGGAAGACTGGTGACACAGTTGTCATCGGTGATGGGGAAACCAGATTGATCAGTATTTAGAAAATGTTCTTTTGTAAGATTTTGAAGCAGATTGGAGCTTGGGAAAATACGACCAATCTCAATAAAGAGACCTTTAATTTTGAGTAGACGAGGCGAGGATGAATCCTGTTGATGGCTTGGTTCAAGGATATTTTTTAGAATAATACCAGATAATGAGCCGTTGGTGGTTTGAAAAGATTCAACTTCGTTATTTGCAACAATAATAACATTAGTACGAGATTTTAATTTATTAAAAAGAAGCTTTTCGGCACGAAAAATGTCAGAACGATGGATAAGGTAAACTTTTTGACAGAGATCAGCTAGATAGAGTGCGGAAAGTACTGCAGAATTACCGCCGCCAACTACTGCTGTAGTTTGATCTTTATAGAGAGGACCATCGCAGGTGGCACAAATGGCGAGACCCTTACCAAGAAGTTGATCTTCTTGTGGTAAATTAAGTTTGCGACGAGCAGTACCGGTAGCAAGAATGATGGTTTTGGCTTGAAAAGTATGATTTTTAGTATGAATTTGATAGATTGAATCTTGAAGATCCAAACTTATGACAGTTTGGTAAGTAATCTTAAGACCGAGATCGTGTAGTTGTTCGTAAAGATGGGTTGCAAACTCTTGTCCAGAAATGTTAGGAAGAGCAGGATAGTTTTCGACAAGGGGTGATTGAATAATTTGTCCACCAAAAATGGTGGACTCTAATAAAAGAATAGTTTTGTTGGCGCGTAAGGCATAGAGAGCGGCAGTCATGCCGGCAGTGCCAGCGCCAATAATTGCAATATCATAGACCATAGAGATATTATAGCAAGTCTATTTTAAAGTAGTCATGATATGATTATAAGTAATGGTACAGCTTGGAATTAAAAAAGGTAGAGGTAGATTATTAGATTGGATAAAAAATTTATCTGGTGAGAAGAAGAGGGGTTGGAATTTTGAGTTGATAAAACATAATAGAGAAATGATGGCAAGAATTTTTTTGGTTGCAATTGAACAATATAATTTGAAAGCCTCACAAAAAGAGGTGGTAGATAAAAATGGTGTTCATATTGCCGAGCAATTAATTTCACCTGGAGGTTTTAAACTAGTAACTGGATACCATGTGGATCAAATATCAGAGGATAAAAATGTGATAGTGGATTCTGAAATGTATGTACAAAATTTAACTACAACGATTTATTCTAATTTGGTAATTGGTTATAACTGGCAAACAGAGGTGATTGTAATTATAGAAGTGAGTGCTGATCTAAATTCTTATTCGGATATTTATGTGTTTTCTAAACAAAATGTTTTTAAAACGAAATATAGTTGGTTTTCGGATACCTTTCAAATTTATGATCGTAGTGAGAGTTTAATAAAAAATTTACTAATATTTTTGAGCCCAAATAATCGAACAACTTTTATGGTGGATGCTGAAATAGATGAAAGACTGGTTGATACAGAGGGGAAAAGAGTGTTGATTTATATGAGACAACCTGAGGAGAGGGAAGATTTTGTAAGGTTTTTTAAGAAGTTCGCAAAATAGTCAAAAGAGAGGAAATAGAGTAATATAGAGAAGGTAATAGGAGATGATGATGAATGAAGGAGATGTGAAGATTTTAGCAATTGTGGGCATGAGTGGATCTGGAAAATCAGTAGTAGTAGATTATCTAACAGATAAAGGTTTTCCTAAAGTATATTTTGGGGGAATGATTTATAAGGAAATGAATCGACGTGGTATCGAAAGAACTGCTGATGGTGAAAGTGAAAAACAATTTCGTGAAATGATTCGTGAAACAGAAGGGAAAGATTGGGTTGTTAAACAAGTAATTGAGGAGACAAGGAATTTAATTAACGCTGGACAAAAAAGAGTTATTCTTGACGGTCTTTATTCTTGGACGGAATATAAGGCTTTGAAGAAAGAATTCCCAGGACGGCTGACTGTACTTGCAGTTGTTGTGCCCAAAGCTTTAAGGCATTTTAGAGTAAGTAAGAGGCCAGAGAGACCGTTCAATGCGAAGGAGATCCAAGAACGTGATCGTTCTGAGATAGAAAACTTGGAAAAAGGTGGTCCAATTGCAATGGCGGATTATTATGTTCTAAATGATGAGAGCGTGGCTAAGTTACACGATGACGTGGATGTGATTCTTGAGAGAATTGATTTTTAATTGAATAATTTTTAGACAAGTTTTAGGAGCGGCAATGAAGACACTAGTGATTATTGACGGAAAAAGTGTGTTTTATAGGGGATATTTTGCAATGGGGGCATTGTCGACATCGGATGGTACTCCTACTTCTGGAGTATATGGTTTTGCAACGATCGCAATTGAAATAGTAAAGAAATTAAAACCTAATCAAGTAGTGGTGGCTTGGGATAAAGCAAAAACTTCAACGGCTAAAAGGCTGGCTATTTATCCGGAATATAAGGCAGGAAGAACTAAGCCTTCAGAGGACTTTTTTGTGCAGATCCCACTTTTAAAAGAGTTAGTTTTGGCTTTAGGATGGGATTTTTTGGAAGCTGATGAATATGAGGCTGATGATATTATCGGTACACTAGCTCGACAGGCAGATGAAGCGAGAGATTATATGACATATATAGTTTCCTCTGATCTTGATATGTTACAGATTGTTGATGAAAATACAAGAATGTACCGCCTGATTAAAGGATTTTCTAATATTGAAGAGATCGATGTTCAGGCAGTAGAAGAGAAATATGGGATTTTGAAAAATCAATTTTTGGATTTAAAGGCGTTGAAAGGGGATAATTCAGATAATATTCCTGGAGTACCTGGGATCGGTGAAAAGACCGCTGTGAAACTATTAAACAAATATAGTAGTTTATTTGGTGTATATGATCATATTGAAGAAATTTCTGGTGCAATACGTAAAAAATTAGAAACAGGAAAAGAATCAGCTATGATGTCATATAAATTAGCAAAAATTATGACCGATGCACCAGTTGACCTTAATAAAATACCAAAACTGGAAGTAAAGCCAGAAAGGATTATCGCGGCGTTAAGAAAATTAGAATTTAATTCATTGATTAGGAAATTTCAGACTGAATTCAGAGAATATGATGCAGGCTCAACGAGAATGGATGGACGTGAGGTTTCTCGTGAACAGATGACAGATAAGAAAGCTGATTCTATTAAGACGAATTATCCGATACAAAATGGAGAAGATGTAGAGATCCCGAATAATACGATTGTGGCAAAGAATTTGAAGGAAAAGATGCACCTGTCAAAGCGTTTGGCAGAGATGATTATGGAAGGCAAGAGACAAATTTGGGATTTGAAACAGGCGGACTTTTTGCTTAATCCATTAAAGAGAACAGAGATAGCAGAAAATAATCAAACCAAGTTGGTGTTAGACGATTCATGTGAGAGATTGATGAGAGGAGAATATACTGATGAGGAAAAAATGGAATATGCAAAACAGATAAAAGTTTTGAAAAAGATTCCAAAACTGTATCATATTTTGACTGATTTTGATTTACCATTAATCCCAGTACTCTATGAGATGGAGGAAACAGGAATTTTAATTGATCGTGAATATTTTAAGGGACTAGAAAAAGAGTTTACTCAAAAAGTTGAAGAGCTTGAACAAAAAATTTATACAGTGAGTGGAGTGAATTTTAATGTAAATTCACCAATACAGTTATCTAAAGTATTATTTGAGGACTTGGGGTTACCAACTAAAGGTATAAAGAAAACAACCCGTGGTTTTTCGACCGGGGTAAGTGAACTTGAAAAACTGGAAGGTTTACATCCAGTAATTGAGTTAATTAAAGAATACCGTGAAGTATCGAAATTGCTTTCAACATATATTCTACCACTACCAGATTTAGCTGGAGAGGATGGACGGATTCATACCACTTTCACGCAAGACGTAACGGCTACTGGTAGACTATCGAGCGTAAACCCTAATTTACAGAATATACCTGTGCGATCAGAGGATGGGAAACGTATTCGAACTGGTTTTGTGGCTGGTGAGGGAAAAATTTTGGTTTCGGCAGATTATGCTCAGTTTGAATTACGTCTAGCGGCAGCTTTAGCTGGGGATACTAAGTTAATAGAAGCGTTTTCACAAAATATTGATATTCATACAAAAACAGCATCAGAAGTTTTTGGGATCAAAATGGAAGAGGTTAGTAAAGCACAGCGAAGGGCGGCAAAAGTAATTAATTTTGGTGTGCTATATGGGATGAGTCCTAAGGGGTTGGCAGATTCGGCGGAAATGAATTTTTATGAAGCAAAACAATTTATCGATGAGTATTTTAAAATAAGAAAACCAATTAAAGATTATTTGGAAAGAACCTTAAAACAGGCACGTGAGGAGGGGTTTGTGGAAACTTATTTTGGACGAAGACGACCGACACCAGATGTGAAATCGTCAAACTTTATTGTAAGATCGGCGGCAGAAAGAGCGGCTCAAAACATGCCAATTCAAGGGACGGAAGCGGATTTGATGAAGAGGGCAATGATTAGAGTAAATAATTTATTGAAAGAAAAATATCAGCAAAGAGCAAAAATGATTTTGCAGGTACATGATTCTTTAATTATTGAATGTGATAACGAATTGGAGAAGGGGGTAGCGATGGATCTAGTCAAAATAATGGAATCGATAGCTCCGGAACTTCCGGTAAGACTGAAAGCAGATGTGTCAATAGGAGTAAATTGGGGTGAATTATAAATTAGGAATTTACCAAGCGCCGGAGGGGGGTATTATTTTTGATATAGATGTAGAATCGGAGACAATGTGGGCAACGCAAGTGCAAATTGCACAGTTGTTCGGTGTGGATAAGACTGTAATTTCAAGGCATCTTAAGAATATTTACAGAGAAGAAGAGCTGGAAGAGTCAAAAACTTGTCAGAAACAAAATGAGGTAAGGAAAGAAGGGGGTAGGCAAGTACGACGTGAAGTTAAACGATATAATTTGGACGCTATAATTTCAGTCGGATATCGAGTGAATTCGATGAAGGCAACGAAGTTTCGCGTTTGGTCAAATCGAATTTTAAAGGAATATATCACAAAAGGTATAGCAATTAATAAAGGTCAACTTGAAAAAACTCCGGAGTTGGGGGCGGAAAAGAAATTGGACGAAATAAAAACAGCCATGCTGATCGTAGAAAGAGTGATTAGGGGGAATGAATTGTCGAGTGGGGAAGCCAAAGGTGTACTGGAAATTATTTCAAAATATACTAGAAGTTTTCAGACAATTGATGAATATCTGAAGGGAAAATTTATTTTGTCAAATAATCGACGGGCAAGGCATGAATTGTCTGGACTTGAGATAGAAAACTTGGTGATGGATCTCAAGGAAAAAATGGGGGAAAATGATAATTTTGGGGTTTTACGCGCGGATTTTGGTGATTTTGAGAAACTTGCGGAAAAAATTAAAGAAGATTATACCGAAAGTGATACAGTTTCTAAAAAAGCAGCTAAACTACTATATTTTGTAGTGAAAAATGAGCCATTTGAGAGGGGTAGTCAACAGATTGGTGGATTATTATTTGTGGTGTATTTAGCTCTAAATCAAATTCAGTTGAGTAGTATGGGAGAGACAAAAATTTCTGATCAGGCTTTGACGGCTTTAGTGTTGTTAATTTCTGAGAGTGTAAGAACAGAAAAAGAGTTACTAATAAATTTAATCTGTAAGTTATTAGATAATTAATGTATAATATTGAGGATGAAAGATCTCGCTAAAGATCTCAAAGAAGTTTATGTCAAACACCGCACAATGTTTACTTTGATGGTGGTGGTGACTATTTTTTCGATTATCTTATTTATTTATTCAATAGTAAATCTTCATCCAAATGCTTCGGTTGTAAAGGTGAGCTATGGGGATATTGGCCGATACCAAGGAGGAGAATGGTCATCAATGTCAAATTCTGGTGGCTACCATGATGGTCCGTGGCAGGCTATGTTGGTTTATCCAATGTTTGCCTTACTCTTTGGGATATTACATAATGTGATTGCTCTAAGAATTTTTCGTAAAAAAGGCGATAAGATTGCCAACATCTTTTTAGCAGTAACAATTGCCCTAATTTTGTTTGCGACGTTAATTCTTTGGAGATTACTTGGTGAAGGTTAAAAATAAGATTGCAAAAGAAAAAATAAAACAAGAAAGACGGTCAGATTGGGCGGATCTTGAGATCCCGTTAGGAAAAAGAACAAAGAAATATCGATTGTTTGAAATATTACCTGGTGCATTATCGTACATGATGATTATTTTGTTGTTTGTATTGTCGGTGATTAGTCCGGCGTTAGGATCTTATTATCTACTACTAATTATTGCAACAACTTTAGTAAAGGCGGTAGGAATCGTTTACCGTACGATTCAGGGCTACAATGCAGCTAAGAGAGCGGAGAGAGTAGATTGGCATCAACGGTTTGTTGATCTTGAAACACCGCATGAGCGATATGAAGAAGTCTTAAAATTGAAATATAAATGTAAGGAATTTGCGTTTGATGAGCATGTAGAAAATTTAAAAATGTTGTCGGTAGGAAAAGATTTGGTGCTATCTGAAACTGGAGAAACTAGTGAGAAAGAAATAGTTTTTCCTAAGCCAAAAAATATTTATCATGCTGTAATTATGGTGGCATATAATGAGGGGTTAGAGACTTTAATACCGACAGTTGAAGCAGTGCGGGATGGTAGTTTTGACAATAAACGTATAATTTTTGTATTCGGATATGAAGAGCGGGGTGGAGAGTCGATGAAGAGGAATGTTAAGATTCTAAAAGAGAAATTTAAAGATGTTTTTTTTGAATTTATTCCCGTGATGCATCCTAAAGATTTGAAGGATGAAATTCAAGGAAAGGGGCCAAATTTGAACTTTGCGGCAGGGGAATTACTTGAATTTGTGAAGAAAAAGAAAATTCCTTTAGGAAATGTGATTGTAACCTCTCTTGATTCTGATAATAAGATGAGTAAATGGTATTTGGATTATGTGGCGTATCAATTTATTGTTCATCCTAACAGGCAGCATTTAAGTTATCAGCCGGTTTCATTATTTACTAATAATATTTGGGATGCACCAGCACCGATGCGAATTATTGCAATTTCTAATTCTTTCTTTAATATTATTTCTTCAATGCGTTCACATACCTTGAAAAATTTTGCCTCTCATTCTCAGCCACTTCTAGCGCTTTCTGAAATGGGATTTTGGAGTAAAAAGACGATTGTGGAGGATGGACATCAGTATTGGCGTTCGTTATTTTTCTTTAAAGGTGACTATGAAGTTTTACCAATTCACGTCGCAATTTATCAAGATGCTGTAATAGAGGAGACCTTAATTAAGACTTTAAAAGCTCAATTTATACAGCTTAGACGTTGGGACTATGGCGCATCAGATGTAGCTTATGTAGGGGTCAGATTATTCTCGAAGGATCACAAGACTAAGGGGGGTATGTCATTTTTGCCGTTATTTGCAAAGTTTATGAGATTGCTTGAGGGGCATGTGACTCTGGCGGCAATTTCACCAATGGTGGCATTTGGTGGTTGGGTGCCAAAGATAATTAATTCGAGGTCGAAGGATTTACTGGCTTTTAATCTGCCGAATACAATTAGTCTAATTCAAGTTTTTGCTTCTGTGGGGTTAATGGCAACGATCTTACTTTCCTTGAAAATGTTGCCACCGAGGCCAAAGTATATAAAAACACCAAGAATTTTAATGATTTTACAGTGGTTATTGATGCCGGTAGTAGCAATTGTTTATCAATCTTTTGCGGCTTTTTATTCTCAGACAAGACTCTTGACTGGCAATTACATGGAAAAATTTGACGTAACTAAGAAAGTGGTACGACTAAAAAATTCTTCTAAGAGAAGAATTAAGCTATAAGAGTGTCAAGATTTTAGAATTACTTTATAAAGAATAAAAAAACGCCAAGGATGGCGATTCTGTGGTGGGTCGCGAGGGATTCGAACCCCCGACTTCCTCCGTGTAAAGGAGACACTCTAGCCAGCTGAGTTAGCGACCCTGGTTCTCTTTATATTATCATAAAATATGGTAAAATAAAAGAGTTAATGAGAAAGGATAATGTCATGAGTAGTACTGAGAGTTTTGAGACTGAACGTGTGGACAGAATGCGACACACACTAAGTCATGTGATGGCAACTGCTCTGACAGAAATGTATCCTGGGATCCAGTTTGGGGTTGGTCCAGCAATTAAAGATGGATTTTACTATGATGTGGATCTTTCTAAGGTGAAAACAAAAAATGGGGAGATTGCAAAAATCTCGGATACTGATCTTGCAAAGATTGAGAAAAAGATGAAAGAGATTATTGCAAGAGGTTTTGAAATGCAATATTCAGAGAAAAGTCGTGAAGAGGCAATTGCTTGGGCGAAAGAAAAAGGTCAAGGTTTTAAAGTAGAGTTGATTGAAGAATTACCGGAAGGGGAGACCATTTCTTTTTATCAGCTAGGAGATTTTACGGATCTTTGCAAGGGGCCACACATTAAAGACGCAAAGGAGATCGGAGTGTTTAAGCTAATGCGCGTGGCTGGTGCATATTGGCGAGGAGATGAAAATAAACCAATGCTGACACGTATTTATGGCGTGGCATTCAAGACAGAAGCGGAATTAAAAGAGTATTTAGAAAAAATTGAAGAAGCAAAAGCACGAGATCATAGAAAACTTGGCAAGGAATTAGATTTATTTTGTTTCTCTGATCTTGTAGGGGCAGGTTTACCTTTGTTTACGCCTAGAGGGACTATACTTAGGGAAATGATGTCTGGATATTCTCTTTCTTTGAGAGGCGCATCAGGATTTGAAAAAGTGTGGACTCCACATATTACGAAAATGGATTTATATAAAGCTTCTGGTCATTATGCTAAATTTGGTGATGAGTTATTTGTGGTGCATTCGCAAGTGAATGGAGAGAATTTTGCACTAAAACCAATGAATTGTCCACATCATGCACAGATTTTTGCTTCAAGGCCGCGTACCTACAAAGAAATGCCAGTTCGATATATGGAAGCGACAACTGATTATCGTGATGAAAAATCTGGAGAGCTCGGTGGACTTTCTAGAGTGAGATCATTAACTCAAGATGATTCGCATATCTTCTGTAGAAAATCTCAGATTGAAGACGAGATTAAAAATTTAGTGGGAATTATCCGTGAACTATACGTAACAGTTGGAATGTCTAAATTAAGGGCGAGATTGTCTTATCGTTCAGACGAAGATAAATATCTTGGTGATAAGGAGCTTTGGAAGATGGCACAAGCTCAAATTAAAAATGCAGCGATTGATAATGACCTTGATTTCTTTGAGGCTGAAGGTGAAGCGGCCTTTTATGGACCAAAGATTGATTTTATGGCAGAGGATGCAATTGGCCGCGAGCACCAGGTGGCGACAGTGCAACTGGATTTTGTACAGCCAGAACGTTTTGATTTGACTTTTGTAAACGAAAAAGGTGAAAAAGAACGTCCGGTAATGATTCATCATGCAACCTTAGGGTCGATTGAACGGTTTCTTTCGGTATTTATTGAGCATACAGCTGGATGGTTTCCGTTTTGGTGTGCTCCGGAGCAAGTAAGGATTGTAACTGTAAATAATGATGTTTTAGATTATGTGGCGAGGATTGAGGATGTTTTAAGGCAGATTGTACTTGATAAGCCATTAAAATACAATGAATTAAGATTCACAGTGGATAAAACTGATGATTCTTTGGGCAAAAAGATCCGTCGTGCAACCTCAATGAAGATACCAGCAATTTTAATAGTCGGTCCAAAAGATATGGAGTCCAGATCTGTGAGTGTACGGTTGAGGGATGAAGAAAAAACTATAAAATTGGATGAGCTTACGGATTTCTTGAAAAATTTGTAGAACGGAATGAGGGGGTTTGAGATGAAAAAACCGATAATAGTAATAGTCGGACCAACTGCTTCTGGAAAAACAGGGGTAGCAATTGAGTTAGCGGAAAAAATTGGGGGTGAAATAATTTGTGCGGATTCAAGAACTGTCTATAAGAGCATGGATATTGGTACGGCAAAACCTGGTGTTCCGGAGCAAAAAAATGTTGTTCATTATGGTTTGGACTTAGTGGAGCCGAACGAGCGTTTTACGGTATATGATTGGAAGAAATATGCCGAACAAAAAATTTATGAGATAAGAAGATTGGGAAAATACCCGATAATAGTCGGAGGAACTGGTCTTTATATTGATGCTTTAATCTATAATTATCAATTTGATCAAAAACATAAAAGTGATCAGATAGACCGAAATAAGATGGGCGACGATTTTTTAGTATATGGCGTAAAATGGACGAGTGAGGAGTTGCGAGAGAGAATTAGGTTACGCGAACAACAAATGTTTGATAATGAAGGCTTGATAGCTGAGACGAAAGAATTGGTTAAGAAATTTGATTGGAACACGCAGTCAATGAGAAGCAATATTTACCAGTTTGTTTGGCGAATGTTGAATAAAGAAATTACGAAAGAAGAAGCGATTCGACTTGGAGCGCTAGATGATTATCATTTAGCAAAGAGACAAATGACTTGGTTTAAGAGAAACCATCAGATCAAGTGGTTGAGGTTAAAAGATTTGAACGAAGAAATTATAAAAGATATTAAGTTATTTGAATAAAAAGTTTATGATGTGATAAAATAGATCTAAGATGAGTAAAGAAAATAATACTCCATTGGAAAAACTATTTGGATCAAAAACTAGAACAAAATTATTAAGTCTGTTTTTTGGCAATCCTGAACGTTCTTTCTATGTTCGGGAAATGACACGCGTGATTGAAGAACAAATAAATTCTGTAAGACGAGAGCTATTGAATCTTGAGAGTATTGGTATTATTAAGAACGAAACTTATGATAATAAAGTTTATTATTCGGCAAATAATAAACACCCATATGCTAGGCCTTTAACCATGCTTTTTTCGACTCGCACTGATGTGGTAGTTGATGTGGTAGTGAAGCCAAATGTATGGGAAGAATATGTACGTTCGGTAAAAAACTATCTAGATTGTTTGATTGTAACTAATAGGCTGCCAGGACAAGAAGGTGTGGATTTATTAATCGTGGGTGACGATAAGACAAAGAAATTGACACACTGGGCGGAAGTCGTGGAAAAGAAGGAAGGAAAGCCTTTGAATTATGTAATTATGTCACGGGACGATTTTCAGTATCGATTAAATGTAAAGGATCGTTTTGTGTCTGAAGTTTTGGAAATGTCAATTTTGGAAAAAATTGATCCTGACGGAATATTGAGTAAGCGTTAGAATAATTTGGATAAAAAGAGGAGAAATTTTTGAATGTTTGAATTAGAGAGTAAGAATCCAAATGAGATTACAATAAAAACTATATCAAAAGTCATAACGATTGATTTTATAAATGGAGTAATTCAGGCTGATCTTACAGTTGGTGATATCGTTGGGCCTGGTGAGTTTGAAATTGGTGAGGCAACAATTAGAGGTATTAGCATGGCTAACCATACAAAAACAATCTATGACGTAGAAGTAGGTGGAATTCATATTGGGATTATTGGTGATTTTGATGAGAATTTGGACGATCTCGGTATTCCAGAGATTTTATGTACTAGTTCGGTCAAGGCTATTAAGGATGTTAATCCAAAGTTGATTATTGCAACTGGTAATATTGATGGAATGGTAACTGATCTTAAACTTTCAAGCAGAGTGGAAAAGAAAATTAAAATTAAAAAGATTGAGGATTTACCAAATATACAAGAGGTAATTGCTTTGAACTGAAATTAGATTGAGATTTTTGGGGGATAATGCGTTAAACTATTAAAAAGAGTTCACGTCTTGAACTCTTTTTAACTTCTATATGATATTTCTAAACTATTTATAATAAATGTGTTCAACAAAAATAGTTTTGGTGTACATCAAATGGATAAAAATAAAAGGAAATACTGATTGAGTAATAAATGTATTCAATTAACTTTAAAGTTTTTGTTCTGATAAAAATAAACAACTGGCCCTCTATGTTATAATCATGTTATGAATTTTGATGTTTTCGCAATTGTGATTGTATTTATTATCATCTTATTTTCGATGGTACTACATGAGATGGCACATGCTTATACTGCATATTTTTTAGGGGATACGACAGCCCGTGATGAGGGGCGTTTATCGTTAAATCCTTTTGCACACATAGATCCGGTAATGTCAATTATTATTCCGTTATTGCTATTTATTAGTGGTGGACCAATTTTTGGTGGGGCTAAACCAGTTCCCGTAGCGGAAAGACGGTTAAAATGGGGAGAATGGGGAATGGCTTTGGTTGCCTTGGCGGGGCCTCTTACTAATTTCGTAATTGCTTTTTTAGGGTTCTTGATCGGTCATTTTAGTGGCGGATTGACTTCGGGAGGATATGTTGGTTTATTTTTCAAGCAATTAGTGCTAGCAAATTTGGGTTTTATGATTTTTAACTTAATTCCAATTCCTCCTCTTGATGGGTCGAGAGTTGCTTATGCATTAGCTCCAGATTTTATTAGAGAATTATATGAAAAATTGGAAAAAGGAATGGGGATTTTCTTTGTTCTAATTATGGTCTATGTATTTGGTAATTCACTTTCGGTTTTTACCTCTAATATAATGATAGCGATATTGAAAATCTTTTATCTTATTGTGGGTATAAAATAAGCTTGGAGTTGTGCTATAATTGGATTACCCTAGTGGCGGCATGATTTTCCTGAATAGTCATGTTTCAGGGGTTTCGCGGTGTTATCTCCGTGGAGATGCGCATAAGATTCTACCCACCTGTATTTATTACAGGGAAAAACAGGTCACTAGGGTTTACGATTTTTGGACTATGAGTGGGTATGAAACAAAAGATTAGGATTGCGGGAATGATTCGGAAGGCGGATCATTTTTTGGTGCTGAAGAGAAATAGTGGCAGAGCTTTTAATCCGCCGGTTTGGGAATTGCCTGTTTGTAAAATTCGATTTGGAGAGCAGCCAGAAGAGGCGATTGCGCGTTTAGTGGACGAGGAATTGTCGTTGAATGTTAAGAAAGTGAAGATTAGAGACGTAATTACTTTTACAGAGTATATGGACAAATCAAAGGTCTATAGTCTATATATCATATATGATATAGATATTGAAGATAATGAGAATACTAGAGTTCAACTTAGTGATAAATATTCGGCATATAAATTTTTAGGTTTTAGTGATGATGTTTTTGCTGGTCTAAGTTTTGATGAAGCCTCAGCGGCTGTACTGGGAATAGAGCTCGGAAAAATCGGTAATAAACAAGTTGGAGATGTGACTGTAGGATTACGAGGTGTAGTAAATGGACCAATTATTTATACGGATGGTGGATCACGGGGGAATCCTGGCCCATCCGGAATTGGTTATGTGATATATAACGAGGAGGGGCAAGAATTGAAGCGTGGTGGTGAATTCATCGGCTTTGCCACTTCAAGGGTAGCTGAATATTATGCGCTTAAAGAGGGTTGTGAACAGGCGATTGAATTAGGGTTTAAAACCGTACGCTTTGTATCTGATAATTTAATGATGGTTAATCAGATGAATGGGATTTACCAGGTTAAAAATAATGATATTTTATCAATTTATAATGATATAAATAAATTAATTCAAAAGTTTGATGCGGTAGCATTTACGCATGTGAAACGAGAACGAAATACAATTGCAGATAGAGAAGCGAATAAGGCAATTGATAGGCATTTTGGACTAAATAAATGATTCGAGAATGTAATTATTGGTTTTTTGCTGTTTTCTAATTAATCTGGTAAGGCTAGATTTTGGTGATAATTTGTGATAGGATAATCAGGAGTCTGCAAGACAGTCGCTTGATTTTTATCAAGAGGAAAGTCCGGACAGCATAGAACGCAGTAGTCGTTAACGGCGACCGTTTGAACGTTTAGAAATATAGAAATATATCAAAAAACTTAAAAATAGGGAAAGTGCCACAGAGACAATACCGCCTTCGGGTAAGGGTGAAAAGTGTGAGGTAAGAGCTCACGGCGTGCTATGGTGACATAGACGATGGTAAACCCTACTGGCTGCAAGGAGTGCTATAAAACCTTTGTTCGGGGATGCACGCTCACCGCTTGAGTATTTTGGCAACAAAATACCTAGATAGATGACTGTCGACTTACCTAATGTCTCCTCTATTATGGTTATCTTGTGATAGGGAATCGATAAACCGTAAGTTACAGAACCCGGCTTATTAAAGACTTAAAAAATAGACTCAGTAAGAGTCTATTTTTTATTTACCTGTTTCTATTTAAGAAAACCTTTTTTCTTGAGAGTACGAATAGCAGCAGTGCTGACGTTAAGACGAATCTTTTTGCCATCAATGACGAGGGTTTTCTTTTGAATATTTGGTTTAAATACTTTACGGGTTTTGTGTTGGGAAAATGAAACGTTATGTCCGTACATCTTGCCTTTGCCAGTAATTTCACAAATAGCCATTATTTATTCTCCTGTTTAGCTTTTTCAACAATAGCTTTGAAGGCAATAGGCTGATTGACTGCGAGTTCAGCGAGGATCTTGCGGTCAATATTAATGTTTTGCTTCTTCATGAGATTAATAAGTTGAGAATAACTTAAACCAAGTTCACGAGAAGCGTTGTTAATACGGGTGATCCATAGTGCGCGGAGATCACGTTTGCGATTGCGACGATCACGGTAAGCGTAACGTAGGGCCTTGATCACACCTTGTTTAGCAAGGCGGAAGCTACGAGTACGATAATGTTGCATACCTTTAGCAGCGGCTAGGATTTTTTTGTGTTTTGCGCGTGCAGCGACACCTCTTTTGATTCTCATAATTAAACTCCTAATGCGCTCTTAATGTTTTTAGCAATTTTACCTTCGACTGCACCAGCAGTTTTCATATTGCGTTTCCTAGCTTTGGATTTCTTTGCAAGGATATGGTTACCGAAAGCACGTTCGCGAATTAATTTGCCGGTACCGGAAATTTTAATTCGTTTTGCAGTGCCTTTGTGAGTTTTTAACTTAGGCATAGGTTTTCCTTTAGTTATAGTTAATATTTGTGTTCAGAAAATAAATTATCTTTTGAATAATATATTCCGAACAGATGTGCGATCAGAGAGCCTTGGAAGTAGGAAATTACTTCTTTCGTACTCCGACTGATAGATTACGTCCAGCGAATTGAGGTTTGCCTTCAACGATTGCTACTTCGGCTAGCTCAGTAAGAATTCGATCTAATAAAGTAGAACCAAGCTCTTTGTGGGCAAGTTCGCGTCCGCGAAAAGTGATCATGATTTTACAATGATCCCCATCGTCGAGAAAACTCTTAATTTTGCGGATTTTAATATTGAGGTCATTGTCACTAATTTTGAGACCAATCTTCATTTGTTTAAGCTCAGATTGTTTCTCGCGAGCTTTTTTACGATTTTTGGCTTCTTCTTTCATCTTCTGGTATTGAAATTTACCCCAGTCGATGATTCTGACAACAGGAGGATTTGCGTTTCCAGCAATTTCAACTAGATCAACGCCATTTTCTCTTGCAAGGAGTTGAGCTTCACGGCTTGACATGATGCCAAGTTGCTCTCCATTAGTTCCAATAACTCGCACAGATTCGTAACGGATTTCTCCATTGATTTTTGTACGTGAATTTTTGATACTAATGGCAGTCCTTTCTTTTAACCTTAACAGCTTGAATTATATCAAGAATAACTGAGATAATCAAGGGGGTGCGGGGGCGGGATGATGTTTTATGATTGATTAAAACTAATAGCTTCTGAGAGGTGTTGAATTTTAATATCGGTAGAAGAATCAAGATCAGCGATAGTACGAGAAAGACGAATGATTTTAAGAAGAGAACGAGCTGAAAGGTGAAGTTGACTGGAGGCTTGTTCGAGATGTCTTTGGGCAGATTTAGAGAGCTGTATAAAATTTGTGACTTGGGAAGAAGATAGGATACCGTTATAGAGTTGGTCTGTTTGATAACGAGATTTTTGGCGATCTATGGCTTGTTGTATAGATTTTTTAAGATTTTGATGGGTAAAGGGACTGATCTCTGCTTGTTTAGGGGTGTGAATATTGAATTGTTCAAGTATTTTTTGATTACCTAAATAGGAGACGTGAACTTTGATATCAATTCGATCAAGAATTGGGCCGCTAATTCTTTTTTGATAACGTTGAATTTCGTTGGTGGTGCAGGTGCAATTTTTAATTTGACTACCATAAAAACCACAAGGGCAGGGATTCATGGTGGCGACTAGGATAAAATTGGCGGGATAGGTGACTTTTTGTTTAGTTCTGGCAATCGTGATTTGACGATCTTCAAGTGGTTGCCTGAGAGCCTCAAGGACTTGATGTGAAAATTCTGGCAGCTCATCTAGAAAAAGAACACCATGATGTGCGAGGGAAATTTCTCCTGGTATTATAGGAGTTCCACCACCGATAATAGAGCAGGCGGAACTGCTATGATGAGGTGAGCGAAGGGGACGAATATTGATAGAATTTAGAGTACTAGATAACTCGTTGAGTTTAGTTATTTCTAGTAGTTCTTTTGGAGTAGGTGGAGGAAGAAGAGATGGAATTGCTTTAGCGAGAAGTGTTTTACCACTACCAGGAGGACCACTAAAAAGAATATTATGATGACCTGCTAGGGCAAGAACGAGAGCGCGTTTAGCGAAATTAAGACCATGGATATGATCGATTGTAACATTGAACTGCTGAGAGTGCGCAACAATAGATGATTGATATGTGGAAGAATTAATAGAGATAATAGATGTTTGGTTTTTGAGATGAAGAAAAACTTGTTGAAGGCTTTTAACTGGGTAAATTTTAATATCACCAACAATAGCGGCGGAGTTTAAATTTTCATATGGGATAAAAACTTCAGTGAAGCCAGCATTTTTAGCAGATTCAACAATATTGATAATGCCATGTACTGGACGAATATTACCACCAAGAGACAATTCGCCTACAAAAAATTTGTTTGTAATGTCCAATCCGGTTAGTTGCTTACTGGCGGCGAGAATAGCGATGGCGATTGGAAGATCAAGCGTAGAGCCGGTTTTAATAAGATTAGCTGGAGCAAGATTGATCGTTACTTTTTGAAGTGGAAAAGTAAGATTGGAGTTTTGAATAGCACTACGGACACGATCTTTTGATTCAAGAATAGTTTTATCACCCATACCAACGAGATTAAAAGTTGGAAGTCCCTTAGTGAGACTAGCCTCGACTTCAATAATTTTACCATTATAACCATGAGGGATGGCAGAGTATACTTTTGTTATCATAATTTCACTATAATTAGAGAGTCTGTAAAAGTCGAAGAATATGCGTATTTTGAATAAATTTTAAAAAATATTTTATGCTTTTAAGGGTAGAAAAATATTTTGCTTATGATTGATATTTTGCTTATGATATAAAATTGAAAAAAATGATACTGATGTGTTAAAATATGAGCAGTTGGGGCTGACAAAGCTTAGACGGATTATTAACAGATATCAGGCATGACGATTGATACCGTAAGTATTAAATAAGTGAAGAAACAACTTCAAAACATGTGCTTTACGCACCTGTTTACGCCTAAATATTTATAGGCCGGTTTAGATTTAGCTTCTCGGAAGATCTAAATTGTTATAAAAAAGAGAATAGAGGCGGTTAAGTGACGAGAATTGCCTAGAAAATTTAGTCATGGGTTTTAGTAGTTTTGTTCTATTGTCGCTACTAGAAGTAACCAAGATGAAACAAGGAACTATGCATGTAGAATGATATCATGGAGATTTTTCGGACCCGGAGGCAGTATCCGGCAGCTCCACCAGAAATTGAAAAAGATGATAAAAAAGGCACCTCTGGTGTCTTTTTTAAATACAGAGATTAATTGGTTGTGGGTGTGGAAAAGAATGAGAAAAATATAAATATTTTATTCAAAAAGTTGTTGACATAAGCGAAATAGAGCAGTAATATAGAGGTAGCTTTTGAATAAAAAAATTATTCAAAGCCAAAAACAAACAATATAGCCAAAAAACTCCACACTCTATAAGAAAAGTCGGCATTCCTCGCAGTTTGGCCGACTTTCTTTTTTTTATATAAAAATGTTTATGGTGTATTTACGATACATGAGTATGCTTTTAGATTGGGGCTTTTATTTTTATATTCTACTTGATGATAAGGACTACTAAAACGAGGTATATAGTCTTTCATTTTTAGAGTTTTATGATTATGTACTAGGATGAATTATTTTTTGATTGATGATGTGTGATACGGACAATTTTCTAGTTAAATTTGTGTAAGCAAAATGTATGTCAATTCTGAAAGAAATATTTATTTTTAGAAAAATATAAGTAGGGAAAAATATATAGGAAGATTTTTTTGAAGACTTAATTTTATAAATCTATTTGCAAAATATCGGCTCAGCGATAAATAAAATATTTTAGTTGAAATGACTTTTTAGTATGTTTGTTGTAAAAAATATTGAAAAGAAAATAAGTCTCTGTTGTATTAATTTGAAGTTAAAGTTACAACAATATAAAGAAAAATATGATTTTGTTGTGATAATAACAATATATTAATTTATGAGTATATGAATATTTTATAGAGGAAAATAATATTTTATTTAACAACGTTGTGTTAAATACGTGGAAAATGTAAGAAAATATACTTGATTAATAAAGGTGCTTATGATAGTATAAGAGTGTCGAAAGACGAACATAAAAATCAACAAATACAAAGATTGTGAGAATCTAAAATGTAAATTAAGAAGTTGGTTTTATGAATACCTAGGCATATGAATTTATGCCTTAAGGATCATAAAAAATCGAAAGAGGGGATCGATTACAGACGGATGCCCCACTATACGTGGAGCGGTCAGTAGTCTAGGTGGTGATGGTTGCGGTATATTATTTATGTTTTAGCGCCGGATAACCACCCACCTGGATTCTAGGAGGGAGTACATTATTATAGTTAGCAGAAGCTAAGGCGAGAGGTGTTAAAAATAACCACTTACTTACATGACTAGATTTATAAAAGAAGATCTGGATGAGTATGACATAAATATAAGACCATAAATGTATGGACTAGGTGTTTTTTGGATAATTGGTGGTGTAAGAAAATAGATATATCGTTAGAATGACGTATAATATGCATATGGTAAATCGACTGATTTTGATTTTATCGTTAGTTGTTCTGTCAATTGTATTGGCAATTTTGTTTTTAACGTCACCAGCTACAATAGGGCCGCTAGGGATTTTATTTTTCTTTGTGTTGGTCTATTTTTTGTCATTTGGAGTTATTACTTTTTTTATGAAAATTTTTGTGAGGATTTTTTTTGCAAGAAGAGTAATGATTAAAAAGGACTATATTAATGCGGGGATTATAGCAATTTTGCCAATAACAATACTGGTTCTGATTGCGTCGGGTGTAAGAAATTTGATTGTTTTGATACTAGGACCAATTTTATTAGTTGTGTTAAATGTTTTTTTGTTTACGAAAATTAGTGAAACTTAAATCAAGATAAAGATATGTTGAATAAAATAATTAATTTACATAGATCTTGAGTAAAAATAGTACATAAAAACAAAATGGATATGGTAAAATAAGGCTATGGATAATGGTAATGTTGGGCCGGGACAGATGATGGGGCAATGGAGCAATTTTGAGGCACCACAATATAACCCAAACCAAAGAAATGTGGACCCAATCTTGTCTCAAGAATCAATGGAGCAGGGGATTGAGCAGGGAGTCGAACAGTTACCAAATAATATGAATGCGACTAATCAGGGGCCGTCAAATGCTTATGAAAATGCGATGGCTCTAGGAAATGCTGGCATAAATGCTACTGGATTTTTGACTGCCGGTGAATCACCACAGGCACCACTAGGAGAAGTGGTGACTGTTGGAAATTTAACCTATGACGATGAGGGTAGGGTTTTAGGGACAGATTTACCGAAAGCAAAAGATATGGATGGGTTGGAGCCAGAATTTGTGAAAGCGGTCAGTGAGGTGATGAAGATTAAAGACCCAAACGAGAAATATAAAAGAAAACGTGAACTTGCAGCAAAACTTTTGCTTGATCGTTATGGTCGAGTATTAGGTCAAGGTAACGAATAGGGGAAAGAAATGAATGGTGGTAATAGATTAGAGGATTTAATCAGAGGTGGACACCAGCAGCCTGTTGAGTCAGAAACGACTGAACATGCTAATAATGCAGCTGGATCTCCTACTACACATACTCCAATAGAGGAGCAAAAAACAACACAGAAACAGATTTTAACGATTCAGCCAAAAAACGGGGGGGATTTACAAAAAGGAATTGGAGGTGGCCTTTTTGTTGGAATTTTGATCTTTATATTGATTTTAACAACGATTATTGTAGTGGTGGTGAGAATTTTAAAACAGAAACGTAAGGCAAAAGAACTTGAACGAGCATTAAAGTTGATCCCAATGTTGATTCATTTACCACCGTCGACTGATGATATTCAAGGAGGTGGAAGAGACGAGCGTGATGTGAATGATGAAGCAATCTCGCAGGCTACTATTATGTACACAATTATTTCTTCGACGATAAAAAAGTCGGGAATGAAAACGCATGTATATGGACAAAAATATTTTTCATTTGAAATTGTAGCAGTGGATGGTTTTGTTAAGTATTATGCAGTCGTACCAGCAGTTTTGACGGAGACGGTAAAGCAGGCAATACTGACATCTTATCCAACAGCAAGACTGGAGGAAACTGAGGTTGAAAATATCTTCAGTAGAGATGGTATGGATACTGAGGAGGGAGCGGATGGTACTCAATATAATGCTGAAAATTTTGTTTCTGGTGGTGAATTAGTGATGAAAAAAGATGTTGAGTATCCGATTATGACATTTCAGGAAATGAAATGGGATGCTCAACTAGCATTATTAAATGCATTTTCAAAAGTCCGTAACGGGGAGGGTTTGGGACTTCAGGTGATGTTTAGACCCTTAGATTCAAGTTGGTCTAAAAATGCGGAAATAAAAATTAAAAATATTAAGTCTGGTAAAAAAAGTTTTGGCAGTAAGGGTTCGAGTTTGCCAACCCGAATACTTTATTTAATAACCGATCTAATTAGAGCTCCGTTTGAAGTCCCAGATGAACACAAAAAAGACAAGGATGAACAAAAAACTGAACTTTCACAAAAGAAACAAGAAGAAATTCAGGCAATTGAAGCAAAATCCAAGTTTCCGGTCTTTGAATGTTTAATACGTATTGTGGCTCATTCAAAATCGAAAGCCAGAAGCGAGGGATTGGTTGGCGGTGTGGTGGCAGCCTTTTCTCAATTTGATTCACCAAATTCAAACGGTTTCAAGTATGATTTGAGCAAGAAAGTTGATCAATTAATAACAGATTACATTTTTAGATTTTTTCCAGTTTCGAACAAAAAAATTGTACTAAATACACAAGAGTTAGCAACGATTTTTCATTTACCATCACAGGCATCGATCCCATCTAGTGGGGTAGAGAGACAGATGACAAAACAAGTTGATGGTCCGGCTTCACTAATCACTGATGGTGTATTAATTGGACGAAATGAGTATCGTGGTGCAGTAAAAGAAATAAGATTAAGCGTTAACGACCGAAGGCGTCATATGTATGTAATTGGTGCTTCTGGTATGGGTAAATCGGTCTTTCTGAAGAATATCGCTTATCAAGATATGCTTGATGGAAAGGGATTTTGTTTTATTGATCCGCATGGTGATGTAACAGAGGAATTACTCTCGATGGTGCCAGAAAATCGCATTGACGACGTGATTTATTTTGACCCATCAGATATGGAATTTCCAATTGGTATGAATATGTTGGAAGCGAAAACTCCAGAAGAGAAGGATTTTATCGTGCAGGAAGGTATTAATATGCTTTATTCTCTCTATGATCCGGGGCATACTGGTATTTTTGGTCCACGCGGTGAACAGATGTTTAGGAATGCGGCATTGTTATTGATGAGCGATCCGAAGGGTGCAACGTTTTTGGATATACCAAGTCCGTTTATCAACAAAGATTTGGTGATTGATAAATTAAAATATGTGACGGATAGGGATTTATTTGATTATTGGACTAAGGAATTTCCGGCTTCGCAAAAATCAAACGATGCTGGTGAAGTAATTACTTGGTTTGCGTCAAAATGGAGTCCATTTAAACAGAATACGATGATGAAACGAGTATTGGGCCAGATTAAATCTGGATTTAATATCCGTGAAATTATGGATCAACAAAAGATTTTACTAGTAAATCTTTCAAAGGGTAAATTAGGGGAGCTGAACTCTAAATTGCTCGGTATGATTTTCGTGATGAAGTTCCAGACAGCAGCAATGTCACGTGTAGATACACCGGAAAAAGAACGTAAGGATTTCTGTTTGTTTGTGGATGAGTTCCAGAACTTTTCAACAGAATCTTTTGAATCAATCTTGTCTGAGGCGAGGAAATTCCGACTTAACTTGATTGTGGCAAATCAGTTTATGACGCAGCTAACAGACAAAATTCGTGAAGGTGTGCTTGGTAACGTGGGTACGATTGTCGCTGGACGTGTGGGTGTAACAGATGCAGAAATGTTGGAAAAAGTATTTACTCCAGTATTTAAGGCAGAAGATTTGCATAAGCAGCCAAACCACCATGCAATTACGACAGTATTAATGAATGGTATGCCGTCGGCACCATTTACGATGAATCTACCTGCGCCAATGGGTAAAGAAGACCGAAGAGTCTTTGAATCATTAAGAGAATATTCTGCAAAGAAGTATGGTCGACCAGGGGCGGAAGTAGATAAAGAGATAGATGAACGTTTAAATATAAATAATGAAGAGGAAAAAACATCAACGTCGGCCCCAAATGCAGGTGAAGGGGGAAGTTTTATGTCGATGATTGGGGAGAAAAAGCATTCCCAGGGGATTGATCTTGGAGTAGCTAAGGTTCCTGCTGATCAGGCGATACCGGGTTCACCTGAGGCGGCGAAAGTTATTCGGCAAGCGAACGAAGCTCCGACTCGAGAGTTATCTCTAGAGGAAATAGATACTGAATTAGCTAGACTAAACCAAGAAAATGAAACTAGTGATTTAGACTGGTTGGAGAATGAGTCATTAAAAGAGAAAACTGTGGAGCATAAAAAAAGTGTTGAATCGAAACAAGTGAACACCCAGGCAAAAAATAAAAATTCAGGGCAGATGAGTTCTGGTGATGTAATTCAACTACGGTAGATAATGGTATCGCTTAAAATGGTGTTAAATAACATATTTAATATTAAAGTATTATAAAAACATTAAACTGAAAGACTGAGGGGTCTTAGAGGCTCTTAGAATGCGCCAGACGGGGTGTTTATCTTGACAGTCAGTTGAACTCGGGGTAAACTTAAAACAGATATCGAGTGAGGTGAACGATTTAGTTTAATCTTGAGTTTGACTTTTAATCAAGAGAGGATCGAATTTTACAGCAAGTCTTTGGTATCAGCATAAAAAACTTAATGAGGTATTTGTTTGATGGCTGAAAAACAAAAAATTGAGGAATATGATAGTTCTGAAATTCAAGTTCTAGAGGGATTAGAGCCTGTTCGAGTACGTCCTGGTATGTATATTGGGTCGACTGGTTATGATGGCCTACACCATCTAGTGAAGGAAATAGCTGATAACTCGATTGATGAAGCGATTGCTGGTTTTGCTACGAAAGTATTAATTACTCTACAGAATGATGGTGGGGTGAGAGTGGAAGATAACGGTCGTGGTATTCCTGTAGATATTCATCCAAAAACACATAAATCAACGCTTGAAACGGTTTTAACGGTACTACACGCCGGTGGTAAGTTTGGCGGTGGTGGATATAAAGTTTCTTCAGGTCTTCATGGTGTCGGTTCATCTGTGGTGAATGCACTCTCAACAAGGATGATTGCTGAGGTTTATCGTGATAAAAAAGTTCATCATATTGAATTTGAAACCGGCAAGCCGATAATGCAGCTTGATACCTCAAAAAAGACTGATAAACAGGGAACTTGTATTACCTTTTATCCTGATCCGACAATTTTTAAAGAGACAACAACTTTTGATTATGATTGGGTTTCACATTACGCGAGGCACCAGGCGTATCTTACAAAGGGGATTTTGATTTCGGTTTTTGATGAAAGAACTGGCGAAAAAGAATCGTTTTATTTTGAGGGTGGAATCAAGAGCTATGTAAAACGCTTGAATGAAAGCAAGGAAGTACTAGCGGATGATATCTTCTATGTTGATAAACAAATTGAAGAAGCAGAAGTGGAGATTGCAGTACAATATAATGACACTTATGTAGAGACCATGAAACCATTCGCTAATAACGTATTGACACCTGAAGGTGGTACGCATGTGGTAGGTTTTAGAACAGCTTTAAACCGTACGATTAATGATTATGCAAGACGTAATAATCTTCTAAAAGAGAAGGAAGATAATCTGACGGGTGATGATATTAAAGAAGGTTTGACAGCAGTTATTTCCGTAAAGATCCCGAATCCTGAATTCGAAGGTCAGACTAAGAATAAACTGGGTAACCCAGAGGTGCGTGGCTATGTCGATAAGGTAATGTCAGAATATTTTGGCTATTATCTTGAAGAAAATCCGTCTATTGCGAAGAAAATTGTGGGGAAGGCGACTCTGGCGGCACGTGCACGTAAGGCGGCAAGAGCAGCACGTGACAACGTGATTCGTAAGGGTGCGTTTGAGGGTTTGAATTTACCTTCAAAATTAGCAGATTGTTCATCAAGAGATCGAACTGAATGCGAACTATTTATTGTCGAGGGTAATTCGGCAGCTGGCTCGGCAAAAGAGGGAAGAAACTCAAAGATCCAAGCAATTTTGCCATTACGTGGTAAGGTTTTAAATACAGAGCGTGCTAGGCTAGATAAGATGTATGCCAATGCGGAGTTAGTTTCTTTGATTAAGGCGCTTGGGGTAGGGATTGGTGATCAATTTGATTTGTCGGGATTACGCTATTACAAGATCGTATTTATGACTGATGCTGATGTTGATGGTGCCCATATTTCAACTTTGCTTCTTACTTTCTTTTTTCGTTATATGCCAGAGGTAGTAAAAGGCGGACATGTTTATTTGGCAAAACCACCACTATTTGGTTTAATTAAGGGTACGGGTTCAAATAGAAAAATTGATTATATTTATGACGAGGAAGCATTGGAAGCAAAAATTGCCTCCAAAATTGAGGAGCGTAAAAAGGAAGGTCTAAAGATTAATCCTGAAGATGAGAGATTTAAACAGGCAGGGTATACTGCTCAGCAGCGCTTTAAGGGTCTTGGTGAAATGAATGCACAGCAACTTTGGGATACGACGATGAATCCAGATAATCGTGTACTTGTGAGAGTAAATATTGAAGATGCAGAAAAAGCAGATGCAATCTTTACAAAGTTGATGGGGCAAGAGGTGGAGCTACGTAAAAACTTTATTCAATCAAGAGCTTCAAGTGTTAAAATTGATGATTTGGACTTCTAGTCTAGAAAGGAATGATGATGAAAGAGAACAAAAACAATCCAGAGAATCTAGACAATGAGAAAATGAGTGAAATTAATGATATACCAGAGATGACTGATAGTGAAGATGTACATATGGGGGGATTGACGGCGAGGCGCGCGGAAGACGGAATCGAGGAGTTGACAGTTGAAAATGTAATGGAAGATTCTTTCTTGCGTTATTCAATGTCAGTAATTATTGATCGTGCGTTGCCAGATGTAAGAGATGGCTTGAAGCCAGTACATCGTCGTATTCTTTATGCGATGTATAAAAACGGTTGGAAAGCTCCACATGCGACAGTAAAATCTGCGCGTATCGTTGGTGAGGTGATGGGTAAATATCATCCACACGGTGACTCGTCAATTTATGATGCAATGGTGAACTTGGCACAACCTTGGAAAATGCGATATACGCTAGTTGAAGGACAGGGTAATTTTGGCTCGATGGACGGTGATGACCCAGCGGCTTCACGTTACACTGAGGCTCGTATGGATAAAGTGGGGGCAGAACTTTTGTCGGATATTGAAAAAGAAACTGTTGATTTTCGTGATAACTTCGATGGAACAGAGAAAGAGCCGGTAGTACTCCCTGCAGCAGTACCTAATATTTTGTTGAACGGACAGATGGGTATTGCAGTTGGTATGGCGACAAATATTCCACCACATAATTTAGGCGAGGTGGTTGATGCGACGGTAGAATTGATTGATAATCCAGAAGCAACGCTTGATGATTTAATGAAACATGTGAAGGGGCCAGATTTTCCAACTGGAGCTGAGGTGTATGGTGGGACACCAATGAAGCAAGCTTATGCGACCGGTAAAGGCTCGGTGACAATTCGTGCAATCGCTGATATCGAAGAGCGCAAGAATGGTCGTTTTAATATTGTGATTTCTGAAGTGCCGTATGGTATGAGTAAAGAGTCGTTTATTGAGAAAGTCCGACAGTTAGTGTTAGATAAGAAATTGACTCATATTGCGGATGCCAGAGATGAATCTGCTCGTGGTAAGATTCGTGTGGTAGTAGAGTTAAAGAAAGACGCTTATCCGAAGAAGATTTTAAATCAGCTTTATAAGATGACTGACTTACAAACAACGTTCCATTATAATGTTCTAGCATTAGTGAATGGTATTCAGCCTCGAATTATGGGATTGAAGGAAATTTTGGCAGAATTTATTAAACATCGCCAGAAAGTGATTCGTCGTCGTACTGAGTATGACCTGAGGAAAGCAAAGGAGCGTGCTCATATTCTCGAAGGTTTAAAGATCGCCTTAGATAATATTGACGAAGTGATTAAAACGATTCGTGAGTCTTATGACGACGCTGATAAACGATTAATGGAGCGATTTGGTCTTTCGGAGATTCAGGCAGCGGCGATCCTAGCAATGCAACTACGTCGTTTACAAGGACTAGAGCGTGATAAGATCGAGGCTGAACTCCAAGAATTAATGGCCATGATTGCGAAATATGAAGAGATTCTGTCGGATGAAGCAAAGGTACTAGCGGTAGTGAAAGATGAACTTCTTACTATGAAGGATAAATATGGTGATAAACGTCGCAGTAAGATTTTTAATCATGAGCTTGGTAAGTTCTCAGAGGAAGAGTTGATTCCCGAAGAAGAAAGTGTAGTTTTGTTAACTGCTGAAAATTATATTAAACGCGTATCACAGACTGATTTTCGTCGACAAAATAGGGGTGGTAAGGGAAAACGTGGTATGACCACGAAAGAAGAAGATGTAATTTCACAGATTATTACGGCGAATTCGCATGATTTTCTTTATTTCTTTACTTCACAGGGTCGAATCTTTAAAATGAAAGCTTATGAAGTTCCACAGGCTTCGTTAACAGCTAAGGGCACAGCAGCAGTTAATCTCTTGAATATGCATCCAGACGAAAAAATTACAGAGATCATTAAACATAATGATGGGATTGATCCTGAGACTGGTTACTTGTTTATGGCGACTAAGAAGGGAACAATTAAGAAAACAGCGGCTAAAAATTATATGAATGTGCGTTCAAATGGTTTAATTACGATTAAATTGGATCCAGGAGATGAACTAAAATGGGTAAAGGCAACAACTGGTAAGAATGATATCATTATCTCAACTTCTGCTGGTCAAGCAATTCGTTTTAATGAAGAGGATGTGAGAGCGATGGGCCGCTCAGCAATGGGAGTTCGCGGTATTAGGTTGAGACCAAAAGATGAAGTAGTTGGTATGGATGTAGTGACAGATCCAAAACAAACCTTAATTGCAGTATCAGCGAATGGTTACGGCAAGGCGACACTAGTCTCTAATTTCCCAACTCATAAGAGAGGCGGGGTCGGAATTAAAGTGGCTTCAGTAACAGAGAAGACTGGTCCAATTGTGGCAGTACACACTTTGAATCCAGAAGCCTCAGAAGTGATCATGATGTCAAGTCTTGGTCAGGCAATTCGTGTGGCCGTGAAGGATATTCCAGTACTCGGTCGTGCTACACAGGGTGTAAGAATCATGCGACTTGCGGATGATGATACTGTAGCTTCACTTGGAATTGTGCTTCCAGAAGATAAAGAGGAAGAGCTTGAGGACGAAGAATAAGAGTAACTAGCTGAGATAAATAAGTTTTAAAAATACTCCGGAAACGGAGTATTTTTAAAGATGTTGATAAATGATAGGGATACAAGTATGAATATCTTGCTTATGCTTGAGAATATCTTGCTTATGACAAGGTAGAAAATGAAGAAAATCACCCCTGTTAATTTAAAAATAAAAACGGTAATGATTGTGTAGTTTTGAAGTATTGTGCTAAGGTGCGGTTAAAGAAAATTAAGTGAGGAAAAAGATATGAATGAACATATTAGAAATATTAGAAAAGACGCAATTACAACGAATGGTGTAATGAGGCGAAAATATATTAGAACGGGCGTATTGACGGCTGCGATTAGTGCGGTAATGGCAGTAAATATAAGCGTACCAACTTTTGCAATAAATAAGACCGTGTTAACAGATGAAGCTATTATGAACCAAGAACATCCTAATAAGCCAGAAGGAAATTGGGAAATTGAACCATTAAAATCTATACCGCCAAAATACGATGGTCATATACACTTACCGATGCCGTTTGTAGATGGAAAGTTAGCCGTAAGTCTTGATCGAATTGATAGAACAAATAGTCAAATTGAGTTTTCGATCAGTAAAAAATGGCTAGGTCAGCACAAAATTAAAAGAATTGGTTTTGCATCAGTGAGATGGTATGGGTATGCAATTGATCATGCAGGTCTATATGAAGCAAATCAGTTTGATAATGAATGGACGACTAAAATATTGGCAAGCAAAATTGATTATGAAGAGATAACAGATCGACATGATGCAGGTGATCGTTATTTTTGGATTAAGCCAACGTTTGATTTATTCTATGAGTGGTCGAATGATGTAGTATATATGGTGCAATTAGACAATGATCAATATTATAATGGGCGAGTCATCTTTAAAAATGATTGTATGACTGATTGGAAGCCTGGTAGAGATTGTCGAGTTAAGAGCTTTGATACAACAAAGACTGAATGGAATGCCAGATATGAACTACATGATGCACCTAAGAAGTATGTGGAAGGAATGAAACTTAAATCCGAGGATGGATATTTGAATAGTGACGTAAATGTTAGTGGGGTGGAAACAAGTGAGAAGTCTGATAAGCCAAAAGAATCAGAAAACTTAAAGGAACCAGAAAAGACTGAAGAAAAAACTGGAGAGGAAAAATCGGAAGAAAAGCAATCCAAAGAAAAGACTACGAAAAATAAAGAAGATGGAAAAAATGAGCATCAAGAAGCAATCGCGGAAAAATCGCAATCTAATGAGGGGGAATTAAAGGATAAATATAGTCAAAGTAATAATAAAAACAAAGAATTAGTTTTAGCAACACAAAATGTTACAGAGGGAAAGAAAAACTCAGAAGCAGAAGATGATGATGAGACGGAGATTGAGGTAGAAAATGAAACGGAGAATGTAACTCAAGATGGCAATGGGCAACAAAAGTCTACTAACGATAAGACTAATAATACCTCTGTTGAAGTACCAAAGTTGGGGGAAATAAAGAATGAAAAGAATATATTTATACTGTGGTGGGTTTGGTTTATTATAGGCACAGTTGTAGGTGCCACTCTTCATAAGATCTTCCTCTCAATTCGCTCAAAGAAAAAATCTATTTCAAACTAGAGCAATAGCCGGCGATAGAGCTCTCTCTTCATAGCAAAAATCTCTCAACGTATCGTCGGCAAATTGAGAGGGGGTGTACATTAAAAGATTCTATATCCTGCTATAGGTGTTAACCTATAATCTTTATAGAGAAATTATGGCCATCATCGGATGGCCATAATTTTTGGTTTATAGAAATATGTGATAAAATGGGTATATGGAAAGCCTTTATGTTTTTTTGGCGTTTATTTTAGGATGGTTTGTTGCACAAGTCTTGAAGCTGATTTTCTTTATTATTAAAAAACGTGGTAAGACAACATTCCGGGATGTTATATATTATATGGTGAAATCGGGTGGTATGCCGTCTGGGCATACAGCCAGTTTTACGGCCGTGACGATGATAATTGGCTATATTAGTGGTTTTAATTCAATAATTTTCGCGTTAGCAGTTTGTAATACATTAATTATTGTTTATGATGCAACTAATGTTAGGTACTCGGTTGGGGAACATGGTAAAATTCTGAATAAATTAATTAATGAAAAAAATAAGGAAGAAGGGAGTAAGCTGAAAAAACTTCGTGTAGTTGAGGGACATACAGTAGCGGAAGCTGCAATGGGTTTTTTGCTTGGAATTTCGATTGCTACGATGATAAAAATCTTTTGCCTATAAGATGAACTAAGAACTTAAAAGAAGAAGAGAAAAAAGTTAAGAAAAACTGAAAAAAGTTCGAGAAATGTCTTGACAGTTTGATTTAAATAATCTATTATTGGAGCATACAAAAGCTGCGAAGATATATAAGATAGGTTTGTGCTTTTGAAAAATGAAGTTTAACAATTCAGTTGTGCAATTTGAAATGGGTAAATGTGTGTGGTTCTTATAATCATGCAAAATCCATTTCTTTCATCGTCAGTTTTATTTTTATTTGAGTTTTCAAATTTAATATTTAAGGTCTTTGGCCTTTAATGGAGAGTTTGATCCTGGCTCAGGATGAATGCTGGCGGCATGCCTAATACATGCAAGTCGAGCGGTAACATGGCTTCACCGTTCTCTTGACACACTTGGCTATTATGCGAGTGGAAAGATTCGAGGGAACTGTGAAGCTGATGACGAGCGGCGGACGGCTGAGTAACGCGTGAGAACATACCCCAAAGTGAGGGATAACTAGTCGAAAGATTAGCTAATACCGCATGTGATCTTTGGATTAAAGCATTTATGCGCTTTGGGAATGGCTTGCGTACGATTAGATAGTTGGTGAGGTAAAGGCTTACCAAGTCGACGATCGTTAGATGGTTTGAGAGGATGATCATCCAGACTGGGACTGAGACACGGCCCAGACTCCTACGGGAGGCAGCAGTAGGGAATCTTTCACAATGGGCGAAAGCCTGATGGAGCAATGCCGCGTGCAGGATGAAGGCCTTCGGGTTGTAAACTGCTTTTATAAGCGAGAAATATGATGGTAACTTATGAATAAGGATCGGCTAACTACGTGCCAGCAGCCGCGGTCATACGTAGGATCCGAGCATTATCCGGAGTGACTGGGTGTAAAGAGTTGCGTAGGTGGCAAGGTAAGTAGATAGTGAAATCTGGTGGCTCAACCATTCAGACTATTATCTAAACTATCTAGCTCGAGACTGTTATGGGTAACTGGAATTTCTAGTGTAGGAGTGAAATCCGTAGATATTAGAAGGAACACCGATAGCGTAGGCAGGTTACTGGGACAGTTCTGACACTAAGGCACGAAAGCGTAGGGAGCAAACGGGATTAGATACCCCGGTAGTCTACGCCGTAAACGATGGATACTAGCAGTTTTGGGTATCGACCCCCGGAGTTGCGAAGCTAACGCGTTAAGTATCCCACCTGTGTAGTACGATCGCAAGATTAAAACATAAAGGAATTGACGGGGACCCGCACAAGCGGTGGATCATGTTCTTTAATTCGATGATAAACGAAGAACCTTACCAGGGCTTGACATCCAGGGAAGGTCTGCGAAAGTAGACTGTGCCTTTTGGAACCCTGTGACAGGTGATGCATGGCCGTCGTCAGCTCGTGTCGTGAGATGTTTGGTTAAGTCCATCAACGAGCGCAACCCTTGCAACTAGTTGGATTTTTCTAGTTGGACTGCCCCGGTAACGGGGAGGAAGGAGGGGATGATGTCAGGTCAGTATTTCCCTTACGCCTTGGGCTAGAATCGCGCTACAATGGCTGGTACAATGCGAAGCGAAGCAGTGATGTGAAGCAAATCGCACCAAAGCCAGTCCCAGTTCGGATAGAAGGCTGAAACTCGCCTTCTTGAAGTCGGAATCGCTAGTAATCGCAGATCAGCATGTTGCGGTGAATACGTTCCCGGGTCTTGTACACACCGCCCGTCAAACCATGAGAGTCACCAACACCCGAAGTCCGCCTCGGCGGCCTAAGGTGGGGGAGATGATTGGGGTTAAGTCGTAACAAGGCATCGGTACGAGAACGTGTCGATGGATTACCTCCTTTCTAGAGAAGGATTTGATGAGCATTAGATAGCGATATTTAATGTATCTAGGTCGGTCGTAATTGTGTTAATTAAGCTTAGAACACAATATAGCTTACGTAAGTAAGATACGATTTACAGCTTATTGTTACTTTCGATGAATTGCACAACTGAGTTGTTAAGGAAAATCTCCCAGAAAGGGAGTTTTTTCTTTTGTTAACCTACAGCTTTACAAGTTTTTAAGATGAGAAAAATGTTATTTCTTGTGATAAAATAGAAAGAGTTTAAAGGGAGAATAAAAATAAAATGGGTCTTTTGCTCAATTTGATATTACTACTTGTGGGCTTCGTCTTTCTAATTAAAGGAGCGGATGTTTTTGTGGATGGCGCGAGCGATACAGCACGTAAATTTCGTGTACCAAAAATGTTGATTGGTCTGACAATTGTTTCGTTTGGTACTAGTGCGCCGGAGCTTGCGGTAAGTATTCAGTCTATCTTGTCGGGAAAGGGGGATATCTTGCTGGGAAACGTAGTGGGTAGTAATGTACTTAATATTTTATTAATTCTAGGTGTAGCTTCTTTAGTGGGAACATTGAGGGTAAATACAGCAACTGTGAAAAAAGAAATCCCAGTTTTGGTTTTGATTACTTTAGCGTTTGCAGCACTACTTTCTGATAAGGTGTTTGGATTATCTGAGAATTTATTCACTCGTCAAGATGGAATTGTTTTATTATTATTCTTCTGTATTTTCGTTTATTACTTGATTGGTATGTCTCGCAAAAAGGATACTAGTGAAAAAGATAAGGAATTAAAGAGTGAAATAAATAATAAGAAAGTTGTAAGAGGGGAAGAACTTGAGAAGAATGCGGAGGAGGCTGTAAAACAGACGGAGCTCAATGAAGATAATGAGGAGAAACCAGTAAGTTTAACTAAGGCACTTTTGATGGTTGTGATTGGACTTGTCGGAATTGTACTCGGTAGTGATTTTGTGGTAAAAAGTGCTTCGGAAATTGCAGTAACTTTTGGAGTAAGTCAAAGAATTATCTCATTGACCATTGTGGCTTTAGGTACTTCTCTGCCTGAGCTGGTCACTTCTGTGATTGCAACAAAAAAAGGTGAATACGACATTGCCATTGGAAATATCGTGGGTTCTAATATTTTTAATATTGGTATAGTGGCTGGTTTACCAGTAGCGATCTTAGGGGGAGTGGGAGGCGGTGCTTTCTCGTATATAGATGTGATTGCGCTAGTTATATCAGCTGTTACTTTATTTTTCTTCGCAAGGCATGGTAAGAGGATTGGTTATAAGAAAGGCATCATTTTCTTATTGATGTTCATTGCTTATTATGGTTATGTGGTGATGGGAAGTTTTGCTTAAGGATATGGAGAACTTTGAGCTCGACCCGAAACTGGATACACGAAATTTGCGAGATGAGTATAAAGGGTTGTCAAATGAGGCAGTTAAAAATAATTTAGACAAGAAGAGAGTGAGCTTGGAAATTGCAATTGAAAATGTAGACCACGATTTTAATGTGGGTACAATTGTGAGATCAGCGAATAACTTTAATGTACAAGCCGTACACATTATTGGTAGAAGAAAATACAATCGTAGAGGAGCGATGTGTACTGATAAATATTTAACGATTAAATACTGGACTAATCTCGGAGAATTCATAAACGATCAACGAGAACGTAATAGGGAGATTGTGGCGGTCGAGAATAATACAGAAAGAGCAAAGCCGATCCATGATAAAAAATTTGTTCAGGATACTACACTAATTTTTGGTAGTGAGGGAAATGGCATTAGCAGTGAACTGTTAAAACGGGCAGATGATGTACGTTATATTAAGTCACTGGGGTCAACTCGCTCACTTAATGTAGGGGTGGCGGCTGGAATAGCAATTTATGAATGGGTGAGACAGAGAGTCTTATTTAGAGATTAAAAATCGTCCTAATAGGGACGATTTTTGCAATATGAATGAGATAAAGAAGAATTAACGTTTGAATAAGAGGTTGACGAGAATGGTGAGAAAGAAAGTATGTAGGTTTGCGGTAATTGCAAGACCAACTCCGATGCCTATAAGTCCCCAAAATTTGACACGATCATAAGAAGAGACACCACTTAGCATATTATCGGAGATGACTTGATATTTAGCAACAATAAGGCCGCTGAGGGCAGTAATAACGAGGCCGATAAACATCCAACCGATACTAAAATTCCATTGCATGGGTAGATTATAGCATAACGTAAGAACTTGTGCGGACTAGATATTGATTTTTATGAATAGATAGGGTAGAATTAGGAAGTATTGGGGATATAGCTCAGTTGGTTAGAGCGCGTCACTGATAATGACGAGGTCTGTGGTTCAAGTCCACATATCCCCACCATATTGAATCGCGAGAGCGATTTTTTTGTGGCTTAAAAGTGGAATTTAAGTTTTAAAGCAATGATTACCTTTCATGAATGATTTTTAACGAAAATTTAAGATAAAAAAGTAATAAGCGAAATATGGAAAAGTATGAATAAAAAAAGACCAAAGCGGTCTTGATTTTTGGTGGAGTATTTAGCGGGGGGACGCTAAATACCCCATGGCTGATTGTTAATCAGAAAATGGTGGAGTAACAGGGATTCAAACCCTGGACCTCTGCCTTGCAAAGGCAGCGCTCTAATCAGCTGAGCTATTACCCCAGTGGAAATATAGTAGCAAAGAAATAAAGGGATGTCAATAAAGTGGAGAATAACATATTATACAATCTTTTTTAACTTTAGCATATTGACAAAAAGCTGTGGTTATTATATAATACAGAACATAGACCAAGAGGTGCGGATGATGTTGAGTATGACACTTCGTGGGATAGAGGGGGAATAAAATTAATATTTTTGGTGGGCAGAAAGAAGGGATAATGGCTGGAACAAAGCAAGGTGGCCTTAAAGCTGCCGCAACAAACCGTGAAAAGTATGGTAAAGATTTTTACGCTAAGATCGGACAAAAAGGCGGTCGTCTAGGCTGTACTGGTGGATTTGCTGCTAATCCTGCATTAGCAAAAATCGCCGGAGCAAAGGGCGGTCGTATTTCACGACGTGGCCCAGCAAAAAAGATTGCTGAATAAAATATCCACCTAGAAGTGAACAAACCCCTCGGAAGAGGGGTTTGTTTTTATGAGGACTGTTCGGTTTTGATGTAATATTCTGTGATTAATAATTATTCAAATGGTGATATTTTTAAGTGGTATAAATATATGGATATGATATGATGAATAAAAAGGAGGTGACGATGAATTTTAATGAATACCAGGAAAAAGCGAGTAAATTTGATACGTTCTCATACGAAACTTTTATAAAGGAGGGTGCAAAAGTTAATCATTTGGGAATGCTGGAGAAAGTATTAGGGTTGGCAGGAGAGTCTGGAGAAGCTTGCGATAAAATTAAGAAGCTAATAAGAGACAATAATGGCGAAATTTCTGAAGAAAAGAAAAAAGAACTGGCGAAAGAACTTGGTGATATTTTATGGTATTTAGCGATGGTGTCAAAATACCTCGGGATGGAATTTAGCAAAGTGGCTGAAATGAATATCGAGAAACTACAAGATCGTTTTGAACGAAACAAAATTCACGGAAGTGGTGATAACCGTTAAGCATAAGAAGAGAGATGATTTTGGAGGATTTGTTAGAAAATCGTGATGAAAAATATGCGGACTTTAACGCACGATTAATTCCTAATATTGAAAGATCAAGAATACTTGGCGTACGTATGCCGATTTTACGGAAAATAGTGAAGAGTAATTATACGGAATTGGAAGAAAATGGTTTTTTGAAAGAATTACCACATAGGTATCAAGAGGAAAATTTAATACATGGGATAATGATATCTGAAATACGGAATTTGAAGTTATGTATTAGAGAGTTGGATCGATTTTTGCCTTTTGTTGATAATTGGGCGGTTTGTGATGTTTTGTCGCCGAATGTATTGAAAAATAACAGAGAAGAAACTTTAAGGAAAGTAGATTTGTGGTTGAAGAGTGAATGTGTATATACCGTGCGTTTTGCGATAGGCGTATTGATGCAATATTTTTTAGATAAGGAATTTAACGACAAATATTTGGAAAAAGTAGTAAGAATAGAGAATGATGATTATTATGTAAAAATGATGCAGGCGTGGTATTTTGCGACGGCTTTGGCTAAGCAATGGGAAAATGCTATTGTTTACCTTGAACAAAAGAAGTTAAAAATCTGGGTACATAATAAAACTATTCAAAAAGCAATTGAGAGCCGGAGAATATCAGCTGAAAATAAAAAATATTTAAAAGCGTTAAAAATAAAAGATTAGAATAGATCGCAATGGGGGCAAACCCATTGTTGTTTTTTGTTTTGAAACATTGTTAATCCGCATTTTTGACAAGTAGATTTTTGATGTAACCAATGACGGTAGGTGTCGAGATGTGATTCTGCAAAATCTTTATCAAAAGATAAATGATATTGAGATTTCCATTCTGGATGTGCATTATAGATAGTTTCTGCAGCTTGCCACGCTTCGGTTTCAATTTTGAGTCGCTCGATTGAATAATGATAATCGTGATGGTTTGAAACTGCGTGACCAAGTTCATGAAGAAACTGAAGGGCAAAAGATTTAAAAGAAGACAGATCAGTTTCATAATAAATGGTCCTTGGCGGATGAAAGTGAAATCTAGAGCTTGGTTTAAAAATATAGTTTGGATAAAGATTTTGTAAATCAGCTAAAAAAAGTATAAATAAATTGTTCAGCTTTCTTTTTTGATCAGAATTCTTTATTTGAGTCATAAAGATATTATAGAAAGGAAAGCTAAAAAAGAAAGAATAACCGTAAATATTTTTGAGTGACAATTATTGCCGTGTGGCTATTTGAGTGAAATAAAAAACATTTGCTTTACAAACAGGGGTAGATCTGATATATTTAGAAGTAGATTTGGGTTCGTTCAACTGGGAGGAAGATAGAAAGTTACTTTCTTTATGCTGGTTGAACGAACCTGAAGAAAGGAAAATATAAGTAATGGCTGATGCCAAAAAAATCACAATGGACGAATTATTAGCTTCTGCTAGTGATTCGATTAAAAAAGTAGCTGCTGGAGATACAGTCTCTGGTGTTGTACTTTCAGTAAAAAAGCACGAGATTTTGATTGATCTTGGTGCACAGGGTGTAGGTCTAGTACCACGTCGTGAAGCTTCTTTTGCTCGCAATCTTGAGGTCGGACAGGAAGTTTCTGCTTCAGTTATCGATCCAGAAATGGAAGATGGAACTGTACTTCTTTCACTTCGTAAAGCGGTGAAGGACAAGGGTTGGGATGAAATTCAGGCCAAGATGGATGCTGCGGAAATCGTGGAGGTTACTCCATTTGATGCTAATCGCGGTGGATTATTGGTTGAATACGAAGGAATTCGTGGTTTCTTACCAGTTTCGCAACTTTCTGCAGAGCATTATCCACGCGTGGGTTCAGCAGACAAGGATGAAATTTTGCAACGTCTTAACTCTCTTGTTGGCAAGGGGATCAAAGTTAGAATTCTTGATGCTAATAAGAAAGATAATAAACTTATTTTCTCTGAAAAAGAAGCTGTTAAAGATGGTCTTGCTGCTCGTTTTGCGGAACTTCACGTTGGTGATGTAGTAAAAGGAGTTGTAACTGGTGTGGTCGACTTCGGTGTCTTCGTGAATGTTGAAGGTATTGAAGGGTTAATCCATATTTCTGAGATTTCTTGGGAACGCGTAAATAACCCATCTGACTATGTGAAAGTTGGAGACGAGGTTGAAGCAAAAATCATTGCGATTGATAAGGAACGTTTAAGTCTTTCCATGAAGCAACTTGTTGCTGATCCATGGCTTTCAGAAGTTGAGAATCTTAAGAAAGGTTCAAAGGTCGAAGGTACGGTAACTCGTATCACTCCATTTGGTGCATTTGTACAGATTTCACCAGCTGTTGAGGCTTTAGTTCATGTTTCTGAGCTTGGTGAAGGTAATGATGTTGACCCTGAGAAGATCTTTACCCTTAATGAGCGTAAAAGCTTTAAGGTGCTCGATATTGATCGTGAAGGTCGTAAAATTTCACTTTCAGTAGCTAAATAGTTAAAATAGAGACCAAAAAAGAACCCCGTAATAGGGGTTCTTTTTTTTGAACAAATTATTTGTTCAGTGGTTTGTGACAAAGCCACCAGTCTTCACAAGTGAATTCGCCAGCTTTTGCTGCGGCAAAACGTTCTTTAACGGTTGTGACGTCTTTGGCTGGAGGAATGATAACGTCGGAACCAAAAAGTTCGTTATTTGGCCAGTTGGCAGGAAGAGCAACTTTATGTTCTTCGGAGGCCTGAAGACCTTTAATCATGCGAAGTAGTTCATCCATGTTGCGACCGAGTTCTTGTGGGTAGTAAAGAATGGCGCGAACTTTACCTTCTGGATCGATAACAAAGACGGCACGAACGGTGTTGGTGTCATGATTTTTACCTGGGTGGATGAAGCCTAGTTTGCCGGAAACGAGGCCGGTATCAGCGATGATGGGGAACTCAATTTCAACGTCAAAATGTTCTTTAATCCATTCGGTCCACTTAATGTGAGAAAAAACTTGATCAACAGAAAGGCCGAGAAGCTCAGTGTTCATTTCACGGAATTTGGCATAATTCTTTTGAAAAGAAACAAATTCAGTAGTACAAACTGGAGTAAAATCGGCAGGATGGCTAAACAAGACTAGCCATTTGCCAGCGTAATCATTTGGTAAAGTTTTTGGACCGTGAGTGGTCTGGACTTGCATAGTTGGCAGCATTTCACCAATCAGGGGAATATGCTGACTTTCAGAATCGTTCATAAAAGAACTCCTATTTAGATTTATGTTTTAGTGGCCGGAAGACCATAAGTATTTATTTATTAAACTTGTGTTATCAACACGATTAATCAATTCCAAGGTCATACGACCACGTCTATTCTAGCATAAAAATAAATTGGGAAAAGAGGAATATGCTAAAATTGGAGTAGTTTGGGGAAGAAATGAGCAAAAATGATGGGGAGAGCAGAAATTGATGGAGAAAAGAGCAGAACTGATAAAGACTGTTAATCCGAAAAAATTGAAGAAAGTATTCATTTTTGTGTTTGGATTTTGATGATATTTGGGGTGGCGTGACTATTATATGCGTTTAACGTGATACCACATCGACAATATACTAATGCGGATTTTGGGATTGAGACATAAGAGCTTAGTAGATAAGGATGGGGATGGAATTGATGATCAGACGGACTTTTTGCAGAGCGTGAGAAGATATATCGCAACAAAACCAAAATATAAGAGCAAATATTATAGAACGGGCTATCCGGATGATGGGTATGGGGTATGTACAGACGTGATTGCATTTGGTCTGAAGGATACAGGGTACGATTTAAGGGAATTGGTGGATGCGGATATTAGGGCGAATAAAAAATTATATCAGCTGGAAGTAGTGGATAAGAATATTGATTTTCGCCGAGTAAACAATTTAAGAATCTTTTTTGAACGGAATGCGAAGTCTCTGACGACGGATTTAACAGATATAAAAGAGTGGCAGGGTGGAGACATAATTGTGTTCAAAACACATATTGGGGTGGTGTCGGACAAAAGGAATCGGCAGGGAATACCTTTTATTATTCATAATGGTGGGTTTCTTTTTGAAGAAGACGTGTTGGAGTATCGAACGGATATTGTGGGACATTTTAGGATAAGCTAAAAAATACTTAATCAAAACATTTTCATGGATAAAAATTGAGGTGCCTTTGCGTAAAAGGCACCTTTTTATATAATGAAAGCATGACGACATATGAAATTGTTTATGATGAGATACAGGATGCATATAATTGGTATAGTGCAATTAATCTTTTTCATCAGATTAATAAATTAAAAGATGAAGATGACTTGGAGATTGCTAAGAAAATTATTGGATTGAATTTTTCGCAAGCTAAGGAAATTTTGATCCCATTTATTTGTAAACGTAATAAAAAAATTTCTATGTCACCAAAAAAATTCGAAAGAGTCATGAGAGAGCAATTGGAGCAAAATTTTGAATTAGCAGTGAAGAAGTTAGAGAAAGTTACTGGACATAAATTAGCTGTAAAAAATTGTGCAAAAAATCGTGCAATCGAAATTGCTAAAATTGATAAGAGTGCGACTTGTTCAAAAGCAGACTTATTATTTTTGATTACAACTTTCCCGGCAATGATCGTTTACTATGAAGAGGGGGTAATTTATACGTATGCAAAAATCGATGATGAGTTATGGGGAATGCCACTTGATGGGATTTTGCATGAATTAATGCATTTTCAAACAGATTTCTATTATCGTCAGAATCCAAAATCACCCGTTGCAAAGTTATCAGAAGATGATTATTATGTACTGAAGGAATCTTTGCCAGCTCTTCTTGACGAATCTTGGAAGCCGATAATTACTTTACCTGATTGTAGTTACCCTGAGTATCAGGAATTAAGAGACAAGTTGGTTGACTTCTATAAGAGAAATGGAGATTTTGACGAACTTATGAGGTTTGGAGCGGAAGAGGTAGAAAGATTTAATCGCTAAGAGTGTAGAGTATTGAAGAGATCTTTTTTTGACCGAAAAGTCTTTTTTAAATAAAATAAAATCGTATGACGATAAAGTTATTTATCCCAAAAATAGTTTTTGATCCAGAATTAGGGAATAGACAGGAAATTCAAGCTCTTTTGAATGAAAAAAATGAATTACCTTCGATTAGTACTATTGATGATGCTTATAAAATTTTAGGTATTAATATAGAAATTGGGAATGGATTTTATGAAGACGGAGCGACACAATATTTATTCGCAAATATTGCACAAGACAAAGATAAATATGATGGATTAGGAGAAGAATGGCACTTTGTTCTGTTTTCTGAATTGACGCCAGAAAATTGTGTCGATTATAAGGCAATCAAAAAAGCGATTATAAGACTCGGGTACGAAGCCTAATCCTAAACTATTTAATTACATTAAAAAATGGACTCATCGTCCAATTTGGCTCCCTCTTTTTGATAGTACTGATTTACAAGCTGCTTCAGTCGTAATTGTTGCTGAATAAAATTTATAGCATTCATTGTTCGATTACTTTTTTGTGCCTAAAATTAGTTCACAATTAATTATAAGGAGATAAAAAGTAGTGGACATAGGCCAGAAGGGTGTAGAATGCTTGATATTATCGACAAACTAGTCCCGCAGGATGAGGAGACGGAAGCAGTAAGAATAAATATTGAAGATACAGAACGGTTTCGGCAATGGGTAATAAAAGTTATTAAAGATTGTGCAGAATATTACGAGAATCATCAGCAGCGTATTATGGATGTAACGGATGGTAAAATTCGTCGAGAATTAGAATTAATCAGTCAGATACGGGCCTTGTAGTAGATTATAATAATTCGCAAAATTTAACAATATTTTCAAAGGAAAAACAAAAGAGTTGGAAAAAGGCTAGCCAGGAATAGTGTACAGTCGAAGCACTTGCGAAGGATTGCTGTGGATGAATATGACAGGATTGCGAAAAAGATACAGTCGAAATGGAAGAATTAGATGACAAGTTAATGAACCTTACAAACAATGATAAAAGTTTCGAAGTAGCCGTTCTTTTCTGTTAGAACTTGCTTCAAAGGCACGAACAATATTTGAAAGTTCGAAACCAGAGTAAAAGAACAAGATTTTGAAACTATTATTTTCGAACCTTGAAATCAACGAAAAAAGGCTCAACTATAATCTGTTAGAGCCTTTCAATACGCTATCAACGTTGTCTAAAATTCAAATTGGTTCCCAGATAAACTAGGGTTCCCGAACGGCATACTACAAATATGACCAAGTTTATGGACGATTATTGGACAAATTTGTGTGCGAAAATATAGACAGAGCTCATCCACTTGTTTGCAAGAGGGATGACGCCAATTATTTACAATCGGTCAAAAATGGCCTAATTTCACCGCTTGCACGCAAGCGGTTTTTCATAAAACTTACCCTGTAAAAATTGTTTTCGAGAAACGTGGTAAAACCGCCCAAGAACCGACTATTTTGCAAATGCACGATCCACTTGAACGCAAGTGGGCGTACCCCAAGAAGGGCCTAAAAATGAGTCGGTAAAATTTAAGTAAAAAGATGCACACTTCACCGATTTGCACACAATCGGTTGTTACAGGGGTGGCTACCGTCACGAGGGGATATCTTAAACTATGTATTTCATAGTATAATGTAGGTAACCGTTAGATAAAGAGTTAAAGAGTATAAAGTGTCTAAACCGAATGACGATAATCTGGTACAGCAATTACGACAAAAAAGTCGTGAGGCCTTTGTAATGAGCTTAGAGGTGTTCAATAAGCCCACATTAAAATACAGAGTTGAAGGTTTCGTATTCTTCGTATGTAACGCATGGGAGTTAATGCTAAAAGCAGAGATAATAAAGAGAGATGACATAGAAGCTATTTATTATAAGGATAACAAAGAACGAACCATTAGTCTGTCAGACGCGGTTAAAAGGATTTTCACCAACGAGAAAGATCCTCTCAGGAAAAACTTAAGTAAAATAATTGAGTTAAGAAATACAAGTACGCACTTTATCACCGAAGAATACGGCTTGATATATGCTCCTTTGTTTCAAGCGTGTATTTTGAACTTTAGAAACAAAATGAATGAATTTCATGAAATTGATGTGGCCGAAGATATACCAGATAATTTCCTAACACTTTCTATTAATGTAGGTGATTTTTCTGACGAATCAATACGCGCAAAATACGCACCGGAGCTAGCTAAAAAACTAATTGAAAGGCGAAATGATTTAGCGTTACTAGAACAACAAGAAGATAATCCGAAGTTTTCCATCTCAATACGCCAAGATGTATATATTACAAAAAACAAAAACAATGCCGATTTAACTGTTGCGATTGCCGAGAACTCTGATACGAACGTGAGAATCATTAAGGAGTTGAAAGACCCAAGTAATACACATAATTACGCATTCAGTAATGTCGTAAGTGCAGTAAACGATAGAATTGCTTCGGAGAAGATACTATTTTGTTGCAAGAATAACGCGACGGGTGCTACGAGAAAAACTTTTAATAAAGCAGATCTGACTCTGTTTATGCAGTTCTACGATCTAAAAAATAATCCAACATATTCCTATGCCCACAAAACAGATGGCCATGCACCAAATTACTCATATTCGCCAAGAATTATCGATTTCATTATTGAAAAGATAAAAAAGAACCCAGACGGGGTTATTGATAGTATTAGACCTAAGAAGGGGTAATCTTGATAGATAACCCCAGGAGCAAAGGAATTCTCGCTTTTTCAGCTTACTCCCATTCGGGAACCCAGCTTTAACCCTTCTCGAGTTATCTACTTCCATTCTATCACAAATCATAAGACCGCGCAATAAAAAAACATAAGCGTTCTCTTTTTTGTGGAAAACTTCTGCAAAAGTTTTAATTAATTTCTCTTAAAATCTATTTTAGATAAACCTAACCCTCTTGTTTTTTGACGAGACTTCGCATGCTAGAAATCGATGAAGAACTGGTCGCGCTCGAAAAAAGCTACGAAGGTTCAGAATTAACGGTATCTAATCTGTTCAAATTAGCCTGTAACGCGGATGGGCTGTTAAAAAGTTCTAAACCTGCCATAAAAAAACAAATTCTTCGCTTTCTACTTTCGAACTGCAAAACTCAACAAAAAAGACTCCAAATTTAACCCGTTAGAGCCGTTTACTTTCATAAAAAAATTGGACTCTCGTCCAATATGGCTCCCCCGGTCAGACTCGAACTGACAACCTCGAAGTTAACAGCTTCTTGCTCCACCATTGAGCTACAGGGGAATTTATATAGGGCGATTATAGCGTATTAACTATTGGAATGCAAGAGTCTTAGCTAGAAAATGTTATAATGGGTGAGATGTTGAATGTGAAGAAAATTACAGTATTGGTTGGCGAGGGGGAAAAATCGAAGAAAATTATTGAAAATTTAAGCCTGAAGATAGTACAGGGAGAAACTGTGGTGATTTTGGGGCCAAACGGTGCGGGAAAATCAACCTTGGGCTCTGCTATTATGGGAGATCCAAAATTAAAAATTACCGAAGGTAAAATTAGTTTTATAAACAAAGATATCACACAAAAAAAAGTCGACGAACGAGGGGTGTTAGGAATGATGATGACGATGCAAAATCCAGTAGAGATTCCTGGTATTTCAACGACAAATGTAATTCGAGCTGCTTTGAATGCAAGAGGTGAGGATTTAAGTTTAGATAAAATACGAGAAAGAATTTCAATAGTTTGTAAGAAATTGAAAACTAATATTTTCTTTTCGGAAAGAGAGGTTAATTATCAGTTTTCGGGTGGTGAAAAGAAGAAAAATGAGATTTTGCAGGCTCTAGTTTTAAAACCGAAACTTCTAATTTTGGATGAAATCGATTCAGGGCTCGACGTAGATGCAGCTAATAATATCTCAGAACTTCTGAGTGAATTACAAAAAGAAAATAAGACAGCTTTTTTAATTATCACGCATAATATGCGAATTTTGAAGAATTTAAAAATAGATAAGGTTTGTATCTTAAAATCTGGAAAGATTGTAAAAACTGGGGGAGTGGATTTATTAAAGAAAGTTGAAGAAGAGGGGTTTGGAAAAATTAGTTGAAAGAAAAAACAATATCATGAACAACAGTGTACTCATGAATGATAGTGAAGGATATGTAGGAAATAAAACAGATGGCTGAGGATGTAAGTTTGCAAAAAAGAGGATTAACAAGAGAATATATTTTGGCTTTATCGAGGAAGAAAAATGAGCCAAAATGGTTGTGTGATCTGAGATTAGAAGGGCTAAAATATTGGAATAAGCTCAGTATGCCGAAATGGGCGCCGGATATATCGGAATTGAATTTAGATGAAATATTGATGTATGTCGAGACTGGGAATGAAATGGTTTCAAGTTGGGATGAAGTGCCAGAGGAAATAAAAAATACTTTTGATCAATTAGGTATTCCAAAAGCAGAACAGGAGCATTTGGCAGGAGTGGGGGCGCAGTATGACTCAGAAGTAATCTATCATAATTTAAAGGAACGTATTGCTAAAAAAGGGGTAATTTATCTACCGATGGAGGAAGCAATCCAGTTAACAAAAAGTAAAAAAGAAAACGTAATCACAAAATATGGAGTGGATGTTGGCAGTATTGTTAAAAAACATTTTATGAAATTGATTTCAGAAAAAGATCATAAATTTGCGGCACTGCACGCTGCGGTGTGGAGTGGTGGTTCTTTCATTTATATCCCAAAAAATGTAAGTGTAGAAATACCGATTCAGAGTTATTATCGATTAAATGCTCCAGGGGCTGGACAATTTGAACATACCTTAATTGTAGTAGATGAGGGGTCGGATTTGCACTTTATTGAAGGTTGTTCGGCACCAAAATATACAGTTTCAAATCTACATGCAGGGAGTGTGGAGCTTTATGTAAAGAAAAATAGTAGATTAAAATTTTCCACGGTAGAAAGTTGGTCAAAAAATGTATTCAATTTGAATACAAAACGAGCGTACGTTGAGGAAGATGGAGCAATTGAATGGATAACAGGTTCATTTGGTTCGAAAGTTTCCATGTTATACCCGATGGGAATTTTGGCTGGAGCACGCTCAAAAATGGAATATACAGGGGTATCATTTGCCGGTGATGGTCAAGTATTGGACACTGGTGCAAAAGTTGTTCATTTGGCAGAGGATACTTATTCAATGATGAATGCGAAATCACTAAGTAAGGGCGGAGGTGTTTCAATAACACGAACTTTGGCAAAAATTTGTAAAAATGCTCTGCGAGCAAAATCTTATACAGACTGTAAATCGCTGATTTTGGATAAACAGTCAATTTCAAATGCAATACCAGAGGTAAAAGTGGAATGTAATGAGGCAGAAGTTTCACACGAAGCAAGTGTAGGAAAAATTTCGGATGAGGCAATTTATTATCTCCAGACGAGAGGGATTAGCGAGGGGGAAGCAAGAGCAATGATCGTACGAGGCTTTACCGGTGATGTGTCTAAGGAGCTACCAATCGAATACGCGATGGAGATGAATAATTTGATTAGAATGGAAATGGAAGGTACGGCCTAATAGGTCTATTTGAGGAAGATGTTAAGAGAAGAGTTTGCGATTTTTGAAGAAGCACCGGAAATAATTGACCCAGTATTACCATTTGTGTATTTGGATAATGCAGCGACAATGCAAAGACCCAATAGGGTGATTAAAAAGGAAGCTGAGTATTACGAGATCATGAATGCAAACCCGTTGAGAGGGTTGTATAAATTAAGTGAACAGTCAACAAGACTACTTAATAAGACAAGAATAAAAGTAGCGGAATATATTGGGGCAGATCCGGATGAAATTGTGTTTGTAAAAAATACTACGGAGGGGATTAATTTGATAGCGAATGGGATGCGGGAGGTGATTTGTGGAGATGAAAAAATTTTAGTGAGTCTAGATTCACATCACAGTAATATTTTGCCTTTTACAGAGCGATATAAGTCACAGACGGTGGTCTGCGACGATATATTTGAGGAACTTAATAAAAATAAAAAGAAGGTGGGATTAGTAGCGTTAACGGGTTTAAGCAATGTAAGTGGTGAAGAACAGATTGATTTAGTGAAAGAAATACGAAAATCTGGTTATGATCGTGCGATTTTAGTAGATGCCGCACAACTAGTGGCGCATAAACAAATTAATGTTAAAGAGATGAATGTGGACTTTTTGGTTTTTTCTGGCCATAAAATAGGCGCGCCGATGGGGATCGGAGTACTATATATGAGTCGGGAGTGGATGGAAAAAATTAAACCGTTAAATTATGGTGGTGAGATGGTGGAAGGGGTGGAGATTGATAAGAAAGGGGCGATCATGAGTGATTTTTCTTTTGGTCCACAGAAATTTGAAGGTGGAACAATAAATATGGGGGGAGTGGCGGGACTTTTTGCAGCGATTGATTTTTGGAGAGAATATAATGGCAAGAATGAGTTATTTAAAGCGACTGATGATCTGACTCATTACACGTTGGAGAAAATTAAGGAAATTGAGGATGTCCAAATCTATTACGGTAAAAATGGAATAATATTATTTAATGTAAGAGATGTGCATCCACATGACACGGCGCAGATTCTAAGTAATTTTGGAATAATGGTACGTGCAGGCTGGCATTGTGCGGAACCGTTTTTAAGTAGAAAGAAAATTGGTCCGGCAGTGAGGGCGAGTTTGATGTTCTACAATACGAAAAATGAGATAAATTATTTAGTCTCAATTTTAGCAAAAGTAAGAAGTGAGATGAGACTTTAAATTATGTATGATGAGATTTTATTAGAACATAATCTATATCCTAAGAATCGAGGAAAACTTGAGGGGTGCGAGATTTTCCGAGAATTAAAAAATGCCAGTTGTGGAGATAAAATATTTGTTCAGTTAAAAATTCGGAATGGAGTGATTGTTGATGGAAAATTTGAAGGAGTCGGGTGTGCAATCGCTTTAGCATCGGCAGACTTGATGATTGATGCCGTGCGAGGAAAAACAATTGCTCAGGCTAAGGAATTAAGTGAATTATTTCGAGTGATGATTGTTGACGAAGAAAAATTTAATAAGCAGGGGGGTGAAGACAAAATGGGTGAGGCAATTGCTTTAAAAATTGTAGAAAGAATGCCAGCGCGGGCAAAATGTGCAGAACTAGCGTGGCGGGTATTTTCGGATAAATAAGGTCAAAAAGCTTGTGTTTCGGTTCATTGCGAATTATAATGGAGAGTAGTTTAGGAGGAATAAATGATAAAGGTGGATGATAGGTTCTTGGCGGAAGTGGGATTGCAGAATTTACCCGAGCCACAGAGAACAGCATTTATAACTGAAATCCAGGGTGAACTTGAAAATCGAGTGGGCGAAAAAATGAGTGAGGGGATGACTCCTGAGCAGCTTGAAGAATTTGACGGTATTATGCAGAAAGACCGTAACACGATGATTAAGTTTTTGACGAAACTTGGTGATTATAGACAAGACGAGATTTATAAGAAATTATTGCAAAAATATAATACAACTGAGGGTACGTTGGAAATACTTGGAGAATATCTAAGTGTTAAGTGGATTCAGTTAAATCGTCCTGATTATGCAAAGGTGGCGCAAGATATAGAGGCAGAATTCAAGCAGGAAATTATTAAAGCTCATGATGAAATTATGGCGATGGTGCGACAGACATCTGTGCCAGAAGAGCAACTGGTGGCATCACAACAAACTATGACGGCTCCTCAACAGATGACTGGACAATCAGTAGTTTCACAACAACAAATAGTATCACAACAGCCAATGACTAATATGCAACAACCAGTAATGCCTACTCGGCAGACTGGAATGATGCAAAATCCATACGCACAACAAACATCGCAAGTATCTTCACTAATTAATTGGAACTAGAAATAAAAATAAGTCTAGGAGATAGGCTTATTTTTTGAGATAACCATTATAGAAAGAAATAGCATCCATAGCTTTGCGACCAGCAGGTTGGAGGCGATCAATGACAATGTTTTGATGATCACCACAAGTGATTTTGACTTTGGCACGCTGATCATTGGTGGAGTTAGTATCAAGATGAGCAGCAAGAATAATACATTCTTGATTTTTTATGGTTAATTTACTCTTGGGGAAACCTTGGAAGGCGCGAATTTGATTGAGAAGGGCTTGAGAGGGCTTTTTGAGATCAAGATTTGACATGGAAGTATCGAATTTAGTGGTATAAGTCGCCTTGTTGTCGTCTTGTGGAATGGGGGTGGGAAGTTTATTAAGATTATTGATTAGCCAATTGGTGGCGTGAGTCGAAAGTTTTGTATAAATTTCTTCTTTGGATGGTTGTGGTGAAAATTGATTGGCCATAATAGTATCTTGAAAATAAATCGGTCCAGCATCCATAGCCTTAACTAGTTTCATGATTGAAACGGAGAAATTTTGATCACCGTTTAAAATAGCGGATTCGATGGGTGAGGCGCCACGATAGGCTGGAAGAAGAGAGGGATGAATATTGAGGATACCATAGGGTTCAAAGAGTTCAAGAAGATCGGACTTGATGAGTATGCCGAAGCTTGCAAGAATGCCAAAGGCTGAAGGGTTAGCAGTTTTAATTTTTTTGACTTCTTCAAGATCTTGCTTGGTTTTGGCATGGAAAATGATTTGAAAATCAGGATGTTGCTCAAGAAGAGTTCTGGTAGTGTCAGCGAGTGGACCATTGCCAAAAAAGATAATATTAGTCATCGGGAAATAGTTCCGGATTATTTTTGATACGTTGGTCGTAATTGAGTGGCTTAAGATCGCCGTTTTTATCTAATTCAAAGAAAGCTTTTTCGTCATCTTTGATATGATCGATAAAGAGAATACCATTAAGGTGATCAATCTCATGCGCAAGGGTGCGTGCGAGATTATCTTCGGCTTTAATACGGACTTCGGTACCATCAATGAGTTTAGCTTTAATACGAAGTTTAGAGGTACGAGGTACAAGACCATAAATAAAAGGAACAGAAAGGCAACCTTCATAATCACTAACGATTTTGCCACTAGCTTTAATAACTTCTGGATCAATGAGAGCCGTAAAACTAGCATTATTTTTATCATCAAGATCATCGCGGATGATAATAATTCGTTTATTAATCCCGAGTTGTGGTGCAGCCATGGCAGCAGAAATTTCATGGGGGTGTTGCTTTTCCCATTCAAGACTAGCGTCTATCATTTGTCGAACAACTTCTTTAGTTTCATCGGTGATATGATTGACTCTAGTAGAGGGTTGTCTTAAACGTGGATCAGGCACAGTTATAATCTTCATGGGTATATTATAATATTTTTTGAGAGTTTTATAAAGCATAAGAGTCTGGGGAAATAAAAATAAAAAAGAGCTCATGGTTGTAAAAATAGAAAATAGTTTTACACTTTAAGTAGAGAGACTAGAAATTAAAGAAAAGAGATATTGGTATAAGTTATTGAAGCTGCTGACCGTTGGCGACTTAGCCTGAGATGTGGAGGGGAATTCTTAGAAAAGGATTGTGAATCTTTTTCTAAAACACGAAATGAAAAAATCTCTCAACTTGAAACTGCCGTGGTAGTTTTTGCTCCTAAAAAATAAATTATAATTTCTAAACTCGCCTCCACGTCTTAGGCTAATTATCTCAATGCACTTTTAAGACGAATATTGTATTGGTAGTTTTTCCGATGTATGAAATTTTGAAAATAAAAAAACTAGAGTAAAGATGGTGGGTCAAGAATATATTTGAGGTTAGGAAAAGAATAGACTGATTTAATGGCAGAAATGAGTTTTTGTCGTGAGGAAGATTTAAGAATAATCTGCCAAGTATAACCATTAGTAGAGAATTCATGAAAAGCAGGAGTGGGAGCAGATAGATATACGTCATTTAATGGGCGAAGTAAAGTGTATAATTCGCGGACCTTGCGAATAGTGGTTTGTTCGGTTTTTTGGGATATATAGAGTTTAGCTAGGTGATAATATGGGGGGAAGTGTGCCAATTGACGTTTTTTGATGAGATATTGGTAGGCGTTATTGTAGTCATTCTGCATAGAAAAATGAATAATAGGATGGTCTGGTTGGTAAGTTTGAATGAAAACGGAGGCTTCATTGAGATGTCCACGACCGACGCGACCAATAACTTGAGTAAGTAAATGAAAGCTACGCTCTTCGGATGAATAATCAGGTAAGCTTAAACCACTATCGGCTTGAACGATGCCAACTGTAGCTAGTCGGGGAAGATCAAGGCCTTTGGTGAGAAGTTGAGTGCCAATGAGAATATCTATGGAGCCATCTTGAACTTTTGTATAGAGGTAGTTAAGGGAGGTTTCAGTAGTATTGTCGGCGTCAAAACGAGCGATGTGAGCGGATCTAAAAAGTTTGTGAAGTTCGGATTCTAGTAACTTAGTACCAAAACCTTTGTGAATAATGGATGAATGATGACAGATTGGGCAAGCTTTAGGTACTGGTTCTGTATGCCCACAAGTGTGACAGGTGAGATTAAAATTATCACTATGGAGAGTAAGGGGAAGAAGACAATTAGGACAAAGAGCTTGCCATCCACATTGATCACAGATAGTGAGGGGGGCTGAGCCACGACGATTATGAAAAATAAGAGTTTGTTGATGCTGCTCGAGGTTCTGAGTAATTTTTTTGATCAATGGATCGGAAAAATAGCGGTTTTGGGAGAAAGAGGTGGGATCTCGGAGGTCAATAAGATGCAACTCTGGATTAATTGCAGTATTTTTAGCTTTTTGAGAAAGTGAAACGTAAGCATGATTTTTTTGTGCAAGATAGAAGTCTTCGATAAGTGGTGTGGCGGTGCCGTATATACAGCAGATATTTTTAGTGTTCGCAATAAAACTGGCAAGGCGAAGGGTAGAGTAGCGTGGAGAATTATCCTGATAATATGCGGGATCATGGGCTTCATCGATAACGATAAGTCCAAGATTTTGAAGTGGAGAAAAAAGGGCGGAGCGAGGGCCAATGATAATGAGCGGTTTTGTACTCTTGATGACTTCCTGCCAGACTTGATGACGAGTGGCCTCAGTTTGTTTGGAATGGATAGTGATAACGGAGTTTGGAAAGTAAAATTGAAATTGTTGTACTAACTGTGAGGTTAAAGAGATTTCAGGAACAAGAATAATGCTGGAGAGCTGCTTTTGAAATTGTTCCATAGCGAGAGTGAGATAAAGATTGGTTTTACCGGAACCGGTTACTCCATGAAGTAGTTTGGTTTTAGATGTAATTTGTTGAAGAGATTTAAGCGCGGCTTTTTGAAAAGAGTTTAGAGGAATAGTTTTTTGATGATTAATTAATGAGGTGGAGGGATTTAATTCTTCTTTTTTTCGACGCTTTTTAGCAATTCCTTTAGGAAGAAGGAGATTGGCTATAGCTGGGAGAGGAGTTAGATAATAATCGCTGAGCCAAAAAGCGGCTTTAAGTAAAAAAGAAGGTAGTGGGGGGAGAGGTAGAACTGAGTGAATAGATTTGATTTTGAAGGAAGAATTTTGAGGGGGAGTAATTGAATGATGGATAATGCCAGGGATGATGGACTTGCCGAGAGGGACTAAGACGATTTGTCCGGGATCGAGTTTTTCGGTAGAAGAATAGGTTAGTAAGCTTTCGAGCGAGCTAGCGTCTTGACGAAAAATTTTGGTTGGGATGACCTGATAATACATTGAAGTAATTTTATCATAATGAGGTATGAGAAATGTTGAGGGGGATATGATTAGATATCTTTAATGAATCGGATAGAGTTATTGTTGTGAGAAATACTGATTTTTGGTATACTAAATGGAAGAAGCGAAAAGTGAGGTAAAACATGTTGGATATATTCATTACATCTCGGGTCCGACGAAAGATATTGGTGGTTTTTGCGAAATATCCAGATTTTAAGACACATGTACGAGCATTGTCGAAATTAATTCATGAAGATCCGGGAAATATTCAGAGAGAGTTAAAGAGGCTTGAAAAAGGTAATTTTTTGATTGTAACTAAAAAAGGCAATACGACAATTTATCAAACAAATAAACAGTTTCCGATTTTGAAAGAATTACAGGGAATTGTAATAAAAAGCAAACAGATGGCGCCAAGTTCAAAACAGAGTAAGACGATGATCCAATAATCGTAATGATTTGGATGCAGAATTGATAATTGAAGAAGAAAAGAAAAATAGAATATATCATGGATGATATTTTTGATCAGTTATTAAAAAAGAGAGGCATTACAGAAGATTTTTTGAGCCCCAAATATCGATTAGATTTGGCGGATAAGTTGCCAGATATTAGAAAAGCTAGTGAACGAATTATTCAGGCTGTGAATAAAAAAGAGACAGTATTGATTTATGGAGACTACGATGTAGACGGAGTGACGGCAAGTACGCTGATGTATGACTGTTTGAAAATGAGTGGAATTTTGAATATAGAGGTGATGCTTCCAGATCGTTTTATTGATGGCTATGGGATGGGCGGACGCGTAAAAGAACGAGCAAAGGAAGTTGGGGCTAATTTGATTATTACAGTTGATTGTGGCAGTAATAATGCAGAAGTGATTGATGAATTATCGAAACAGGGGGTGGATGTGATTGTGACAGATCACCATGAGATTATGAAAGATATACCGAAGTCGGCGGTGGCGGTAGTAAATCCAAAACGAGACAAAAAATCGGAATTAAGAGAGCTGTGTGGATGTGGAGTAGCTTTTTTGATGATGCAAAAAATGGTGTCGCTTGGATATATTGAATCTGGTCGAGAGAAATGGTTTTTGGATTTAGTATTAGTAGGGACATTATGCGATTCGATGGTGCTAGATTCTGTGAATAGAATGTTAAGTTATTATGGGATGAAAGTATTAAAGAAGACAAAAAGATCAGGGTTTATAGAACTTTTAAAAGTAGCAAGAACAGAAAAAATAAATTCGGAAACGATTGGTTTCCAGATTGGGCCGAGGTTAAACGCTGGGGGGAGAATGAAGTCGGCTGAAATTTCACTCAAGCTTTTGATGTCGAAGAATCATCGTGAAGCAGGTGAACTTGCAATGAAGCTGAATCAGTTAAACCAGGATAGGCGAAACAGTCAAAAACAGGCTATGTCAGAAATTACAGAAGTGAATAATGCAGTAATGGTGGTGACCGGTAAATGGCATGAGGGGGTGTTGGGAATTATTGCGGGGAGATTAGTGGAAAAATATCACAAACCAGCTTTTGTGTTGACGGAGACAGAGGAAGGGATTTTTAAAGGTTCTGGTCGATCATTCGGTGATTTTAACTTGGCGGATGCACTAAAAAAGTGTGAGAAAGAAATTATCGGTGGTGGCGGACATGCGGCGGCTTGTGGTCTAAAGGTATTGAAAGAGAAGCTACCAAAGTTTATCTCTGCGGTAAATAATTATTATGAAAGTTTAGGGCTAGAGGATCAGGAAAAATATTTGGAAGCAAAAGCAGATTTAGAAATTAAATCTTTGGGGCTTTTGACTTTAGATTTGATGGAAAAAATTAGAAACTTAGAACCATTTGGGATGGGAAATCCAGAGCCAGTTTTTCTATTAAAGAATATGGAAATAAGAAAAATCAATAAGATGGGGACTGAGGAGCAGCATATGCGGATGATCTTAAGAGACGACAGGGGATGTGAATTTAAAATAATTGCCTTTAATGCGTCAGAGGAGTGGCTAAGACTTGAAGAAGGGATGAGGCGAGATATTTGGGTGAATTTAGTAGAAAACGAATGGCAGAACTATAAAAGTGTGGAGGGGAGAATTTTGCAGATTAAGTAAAGCTCTGTTGAAAAAATGTAGCGTATCTGATATAATGCCGGTATATGTCAATCAAAGTAACTAGAAAAGACCAGGGAGAGGCAAACGAAAACATTATTCGTCGCTTTAATCGTAAGGTGTTACAGAGTGGGATTATGCCACTTGCGAAATCACAGCTTCGTTTTTCAAAGCCAATTTCTAAACGTGAACGTCGTCGTAAGGCAATTTTGCGCGAAATTCGCAAGGCTGAAAAAACAGAACGAATTAAACTTGGTTTAAAGTAATGAGAAGACCCCTTTAATGGGGTCTTTTTTGTGTTATACTATTTTTGTATGAAACTATTATTTTTAGGGGGTCCAGGGACTGGTAAGAGTACAGTTGGGAATAGATTAGCAAAAGATTTAAATTGGCCATGGATTTCTTCCGGAGCAATTCTTCGAGAAAGTAAAGAACAATGGGTGATTGATCGATTAAAAACAGCACAATTATTTGATGACGAAATGGTATCAGAATTAGTTTTTTCAAGGCTTGAAGAAGTGGAAAATGCAATTATTGATGGTTATCCAAGGACTTTACGTCAGGCCGAGATTATCGTTGAACGGGGAATGGCGATTGACTATATTGTGGAGCTAATTGTACCTTTTGATGAGGTAATGCGTAGATTGTCAATGCGAGGTCGTAGTCAAGATGTACCAGAGATCATTGAAGAAAGACAGGCTGACTATGAACGTAGTAGAAATGAGATTGTGGCCTTTCTGATGGGGAATGGGGTAAAATTGTTGACGGTAGACGGACTGGGAGAGGTCGATGAAGTTTATAAAAGAACTGTAACTTTGATACGTAATGAGATTAGCGATTTAAATAAGAAAAACGCCTAAGGGGGCGTTTTTTAGAAAGGAGAAAAATGATATTAATTTACGGACCAGCTGGATCAGGAAAATCAACGCAGGGGAAAATATTGGCAGAAAAAATGGGGCGTACTTGGCTTTCTGCGGGGCAATTAATTCGTGACTCGCATAGATTTGATGAATTTACTAGCAAGGGGGCAATGATACCTGAGAATATTTTAGTTGATCTTCTGTGGGAAAATATGAATGCAGTATTTAAAAAAGGTGGCGAGGTGATTTTTGATGGGCAACCAGGCACGGTGGAGCAAGTGGGTATGTTAGAAAAAGTAGGTGTTCTTTCACATACTGAGTTTGTGGTGTTGCTTTCTGTGCCAGAAAAAGAGTTGCTAAAACGTTTGGCAGGACGGGGGCGAGAAGATGATAATATTGAAGTATGGAAACAAAAGATATCATACTTTGAACAAAAAAGTTGTTCATTTTTAACAGAGATGAAAAAGCGTGGAATCAAGATTTGTGAGGTTGATGGTGTAGGCTCAGTTGAAGAGGTTAATGAGCGAATTATGAAATTGGTTCAGAAAAATTAAATTAATTATTAAAGATCGGAAGCTTTCAGCTTCCGATCTTTTTATTTAAATTTTAATGGTAAAATATTTTATTCTTTGGGGCAATTTGGTAGAGTAAGCACTTCATAGCTGGTCTCTGTGACGAGAATAGTATGCTCACAGTGACAGCCAATGGAGCCATCTGAAAGTATAACATCCCAACCGTTTTCGGGGCTAACATGATTGTAGGGCTTGCCGAGCGATGACATTGGTTCAATACAGAGGGTGTCGCCTGGTTGCAAGATGTAGCCACGACCACGCTTTCCATAATTAGGGACTTCTGGTTCCATGTGCATGGATTTACCAATGAAATGTCCAACATAATTCTCAATAACACCAAGATGACCACGACGTAAAACAGTCTCAACGGCATAACCAATATCACCGAGATGGGTACCTGGAGCAATAGTAGCGATGCCGGCCCAGAGGCTTTTTTCGGTGGTTTTAATCATTTGTTTAACAGCTGGGCTGGCTTTGCCAACGGTGGTAGTGAAGGCGGCGTCGGTGTGGTATCCTTTATATCCAATGACAAGATCGAAAGAGACCTTGTCGCCGTCTTGGAGCGCATAGTCATTATTGGGTGCGCCATGAACTAATTCATCGTTGACTGAAATGCAGATCGCGCCAGGAAATTTTTCTGGTAGTTGATCATAGGAAACTAGCGCGCCGGCGTCAGTAATTTTTTTACGAACCCAAGCATCAAGATGGCGTTTTGTCATACCAACATCAACATAGCTTCGAAGTTCGGCGAGAATTGTGCCTAAAATTTTGCCACCCTCGCGCATAGCAGTAATTTTCTGAATATCCATGTAAGAATTATAACACCGGATATATTTTTTAAAATGTTTATGTTATAATATGGGGGATATGAATGATCAGCTACCTCGTTTTATGTTAGGAATTGATGTCGGAACGCAGTACATTCGTGCGGTGGCACTTTCTGAATATCAGGGGGAGATTTCGGTGATTGCAAATTCTGAAGTAAAGAATAACGGGGGGATGAGTAAAGGGGTAATTACGAATTTGACTGGTCCGGTTGAATCGTTAAACCGAGCGATTGTAGCGATTGATCAAACTAGTGGAAAATCTTTAAAAACAGCTTATACTTCGATTAATGGTTCACAGGTTGGGGCGGTAAAAACGCAGGGAATGATTTCAATTATGGGTGGTGAAGCGATCTCGCCGAATGATTTGAAGCGTATCCAGGAGATGTCTTTGGCTGGAGTGATCCCAAATAATCGTGAAGTTTTAAAAATAATTCCAACAAATTATATTGTGGATGGACAAACGGGTATTCGGGATCCATTGGGGATGAATGCGATGAAGCTGGAGATGCAGGCAAGTGTAATTTCTGCTTTAGCGCCATCATGTATTAATTTAAGGAAATTAACTGAAAATGTGTCAGTGGATTCTCTAGAATTGGTGCCGACGGCGATAGCTTCAGCTAGATTGGTCTTGACAGAGCAACAGAAAGATAATGGGGTGGCAGTGGTTGATCTCGGTGCATCAACAACGAGCGTTGCAGTTTTTATGGACGGTTTTTTACAGCATTATGCAGTACTCAATGCAGGAGCTAATAATATTACAAATGATCTTGCAATTGGACTTGCAATTAATCCTAGTGTGGCTGAAGAAATTAAGTTGCGCTATGTATCGGCGGATTTTCCAGAGAGTGATAAGGCAATTGTGGCTAGGATTGGGGATGAAACTGTAAGCTTTACGAAGGATGAAGTGAACCAAATCGTAAGAGAACGATTGATTGATATTTTTGAGCATGTTGAAAAAATCTTGAAGCAGGCAGGATATGCACAGAAGTTACCGGAGGGTTTGGTAATTGTTGGTGGCGGTGCAATGATGAGGGATCTAGATAAATTTGTAAAAGATTTGCTTGGAATGGCAGTGAGAATCGGTAAGTCAACGGAAAAACTTGGCGGAGTGTTTGACCTTGTAGATAATCCAAAATATACAACAGCCCTAGGATTGGCTCTTATGATGTACGATGACGATTTAATGTCTGGCGAAGCTGACACAGAAGAGCGGAGTGGTGGATTTTTCTCATTTTTCAATATTTTCAGGAAAAAATAAGATTAAGAAAATTACTACTTAACTAGAGACAAAAATGTGTTAAACTAGAAGTAGTTATTTGTTAGATAGTGAGGAAAAAAGATGCCTGAAATTAAACCAACAGAGGTGGAAACAAAAGCAAGCATTAAAGTTGTGGGGGTTGGTGGTGCCGGTGGTTCTGCAGTTAATCGTATGAAAGAGGTTGGTCTTTCTGGTGTGGAATTTATTGCAATTAATACTGATGCTCAGGCATTGCATCACTCAAATGCAGATACCAAAGTTCATATTGGAAAAGGTTTAGGTGCTGGTGGTGATCCTGAAAAAGGACAGACTGCTGCTGAAGAAAGTCGCGAAAATATCAAAGAATCACTTAAGGGTGCCGATATGGTATTTATTACTCTTGGAGCTGGTGGTGGTACGGGTTCTGGTGCTGGACCGATTGTGGCAAAGGAAGCAAAAGATCAGGGAATTTTAACAGTTGGTGTAGTAACTCGTCCATTCACTTTTGAGGGAGCTCAGAGAAAGCGCAATGCGGATAAGGCAATTGATGAAATGACTGACGCAGTTGATGCTTTGATTACTATTCCAAATGATCGTTTATTGCAAACTATCGACCCAAGAACTCCACTTCTTGAGACTTTTAAGATTGCTGATGATGTGCTTCGTCAGGGTGTACAGGGTATCTCTGAACTAATTACTGAACATGCTTTAATCAATCTAGACTTTGCCGATGTAAAGGCAATTATGAAAGATGCTGGCTCTGCACTGATGGGGATCGGTCGTGCTTCCGGCGAAAATCGTGCGAAATTGGCTGCACAACAAGCTATCGAATCGCCTTTAATTGAGGTCAAGATTGACGGTGCTCGTGGTGTATTATTCTCAGTGGCTGGTGGTTATGACATGTCAATGTCGGAAATCCAAGAAGCGGCAGAGGAAATTACTGGAGCGGTTTCACCAGATGCGAATATTATCTTTGGAGCCTCAATTCGTCCTGAACTGCAAGATGAAATTGTGATTACTGTCGTAGCAACTGGATTTGATTCTGATGTATATCGTAGAAAACGTGCAGAAGAAGAAGAGAAGAAGCGTACTGATGAAGCCTTAACTCGTGTGGAAACTTTAAGAAATCAACAACAGATCGCAGAGCCAACTCCTACTTTTACTCCTGAGATTAATGAACAAGCTAGTGCTGAAGAATTTACAGCAACCCCTAAGGAAAATATTTGGGATAGAATTGGTCGACAGGATGATGAAGAGGATCTGGAAGTTCCGCCTTCTTTAAGAGCTAAATTGCGTGGCAAGAAATAGATGTATATGGTCGGAGAAATCTGACCATATATAATCTTGAGATATTGAAATGTCTCAAACGATAATTGATAAAAAATTATCAAGAGTAAAAGGTGGAGGTAGTGATAAATGATAGGTGTAAAAATTGGAGACAGTAAGGTACTGGAAAGCCGTGAAACTCCTGACGGTCTGATGATTCGTCGTCGTCGTGTGACAGCAGATGGTCACCGATTCACTACCTATGAACGCATCGAAATGCCACCACTTTCAGTAATGAAACGAAGCGGGAATCGTGAATCTTTCGACCGAGATAAACTCCATACGGCGGTAAATCGAAGTGTGGGAAAATTTTTCAATTCAGAACTAGAAATAGAGGATGTAGTTAATAAAGTGGTGGAACGAGTCTATTCTTTGGGGCGTGATGTGGTCTATTCAAAGGAAATTGGACAGGCAATTCTGGATGTACTCGCGAAAGTGAATGAGGTGGCGTATGTGCGATTTGCTAGTGTATTTTTACAGTTTAAATCGTTAGATGAATTCGAGAGAATTATCAGAGAACAAAGAGAAAAAAAGGAGGATTAGCGGTGCGTGTTGCAATTGTGGTGAAGATTCATTCGGAATATTTTAGAGAGGCAGACGAGTGGAGAACGGAATTTTCTCGAGAGACTGGACAAGAAGTGGAATTAATCGATCCGGAAACAATTGAAGGTGAGGTTTTTGCGTCAACTAGAGATATTGTACAATATCCAAGTCTTGTGGTTCTTGGAGGTAGTGGAGAAATTGTCAAAAAATGGAGTGGCTCACCTTTACCACAATTTGATCAGGTTTCGTATATGCTACGCAGTGTATAAAAAATAATGTATAATAAGGGGGATGAATAGGACGAGGGAGAATGCCTTAAAGATTTTTTTGCAAGCAAAAGAAATGCCGGGCTATTCTTCATCGTGGGAAAAACATTCTTTTAATACAGCTTTTGTAGCAGAACGAATTACAAAGGCTATCATAAAAAATGGCGGAGAGCTTGAGTTTGGAGAGTCGGTTTTTTGTGATTTGGATAATGAAAAGGTTGATTTGGCATATGCGGCTGGATTACTACATGATATCGGGAGATGTGTGGGGATAAAAGTTGGATTGAGGCACCCGATCTTAGGTTATGAGCTTTTAAGAAAAGAAAAGATGGAGAAATTGGCTCAAATTTCAATGACTCATACATATTATGGATATAAAGAGATTAATCGTATGGAATTTTGGGAAGAACTTAGCGAGGGAGATATGAGGTTCACACGAGATTATATGGAGAGAGTCTGTATTTCGGATCTAGACTTATTAATACAGCTAGCTGATCATATGGGACACTCAATGGGTATTATGACGGTATCAGACAGATTTTCAGATATCTTAGTAAGACATGGAATTCGCTCCGCAGGGGATCATTTAAGAGAACTTTTTAGAATAAAGCAATATTTCGATAAAAAAGCGGGGATAAATATATATGAGCTGTTTAGAGACGAAATAATTAGAACAACAATGATGGAACCGAATGGGGTAATTGGAACGAAACAAAACGTAACAGAAGAAACGGAGGATAATCTATGAAATATCAGGCAAATACAAGAAGAAGAGCGACCGAATACGAAAAAGTAATTGTAGAATTTTGGAAAAAGAATCATATTTTTGAGAAATCTATTGAACAGAGAGACATAAACAATGGCTATGTATTTTATGATGGGCCTCCATTTATTACAGGTTTGCCTCATCATGGAACATTACTTTCTTCGATCGTAAAAGATGTGGTGCCACGTTTTTGGACGATGCGTGGAAAGAGGATTGAGCGTCGTTGGGGTTGGGACTGTCATGGTTTACCAGCGGAAAATTTTGTTGAAAAACAGCTGGGTATTACTGATCGTCGTGAAATCGGTACGAAATGGCCATTGGCGACGTATATTACCAAAGCGAGAGAATCGATGGTCTCGAATTCAGAGGCTTGGGAGGGGGTGATTGAGCGTGTTGGTCGCTGGGTAGATTTTCGTGGAGCCTATCGTACGATGGATAAAAATTTTATGGAATCAGTTTGGTGGGCATTTAAGACTTTGTATGAACAGGGGAAGATTTATGAGGGCCGTAAGGTTTTGATGTATGATACAAAGTTTTCAACGCCAGTTTCGAAAACGGAAGTAACGATGGATAATGATGCCTATCAGAACGTAACGGATCCTTCGGTGTATGTAAAATTTAAGATTGTAAATGAGGGTGAACTTAAGGGTGTGAAATTGTTGGCTTGGACTACAACTCCCTGGACTTTACCAGCAAATTTAACGCTTGCAATCAATAAAAATCTTGAGTACAAAATTTACTCAGTTGGCGATGAAAGATTTATTGTAGCAAGTGAACTGGCTGAAAAAGTATTAGGCGAGGCTAGCGCAATAAAAACACTAAAAGGTGAAGAGCTTGTTGGACTAGAATATGAGCCGCTAATGCGTAATATTGCAAAAGAAGATTGCAAGAAAAATACCTATAAAGTGGTGGCGGCAGATTTTGTCTCAAGTTCTGACGGTACTGGTATCGTGCATATTGCACCGGCCTATGGTGAGATAGATTATGAGATTGGTGCGAAACAAGATGTCGATTTTGTAGATGTTTTGGATGAGAACGGTTATTATTTGCCAGAGGTAAAAAAATGGTTGAACGAAATGGGGGTGCGTGATACGGATGAAAATGGCATTGAGCTTTGGGCGGCAAATAAATTTATTGCAAAAGTGCTAGAAGAAAAAGGTATTGTTTATAAGATTGAATATATTCAGCATGAATATCCGTTTAATCCGCGCTCGAAGCAACGTATTATCTACCGTGCTTTTCCAAGTTGGTTCTTTGCGGTGAACGGAATGAAAGACAAGCTGATTGAAGAAAATGAGGAAATTAATTGGTTTCCGGGCTACTTAAAACATGGTCGTTTTGAGAAAAATATTGAAGCGGCACCAGATTGGAATTTGTCGCGTGATCGTTTTTGGGCAACAGCGATGCCTGTCTGGAAAGGCGATAAAGGTTCGGTTAAAGTGGTGGGGTCTTATGATGAATTATACGAGCTTTCAGGGGTGCGTCTAGAAGATTATCACCGACCTTGGGTGGATGAGATTGAATTCGATATCGATGGTGAGCATTTTAAACGAATTGAAAAGGTCCTTGATTGTTGGTTTGAATCTGGCTCTATGCCGTTTGCACAGCTACACTATCCGTTTGAAAATAAAGAGAAGTTTGAGAAAAATTATCCTGCGGATTTTATTGTAGAGTATGTAGGGCAAGTACGGGCTTGGTTTTATTATGTACATGTATTAAATACTGCATTATTTTCAAATAAAGCATTTAAAAATGTAATTACAACGGGTACGGTGGCGGGGAATGATGGTCGCAAGATGTCTAAATCGTTAGGAAACTATACAGATCCAACTGAATTGATGGATAAATATTCAGCAGACGCATTGCGTTTCTTGATGCTTTCTTCGCCGGTGTTGGCTGGAGAAGACTTTGCATTGATTGATAAAGATGTGTCTGATGTGGCAAGGAAATTATCGATGATTTGGAACGTCTATGATTTCTTCACAATGTATGCCTCAGTGGATGGTTTTGATTCAAAGCAAGCAATTCCAGTTTCGAAACTAGAAAATCCATTAGATATTTGGTTGGTATCAAGAGTATATGAGTTACGTAATGAAATCACTAAAGGAATGGAAGCTTATAATATTCCAAGTGCACTAGCAAACGTACTTTTATTTATCGATGATTTATCAAACTGGTTTGTAAGAAGATCAAGAAGGCGTTTTTGGAAATCAGAAGATGACATGGACAAAAATGCAGCGTATTCAGTACTATATTTTGTATTGGTGTATCTTGCGAAGATCTTGGCGCCGTTCACGCCATTTCTGGCGGAAGAATTATATCAGAAGATGACTGGATCAGAATTTGATTCATCGGTGACCGAGTCGGTACACTTACTTGATTGGCCAGAGGCGGGGGAGATTAATCAAGAAGTACTTGATAAAATGGCGAGAACTCGAGAGATTATTACCGAAGGTCTGGCTTTGAGGATGAATAAGAGTGAGACGGAAGAGCAAATTAAGGTAAGACAGCCACTTGCTGAATATGTGTATAGCGGTGAATCTCTGGACGAATATTATGAACAGATTATTGCGGATGAAGTGAATGTGAAAAATGTTAAGGTAGGCCACGAGTTTAGACTCGACAAACACTTAACGACAGAACTTCTTGAAGAAGGATTTATTCGAGAACTAATTCGTTTTGTACAGGCAGCCAGAAAGAAAGCGGATCTTGAAGTAGATGATCGGATCAAATTGTCGATTGATACCGAAATTGATGATAAATGGCAAGAGATTTTAAAGACAGAAGTGCTCGCAACTACTCTTAGTTTTAATGATAACTATGAATATGATGAGGTAATAAAAATTAATGGGAAGAATATTACGATTTCATTAGAAAAAATGTAGTTATTTGTAGTGATAAATAAATATAAAAACACGCGTCTTGGCGTGTTTTTATAGGGGTAGATTTGAAAAATGTAAAAAGATGTAATAATACTATTGACAAAAAAGCATAAACATGATATCATTAGGGTAAGTTAGATAATAAATAAAAACAAAAAGCAAATATAAATAGATCTAACAAGAAAGGAGCGGTGGGGAAGCTAGGCAAAGCAAATATAAGAAATAAGTGAGGTAGTATACCAATGTAAGGGTAAATAATAATGTATAGATAAAATGTAAATAATAAATAATAGACTGAAGGAAGATAAGAAAAATGGATAGAAGCTGATCTTGAGAGCCATTAAGAACAAGCTTAAGATCAGCAAGTATTATAAAAAAGGCTACATATAAATATGTAGCCTTAATATAAAAAATAATTTATTTATTCAGTTGCATTTTTGAAAAATATGCTAGAATAGAATAAATAAGTAATAAATAAAAACAAAAAAGAAGGGGAAAACATGACGTTTGAATATTTCAACGACGAATCGGGATATATTTTGAAGAAAACGGTGAGTCCGGAAGCTCAAGCTAAAATTTTGGCTAGACTAGGACGAGCTGGATTGAAAATTGCTTAAATAATAATTTGATTTTAGTCTTTACAGCCGAAACCGATCTAGGTGACGGCTGGGGTTTTGGATAAAATAGCACTTCGCGGTGCTATTTTTTGTATAAATAAATTATACAGTACTAGGAATGAGTCTCTTTAGTTTTCTGTCTATCAATAAAAACAGTATTCAATCTTGATAAATAAGGTATTCAGTAGATTAAATGACCGAAGTTTAAAAAGTGTATAAAAAAATAAATAAAGATGTTGACTATTTTTAACACTAGCGATATGATTGGGGCATAAAAGTCATATTTTTAACATAAAAAACTAACAGAAAGGTCTTTATCGCTATGGTAGAAGATGGAACGAAAGTGGTTGGTACTAATAATGTATCTTCTATGTCGTCTGGGGAACCTGATCTTACAGGTTTGACGCAGGATCAACTAATGGATTTATTTGTCGATGATTTAGTCAAAGAGAAAGGGCAAAATATTTCAGAGGCAGAGAAACAGAAAATTGCTGATGATTTAAAGGATGCTGTAATGACAGAGATCTTGATGAGTCTGCCAGATTATTTGGTGAACAAAATTAATGATAGCTTTGAAAACGATACTGCTTCAGAGGAAATGATCGAATCGGTGGTTGAAGAGTCTGGAATTGATGCAAGTAAGATCGCTGAAAAAGTAATGATTAAATTTAGGGATGATTATCTAAATAAGGAGGAGCAATAAGATGGTAGACAATCCAAACAAAGGCGGCAACAGTGCTGGCGAAGGAGCCCCAAAAAGTGAATGGGATGATATTAGTGATTTAATTAATTTTGGTCCAAGTAATAAAACTACTCAACCAAATAAGGCGACTGTTACTCCTTCTAGTAATGAGAACACAGGAGATTTGGACGGTGGTTCTGGAAAAACTAATCCAAATCATGATACTCCTGATTCTAAGGTTGGAAGTGTTGATAATCAACCAGTTATTCACTTTGATCCAAATGAAATTATTCCTAACCCAAAAAAGAATGACTCCAAGTATGTTGTTAGCGGGAATATATTAAATCAAGTGAGTGATGTATTAACCCCTTATAGTACTACAGAAGAGGAAGAACCAAAATGGGCTGTTAATATAAATACAGATAGTAGTAATATTGATAATCTGAATAGTTTTGATGAGGGGGATAAGAATGCTTTTGATGGTATACCGGTGAAAAAGCAATCTGAAAAAAATGGAGCTAATCAAGATAGTTCTGAAAAAGATAAAATTGATGATGCGGAACGGATTGATACAATTGGTGGTAAAGTCCATAATATTATAAACCACATCAAGAAGAGCGGTATCGGTAAGAAATTTGCATTGGGTTGTGCTATTTTAGCATTAGTTGGTACTGTTGGTTCTACCGTTAACCGTTCTGGGCTAATGAATAATAAAACTGTAAATACTGCTGGACAACCGAAGATAGAAGGTACTTCTGAGGCAGGGGTAGGTCAAACTGGATCAGAGGCAGCAACAAATGACCTAGACGCTAAGTTTAGTGCTGAGAAGTTTGATACTAAAGTTGATATTAGCTATGTCGATGGCGAGGTGATGAAAGGGGTAGATTGCGAATTCGGTGGTGACAATACGGGTGCTGATCTATTGGATGATGTAAACGTTGAACCTGGACATTATGGTCCGTTAACTCACAAATTAGCAAATTGGGTTCATAATGAGGGGAACAGATATCGTGAAGGACAGACTAGTCCGGAGGCTTTGACGGCTCTTAGAGCAGAAGTAGACCAAAGTATTACTGGTCGTCTCGGAAATATTGCACCACTAGTGCAAGAAGGTTATGTGTTTGGTTACTTTGGCGAGGGTGATAATATAAATGTCAAAAATATGACACAGACTGGTTACGAGTTTTCTACTAATTCAGAAGAATATCAGGGTAAAAAAGAGAGTCTCCAGAGGGATTATGCTGAACGTGAGAAAGAGATGTCTCACGATATTATCTTACTAAATAAAGGTGATACTTACGCCTCTATTGGTGCATGGGATATTAAGAATGCGGACGGAACCGCAAGACCAGATTTCTTCACGGATAATCACGTCACGACTGTCGAGGCTGGGTTGATGGTTCGAACTGACATCGATAAAGCAACTGGCTTAAATTACTACGATGCACATCCTGAAATTAAGGAGCGTGTGCTTAGGGTTATGGGATTAATTGAGGTTGGTGCATCCGAAAAAGAAGTCCAAGATGCAATGGCCGAATGGACTGTGGGAGGGCGTTTAGTAGGCTGTATGCAATTTGCTTGTTTTAAGAAAACTCCAGAAAAGAAAATTATTCCACCAGTAGAGAAAAAAATCCCACCAGAGAAAATTATTCCACCAGTAGAGAAAAAAATCCCACCAGTGGAAATTATCCCACCAGTGGAAATTATCCCACCAGCGGAGATTATCCCACCAGCGGAGATTATTCCACCAACGCCAACTCCAGAGCCGACTCCTGAACCAACGCCAACACCAACACCTACACCTGAAAATAAAGAGATTATTCCACCAACGCCAACTCCAGAGCCGACTCCTGAACCAACGCCAACACCTACACCTGAAAATAAAGAGATTATTCCACCAACACCAACTCCAGAGCCAACTCCTGAACCAACACCAACACCTACTCCAACACCAACACCAAAGCCAGAAGATAAACCTAAAGAGAATGAAAAGATTCTGGAACCAAAGACTGATCATGTGGCTGGTGCTAATGAATTTGATACTCAAAAAGGGGCGACTGTAACTGACCAATCGGTTGAAGCAACTCTTGGAACAGAGACTGACAATGCGAGAGTTGAAGCACCAGGTAGTGAAATTGAAAATAAAACCATTGAACAAAAAGAAGTTGTGGAAGAATATACTCCTAAGGATGAAAGTGGTGCTGAAAATACAGGTAAAAGTATTGATACTGTCGAGAATAATAGTAACTTAAATACGGGGGCTTCCGAAAAACAATCTGATGCTGAAGCGAAAGAAGTAGTAGAAGAAGTGAAAGAGAGTACAGAGAAAGCTCCTGATACATCGTATGATTTAGATCGCGCGTCTGCTGAATGGGATTTTAATGATATTCATTAGTTAATTACTTTAAGAGCTCTAAAAAATAAAGGAGAGGGATGAGAACAAACACAAACACAAAAACATGGGATGTGCTGCGCCATACGGCGCATCGCATCTTGCCAGTGGTAGGATTATTATCACTGGGTGCGGCAGCAATACTGCCGGTAGGGGAAACTCACGCTTTTGAAACGTGGGGACCAGAACGACCAACTTATACATGGCAGAAACCAACTGACCATGCAACGATCAACTCCATTACAGATAATCCTGTAATGGGTGATGAGCGAAACTTCGTAAGAATTCGCAAAGCTGGTTCAAATGACAAATTTGATGATAATGTTGTGGCAGAGCCAGGAGCTGAATATGAGGTTCAGGTATTTTTCCATAACAATGCAGCGGCAAATTTGAACGATGCTTCTGGACGTACTTTTGCGAAGCCAATTCGTGTGAGAATAAATGAAATCTCTTCAAGTATCACTAAAGGTCAGTCTGCAATGATTAAAGGCATTATCTCAGCAGAAAATACTGATCCAAAAGAAGTTTGGGATACAGCATATATCCAAACAAAACAAACGGTATCGTTACGTTATGTTCGTGGATCTGCCAGAATCCATAATGGTGGTAGATTGAATGGTAGTTTAATTGATGACGATGCGCTATTTGGAAAATATGGCGGTACATTTGTAGGATATAACCAATGGGGGTATCTTCCTGGTTGTAATGAGTACTCCGGTAATATTACATTTAGAATTAAAGTAGATAAAGCTGGTTTTGATATGAACAAGAGCGTATCAAAAGATTTAGCTAATAATTACCAAAATTCAATCGATGCAGAGCCAGGTGAGACTTTAGATTTTAAGATTCACTTTAGAAATACTGGCACTACGGTATTAAAAAATGTTGCAGTGTATGACCTTTTGGGTAAAGGTATGACCTTTGTTCCAGGTACAACCCGAATCTTTAATGCTGGTCATCCAAATGGAACCTTTGAAAAAGATAACCTATTTACAAATGGGTTTAATATCGGTGATTATAAAGGTGGTACCGATGCAACGATTACCTATAAGGTAAAAATTGATGATGACGAAAAAATATACCCGTGTGGAAAAACTGTAACTGTTGAGAATAATTCTGCGGCAGCAATTGATGTTGCAACCATCCATGATAAGGTTCAGGTGCGCGTAACTAGGAAGTGTGGTGAAACACCAAAAACTCCTGAAACGCCAAAGGAATTGCCGCATACTGGTGCATCTGAGGTGGTACTTGGGGTGGTGATCGCTGCGGTACTTGGTATTGGTATTGCTTACTACATTGCTTCAATGAAACAACTAAATAAGCTTGAATCAGTTGCTAAAGGCAAAAAAGATTTATAAAAAACTAACTTTTGATTAGTTGAATAAAAACTTTAAGTAGTTTGAGTATATAAAGATAGAAAGACTTTATTGTACCTTAAAATTATTGAATAAAAATAGTATGAAAGAAGACTATCGCACTTTATAGAACCTTGAAAATATGACAAAAATCTTTTAAAAAGAGTAAGAGTACATAGGAAATATCTATTTGCAAAGAAATATTTCTAGGCCAATATTTGACTTACTTGATCAAATATGATAAAATCGTTCCTAGTTATTAGTAAATAAGGAATATTATGAAAAAGGCAGTTGTACTCATCGGCGGCAAGCAATATGTCGTAGCTGAGAAAGAGACCCTACGGGTGGACCTCCTCCCGGAAGGCACAAAAGAGCTCAAAACTGGTGCTTTACTTGTAATTGATGGAGATAAGACCCTAGTTGGTACTCCAGAAGTTGAAGGTGTAAAAGTTTCAGCTAAGGTAGTGGAAGAAAAGGTTGCAGGCGATAAAATTCGCGTGATCCGCTATCATTCTAAAAAGCGTGTACATAAAGAAACTGGACACCGCCAAAAATACAGTTTAATTGAAATTACTTCAATTAAATAATAGAAAAAAGACTCCAAGACGGAGTCTTTTTTTAGTGTTTATGGTAATATAGAGTTATATGGCGACGGTGATTTGTATAACAAACCAAAAAGGAGGTGTCGGGAAGACTACGACGGCAGTTAATCTTGCTTTCTTTTTGGCTAAGAGTAAGAAAAAGACACTTTTGATTGATTTTGATCCCCAGGGCAATGCAACGTCGGGGCTGGGTATAGATAAGATGCTGTTTGAGGCGGATTACGAAAAAGAAGGAACTAGTTCTACAATGTCTGAAGTACTATTGGGGCAGAAGGAACTGGAAGAAATTATTTTGAATACTAAATTTAAGGATTTAGATCTTGCGCCTGTAACGCCGCAATTAGCAAATGCAGAAGTAAACTTAGCAAAGTTGGATAAAAAATTTGTTCAACTACGAGAGGCGATCAAGAGAATAAAAAAGTTATACGATTATATTATTATTGATTCACCACCAAGTTTGTCGCTTTTGACTGTGAATGGCATGATTGCGTCGGACTACTTGTTGTTGCCTGTACAGACGGAATTTTATGCTCTTGAGGGTGTGGCGCAGCTGCTTGATTCGGTGAAGTTAGTTCGTAAAGCAATGAACCCGGACTTAAAATTACTTGGGGTACTTGCAACAATGTACGATAAACGAACTTCACTTTCGGTGCAAGTATTAGAGGAGATCCGTAAATATTTTAAAGAAAAGGTTTTTAATGCGTTAATCCCAAGGAATGTAAGACTGGCGGAAGCACCAAGTCATGGTGTACCGGTCGGGGCATATGACCCATTTAGTAAGGGGTCAAGAGCGTATAAAGATTTAGCAAAAGAAGTAATTCGACGGGTAGAGAAAGGGGAAAAATAATGGCAGGAAGAGGACTTGGTAGAGGATTTGATAGTTTAATTCCAACAGATATTGTGGAGGATGACTTTGATATTACAGCTCGTGAAGACGCAAAGGAAAGCCAGTTAGTTGAACTAGATCTTGAAAGTATAATACCAGATAAAGAACAACCGCGTAGGGATTTTTCAGAGGAAGCCTTGAATGCACTAGCTAGTTCGATAAAAGAGCATGGTGTATTGCAACCAATCGTTGTGGTGCGTGAGGACGGAAAATATAAGATTGTTGCAGGTGAAAGGCGTTTTCGAGCCTCTAGAATTGCTGGTTTATCAAAAATACCAGCGATCATCCGCACAATTGATGCACAAAATCGTTTAGAACTTTCGATTATAGAGAATGCACAACGTGAAGACTTGAATGCCATCGAGATGGCTACGGCCTATGCTAAATTAAAGAACCAGTTTAACTTAACTCCGGCGGAGATTGCAACACGGGTGGGGAAAAGTGAATCGTCAGTGATTAATACAATGAGGTTATTGAATTTGCCAGATGACGTGAAGCGGGCGATGGTTGAGCATGGCTTAACTGAGGGAGTGATGAGGCCATTGATCTCAGCTGATCCGGAACTTGTGAGACGAATTTTGCCAATGATTATCGAAGAGGGCTGGACTGCGCGCCGAGTGGAACGTTATATAGCTGAAAATAGAAAACGTAGTTCTACAAAGATTGTGAAAGAGAATATTTTTTTGCGCCAAGAGGAAGATCTTAGTGCAAAATATGCTGTAAAGGCGAGAGTAAGAGGGAGGACACTAACTCTAACTTGTAAAAATGACGAGGAATTAAAAAAATTACTTAGTCGGTTATCTGAGTAAAAAACTTGTTCATAAGCAATTCTACAGGGAAGGACGATAAATGAGTAAAAAAAATATACAAAATGAGAGAATAAAAAAGGCTGTAGAGTTTGCAACGAAGGCTCATGAGGGGCAAAAGAGAAAATCTGGGGAACCTTATATTATTCATCCAAAATCGGTAATGGAAATATTGACTGAATGGGGAATGGATGAGGATACGGTGATTGCAGGTATTCTGCATGATACTGTGGAAGATACAGAAGTAACACTGGAAGAGATTAAGCAAGAATTTGGCGAATCCGTGGCGTTTTTAGTGGATGGGGTGACTAAAATTGGTAAGGCAAGACAAGGAATGAGGGATATTGATACCTATTTGCCGGTGACAAGAGATAATTTATTACGACTTTTGGTGGCGACAGGTTCTGATATTCGAGTATTAATCATTAAATTAGCAGATAGATTACATAATTTAAGAACATTATCAGCGCTTCCTCCGGAAAAACAGAAAAAAATAGCAAAAGAAACACTAGAGATCTTTGCTCCACTTGCGGATCGATTAAATATGGGGAAATTGAGGGTAGAGATGTCTGATATTGCATTCTCGTACGTTGATCCAAAAAGATATAAAGAATTACAAAAAATTATCGAAACACGCAATCAATCCGCTGAAAAGACCTTGAAAAGGATCAAAAATGAGGTTTCACAAGTACTAGCAAAAGAAAAAATCAATTTTGAGATTAATGGACGGGTAAAATCAGTTTATTCTTTACATAAAAAACTTGCTAAATACAACCAGAATATAGACGAGGTTTATGATTTGACGGCGCTGAGAGTGATAGTTGATGATATAACTAGTTGTTACCTAGTTTTAGGGTTAATTCATGGGCTTTATACTCCAATGACAGGGAGAATTAAAGATTATGTGGCTGTACCGAAACAGAATGGCTATCAATCATTACATACAACAGTAATTACCCCTGAAAAGAGGATTGTGGAGTTTCAAATTCGGACAAAAGATATGCATGAGTATGCAGAACGGGGGTTGGCTGCAAGTTTTTACTATAATGAACAGAAAATAACTGAAAGTTACAAAACAGGGAAGATTCAGCATTTGCCGACTAATTTGCTGTGGATATCAGAGTTGCAGATGGCGGCAGCAAAACTACGTGATGGGCAACAAGTTGATCTGAAAAAATTAAAATTAAATCTGTTTGCGGATAAAATTTTTGTATACACCCCAAAAGGTGACATCATTGATTTGCCAATTGGAGCATTGCCACTTGATTTTGCTTATAGGCTACATTCTGAAGTGGGAGGACACGTGATTGGTGCAAAAATTAATGGAAAATTGTCTAATTTGAACACAAAATTAAAAAGTGGTGATGTGGTGGAGATTTTAACAAGCAAAAATCAGACAGTGAGGCCGAGTTGGTTGGATAAAATTATTACGCCTCATGCGAGAGCAAAAATTAAGCAACAGTTAAGTAGAACGATTGAATCGATAGTGGGTCCTGGTAAAAAGAAATAAATTTTTGGAATTCGAGAGAATCTAAAACGAGCATTATTTTTTTGTATATATTTATTATGTTTATGCTTTATTTTTAGAGGATTGACCTCTGTAAAATTATAGTAAAGAAAAGAAAGTGGTGGGTAAAAAGAGAGTTTTTCTGAAAAAGCAAAAGCAAAAAGATGTAAATAATGAGGATTTAGGATTTGATGGAATAAATAAGTGGCTTGTGTTTATTTTTTTATGGCTTTGTCTCTATAAAATAACTAAACGCAGAAGACGATTATGGTATAATTTAGGATAAATGAAAATTAAGCAAATACGGAAAAGGACAGACCTGATTAGGATAATGCTTGCGCTTTGCTTTTTGATAATTATTACAAGAATGTATTACCTACAAGTGATTTCACATCAAAAATACGTTGACCTAGCATTATCTCAGCAAACAATGCAAAACACAATTTTTGCGAAACGTGGCGAAATTTATATGATGGATGGTAGTAAAACTACACCGGTTGTGATGAATGAAAAAGTGTATACAATTTCAGTGGATCCGTTTTTGCTGAGAACTGAGCAGAAACAAGACAAGAAAGAGATTTTGGCGAAGATAGATAATTTAATTCAGGGGTTTGCCGTGAATACTTGGGAAAAAATATTTGAGAATGAAGCTTCGCGTTATGCGGTGATAGCGAGAAATGTGCCGTATGAAAAAGCAAAACAGATCAAAGAAGCAAAAATTACTGGAGTCTATGCGCAAGGAGCAACGAAAAGAGTCTATCCGGAAGGTGATTTAGCGGCACAGGTGCTCGGGTTTGTGAATGCGGAGGGAAAAGGCCAGTATGGAGTAGAAGGTGGGCTGGATAAAGAATTGACTGGAGTAAATGGTGTACTAAAAACGGTGAAAGATGTGAATAACATTCCGCTAACAATCGGAAAAAATAATGTGAGAGTTCCAGCAGAAGATGGTAAAAATATTGTATTGTCGATTGACCGTAATATTCAAAAAAAGGCAGAAGATGTAGTAAAAAGTGTGGCTGAGCGTTTTCATATTTCGCACGCTTCGGCTGTAGTGATGAATCCACGCAATGGTCAGATTTTGGCAATGGCAGGAACTCCGAATTATGATCCGGCAGAATATGCAAAAGTAGCAGATGCAAGAGTTTTTCAGACGGATGTAACAATGGATGCATTCAATCCGGCTTCGGTATGTAAGACATTTGCATTGGCGGCGGCGATAGATAGCAAAGTAATGACGCCAGAAACTACTTATAATAATACGGATTTGGTAACGATTGACGGCTGGCCGATTCAAAATGCAATTAGAGGCCACACCGGAGTGATTTCAATGCAAGAAGTGTTTACTTATTCGTTAAATACTGGATCAATTCAAGCGCTAAGGCTTTTAGGTGGATCGGAAACAGAAATTACCTATCAGGGAAAAGAAAGACTTTATGACTACTATCATAATCGATTTGGACTGGGTAAATATACTGGAATTGAATTAACCGAGGCAAGAGGAACGGTTGTGCCGCCAACCGATATCGATGCAACGAATGCGAGGTATGCCAACATGACGTTTGGCCAGAGTTTAGATTTGACCATGATTCAGGTGGTAACAGCATTTTCGTCAGTGGTGAATGGCGGTGATTATTATACGCCGACTTTAGTAGCAGGTGAGATGAAAAATGGTGAATTTGTAAGGAGTGAATTAAAATCGCGTGACCATCAAGCCTTAGAGTCGTCAACAAGTGAGACGATGCGTAGAATGTTACATACTGCAAGATTAGTTTTTCCAAACGTTAAGGGTTATGATGAAGGAATTTATGTTGGAGGAAAGACTGGTACAGCTCAGGTGGTAAAGAATGGAAAATATACTTTTGATGAAACAATTGGTACGTATGTGGGTTACGGAGCAAGATCAGAAACAGACTATCCAGAGTATGTAATAATGACAAAGGTTTGGTCCGACAACCGAAGATTAGATGGTGGGATGAATGCGAAACCAATATTTGATGAGATTAGCCAGTTTATGGTAAACTATTTAAAGATGAGGAGGTGAGATGAGGGGTAGTTTAGACGGTAATGCTCTATATGGTCTACTTTTGGCGTTAGGAAGCTTTCTTCTGGCAATGTTTTTGACACCAATTTATACGAATCTTGCTTATAAATATCATTTTTGGAAGAAACAGAAAAAAACAACAGTACAGGGTGATGCTTTGCCGGTGATGACTAAGCTACACGAACATAAATTTAAGCGAGTTTTTCCGACAATGGCAGGTATTGTCGGAGTGGCTGTGGTGGCAATTGTGACTTGGTCTTGTAACTGGAATCGTGCTGAGACTTGGTTGCCACTGGCGGGATTTTTGGGTGGATCAGTAGTGGGATTGATTGATGATCTAATCAATGTCTTTGGGACTGGATCCGGAGCGGCGGGACTCAGAGCGCCGGTAAAATTCTCAATGATTACGATTGTAGGACTGTTTTTAGGTTGGTTTTTTACTTACAAACTTGGTTGGACGGGAATACATATTCCATTTTACGGTGATTTTGAGCTTGGTGCAGTGGTAATGATGTTACTGTTTGCTTTTTCGGTAGTCGCTACTTCCAATGCAGTAAATATTTCAGACGGTTTAGATGGTTTGGCCGGGGGATTGACGATGATGGCTTATGGATCTTTTGGTATTATCGCTCTCTTTAGGGGGCAAATTGCTCTGTTTGCGTTTTGTATGACGGTAGTGGGGTGGTTGCTTTCTTATGTTTGGTTTAATGTGCCGCCAGCTCGTTTTATGATGGGTGACGTGGGCTCGTTTGCACTTGGTGCTGGACTTGGTGTAGTGTCAATGATGACAAATTCATTCTTGTTGCTACCAATAATTGGTCTACTGTTTGTAGTGGAGACTGGTTCGTCATTAATTCAGATGGGTTCAAAACAACTATTCCATAAAAAGATTTTTATATCAGCACCGATACATCACCACCTAGAAGCAAGCGGTTGGGGCGAGGCGAAAATTGTGATGCGCTTTTGGGTAATTGCAGGAGTGATGGGGATCATTGGTATATTTATCGCAATGGCTGGGGGGATTATTCCTCAATAGGGATTAAATTATGCGTAAACATCAAACTGATAAAAGAATCTTTATTGCCACCTTTATTTTGATATTAATCGGTACAATCATGGTGAGTATTATTGGACCATCCTACACAAATATTCAGAATATTGCTTATGGTCGAAATGATGATCCAAACCAAACTTTTAAAAGTCAGATTTTGTATGTTGTATTAGCTTTTTTAACAATGATTTTTTTCTTAAAACTGCCGCTTAAACAAACCGACATTGCGGGTAGTAAACAGAGGAAAGTATTAAAAATAACAAGTAAACTGCCAGAATTTTTGATGTTTGGTAGTTTAACTCTTTGCCTCCTAATGTTTATTAGTGCATTAACTGTGAAATTGCCGTTTGTTGGCTGTGCACTTGGTGCTTGTCGTTGGTTAAATTTGGGCTTTTTACAATTACAGGTAGCGGAGTTAGTGAAATTTGGTGCATTGTTTTATTTTGCAAAAATTTGTACTGAATATCGGGAGGCTGGTGGTTTTTCTGGTAGAAAAACGGAAGAATTAAGGCGTGGTGATATTGATTTAAGAAACATTAAGAACTACCAGAACGAGATTAAAACGAGAATGCAAAGTGCTAAAAAGCAGAAAGGTCAGGTTGAAAATGCAATAGTTTTGATAAAGGATTTCTTAAAAAAGAAAGATGGATATGCTTTTTGGGTAAGATACGTTGGAACGCTACTACTGGCAGTATTCTTTCTGGTGGTTGCGCAGAAAGATTTGGGGTCTGCATTGCCATTAATTGCGATGGCTCTTGCGATGTTATTGGTGAGCGGGGCGGGGGCAAAGGTTTTTTTGACGATTGCGGTGGCAGGGTTAATTTTTGCAGGATTAGCGATGAGTTCACCACATCGACAAGAACGTCTAAAAGGTTTCTTGGAGGGTGATTCTTCAAACGCTTACCATATTAATAATGCTTTAATTGCGATTGGCTCGGGTGGACTATTTGGGGTGGGGATTGGCAATAATGTACAAACTGCTGGGTATTTGCCAGAGTCGATTACGGACTCAATGTTTGCTGTGATTGGAGAGACGATTGGATTTGTGGGGATTATAGTGGTGTTGTTTTTCTACTATATGTTGTTATCGAGAATTTTGAAAGTTGCAGATTGTACGCGAGAGAGTTATTATCAGTTAATTGCGATTGGTATTTTTGCATGGCTGGCTGGGCATGTGGTGGTGAATATCGCAGCTATGACTGGGTTGGTGCCACTAACTGGTATTACCCTGCCATTGCTTTCAAAGGGGGGTACTAGCTTAATTTTGAATATGGCGATTATTGGTTTGGCATTAAATATTTCACAGTATACAATGAGATCAGACTTAACAGATGCGGAAAGGAAATAATTTTTGATGAAAGTACTAGTGGTTGGTGGTGGATCTGGCGGACATATTACGCCGGCGATGTCTGTAATTCGCGAGCTCCTTTTGAAGCATCCAAATACCCAAGTAGAGTTTTGGACTGATCGTAAGTATTATAAAAATATTTTGAATTTGGCAAATGAAATGTCTGTTGGTTGGGGTGAAGAGGAGAAAAAAAGCCATAAAAATAGGCAGTATATTCGAGTGCGGAAGATTTTTGCGGGAAAATTTCGACGTTATCATGGTTTGAAAATAAAGGATTATTTTGACCAAGGGGCAAGAACATTTTTTGACGTGGTGTTTGGAAATATTGTTAGTGTGATTGGTTTTGGTATAGGATATATACAATCATTTTTTCGATTGATTAATAAAAAACAAAGGCCAGATGTTATTTTTTTGAAAGGTGGATTCGTAGGGTTGCCGGTAGGATTGGTTGCAGGTTTTTTGAAAATTCCTTACGTATTGCATGAGTCGGACGCGGTGTTTGGATTGACTAATCGTATTTTGATGAAGAAGGCGGTAAAAATTGCGACTGGTGTACCAGTTGAATCTGAAAAGTATGGAGAAGAGGTGGCGAAAAAGATTGAGTGGGTGGGGATTCCAGTAGCACCAGAATTTGTACCAGTTTCAGCTTCCGTGCAAAATGATTTAAAAAGAGAACTTGGTTTTAATTCTAGAAAGAAGCTAGTGATAATTACGGGGGGATCACAGGGTTCAGAGCATTTAAATTTGGTTGTAAATGAGATTTTAGAAAAGTTACTTGAGAAGGCAAGTGTGGGACTCGTCGCAGGAAGAAAATATTATGACGATATGCTGGAACTTAAAGAATTTGAAAAATGGAGTAAGGCGAAGTTAAATTCGGATTTTAGGATGTGGAATTTTTCGCCAAAAATGAGTGAAATTCTAGGAGCAGCAGATTTGGTGGTATCAAGGGCGGGGGCTACAACAATTACAGAATTAGCAGCTTTGGAAAAACCAGTGGTTTTGGTGCCTTTTGAAAAATTACCTGGTGGACATCAAACAAAAAATGCGGAAAGGCTAAATAAGTCAAATGCAGTAGAAATGATTTTGGATGGTAAGATGATGGAAAAACCGGAACTTTTGCTGAACAAAATAATTAAACTGCTTGAAGATGATGAAAAGAGGGCGGAGCTAGCAAAGAATCTACATGATCTGTCAAAATCAGATGCATCAAAGAGAATGATGGAGATTATTGTAGAGGCAAAAAATAAAAAACGGGTAGAAAAGGAATGAAACTAGGTAGAACGATTGCAGGCGACCGTGAATCAGTCGAGAGCGAGATAGCGAGACAGAAGTTATTGGAAAAGAGAGAGAAAAAGAAAAGAGTACAGTTATTATTACTTGGTGTTGTAATTATAGCTACAGTATTAATAGGGGTGGTGATTATTCAAAGTGCAGTAAAAAGAGTGCCGATGACTAGCCAGAAGAAGGTCGAGACTGTAAAGTATGTGCCAACGGTGAGTATTATTGATGAAGATGATTCAAATTATATAACTGAACGTACTAAGCAATATGTTGGGTTGTTTGAAAAAGATGCAAAAGAGAGTGGACTTAAGATTATAAAAGCGATTATTCCGACAGGTAAGACGAGAGAAGTAGATCTTTATTTTGAGGGGCGTGATGAGTTTTATAAATGTAATTTGGATCGTGGAACGGCAGAAACGCTGGAAGATGTGATGAGAATGATCGAATATCTCAAGAAACGAGAGCTAAAAGTGAGTTATGTAGACGTGAGGATCGAAGGGCGTGCTTACTATAAAGCTTTATAGGACAAGAGTCTAAGCTATAAATAGAGAGGAAACCGTGGTTTTGAACCACGGTGTTTTTTTGAGGGGGGGTTTAACTAAATAGTGAACGGGAGGCTTTAATAGAGTTTTAATCATCCTTTTAAAGAAATATTAAGTAGCTGAGTTGTTTTAATTATGTTCGGTTTTTTGGGAGAATTATAGTTTTTATTAGAAAATAAGAGCTAAAAAATAGCAAGTAATGGATTGAATAAATATATCTTTGATCAAGTATCTATTGTTCGGTTTTTTATAAAATATAAATTAGAAATTGCAAGGTAATAAAGCGGAGTGAGTTAAAAAAGTTATAGGGAAGAGATGAAAGTTTTGCACAATTGTGGAAAAGTGAATACATAAATTGTCATAAAATAACAGAGGTAGGAATGAATAAAAATGACTGAGAAAAACAGAGAAAGATTTGCATTATATATGAACATGTGGAAAAGTAAGTTGAAAAACTTGTAAAAAATATTCAAAAAGCACTTGCATTATATAGCTAATGGCGCTAAACTAAGGTCAGTGGATAACAAAACAAAAACCACAAACAAAAAGATTAAAACAATGAATAATCAAGCGAGAAAGAATATGGAAAATAATCAAGATTATGAAGTGGTTCGCTTGGTAAAAAAAGAACAATAGTTAAAGAGCGGTCTTTTTGGCACATTAAAAAACGTTTGAGGTCGATCAACTAGGAGTCTTGGCGCGCGTTTAGGAAACGCGTCATCAAAACCATTAGTACATCTATAAACACCTCCCAATTAACTCAACAAACAACCTACACAATAAGTCTCTCAACGGTTATAGATAATATATTCGGTCTTGCACTGAATAAAACTATAGCAGCATTTATTGTATAGAAAGATTAAGAAGAACCAGTAAAAGCTCTTAATCATTTAAACAAAAAATATACAAACACAAACACGCTAAAATTTCTAGTTGAGCGATCTCAAACTAAAAGCTTCAATATAACAGAGAATAAAACTCTTTGATATAATAGAAGCATGGAAGAGCTTCATAAGCCAGTGTTACTATCGGAGGTTCTCGAGATTTTGCAGCCTGGTACGGGTGAATCGTATTTAGATTTGACGGCGGGTTATGCAGGTCATGCGGGAAAGATTTTGGCGGTTACGCGGAATTATAAAGAATCGGTTTTAGTCGACCGAGATGAAAATGCAATTAAAGTTCTAACAAAGAAGTACCCGGAAGGTGAATTTGGTTTGGAAATTTTGCATGAAGATTTTTATAATGCGGCGCAGTCTTTAATCAAGTGTGGAAAAACTTTTGATATGATATTAGCTGATTTTGGAGTATCTTCACCGCAACTGGATAATTCGGAGCGGGGTTTTTCATTTATGCATGAGGGGGAATTGGATATGCGAATGGATCAAGCGCAGGATCTGTCAGCGGAAACGATTGTGAACCATTGGTCGGAAAAAAGATTAATTGAAATTTTTGAGACATATGGAGAAGAATCGGTAGGCCTGGCAAGAAAACACGCAAGAGAAATTGTGTATAACCGGCCATGGAAAACTACTAAAGAGTTAGCTGAGGCTTTAAGTCCGAAAGGATGGTATGGAAAACACCCAGCGACTAAAGTTTTTCAGGCGATTAGAATTGCCGTAAATGATGAACTGGGCTTAATCGAGAGGACTTTACCGTTAATTCCGAAATTACTGAAATCGGGTGGACGTATTGCGATTATTACTTTTCATAGTCTAGAAGATAGATTAGTGAAACAATATTTTAAGCGAGTCAGTTCACTGGGCGAAGAATCTGAATTAGAAATCTTAAATAAAACACCAATAGTTGCGGGCATGAATGAATTAGTTATCAATCCAAGAGCTAGAAGCGCAAAACTGAGGGCAGCTAGAAAAATTTAGCAGATTGCTAAGCTAGTCTGAACGGGGATGGGTCGATGGTTTTTGGGATGATAAAAATAAAAATAAAAAGGAGGCAATATGCCAAAGCAAATCATTGTCAAAAACTCATCTCGAGCACAGAAAATCAAAGTTAATTTTCGCTAGAGAAAAAATGATCTAGAATTTTAGTCTAAAGGCTATAATTTTGGGTGCTTCAGGCCCGTTTGGGCCTGCTATCGGGAAACTTTCGGAAACGACAGAGTCCCGACACGGTTGTTAAGTCAACTGGGATAAGTGTTTAACAAAAAAGATATGACCTTCCCGAAAACTCTTATCAACGATGCGGTGGTGCGGTTGGTAAGGGGTTTCGGTCTATGACGGGGTAAATTCGCTAAACGAAGGCACTCCGAACTAAAATAAACAACAAAACAAATAACAATAATTTAAAAAACTCTAATTAAAACCTTTGTTTTTGCTGAGAAGATTTTAGCGAGAGTTTTTAAAGATAAAAAGCGAGGAAAAATAAAAATGCAGAGTGGAGCGAGAACTGTGCGACAACAGGGGTTTGGTAATTTGCGAGGAATGAGTTTGCGTAATACGAGTGATCGTCCTAAGACAAGTTACTTGGCTAATGCGGTGAGTTCGGGTTATTCTCGTAACCGTAATACAGTGCGACATCAAGCGAGGGGGATTGGACGAATTTCAGCAATTGCAATTTTAGTAATCGAAGTTTTTATGATTGGGTTGTTTTATGTGTCTGAACAATCAAAAGTAACGACATATGATTATAAGATGAGTGCAATGGATGCACAGATTGCTAATTTAGAGGCAGAACGTGATGATCTTAAGGTGGAACAAGCAAGACTTAACTCTATTGCGAAAAATGCAAAATCGACTGTGGCGGCCAATATGGAAACAGCACGTGTTGCTGGCTATGCGGATTAGTTTTAACTTTTTAGTTTTTGGCATTTTCTTATTCTCTATAAATATGGTAAAATAGGATTAATTTTTACGCATTAAGCCTGTTTTTTATGATGGGCAAAACAGGGAAGGAGAAAAATGGCGGAGACCCAAGAGAAGATCATTCAGATTGCAGGTTCAATCACAGTAGATGAACTAGCAGAGGCGTTAGGCCTTTCGGTAACCGCATTGATCGGTGAATTATTTAAACAGGGGATTATGGCGACGATTAATCAACGCCTGGATTTTGATACTGCTAGCTTGATTATTGATGAATTAAAACTAAAAGACGTAAGACTAGAACGTAAGAATACGGCGACAAAAACTTCAAATTTTCATAGGGAACTGTCAGAAAAAGCGGTTTTGCGTCCTCCGGTAGTAGCAGTGATGGGGCATGTCGACCACGGTAAAACTACTTTATTGGATTCTTTATTACATAAAAAGACCGTGGAGGGGGAAGCAGGGGGGATTACTCAGCATATTTCAGCTTATCAACTCAAACATGATGATCGTTTAATTACTTTTTTGGATACGCCTGGACATGAGGCCTTTGCGGCGATTCGTCAACATGGAGCGATGTTGACAGATATTGTAGTGATTGTAGTGGCAGCTGATGATGGTGTGAAGCCACAGACAATAGAGGCGATTAAATTTGCACAAAGTGCTAATGCGAAAATTATTGTAGCAATTAATAAAATTGATCGTGAGGGGGCAGATATCCCACGTACAATGGCTGATCTTGCACAGCATGGTTTGCAACCAGAGGAGTGGGGTGGCGATGTAACAATGGTGCCAATTTCTGCGAAACGTGGGGATAACTTAGATAAACTACTAGATATGATTCTATTGACGGCAGATATCGAAGAACTGAAGGCTGATGTGGAAATTCCAGCAGAAGGTTTAGTGATTGAATCACACATGGAAGTTGGCAAGGGGTCAGTTGTGAATTTATTGGTGACCGGTGGGGAATTGAAGGCTGGTAAATTTGTAGTGGCAGGTAGTGCTTATGGCAAGATTCGGACGATGATGGATTTTAGAGGAAAACCAAAGGGGAAAGCTACACCGTCAACTCCTGTGACGGTAACTGGTTTTAAGGAATTGCCAAACTTTGGTGATCGTTTTATTGAGGTGAAAGATGAAAAAACGGCTAGAAAGCAGGCTCTTTTGAATGCACAGGCAGAGGCTTCAGAGTTGGCTTCTGCAAATGTGACGTCTTCAGACCTTCTAAGAATGATGAATACTGCAGATAACTCAAAAATATTTAACGTGATTATCAAGGGCGACGTACTCGGCTCTGTGACTTCTGTGGTTGATTCTTTAAAAATGATTGATACTAAGGGTGAGATCACACTGAATATTGTATCTTCTGGAGTTGGTGACGTGACGGAAAATGATGTCTACATGGCTGAGGGCGACAATACAGTGATCTATGGTTTCAACGTGAATATTCCAACTAATATTGTAAAGTTGGCGGCTAGAGACGGTGTAGTAATCCGTAATTTCCGAGTGATCTATGAACTACTAGATGATGCTAAACAGTCGATGGAGCAATTACTTGATGATGAGATAGTTGAGGAAGAGACCGGCGAAATGAAAATTAAGGGGGTCTTTAGGACTGAACGTACGGCAATTATTGCTGGCGGAGAAATTTTAACTGGTCGAGTAAGCGCTGGTATGTTGGGGCGCGTATACCATGAAAAAGAGCTGATCGGCGAAGTTGAAGTTGATTCGGTACAAAAAGAAAAAATGCAAGTCAATGAATTAGTGGCTGGAGAAACTGGTGGTATTGCATTTAAACTAGAGAAAAAATTAGTAATTGAACTGGGGGATCGAATTAAATTCTTTACAAGAGAGTTGCGGAAGAAGAAGTTATAAAGTTGATTGAAAAAAATAGTAAGAAAATAGGGCAGGAATGCCTTATTTTTATTAACCGAAGAATGTAAAGACCTTAAAGGAGAAAATCATGCTATATAGTTCTGTTCGGTTTTTGTTCGGAGATAGGGAAACAAACGAAAAACGTTTTTTAGAAGGTTTAACTGTATGAAAAAAGCTAAAGCGGGAGTAAGATTTTAAACAAAATAAAGAGGGAAAAGGATTCGACAAGGGAAACATGGAAAACAAATTTTTGGCGGAAAAATCCGTGAAATTTGGTAAAAAATGAATTTTCACGGAAGAATTTGTGAAAATAGCGTGTAACAGGGGTGACGTGGACTCATATATTCGAAACTCTTCTCCCGGTTTTTAGAATTACTCGGAATCATACATACGGCTAAAGGTAGTGACGAGCTGTATCTGATCTGTAAATCTATGAATTAAATAATAAGTCTTATTATGGGGATGAGCTTAATGCGATAAGTAAATGGTTCTCTATTTATCGTTAATTATTTAAAAAAAGAGCCCATTTGATGTTTTTTGTGTCATTTATAGTTTTTTCATCTTATGCGTCGTAAAATAGTTATTGTACGACATTGTAAATATGGACAAAAAACGATTAACTATACCTTTTAAAAAAATAAAAATTAGACAAAATAATCAACGAATGGAATTTATTAAACTTTTTTTGCGTGTGTCAATTCTCCTTTATGTTGTAGTAGGGTTGGGGCTTTGTTTTTGACCTTTGAGATAGATTAAAAGGCTATATTGTGAGCTCATGCTGTAGATCTTCTCTTTTATTTAATGTGTTTTAAATGAAAAGAATTGCTGTGTTCTTACGAAAAGAATATTGCGAAAGAGAAAAAAGGCAGGAGATAGAGAACTATATACGGATGGAGGATAGAGGAGAATATGTAATAAGAATAAGAATCTCTTATTATCTAAATAAATAACCCATTTTAAATAACCCATTTTAAGGGGGTTATTTATTTAATGATGAATAGAGAAATATCCGCTATCTGGGGAACTATGATCTCCCTGTAGATTTTGGCGGAAACCATTTTCTCCTAGTTGATGCTTCCCTGGTAAATTCTGACTGGTTGCAAAACCAGGGCGACCATCATGAAGGTCGGAGGCAAAATTAAACTTTCGTGTTGAATCTAAGGTTGTTGTATTCTGGGAGGGGTGTTTTACGGGGTCGACGTGAGTGGAGCTGTGATTTTGATTTGTTGGTTTTGCAATAGGAGTGAGCGGAACTGGTTCAAAAGTGGGTTTTTTCTTGTTTTTGAATGGCTTTTTATTTTTTGAGTGACTTTTAGGATTATTTCCCTGTTTTTCTTTGGTTTGATTATCAATGTTAAACTGGAAGGAGGAAGTGTTGCTAATATTGGTATTTTGGTTTCTTTCAAAAGAGGTAATCCCCTGTTTTTTTGATGAATTTTTATCATGATCTTTTTTCTGCTCACGAGCTAGGTCGGTGGCTGATTTGACGCCGTTAGACGTAATTGGCGTGATAGTAGAATCAAGCTTAAGTGCGCTGCCAAGATCTTTAAGCGTAAGAGAGCTCTTCCCTGCGATGGTATTAGGTGAAAACTTTTTATTAAACGCAAAGTTAGATTCTTTGATGAATTCTGGTCTAAAATGCGGGATACTAGAGTGATCTGCTGGAGTGGTTGCATCTTTTTGATTGCGACCGGAGTCAGAGAGTTCTTTTTTGTATTTTTCGCTTTGCTCGATAGTGGCACGGATTTCAGCCTCAACTTCGGCGCGTGGTCTAGAGAAGAGATTACGTGAGTTGGTGATGATGGCGTCTAGGTTGTCGGCAGGAGCCTTAGGAATATTGAGTGTGGTGGCAGAGAAAGCTGGAGCTTTTTCACCATTAATAATCATGGAGATGACAAAATGGCGATTGTTCATCTGAATAAGGTCGGAGCTGTCAAAAGTTGGTTCAAATTGCTTGACTAAAATTGGTGCATCATCAGCAGAAACACGGAAAGAGATGGTAGTACCTACGTTGCCGAAAACAGCATCGCGGACCGATTCGGTCATCTGAGCGATATATTGATTGGCGACGGTAAGATTTAGGCCGTATTTGCGAGCTTCTGAGAGGATAACAGAGAAGGAATCGGTAGCAAAGTTCTGAAACTCATCAACGTAAAGATAGAAAGGTCGACGCTTTGAGACGTCTGGAATATCTGAACGAGACATAGCGGCGAGCTGTATCTTGGTGACTAAGAAAGATCCAAGAATGCCGGCGTTATCTTCGCCGATGAGCCCCTTAGAGAGATTAACAACAAGAATCTTACCTTCGTCCATAATCTTGCGCACATCAAAGCTGGAATGTGGCTGGCCGATGATATTACGGATAATTGGATTAGCGGTAAAAGCACCAACCTTATTAAGAACTGGGGCAATAGATTCGTTAACTTGTTTCTCATTCCATTGGCCGAATTCCTGTTTCCAGAATTGTAGGACGGTGACGTCAGTACAATAATCAAGAGTTTCTTTACGAAAATCTTTGTCGGTGAGAATGCGAGAGATATCAAGTAAGGTGGAATTGGGGCGATCAAGGAGAGCTAGAAGAGTGTAACGAAGGATATGCTCAAGGCGAGGTCCCCAGGAGTCGCCAAACATACGTTTTAATACACCAATCACCTCGGAACAGACATTAGGCTTTCTGGTGATATCAGAAAGCTCGAGAGGGTTAAAAGCGACTGGGAATTGAGTATCAGCTGGATTGAAATAAACAACGTCTTTTATCCGATGTGGTGGGATGAAACGGAGGTTATTAACTGCGAAATCGCCATGTGGATCAATAATACAATAACCTTGGTTATAAAAAACATCAGAGAGAGCAAAGAGTTCGAGTAAGCCAGATTTTCCAGCACCGGTTTGACCGATAATGTAAACGTGCCTTGAACGGTCTTTTCTCAACATGCCGAACTGGTGATTAATACCACGGAAGTTAGTGAGACCAAAAGCGGAGATATTTTCGTCAGTACTGGTGATGCCGGTGATGAGAGGGAGTTTGGCTGGTGGCTCAGCAGTTTTGGAGGTTGCCCAGACGATGTTTGGGGTTTCGACTGAAGTGTGAGGAAGGTGGTAAACACTGGCTAACTCGGAAATATTAAGGATAAAGCCAGGGTTTGTAAATTGACGCATTTTGTAGGCGTCAAGATCTTCTTTATTAAAACTACCACCAAGTTGCTTGAAGCCGTTAAGATTGGTAGAGTTGAACTGTTTGAAGGTACCAACAAGAGCCTGCATATTAAGTTTAGCGTTAATCTCGCTATTACCAAGATAGGCGAGTCGAATCTTTACTTCGTAGCCCAATTTGGTAGCTTTTTGTTCGGCGGCGGTAATTTGTGACTTTGTACGTTCAGAGAGCTCGATCTTAGTCTCAGAGGTAGTCCCACCAGCTGGTGGAGTCCAGAGAGCAGAGATAGCTTGCAGAATCCAAGTAATATCAATATTAAAGATGCGAAAAGAACTTTTGCCGGATTTAAGAACTTTGATCCAATTATCGGTATCTTTATGCCAAGAATCAGCGATTGGTCGAGTAAGGATTTGAATCCATAACTCTTCAGAATGGTCAGGGTCGAGTTTGGCAAGAGTCCCAGTAATACCGGCCAATGGGTCAACCTCAAAATTTTCAAAGGTTTTGATAGGAAGAGCGGTATTTTCTGTAAGCCCTAGTTCGGCGGTATAGATTACTTCATGTTTGTCGCGATTATCTACGTAATCATGATCAATAGTGTAAATTTGAACTGTAGGGTACTGGGCGTAGATTTGCCCCTCAACAAAACTTTGCTGAGTCTTGGGAGTCCAGACATAGAAACGGATTTGTCCGCCTGTACTAACAACTTCAAAACTGAGATGTTCCTGAATGCCGCCAGATCCCTTTAGGGATTCTGCATCGCGCAAAATGCCATGTAATGAAGCAAACATTTGCTCGGCGGAGAGTTCCTGCTTGTCGTTATTTTTTGGAATTTCTAACATTAAAAGCACGGAATCGACATTCAGGACCTTGAGTTGGTTGATTTTTTTATAATTACGGTAGGTTAAAATACCTAAAACAATTACGATTGGTAGCCAAACAATTGGCATTAAAAGAAAGTGAAGAATTTCAATGATCATATCTATATTTTAGCACGAAAGGAATAAAAAAAGTTTATCGTTTTAGCTGTTATTTATTGGGAGTGGAAAACTTTAAAAGGCCGTGAAAACTCTGTTATTTTTCGGATTTTGCGACGGTGTAGGTATTTTTGTCGACTCTTTGATAAAGCTTTTTGTTTTGAAGATTAAGCAAAACGGTGGTTTCTTTAACTTTGCGAACCTTGAGGACGTTTTTGACAATCTCTTCTCTGGTGAGTGGGGTTTTGGACTCTTCGAGAATACTGGTGATGATTTGAGAAACAGTTCCCTTTTTATAACCCCAATCACGTAGGGCGTAGATGCCACGACCAATTAAGACAAAGCGAGGATCTTTGATTAGTTCGTTGTGAATAGCTTGCAAAGTAACGTCTTTTTTGCGGAATTTGGAAGAGGAGATCGCACTTGCAATGTCATTAAAATGCATCGGCTCCTTTTTATTTTGTAAAATGACATAAATTTTGTCGCGAATATTTTTCGGGTTGACAGTTGGCCATTTTGTGAGGCCCCACTGGTCATCTAAGGAAGATAATTGTTTGGAGATTGATGCGATGGCACGAATATAGTTAGGGTGTTCATAATTTAACTTACTGTCAAGCTCTTCCAAGGAAAGTGGAGCTTTCTTAGTTTTAATAAGGGTAACAATTTCATCAATCTGTTTTTTTATGGTTTTTTCGTCACCATAATCAGAAATGCCAATAGCACCGTAATATTTTTCAGTTTCTTCAATTAGGGTAAGATTAGCGGAAATTTCACCAAGAAAAATAAGATAGGACTTTTCAAGATTAGTCGCCTCATGTCTGTAAATCTTGTTAGTTAAGACGGAGATTTTGGCAATTCTTCCCTCTTCGGTGAGGTTTCTAATTAGAATTTTCTCTGCTGCAGCTAATTCAGGAATTTTACCATCTTCAGCGGCAATACGAAGTCTAACTATGATGGCCTTTTCTAGTTGTCGAACACGTTCCCTAGTAATTGAAAGGAAGTCACCGATTTGTTCGAGAGTCTCGCGATCGCCGTTTAAACCGAAGCGGCGAGAAATAATTTCTTTTTCACGATCTTGTTCAATGATGTTTAAGCTACCATAGATGGCTGCTTTGATTACATCTTCGTATTGACCCATTTTTAGATCTTCTTCCCTTTCTCCACCACTGAATAATACTGAAATTTATAATATAATAACATTAAATTGCTGTTTGTCAAGTAATGAAATTCAACGATATATCTCTGTAAATATCCGGTCTTTGCTCGGCTTTCTTTTAGGTTTTTATGTTTTCTATTGTACCATAAATTTTACACATATCCTAATAAGTTTTATTTAAATATAAGTATAAGCATTTTTATGGTGTGATATTTATACTATGATAGAAACATAAAAAATAGGTAAAAGATATGGGACAGAATAAAAGAAAAGCGGGAGTATTTTTGTGACTATTTTTTTGGCTGTATTTTTTTGTTAGTGGATTTTCTGGCTGTAGCTTTAGTAGTTTTTATATTTTTTCCTGTGCTAGACTTAGGGGGCTTTTTAGCAGAAATAGATTTATTTCTAAGAAGTTCGGTGGCTTGTTCCAAGGTAATAGTTTTAGGATCAAGATCTGTTGGAATTTTGAGATTATTAGGACGTGGACGCCCTTTACTAGAGGCGGGTTTGATAGAAGGACCTTTAATGTAAGGGCCAAAAGGACCATGAATGATTTTAATATCTCCCCAGTCGGCAATAATGGATGATTTTTTCTTTTGATAGAGCTGATCAGCAAGTTCAAAACTGATCGTATAGGGACTTTCTTCCTTATTTGCACGATTTAGCTGAATATTATAATTCCCTGCTTTAAGATATGGGCCGAAAGGACCGTTAGCGGCGATAAGTTCAGTTCCATCATCGGCTCTGCCAACTAGTCTTGGAAGTTGAGGTAACTCGAGTTGCTTTAATGCAAGTTCTAAAGTGATGGTTTTAACGGTTTTACCAGTTGGCAGAGGAGCAAAAATAGGTTTCTCGCCAGTTTCTTTTTCATTTTCACCAAGTTGAATGAAGCCACCGTTACGACCAATTTTGGCGTAAACTTTTTTGTGGGTTTTTGGATCAATACCTAGTTCGGTGGCAGAATTATAGCGGTTAGCCATGGCGGAAGCTCCAACAGTTTCAGCAAATGGAGTATAGAAATCGCGGAGCATTTTTAGACGAGTGAGTTTATGTTCGGCGATCTTATCAAGTTGTTCTTCAATACCAGCGGTAAAATCATAGTCGACAATATTTTTGAAGTTTTCGCAAAGAAAATCAGAAACTAATTCACCAACTGGTGTTGGCAGTAATTTGCCTTTATTAGCACCAGTCTTTTCTTTAAGTGTAGATTCAGTCATTGAATTTGGAATAGCATCTGGATCTATGACACTGCATTTACCGTGTAAGATAATTTCTTGAATTTCACGTTCAGTACCTTCAGATTCACCTTTGACGACGTAATTGCGTGTCTGAATGGCGTTAATGATGGAGGCGTAGGTACTTGGACGACCAATACCAAGTTCTTCAAGTTTTTTGACAAGAGAACCTTCTGTGTATCTTGCTGGTGGCTTTGAATAAACTTGTTTAGCGATAAGATTATGAAGAGTTAATTGATCACCAATATTTAATTGAGGCAAAAGAGTATCTTTATTTTTGCCGTAGACTTTAAGGAAGCCATCAAAAACTACCACTTCACCCTTAGCACTAAAGGTAAGTTCTGGTTTTTCTGATGGAATGATATCGACATTAGTTTTTGCAACTATTGCATTTTTCATTTGGGTGGCTAAAGTGCGTGTACGGATTAATTGATAAAGTTTCTTTTCGTAATCATTTTTTCCAGCAATTTCTTGAGTAATATTGGTGGGGCGAATAGCCTCGTGGGCCTCTTGAGCACTAGCGTCTTTGGTGTGAAAATGACGAACTTGTAGATAATTTTCTCCAAAGGTTTGCTTGATGAAAGTAGAAATAGATACTAAAGCGTCGTTGGAGAGATTGAGTGAGTCGGTTCGGTGATAGGTAATAAGACCAGCCTGATAAAGACCTTGCGCGGCGGACATGGTGGTTTTTGCACTATAACCGAGACGACTGTTAGCTTCAATCTGGAGAGCAGCAGTGGTGAAAGGCACAGGATTAGCCTTAGTTCCCTCAGTTTGTTCGATATTTTGAACGATAAAAACAGCGGTAGCAAGTTGGGCGAAAAGGTCTTTTACTTCATTTTGATTTTGCGTGGAAGATTTTTCAAGATTTGCATCAAAGATTTCGGAAGAATTAGGGTCGGTGACATTAGTAGTTTGATTAGAAAACTTGCCGGTAACTTTAAAGGTGGATTTTGTGGAAAATTTTTCGATTTCACGTTCTTTTTCAACAATAAGACGAAGGGCTGGAGATTGTACACGGCCAGCGGATTTAGCACCGGGGACTTTTTTACGAACGATATCGGAGAGGTCGTAACCTACAAGCATATCCAATGTTTGGCGGGCTTGTTGGCTGGAGACCATATCCATATCAACAGTACGAGGATTAGCGATAGCGGCTTGAAGAGCAGTTTTTGTAATTTCGTGAAAAGTGATACGGTGAGTAGTTTTAGGAAGTTTTAAGACCTCAAGAAGATGCCAAGAGATAGATTCTCCTTCACGGTCTTCATCAGTTGCGAGCCAGATGGATTCGGCAATTTTTGTAGCCTTTTTTAATTCAGAAATAATATTTTTATGATCAGGATCGATTTCATAAGTAACGGCAAAATTATTGTGGACATCAACTTTGGTATCTTTTCTGATGTGCCCAACGGAGGCCAAGACTTTAAAATCAGAGCCGAGATATTTTTCGATAGTTTTAGCCTTGGCGGGACTCTCCACAATAACTAAGTTCTTTGACATATTTATATATTAGCACGCTTGTCAAGAGTTAGTTCGATTGAGGATTAGAACAAAAAGTTTGAAAAGTCAATAAAAAGCTAAAAATAGACTTGGCAGAATAAAAAACTTATGTTAAAGTATGGATAGAGTGAAGGTTTTTCTGGCAGCTAGATACAGAAAGGATATTTTGCTGTGGGAATAAAAAAACAAAAATTTAGTGGCATAAAAATTATAAGCGGTATGTTAATCGCGAGTTTGATTGCGATGCCAGTACTATTATTGAATGGCGCACCGACATCAGCAGTTTCGCAGTCTGCAACTACAACGGTAAATGTGACTATCGATCCGGTGATTTCGATTACGGCTTCACCAAATATTGAGATGGATATTACCCCTACTGCCTCCGGACAATTTAGAACTGCGAATGGTAATGTGGTGATTTCGACTAATAATGTAAAGGGCTATACAACCTATATTACCTCTAGTACGACTGAAACAAGTTTGAAACAGCCAGGTGCAATGGGCGTATCGGCTGTGATTCCTACAGTTTCTGCAAGTGGATCTTCTATTTCCGGTACTGGATGGGGTTGGTCAAATGATGCTGCTCAGTTTAATCCAGTAAAAGCTACTGGCACGACTGATAACAGTGCAGTTTTTAGTCGAACGACCGCTGCTACGCCTTCTGGCGATAATAAGACTTTGACAATCGGTGCAAGTGCGACTACAAATGTGCCATCTGGTACTTATTCAAATACTTTATTACTAACTGCAGTAACAAACAACTAATATATTATATGTTTGCGAGGAAAATTATTGTTTGTTTTGGTTCTTGAATAGACTTATAAAAAAGAACCCAAAAAGTGGGTTCTTTTTCATAAGAATGTGGAATTTGATTTAATGACAAAGTTTAAACATCAAAAAGCCCCAAGTAAGGGTGGGCATCACTTGGGGCTATTTAACCCTACAACGCATCTCATTTGATACCGGGAGACTCCCCGGAGCGTGACCCACCTCACAAACTATGGGGCCCGCCGGTTATAGGGGTTGCTATGTTCTTAAAGAGGGGACTTTCGTAGTGGAGGTAATACTAATTGACTTACAATCGATAAAAGAAAAATTGTAAGTTGAAAGTCTTTTAAGAACACGCAACTTCTGTTATATTGGTAACAGAAATTATGATTTATTTAGGTGCGGTGTAGAGATCGTGCCTTTTTTTGTGCCTCGACCTCTAACTTTTTGAAGTATACCATACAAAAATATATATGTCAATACTTAAAACTAAAGATGATAAATAATCAAGTAAAAAATGGAGGCTATTTGTATGAAAATCAATAGAATTATACCTGAGGATTCGCAGTTTACTGCGCGATTATCTTCTATTGTGCTTAAGCCTAAAAAATTGTATTACTATGGAAAAATGCCAGAGTCAGATGAACGTTTTAAGGAGATAGAATCTAGATATATCTTTGAAGGACGGGGGCGACCAAAGACGGTGGCTGTTGTGGGGGCGAGAAAGTGTACAGACTATGGACGGGATCAAGCTTATAAAATTGCTTTTGAATTGGCAAAACAGGGTGTGGTGATAGTTTCTGGGCTAGCTTTTGGGATTGATTCGGTAGCACATCGCGCAGCTTTGGATGCGGGCGGAATAACGGTGGCAGTACTAGGTACGCCAATTGACCAGATTTACCCGACTTGTCACAGGGGACTTGCACAAGAAATTATTGAAAAAGATGGATTAATTATGTCGGAATACCCAGAATGGAAGGAGGTTTTAAAAAATGAAAAAATGACGAAAATATTGCAATCACAGTCAGGACGCAAGAGTGCTTTTTTACTGAGAAATCGTTTAATTTCTGGCTTGTCAGATATTGTGGTGATCGTAGAAGCGGACCTTAGGTCTGGATCACTTAATACAGCACATCATGCTTTTGAACAGAGTAACTTAGTTTATGCGGTTCCTGGTGATGTGACAAGAATGAGTTCACGGGGGTGTAACAGATTATTGGGAAGAGGTGCGGTAGCTTTTTCTGAAACTGAGGAGATATTATTGGATCTAGGAATTAATTCAAAAAAAGTGATATCGAAAAAGACTAAAGAATTGAAAGGGGATACGAAAAATGAAACGCTAATTTTGGAAAAATTGGGAGAAGGCGTGTCGGACGGAGAAGAGATATTGGAGAGAATTTTGAAGAGTGGAATAATGATGAATGTTTCGGAGTTTACGACAACAGTTTTTGATTTGCAGATAAAAGGACGGATCAAAGCGATGGGTGGTAATCGATGGTTATTAGTTAATTAGAGGAAAAAACTATGCACGATGTTGATTTACCAAAAAGTATTTCAAATACGGATACGGTGAATATCTTGGCAAAAATGGATAAGTTACGTAAAAATCATGCGATGAATGTAGCGAATCGTTTTAACTTAAGTTTGACAGAGGTAAAAATTATGGGTTTTATTAGATGTAATAAATTAAAACGTGGCCTCAGTGATATTCTAGATTGTCATAATATGGGGGAGACTTCACTGTCGCGCTCGATTGCGAGATTAGAAGAGAGATCATATCTTCATCGGCGTAGTCAACAATTTAATCAAAAACGCTTAGATTTGATCGTAGCGGGAGAAGGTAATTTTGTAGCAAGCTATATTGTGATGGAACAGAAGAAATATTTGGATGAACTATTTAAGGGTTTTACACATAATGAACGCGTAGTATTGGGAAAGATGTTATGGAAGATTGATCGTAATATTAGCTATGTCCTTACAGTAAATAAAAATAAACGGGAGCGTTTAAAGGTAGGGTAAAACTGAGTAGCTAATTAATCAATTCAGAGAGGCGGAGAGAAGTCTCAGATAATATTTTAGGAAGTAATTCCCTTTCGGACTCGGTAAAATGTCCTAGGACAAAGTTAACATCGCCAATTTTCTTACGAAGCTCGGAATTACCAGTGCCAATGCGAAGACGTTGATAATCTGTGGTATGAAGATGATTGGCTAGAGATTTGAGTCCGTTATTACCACCATCACTGCCTTTCTCTCGAAAACGTAGCTGGCCAAATTCTAGATTAAAATCATCACAAACGGCAATAATATGAGTAGGATCAATTTTAAAGAAATTGGTACATTCCTTAACAGCGAGGCCAACTTCATTGTAAAAAGTTTGAGGTTTGAGGAAAACTATATCATTGTGTTTTGCCCAGATGGAATGAAATTTTTGACTGGTTTGCCAAGATAGTCCATGGAGCTTAAAAAAATAATCTAACGCGAGAAAACCTATGTTATGTCTAGTAAAATCGTATTCACGTCCAGTATTGCCGAACCCAACAATTAGCTTCATGATGTAAATTATAGCGTAAAATACGAAAAGCCACCATAAAGGTGGCTTTGAAAGGAAAAATTAATATTAAATATATGATGAAGAAATATTTAATATTGTGAGTCTCAATGTTTATCCTTGTCTTTCAACGATAGCTTGAACAAAATCACTGCGTACTACTTCGATATCTTTAAGCTCAATTTGAGCTACCATAGGTAGTCCAGTACATAATTGCTTAGCATAGGAGAGACCATTATTCTGCTTCGATAAACCATGCTGATGAATTTGCTTGATGTCGCCGGAAATGACGACCTTGCAATTTTTCGCGATACGTTTTAATAACATATCAGCCTGATCGGGTGTTTGATCCTGGAATTCGTCGTAGATGACAAACATATCGGAAAAATCTAATCCTCTGGCTGCTTCGACAGGAATAGTTTTAAAATATTTGTCGTAGATTTTTCTAAGCTTGGTTTGTAAATCTTTAAGATTACGTTGCTTGTCGTTAATAGTGGTGTCTTCCAAAGACTTATTGAGCTTTCCATCGGTTAATTTGATGTAGTTTTGAATTGCGTTTTTAATTGGCGCGATATTTGGCTCAATCTTTTCATTAAGGTCACCAGGTAAAAAACCAAGAGTGCGCTGAACATCAATACTACACGGAACTACAGTAGCTTGCAGAAATTGACCTAGGTCACAAGCCTTAATAGCCCCAAGTACAGAAAGAAAAGTTTTACCCGTACCAGCCGAACCGGTAATAAAAACTACGGAAATATCAGGATGAGAGATGGCTTCGGCGTACATAACCTGACCTTCGTTTTTTAGTCTGATGCCAAAATTTTTATAGTAACTTAAATGAACGATTCTATTAGTCTTCTGGTCAAAGCGACCAATATGTCTGTACTGATCGTATGCGAGTGGGGTAGTATCCATGACATTAGATTCGAGCCTTGGTGTCATACTAATAAATTCATTAATAGTAAGAGGTGGTTCATCTGGAAGATACTCTTGCCATATTTGATAGTCAATACCATCTTTGGTACTGAGAAATTCATTGTATAAATCAAGCGGAACGATAGTTTCTCTTCTACCGGTATAAAGGCGGTTTTTAATGCTAAAAGGTTTAGTTTTAACACCTTGAGCGCGGGCTAGAATAGTCACAAGACTATTACAAGTTAAAATTGTGACTTCGGGTATCTGATAGGTAGGATTATGGGAACTGTTCTGCCAACCATTGAGATGTTTATTGCTGTAATTAAAGAGTGACCTTGAGATCTTAAGGACTGCTGTAATTAGTTGAGTGGTACGGATCTCTTGGTGTTCGTCTTGATTTTTACACTGATCTAAATCAAACCTTGAATCAAGGGGATCAAACTCTGCATTCGGTAAATTATAATAAACCGAAAAAAATGTATTGGTATGAGGAAAATAGATACCTGAAACTAGATCTTGATAATGACCTGGTTCAGTTTGGTATTTTGTCTCGACCAATAATTGGTGCAGTCTATGAAGTAAATTCTTGGATGTAAAACTATCAAGTCCCTCTTGTTGTTTTTGTTCTTCCAATTCTAAGATTACGGAAGTGGGGATTACAAAATGTTTACAGCTAACTTGCAGATTATTATCTGCGACATGCCAACCCTGACTTGTTGGGATGATTTCTGGACAAGTCAATAAAATACTTTTATCGATAATATAGACAGGATATCGTTCGGTCTGGTAATCGATAAAATCACATTCGTAAAGATTACGAATAAAACTGGTGCGGGTTGGTAGCGTGGTCTCTATCTTTTTCATGAGACTCCTCCTTTTTGTAAAAGAACTTAACTGGGTGCTTCTCATGTTTTTGTAAGAAAAACAGTAAAAAGCACCAATTACTGAAAAAGCAGGTAATATACCCACTTGGTGATATTATTGCATAACGATTAATATACACAAGCGTTAGGGAAATGAACTGGAAGTGGTTAGTCTTTTTGTTCGCGATAAGATTTGCGGGGGCCGCTGGCGCGGTCATTATGGAAGGAGAAAATAATTGGAGTTCCGATAAAAGGATAAACTTCACGGATTTTGCGCTCTAAATAACGCTTGTAAGACCAATGAAGTAATTCCATTTCGCGTCCATGAATAACAAACCATGGTGGACAAGTGTCGGTCTGGGTGATGTATTTAAGTTTTGGGTGTGTGTTTTTGAGTCCGGCTGGGGGATGAGAAGCGGTAGCTTCATGAAGAATTTTATTAAGATCAGAAGTCTTTATCTCAGTATGTCTTGCAAGGTCAATTTCAGTAACTAATTCAAATAGCTTGGTGATATTTTTGCCAGTTTCTGAACTAGTAATGAGAACTGGAGCAAATGACAAGAAATTGTAATCACGTTCGAGTTGATTAAGAATATGATCAATTTCGGTATATTCGACAGTTTTAGTTTTATCTTCAAAATTTGAGGTGACTGGCGTGGAATTATCAAGGAGATCGGACTTAGTTAAAACCATAATGATTCCTTTGCCGGCTTCAATAATCTGCCCAGCGAGGGATTGATCAAGTTTAGAATGAGGCTCCTTAGAATCAATGAGAAGTGCGCAGATGTCGGCCTCTTCAATGGCAGCCAAGGTGCGGATAGCTGAAAACTTTTCAATGCCAACTTCGCGTTTGCCAGGTTTTCTAAGTCCGGCGGTATCAAGAATCTCAATAGTTTGCCCCTTGAATTTAATGCGAATACGATTAATATCACGAGTTGTTCCCTGTTTTGAGCTAACAATGGCTTGTTGTTTTTGGCCAAGGCGATTAAAAAGGCTGGATTTACCAACGTTTGGACGGCCGATGAGGGCAAGTTTAATTAGAGGGTTGCCATTTTCATCAAGATTGATTTTGGAATCGTCGGCGGTTTCAGTTTTAGGGGTAATCTGAAGTTTTTGGAAGATATGCTGTTTAAGATTGGCGATACCAAAACCGGTAGTGGCAGAGGTTTTAAAGATTTCGGTTTCTTTGATGCCGAATTTGAGATACTCAAAAGAATCAAGAGACTCTTTGAGGTCGGATTTATTAAGCACGAGAAAGACTGGCTTTTTGGATTTTAGTGCGGAACGAGAAATCTCGAGATCGCGAAAATCGGGATATTTGGTAGAATCGATAGTGACCAAAATGAGGTCGGCAACTTCAATCGCGTCTTCAATTTGATCCTGGATGGATGCTTCAAAATCATCTTCAGGATTCTTGAGACCAGCGGTATCAATAAGGGTGAAAGCATTATCGATGGTTGCAATTACATTGTCGCGAGTAGTGCCGGCCTCACGAGCGACAATAGCAATATTTTTACGGGCCAAACGATTGAGAAGGCTGGATTTGCCAGCATTGGTTTGACCGATTAATGCCACAATTGGAAGCTTTTTCATGAGAATATTTTAGCATAGGACTATTAACTTGTAAAATGTGAAAAATATGGTGTAACTCTAATACGATATTTATTATTCATGATGTCGAACTGCAGTGTGTTATTTTGGATTTTTTGGGATATGTACTTTATTTTTTAAAAAATATAAATAAAAAGAACCGCTCTTGCGAGCGTTTCTGATATAAGTATCTTGCTGTGGTGATTCCGGCGGGAGTCGAACCCGCGATTTTCTGGATGAGAACCAGACGTCCTAGACCACTAGACGACGGAACCAGTACATTAAAATTAACATTTTATGGGTGAAAAGGCAAGAGAAAAATGGGAAGGTATGAAAATGGAAAATATATTTTTTAAGCCCTTTAAATATTAGTCACAATCAAAAGTACGATCTTTATAGTCGAGATCATCAAGTTCAGCAAAGGTGCGAGGCTTACCGCTCATGCCAAGATCAATACCGTTGTTTTGACGACGAAAATCTTCATCAGACATATTACCTAAATTATCTTCATCCCCTTCATCCTCAAGATGATCATCGTCGCTAGGATCATTTTTATCGTAAGTAGTATGATCAAAGTAATCTGGCTGATTGGCGCCAGAATCCCAAGAATCTGCATTTGTGTCAACGGTCTCTTCAAAGACTTCAGACATTTTACTATTTGGTTCACCGATATTGGTGCGATATTGACCACTCATGCAAAACTCCTGATTATTTTGAATTGATTATAACAAATTCTGAGTTTAATCGTAAGAGATTTTACCGTAGCTTTCGGGGATGGCGGAAATCCAGGTGCGACCAGGTTTGAGTTTGATAATTTCGCCATTAGAATCTTTAAAAATAATTTGTGAGCTTCGATCTGATTTATGCCAGCTACCTTCAAAAACAGTGCCGTTTTGGAAAATATAAGCAGAACCAGAACCAATAGTGGTAATATCTTCATGATAATGATCTAATGGACTGGTGCGCTGCTTGACACGCATGACGATAACAACGTCGGGATTAATCTGAGTGGGGGCTGGACAATCAAAATGTGGAGAGGGTTGTTCTTTAGTGTGTTCGCAAGTGTAAGAGAGATGTTTTTCGCCGTTTTGGAAACTACGAAAGTAAGTATCAGTATTTTGATTATAGAGATAACTCACATTGAAATTCGCTTGCCAATTGAAGTTAATGTGAATGTTGGAAATCTGTTTATGGGTGGGAGTAGTTTGTTCGGTTTGTTCAGTTGATTTTTGAACGAGTTGTTGTTGATTGGTGGATTCTTCAGGAGTAAGCCTAGGAAAAGACTGAGGGTGTGATCTTAAATCGTTTTCTTTTTCGCGGTGAAACCTGGCGAGGAGCGATCCAGAAGTTAAAAGATTATTGGGGGCATAATAGCCTAGGAAACCGGAATGTGTCCAACGGCCGCTACTTCGCCACATATAGGTATAAGATTCTGAGAGATGTTTATAGCCGGTACTAACGGCAGAAAGGGCGTCATCGGCGCCACCGGCATGAACAATAGTGCAATCAAAAGGAGAATCCCAATCGAGATGATAGACTCGGAGTGAACGAATGGGGCCAATGGCACTTTGATTGATCGGATTTTTAAAGATAGCTGCAAAACGAGTGATGCCAGCTTCGGCAATAGCTTCAAAAACAATACTGGCCGAATTAAGTCCAACTTGAGGTCGAGCACCATCTGCACCGTTGGGGATTTGGATACAGAAAATGGGCTCAGAATTAATGTCATTTGCAATCTGCTCTGCTTGTTTTATTGTCAATTTTTTGGTTTTTCCGGTTTCATCTAAAATTGCAGTACCAGATTGATCGTATTGAGTACCAGAATGAGAAATTGCTTCACCAGTTAGGTTGTCATAAAACCAAGTTGGAGTGCCTTCGACTTCGGTGAGCTGTTTAGGGTCAGACCCCGGAGTATTAGTTGTATTTGGTAATAGTAGAAAGATCACACTGGTAATAATTATAAGTAAAAGGATACCAGTAGTAATGCTGAAAATTAATTTTTTGGGAAAAGGCTTTTTATTAGATGATTTTTTTAGGTCCTTTTCATTTATAATAAGATCTTCTACGGTTTGAGCTTTTTCTACTTTGGTTGGTTGTAGATTTTTGTTTGAAGATTTTTGTTGTTTTCCCACCTGTTGACTCCTTAATCATTAGAAAGGGCAGTACGAACCCTGTTTAATCTAGCAAGTGTGCGATTTTTGCCAAGAACACGAAGAGTAAGATGAAGTGCTGGACTGAAAGCAGCAAAACTAACAGCAATGCGAATAAGACTAAAAAATTCTGCGGGTTTCTTTTTGGTTTTAGTAAGTAAGTTGTTAAGAACATTTTGAAGATTGTTATCGGTCCAGTCGGTATCTCCAATATCATTAAGAACTTCGATGGCTTCAGTCAATAGGTTAATTAATTCAGTTTCGGAGTATTTTTTTAAGAATTTACTACCAGTGATCATTGAAAGATCGATGACAGGGTCTTCAAAAAAGTAAGTGGTCATTGTGCGAAGATCGGAGAGAGTTTTTAATCGATCATAGATGATGGATAGGACGGATTTTTTATATTCAAGGGTTTCTTGTTGAGCAGAAACTGGCCAGAAATCGATAGGTTTAAAAAGATCATAACGAGAAAAATCTTCTGAATCTTCGGTTTCACAGGTTCTAGCAAAGAGCTCATTAATTCCCTGCTCGGTGGCAATTTTGCGAATCCATTGTCCGTTCATCCAAAGAATCTTTATTTCATCAAAACGAGCCCCAGAATTTTGAATGCGGTCAACTGAAAACTTTTCAATTAATTCGGGTAATGAGTAAATTTCTTGCTCGGTGCCATCATTCCAACCAAGACAAGCGAGGTAATTAAGCATAGCTTCAGGAAGAATGCCGTCATCACGATATTCGGTCACTGATTTTGCTCCATCACGTTTGCCAAGTTTTTTGTTCCCAGTCGGAGCTAAAATGTGGGGTAGAGAAACAAAGAGATGTCTTGGAAAATTAAGAGCATCGTAAAGTGCTAGATAATTTGGAGTGCTGGAGAGATATTCTACACCACGAGTGATGTGGCTACATTCCATTAAAGTATCGTCGATGATGTGGGCAAAGTTATAGGTTGGCATACCATCTTTTTTGATTAGAATAATATCATCGCAAACTTCGGGTCCAGTATGAATATCTCCCATTACTTCATCATGCCAGCTGTATTCTTTAGGGATAGTTTTGAAACGAATAGGTAAACCTTCTTTCCATTCAGGAGAATTTTGGGGGCGATGATTACGATAAAGATAAGGTATCTTTTTGGACTCATCTTCTTGGCGATATGCTTCAATTTGTTCACTAGTAGTATTATCGGCATAAGCGCGACCGTCGGCAATTAATTTTTTAGCCCATTTTATGTAAATATCTTTTCTTTTGGACTGGACATACGGAGCGAAAGGGCCACCTTTGATAGGACCTTCGTCCCAGTCAAGATGAAGCCAACGCATGGTATCAAGAATTAGTTCGGTTGCACCTTCTACAAAGCGAGCCTGATCGGTATCTTCAATGCGAAGAATGAATTGACCACCAGCTTGCCTAGCGATCAAAAAAGGATAGATAGCACTTCTAATATTGCCAATATGAATATAGCCAGTTGGACTAGGAGCAAAACGGGTACGAGTTTTCTTCATGATAGATCTAGTATATCACTTTTGATTACTAGAGAGAAGTTACGATATTTTTGATCTGTTTTTTAGAGAGTTCACCTTGGTGATTGATAATTTTATAGACGATACCAGCATTAACCCAGGTAGCATTGGATCCGTTGATGTAGATAGTAATTCCCTGTTCCCTGATCGAATCATAATTTTCACCCCACTTTTGTTTGACAAAGCGGTTTAGGAGAGCAGTGCTATCCCAGGGGAGTTTTTCTTCGGCGAGAGTGAATTTGGCTTGATTTGGGCCGACAAAATCCATAGCGACGCTGTTATCTTGTGCAGTATAAACGCCAGAAAGACGATAGTCGCGTGGAATATAGTTTGGATAGGTAGCCTGAATTCCGGTTTGCATGGCGGCAACTTTAACGGAGATATCTGGCATATTAGATTGAACGACAAAGAAGAGGGCGGCGACTACAGCGGAGGAACAAAGAAAAGCAAAGAAAATACGAGCACCTTTTTTATGATGTTTAGCCAGTGAACTCGTGGTTTTAGGAGGGTTTTGTACGGATGCTTTAGTTGTTATAGTGTTTTTCTGATCTGGTTTCTTGATATGTTTAAACGCAGATTCGACTGAGGAGACTGTCATATTGGAAGCAGGAATTTTAGATGGGGCTTGTGTTTTTTTATCGAGCGGTTTGGGTTTTTTGAGGGGTTTAGTAATGGATTGTTCAATTTCTGCAAGAGTTTTGGCAGGAGCTTTAAATGTTTGACGTTTTTTATATGAGTTTGTAAAAATTGCCGCTGGTCTAATGGCTTGATTGAGTGTTTCTTGCTCTTGTCTGGAGACTAGAGCAAATGCGTGATCTATTTTAGCTTGTTGATTGAAGATAGGAGCAGTTGAAGAAGCGATGCGAGCGGTAGGAGTAGCTTGACGAGTGTTTGTAGCAACGGAAGTGTCGTCAAGAACTGTAATTTTCTTGGGTTCAGGGGTACTAGTAATAGGAGCCTTAGAAACAGGAATAGAGATAGTCTTTTTGGCTAAAGGTTTTGCAGGGGTTTTATGTTTAAAAGTAATATTAATGGAATTATCATTAGGGGAGGTTTGGATGGAGGATTGCTTTTGAATGAGAGTATACGATTGTGTATTGGCATACGAGACAGTGGACTGCGAGGATGTTGATTTTGTGAGGTTAGAAACTGGACGACGTACGTAGCGACGGTTCAAGGTAGCGGATGCTTGAATGTTATGATGAGTGCGTCTACTTGAAATTTCTTGGGTATGTAACTGTCTTTGCATGTTTATCTTGTCTTCCTCACTCTTTTATTACGCTTGTAGTTATTATAAACTATATCGGTTTGGAAAATCAATACTAATTAAATTTAGAAAAGTTGTCATGCTATAATGAGATTAATATGGACATTGAAAAACGTAAGCGTAATAAACTGATTAAGATTATTTTTGTAGATATTATCATGTCGCTTGCTGTGGTGGGGCTAGTTTTTGTACTTGTAGCAATAGTGGAGGGGTGGCGACTGGGGTCCAACTTGAAGTTAGAACAAAACGGTATGGCACAGATTGAATCTTTACCAACTGGAGCAAAGGTTGTAATTGATGGTAAACAAGATTTTAATGAAACTAATATTTCTAAATTACTATCAGCTGGCGAACATGAAATTACTTTGTGGAAAGAGGGTTTTGATTCTTGGACAAAGAAAATTAATATTGCCCCAGGATTATTGACAAGATTGAAGCATCCACGTCTTTTTAAACAGAATCGAATAACGGAAGAAGTGGCAAAATATTCAAGTTTACGTTTTCTATACGCTTCTCCAGATCACCGAAGTTTATTGGCTGCAATTGATGACACGACGAAATGGTATTACATGACAGCTCTTGGTGCAGATAAGGTTACTATAGAAGAAGTGGATGTAAAGAATATTTTCTCTGGCACAGGTGATGGTAAATTCCCTGGCGAAATTTCGCAAATTACTTGGAACGAGACAAGCGAAAAAATACTTATGCAGGTGAAGAGAGGCGAAAATTCTGAGTGGGGAGTGATTAATTTGAAAAAAGTAAGCGAAAGTATAAATTTAACGCAGGCGATCTTAAAATATACGGAAAAAAATGCAGAGAAAAAAACTGATGGAGTTTCCGGAAAACAAATTACTGAAGTAAAAAGAAACCTAACACAAGTTGTGATTAGTGATGCGACGGCAAGTAGATTTGTTGCATTGATTGATGGGGCTTTGAGAGAAATTGATACTTCGATGAAAACGTTTTCGGAAGCATATTTGAAAAATATTGCTAAGTTTAAGATGTCTGGTTCGCAAATAATTTATCTAACAAAACATGAGAAAGATAAACGTCAAGTAGGAATTTATCGTTTGGGAGATAAGGGTGGAATTGATGTTGAGGTTATTGTTCGTTCAAAAAAAGATGCGGTGGTAGGACTGGCTCTTTCTGAGTTTGATAGTAAAAAATATTTATGTGTTACGATAGATGAACAGTTGACGATCTATCGTGCTAATGAATACCCGACTTATGGTAATAATGATAATAACTTTGAGAAGATTAGTGAAGAAAAATTGGCTTTTACACCAAATGATCTTGTGCGATCGGATAATGGTGAGTTTTTTATCGCGAGGAGTGATAAAAAATTTATGATTTATAATCTTGATCTTGAGGAACTGAGCTATGTAGATCACCAGAATAGCAATATTTCGTGGTTAGATAATTACCTGATGTTTGATGTAGTTGATGGTAGAATGGAGGTGTTTGATTTTGATGGTGCTAATCGTCGTACGATTCTAAGTAAAAATGTAGCTGCTGGATTTGATGCGGTGATCAACTCAAATAATCGTTATTTGTACTATGTAGTGAAAACTGATAATGGATATAACTTGCAGCGAGATAAGTTGATCTAATAACTTCTAAGCTGAAGAAAATATTTTAAGTTTAGTTATTCAAATTTTAGCATCTAATTCTGCCTAATTGAGGATATCTTAATTTGATTGGCCGGTTAACCAGCGCCAAATGCGTTCAAAGAAGGAATAGTCGTTAGCTGGCATAATCTGATTAGCGGTCTTGGTATTATCATTAGTATTTGTCTCGGTTTGAGTATTTTCGGCGATATTCGGGGTTTCGGCTTTATTGTATGAAGGGTTGATTTGTTCGGCAGTGACTAGAAGACGATAACGGTCGGTACCAAGCGGAGTGCAGGTGATGAGGGTAAGTAATGGTTTGTCGGTAGGACGAGTGAGGGCGGCAACATTGGTTGGTTCAACTGTTTCACGTTTAAAGACTTTATAAGTATAACGAACCGAATTGTAATTAATATAAATTAAGTCTCCATCAACAAGACGTTCAAGTCCAGAGAAAATAAATTTATACTGATTGTTGCTATAAATGTCTCCGGCTGAGTGCCCAGAGATAACGAGATTACCGATTTGTCCAGGCATAGCATCGGCCCCAGGGATTTTGAATTGAGCAACCCCACGATTCATTGCATCGTTAATAGTGGCGGTGTCGGTGGCAAGATTATAAAGAACTGGAACGTCAACATTGAGCTTAGGGATGAGGAGTCTTGGATCGGCACTAGGAGCCTCGGAGACGGTGGGATCAATAGCGGTGATGCCAGTATCTTTAGTGTTCCCTGGTGCAATGTAAGTCATGATTGGAGCAAAAATGAGACGATTGTATTGTAAAAATAGAATAAAAAGTACAGAAAAAACGCCAGCAAAGAGTGGAACGAGCTGCTTATGTCGTTTGGTGAGCTTAAAACTAGAGTTGGCCTTTTGACGGATCTTCTCGCGTAAAGTGGTTTCTACTTGCTTGGATTCGGTAGCATTTCCAGAAATAGTATCTTGAGAGAGGACTTCTTGAGGAGTTGCGGTGTGGTTCGAAATCTTTGTTTTTTCATTTTCAATATATTTCTGGGCAGCCTTAGCATAGTATTCACTGTAATATTTTTGATAATAATTTTGCCAATCAGAGTGATATTTTTGCCAATTATTAGTTTGATTATTGAGGTTAATAGGAGTTTGTTTAAGTGAACTGCGATTTTCGGTATTGTATTTCTGGATTAGACTGCTGCGAAGAGTTTGTTCGCCTAAAATGCGATGTTCGACTTTGTGCTGATTATTATGTAGAAAAGAGAGAGCAGCAAAGGATCGGCTAGTTTGTTGAAGTTTATTTAATGGTGAGCTGTGAACTGTAGAATTTTGGACAGCAGAAACAGGGCTGTTATTAGAATAAGCAGCCAGGACTTTTTTGCGAGCGAGTTCAGTGACAGTTTGCCTTTGTCGATCGCTGGAAGATAACCCACCATCTTTTGGATTCATGTTTTAATTATAGCATTGAAGATCGCGTCTAACAAAACTATTATTAAGAAAATGGGTTTTATGGTAGAATAGTACAGAGGGCGAATGGCGGAATTGGTAGACGCGCCAGACTCAAAATCTAGTTCCAGCAATGGAGTGTGGGTTCGATTCCCACTTCGCCCACCAAATACGGCCTGAATGGTCGATTTTTTGTATTTTTGATAAAAAATAATGGTTTTGACAAAATTAGACATTTTAATTACAGTGACCTAGATCTTGTTTTTTTGTTATAATGAAAACAGTTTTTGGAGGTGGTAGAAAATGGAAAATAAGAAACAGATAAATCGAACCGTAATTGTTGTTTGTGGTGTGCTACTGGGGATTTTATTGATTGCGTTTGGGGTTTATCAAAATATGAACTCAGAATACACGAAATTAAATATTCCTACTGCCGAAAAGCTCCAAGAAGAAATTAAGAATAGTTATCAAGAAATCGATAATTTAAGAAAAGAGATGCTAGACGAGTATGAAAAAAATGGTGAAACGGCAGAATATCGTGTTAAATCTAGACAGATTCAAGAAAAAGAGGCGAATCGTGCGAATTTGGAAGAAAGATTATTGAAAATTAATAAACGTGAATATGACAATATCAAAAACGAGGCAATGGGTAAATCAATGCCATTATTTATTGGAGGAATATTAATCATTGTGACGTCATTAATAGTGTCGGGAGTATTATTCTCGATTGAACAGAAACAGAAGAAAAAATAAGTATGGAAAAAACGAAAATTGAACAGAGAGAACTAGGCTTAAATGAAGCGGAAGTGCAAGAAAGGAAAGCAGCTGGGCTAATCAATAAAGCAGTGGAGGCACCATCGAAAACGATTGGTGAAATTATCGCTTCCAATGTATTTACCTATTTTAACTTTGTTTTTTTGGTACTTGCAGCATTATTAATATCAGTACGTTCGTTTCGAGACCTGAGTTTTTTACCTTTAATTTTTATTAATTCCCTGATTGGCATTTTGCAAGAGTTGCGAGCAAAGCAGATTTTGGACAAATTAACAGTTCTAAGTGCGCCAGAAATTAGTGTAATGCGAAATGGTGAGGAAAAGACCATAAAGACACATAATCTTGTGATGGATGATGTGATGGTTTTAACTTCGGGTTTTCAGATTCCGGCGGATGCGATCGTGATTGACGGTGAGGTCGCGGTTAACGAGTCATTATTGACTGGCGAGTCTGATGATATTGTAAAAAAACAGGGGGATGAGCTGTTTTCAGGCAGCTTTGTGGTATATGGGAAATGCTATGCAAAAGTAATAAAGGTGGGGAGTGAATCGTATGCTGCAAAATTAACAATGAAGGCTAAGGCGATTAGGGTTGGGGAGCAATCAGAGATTTTACGTTCGTTAAATAGCTTCGTTAAACTGGCAGGGATTGCCATCATTCCTATTGGTATTATTATGTTTGGACAACAATATTTCCTGCAAAGCGCTACAGCAAAGGTAAGCATCCAAGCGATGGTGGCGGCAATTATGGGGATGATCCCAGAAGGGCTGTTTTTATTGGCATCAGTAACACTGGTACTTTCAGCAGTACGTTTGGCGCAGAAGAAAGTTTTGGTGCACGACATGAAATGTATCGAGACTTTAGCACGGGTCGACGTATTATGTGTGGACAAAACCGGTACGATTACGAGTGACAGGATGAACGTTGAGCGAATTGAAGAAATCGAAAGTATGGGGAAAGAAAATCGGGTAATTGATGTTTCTCGTGAATACTTTGAGCCTTTGCTTGCAACATTAGTCGAGGCACAGGCTGACGATAACGAAACCATGCAGGCGATAAAACGATATTTTAATAATAAAAAGATAACAAATGAAGTGCGAAAAAAGCTTGCTAATGCAACTGGATCGATAGTGAAAATACTGGGTTTTTCATCCAAATATAAATATAGTGGCGTTTGTTTTAAGAAAAAGACTTTAGTAATAGGTGCACCTGAGTTTGTCCTGAGAGATGATTTTAAAAAATATGCAAAAACGTTTAACCAATTTACGGAGAAAGGATACCGAACTTTAGTATTTGGTGAATATCAGGGATGTTTAGAGACGAAAAAAGATGATGGCGAAATGAAGCTAACCGAAAAAGTAGTACCGTTACTTGTTATAGCGCTTTCTAATGAGATTCGCGCAACAGCACCGGCAACTTTTCAGTATTTTAAGGAGCAAGGCGTAAAAATAAAGGTGATTTCTGGTGATAATGCAAGAACAGTGTCTGAAGTCGCAAAAATGGCCGGAGTGGAAGGGGCGGAAGAATATATTGATATTTCAACCGTGAAGGATACTAAGGAATTCAAGGCGGCAGTCTTAGATTATACTGTATTCGGACGAGTGAAGCCAGAAGAAAAATTAAAAATGGTGAAGATTTTGAAGGCTGCTGGGCGTACGGTGGCAATGACGGGAGATGGTGTAAATGATGTTTTGGCATTGAAAGAAGCCGATTGTTCAGTGGCGATGGCGTCTGGTTCTCAGGCTGCCGTGCAAGCTTCACAGCTAGTGTTATTAGAGTCTGATTTTGCGAAAATGCCGGCAATTGTAAAAGAGGGGCGTCAGGTAGTAAATAATCTGGAAAGGTCTGGTTCCCTATTCTTAGTCAAAAATATCTTTTCGTTTATTGGAGCAGTTTTATCAATTAGTTTTGGAATGATTTATCCATTGTTGCCAACGCAAGTTTCTCTCGTGACAATGTTTACGATTGGTGTACCGAGCTTCTTTTTGGCGCAGATTCCAAATCAGAACTTAATCAAGGGTAACTTCATCCTTAATGTTCTTTCAAAGGCGACGCCGGCAGCCATTACTAATGTGGTAGTAATCTGGGCTCTAGTCTTTGTGACGCGCGCATTAAATATAAATCGTACTGAATTAGGGATGTTATGTGTTTTGGCTTGGGAAGTTGTAGGATTAGTTTATCTTTATCGAGTTTGTCGACCATTCGATAATATTTGGAAGAAATTAATCGTGGGGGGGTGTGGATTTGGTATGATTTTCTGTATGATTTTCTTACAAGATTTATTTGGAGTAACTTTTGAAATTTCTTATCTTGGATGGATTATCTTTGCTGTAACAGCATGTCTAGTGCTTCCAGCGATGATTTTCTTTGAACGGTTACTTGCAGTAATTTATTATAAATTCTTTATTGGGTTTGTCCAAGATAAGATAATTGAGAAAAAGATTTTTAGAAAATTTTAGATATAAGGAAAAACTTTATTTACTATAGAGCTCTAAAAGTTTTTTAATTTGCGTTGATTCTAGGACGGCTGATCTTGATTTTAAAGTTGCTCGACTCATTAGTTGAATTAGTTTGGGTTGTTCAAAGATCTGGTCTAGACAATGGCTCATAGCTAGGACCGACTCGTCGACTGCTCTAATTCCACCGTGTTTTGGGACTACTTCTTGCATAGCGGGATCAGCATAGAGAATTGGGAGTCCGCAAGCTACGGCTTCAAGAATGGTCATACCCTGAGTATCAAAACCATAAGAATTGATAACGGAGAGATGTTGATTTTGCATATAGGTGAAAATTTGTTCATGTGGAATTAGGCCAAGAAAAATTATCTTAGATTCCTTTAGATATTTTGTAACATATTCTTTAGCTTCTTGCATTTGGTTGCCATCACCTATGATGGTTAGTTCGATCCTATTAATATACTTGGAATTTTTTACGGACTCGAGAAAAGGAAGGATACGTTTTTCTTTAGAGACGCGAGAACTCCAGATAATGCGAAGATTTTCATTTTGCTGAAAAATCCGAATTGAATAGTCGATATTTTGTAGTTGTTGGTCATCAACGCCATTAGAGATAACATGAATTGGTTTTTTGACGCCATAATGTTTGAGATTTTTGGCGAAATGGGCAGTTGGAGAGATAACGGCATCGGCTAAGTTGGCCTGCCTAATCATAAGTTGCCACATATTCTTACAAGCAGAATTTTGAATTAAGTAGGTATCTTTGTTTGGTAGATCTGGATTTTGATTAGAAAGTCTAACAAGACTGATTCGGTGCAGGGTATTTAAAAGATTTGCAATGATGATTTTGGTTGGAGATGACAAGTTGGTATTAATAGCAATATCTTCGCGACCGTGCATGGTTTGGATCAGTTTGATATGATATTTTTTGGCAAGTTTAACTCCGGCAATACTGCAACTAGCTTCATAATGTACATGAATAAGATCGAAGTGGTTGGAAAAAATTGGATAAAGTTTATTCAAAAAACGTAAGATCGTCTGGGGTCTTTTAGCGAGTGGTGCTTGATTGGGACGCAAGAATCGATGTGTGGGAACAATACATAGAGTTTTGTCAGTATTCTTTGTTTGATTCCCTGGACAAAAGATGGTTACTTGGTGCCCAAGTTGTTCTAAGGCAACTTTTTGCGCTTTAATTGAAGATGGAATGCCACCTGGAATTTCTAAAAAGACGTCTGTAAAGAGGGCGATGCGCATTACCAGCCGCCGCCTCCGCCTCCTCCGCCGCCACCACCGGAGAAACCACCTGAGAAACCGGAGCCGCCAGAACTGCCAGGAAAATTGACAGAACTGGAAAGGCTGCTATTTAGACTGCGGAAGCTTGAATCTGAGAGATTAAAATAGAGTGGAAGAGTAATGTCTCTCTCGTCGACTAATTGATAATATCGTTCAAGGGATTTGCGCCAAGACTTTTCTTGTCCAAAAATAATAGCATAAGGTAAGAGCTTTTCGTAAAGTTTGACGATTCCCTCGTTTGTGATATCAGCACCTTCAACACTTTGTAAGAATCTTAGACGATCAGTTTCGGCCATTTTAATGTAAAGTTCAAGACCAGCAAGATAATTGGCTTTTTCAAGTCCTTGGTTGGTGTATTTAATATACCGATAACCAATGGCTGTCCCACATGAAATGATGAGGAAAAAAGCTGGTATCATATAGAAAGCGATATTAAGAAGAACTTCGTTTTCTTTAACAGCAACTGAACTATATTCACCAAAAGTGTTGATGAACCATTCTTGGTTAATGACGGTAACTAAAGCAATTATAAAGACAACAATACCAACGGTGGATAACTGTAATATGAGTCGCCAATTTATTTTGTCCCAGAATCTAGTTTCTGGTTCGAAATCTTTTTTATTTCGAAGAGAGGTTTCAATATCGGTATTAAATTGGTTATAGAGAGTACTAAGAGTACTATTATAACTATGGGTTTTAAGCTTAATTATTTGATCTTGAGAAAGTTGCTTAATGCCACCATCCATAATATTAAGCAAAGTAAGTTGTTCTTTTGATAAACCTTTTAGATCCTTAATACGAATAGCCCAAGATTCTTTATTAAAGAGTTTCTTTTTGTTGTCTTCGATCTTGATGATCTCAATCTTCTTTCGTATGGCAAGTTCAATTACAGAAGCAACTTTAGGATTTTGTGCTGGTTTTAGATATAAACTAGCAACTTCGGCAATAGTGTAATCTTTGAGCGGCGTAAATTGTGGGGCAGTAAGGAGGTGCTTGTAGAAACGTCGTTTAGGGGCGATTTTTTTAAGATATCGACGAATAATCAGGAAGATTGCAATAATTATTGCTAGTGTCATACCACCAAAGGCAAAGTAGGCTATGTAGCTGATGCGAGTGGGGGTTGGCGTGAAAGTATTTTCTGAAAAGGCAATAGCAAAGGTCATTCCCTCTCCTTGGTAGAGATTTTTTGTAGCAAAAGTATAGCCATCAGTAGTTTCTTTTACGTTAGTGCATTTATCACGAGAACCATAACTACCACTTAAACAGATGTAATCGTCATAAAGCTCTGGTAATAAATTTTTATCGACGTGTACATTGGCGATTGCAATTCCAAAAGGTTGTTTCCAGGCATTACCATTGGTATTCCAATAGATTTCTTGGAATTTATGTACTGTATCTTTTTTATCATGATCGGATTTCTTTAGTTCGACATTGTTTGCGACATTTTCAAAGTTGTATTCAATTGTATAAGTTTGTTCTCCTGTGACGTAAGTTTTTTCATTGCCAATCTTGAGAATAATATTGCCATCAGTAAAAGAGGTAGTATAGGGTTCATCGCTGCCATTACGTTTAACTTTGGCTTGAAATTTGGAAGGGTTTGAAATGACGATGTTTTTACCACCATTGCTAGTGGCTGGAATAACACGTTTAATCCCATGGTTTTGATTATGATCTGGAAATTCTGCAATAAGAGTTTCGATAACATGCATCTTAGCAAGCTTATTCTCGTCACGAGTAATGTAGTAATCACCAGTGAAGCTCTTGAAGATAAAATTATCGGCAATATTATAATCATTACGATGACGTTTAGCACCAACTGGTGGTGTTAGGATAATAAGGGAAACTAGGCTAATGATAAGAGTAAATTTGAGAATATTTTTAATTTGCCGAATCATAGTTTAAGTATAACAAACTATGAGAGATTTGTCGGTATGCTATTAATGGCTTTTTTGATGACATTAATAGAGGATTGGAGCTTAAGTGATTCCACTTCGGTGAGTTCGGTATCAAGGCGATGAATTATACCCTTTCTTCCTACCACAGCTGGGAAACCAAAAAAAGTATCAGAGAAAGCATCATAGGTGGAAACTGGTAACACTCTACATTCGTCATTAAAAATGCAGTTAACGATACTAGTAACACAAGCCCCAATACCATAATAGGTTGCGCCTTTTCTTTCAATGATCTTATAGGCTGTAAGTTTGGTCTCTTCTTCGATAGTGGAGAGATCGGCCTTTTTGAGTAATTTGTGAATTGATTGTCCGCCTACATTTGCAGAAGACCAGATAGTGAATTCGGAGTCACCATGTTCACCTATTTGATAAGCGTGAACGGATTTTGGGGAGACTTTAAGTTTTTCGGCTAAATAATAGCGGAGACGGGCAGAGTCGAGAACAGTCCCAGAGCCGATAATTTTGTGACTTGGAAAACCAGAATACTGCATGGCGAGGTAACTCATAACATCGACTGGATTAGTGACGATGAGAAAGATACCATGAAAATTGGCAGTAAGAAGTTGGTCGATTACACTGTGAAGAATTTTTGCGTTACGAGCGAGTAATTCCATGCGTGTTTCCCCACCTTTCTTTTGGGCTGCACCAGCGGTAAAAATTGCGATATCGGTATCTTTGGCATCTTTTTCGTAACTACCGGCAGAGATTTTAAGATAAGTTGGACTAACAGCAAGAGTGTCACGTAGATCCATCGCTTCACCTTCGGCATCAGCTTGATTGAGATCAACAAGTACTAGTTCATTGACGGCAGTACGTTGAGAGACGAGCGAAAAGCCAATACTTGCACCCACATTGCCGGTTCCAATGACCATTACTTTGTTTGACATAAATTTAAACCCCTCTTAATACTTATGATTAGTTTAACATATTTTTCTGAGTTTGACGATTAGTTATAGCTGTTATTTTTGACGATGATCCCAGAAAAGAGCAGTTTCGGTGGCTTCAAATAGATTTTGTGGATTCCATAGTGTGAGAGCAGAGATTTTACAGGCGAGAATACCAGACCAGAGTGATAAGTGGGTATAGGAAGTTTTGTCGATGGGAATGCTATGAACGGTACCAGAGCGAGCAATGATAATTTGGCCTTGATGAAAGGTGAAAATAGTGCAGGGATAACTAAGGGTAAATTTATGAAGAATTTCAATGACTGGAAAGATTGGCATGGAGAGGAGGATCATCTTGGGATAGAGAGCGGCACGAAAGACTTTTTGGAGTTGGGTGAGGCTAGCAATAAGGATAAGATTTTGACGTTCAAGGATACCTTGAATGTCAGCAGTGATTAGGTCGATAGTGTCACGGGAAAGGACGGCAATTTGTTTTGCATGGAGTTTTTTGATGGTATCAGTGATTGCAATTTCAGTAATGGAATTTTTGGAAAAATCTCCGGAGAAAAGCACAAGATCGGAATCAAGTGCAAAATTTTCCAAAGCAACAGAGCGAGCAAATGAGCCAGATTCGGTCGACTCAGCAAAATAAAGAGAAGAAAAAGTGGGAAGTTTACCTTGTAAAGCATCGGGTAAAAGAAGGTTAGCAGATTTAATGGGAAGAGAGTTAAGAAATTCGGTGTTTTTAATAGCGACCATGCAGTTTTGAAGATTACCTCCAAGGATGGCGATGCGTCCAGTTTTTTGTTCTGGAATATTCCACAAGATTGAGCTGTTGCTGACCGACTCAAGTTTTTGCCAATAGTCTGAGTTTTGCATAAATTCCTTTCTTTAAAAATCTAAAGTAATAGAGATTGGACAATGATCAGATCCGGAAATTTGATCATGAATTTTAGCACTAGTTAAATTGTTTTTGAGTTGTTCAGAAATAAAGAAATAGTCAATTCTCCATCCGACGTTATTTTCTCGAGCATGTCCCCAATGCGACCACCAGGAATATTTGATATCGTTAGGGTGAAGAATGCGAAAGGTGTCAAGAAAGTGATTCTGAATATAATTCTCGATACCAGCGCGTTCCTCTTTGGTAAAACCAGCATTTTTGGTATTTTGTTTTGGTCTGGCTAGATCGATTTCTTGATGAGAGACATTGAGGTCACCACAAAAAACTACTGGTTTGGTTTGTTCAAGAAATTGAAGATAGTGAAGAAAGAGAGGATCCCAAAGATCGTGTCTGAGGCCTAGTCTTGACAAATCATTTTTAGAGTTGGGGGTATAAACAGTGACGAGATAAAAATGTTCTGTCTCAACAGTAGTTACTCTTCCCTCGGTGAGCGGTACACCATATTGATCTTGATGGAGCTTATCTAGAATATTAGAAATTTTAGGATCGGTTTGTTGTGATAAGTAATTTGTAAAATTTAGCTCTGTTTGTAGAACTTTATGTTGATTTTTAACAAAAATGGCAGTGCCAGAATAACCAGCACGGTCGGCAGAGTTCCAGATTTCTTGATAATCTGCAAAATCAACTTCAATTTGATTTTTTTTGGCTTTGGTTTCTTGCAAGCAAAGAAAATCAGGATTGCTATTTTGTAATAAATTCTGAAGAACGCCCTTTTTAAGGACGGATCTTATACCATTGATATTCCAAGAATAGAGAGAGTACTGCATTTTTCTCCTAATAACGTTGGCGTTCGCGATCGAGATCGCGATGTTTAATACTAAGACGCTTATCGTATTTCTTTTTACCAGAAGCTAAGGCAATTTCAAGTTTGATGTGACGGGAACCGCCAAAAAGTTTGGTTGGGATAATGGTGTTGCCAAGGAGTTTGGACTTTTGGAGTGAAAGGATCTGTTTTTTGGTGGCGAGGAGTTTGATATTTCTGGCAGTTTCAGCGCCGAGAGTGAGATTATTAAGCCAAAGCTCATTATTCCTTAAAGTAATGAAAGAACCTTTAAGTTGTAGATGATGATCGCGGATAAGACGAACTTCTGGTCCAGATAGAACCATACCACAAATAATTTTATCGCCAAGATGATAATCAAAACTAGCCCGCCGATTAACGGAAATCTGATTTATGGGTTTTTTGATTTTCTTCATATTGGTATTATAACAGAAGTAAAAGATCTTATTGGATTTGATATAATGGAGGAAATGAAAATTGTAATTGCCTCAGATATTTATTATCCAATGATAAATGGAGTGGCGGTTTTTGCGCATAATTTAGCGAATGGCCTAGTGAAAGCTGGCCATGAGGTACTAGTACTCTCGCCTAGTTTTAACGGAAAGTTTCATCTTGAAACTGATCCCGAAAGTGGTGTTAAGACGGCATTTTTAACTTCGTTAAGATTCCCCTTTTATCCTGATCAAATTAATAAGGTGCCAGAAAGACGAGATTTTTTGGGAATTCCGATGCCGAGATTGGCTTATCGACATGGTATTTGGTGGTCCGTAAATCCAGTTTATGAAATTAAGAAAGTCTTAAAAGATTTTCAACCAGATGTAATTCATTTACAGACGGCAGAAACGATTGCCTTGGCGGTGGTATGGTATGCAAAAAAATATAAAGTACCTCTGGTCTCTACTGGCCATGCTTATCCGGACAATATTACGGACCAGCTAAAAATCTTGAAACCAAAATTAATTAAAAAAGCTTCAAATGCTATGCTCAGAGCTTATATGTCAAGTTTTTTGAAGCATGCAGAATATGCTACGATGCCAACCGAGATGGCGATTGGTGATTTGATTCCAAAAAATCGTAAACATTTTAAAGTGACTGTGGAGGCGCTATCAAATGGGGTGGATCTAAGCGAATTTTATCCAAAGAAACCAGATCGAAGTGTTTTGAAAAAATATGGATTAACGGCAAAAACTCAGAAGATCTTGTATGTTGGGCGGGTGGATCCGGAAAAAAGTATTAGTGTGGTATTAAAAGCTTTTAAAAAATTATTAGAACTGCCAAAGATCGATACAAAAAATCTTGAATTAGTGATTGTAGGGGATGGGATTGATCTTGTGAATTTAAAAGCTTTGGCAGGTGAGCTGGAGATTGAGCAAAAAGTAAAGTTTTTGGGTAAAATTATGCCGCCAGAACTAATTGAAATTTATCGTGCTGGAGTAATGTTCGTAACAGCATCGGAAACTGAAACGCAGGGTATTGTATTGATTGAGGCAGCAGCAGTAGGATTACCACTAGTGGCGGTGGATGCCGGAGCGGTGTCGGAACTTTGTCAAAATCGTAAGAATGGTGAACTTTGTCGACCGGGAGATGTAACGGGGATAGCCTATGCAATGAAGCGAATTTTACAGGATCCGGAACGCTTGAGGAAATATAAATTAGCTTCAATTGAGATTGCAAAACGGCATGACCTGAAACGAACAATTGCGCGGTTTGAAGAAATTTACCAACAAGCAATTATATTAAAAAATATAGAAGAATGAAATGAATATTTGGCAGAATTTACCTAAAGGATTTACAATTTTAGCTCCGATGGAGGGGGTGACGGATGTGGTGTTTCGTCAAGTGATTGAGCGAGCGGGGAGACCAGATTTGTTCTATACGGAATTTACTAATGTAACTTCTTATGCTTCCGATAAAGGACGACATGACGCCTTGGAGCGTTTGACGGTTTGTAAAAAAGATGCGCCAATTATTGCGCAGATTTGGGGAAAAATACCAGAGCATTTTGCTTTGATCGCAAGAGAACTGGAAGGGTTAGGTTTTCAGGGTTTGGATATTAATATGGGATGTCCGGATCGGCACGTGAATAAGGCTGGCGGTGGTGCAGCAATGATTCGTACGCCAGAACTAGCGGTAGCTTGCATCAATGAGGCGAAAAGAAATACAAACTTACCGGTTTCGGTTAAGACGAGGCTGGGCTTTACCTATGTAGATGAATATAAAAATTGGTTGCCGATAGTCTTAAGGCAACAAGTAGCAAATTTAACAATTCATTTACGTACTCGTAAGGAAATGTCAAAAGTTTCTGCACACTTTGAGCTAATTCCGGAAATTTTAAAATTACGCGATGAAATTGCGCCTGAGACAAGATTGACGATCAATGGTGATATTATAAATAGTCGACAGATTCAGGAGCTACATCAAATATATCCGGGAGTGGATGGTTTTATGATTGGACGTGGCGTATTTGTGAATCCTTATTGTTTTACTGGACGTGTACCAATATCACAGGGTGGTGATATCTCAGTAAGGGAGCTAATGGAATTATTTAAATATCATCTTAAGTGTTTTGACGCAAGAAAGAGTGAGCTTGAGGCGATTGGTTCGCGTTATCCGTTTGAACCATTGAAACGAATGTTTAAGATATATATTAATTCGTTTGATGGAGCTTCGGACTTAAGAGTAAAATTAATGAATTGCAAAAATACTGACGAGCTAAGATCGGTGATTGATGAATTTTTGATGCAGGAATGAAAGCTTAGAGAGTCTAGTCTATTTTGGGCCTAATTTTTGTGGGGCTTCAAAAAAGAGACCTGAAGTCTCTTTCTGAACTTACGCAAGACGAAGATGCCATGAGAGATCAGTGGCATTGAAGGACAATTGGTAATTATTACGTCCTGCGATAACGTCGAAAATATGAATGGCGGTATTGCCGATGAAGCGAATGTGGGTTTGTAATAGTTCAGTAACTTCAAACTCTTCCCCACTACGCTTTTTGAAATTTAATGGCTGACATGGGGTCATTTCGTACCCGAAAAGAGCCATTACTTCGACGCGTTCTTGATTATTGTTAATATTATTTTTCATAAGTAACTCCTTGTAAAAATTTTAGTTGGAGTCATTTATGCGAGCCTGATTTATTGGCTCCTGGCTAAAAGTATAAATGACGATACTTAAAGCTTTTGAATTTTCTCATTGTCAGTGACCGAAGTATGACAAGATAGTTTCATTATAATGGATATGTTAAAAATAAAAAAGAGGGAGCTGATCCGCTCCCTGTGAGAAGTTTTTTTGGAAAAAATGTTCGAGCTGCGACTCGGATATTAGTAACGTGGGTTCCAGCCGAGGATCTCGGCCCCTTTTTTAATTTGGCGTTTTTCCTCTGCTGTTGCATCGGTAAAACGCTCAGGATTAAGATACAATACTTCGGCAACAGCTTCATAGCCATCGCGATCCGTATCGTAAGAATGACCAGTTACCTGGTCTGTGATTACCCATCCCATGCATATTCACCCCCTTTCGCATGGAATCCAACGAGAAGTATAGCTATTTTTATGACTAACGATTGTATTAATTATTTTTTTAATAAGAATTTGAAGGTAGCTATAGCTTCTCGTGTTTTTCCAAAAGATTAAAGTGCACTCACCCCCTTCCTTGGGTAAGATCTAAAATAGAATCTACTTTGAGACGAAGTCAAAGTAAACACCGTAGCGACAGTTTCTCAACGTTGCTTTATATATAATAACATAGATATCATAGAAGTCAACTATTTTTATATACTCCGATGAGTCTCTGGCAAAACTTTTTGATATCAGTGAGGTTGCAGCCGTGGAGATCGGCGATATTAAGAGACGAATCAGATTTAAGAAAGTCTAGAGTGGTGATTTGATAGTAGATGGCTTTTAATAGATCTTCAAAAAGGAAGCCATCTTTTTTTATGTCTGATTCGGTTAAAGTTAGTTGATGTATTTTGCCATCTGGATGATCCAGAGTTTCGCGACGATTGGGTTTAGTGAAAAGTAAATTCATGGAACGAATAGTATAATCGTGATAAAATTTGGATTCCTTAAGCAAGAGACGATAAAATAATAGCTGGAAATGATAAATATAAAGATTTTCCTTATTTTGCCAGTTGTCACGATCAGAAATAGTACTAGTTTTAAAGTCGTAAATATCGATTAATTTATTTTCTTCGTCAATATTGAGATGATCTATCTTACCGGTGATAGGTATACCATCAAAGGTTAAATGTTCAGAACTAAAATCGACTTCGGCTCTAGCTCCTTCGTCTTGCAATATGGGCTGGTATTCGTCAATCGCAAGGGGGAGCTCATCTTTACCGCGAGCAAGTAAAGTTTGAATATCCTCCTCAAAGAGATCCTGTTTCTCAGCTTCATTCATATAGAGAGTGAGAGCGGCTTCTTTTGTGAGACGATTATTGGTGATTTCCTCAAAAACTTTATGAACCAGATTGCCATAGGCGATAGTAAGCGAGGTTGGTTCACTGGGGGCCTTAAGTATATTATTGAGATAAAAATTGAGGGGTCCACCATAGCTGAGACGAATGAAAGATGAAATATGAGAGGCAGAAAGTCGAAAATTTTTTACTCGTTCTTTTAAGAGTGGCTCAATTTTTTCGGATGGATCGAGTAATTTATTTAACCATATGCGACGAATCGCTGAAACTTTGTCTTCGTCAGATAGATAGTTATTGTGTTCGATAACGCGTTTGGCTGGAATGAATGGTGATTGAATATAGGTACAATCGGACTCTTGGACGATTTTTTCATCAAGAAAAGAGAGGGGTTTATTTTCCTTTTCAGAGTCGTCGGCAAACTTTGGACTGGTCATGGTTAATGTCTTGGCAGCACGAGTAATGGCAACAAATAGAAGACGCTTCTTGCCGTCTGAGGTGTTTCTTGCGTCATTGACGACTTCAAGATTTAACGGAAGTAGTAAGGTATTTGGACCACTAGACCCGTCCCAAGCAGAAGCGGTAAGATTGATTAGAAAAACATGCTTAAACTCTAACCCTTTTGATTTATGAGCAGTCATAAGATTGATGGATTTATCAGAATCTTGATAAAAAGTTTGTTCAGTAATACTGGTCTCGGTTTTTTCATAATCGTCAATTAATTGAATAAGATCAGCAAGACGAAGTTTATCTTTTTTAGTATGTGAAAGTAATCGATTGCGAAGTAGACGAAGACGATTATAAAAGTCGAAGGTTGCTTTTGAATAGAGATCTTTTGAGTAAAAGCTAAGAAAAGGTGAGGTAAAAGATTTGATTCGTTGATTAACAGTGATATCAATTGGAGAGGTACCAGAAATAATGTCAAGGAGAAATTCGAGGGGGTAATTAAAGGCTTGTTTAGCTAATTCAGCAAAAAACGCAGCTAATTCAGCAAAGAATGGATTATCAAGATAATTTTGTAGAATTTCAAGAGCTGGTCGGCGGTTTCGATGAATAGATTGAATGGCAAGAACCATGTCTTCGCTAGGGATCTCCCAGAAATCGAAGGAGAGAATTTCTGGTAGCATATAGCTGGGATTTTCTCCTTGAGAAAGTTGATGAATAAAACGGCAAATGGTAAGTAATTCATAAATTTGTTGATTTTCTAGAATATTTTCTGTGCGCTCGTAGGCAATGTTAATTTCAGGATATTTACGTAAATATGGGATCAGTGCGGTGACATATTTATGCTTTGGGAAAAGAATGCCGATGTCGGATGGATCTGTTCCAGCTTGAATTAGTTGATGAACACGATTTGCTATCCAATCATATTCTGCATCTTGATTAACAAATTGGTGTCTCTCAATAAAAGTTTTTTGAGTAACAGATTTATTCAATTGGCTGTTAGATGCCAGATTAGGTGTAGTGGAATTATTATCTTTGTTTGAATAAATATTTTGTTCAAATATAAAATCTTCGGGATCTTTTTTTAAGATATCTTGATTTCTGATTGCGGTTAATTCTTTTTTAAGTTCTTCTGTGGTTTGATTATCCGTATGAAGGCTACGCTGCATAGTCTCGTTTTTAATAAAGCTTTCATCAAGCTGATCTGCAATTTTGCGAGAAAATTGTAGAATTTCATTAGTGGAACGATAGTTGTCGGTTAAAACAATGACTTTTGCGTCGAAATGATTTTTAAAATGAATAAGACTGCTAGCTTTAGCGCCTTGGAATTCAAAGATTGATTGATCATCATCACCGACAGCCATAACGGCTGGCGACTCTTGTTCATCGGCGATTAGCTCTAGTAACCTGGTTTGAGAGGGGTTAGTATCCTGATATTCATCGACCATGATATAGAGATAATTTTGTGCAATTTTACGGCGAAAATCGATATCATTCTCAAGGTACTTGATCGGTGCCTCGATCATATCATTAAAATCAAATAATCCATGTGATTCAAGATAATCTTGATATAGTTCATAGAGTTCAGCTAGCTCTATAAGTCTTTTATTACTTGCAAGTTCGGAAAATTTATAGATGCCAGATTGATTTTTGGAGAAGTATTTTTTAATAAAGTTATTAATATTTTTAACAGAGGGTTTTTCAGAATTTGTTTGTTCTTCAATTAGTGAATATATTTTTTCATAAAAAACATCAAAAAGAGAGTAGATACGACCAATGATTGGCTGATCAGTCTTAAGCTCGCCTAGTTTTTTTAGAAGTGGTATATAAACAGATTCGGTAAGTTTTGCGTAGGCATTTTTGCCAGTAGCTTTATCTGGTAAATTTTGGAGAATCGGTGAAAGTTCTTTATCTATAATTTTAATGTCAATTTGATTTTGATCTGCAATTTGCCTAAGTTCTGCCGATGTAATTTTAGAAATTTTTATTTTGCTGATGATATTAAGTAGATTTTTTTGCTTTTGCTCGGCTTTTAAAAGATAAGAATTTGGGAGAGTTGCTTGTAAATCTTCGAGAATTTTGAGTTGTAAAACTTCTTCGATAGGCTCATTAAAAATACGTGTAGGCTCAGTAGAAAATTGATTATATAACCCAAGGATTTTTTGGCCAAAGGCGTGAAAGGTCATGATGTCAATTTTATCGGCGGCTTGGCCAATCATACTGCGTAAGCGTTCCTTCATATTTTCTGCTCCAGCCTCAGTATAGGTAATACAAAGAATCATACTGGGGTCAGTGTCGGTGTTCTGGAGAATGTATTCAACTTTTTTTGAAAGGAGTTGTGTCTTGCCAGTACCTGGACCAGCTAGGACGAGGAGTGGCCCATCTAGATATTTGACTGCTTCTTGTTGCTTGGCGTTGAGTGGCATAAGGCTCCTTATTTGCGTGTTAATAAAACTAGAGATTCGATATGTGGCGTGCGTGGGAAAAAATTAAAAGCTTCAATAGAACTAATAGTATATTGAGTTAGTAAAATATTGAGATCACGAACCTGGGTGATCGGGTTACATGACAAATAGACTATTTTTTCAGGCTTGATTTCACAGAGCCTATTGATGAGTTTTTTATCACAGCCAGCCCTGGGCGGGTCTAAGATAACACTAGTGTCGTTGGTGATTTGGTCTAAAACTTCCTCCGATTTGGCAAGTATTGGTTTAATGAAAAAATTTTGAGTAGTTTGGGTAACGTGAGTAGCGTTTGCTTCAAGTTCTCCAAAGGCTGACTTATTAACCTCAATAAGAGTTAAGTTTTTATCTCTTGCCACAGATAAACCAATGGTTCCAACTCCAGCATATAAATCTAAGACAGAAGCAGAATTAATGAGAAAATCTTTAATTTTTAAGAGGGCAGCTTCGTAAACTGGTAAATTAATTTGAAAAAAACCACTGGGAGAATATGAATAGGAATTACCAAGTAGAGTGTCTGTGAGCTTTTTGAAAGATGGATGAGATTTACCATTTTCAAGCAATCCACCTGATATCTCGCCAGACTGATTAGCCCGAAGAAGCAATGACTGAAAAGTGCGAGCTTCTTGTTTAGTGCGATTTAATTCATCAATAATTTGGTTGGCATGAACTAAGATATTTGGTAATTCTAAAGATGATTTCTTAATCGGCATCTTACGATGTGAGCCACGATAATGAACGGCAAGTTGAATCTTTTCTGTCTCGTGGTTATAGTAAAGAGAATACTCCATTTTGTTGCGATAAAAATAATTATTTGGAGACTGATGGACGAGGACCTTCGAGGTGAATTGTTTGTTAATCGGATGGGTATTTCCTAGACGCTCAAAAAGCGAGGTGAGAATACGAGATTTGGCGGTTAGTTCAGCATCCTCGTTGAGAATTTGCCATGGTGAGGTTGAGAGGAATTGTTCATCTCTAGGGTTGACGCGTGAAGTGGATTGCTTTGTAATCTCCAACGCGATTCCTTCAATAAAATGTGGTTTTTGAGTAACAACTTGGAATTTAGTGACCAATTCGTCTGGTAAAGTATTCCAAAGCAGGACCTTGACGCCATTGAATTCAGTGTATGTCTGTTGATTGATGCTTAGATCGGATTTTAGAGTGCCAATTCCCTGTCCGGTAGTTGCAAAGTCGGAAATATGAAGTGGGGTTTCGAGTGTGGCAATTTTAGGTTCTTTTTTTCTCATTAGATCTAGCATATATCGTGGAATGAGAGAATGCAAGCGCCATAGATGTCAGCTAATGAGCCTTTCAATATCCTGTTTATAGTCTTGAACAATATCTTGTTTATGGTTTTAGATAATAACTTGCTTATGCTAGAGATTTTTATCTCTGTTAAAGAGTGATTTTTTAGTATATTTTTATAAAATACCCTTGATTGAAATAGTAAGACAGGATAAGGTGAAGGTAGAAATTAAATGAGGTTTTATGGTGAATAAAATCAGTAAAATATTAATTATCATTGTGGCTATACTTACGTGCGTAAGGGTTAGCTGTCGATCTCCTGATAAAAATATAAGAATGTTGCGACAAGATAATTTGCAGGCTTCTCGATCAAGTGATGATTTCCGAAAATATATTAAAAATAATCTTAGAGAACGACTCGATCCTAATATTAGTAGCTTGGCTATTGCTTACTTATTGGGTGATAAAAGTGGATTAAGTAATTCCCTAAAAGAAGAAATAGATGAAGTAGGAATAGCTCATCTAGTGGTGATTTCAGGAATGCACCTTGCGATTTTAGTAAAAATAATATCAAAAGGATTGCGATTTACTTCAAGACTTGTTAAAAGCTATTTCTGCGTACTATTTATTGTTCTTTATATTGGAATGATTGGACTGACACCTTCATTGCTGCGTGCAGGATTTGTGATATTTTGCCAATTATTTGTAAGTTATTTTGGTAGAAAATTAGATAAAAGAAGAATTATATTTTTTACGGTTGTCGTAACATTACTGGTGAATCCGAATTATATCGATAATCTTGGATGGCAGTTATCGATGTTAGCATATATTGGTATCTTAGTTCTTGATCCGTTAATAGAGAGCTTCTTGTTTGGAGAAGGTTTAAATAAAAGAAGAAGTATTAAGAAAAAGAATTATATTGCAAAAATGCTTACCAAAGTAAATGTCATTTTAAATTTTCGTTCAGGATTTATTATTGCGATAGCTGTAAATATGATGGTTCTACCAATTATTTTATATAGATTTGGACATTTTTCGTTAATCTCTATATTTATTACAATAATATTGACTCCACTGATGCCGATGATTCTATTTAGTGTTGCGATGATTGGACTTCTACCGTATCGACTGTACCAATATACCTATTTTTTGATGGGGAGTGGCGTTGGATTTTTAAGATCGCAGATTAATATAATTAAGATCTTTAGTGGAGTGCAAATATTATCAATTAATGTGAAGAAAAATAATACAAGTTTTCTTTTGTTATATTTTTTGGTAATAATTTTATACTTCTTTTTGCGAAAAAAGGATGTCGATATAAGCAAAAACAGCACAAGCCAAAATAATCAGTCGATAAAAGGGAGTGATGGTATGCAAGATATTGGTACTTATTTGATCGAATGGCAAAAACAGCTGCAACTGCGGTGCCAACAGTATAAAAATAAAACTAGTCAAACCGAGACATTCAATAATGTAAAAAAGTCCAGTTGATGAACTGTGGGGCTGCCTGAGGTAAAGAATAAAAGGAAGTAAAAGAGTAAGAAGAGAAAGTGTAAAAAATTGAACATAGGAAATAGGAATAGTTGGAATAAAACTTGAAGCTAAATGGGTAATATCTTCGATAAAGAGGTTGTAGATTAGTGCTCCGGCAATTGAAGCTAAACTGGGAGACCCTAGATGTCTTCTCAGTAGATAAAAGAGTAGAAAGAGTGCGATCGGTACTATTATAGCCATAAGTATATTATAGCAAAAAGATTTTTGTTTTAAAAAAGAGAGGATGGACTTACGGTGAAAGCAACTAATCCGGAGGAAACATCACGCACAACAAGATCAGAACTTAACTCTGACCCTTCGATGTGATAACGAACAATGCCACTTGAGTCTCTTGCGACCATATAGCAGCCGGCTCCATTCTCGATTGTATATCTTGTTCCGTCATTTTCAAAATAAAATACGCCATTTTTTAATAGCGCTTCCCGTAGCGACCCCATTCAACTTCTCCTTGCTCAAAAATAACTAAATTTTTAATATTTTAAAATAAAATATAATTTTTGTAAAGCGCCATGCGTATATGTCATGAAAACATAAAAAAGATATGGCTATGATCTATGACGTTCTGGTGAAAATTATTTAGAAATGCCTAGCGACTGATCGGAGAGACTTTCTTTGGAAAAAGGTTTCTTTATCTCATTGATAGTATTAATGATTGGTTTAACGCTGTCTAAGTATTCATTGATTTCTTTTTCGGAAAGATTACCGTCTTCAGAAAAGCGGTAAGAAGAGTTATTGTCAATTTGTTCGTTTTCATGTTTTTCTGGTAAGAAGCCAGGGCGGGAGCGATCAATATAAATATCACCGCTCGCATGATAGAGATATAAAGATAAGCTTGTTGTTGCAATAGCAATAATCGTAGAGAGAACTCCTAGCCGAATTAGAGCCTTACCTCCACGTGAAGTGAAATTAACCACTTAATTTTGCTCCTTTGACTTTTCCTGCTCAGTTTTTTTAGCGGAATTGTTAAGATTATGTCTTAATTGATCAACAGCTTGAAGATGAGAAGTGATTATATTATTAGTCTTTGCGACTGAAGTCTCTAATTTGTTACGTAAAAATCGTACATTTTCCAGTTCGTAATAAAAATTGTCGGGTTGATTTTTACAGTCCAGTGAAATGAGGCTTTCTAGATGTTGACTGTAAATAACAAAAAGATTGGTGAAATCATTACGCGACGTGAACATTTCAGACTGAATGTGAGTAAGATTTGGGTCGGGCAAATTATTTTTTACGAGACGTACGTTTAGGGTTGAGATAAAGTTGGTTAAGAGAGTCTGATAGCTGGTGCCAAGTAGAACGCGGATTTTTGAATCATTTCTTTGAAGATTTTTGAGACCTGTTTGAATTGAGGAACACCCTGTTGAAATATTTCCCTTTTCAGCATCATTTAATTTTTTGTGGGTTACTGAGGTTAGGTCGTATTCTTCGGCATGGACAATTGGTGTATTAAAAATTGAATATGAGATGCTGCTAATAAAACACAAAATGATAGTGATCCAGAGAGAAATAATTAAATGTGGAGTCTGCCGAGGATTTGTCTTTGTGGCTGTATAGTCAGTTGTCATTTTAGTTAATTATAGCATAAGGCGAACATGAGAAAATTAATCTTTAGTTCTAAATGCGATAAAGGTTTTAAAAAGAATTAGCTCCAGAAGCCTCGTTTTTTGGCTGTACGAAATTCTTCAAGTAACTCTTTTTGCTTCTTAGACAAATTGGTTGGAGTATCAACGATAATATTAACGATATGCGGACCACGTTCTTCTCCTCGCATAGGTATGCCATGTCCGGACAGTTTAAATGGAGTACCAGATTGTGTTCCAGCGGGAACTTTCATAGTGATTTTACCATCAATAGTTTCAATTTCAGCTTCACAGCCTAAAGCGGCATCGATCATTGAGATATGTTGCTCAGAAAGAATGATATAACCTTCTCTAGTAAGAGTTTTATGGGGACGGACACGAATTTGTACTAATAAATCTCCAGCTTCACCTGTTGAATCTGGTGCAGGGCCACCACGACCACGTAAACGAATAGCCTGCCCATCGTCAATGCCGGCAGGAATTTTGAGATTTATTTCTTTACCATCGACTTGAACTGCCTTAGTGACACCAAAGACAGATTCTTCAAAAGATATAGTTAGTACGGTACGATAGTCTGCACCACGTCGTCTTTGAGTGCGGCTGCCACCAAAGCCAAAGAGCGTACTAAAGATATCATCCAAATTACCGTCGCCACCACCAAAGTCAAAGCTAAAATTCTGGCCATTAAAAGAATAGCTGCCGCTATTAAATGGGTTGCCGCTAGAAGAATTACCTCCAACGCCTGCATGCCCAAACTGATCATAACGGGCGCGTTTTTGTTTATCAGATAGAACTTCGTTAGCCTCAGTGGCTTCCTTGAATTTAGCCTCAGCTTCTTTATCGCCAGGATTTCTATCGGGATGATATTTAAAAGCTAACTTACGGTAAGCTTTTTTAATTTCATCATCAGAAGCGTTCTTAGACACGCCTAAAACTTCATAATAATCTCTTTGTGTTGACATAATTAACATTAATTATAGTGTTTTAGCACTCAAAATGCAAGAGTGCTAAATATTCTCTACATAAAAAATCTTTTTAGGATATAATGAGAATATAAAAGAGGAGTAAATGATGAATAACGATCGATTAATTCTAATTACTAACCCTGGTAGTAGTTCTCGGAAATATGCATTGTATCGTGGTAATAATTTTCTATGTTCTTTGCACTTTGAGTTTGAGGGGGAGAAAATTGTCTACACACTAAAAAAAGCAGATAATACTAAAGTAAAGACTGAAACGAAGTTTACAACTCTCAACGCGGTGGTTTCTGGACTTGAAAAAATTTTAGTCGAAGAAGGATATATTGGTGGACCAACCAAATTAGATGCAATTTTAGCTCGAGTAGCAGCTCCTGGTAGTTATTTTGCAAAAGATCATATTGTAGATGAGGAGTGTTTGACGCAACTTGAAATTGCGAAGTCAAGAGCACCACTTCACGCACCAGTGATTGCTAATGAAATTGAACAATTGAAAAAAACTTTTAAAGATACAACGGTGATTACAATTTCGGACTCTGGGTTTCATAATTCTCGACCAGAATTGATGAAAGCTTATGCCATAGATACTGAGCTTGCTAATAAATTTGATATTAAACGTTGGGGCTATCATGGGCTTTCTGTTGGTTCGATTACGAGATATATGCGTGAACAGAATATTTTAGGAGAAAAAACTGTAGTCTGCCATATTGGCTCAGGCTCTTCGATTACAGCAGTTTATAACGGTAAATCACATGATACGACGATGGGTTATACTCCGCTTGAGGGGGTAATGATGGCCACTAGAACTGGTTCAATAGATGTAGCGGCGGCACTTGCAATTAAGCGTGAACTGGGCTTAAAAACTGACGATGAATTAGAAGAATATCTCAATAAACAATGTGGTTTACTTGGAGTTTCTGGACAGAGTGACGATATGCGCGAAATTATTAAGTTGAGAGATGAGGGTGATAAGCGGGGTGTATTTGCACATGCTCTATATATCTATCGTTTGCAATCTGCTATTGGACAGATGGTGGCTTCTCTAGGCGGTATTGATACTTTAGTCTTTACTGCAACAATCGGTGAGAGGTCAGATGACGTTAGGCGTCGTGTGGTGCAGAAGTTGGGGTATCTAGGTTTTGTGATTGATGAAGAAAAGAATACTGGTGAAGTGAATGAAAGATATTGTAATATTGCGACTGTTGGTTCAAAACCAATCTATGTAATCAAAACTGATGAATCTGATGAAATGATTGTTCGTGCAAATGAACTTCTGAATAAGATTTAGGAATAATGTCTTTATTTAAAAATAACCTCATGGTGAACCGGAGGTTATTTTTAAGGCTAATAAGATAGGCGAGCTCAGGACTTAGATAGAAAAAGTTTATTCAATAGAGGTAATTTCACCATCCTTTAAATGTAATAATCTTTGATTTCTTGAGCCACGGAATTTTAAGGTGAGATCTCTTTCTGCTAGGACGAAAGGGCCGTCAATAAGAGCATCTAAGGTCTTGAAAAACTCCCATTGTAGATTATTTTTGGCTTTAATTTCGTCGTAGGTATAGCCAGAAAAAGACCAAACATTCCAACCTAACTCTTCTTTGGCGAATTTAGCGATCTCGATACAGGCAGCGGCTTGAATTGATGGTTCTCCGCCACAGAAAGTAAGCCCAGTCTGCCCTTTTAGCTGGCGGAGTTCATCTTTTATGTCTTCTACGCTAACTAAAACACCGCCTTCAGGATCCCAGGTTTCTTGATTTTGACAGCCTTCACAGCCGATAAAACAACCTTGAGTCCAGATTACAGCTCGTAATCCGTAGCCATTAACGATACTATCGTGCTCGATGGGGCCGGACAATCTAAGATATTGACTGTTGGAGCCGGAAACTGGCGAGACGAATTCTTGAGTCATATTATTCCTTTTTAAATTAATAATTAAAAGTTAGGAGACCAGCTCCTAACTTTTAATGTTGGTCTTGTTTATTCTTTACCAATGGCCGCAGTTGAGCTTGCTTTTGCGTGCTCGCGAGCAGCTTTTTGAGCTTTGGTGTAGGTACCGGAAACGTTGTGCTTAACACGGTCATGCTCTTCAGCTTTCTTGCCATCATTCCAGCGTTCAAGAGAACCTACAAGATAGCCGGTGATGCGGCGAAGTCTCTCAAAGGGGACATCGTCTTCGATACGGCCACAAGATGGACATCGGTTGTCGGCGATGATGCCAGAGAAGCCACAGACTGTGTCACGATCGACTGGGTGATTGACTGAACCGTAACCAATACCTGAGTCATGCATCTTGCGGATGACAGCCTCAAAGGCGTCAATGTTTTGTGATGGGTCACCATCGAGTTCGATGTAGGAGATGTGTCCAGCAGGACAGAGAGCGTGGTAAGGAGCTTCGATTTCAATCTTCTCAAAGGCTGAGATTGGGTAGTAGACTGGGACGTGGAAGGAGTTGGTGTAGTAGTCACGGTCAGTTACGCCTTTGATTACACCATATTCTTTACGATCCATTTTTGTGAAACGACCAGACAAACCTTCGGCTGGTGTAGCGAGGAGAGTGAAGTTGAGGTGATATTTTTTTGCATAATCATCACAACGCTTGCTCATGTGAGTGATAATGTCTAGGCCTAATTCTCTAGCCTCCTCAGATTCACCGTGATGTTTACCAGTCATAGCAACTAAAGTCTCAGCGAGTCCGATGAAACCGATTGATAGTGAGCCGTGCTTGATAACTTCACGAAGGGTATCATTTGGCTTAAGTTTTTCACTACCAAACCAGTTACCTTCGCCCATGAGGAATGGGAAGTTGCGGACATGTTGGTTAGCTTGGAATTCGTAACGCTCAAGAAGTTGATCTCTACAGAGATTCATAAGATCGTCGAGTTCTTTGTAGAAGCCAGTCCAGTCGGCTTCTTTGCGTTCTTTAAGGGCGATACCGTGCTTAATGCCAAGGCGAACAAGGTTGATGGTAGTAAATGAGTTGTTGCCGCGACCAGTGACGATACCGTCTGATTCTGGGAAAACTGATGAGAAGACACGAGTACGGCAGCCCATGGTAGCGATTTCAGTATTGTAATCACCCTTTTTATAGTATTTAAGATTGAAAGGTGCATCAATGAAGGTGAAGTTTGGGAAGAGGCGTTTTGAGGAAACTTCCATTGAACGCTTGAAGAGGTCGTAGTTCGGATCTTCTGGATTATAGTTAATACCCTCTTTAACCTTGAAGATGGAAATTGGAAAGATTGGGGTTTCGCCGTGGCCAAGACCTTTATCTGTAGCTTCAAGGAGATTCTTAGTGACTAAGCGACCAGCTGGCGTGGTGTCAGTTCCAAAGTTGATTGATGTAAATGGGACCTGAGCGCCGGCACGTGAGTGCATAGTATTAAGGTTATGGATGAAACCTTCCATAGCCTGGAAAGTTTGTTTTTCAACATCCTCATTTGAAGTTTCAATAACGGTTTCTGGAATTTTAAGTTTCTTAAGAGTTTCAGTGTCACCATAGCTAATATCATCTGGAATTTTAATGTCAATTTTCTTGCCAGAATATTTATTGTATTTATCAAGATTATTACGAAGAGCTTTCCTGAAAGATTTATTGACACCTGGAGCCATGGCGTAATCAAAGTTTGGAATTGATTGTCCACCATGTTGTTCGTTCTGGTTGGCTTGTAGAATAATAGCGGCAAGGGCGGCATAGGAGGCGATGGAATTTGGAGTACGAAGATGCCCATGTCCGGTATTGAATCCACCGTTAGCAAAAAGCTTAAGTGGGTCGGTTTGACAGCAAGTGAGGGTACCGGTGGCATAAAAATCTAGATCGTGGATATGAATATCACCGTTATCGTGTGCTGCAGCAAAGCGGGGGTCTAGAAGTACTGTTTTTGCAAAGACCTTTGAGCCTTCGGCGCCAAATTGAAGCATCTTGCCCATTGCTGAATCACCATCAACGTTAGCATTACTACGTTTTACGTCTGAATCTTCAGAAGCATCAGCGATAGCGATAGTTTTGTAGATGCCCATAAGGTTTGATTTAGCATTACGGGTTTTATTACGGTCTTGCCTATAAGTGATGTAAGCTTTTGCAGTGTGTTTGAAACTTGAATCCATCAAAACTTTCTCAACTAAGTCTTGAATTTGTTCAACAGTGGGAGTGCGCTCTTTAATGGTTTCTTCGGCAAGTTTAAGTACTTTTTCAGATAATTGTGCAGCACGATCGTGCTTAAATTCTTCAGTTGCAGCACCAGCTTTAGCAATGGCATCGGTGATTTTATCTAAGTCAAAATCAACGATTTTTCCATCACGTTTGACGATTTTTTTGAACATAAAAAATTACCTCCTTGATTGTGTCCAAAATTTCTTCAATGTTTTTTTGATTAAATTTTTGTTATTAGTCTGTTATTGATGACGCTATATTTAGTGTCTGTGATTATTTTATGACACTATATGTAGTGTGTCAATGGAAAATGCTTATATTTTTGTTGTATTTTATACATAATTTTATAGAGATGATAGTATAATAACAGAGTATGAAAAAGACTAATTTTGGTAGTTTTGAACCTAAGCGTTGTTGGGTTGGTGATAGCCAGAAAATCTGTTATGCCACGCGTGAGGAAGCTGAGGTTGCAGCACAAGTGGCAGCTCATGATTATGGTGCACCTGAATTAACTGTTTATCATTGTGAATATGGTGATCATTGGCATCTTTCTTCTAATAACTATATTAATAAAAATAAGCGATAAAATATTTGGTCTCAGGAACTATTGAAAAAGTTTTTACGCCACAATTAGGGAGTTTGTTGATTAGATTTTTCTCTTCTGAGTTGTTTTGACGACCGGAGTATTTTAGTGATGGTTTGGGGGTATTTTTGGAAGAGATATGAGGGATATTCGTAGAATTTTCCTTTGCTGTAATGTGGCTATTTTGTTTTTTGATTATAGTCGTCTTTCGCTTAACGATTCGACCAAGACTACTAAATTCAACTTCTTGAATGGTATGTGAGGAGGTGGGATCGACATTTTTGAAAGTTAAATGTTTTTGGTTTGTAAATCCTGCAATATAGTCATCAATAATGATTAGTCGGTATGGAAAGATAGTGAAAGCCAGATTATCTGAAGATCGATTAGGTGAAAACGGTTTTGGCAAAAAAGTGAGACTAGTTTTGTGTGTCTGTTTATTTTGGTCGACTAACTGTATCTGTTGAGGTGTAAGCGATTGAATTGGGAGACGAAGTCTTGCAGTGCTGGTTTGATATTGAATTTGCTGATCTTTTTGATTTATAGTCCATTGATATGATGACTGTGATAACGCCGTAGATCTTAGATGTATACTTTGAGCGTTGTTATATAATCGTTTTGTTTTATTTGTGGTATTAAGAATAGAAAAACCTTGCATTGAATAGCTTAAATCTAGATGATCAAAACGAGGTTTTATAATTTGATCAACTTGAAGAGACTGATTAGTTTGAATTATTTCTTGAATGATATCATCAGACGAATGACGGATATTAAAAAGATGTTTAGATTCAATGGAATTAAATGATGAAAAATATTTATGGAGTGGTTGATTAAAATTATAAACAAAAGTAGAAAGTTTTTTCTGTCGAATTTGTTCGTCGACAAGGTGAATGGGACTAGCAGTGTTGTCGGAATGAGAAAAAGTTGATGTTTGATTTGGTGTTAATAGAAAGAGTAAATGGTTCGATTGAGTGCTCCATGGGGTGTTTTTGATAACATCGTAGAGAGAAGAATTGATTAAGTTTTGAAGATTGATGTTTGGAGGATTGTGTATTCTGTTGCGTAAATTTTTAATTAACTGGTCCCAGCCTTCTGGACTCATGTCCGTTGTATTCACTCCTGCAATATAGCGAACCCCTTGTTTGTAGGTTCGTGGTGCATTTTGGTCAAGTCTTTGCGGAAAATATATAGGTGAGTCTGGAAGATCAGCTGGAAAGAATCCATAGAGATAGAGATGAATATTGAAATGATGATTATAAGATTTGTCAAATAGCTGATTGAGAAGAAGGTAGTCCCTGGCGTCTCCGGGATCAGTTGGAAAAGTGGGCAACATAATAACAAGTTCATTATTTTGATATTCACGTTTGTTTGAGTGAGTATTATTTTGATAGAGTTTTGAGAATGAAGGACTAATTGTGAGTTGATTGGGATGATAATAGTAAATTAATGACGAGTCCTGTACAATTTTTTCTTGATTTTCATGTTGTTTGATAATTTTTTGATAGATTATTTTAGCGGCTTGGGTATAGGTACCACGTCTAGAGTAAGAAACATGACCATTAAAGATTCTAGCGAATAGGTTATTCTCTGGATTCTGAGTGGGGTCGGATAACCCTAGAGGATCAAATGTACTACCGCAAATAAAATCAGCAACATTACACCATACTCCAACTTTGTTTTGGTATTTTTTATAAATATAGGGATTGAGTCCACCTAGAATACCATGCTCAACATAACAATCAGGAACATTTTGGCGATAAGGTGAAAAGTGTAAATTTTGACAGGCGTCAGGTATTATTCCTTTTCCTTCAGGTAGATATAGTTTGGGGTCACCAAAATTGGCAAGATAAAGGATTTTTTCAGGATTAAGATGGCGGATGGCGTAAGTCATTACCATAGCGCCTTGCGAGTAACCGGAGAGAATAAAATGAGTATTCGGGCAAGATTTGGTAATATTACGATAAAGTTTAACAAGTTCGTTAATACCAGCTTTTACGCTTTGTCCGAATTCATAGGCTTTGCCTCCACTTAAAATGGCGCCAGAAATGATTTTTGGATTCTCAATACCGATAGCAGGATAGGGATCACCAAAGTTAGTGGATTCGCCTAGTTGATAGTAGCGATAGCTGAAATTCGGTAGTTTTTTGAAAACATCAGTAATGGCTTTTTGAAAAGCTTGGTGATCAATATTAGTATGAAGTGGTTCACCGGAGCCTCTCGCAAAAATTATAAAATAATCAACACAAGATTCACTGAAAGAGTCGTTATTGGAAAGAGAGAGTGTATTTCTAGTTAAATATAATGAATAAAAACAAAAGCACAAAATGAACGAACATAAAAAATATTTGAACAATCTACGCATCCAAAACCTCAAGATAGATTTAGGTTTGGAAAAGGTTGGTTATAGTATTATATGAATAAAGAGAAAGTGCAAGGTGAATGGAAGAAGAAGCGCTAAAAATGATAATTCTTCCCTGTTGTATGTTGTAAATAACACTTAACATAAGCAAGATATTAAAGTCACCTGTAATTGACAGAAGAAACGGACTAGGGTAGAGTTTTTACAAAAGGAGTGTGATGAATATAGAGCCACAGAAACGTAGAGATTGGGATAGTTATTTTATGGGGATTGCTGAGGAGGTGGCAAAACGTTCAAAGGATCCATCATCGCAAAACGGTTGTGTCATAGTAGACGCCAGGAGGCGTCCAGTTTCTTTTGGCTATAACGGCACAATTCAAGGCGCGGACGAATCGAAATTGACTTTATCGGAACGTCCGATGAAGTATTATTTTGCGATTCATTCTGAAATGAATGCCTTAATCTTTGCAGGACGCGACTTAACTGGATGTACTTTATATAATAAAATGGCGACTTGTGAAAACTGTCTAAAATATTGTTTGCAGGCTGGAATTAAGCGTTTTGTTTATAAAGAATTGCGGGTAGCTTCATACAGAAGTGGCGAAAAAAAATCGATGACAAATATCGATACGGATGAAGCAATTATTCGTTTACTGGCTTCTTGTCCAGATGTGGAAACTTTAAATATCTCTAATGGAAAAACTTATGTTCAGGATATCTTGGATGCATATGATAAGAATTCGACAGAATATAAAAATCTAGTGCGTTGGGTAAAAAGATAAAATTTACTAGTTTACTAAAAAGGGTAGATAGATATTTAAAGCTATTAGTTGTAGCTGACCTCAAAAAATATAATTAAAGATTGTCCTGGATGAGTTCAAAAACTTGATCGGGTACCTCGTAATTAATGAGATGCCCAGAATCTTTAATAAAATATGTCTTACCTTGGTATTTTTCGGCAACTTTTTGAGTTTGTTTTGGTCGATTTAGGCGATCTTCTGTGCCAGCGATAAAATAACAGTTTTTATTGAAGTTAAAATCGAAAATTGAATGGTTAACTGAGAATTTGGCGGCTTTAATCTCATCGGCCAGGCTGGTGAATTTTTTGGTACATAAATAGGTAGTTTCAAGGATCTTTGGGAGCTGATGTTTACCAAGAGTGCCAATTAAATATTTAGTAACAATATATCCAACTAGCTTATTAGGGATAAAGGCTATCAAAGGGATGATGGGGCGGAGGAATTTTGGGGTGGGTTCTGAAATTGGAGAAAGAAAGAAGATCTTTTCATGAATAAGGTTAGGGTATTTTTCTGCAGTAGCGGCAGTAATGAGTGACCCCATTGAGTGGCCAATTAGTATTGGATGATCTAGTTTGTTGTCTAAGATGTAGTTGGCGAGCCAAGTTGCATAAGACTCAGCGGTAAAATTGCTGAGTTCTGGTATCTGTTCATCTTGAGTATTAAAGGCGGGTGGAATATCTGGACAATAGGTAGAATAGCCAAGTGTTTTAAATTTTTGAATAATTTCAGACAAGCCAAAATGATTGCCGCGAAAACCGTGAACAAATAAAAGTGTAGGTTTTTGCTTTTTTTGCACATTGTCCTTTCTTAATCTTGAATAAGTTTTCCTAGGTGGGATACTTATTATTGTTTTTTGTATCGATTTAACGCTTCGGCGATAGCATCTCGATCAAAACCGATAATCTGAATTGGGTTTTTATCCTCATGATCAGTAATGATGGTGACTGGAACAGCTGTGATGTTTGGCATAGAAGCAGCATCAAGTTCTTGATATTCAATCCCTTCTTCTTCAAGCCAATTAACCAGTGCGTGACAATAAATACAAGTAGGTGTGGTATAAACTTTTATCATAACGATTTTATTATAACAAATTTAAAGAGTTTTTGCTTTATCAAGTTGAGGGTCTTTGCCGGAATTAATATCATTATATGAACGTTGAACTTCGATATCTGGAGAAATGCCAGTCTTATTGATGGTTTGACCTTCTGGAGTATACCAGTGGGCAGTGGTGACTTTAAGCAAGGATCCTCCAGACAATTCAAGCATAGTTTGGACAACACCCTTACCATAAGTCTTTGTACCAACAATTGTAGCTTTTTTATAATCTTTGAGGGCGCCAGCAACAATTTCTGAGGATGAAGCAGTAGTATTATTAACTAGAACGATAGTTTTCATGTCTTTTAAAACGGCTTCGCCACGTTTAGCATAAGTAATAGTCTGACCGACGGTGGCTGATTTTTGCGTAAGGATTTTATCTCCATCTAGCCAAAGGGAAAGTAAATCGCGAGCCGCATTGACGTAACCGCCACCGTTATTTCGAAGATCTAAGATTACTTTATTAATTCCCTTACTCTTAAAATTGTCAGCGAATGATTTGATGAGAGTACCGGTGTCTTCGCTGAACCGATAAACTGAAATAATTGCAGTTTTGTCTTGATAAGTAACGTCTGCTGAGACATTATTAATTTTTTCACGAGTTAGCTCAAAATCAAGCTTATGCTTATCTCTTGCAACAGTGAGCTTTACTTTTTCGCCAGAAGGTCCACGTAGCTTGCTGGCAATAATTTCGGTGTCTTTATCCCAGACCTCTTCGTCATTAATCGCATAGATGATATCACCGGCGTGGACTCCAGCTTTTCTAGCGGGATTATTGGGCAAGGTGCGAGTAATAACGACATAATCACCTTGTTTCATCATCTCAACTCCAACCCCGGCTTCTTTAATTTCCCCTTTGAGTTCAGATTTAAACTCGGCAGCCTCTTTGGAATTGTAATAAACAGTGTAAGGGTCACCAAGTGCAGCTGTGAGACCTTTTTTAGCTCCTTCAATTAATTGAGTTTTATCAAGGCTACCATCATAGTTCGAGGAAATCTGAGAATAGACTTCATTTAAATCGTCCCATTTGATGTTACTCGTAATTTTTTGTGCTGGATTAATATATGGTGAAAATTGTAGATATAAATTGTTCCAGTTAGCACCTAGGAAAATACCGATAACAAAGGTGATGAAGACGGCAAAAATAGTAGTATTAAGACTAACTTGTCTGGGTTTCTTGTTCATGTTTTTTATTATAACATAGCTCAAGCGTCATAATTCTACAAGATTTAGTCGAAGTGAATAAAGTAGTACTGTGAGGGGTCAACACCGACACGATAGCCGAAATCACCCCATTGTCCAGATCTTGAGGAATAGGCATTGTTGTATTCGGAAACGTTGATTGTCCCATTGGCGTTGACGGATTCGACCCAGAAGACGTGTCCCCAGGCTCCAGAAGCGGTTTGACCAATTGAATTGGCGCTTGGTGTGCGGTCGACACGATAACCGAGGGATCGGGCGGCGGAGGCCCAACTATAGGCGTTACCCCAGCCAGTTACACGTACGCGAGGTCCCCAGTATTCTACGGCTTTGTAAGCAGCGTAACTGGTACATTGACAGGTGTAATAGGTATCAAGGATGCCACGAATATTATCGCGTGGACAGGCGAAACCATAATTTCCAATAAAGGCTTCGTAGCTGTTGTATCCGTCAGCGACAGTACCGAAGCCACCGCGGTTACGTAGGCTAAGTAGATGATTTTGGTATTCTTGGTTAATTAACTTAATTTTTTCTTCACGGGAGCTGGCGGCTTCAAGAGCGAAAGCAGCAGCATTGTCACGATATTTTATGATAAGAGACTGTTGTTCGATTTTTTTATCTTCAATGGCTTTTCTTTGAATTTGTTGATCGGCGATTACGCGTTCAATCTCAGTTTTTTGTTTCTCAAGATCTTGTTTGATGCTTTTGACAGTCTGGGCAGAAATAGTAACCTGACTTTTGGCGGTATCAACACGTGATTGACGTTCAGCGAAATCAGAAATTGAACTTGAGCCAGCTAAAATCATGATAGCGTCGCCTTTTTCTTCAAAATGCATATTGATCAGAAGATTAGCAAGAGCCTGCTGTTGTAGTTTGAGTTTTTTAGTACTTTCCTCGATTTTTAATTTTAAATCCTCTGCTTCCGCTTCGTTAGCCTTAATACGGGCTTCGTACATACTAATTTCTTGTTGCAAACGCTCTACTTCACCCTCAAGTGTAGTGGCGGCTTTGGAGGCTTCATTAGCCTTGGCAACTGCTTCGTTCTCTGCTTTCTTGGCGGCACGACAAGCGCTTGAAGTACAGTAGGCTTCGTTTTCGATGGCAGATGCAAGGTTGTTAGTCGGAAAAAGGTTTGGTACCGATGTAGCTAAAATAGTCAAAATGACGACAAAAATAGAAAACTTTTTAAATTTTGAGTTCCTGGATTTTTTTGTTTTTTTATTGATTGTTTTTTTGATTTTTGCCATTGCTGTAACCTCCTTTCAGGACGTTATATCATATAGATATTAACATAAGTAGAATGTGATGTCAAAAAGGTAATGGTTTTTATAAAAAATCGCTATTTTATATTTTTATACTCTTTTAAGGTATTTGGAAACAGCAAGTCTTGAGGATGTAAAGGCGATAATGATGCCGAGGAGAATGAGAGTGAGAAAAACAAGAAAATAACTTGGTGAATAAATAATTTTACTAATTTCACTAACATCAATGTCGTAGGAAGTCAACTTTGGTGCGGCAAAGCCAAAAGTGAGGAATCCAAGAATAGTTGCAAAAATACCAGCCAAGATACCTGAGATCATGGCCTCGACGAGGAATGGACCTCGAACAAAGTGGTTGTCAGCACCTACTAACTTCTCCATATAGATCTCTTCACTACGAGAGTAGATTGCCATACGGATGGTATTGAAAATTACTAAAATAGAAATAACGAGAAAGATGCCAGAGAGCGCGAAGCCGCCAGTTTTAGCAATATTTGCCCAAGAAGCAATAGTTTCAATTGCTGTGTTATTAGTGTCATAAGTTGGTTCTCTTTTTGGGTCAAGATTTTCTTTAAATGTATTGTTAGTACTGACAATATTTTTAATGTTTTCTAGTCGATCAGCATTATAAACTTTAATACGTAACGTAGATTGCATAGATTTAAGCATAGCTTCTTTCATATCCTCGTCGTTTAAGGTTGCTAGAAGTGCAGCGTCGCCAGTTTTTTTGGTATCTTCAATTACTTTTTCGTATTCTTGATCTGAAGTAGAATATTCAGCGGATTTGACATTTGAATCTTTTTTGATAATATCCGTCATTTCTTGCAGAGCAACAACTTCGGTGCCTGGTTTGAAGAAGATGGTGATATCGATCTTGTCCCGCATTCTATCGGCGGTTGTGGAGAGGATGATACTGGCAATTACGGTGACAAAAAGAAGAATTAAGGTGAGCGTCATGACAAAAGTTGAAGTAATAGAGAGCCAAATATTACGACCATAGCCAATAACACCGTATTTTAAGATACGTAAATTATTGCGAAGCAAATTACCACGACTGTTTTTCGACATGGTTTTTAAGCGATCGATGGTACTATTTTTTGATTTCTTAGTCATAGTTCTCCTATTGAATTAGACGTCGACGTTTTGGCGTTTTATTTTCAGTATTTTCTTGATTTTTTGTCATGTGTATCACTATACTGTTATCCTCGTCGTTATTAGGGGTAGAATTTTGATGCCTGGTATGATTTTCCTCAGGCGATAGATATGAAGTGACGCGCATGTATCCTGGATGGGGGAGTCTTGAGATGCCATCGTTGTTAGCGTCAAGTCGATAAATGCCATGATCTTTTTGATCAGAGATAATCTTGCCGTCTTTCATGGTAATGACGCGTTTTTTCAAAAGATTAACAATACTGGCGTCGTGTGTGGTGACTAGAACAGTGGTACCGTAGTCATTAATTTTTTGTAAAAGATCGATAATTTCCTTTGAGGTTAAGACATCGAGATTGCCGGTTGGCTCATCGGCGATTAAAATCTTAGGTTGTCTTGCAACGGAACGGGCAATAGAAACACGTTGTCTTTCACCTCCGGATAAATTATCTGGAAAACGGTAAGCTTTTTCAGAGAGACCAACGAGATCGAGAACTTTTGGTACAGTGCTTTCAATCTCATGGTTACTCATGCCGGCAATTTCTAGAGCAAAGGCTACATTTTCGTAAACTGTGCGAGTGGGGAGGAGTTTGTAATCTTGAAATACTACACCAATGCGACGACGATAGTTGGGGATGTGTTTCTTTTTGACATAGTCGAGATCGATACCGCCAATGACGATCTTACCAGAATCAGGACTTTCCTCTTTAGTGATCATTTTTAAGAGAGTAGACTTACCAGCACCAGATTTACCAACAAGAAAAACAAACTCATTAGCAGCAATGTGCATTGAGATATTGTCAAGAGCGGCTCGGCTATCGCCGTGATAATGTTTGGTGACGTGGTCGAACAGTATCATACATATATTTTAGCATAAACGTGATATGAACTAAAGTGGGTTTTTAATAGAGGTACGAATAGTTGAAGGTTGCTCGTTTAGCAATTAGCTACCAATTTGTGATTCAAGATAGGCGTCGAGAAAACCTTCGATTTTGCCATTGAGTACAGCATCGACATCAGTCTCTTCATATTTGGTGCGAGTATCTTTAACTAATTTATATGGTTGAAGAACGTAGTTACGGATTTGTTGACCCCATTTGGCGGATTCTCCGGCACGAAGTTGATTGATGGATTCAGCTTGTTGTTCTTGTTGTAGCATCATCAGCTTACCTCGTAAAATCTCCATAGCTTTTTCGCGATTTTGAAGTTGTGATCTCTCGTTCTGGATAGCGACAACTGTGTTAGTCGGAAGATGCGTGATGCGGATAGCAGAGTTGGTGGTATTAACGGATTGACCGCCATGTCCGCCAGCATGATATGTATCGATTCTGAGATCTTTTTCATCAATTTTATAATCTTCTTCATTTTCAAGAATGGGCAAGATTTCTACTAATGAGAAAGAAGTTTGACGAAGGTTGTCGGCGTTAAAAGGAGATAAACGAACCAAGCGGTGGACACCATGTTCAGATTTAAGGTTGCCATAAGGATGATTACCATAAATTTCATAGACCGCAGTTTTAATACCGGCTTCTTCCCCAGTAGTACGTTCGATTAATTCAACATTGAAATGATTTTTTTCAAAAAAACGCAGGTACATGCGTTCTAGCATGGAAGCCCAATCCATCGCCTCAGTACCACCTACGCCAGCTGTAATACGTAAAATAGCGTTTTTTTCATCGAGCGGATCGGTAAAACGAAGAGCTTTTTTTAGTTCTATAAGAGTTTGTTCCATTGAGGAAAGTTGATGATCGATTTCATCTAATAAGTCGGGCTCTTGCAGGGCAATGATATCATGTAAGTCGGTGGCTTGGACTTTGAGAACCTGCCATGGTTCAACTTCAGCCTTGAGACGGCTAAAATTAGTGTTTACTTTTTTGGCATGATCGGGATTTTGCCAAAGTTCAGGTTCGGAAATTTGCTCTTCGAGGTTTTTTAATTCTTTTATTTTTTGATCGATTTGGAGTTTTTGCCAAGTAGTGTCTAAATCAAGCTGTAATGAGGTAAGGCGTTTTTCGAGATCATTCATAAGATAATTATAGCAAAAGAACGATCTTGTTAAAAAAAAAGAGTGGTTTGATGTGTTAGAATTGTAAGATTAAAGATATTTTGAAAATAAGGAAAAATATGACGGCCTTAAGTGAACTTAGAAAAATAAATAAAAATGATGAGCGAGAAAAAATTGTTGTTAAGACTAGTGCTATTGGTGTTGTAACGAATATTTTATTGGCGGTTTTTAAGATGGTAATTGGATTGCTCTCGAATTCTATTGCGATCGTGCTAGACGCAGTGAATAATGTCTCAGATGTGGCTAGCTCAGTGATTACTATTGTGGGAACGAAATTAGCGGGAAAAGAGCCAGATAAAAAACATCCTTTTGGGCATGGACGTATTGAATATTTAAGTGCAATGGTGATTGCAGTGATTATTCTATATGCTGGTACAACCTCACTCATTGAATCGGTAAAACAAATTATCAAACCAGAAACCCCAGATTATAATTTTACATCGCTAATTATTATTGCTGTGGCGGTAGTGGTGAAAATTGTTTTAGGTTTTTATGTGAAGAAAATTGGGCGAAAAGTAAAATCTGATTCGTTAATAAATTCTGGAGCCGATGCGACGATGGATGCAGTAATTTCTTTTTCGACACTGATAGCAGCGGTAATTTTTATGAGTTTTGGATTGGCGCTTGAGGCGTATCTAGGTACTATTATTTCGATAATTATCATTAAATCTGGTATTGGGATGTTAAAGGGGACGATTTCGCAGCTTTTAGGTGAACAAAATGATGTGGAGATGGCGAAAAATATCCAGAAGACGGTGATGAGTTTTAAAGAGGTTTTGGGGGTTTATGACTTGGTGTTGAATAATTATGGGCCAAATCGTTGGAATGGGTCGGTACATATTGAAGTTCCAGACACTATTTCGGTGGTAAATTTGGATCAGTTGTTGCGCGAGATTGCGATAAAGGTTATGAAAGAGCACAGAGTACTTTTGACGGCGATTGGAGTGTATTCAGTAAACACCAAGGATAAAGAAGTAATCGAAAAACAGAAGCAGGTCAAAGAAATCGCACTTAGACAAAAATATATTCGACAGATGCATGGGTTCTACTTAATTGAAAAAGAAAAGAAAATGCGGTTTGATTTGGTAGTTAGCTTTGACGCGGAAAATCGAATGGTTGCATTTAAAGAGGCAATAGCAAAAATCCAAAAAGCTTTTCCGGGTTACAGAATTTATGCGACGATGGATGCGGATTTTACGGAAGAATAATTTTCTTAAAAATTAAGTTCTATGACCAAGGCGCGATGATCTGAAACTGGAGCATCAATCACTTCAAAATTTTGGTAGGACAAGTCATTGCTAATTAAGATGTGATCACAGGAGACATTCTTTTTGAAACGAATATTACGTAATGTGGTTGGAATATGATGAATAGCTGTAAGATCTGTGAGAAAGTCAAATTCACGCATGGCTTTTGACTCAGCAATTACATTTAGATCGCCGCAGACTACTACAGGCAGATCTTCGTCTCTTACCATGTCAGCAACGGAACGCATACATTGAACAGAAGTCTCATTCCCTAGAGGGTCTTTTTGCCAATAACCATGATAGTTGACAATGGTAAGTTTATTTTTTAGAGTAACTTTTTGAGCTATATAGCGATTATGAGTGATGACTTGTTGATAACTTGAAAGATCGGTTGCAACTTGATAATCGCCTAAAATAACTTTTTCTTCGGAGTGTGTGAATGGAATTTTGCTGAGAATAGTATTGCCACTTTCGTATTGGACGGTGCCATTTAATATCGAAATGCCGAAATGTGAACTACGAATCTCATGTGTAAAGCCGGATTTTTCCTTAATTTTATCAACAGTATCCATGAATTGATCAAGTGCTCTAGTTTGGTTTTTATCCCAAACAGCTTCTTGTAAACAAATTAAATCGTAGTTTCCTTCGGCAATAAAACTGGATAGACCATCTTTAATACGGCCACCCCAAACGTTGAGTTGTAAAATCTTGATATTATCCATAAGCTTATTGTAGCATGAGGAGCGTTATAAAAATTGTGAAATAAAAAAGACCCCAGAGAGGCTTTAATTATGGCTGGACCTGCAGGATTCGAACCTGCGAATGACGGGACCAAAACCCGTTGCCTTACCACTTGGCGAAGGTCCAATAGATTGTAGATATTTTACCACATCTTGTAGAATTTTGAAAAGTTTAACAAAAGATAGATACAGATCTAGCGTTCATAAACTTTAAATTCACAATTTTTTAGATGAAGATTGATTGCGCTATCGTAAAGTGCAGAATAGAACAAACCCTGCTCTGTGCCACCGCGAAGAACGTAATCGACAATTCTTAAAATACCGGCGTGGGAAGTGATGAGTATTTTTGCGTCTTCACCATAATTTGCTAATGTATCAATTTGGATTTGTTTAAGGACGCGATCTACACGACGAAACATGTGTGGAACGGATTCCATCTTAAAGCGATCAGCGTTAAAGCCGTCTTTCCAGCTAATTTCATGAATTCTTGACCCTTCTTTGCCTTCAAAGACACCAAGTCCACGTTCGATAAGGTCCTCCATATAATAAATGTAACAATTAGCATTTAGATCATTGTGTCGGCGGTAGATATGGTTTAATTCAATAGCATCTTCAAGATCTAGATTATCAAAGATAGACTTATCGGGAATCGTGCGTCCGAGAATAATTTGGCAGGTTTTGGCAGCACGTTGTAATGGTGATGAGTAAGCAATATCGAAACGTACATCTCTTAAAGCGTCACGAGCTTTGAGAGCTTGAAATTGTCCAAGAGCATTGAGCGGTGTGTCAGACCACCCTTGGTTTAACCCTAGGTTGTTCCAATCGGTTTGTCCATGTCGTACTATGTAGAACTTCATTTACCCACCAATTTTAGATTATCTATTTAACATATTGCCGATACCCCAGAGAAGAGTAAGTAGAGCACCAGTAGCGCAGAGGATAATCCCTATCCCGCCCCAGAAATAGGCATTTTGAGTGGCCATATTTTTAGTGGCTTTTGTAGTCTTTTTTATACTAGTGGTAGCTTTTTTCGGAGTTCTACTAACCTTAGTATCATTCGGTTTTTTATTTGTAGTTGTTTTGGACATGATATTTTTATTCTGTTAATGCTTTTTTCTATTCTAACGCTTTCAGACTAAAAAGTAAATGATATAAAAAATAAGGTGTAGAAATAATGGATTAAATACAGACTTACCTGGTTTTTATAGTTCGCGTTGTCTTTGACGGCCACTGCGTTTCATTTGTTCGAGTTTTTTACGACGTTCGATCATTGCTAAAATTTGATCAGCTTTTTGATGATTTTCGGTCACTTGTTTATTTTGGGTAACTATTTGCTCTGAGATAGGTGAAGTCTGGTAGTGAGTAAAGAAATTATGGAAAAAATCCTGATTAGCGGATTCAGCCAAATAATTGAAACTACTTTCGGGGACCTTAAACGGTAGATTGGCGTAAACTGGTTGCCAGTAGGTTATACTACTATTTTTTTGATTGGGATTTTTTGGTACGGGGATTGGCGGAGTGGTCATACGATGATGATAAGCGGAGCGTAATTCTTCAACACTACCAACACACTCAAAGGGCTTCATCTCTCCACCAATACCAAGAAGGCCCTTGAAGATTTGAATTAGATTTGGATCAAGAAAGAGATCTCGATCGCCAAAAAGAGATTGTAGGAATTGAGGCGGGATAAATGGACAAAACAGGAGATAAGAATTTGCACATTTTGCACAGTGACCACACCACTTTAAAGTACTATTTTGATTATTTTGCTTATAGTTAGCTTCATTGCAAGAACTAAAACTGTAGCCATATTTCTGCCAGCATTTTTGTACAAAAAGGTCTGCAATACGAAGTTCGCTGAGATGACGAATTGGAGAACCTAAATGAAGATTTGGAGAAAGATATCTTTTTAGATATTCGGTCATCAACTGTTCAGCTTGCCAAGTTTTTGACCATTGATGATTGACTGGTAGATCACCAATCATGGCATGAGGTTCTTCCCCCTCACGGCCGATACTAGTTAGGATAATGTCTTGATTGTTAAGGATAGCTTGGATAAGAGCAAGGGATTCCACAATAAAGGTGACAGGAACGTGTCCATTGTGTCCACCGGTTTGTTGTAAATGTGGATGATCGATTTGACGGTAAACTATGCTTGCTTTTTGGTGATTAAAATTGTCGTCAAGATGGTCGATAATAGTTGGATGTGAGCGATCTGGACTGCTACTAACATACCATGGTACGAAGCTGATTTTACTCTCATTAAGTAGTTCTGCGACAAGAAGGCTATCCTTACCACCGGATTGAAGTGCGAGAACACCATGACCATGATACTCTATAGCTGGTTTATTCTGAAAACCTGGAGTTGGTCTAAAAGTCGCAAGATCTTGACGAGTAAACCGATTTTCAAAAGCATATTGCGAGAGACCTTCTTGATAGATGGTTGAAAAGAAACTAGCCTGAAAATCATCAAGGGGACGATCTAATCTAATATTTGCTGTCGGATGAGCTTTATAGTAGCTAGTGCCAATTAGAATAAAGGCGAGAAACATGGCCTGATCAAGTAACTGATTAAGGGATGGGTCGTCAAATAAGTTGAAAGAACTGGTGTTGGTACCAGGTTTTGGGGCAAAATAGACTTTTTCTGTAAAAATTATATTATCGATTCCTTGATAAACAAAAGTAGCGGTATAAGTGGAGCGATCAAAATAGTAACTTAGAAAACGAAACATGGCGTCTTTAGGAGGGGTAGGAACAGGCTGAGCGGGTTTTTTATTGAGTGATCCGAATAGAGATGAGATATTTGAAGTAATCATTATAAATATTTTAGCATTAAAAAGCGTTTACGATTTGCTGAAATTGATTACCACGATCACTAAAGTCTTTAAACATATCGAAACTTGCAGCGCCAGGACTCATTAATACTATGACAGGTTTTGCAGATTGATTTTTTATAGCCTCAGGAGTGGATGGAATGCAGAGATCGTAATTTGATTCTAAATTAGCAGCATATTTTTCAGCATATTCTCTTGCGCACAAAACAGCATCTTCAAGAGAATCGGAGAGTATAAATTTTTCGGGATCTTCTCCATTGGCTAAAGAAAAACGAGTTTCGCCGATCAGAATAACCTTTTTAAGATTTTTAGCAGTGGAGAAGCGTTGTTTCATGTTAGAAAGATTAAGATGGCGATCTTTACCGCCAGCAATTAAAACTGTCGGGTATGCTTCAAAAGCTTTGATTGCAACATCGGTAGCTGGAAAAGCAGATGAATAATTATCATCATAATAGCGAACGTGATTAAGTTCACGGATAAATTGAATACGGTGAGGAAGTCCAACAAATGTGGTGAGACCATGCGAAATTTTTTGATAAGTTTCCTTTTGACCGTCACTAAAAAGTTCTTCCAATGACAGGTCTAAGATGCTTAAGACGGCTAAAATGGCTGCTTCGGCGTTTTCACGGTTGTGTTCGCCGGGGACTTTAAGCTGGTCAAGTAGTCTTTTAAGTTCTGCCTGATGAGTGGTAATTGGATAAGACTTTTTATATCCAGCACTTTTTTGGCCAATTTTAGTACTTTCAGCATTATTGGAGTAATAAATACAGAAGTCGGAAGAGACTTGAAAGTTCACTATATTAGATTTTGCAGCGACATAATCTTCAAAACTACGATGTCGATCAAGATGGTCAGGTTCGATTCGAAGCACTACGGCAACATGAGGAGATTTTTGAAGATCCCAACATTGAAAGCTACTCATCTCATAGACTACTAGGTCTTTTTCGGTGATTTTATCTAATTCAAGAATGGCAGGTGTACCAATATTGCCAACAAGGTGAATTTTCTCAAAACGTTCGGGGAATTGGCGAAGTAGATTAGTAATCATCGAGCAGGTGGTTCCCTTGCCTTTGGTACCAGTTACACCAATAATAGGAGCTTTACAGTGTTTAAAGAAATAATTGGTAATAGAAGTCCAATTTGAAGAAGTGCCACGATCCTTTGAATCTAAAACAAATTGTGGGTGAACTGAGGGACTACGAAAAACTAGGTCAAAGTTCTCCAAATGAAAACTTGGGATTTGATAATCTTCGAAGTGGTCAAAAAAAGTGAAATGATGAGGAGAATCTTTGGATGAATGTGATTTGAAATAAGTTTCAATAGCTTGACCTTCGAGACCATGCCCTAAAATTGCAATATTCATAACTCTATTATACTTGGTTTTTAGCGTTTGGCTTAGAAATTAAGAGACTCTGCTAATTGATTGATAACAGATTTTTCGACGGAACCAACGGTAACGAAGGCATGAATGCCGGAACCAGCAAACTCTCTGGCTAGTTCTACGATGGATGGTTTGTTGATTTCTTTAATAATTTGAGGAAAATCGTCATAAAGTTCAAATTTTTCGGTCATAAAATAGTCGTCAGTATAATAATCTGAAATTTGACTAACCGTTTGAGCTCCCATTTGATAGCGCCCTTGAGCATAGGTTTTTACTGCTTCAATTTCTTCGTCAGAAATTTCACCATTTAAGGCCTTAACCATTTCAATCTGTATGAGTGAAAAAAGTTCGTCAGCAGTTTCAAGATTAACTTCACCATCGAAATCCCATGAAGAATAATGTTTACTACTATTGATGCCGCTACCCATACCATAGACTAGACCGCGTTTTCTGGCTTGTCCAAAAATACGACTACTCATAGTGCCATTAAGAATATGGTTAAGTGCGCCCATGGCCTGAGTTTCTTGACTAGAGAGGCGTCTTGGGGTAACCATGGAAAAACCAAAGGTGATATTACTAGCATCTTTGCGTTTGACTAAAATGGCGGGAGAAGAGTGGAGTTTATCCTTAGGTATTTCAAAACGTTTACCTTCTTTTAAATCCCAGTCTTCAAGATTACGTAGAATATCTTTTTTGCGATGTTTGATTTGTCCGGCAATGATGAGACGCATATTTTTTGCGGTATGAGTACGTCGATAATGTTCACGGATGTCTTTTAATTCAATATTATTGATTGTGGCGAGGCGTTCTTTAAGATTGGGAACATCTTCTCCAATAGCTTTTTGAAGTCTTGGCCAAAGTAATCTGGCATAATCATTCATGTAGCCAGTCAATTCGGCCTTGACGTTGCCTTTTTCACTTTTTAACTCTTCTTCGTTAAACTTTGGTGATGTAATGGCGATTCGTTCTAAATTTAGAATACGCTCCCATTCAAAATCTGCACATTCAGCCTCATAGCAGACTGAATAATCTGAAGTCCAAGCATTATGATAGGCACCATTTTTGGTAAAATCAGCTTCGTAGGATTGCTCGTCGGGAAAGACTGAGTTGGCACCAAAACTGAGATGTTCAACAACATGTGCAATTTCGTAAAGATCTGGGGTTTTAGCAAAACGCATACCACCACGAAATTGGACTTTAATGTTCATGACGGAGGCGCCAGGAATGTCAATAAGTAGTCCCCTCGCGCCGTTTTTGAGCTCGATTTCTTCAACAAAATGTTTCATGATCAACGCTTACTATGTTTTTTGTTTTGACGTTGTTTCTTCTTTAGTTTTCGAGCAGTATTGCGCTCATGATTTAGGTTTGTCTTATTAGATGAGCCAGTTTTAAATTCATTATCGAGATTTTTTACACCAGAGTCAATAGTGTTTACGCCCTTATTGGTGGCAGACTCAGCCATTTGAGTGAGCTCGGTATCGTATTCTTTTCCGTCTATAACATCTGTAGCAATGGCCTCTTGTTTGGTAATACTAAGAAGGATCTTGAGAACTTCTTCACGAAGATTTTTTTGCAACCCTTCAAAAAGTTTTTGTGACTCAGTACGATATTCAACAAGTGGATCCCGTTGTCCGATCGAGCGCCAGTGAATCCCCTCGCGAAGATACTGCATATTTTCAAGATGTTGCATCCAGAGAGCATCTAGAACTTTAAGATAAACTTCGCGTTCAATGCGACGCATAACATCTGAACCAAAGTCCAATTCTTGAGAGTTATAAGCTTCACTAACAGCGGTCAGTGCGAGCTTGGCACGATCGGTAGGTTTTCGCATTTGACCGATAGTTTCAACGAGCTCGGGATCAATGTTAAAGACCTGAAGAAAGTTTTGTTTAAATTTCTTGTTCACGCGAGAGCTTTCGATAGTGAGATCTTCGGTGGCTTCTTTCATCAGACGCTTGATTTCTTGGAAGATATTTTCTCCCTCAAGAATTTTGCGGCGCATTAGATACACGACGCGACGATGTCGATTGATTACATTGTCATACTGGACGACGTTTTTACGTGAATCGAAATTAAACCCTTCAATACGACGTTGGGCAGCTTCAAGGTTACGAGTGACTGCACGATTTTGAATAGGTGTATCTTCATCTAAGCCAACATAACGGAGAATATTGCCAAGCTGTGTCCCCTGAAAGATGCGCATAAGATCATCTTCACAGGAAACAAAGAACTGCGTGATACCAGGATCGCCTTGACGACCAGCACGACCGCGGAGCTGATTATCGACACGACGTGAATCGTGACGTTCTGAGCCGATGACTACGAGGCCGCCCAGCTTTTTAATTTCTTCAGAAAGTTTAATGTCAGTACCACGTCCTGCCATATTAGTAGCAAGAGTGATTGCGCCTTTTTCTCCAGCTTTGGCAATAATAGCGGCCTCACGTTCGTTATTCTTGGCGTTGAGAATTTCATATTTAAGTCCAACTTCGTCAAGATGCTTTGCAATTAATTCGTTTTTGACGATACTGGCAGAACCAACGAGGATTGGTAGACCTTTTGCATGGTATTCCTGGATAGCCTTAATGATGGCGCGAAGTTTGCCAGCTTCAGTACGGAAGATTAAATCGTCTTTATCGACACGAATAATCGGACGATTTGGCGGAATTTGAATAACGTCGAGAGCGTAGATCTGCTGAAACTCTTCGGCTTCCGTGAAGGCAGTACCGGTCATACCTGAAAGTTTACGATAGAGACGGAAGAAGTTCTGGAAAGAGATAGTAGCAAGAGTCATAGATTCTTCTTTAACGGCGACGCCTTCTTTGGCCTCGATGGCTTGGTGAAGACCTTCATTATAACGGCGACCGTGCATCAGACGACCAGTATGTTCATCAACGATAATAACTTCACCAGAGTTTGTAACGACATAATCACGATCACGACTAAAAACAACCTGCGCTCGAAGTGCTTGATCTAAGTGATAAACGAGTCGAGAATTTTCGGCAGAATAAAGATTATCAATGCCGAGTAGACTTTGAACTTTTTCAATTCCCTGGTCAGTTAAGGTGACAGACTTATGTTTTTCGTCAAGAACGTAATCAGTAGCATCAAGTTTGGCTACTATTTTAGCGAATTGATAATAGGAATCCGGATTATCACCTGCAGGAGCAGAAATAATAAGCGGTGTACGGGCTTCATCGATGAGAATTGAGTCGACCTCATCAACGATGGCGAAATTAAGTTCACGTTGTCTAAGGAAATCAACTTCATTGACCATGTTATCACGAAGATAATCAAACCCAAATTCATTATTGGTGCCATAAGTTACATCTGCGGCATAGGCTTCCTTGCGGGTGCATGGTTTAAGGTGCTGCATACGTTCATCATCATGTTCTTCGTTGATATATTCAGGATCGTAAATGAAACTGGCGTCGGCAATAATAACACCAACACTAAGTCCGAGAAAATGGTAAACTGGTGCGTTCCAGCCGGCATCGCGTTGAGCAAGATAATCATTAACCGTTACAATATGAACACCACGGCCAGTTAGTGCATTAAGATAGGAAGGCAAAAGAGCGACAAGGGTTTTGCCTTCACCAGTTTTCATCTCAGCAACATTACCTTCGTGAAGAGCGATACCGCCGATGAGCTGAACATCAAAATGACGCATACCTAAAATACGTAAAGTAGACTCGCGAACAAGTGCAAAGGCGTCAGGTAGAAGTTGATCAAGAACTTTATCTTCTTCTTTGGCAAGGTTAGCAGATTGGTCTTTATTGTTTTTTGGAGATTTTGTAATCTTTTTTTCTTGTTGCTTTTGTTTATTAAGTGCAACCTTGGCTTCAGCTTTTTTTCGGAGAAATAAAAGACGTTCTTTAAGGATGTTAGTTTGCTCTTGAAGCTCTTGGTCAGACATGGACTGATACTTCGGCTCGAGTTTATTGATGTCTTGGACAATTTTCTTCATTCGCTTGAGGTTACGTTTTTCGGGATCACCAAAAATTCCTTGAAGTACGCGGGTAGTTAGGGTTTTATCAGCCAATTTGTCGGTTGGCTTCTTTTCTTTTTTTAATTTTTTCGACATAGTCAGTCAAAACCTCCAAAAACGGTATTATATTATGAATGTATTTTATCACAAAAACTGCATGAATAAGTGATCCATGCAGTTTGAAATTTGATTTTTGCGTGTTTTATATTTACTTTTCGCGGCGAAAAAGACGAAGGAGTGGATTCTTGCGTAGGTGAGGATTAGTTTCGATTTTATAGCGGCGGATTTGTCCAGTAAGTTTAGCCTCAAGGATATCAATACCAGCGAAGACATTTGAACACTCATCCTTGGCGGCAATAACTTTACCACCAGGGATTTCCATGGCAACGGAAATTTCATATTTATTACCATGTGAACGATTAACTTCGGTGACAACAATTTTTGCAATGACGTCTTTTTTGCTACCACGAGGTAGGTAACGGTCAAGCTTACCAATGCGTTTGATGGCGTACTTCTGAAAACTTTCTTCAACTTTGTAATTACTGCCACTAATATCAATTTTTTCAATCATATATACTCCTTTCGCTTATTTTAACATACGAAGTTGAAAATTATGTATCTTATAATTCATTAACTCCAAGGTATGGTTTCAAAACGGCAGGTACCTTTAATTTGCCATTTTTTTCAGCAAAGTTTTCAATAACTGCAACCATAGTGCGAGCGAGAGAGATAGCAGTACCATTAAGTGTATGAAGGGTTTCAATAGTACCATCTTTGCGACGGACACGAATATTGAGACCTTTAGCTTGGAAATCAGTACAGTTTGAACAACTGGTAAGTTCACGATATTTTTGATCAACTGGCGACCAGTATTCGATGTCATATTTTTTAGCGGCTGGCGCGCCTAGATCACCGGCAGCAATGTTAATCACGTGATATGGAATACCAATTTCCTGCCAGATCTCTTCTTCGATCGCACGAATTTTTTCATGTATTTCCTTGCTTTGTTCTGGAAGACAAAAAGAATACATCTCTAATTTATTAAACTGATGGACACGGAAGAGGCCGCGGGTGTGTTTGCCATAAGTGCCAGCTTCCTTACGAAAGCAAGCTGAAAAACCAGCATAGAAAAGGGGGAGCTTATCTTCGTCAATGATTTCATCCATATGGTAGCCAGTGATCGGCATTTCAGCAGTCGCAATCATAGCCAGGTCTTCACCTTCAATGTAATATTCGTCGCTTTGTTCAGAACTTCTTGGTGCGAAACCAGTACCTTCGAGAACACGAGAATTTACCATATCTGGTACATCCATCAAAGTAAACCCATGTTCGGTGACTTTTTTAATGCCGAATTGGATGAGGGCATTTTCAAGAAGAGCAAGCCCACCTTTAACGTAATAAAATTTAGCTCCAGCCACTTTGGCACCGCGCTCAAAATCAACCCAATCGCGTGACACTGCATAATCTAAATGATCAACACCTTCAGTTTTTTGACCACCCCATTTTGCTACTTCTACACTAGCACTTTCGTCGCCAAGTGGAACATCATCAAAAATGATATTTGGTACAGTTTTTAGGAGATTTTTAAAATTAGTTTCCTCTTCGTTTAATTTTGCTTCAAGATTGGCAATCTGTTCTTTTAGTATTTTTCCGCGGTTGATTTGTTCTTCTGTAGGTTTATCGCCTTTCATAGATTCGGTATTTTGATTGCGTTCTTTACGAAGAGCTTCGACTTCCTGGAGGGTAGATTTTCTTTGGTCATCGAGAGTAAATAGCTTATCAAGGTCAATGTTTTTGTACATTTTTTCGTTGATGGAATGTTGAACTAGTTCACGGTTGGCTCTAATAAAATTAATATCTAACATTTTTACCTCTTTTCTTTTGAGACTATCAATTAATTATCTGTTTTGCGCTTTATAATCGGGAATGGAACGGCCTCACGACCGGAAACGCCCTCAAGAAGCCAAAAATTGCGTTCGGAATTACCCCATCCACAGGCAGGTGGCATACCATATTCAAGCATCTCGACGAAATCCATATCAAGCATTTGAGCTTCATCATCGCCAGAATCGCGCATAGCTTGTTGTTCCTGAAAACGATTAAGTTGATCTATTGGATCGTTTAATTCAGAATAGCCGTTGCCCATTTCTGTGCCAGCGATAATAGGATGGAAACGTTCAGTTACTAATGGATTTTCTGGAGAAATTTTTGCAAGTGGCGAAAGACTGAGTGGTTCTTCGATGAGCCAGAACGGACCGCCAGATTCTTTACGAATAAGTTTCCAAAGATTATCAATGAGGCGGGAATCAGCTTGGTTTTGTTTTACTTCGACATTATTAGCCTTGAAAATCTGAATAATTTTAGTGCGATCTGGATTAAAGACGTCTATATTAAAATGTTGATTGATGAGGTCAGCATATTTGATGCGTGGCCATTTTTGTGATAGATCAATATTGAATCCACCAACAGTAAATTGAAGAGTGCCCCAAGTTTTTAGGGCGACATATTTAATCATTTCTTCGTAGAAATTCATACCATCTCGATAGTCTTCAAAAGCAGCGTAGGATTCAAAGGCGATATGTTCAGGAAGATGTTCGTCGTCAACGCCTTCATTGCGGAAGCGAGGGCCGATATCGTAGACTTTTTCAAAGCCAGCACCAAGCAAACGTTTTAGGGGAAGTTCCTGAGAAATGCGTAGGTAAAAATCTTCATCAAGAGCATCCATATGTGTAACAAAAGGTGCAGCATCAGCACCACCTGTGGTGTGTTCCAGAATTGGGGTATTAATCTCAATAAAACCGTGTTCATTCATGAAGTCACGGGTAGCCTGCCAGAAACGGCTTCGACGAACAAGACGTTCGCGTACCTCGGGATTTACATTCATATCGACATAACGACGTCGATAGCGTTCTTCCTTGTTAGTGAAACCGTCGCGACCAGGGAGCGGACGAAGGGCTTTAGTGAGTAAGCGAACGGCATCTGTGAAAATTGAGATTTCATCGGTTTGAGATTTGCCAACAATGCCTTTAGCTTCGATAAAATCGCCAAGATCAAGTAATTTAAGAGTTTTGATAGTAAAAAGACCTTCTTTTTCTTCAGTGGATTGTTTCATGAAAAGTTGAATTTCGCCAAAATAGTCGCGAATTTTAATAAAGGCTAATTTACCAAAGCTACGAATGGCGATAATGCGTCCAGCAACAGTGACCTCTTTCTGGTCTAATTGATCAAAATTATCTAAAATTTCAGAAATTTTAGTGTCGCGGTTCGAGTGGGCTGGATAAGGATCAATGCCAAGATTTTTAATCTCAGTTAATTTGCGCAGACGCTCGTCTCTGTAATCACTAATTGTTGTCATATCTTGATTATACCATGTCTCTGTTTCACCTCAAGAAACAGTTTAATTTTAATAAAATTAGTTTAAATTTTCATGATTTCAGCTTCTTTGGACTTGAAGAGTTCATCAATTTTGCTGGAGAAATTTTTGATGAGTTCATCAATTTCTTTCTCTCCACGCTTCTTGATGTCTTCAGAAAGGTCATCAGTGGATTTGAGCTCTTTTCTAGCATCGTCGCGAACTTTACGAAGAGCGACTTTGGCTTCTTCAACTTTGTTTGAGGCAGATTTGACAATTTCTTTACGGCGTTCTTCGGTGAGCGGAGGTACGGGGACACGTACGACGCGACCGTCATCGGCAGGATTTAATCCTAAGGTTTGGTCTGCACGGATCGCAGAGGCAATAGCTTGAATAGTTGATGGATCAAAAGGGGTGATTAAAAGCATGGTGGCATCGCCGGCGGTGACGTTGGCGACTTGATTGAGTGGCAAATATTGTCCATAAGCTTCGACTTTTATACTGCCTAGCATATCGGGGTGGGCACGACCGGTACGTACTTTCTGCATCTCCGATTTGAACCGTTCAATAATAGCTTCCATGGCTTGTTGGTATTCAGTGTGATCAAACATAATATTCCTTTAATTTTTTCTTATTAATATCGTACCATAGAAGCGATTAATCTGATAATAGCTGTTTGAGCTCTTGTATTGAGATATTTTTGATTTCACCAGTTTTGCGATCAGTGATTTCAGTTGAGTTATCCTCAAGGGTTTTATTAGAAACGACGACACGATAAGGTATGCCCATTAATTCAGCATCGGTAAACTTCTCACCTGGTCGAAGATTACGATCATCGAGTAGGATGCTTTTTGAGTATTTTTGATGTAATTCTCTTGCAAAATCTTCACCTTGATCTCCGATGCCAATAACGTAATATTTAAACGGTGCAATATTTTCTGGCCAGACTAAGCCTTTTTCATCGGCGAATTTTTCAGCAATGACACCCATGACGCGAGAAACGCCAATGCCATAACTACCCATGAAGACGGTCTTCTTTTCGCCATTTTGGTCGTCAAATTTAAGATTAATTGGTTCAGAGAATTTATAGCGAAGGGTAAAAATGTTACCAACTTCAGCAGCGGTTGTGGCGGTAAAGTCTTCACGCTTTGCGCCTAAGTCGTTTAGTACTTCTTCATTCATAACTTCTTCGTTAACGGCAATGGTTTTGTCATGGTTGAGATAGATGATATCTTCGCCGACTGGTAATAAAGTCTGATATTCGTGGCTATATTTTGAAAAAGCGCCACCAGAGGCGTAAGTTTTAAAAGTACAGTCGCCGAGACCAAGTCGTTCGTAGATGCGCATATAAGCTTGGTCAACTTGGTCATAGAATTTCTGGTGTTCGGTTTCATCAATACTAAAACTATATAGATCTTTCATTAAAAACTCACGGGTGCGTAGAATGCCAGATTTGGCACGTAGTTCATTTCTATATTTGGTCTGAAACTGGTAAACATAAACTGGGAGATCTTTGTAGGAGGAAATAAATTTGGTCATGAGGTTAGTAATAGGTTCCTCGTGGGTTGGAGCAAGACCCAATTCTCCACCGGCGTTAAGTTTGGTTTTAAACCAAACGTCAATTACTTGATCGCTCCAGCGGTCTGTTTTGATCCAAGGTTCAGGGTTTTGCAAGGCGGTCATTTGGAATTCTTGACAGCCAAGCTTATTAAGTTCTTCGCGAATGATATCTTGAATTTTATTGAGAGTAATAAGACCTAAGGGGAGAAAATCGTAGACACCTGCCATTTCTTTATGAATATAGCCCGCGCGAATGAGTAATTGTGCATTGCGAGCGGTCTCCTCCTTGCCCACTTCACGGAAGGTTTTGATAAAAGATTGACTTAATTTCATTTTTCTCACCTTTCTTAATTGTAATAGATCGATTATACCATAGAAGAGCTTGACTTTTATAATACTTACGTGTATTTTATTAAGCATGAAAAAAATCGTAAACTTGACTAAAGATGGTAAGGCAGAGCTTGAAAAAGAGCTGAAAAGACTGATTGCCGAACGTCCTGTGGTTGCTGATCGTTTAGCTTATGCTAGATCTTTTGGTGATCTTAAAGAAAATCAAGAGTATACAGATGCGCGTGATGAACAGCGACAGATTGAAACAAGAATTCTGGAAATTGAAGATATTTTAAAGAACGCCAAAATTATTGAATCTGGCAATTTTGAGAAAATTGCGGTTGGCGCTAGAGTAAAAATTAAGATTTTGGGCAAAGAGCATGAATATACGATTGTGGGTGAAGTCGAAGCTGATCCTCTGAATGGTCGAATTTCTGATATTTCTCCAATTGGTAAAGCTTTGATGGGTAAGAAAGTTGGTGAAAAATATACCTTACCAAATGGTAACGAGGGCGAAATTATTGCCATTGCTTAAAAATGTTTAAAAAATAATGCCTGAGGGTATTATTTTTTTGTATTAATAGTAGATTGGTTGTGTTACTTTTTGTGAAAAAGTTGTGTTTAAAAAGCTTAAAGACTGACAACATACATAAAATAAAAAGCAATACCGTTTTTTATCATATGTAAAAGGATACTAGCGTAGATGCTGCCAGTGTGTTCACGTAGTCCGCAGAGAAAAAGACTGAGTGCAAAAACATTGATACCGACGTTCCATTGTCCGTGCATAAACCCAAAAAGAAGAGAAGTTAAAAGAATAGCAGGAATAAGTTTTAGTTTCTTGCGTAATTTACTAAAGAGCCAACCACGGAAAATTAGTTCCTCGAAGATCGGGGCGAGTACGACGAGGGCGATAAAGGCAAATATACGATCGATGCCGACCAAGTAATGTGAAAAGCCAACGTCTTGAGTTTGATTAACTTGAAACCAAGAAAATCTCTTAAATATTTCAAGGAGGAAATATGAAATAAACATATAACCAACAAAGGCGATAAAGCTAATAGTGATATCAAAAAAGGTGGGTAGGCCGACAATCCCAAGATCTTTTTTATCAACCTGCCAAAGCTTCATCAATTTTTGTAGGGGATTCAATTGGGTGTTTGTCTTTTCTTTTTTTAGGATTATTTTTGGGAGAATAGTCAAGATGATAAAAGCAAATATATAGGCAAGTGCAGTATAGACAGTCATCATGACTGGAGTTTTAAAAGTAGCTGCACCGAGAGTATAAATAATAGTATAACCAATAATTATTTCACTGGTAAAGGAAATAATATAGGTTGAAGTAAGATATAAAATTATTTGAGGTAGATTTTTGAGCTCTGAAAATATTTTTTTCAAGCCTCTTTCTTTTCTCTTCTCTTTGTAATTTATCTGGTCCATACTTATTTTGTGATTTTAATAATATCAAGAACAGTGATAAGGATACTCAAGGCTATGAGTGCGAGAAAGGCGCGACCAACGATTTTTTCTTCAGTTTGCTTTTGAAGTTTTTTGCCACGAAGTTTGAAAAAACCGATCAAAAACCAACGGCCGCCATCGAGGGCTGGAATTGGTAAAACATTCATACAAGCAAGTGAAATAGAGATTACGGCAGCAAGGAAGGCGAGGTTAGTAGGGCCGGCACTTGTGAAAGCTGGAAAAAGAACGCCAATAATGCCAACTGGACCGGAGACCGATTCACTGACTTTATTCATCTGTTGCTTCCCCTCTTCCTTAGTATGGCTGTCGCCGCTGAATTGACGAAGTGAACCTTGGAAAATGTTTTTTATTAATTCGCCAAAACCTTCAAAGGTTTTAGCGGTGATTTGGGTTGTAGTACCAATACCAACAAGTGGGGCTGACCAGGTATATTTAGTGTTAGCTTCAGTGAGATGTGGCTGCAAAGCGATGCCGAGAGCGGGTTGATTATTTTCTCCAGAACCAAGTTTAGCAGTAGCAGAGTATCTTTTATGGGTTTTAAGATCTTCAAGATCGTAAGTGACGGTTTGGTTCTTATGTGCGTTGTTGAAATCGATGACTGACTGCGAGTTAGTGGGTTTAATTGGATTTTCATTATTGCTTTGCATGTTAATGATCCAGGAATTGTGTTTAATACCGGCTTTTTCAGCGGGCGAATTCTCAAGAACTTTAGAGATAATAACAGGTTGATCTGCTTTTTTTGCGTCACTCTTTATAGAAAATTGGTTTGGTAGAAATTCTGGCATACCAGTCCAAGCAAGGATGGTAAAAATAACGATGGCAGTAAGCCAGTTCATGATAACGCCACCAAAAAGAATTTGAGTTTTTTGCCAGAAGTTGGTGGCGCCAAAAGTGCCTTTCTTGGTATCGGCAGCAGACTCGCCGTCCATAGCACAGAAGCCACCAATTGGCAGATAATTTAGGCTAAAAATTAAATATTTTTGAGATTTTTGGTATTCAGCTTTTGGAAAACGAAGCCAATAGTACTTTTCCTTATCAGTTTTTTGTGAAATCTTGATTTTAGCTAGCTTTTTTTGGAGCTTTTGAAAATTAATCTGTCTTTTTCCTTCTTCCGAAAGATTCTCTAGATAGTTTTCAACTTGACTAGCAGGTAGATGAATCCAGGCAATGGCACGTGGTGGAAAGCCAATTCCGAATTCGTTGACTTTTACGCCGTTTTTCTTAGCAGTAAGAAAATGCCCTAATTCATGCAAGACGACTAAAATAGTTAAAACAATAAAACCGACCAAAATCCCAAATACTATATTCATAAGTAATATATTATCATAACTTGATTGTGAAACTAAAAAAAATAAACCCTGTAGGGTTTATTTTTTATTGAAGTTTTTTTATTCGTTAACACCAAGTTCAATGCGCTTGAATTGACGGACAGTGATGTTCTCGCCAGTTTTTGCAATCATCTCTTTAATGAACTCGGCAACAGTTTTAGAATCGTCAAGAATGTATGGTTGAAGCATGAGAACTTTATCAGCAAAGGCTTTTTTGATTTGACCTCCGATGATTTGCTCTTTCATGTTTTCTGGACCTTTGAAATTAGCTTCAAATTCAGCGGCTTTTTCTTTGTAGATGGTTTCTGGAATGTTGGCTTCGGAGACGTAAAGAGGATTCATGGAAGCAATTTGCATAGCTAATTTATGGGCAAGTTCTTTGAATTCGTCAGTATTGGCGACGAAGCTGGTTTCGCAGTTAACCTCAACGATGGCACCAAGACGATTGTCGTGAATATAGGAGGCAACGACGCCTTCGCGAGTTTCACGATCACCGCGCTTTTCAGCTTTTGTAAGACCTTTTTCACGCATAGCTTTAAGGGCTTTATCAAAATCGCCAGCAGCTTCGACGAGGGCTTTTTTAGCATCAGTTAGACCAACGCCAGAAAGCTCTTTGAGTTTTTTAATTGCTTCAATGGTAATTTCTGCCATTTTATACTCCTTTGAAAATTATTGTTTTGCTTGCTTGATAGCTTCGACAAAATAGCCGAGAATTAATTTTTCGGTCTTAGTGGAATCGTCATTGGCTGGAATAATGAAGTCAATATCGGTTGGATCGATATTAGTATCACAGATGGCAACGACTGGAATGTTAAGAGTCTTAGCTTCTTTGATAGCATTCTTGTCTTCGCAGGCGTCGGTAACAATGACGAGACTTGGCTGATCAGTCATATCCTTAATGCCACCGTAGCGGGTATTAAGAGTTTCGATCTCTTCTTGAAAACGTTGTACTTCAAGTTTTGAGTAGCGTGCTTCAAGTTCACCTGACTTCATACGTCGTTCAAGGTCTTTAAGCTTTTTGATCTGGCGATTAACAGTTTCGACATTGGTAAGAGTGCCGCCGATCCAACGCTCAGTGACATAAGGCATTTCGACAGACTCAGCTACTTCTTTCACAATAGCTTTGAGCTGTTTTTTAGTACCAACAAAGAGGATTTTCTTACCGTCTTTTACGACTTTCTCGATAACTGGAAGAACGTGTTCAATACCGTCAACGGTCTTTTCGAGATTAATAATATGAGTGTCTTGGCGTTTGCTGTGGATATATTCAGCCATTTTTGGGTGCCAGCGTGAGGTCTTATGACCAAAGTGTGCTCCAGCTTCGAGGAGCTCTTTCATGTCAATCTTAATAGACATGTTTTCCTTTCCCTTCACTTCGCTTTTGTTTCAGGAAAACGTGCGAAGTTGTTTCATTAAAATTATTAATGCTCTTATTATACTATATTTTGGTATTTTGTATAGAGGTAAAAGGTGGTGGATATCATGAATTTAACATAAGCTTATTGACAAAATGCTAAATATATGATATAATCAAAACATAAGCTTGAAAGAGAAATATGGAGAGCTTATAGTGGCTACCTGTAGGTAGTTTGATTAAAAACTTGAGTTGAGCAGTGACTTTCTTGCGTACCTCTAAGCGGTATAAGATGACAGGATGTTTTTCGTGTTATCTTATACCGTTTGGGGGAGAATCCGAGCGGATATTTATCATCGAACATAGGGTTCGTTGGATTTGTAAGCCGGCGGGCAATATACGCGGAAAGGAGCCAGTATGGCAACAAGTATTCTAACTATAAAGAATGGAAAAATTGAAGAGCATAACGATAGATATTTTCATTCTCTTTCTGAGGATGGGAAGCAGTATTCTGGTAATGGCTGGGATGTTACCTTAAAGGAAGGTTGTAATGGCCGCCCTGGTAGGATCATTTGCCATGCCGAGAGGGTATATTCATATGGCCCGGCAATTTGCCACCGTGAGTTTAAACTCGAGGATGGAGTCCTGGGTCTTGCTGGAGGTAATATCACCTCCAGGTATGCCTATTTTAGGTCAGATGATTTTGCTCAATGGTTGAAGGAGAATGGCATACAGGCTGTCCGTCGCCAAGATCCAAATAGTACTTATAGGTCTTCAAATCCTGTAAGCGACTATTGGAGTCATAATCTCGTCATCGATACTGATGGCGAGACGGAATATAGTGAGGACCTTAAGTCCATTACTATATCCGGGGCGACCTATGCCAAGGTTGCGCAGCGATACTGTGATGGTATCGGCTGGCATACCAAGGCTGCGATCCTCTATACAGAGGCAAGGGATGTAAAATCCCTCTTCTGATCAACTCATGTACCTTATTAACCCTCGGATTATATCTGGGGGTTTTCTTTTTGTGCGAAACTGGCTAACCTTTTTAATGACTTTACAATTTAAGGATAATCTGATATTATTTTGGGTAATTATGAGTAAAAAAGAATTACATCCAAAAGATTATCGTTTTGTAGTTTTTTCAGATGAGGCAGCGAATTTCTCTTTTCTAACTAAATCTACTGCAAAAAGCGACGAGACTATTAAGTGGACTGATGGAAACGAGTATCCACTCGTGAAAGTACAGATTTCTTCAGCTTCCCACCCATTCTTCACCGGTGAAGAAAAGATTATCGATACTGAAGGTCGTGTCGATCGCTTCAAGGCTCGTGCCAAAAAGGCCGAAGAACGTAAAGCTGCACTTGCCAATAAGGCAAGAAAAGCTGAAAAAGAGGCTGAGAAGAAGGCTGCAAAAGAAGACTAATCCAATTAAAATAAAGATAGTACAAACTATCTTTATTTTTTTGTTAATTCCCTGTTATAATGAACATACGGGTCTTTAGCTCAGTTGGCTAGAGTGTACGATTCACATTCGTAAGGTCACTGGTTCGAGCCCAGTAAGACCCACCAGAATAGATTATGCAAGAAAAAATAAAGAGTTTGGTTGAAGAAGCTGAAAAAATTACAGTTTTTTTGGCTGACCCAAATGCCTACATGGATGAGAGTTTTGCCTCAAAATCGAAACGTTTATCCGAGATTAATGAAATTATAAATATTAATAAAGAAATTAAGCAATGCGAGAGTCATATTAAGGACGCTGAAACGTTACTTGATGATACTGAGCTTGCCGAGATGGCAAAAATAGATATCGAGGAAAATCAGAAAAAGATTGAAGACTTGACGGTTAGTTTGGAGGAAAAATTGATTCCACGTGACCCAGATGACGATAAGCCAGCTATTATGGAAATTAGGGCAGGAGCTGGAGGTGACGAGGCTTCATTATTTGCGGCTGAGCTTTACCGAATGTATTTAAGATATGCTGAAAAACATGAACTAAAAACAGAACTGATGTCTGAGAACGCTAATGAGGCTGGTGGTGTAAAAGAGGTGGTCTTAAAAATTTCTGGAGAGAGACCTTTTGGCAATTTAAAATTTGAAGGTGGCGTCCATCGTGTACAACGTGTGCCGGTAACCGAATCTCAGGGGCGAATCCATACTTCGACAGCAACCGTGGTGGTATTGCCTGAAGTTAAAGAATCGGAGATCGAAATTGATGAAAAAGATTTGAGGATTGATATCTATCATTCTGGTGGTCACGGTGGACAGTCGGTAAATACAACTAATTCGGCTATACGCATCACGCATTATCCTTCGGGAATAGTAGTAGCAATGCAAGATGAAAGATCGCTTAGACAAAATAAAGAGAAAGCGATGATGGTTTTACGTACGCGCTTAAATGAGATTAAACGAGCAGAAGAAGCTGCAAGCGCTTCGGCGGCACGTAAATCATTAATTGGAACTGGCGATCGATCAGAAAAAATTCGCACCTATAACTTCCCACAGGATCGCGTGACTGATCATCGTATTCATTATTCACGGTCAAATATTAACGCCGTGATGGACGGTGATCTTGATGATATTCTGGCAGAATTAAAAAAATACGAAATGCAGATGATTCGCGACGAAAATGGTATTTCGGAGTAAGGAATTTAGATGGCGTTAACAGTTAAAAGATGGCTAACGCAGGCAAAAACATTGGTTAATCCGATTGATGCAGAGTTGATTTTAACCAATGTGGTTAAGGCTGCTGACCGCACGTATCTGGTGGCTCACGAGGAATCGATTCTATCTGATAAAGAGCGTCAGGCCGCGGATCGAATGCTTGGGCTTAGGACACAACATGTACCGCTAGCTTATATTACTGGTGAAAAATGGTTTTATGGCCATAAGTTTAAAATCAATCCGGATGTTTTGATCCCCCGTCCGGAAACTGAGACGATGGTTGATCTCGCGATTAAGTTATATAGTTTTAAATTGAAAACTAAAATCGAGACTTTTGATTCTTTGATCAAAGAAAAGTTTGGTGTGATTGAACCAAGCTGGCCGGATAATCCGACGATTAAGGAAGAATACGCTAGGCTAAAAACAGAAATAATGTCGCCGGTTTTAATATTTGAGGTGGGTGTGGGGTCAGGATGTGTGGCTATTTCAACAGCTTTAGCTTGCCCAAATGCGGAAGTTATTGGAATTGATATTTCAAAGGAAGCTTTAAAAGTTGCCGCATATAATGCAGTGCAGTTTAAAACAAAGAACCTACATTTAACAATTGGAGATCTGCTCAAAAATGTTAAAGAGAATGTTCCAGTACCTGACATTATGATGGCTAATTTGCCGTATGTGGATCGGGCTTGGGAATGGCAGTCGCCGGAAATCGAATATGAACCGGCCGTGGCACTTTTTGCAGAAAAAAATGGTTTGGAGTTAATTTATAGGTTAATTAGACAGATCCGGAATAAGTGGTCGCACTTATTTGAGGAAAAGGTAACTCACCAAAAATACTTACTACTTGAGTCGGATATGAGCCAACAGGAGAAGATTATTCGTTATGCAAAACGTTATGGTTTTAAATATGTTGGTTCAGAAGGGCTGATCACCTGGTTTGAATATTAGAATATAAGTCGTTTAAAAATAGACCGTAACGGTCTATTTTTATTTTTGCTTTAGACGACTACTACTTGTAGGCCGCTAAAGTGAGTTTTATGTTTTCGGTTTTATTATTGCGCACAATTGTAAGCTCGACTGTGTCGCCAACCGAATATTCACCGATCAGGCTTGAAAGTGAACCAGCAACACCTATTTCAACGCCATTAACAGCAGTAATGATATCGTTTTCTTTAAGTCCAGCCTTATCACCGGCGCTGTCTGGTATAATTGCTGAATTATTTTTACTAGATGAAATTAAGGCACCATGCGTTACATCAAGTTTCTTCTCTTTGGCAATGGACGGAGTAAGATTGACATATCGTACGCCAATGACGGCGCGTTCGAAACCACGACCGTTGAGTACGCTATTAATGATACCTTTGACACTGGAGATTGGAATTGCAAAACCGACGTTATTGCCTTGGCTGGCGTAGGCAGTATTGATACCAATTACTTCACCTGCAGCATTGAGGAGTGGCCCGCCAGAATTACCACCGTTAATTGCGGCATCCGTTTGGATCATATCGGAAAGTGTTTCATATTGTGTTCGTGAAGAATCAGTAGCGGTGAGACTACGACCTTTGCCGGAAATAATTCCAGAAGTAACAGAGTTTTGATAAGCACCAAGTGCGTTGCCAATAGCAATAACTTGTTGACCTGCAGTGATTGTCTTAGAATCGCCAAGTTTGATTGGTGTGAGATCCTTAGCATTTTTTATCTTGATAATTGCGAAATCATTAAGTGGATCGGTGCCGATTAGTTCGACATCTTCAAAAGCTGTACCATCATCAAGTAATACTCCAATTTTATTAGCGCCAGATACAACGTGTTTGTTAGTAGCAATGTAGCCATCACTGCTAAGAATGAAACCGGTACCAGCCGCCGTTGTGGATGATTCGGAGCTAAGTAAAGATCTTTGTGTAGTACTAGTAACAATTGAAACTACGCTTTTTGAAACTGAATTTGCAACACTAGCGATAGAGCCTTCGGTAAAATTTAGAGAATTACCATTTGAGGACGAAGTATGAAGACGGGAACTAAGATCTGCCGAAAGATTTTTCGTTAGTTGCAAATTATAAAGGCTACTAGAGAGCGCAATAACCACTAGAGCAATAACAGCAGGACTGGTCTTCGATTTTTTGGATGAATTAGGCTCAAACGACTGATAATTATCTATGGTAACGGGTTCAGCCTGATTTATTTCTTTATTAGATTCAGTTTTTTTATTATCTGAATGAGTTTCGTTAGTCATATTATTTACCTCCTTTTGTATATATTAGACATTAAATAATGGTTTACTAAACCATAGCACGATGACGACAATGAGAGCGATGGCAAAAATAGCAGGAGCGGCGATTTTAGAAAAAGAAAAATCTTCACTACTTGAATACTTCTTGAACATATAACCAAGAAGAAAAGTGACAGCGGTCAGAAGGATGGCAGATTGTGGAAGAAGAAAACCGATTTCACGATAAGTATAGACGATTAACCAGGACTGAGAGAGCCAAGCGACTTCAGTAAAAAGAAGCCCAATAATAAGAGAGAGTAAGGAAAAATCTGGATCATCACCTTGAACTAGAACATGTCTAACGGCAGCATAACCGATTAGAAAATTGAGAAAAACTGGAAAAACTGAATTTGCTGTGGCGGTCATAAGGGTGGTGGCAGTGGTACCAAGAAAGACAGCAAGCAATGATTGCGACTCAGAAGCACGTTCTGATGACATAGGTTTAAGGGCGATGAGCCAGGCTGAATAAAAAATGGCTAGAATAAAATGGATTGGTAATAAACTGGGTCCCGAGCAGTAGGTGATAAAAATAAATGAAAAGCCAACAATTAGATCAACTAAATTAGATTTAAGGTTGAGAAAAAGATAGCGTGGACGAACGGCAAACATACGCCACTTTGAAAGAATTACTAAAATAACACCTGGAATCCAGCTAGCGGTAGAAAATGTAATAAAAACGGATCCTAAACCTAAAACTAAGTTAAAAAATGCATGAAGTATCGCGCTTGCAATATTACGACCCTTACGTATTAAAATATAGTCTGACATATAGAAATATTATATCCTAAAATAAGCGAATTTTGTCAAAAGGATAGAGACGTAGGATTACGGGGCCGATGATGCGACAAAATGGAATAGTTCCGAGGCCGTAACGTGAGTCATAGGAATGTGTTCCCTCACGGTTATCGCCGGCAACAAAAATTTCGTCTTTAGGCACAATCATGTCAACTTCACCGGCTGTATATTTTTTAGGACCGTCTGTATCAGATTTTCTAGTACTGTCGTCGGGATTAAAACCTTCGGGATGTTCTTGATTATAAACGGTTAGCTTGCCGTCTTTAACCACCACGCGTTCACCAGGAAATGCGATAACTCGTTTAATGATATATTGATCACGGATAGAAGTTTCAACGCCACAAGTTAGAGGGCCATTGGCATCACCGTTTAAAAAAACGATAATCTGACCGCGCTCAGGAATATATGGTTTACCAAAGAAATGAGAGAAAGAGACGGTTGCGCGATTAACAATGAGTCGGTCTTTACCGTGTAAAGTATTTTCCATAGAGGCACCTACGACATTGTATGATCTCATAATGTAAGTATTAAGAAGATAGGTACCTAAAATGACGAAAAAGACAAAAACAATCAAGCTAAAAATATCTTTTAGAATTGGGTGTCTTCGAATGAAGGAGACTTGATTATTCACTTTTTCATTTTAGCATAAAAAATATAGGATTTTCTAATTTGAATAATAGTTTTTTAGAAAATTTTGTTTAAATTCTTGGAATCGATCTTCAAGAATGGCTTTACGAATTTGTTCAGTCAGTCGAATAATGAAACGTAAATTATGCATAGAGGCTAGACGATAAAACTTAGCCTTTAGTTCTCCATCACCAGAGCGCCAGAGCGCACGTAGCTCACCACGAGTGTAACCAGCTTGACAGGTTGGACAATCACACTCTTCATCTAATAATAGATTTGAATCTTTAAACTTACGCAAAATAATGTCACCATGTTTGGTGTAGATTTTGCCATGCCTTGCTTCCCTAGTGGGTGCCACGCAATCAAAAGTGTCAGCTCCCATTTCAGCGCCATTTAGAATGTCATCAGGATGTGAGAGTCCAAGAAGATGACGAGGTTTATTCTCTGGTAATTCTTCGTTACACCAACGCAAAATTTCAGAAAGATCTTCTTTGAGAAAAGCGCCACCTAATCCGTAGCCATCAAATGGCATAGACCCTAATTTTATAGCTGTGCTACGTCTTAAATCTTCCCATCGACCGCCTTGTAAGACGCCATAAAGGCTTTGTCTATAACCAAGTGAATCGCGCAGTTTTAGATGTTCACTTAAACTCCGCTTTGCCCAGCGTTCAGTGCGAGCGAGAGCTTCTTTATTATATTCGTAATCATCAGCAAGCGAAGTGAGTTCATCGAAAGCCATATGAATATCGGCACCAATACGACACTGAATTTGCATCGATTCCTCCGGTCCAATAAAATCTGGTTGACCGTCAAATGGGTCGGTAAAATGAACGCCATCTTCAGTGACATGGGCGAGACGCTCCTTGTGGGCGGTATTAGTCACTCCGCGTTCTTTGTCCATAGAAACTACTTTACCAAGTCCTGATCCAAGAGACATGACTTGAAATCCACCGGAATCTGTTAGTGTGGGGCCATGCCAGTTGGACCAATTTGACAAGCCTTTTTGTTCTGCAATTTCAAATGAAGTTCGGCGGAGATGATAACCGTTACTAAGCATTGCCTGTGCGCCAATTGCTACTAGATCTTCTGGCTGGAGAAAACGTACATAACCCTGAGTCCCTACGGTCATAAAGGCTGGTGTCTTAATTTCGCCGTGTGGTGTTTTTATTATTCCAGCTCGACCAAGGAAACCGGGAATTTTGTGTTCAATTTGAAAACTAAACATCTAAGATTATTCCTAATTAGGATTTAGCCACTAGTTTTGTTGCTGATGTATTTTGCTCTTCTTTTAAGTATGGGCGCACTTTTGAGACTATGAAAAGTTCAATTGGTGACAGAATTAATTCAAGACCTAGGCCAAGTAGATAGGCGAAGAGTGCTTGGTTTAAAAAGTCATTAAAAGCTAGAACGCCAAAGAAAGCGATAGTTTCAAAAATGAGGCTATCGAGAAAATGAGCTACGACAGATGATCCGAGAGCGCGAACTAGGAAGAATTTTGAGCCGGTTTTTTTCTTAATTTTTTCAAAAATATAGTTATTAGAAAATTGAGAAAAGAGATAGGCGGTAAGTGAACCAAGAATGATGCGTGGCGCAAAACCTAGAACACTAACAATGGAAGCTTGCATTTCCTCGGTACCCGTAAAAGGAGGCAGAAGGCAGACAGCCCAAAAAACGAGGGCTGCAAAAATATTTAGTAATAGGCTAGAAAGAATAACGGATTTAGCTATCTTTTTGCCATAAAACTCGATAATAATATCGCCTAAGATGTAAGAGATTGGAAAACAAAGAATACCTCCATCTACGGCGATTCCAAACATATTCCAAAGTTTAGTAGCGGCTAGATTGGAAATTAATAAGATACCGGCAGAAATAGCGGTAAGGTAGATAAGGGTAGTTTGCTTAATGCTAACCGTTTCGTGGGGATGATTAAAACTTAACATTGATGATTTCACCGAGCTTATTCTGGATGGTACCACATACGTTTTTGAGTTCAACAGCTGCACAATCTGGGCCTGTATAATCTTTTTTAGTGGATTCGTAGGCAGCCTGATTTAAAGTTTTGTCTTCGACAGGGTAGGCTTCGGCGATGATTCGAAGTGTGCCGAGACTATCATGTTTTGCATAAATCTCAACCTTAGGATTGACTTTGATTTGGGCAAAAACTTTTTTATTGTTTTTTGTACCAATATAAAGTTTACCCTCAAGAATACCAGCAGCATCAAAAGGCCGAACGTGCGGTTGATCTTGTTCAGTGGTAGCAATTAAAAAGATGCCTTCAAGAAATGGTAATACCTGTTCCATAATATACTCCTTAGAATTAATTCTAAATAATTATGTCATAGACGAAATAAATAGTCTATAAATTAGTCGTCTATAACTTTTTTAATAGCCGAATACTCATCAATAATTACTTTAATACAACCGGCGATCGGAATAGCGATTAGACAGCCGATCAAGCCAAAAGCGTACATGCCAATAATAATTGAAATTAAGATAATTACTGGAGGAAGCCCTAAGCCCTTGCCTTGAATACGGGGGGCGATAATGTTGTTTTCGACTTGTTGATATATGAGATAGAAAAGGAAGAAGCTGAGAGCGGCCCATGGAGAATTAACAAAGAGAAGGATTGTATTGATGATACAGGCAATGACAGGGCCAAACATTGGAATTAGATAAAAGAGAAAGGAGATAAGTCCGAGGGGAATAGCGATACCGCCAGGAACATTAAAGATGAGACAGATAATAAAGACACTAATAGTAGTTAACGTACCGTCTAACATGGCGATCAGGACTTGTGCGGAAACGTATTTTGCAACGACAGTGCTAAGCTTGGAGGTAACACGATGCCAAACTCTGGTGGCTTGAGCGTTACGAGAAGATGAAACGGTGCGCCAAAAATCTTCAACTAGTTTTGGACCCTCAAGCATAAAGAGGATGGTAAGTACAATAGTTAGAATGATATTGGTGAGAATAGTGCCAATTGTGCCTACACTACTGATGGCGATACCACTGAGATTATTAAGTAGAGTATTGGAAAAATTACGAAGAGCGGTTAATAATTGGGCTTGAAGATCTGGAATACCAAAATATTCTCCAACGCGATCAAGATTAAAACCTCCAATTACGGTAGATATTTTCTGAGGTGCAGAGGCGAGGAAAATTGAGACCTGAGAGATAATCATTGGTCCGACAACAGCAACGATGATTGAAAAACCTAAAACTACGACGAGGACGGCGATAATAGCGGAAAGTTGAGGACGTTCTTTTTTTCGGTCAATTTTATCTATGAATTTTGCTAGTGGGCGAAGTGCTAGAGCTAAAAATGCTGAAATGAAAATGATAATTAGGCCACTAGCAGCTTTAAAGATTAGGTAACCGAGACCTGCAAAAGCAATAATGACAAACCAAAAGCGGATAAAGGTTTTGGTATCGACCTCAATTGTGCGTGACATGTTCCTCCTCTGTTTTTATTTAGTATAGCTGAGTTTGTTTGAAAAATAAATAAGCTATTTTAGATATTGCCAGATCGGCTGATTAGTACGATCTTTGACAGAATATCCAGTTTGCTCAATTTTTTCGCGAATTTCATCAGCGGTTTTATAATCTTTTTGTTGACGAGCCTGTTGACGATTATTGATGAGATCTAGGATTTCTTTGCTTGGTAAGCACTGTTCTTTAAAAAGCCCAATGCCAAATAAATTTTCAATCAAAGCCCAATCGTCTAGTGTAAGCTGATGTTGGTCAATAAAGGAAAAAGCTTCAGCAGAATTGAGGTTATTATCTACGTAAGTAAAGATTTTTTGTGAGATTTCTGTTTGAGGTTTAGAATTTCTTTTAAGCAAATCACGTAATAAACCTGAAAGAGCTGTTTGGTCTGATAACTTAATGTCGGTTATGTCGGTTATGTCGGTTTGTAATAATTCTGCAATTTGATTTTTCCATTTGAGACGACGAATTTTAGTAGAACCTAAATCAGTAAGTGTAAAATTACGTTCAGATTGGTAATGGCCTTGTAAGACCCACATTTTGTAATCAAGTGGCGAAAAACCATTTTCTTTGAGATCGGCAATAGAATAGGTATTACCGAGAGATTTACTGAGTTTTTGACCTTCACTAGTGATATGATAACAGTGTAGCCAAAAACGAGACATCTGACGATCGAAAGCTACTTCGGATTGAGCGATTTCGTTTGTGTGATGAACTGGAATATGGTCGACGCCACCGGTATGAATATCAAGCGGTTCTCCAAGTTCTGCGTGTGAAATGGCAGAACATTCGAGATGCCAGCCTGGGTAGCCTGGACGGCCTTGAAAGTCCCATTTCATAGCATGGTCTTCTCCATCTTTGATAAATTTCCAAATCGCGAAGTCAGAAATATTACGTTTTTCGGGATTAAACTCTACGCGTGCACCAGCCTTAAGGTGATTAAGGTTAAGCTTAGCGAAATCGGCATACGTGGAGAATTTACTGGTGTCAAAATAAATGCCGTCAGATGTTTCATAAGTTAAGCCTTTATTAATTAGGGACTGTACGAGTTCCATATCTTGCTTAATATAGTCTGTGGCACGAGCAATTTTAGTGGGTTCTGTTAGATCAAGTGCGTAAAAGTCTGTCAAAAAGGCTTTAGTGTAGAAATCGGCAATTTCCCAGACGGTCTTATTTTCCCTTTTTGCTCCTTTTTCCATTTTATCATCGCCTTCATCGCCATCAGAGGTGAGATGCCCAACATCTGTGACATTCATGACGCGATGTGGTATCCAACCATGGAGCTTGATAGTGCGAACTAGGAGATCCCAGTAAATATAGGCAGCAAAGTTACCAATATGAGCGAAGCTATAGACAGTTGGTCCGCAAGTATAAATTTTTACATTTTGAGGGTCTTGTGGAACGAATTCTTCAATTTTTTTAGTGAGAGTATTATATAGACGCATTTTAAAAACTTCCAATAAAAGTGGTTTCTGTGGTGGATTGAGGCTGATCGCAGGTTTCAATCAATTTGTGAGTACAAGAGATTAATTCTCGTAAAGTATCTTGATAATTAGTGTCGTAAGTTCGAAAACCAGCAGCGTATGGGTGTCCACCACCGCCAAAGAAGCCGGCGATTTTGTCAGAAATCGGTAAAGAGGAGCGAATTTTACCAGTAAGTTTGCCGTCGGGGTAAGTTTTAATAGCAACTGCAACTTTGACTCCTTCTACCATTTTCATTTCCTCAAGAATTAATACGTTCGGATTGTATTCATCAGAATATTCCTGAATTTCTTCCCAGGGGATATGAATAGTTGAAAGTTGTCCATCCAAAGAATAATCAATTCGTTGGATTAACTCTGCTTTATAAGCGAGGATACGCTGAGATTTTTTCATAAATTCTTTGCGCTTTTCTTCGAGGTCGCTTATGTTGGCACCAAGATCTTGTAGATCGGCAGCAAGACGAAAAGTTTCACTAGTAACACCTGTGGAGGTGAGTCCAAGAGTATCAGAAAGAAGACCTTGAAAAAGATATTCAGCAGTAGTTTGATCGATGGGGAGATTGATTTGTTTGGCAATGTTATAGATGACGTTTGTACAAGAAGGTAGATGCTCTATGATTGATTGGTGTGGAAAATTGAGATCGTCAGGAGTTTCGTGGTGATCAATCACGAAGACAGGTTTGGTGTAGAGGAGATTTTTAATGACTAGATCATTAATAAGTTTACTGAGCAGAATTTCAGCAGCTGTATCAACAATGATATAGCCATCGGCTTGATAGTCAATGTCGCTTGTGATTTTTGACCAATCTTTGTAATAGCGAAGATATTTCGGGATATTCACTGGGCAAAATTGAGAAATTTGTTTATCTTTTAATAATGTTTCAAGAGCTAAGGCGGAGCCAAGAGAATCGCCATCGGGATTTTCTGCTTGAATAATGCAAAGTTTAGATTTATTTGCAATAAAATTAGTGAAATTATCGTACATTAGACTTATTATATCAGATACGAAGTTTTTTGGTGGCTCTAGAAATTATCATCAACTTTGCCGATCAATTTGACGCTTTCGGTAGTAGGAAGACTTTCAACCTCTTTGAGGCGACGCTCAATTTGACGAGAAGTAGTGGCTGCAGCATCAATTTTGTTGGCGGATTCTTGAAGTTTTTTCTTGGTGGCTTCAAGAAGGTCGCCGAATTTATTAAATTGAGTTTTGATAGCACCAAGAACTTGCCAAACCTCGCTACTACGTTTTTCGATAGCTACGGTGCGGAAGCCCATAAGAAGACCAGATAGGGTTACCGGCAAGGTGGATGGCGAGGTGATGCTGATATTATATTTCTGTCGAATCTCGTCAGAGAGGCCAGGAATACGAAGAATCTCGGCATAAAGTGATTCAGTAGGTACGAACATCATACCAAAATCAGTTGTGAAAGGCGGCTCGATATATTTGGTGGAGATTTTTTTAGCTTGCTCTTTAACATCGGTTGCTAGAGCTTTTTGAAAAGTGAGGATGTCGTTTTTATCGCCTTGATCATAAGCCGCAATGAGACGAGAGTAGTTTTCAACTGGAAATTTAGAATCAATTGGAAGATAGGTTTCATGTGATTCTTCCCTACCAGGCATTTTTACTGCAAATTCAACTCGATCAGCAGAGCCGGGTTTGGTGCTGATATTTTCTTTATACTGATTTGGGTTTAAAATATCAGAAATGATACTGCTAAGTTGAACTTCACCGTAGATGCCTCTGGTTTTGACACCCTCCATTACTTTTTTTAGATCGCCAACGCCTGTGGCAAGATTCTTCATTTCACCTAAACCTTTATAGACACTAGTTAATTGCTCGGAGATAGTTTTAAAACTTTCATTGAACCGTTTTTCGACAGAGGCTTGAAGTTTTTCGTCAACAGTAAGACGCATCTCTTCGAGTTTTTTTGCATTGTCCGTTTGAAGATCTTTAACTCTTAGGTCGACAGTTTTCTGAATAGTCTGTAAGTTAGTAGCAATTTCTTTACGATTGTCACGAAAGCCGTCATCAACACCCTTAGTGATTTTGTCGACTGTGGCTTCAACACGGATCATACGTTCATGAAGATTTTTGGAAGCTTCAACAACTTGATCAGTATTTTTGGTCATAGTTTCGAGTAGTTGTACTAGATCGGTCTGATTATTTTTTGTTCGATTTTTTAGACTAATGATTAAAACCAAGATAAGTAGGCCGATGATGATAAGAATAGATAGATTTAATAAAAAAGTTTGGTCAGAAAACATGAAATCTCCAAGTTAGTGATGATTTGATTTTAACATAAATGGATTAAGAAGAAGTAAATGAAGTAGTTTATATTATAATGATTGAGTCTAGATATATTTAGAGGAGCGTGCGATTAGTGAGGGCAGCGCCAAGAGTGATTTGGTCAGCGAAAGAAAGATCAACGCCAAGAGGTAGCCCACGGGCGAGACGAGTAATTTTGAGGTTGGGGTATTTGTCTGAGAGAACACGTTGTAAGAGTAATGCGGTACTTTCACCTTCAACGCTTGGGTTGGTGGCGATAATGATTTCTTGAACAGAATCTTTTTCGACACGTGAAATTAGCTCCTCGATATGAAGTTTATCGGGAGTAATACCGTCGATAGGTGAGATAGCGCCACCGAGAACATGGTAGGTACCATGATATTGTTTGGTTTGCTCAATAGCATAAATATCGAGTGGCTCTTCGACGACGAGAACGGTGGTTTTATCGCGATCCTTGCTATATAGCGGAGAAATGTCTTCGTCGTAATTAATTAAAGCAAAAGTAATAGGACAGGTTTTGACGTCAGAATGGAGATGGGTAAGGGCGTCGATGATATTGCTCGAAATTTTTGGATCGACGCGAAAAAGATAGGTAGCGTAGCGCTCGGCGGTGCGTGGACCGACACCTGGTAAGCTACCTAGGGCTTCAATAGTATTCTCTAGGGCTTGAGGTAGCATTTTAGTTACATACCAAGACCAGAAAGACCGCCTAATTGACCCATGAGAGGTTTCATTTTGTCGGTAGCAATTTCTTGTGCTTTTGCATAGCCGTCGCGGAAACAGTTTTCGATCCAGCGTTCAAGTTCAGAAATATCATCAAGGTCAATACGTGAAGGGTCGATGGAAACTTTTTTTACTTTGAGTTCACCAGTGATTTGGACTACAACAGCACCATCACCAGCTTCAACTTCAACAATTTCATTTTTTAAATCTTTTTGAGCTTTTCTTAATGTATTGATCATTTTCATCTGGTCAAAAGTAGCACCCATAAAACATCTCCTTATATTTATTATTTTTATATTATATCAGATTACTTAACTGAGTATAAATAAAGACGGTCAGAGTTTTGAGACTTTGATGAAGTGTAGATTTTTTGGAGATCAAGCTTTTCGTTATGATGTTTACCGATCGTGAAAATTTGTAGATCTTTGGGCAGATTATTAGCGTCAGTGGTGATGTGAAAATTAAGTGGATTTTTTAAAATCGGTTTGATGTAATTTGCTGCAATAAGTAGTTTTGAAAAATCATCGTTTTCATCTAGCAAGAGATGATCGCCGGACTTGATATGATTAAGGACAAGCGTAAGGTCGCTATTGAATTGATTAGCAACAGGTGCTGCATAGCGATAGCCAGAAATAAAGTGAGAGAGATCTGAGGTGATCATAGTAAAAAGGAAAATGGCGATTGGAATAACTCCGAAGAGTTTGGCGTATGGGTTTTCTGGAAAAAGATTGTACCATTTGTAGATAATATAACGAAGACCATGAGCGATTAGGATTGCAAAAGGTAAAATAAGAAGAGCGGCATAATCAGTATGAAAACCTGAAATAAGAATGGTGAAGATAATCAGAAAGATAGCAATGGAATTGCGACTGGCGAAGAAACCTTTGAAAGTAGAGACGAGTCCAATGACGGCAATGAGGGTGGCAGGTAAGCTTATTTGGGGAGCTAAGAAAATACTTTCAATAATACCATGCCAGGTGAAGAATGGTAAGAAGGCTTGTTTAAGATTATGAAGATAAGTAGAGAATTTGAAATTACCAGAGTAAAGAAGTGGTTTGATAGCTTCAGGGTGTTGCATAAAAATATAGCCCATAAGGCCAAAGCCGACTAGAATGAATAAAGCAACGAGAATAAATGGTAGTTTTGGAAGATTCTTGACTGTAAAACGTAGATGAGGATGAATAACGGTATAGATGAGAATGAGAGTGATTAGATAAATCATGTAGGGTGTGAAGCTGGAAAAAAAGAGAGTGATGGCAAAAATGAAGGACCAGATGGGGGCAGGACGTTCTTTACCCTGAACCTTGGAGCCAAGCCAAAGTAATAGAGTCGGCCAAAAAACCACCATAATTAGAGGTGTACCGTTGCTAACCAGAAAAAGAAAACTTGAGGAGAGAACGGTGATGATACTGGCGATGATAGCTGTATTATTTTTAAACCAACGATTAAGAAGGAGAATAAGAAAAAAGCCAAGAAAACCACCAATAATAATACTTGGAAGAATTATAGTGTAGGTGGTGATACCGAATAATTTAAAGATGATTTTTTGTAAGAGGTGATACGGAAGATCTGTGAGGCTGCCATCAAAAATAGTACGAAGACTAAGATTTTGGCTAGTAGTGGCGGAGGATATTTCACTGGAGGAGAGACCAGTGAGGGCGATTTTGGGGACAAAAAGAATAAGGGTAAGAAAACTGGCGGCGAGAAGAATGTAGCCGGTGATAAAGCGATTTTTGTAAAGAAAATATTTGTTTGGATTTAATTTACCCACGTAGATATTTTAGCATGAAAGTTTCTTTCGTGCTATTCCCTGGTTTTATCGAGTGACATAAAACGCAAAAGTTCGGGATGGAAGTAGAGTTCAATTTTACCGATAGGCCCATGACGATGTTTGGCCATTAGAAGTTCTGTAATGTTGGTTGGTTCGTATCCATCTTCTTGGTGATAGTAGTCAGGGCGATGCAGGAACATGACGAGATCAGCATCTTGTTCGATAGAGCCGGATTCGCGAAGGTCAGAAAGAACTGGCCGAGGGTCATCACGTCCGGTGACACCACGTGAAAGCTGAGCGAGAGCAATGACTGGTATTTCAAGTTCACGAGCGAGAGTTTTGAGGCCACGAGAAATTTCAGTTACTTCTTGGACACGGTTTCCGGCGTAACGATCGGAACCGGAGATTAGCTGAAGATAGTCGACGATAATGAGACCAATGTCATGGTCGTGAGCGGCACGACGTGCTTTATTGCGCAACTCAAGAACAGTCATAGAACTAGTGTCGTCAAGGTAGAGTGGAATCTCACTCATTTCACCGAGGGCGTCGCCAATTTTTGCAAAGTCATCAGCAGAAATATTGCCGGTGCGGATATGCCAAGAGTCTACACCAGAGGTACTCGCAATCATACGATCAACAATTTCGTTTTTAGCCATTTCCATTGAGAAGAAGAGAACGCCGCGCTTATTGATACCAGCAATGTTGTAGGCAAGATTTTGCGCAAAGGTGGTCTTACCCATGGCTGGGCGAGCACCGATGATAATAAGATCGCCTTTTTGAAAGCCAGCGGTTTTATTATCAAGATCGCGGAAGCCGGTTTTTAATCCACGAAGTGCGCCTTTATTAGTATGTAGCGCTTCCATGCGATCAAAAGCATCAACCAAAAGATCTTCAAGAGCAGCATATTCAGTTTTGGTGGTTTGATCGGAAACGGCAAATAGTTCTTTTTCGGCAGCACCAAGCATGACAGAGACGTCGGTAGAACCATCATAGGCCTGATTAGTAATTTCTGTGCCAGCACGAATTAGACGTCGACGGATTGAATCCTGTTCAACCAATTTGGCATACGATAAAACATTGGAAGCTGTCGGAACGACATTGGTAAGATCGGTTAGATAGGGCGCACCACCAACTTCTTTAATAAGTTTTTGATTATTTAATTCTGATCTTAAAGTAAGAAGGTCAATTGGTTGACTATGCTCATAAAGTGACACCATGGCGCGATAGATTGTGCCATGTTTTTTTTCATAAAAATCTATGGGTTTAATTTTTTCTAGAATTTCTGGAAAAGCAGAGTCATCAAGAAGAATAGCACCAAGGAGAGAACGTTCGGCGTCAATATTTTGAGGCGGAATACGGCCACCAAAAAGTTCTGGATCATTTTGTGAAATGGTCTTTTTTCTAGATTTTTTCTCTGTAGTGTTTTTTGAATCTGGCATATTCATAACCACTGACCCTTAAAAAGGATTATCGGTGACCTCCTGGATGTCTCCCATTATAGCAGATAGTGAACTTAGATTCTGAGAGGAAGAGTTAGTTTTGATGGTTTGGCCTGCTGTAGCTTGGTCAAAGGAGACGACGGTTTTAGGCATAATATCAGTGTCGGGGTTTTTAATAGTGAGATTAATGGAGCTAGTGGCATCTCGGAGAACGTCAAGATTATTTTTTTGACTGAGAATACGCCAATAAACGGGTTTTTCTGGATAGATATCAAAATTTTTCCCACTAATTAAGAAGAAAGATTTTTTAAGGGCAGTAAGCAAGGTTGGATTAATATTGGTGACATTAGTGACAAAGCCATTGAAATTAAAGCTACCGGCAGAATCAACGACGGCTTCGGGTAAAGTCGGAGGTGCTGCTTGAGTATGATCTTCTGGATCAATAGAAGGGGGAGCGTGTTCAGCTTTGTGATTTTTAGCATTTTTCACCAATTGGTTTCGAATGTTGATAAAAGCTTCGGAGGATTCAGCAGTCTTTTTTATGGATGTTAAATTTGCTGTGTCGTGGTGTGGCGATGCGACGAGAGCAACAGTGAGTTTAGCCTCTAAAAAACTTCCAGTGACAGTAAATAATTGTTTGATGAGTGGTAAGGTTTCCTTCGTTGGGGTTTTAATGATTTGCTGAATTAATTCTGTTGTGATCGAATCGGCGGTGAAACCAGCATTGAAAAGTTCGGAAAGAAGTTTGGTGATTTTTTGAGTGTCAGAGGCTTGATAGGCCTGAAGTAGCTCATAAATTCCCTGTTGACTGGGAATACCAAGAGCTTCGGAAACAGTTGTTTCGTCAATCTCTTTAATAGGTTCAGAAATAGTACTTAATTGGTCAAGAATGGATAAAGAATCGCGGAAAGAACCACCACCTCTTTCACTAATGATTTGAAGCGCAGGGTTAGAAATATTAATTCCCTCTTGATCGGAAATATCTCTTAAAAATTTTTGCATGACGGCGGGCTCTGCAAGATTGAAACGATAGATCTGTGTACGAGAAGTAATAGTGGCTGGAATTTTTTCAGGATTGGTAGTAGCCATGATAAAGACGACATGAGCTGGCGGTTCTTCAAGGATTTTTAATAAAGCATTGAAAGCGCTGGTCGAGAGCATGTGAACCTCGTCGATGATATATACCTTATATTTACCAGTAGTTGGAACGATCATCGCTTTTTCGCGGAGTTCGCGAATGTTATCAACCCCGGTAAAAGTTGCTGCATCAATTTCGATAATATCAACATAAGAATCTTCTAATTGATATTCAAATTGATTAATTTCGTGAGCAAAGATGCGAGCAACGGAAGTTTTGCCACACCCTCTAGGGCCGATAAATAAATAGGCGTGAGAGATTTTATTTTGAGAGATTGCACCTTGAAGTTGCTTAATGGTTTTATCTTGACTAACAACATCAGCGAGCTTAAGTGGACGATATTTTCGATATAAAGCCTTCATTGGAGATTATTATAACATAAAGACTAGAGCGAGGCTTCGACGGCTGCCCAATTGGCTTGGTCGTTATTAGCAGGGATAACAACGGAGACCTGTGCGCCTTCTCGAAGACGAAAATAAGTAACTGAAGCATAGAGAATTTCGTATTCGCGACCGTTTACCTCAACAAAATATTTGTCATCGTGATGGGTTAAGGTACCGATAACGGTTTTACGTTCCACTGGGCCGATTTGCTTGTAAAGAAACTTACCCTCAGGAGTGATGGTTAGTTTCATAATGTCACCCTCGACGAGTTTTGATTTACTAGCATAGTTAGCTGGAACTGGATAGTTTTTGCCGTCTTGATCGATCATAATTTGACCGTCAAAAACACCTTCGATGATTTTACCTTCGGGTCCAGAAACCACGACTTCTCGTGGGGCAGTAATTACATCACCATCGCCAACTATCGAAATAAGTAGTTCTTTAGCTGCGGCTAAATTAGTTTCCGCTTCTTGAATAAGCGAGCGGAGTCGTTTTATTTGTTTTTCTGGTAATTCAGACATCACCTCGCATCCTGTCTGTTTAATATAATATTGATATTATATTATGTCAGACTTGTAAAAAAGTCAACAAATAATTATCATGGAGATTTCCACAATATTAACAGTGGTAACTTGATAAATGTTGTAATAAATAATGAAATTGTTTATAGATTAGTGTTGTATTTGTTACAATAAAAATATCTTTGATATAATAATACTAATTAAAATGAGGCTAATAAAAGATATGATCCATATAATTGCTGGCGGTAAAAAACATTTGGATTGGGTGAATATAGCGGTGTCTGAATATCAAAAAAGATTGAAGAAGCCATTTAATATTGAATGGGAGTTGATTGAAGAAGAGAAATTAAACCAATATCTTGCGAAATGGCCATTTTCGGGACAGCAGTATGTAATTCTGCTGGATGAACGTGGCAAAAATTTGTCTTCACCGGAGTTGTCGGGGATCTTATCGCAGCAGTTTGTAAATAGTAGAGAAGTAGTGATAATTATTGGTGGAGCTTTTGGGGTAAGTGAGGAGATTCGTCAAAAATCAAATTTGGTTTGGAGCCTTTCGAGGCTAGTCTTTCCTCATCAGTTAGTACGAGCGATATTAGCGGAGCAGGTGTACCGTGCACAGGAGATTTGGAATGGTGGCAAATATCACCATATGTAAATAATAATTATGAAATGTATGATGAGATAATTCTTGTGCTATAATCTAATCTAGATATGAATGACTTAGAATACTTGAGAGGAGTTGGAGAAAATGATTAAAGGGGCGCGTCCATTATCTCTTAAATCACGCCTTTATGCCTTACCAGTTATTCTTTTTATTATTGTTTCGGCGATGTTTTCTGTATTTCTTTTGCTAATCTCTCAGCATACTACTTTTGCAGCTCCGTCTACACCGCCAACTCCGATCACTCTTGCTACTTCAGTCTCTGATCCTAGTGTAGATTTTCTTTTCACTTCAGCAGAAGTGAGTTCTTCGACTTTTAAAAATAAACAGATGTTTGTTTATGTAGAAACTAATAATCCCACGGGTACTTCGTCTTATATCTCTAGCATTGACGAGGACACGCACCTTAATCACACAAATCCTTCAATTACTGAGAAATTTGATTCTCTGGCCGCCCCATTATCTGAGACGGCTTTTACACCTAAGTCTTGGGGCTATAAAAGTTATGGTCTTTCTGTTCCAGATAGCCGTTTTCATCCTATTCCTAAACGCTCAAGTCCGGAGAAGGCTTATATACATAATATTCCAGATCACTCTAAGTATGTCGTCGAATTTGGAGTTAAAGCTGCTCCAGGTCTCGTTCCAGGCACCTATTCTAAGCAGATTCTCTTTACCACAATGACTAATACTACACAAAAAATAGCTACTTTTTTGCCAGGCCCAGAGTTTGCTAAAAAAGCTAGAGATGTTACAAATGGCAATGTTTATTCAAAGGGTAGTACGTTTAAAAAAGCTAGTGCCGCCCCGAATCTAATGCAAGTAAATGCTGCGGTTGTATCAACTACCGATTCAAATGCCCCTATCTATCTTTGGACGGAGAACCATGATATTTTTTGGTGGAGTGATGCTGATGTTGTTTATACAAACGAGGATAGCTCAGATATGTTTGGTGCGATAATTAATGATCCGTCATCTGTTATTGGTGTCGATATGAGAGGGATTGACACCTCGCGCACAAAAAATATGTCACAGATGTTTGCCTATATTAAGCCTTATAATCATATAGAAATACTCAATCTTGACGATTTTTCTACTGAGAGTGCGGAGAATATGTACCGAATGTTTGCTGGTAATAATTACACGGCTAATGCAAGTGGACTAAATCTTAAAGGTTTTAAGTCTAACAATGTTACTAACATGTCGGGGATGTTTTCTGATACGATACATATGGCCCTAGACCTTAGCCATCTTGATACTAGTCACGTTACAGATATGTCAGATATGTTTAATGCTATATTAGCGTCAAGTATTAATTTGACAAATTTTAATACTGCTAATGTTACAAATATGCATAGCATGTTTAATTATCTTAATGGTAGCGGAATGTACTCTCCGCTTAATCTGGATTTAACTATGTTTGACACTAGTCACGTTACAGATATGTCTTTTATGTTCGCTGGTGCGCAGCTGACCAATCTTAATCTATCAAGTTTTAATACAAGTAGTGTTGTCGATATGTCAAGTATGTTTAGCTCGGTTCAGCCTTTAACTAATTTAGACCTTTCCAATTTTGATACTAGCCAGGTTACAACTATGCATAATATGTTCTATAATATGATTAATCTCACTGGATTAAATATTACAAGTTTTAATACTAGTAGGGTTACTAATATGGTAGGTATGTTTGCTGATGTAAAAAACCTCGTTAGCCTTGATCTTTTCAATTTTGATACGAGAAATGTTACTAATATGGCGGGTATGTTTAGAGGTACAGAAAAATTAACTAGTCTTAACCTTAGCTCTTTCGATACTAAAAAAGTTGTTAATATGAACCTAATGTTTAATAAATCGATGGTAGATCCTGTAAATGGTATATTGGACATTTCTAGCTTTGACACCCGTAGTTTGAAGGAAGCTAACTTTATGTTTGGTAATAGTATGATTAAAACTATTTATGCTTCACCAAGTTTTGTCACCACACTTTTGCCTTCTAATACAAAGTTATTTTTGCGAAACAATAATCTTCAAGGCGGTAATGGTACACAATATAGCATCATGCATACTTTTAAAGACTATGCTCGTATTGATGCGCCAGGCACACCAGGCTATTTTACTCAGAAGCCGTAATTTTTGTTTTGATCTAATGAGTTTTACTTGTCGTGCGAGCCTCGAGTTGGTGTGTTCAGATTGTTTTTTTGAGAAAATTTTGATATAATGGGAGCAGTTACCATAGACAGTGACGGATCTTGGTTGGGTTTTATGCAGATATAGCAGTGGTTTAGCCAAATCTTAATAATGTCACCGAGGAAAAATCTTATAAATTGGTAACGGATTTTAAAAATTCGTAGACTCTTAACAATCAAGGAAAAACTTTTTATGGCAATTTCAAAAGATAAAAAGAATACATTGGTTGCTGATTTAACTAAGTTGCTCTCGAGTGCAAAGCTAACTGCTTACGCAAATTATCAGGGACTTTCCGTTGCTGAGCTTGAAGAATTGCGTAAGTCTGCTCGTGAACAAGGTGTAAAGATCAAGATTGTAAAAAACCGCTTAGTGCGGGTTGCGATGAATGAAATCGTTGTCTATAAAGACACTGATACTACTCATCTAACTGGCCAGTTGGTTTACGCAATTTCTGATTCTGATGAAGTGGCACCTGCAAAGGTCTTAGCTGAATTTGGAAAGACACATAAGGCATTGGAGCTAATTGGTGGTTTCAGTGATGCTGGTCAGATGATCAACACGGCTGAAATTACTGCACTGGCTGCTCTTCCTTCCAAGAATGAATTGGTCGCACAGGTGGTCGCACAATTGCTTTCACCAGTCAACGATTCTGTCTCTGGTCTTTCTGGTGGACTTTCTGGAATTGTTTCCGGTTTGGAAGCAAAACTGGGGGCTTAAGTTTGATATATTCTGGAATCTCCAGATCATATTAAAACAATCAATGTTGTAATGTTCTTAATGAACAAAATATAAAATTTTAATGATAGAAAGGTCTAAAATGGCTGATATTAAAAAATTAGCTGAAGAACTTGTAAATCTTACTGTTCTTGAAGTTAACGAACTTAAAAATACTCTTAAAGATGAATATGGTATTGAGCCTGCTGCTGCCGCTGTTGCTGTTGCTGCTGCTCCTGCCGCTGCTGCTGAAGAAGAAGGCAAATCTGAATTCAACGTCGTTCTTAAAGACGCTGGTGCTCAGAAAATTGCTGTAATTAAGGCCGTCAAAGAGGCTACTGGTCTCGGTCTTGGTGAAGCAAAAGCTATCGTTGATGGTGCTCCTGCAACTGTCAAGGAAAAAGTTAAGAAAGACGAAGCTGAAGCTCTTAAGAAAACTCTTGAAGAAGCCGGCGCTACTGTTGAATTAGCTTAATTAAAAAATCGAGTCTACGAATTTAGAAAAATACCCTTCGGGGTATTTTTGATTTTGAGTCAATAGAAAAGGGTGATAGGGGTCTAAAAAAATACCACCTTGCGGTGGTATTTTTTAAAATGATCAAACTAGTTGTAAATATTTTCAACAGCAATGGATGGACCCATGGTTGAGGAAATATAAATACTCTTAATGTATTGACCTTTGAGAGAAGCTGGCTTCATGGACTTCAAGGAGTCAAGGAAAGCGGTGGCATTCTCTAATAGTTGAGCTTCGGTGAAATTGGTTTTACCAAGGCCAAGATGGACGATAGCTTGTTTATCGACACGATATTCGATCTTACCAGCTTTGGATTCTTTAACTGCTTTTTCGATATCGGTAGTAACAGTGCCAGCTTTTGGATTTGGCATGAGACCCTTTGGACCGAGAAGGCGAGCAAATTTACCAAGTTTTGGCATGTAGGCAGGAGTGGAAATCAAAATATCAAAATTGATAATTCCCTTTTCAAGTTGCTTAATGAATTCAATATCTTCTGCAATGTCTGCACCGGCAGCTTTGGCTTTTTTGCACTCATCTTCAGGAGCAAAAACTGCAACTCGAACTTCCTTGCCGTTACCATGAGGTAAGACGAGGGTGGTACGAATGTTTTGATCTGCTTGACGTGGATCAACTCCAAGACGGATATGGATCTCGACAGTGGCAGCAAATTTTGCTGGGTTGGTTTTTAATGCGAGAGCGATTGCTTCTGCTAAATTGTAAAATTTAGCGTGATCGATGTCTTTGTAGGCAGCTTGATATTTTTTACCGCGACGCTCTAAGACGGAGCGAGTAACTGGTTTTTCGCCTTTTGGCTTAACTTCAAGTTCAGCTAATTTATTTTCAGTTGCACGAGCCTTGCGCTCTTCCTCGGCTTTTACTTCTTCAAGATGTTTTTTTGATTTTTTACCAGCTTTAGCAAATTTTTCGGCAGTTGCTGGAGTCTCTGAATTCTCAACGGTTTCGGGAACGATCATTTCTTCAGCTTTGACTTTTTCTTCAGTCATATTTTTCCTTTCTGTGGTACTAACGGACTAGGTTTAGACTTAGCCCTCCCAATATTAATAGTTAATTTGAATAAATAATTTATTCAGCAATTTCTACACCCATTGAACGGGCGGTACCGGCGACAACTTTGATAGCACCTTCAAGATCAATAGCATTGAGTTGTTTCATCTTGATGTTGGCGATTTTTTCAAGTTGTTCACGAGTGATTTTACCAACTTTTTCGGTATTTGGACGACCAGAACCTTTTTGAAGTTTTAATTCTTCACGGATAAGATCATCAACTGGTTGTCCGAGACAAGTCCATGCGAAAGTGCGATCTTCAAAGACCTGGATGTGGACAATAACATTTTTACCGTTATATTCTTTGGTTTTTTCGTTAAATGGATTGATGAAATCCATCATGTTGAGACCCCACTGGCCAAGAGTAGAACCAACTGGAGGTCCTGCGGTGGCCTTGCCACCAGGGATGCGTAACTTTAGGTTACCAATTACTTTTTTTGCCATATTATATATTACTCCTAATTAGAGCGCGTAACGGAGTTATTATACTATTTTTCGAGAAAAAAGTAAACTAATCAGTTTGCTATGATGCGGGTGCCGGCTTTACCTTCAATTGCTTTTGAGGCTTTTTCTGGGGAAGTGATAATACAAACACGTTTGTTAGCGCCGGAAACGAAATTAATACCAGCTTCAACCTTTGGTAACATACTGCCGGCGGCAAATTGACCTTGAGCAATTAATTTAAAGGCATCATCAACGGTGATCTCAGTTATCGCTTTTTCGTTTGGCTGTTGATAGTTGATCTTAACGGTATCGACTGCAGTTAAGATGAGTAAAATATCGGCGTCGATAGTTTCAGCAAGTTTTTCAGCGGCAAAATCCTTGTCAATAACGGCTTCAAGCCCGGTGAGGCGACCATGCTTATCATAATATACTGGTATGCCACCACCCCCACTGGCGATTACAATGGCACCGTTGCCAATAGCGATTTTGATCAGGTCAGATTCAATAATCGACAACGGCATTGGAGAAGGAACAACTTTGCGCCAGCCACGCCCAGCATCTTCTTTGACGGTAATGCCCCGGGTCTTAGCTAACTTTTTGGCTTCCTCTTCGGCATAGAACGGACCGATTGGCTTACTAGGATTTTTAAAGGCTGGATCATCTTTAGAAACGAGAACTTGAGTAATGATTGAAGCAATAGGTTTCTTAATTTTTAGTTGTTCAAGCTGATTTCTTAGTGCGTTTTGAAGCCAATAGCCAATTTGCCCTTGGCTCATGGCGCCCGCCACATCAACTGGCATGGTTGGAGTTTTATCGGTGTTGATGGCTTCTTCGTGAAGGATGATATTACCGATTTGCGGGCCGTTACCATGGACGATAGCTAAAGTGTGTCCGGCGGTAATTAGTTTAACTAGTTCGGATGCAGTTTCATTTGCAACAGCAAGCTGGTCGGTAGCAGTTGCCTTACCGTCTCTAGATAAGGCATTACCACCAAGTGCGACTACAATTTTAGCCATTAAATAACCCCCATGGTAAAGACGGCAATAAGACTGATAATTATAAACAGGATCATGACTGGAAAAACACGCTTAAACCAAGTTTTGTATGAGACGCCAGAGATAGTGAGACCAGCCATGAGAGAGGCGATGGTCGGAGCAATCATATTAAGTAAGCCATTGGCAGTAGCAAAGGCGACAACCATGGTTTCTTTTGTAGAGCCTACGAGATCGGCGACCGGTGCAATGATTGGCATGGAGGCGGCGGCTAGACCAGAAGAGGATGGAATAATGAAAGAAAGTGGAAGATAGAAGAGGTAGGCAAGGATACCAACAACGCCACCGTTGGAGTTTTTAAGTCCATTTTCACCCCAGTGAATAATTGTATCTTCAATACCACCGCTGCGCATAACGATGGAAACAGCGGCAGCTACGGCGATTATGATGGCTACACTGAGGAGTTGCTCTGAGCCGTCGATGAAAGTATCAGTGATAGAGATTTCTTTTTCATGAAAACCTTTACGATAAATGAAAGCAATGATTAGGGCAGAGATAAGGAAGAGAGCAGAAATCTCATTGAAATACCAGGAACCAAGAGCAACATTATGGCCGACACCGAGGATATTACTAAGAACTGGAATGCCAGCAAGCCAAGTATGAAAGTCGTTAAAGATAGTGATACCAAAATCGGTCCATGGAATAAGAGAGATAATCATGATAAGGAAGGTAAAAGCAAAAACACCCATGATTAGCTTACGTTTGCCGGTATATTCAGGAACAGCTTTGAGATCAATAGCTTTAAAAGTTGAAGCAACAGTGGAATCGTCTTTGTATTTTCCTGCCTTTACTTTTTTAGCGTAATGCATAGTAAAGATGATGGCACTGATGAGCATGAGCACAAGGATGATACCTTGAATCCAAAGAATACTGCCAAGTTGGACATTGGCGGTGCGAGCGGCGATACCGGTTGAGAATGGATTAACCGTGGAAGCAAGCACCCCAACACCACCACCAAGAACGATAATCATGACGGCGGTCATCGCGTTGTAGCCAGCAGCCATCATAACTGGTATGATGAGGGCATAAAAAGCGACTGCTTCTTCTTGCATACCGTAGGTGGTGCCACCGATAGCGAAAAGAGTCATCAAAATTGGAATGAGCCACTTTTCCTTACCATTCATCTTTTTGAGTAGCCCACCAAGGGCAGCATCAAGGGCTCCAGTCTTCATTACTATACCAAGGAAGCCACCAAGAATGAGAACGAAGACAATAACATCAAGACGATCTGACATGCCTTTAATTGGGGCCATAAAGATGTCCCAAAGGCCCTGGCGATGATCAACGGTTGTAGTTTCGCCGGTTTCTTCGTTGGTTGTAGTTTCGACCTTAGGGATTTCCCGGTAAGTACCAGCTTCACGAATGGTCTCAGATGGGTTGCTTGGATCGGGGACTAAATTATATTTACCAGATGGAATAACCCAAGTAAGACATGCCATTATTGCGATGATGCCGAAAAGCACGGCGAAGGCAGAAAGCATTTTTATATGTTTACGATTGCGTTTTGGGCGTTTTGTTTTTGTAGCTTTAGCCGGTGTTTCGGCTTTAACTTTGTCGACCATAATCTTCCCTTCTTTGGTCTTAGCTTTTAATAATACTTATGGTTTAAGTATAGCATATAAAATAAATCCCAGGTCTGGGATTTATTTTATATCTGGTTAAGCTCTATTTTAGAGAGTGAGATCCATGACGGCTTCAATTGTATAAACACGATTTTCGGCTTGGTCGAAGACGACGCTATTTTTACTGTAAAAAACTTCGTCGGAAACTTCCATGGCGTCAAGATTATATTTCTCTAGAATTTCTTTTCCAATCTTAGTATTTTTGTCGTGGAAAGCTGGTAAGCAATGGAGGAACTTAGTATTACTCTTGCGAGTAGCAAGCATAAGGTCTCGATTGACTTGATAGTCTTTGAGAAGGTTAATGCGCTCTTCAAACTTATCTTCTTCGCCCATAGAAACCCAAACATCGGTATAGACTGCATCGGCGTCGGTGACTGCTTCATAAGGGTTTTCAACGACCCGAATGGTGGCACCAGTTTGATATTTTTCAGCAAGAGTACGACATTCCTCGACGAGGGCTGGATCTGGAAAAAGTTCTTTTGGTGTACCGACAGAATAATGTAAGCCAAGTAAGCTTGAAACAATCATTAACGTATTAGCTACATTATTGCGACCATCGCCTACGTAAGTAAGGTGCGCGCCTTCGAGATGGCCAATATGTTCTTTGATCGTAAGCATATCGGCAAGACCTTGTGTCGGATGATATTTGTCAGTGAGACCGTTCCAAACTGGAATACCAGCGTATTTTGCCAGCTCCTCAACAGTCTGATGTGCGAAGCCACGAAATTCAATACCGTCGAACATACGTCCAAGAACCAAGGCAGTATCGCGAACAGATTCCTTTTTGCCAAGTTGAATGTCATCTTTACCAAGAAATTCAGCATGCATACCAAGATCACGAGCGCCGGTAACGAAAGCGCAGCGGGTTCTGGTGGAAGTTTTCTCGAAGAGCATGGCAATGGTCTTACCTTCGTGATGTTTATTGGAGACACCAGTTAGTTTATTATTTTTAAGTTGTTTTGCGGTTTCAAGCATTAACCTAACTTCACGGGGAGTGAAGTCTTTAAGGGTTAAGAATGAACGGCCTTTAAGATTTAACATTAGATCTCCTCTCTAAAAATTGGCATTGACATACAGCGTGGGCCACCACGACCGCGACCGAGTTCAGCACCAGTGACTTCGATGACCTTGAGACCAGCTTCGCGAAGAGCGTTGTTGGTGACATAGTTACGATCATAAGTAATAACAACACCTGGGGCGATGGCTAAGGTATTAGAGCCATCGTTCCATTGTTCTCTGGCGGCAGCAATTGGATCACCGTTACCACATGGAATAAGATGAACGTGATGAAGTCCAAGCACTTCCTGTAAAGTCTCTTTGAGACTACGTCGGTGTTTAATTTCGTAACCAACATGAGTGTTGGCCTTTTCAAGCAAATAAATATCAAGTTCACCTTCACCAGTAAGAATCTCAGGGTGGACAGTGAATTTATCGTAATCGATCATAGTGAAGACGGTATCAAGATGCATAAAAGCCCGCTTATTTGGGATCTTCATAGCTATAACACAAGTGAAGTCTGAGTCGTGAAAGAGTCTGGACGCAATGCGTTCAATGGCTTCAACCTCTGTACGCTCCGAGATACCAATAGCGAGAGTATTGCGACTAAGTACTAGTTCGTCACCACCTTCGACCGAGAAACGATTATTACGGTTATACCAAACTGGTACATTGCTGCTCATGAAGCGTGGATGATGCTTTATGATGTATTGCATAAAGAGGGATTCACGACGACGAGTTGGCCAGTGCATTTTGTTGATGGTAAGACCATTGCCGATGGAAGCTGCTGGATCGCGGGTGAAATAAAGGTTTGGCATCGGATCGAGATAGAATGGATAGTCGTCGATCATATAGTGATGAAGCTGTTTGTTTTTTGGTTCCATAACCTCGACTTCACTCTTTTTGACGCCGGCCATCACTTTTCTGACCATTGCGAGTGGATCGAGACTTTGTAGATAATTAACGATGGCGAAGGTGGAATAAGTGTCTTCTTGTTTGGAGGCACGAACCACTTCGACAATGAAGCGATCCCGAACTTCTTGAGTTGAAAGGGATTCGGCGGCGAGCTTATCGAGATAAAGAACTTCGACGCCATTGTCACGTAAAACTTTGGCGAAAGCATCATGTTCTTCTTGAGCAACTTTTAAGTAGGGTACGTCGTCAAAAAGCATGCGTGCCATGTAATCTGGAGTGAGAGCCTCAAGTTCTTCACCAGGACGATGAAGAAGGACGGTCTTAAGGCGCCCGATCTCAGAGTTGACTTGAATTGGTGGTTCCATTTTGTTCTCCGTTTATATTTGTGGACTTTATGGTTTTATTATAACATAACCGGAATAAGTAAACGTAATAGACTGAAAATCAATAATAATGTAAAAATAAAAAAGTGAAGTAGTTAAAACTTCACTTTATTTAAACTAAGATCAACTGATCTTCTTTACCTGAAGAGCGTCAAGCTCGACTGGTGTTTCGCGGCCAAACATGGAAACCATGACCTTGAGTTTACCTTTGGTGGAGTCGATTTCGGAAACGGTACCTTCAAAGCCTTTGAATGGTCCATCAGTGATAGAGACGACTTCGTTGAGCGCGTAGTTGACGGAATATTTTGGATCTTCAACACCCATACGTTTTTTGATTTTAGCAATTTCTTTTTCGGAAACTGGAGTTGGTTGAGTGCCAGTACCGACAAAACCAGTCACACCAGGGGTGTTTCTGATAATATACCAAGTTTCGTCGGAAAGGCGCATCTGAACTAATACGTAGCCCTGAAAAATTTTACGATCGACAATTTTACGTTTGCCGTTTTTAATTTCAATTTGTTTTTCCTTTGGAACGATAGCGTCTAGAATCTTATCCTGGAATTCAGGACGATCAAGACGTTGTTTGATTGATTCTGCAACCTTGTCTTCGTAACCACTGTAGGTACTGATCGTATACCATGCGAGGGTGTCATCATAACGGTTAACTGCCATTTTTTATTCTCCTATTTCAATAAGTTATTAAACAATAAAGTAAATCCTGCATCAAGCAACATAATAAAAACTGCGAAGATGACAGTATAGATGATGACGGCGGAAACAAGTTTCCAGGTCATTTTACGATTTGGCCAGCGAACTTGGCGAAGTTCTTGCCAAGAAGCGTGGAAATAACCACCAATTTTACGGAAGGGAGCAGTCAAGATGCGGAGCACTTTTGGCATCGGTTTCTTGTTGGCTTTTTTAGCTAGTTTAGCCTGCTTTTTTGCTTGTTTTTTCTCGTATTTTTGTTGCGCCTTTTCAAGTTTAGTGAGCTTTTTGTCGACTTTTGAAACTTCGGTGTGTTGAGTATGACTTGTAGTTCCGGTTACGGATTTACTATTAGTTGTTTTCGGTGTGGGGCTTTTTAGAGAAGTTTTTTCCCTAGTGTCCCTGGATTCACCGGCTTTGATACGAGTAATATTTGCCATTTGCTCCTTCCATAAAAAAATAGTCTGATACCAGACTGTCAATAGGAGTATAACTGGGTTTTCTGATTTTGTAAAGTGATTTTTAGAAAATAATAGATATATTTTTTGAAAAAAATGTGATATGATAGGGATACCGATGGGGATTCGCCAAGTGGTAAGGCAGTGGGTTCTGGTCCCACCATTCGGGGGTTCGAATCCCTCATCCCCAGCCAGTTGAGATTTTAGTCAAGTCCACCATAGAATCATATGGTGGACTTATTATATTTATTCTTAACAAAGAAAGGGTTAAGATGTCGATAATAATATCACGTAATAATAAAAATGCACAACGATTAAATAAGCAGGAGTTTGTATTAGAGCAAGACATTCAACAATATATTTATGATAATCCTGATACAATTCCGATTTATGAAGTGGATAGTGATATTAGATTATTTGTAGCGGCACGTGAATTTCAAACAAATAGCGGACCAATAGATGCTTTGGCCTTCGACCAAAAAGGTAATATTTATGTAGTAGAGACAAAATTATTCCGCAACCCCGATAAACGGACAGTCGTAGCACAAGCCCTTGATTATGGCGCTTCGCTTTGGCGGCATTCTACGGATTTTGAAGCTTTTATTGAACAGCTAAATCGTCACACAAGTAAACAATTCGATAAAAACTTCAGAGAGTCATTCGCTGACTTTTTCAGCATGGAAGATGTAACTGATGTGCTAGTTGCTATAGCTGATAATCTCAACTCAGGCAATATCAAATTTGTTGTACTAATGGACAAACTTCATAATCGCTTGAAAGATTTAATTGTTTATATTAACCAAAATTCACATTTTGATATTTATGCGGTAGAGGTCGAATATTACAAGTATGATGATTTTGAAATTATTATTCCAAAATTATATGGTGCAGAAGTTAAAAAAGAAGTTATTTCGAAAAAATCTAGTGGTAATAGTTATAGCTATTCCAATGCAGATAAGCAAGCGTTTCTTGATGATATTAAAAAACATGATGAACTGTTAAGTGAAACAGCAATAAGTGCTATATTTGATATCCTGACGATATTTGAAAAGATCTCAGAACGATATAATGCTAAATTAGAATATTTTAAATCAGAGAGAGCTAATAGATTTTTGGCAAATATTAAAGATATTGACAATAAATGGATTATCTCAGAATATTCAACGGGTGAAATATGGGCTGCAAGACAAGATTCTGAAGAATATAGTGAAGTCATGGCTTATACTCGTAGAGTTTTGAATAGACTAATCGATGAGAAGCTTTTTAGTAAAACAGAGAAAAATCTTTCAGCTACACAATGGGCTGTTATGTTGAATAATTCTAAAAAAGATATGTTTATGGATAAACAAATAACTAGATTTATTGAAATACTAAACGAAGAAATCAAATAAATTTTAGTCAGTTGCGTTTGTAGTAATTATCTATAGTGTATTTCTTATAAGACAAATAGTATCAATAATTTTGAGCTATGGAGTTATTGTGAGGCGGGTTTTTAGTATAAAGTTTTTTCTATCTAAAAAAATAGCTTTGCTCAAGTCTAAGTAAGGCGATTTTATTTTTGATTCCGCATCCATACCCAGTAATTTTATTGTTTGCCCCGAGAACACGATGGCATGGGATAATAATACAGATAGGATTCCAGCCGACAGCGCCACCAACTGCTTGTGCGGACATCTTTTTTAGATGATGGATTTCAGCAAGTTTTTTGGCAAGATTGCCGTAAGTTGTGGTTTCACCGAAAGGGATTTTTAGAAGTAGGTCTTGTATTTCTTTACGAAACGGAGTGATCTCATTAGTTTTATATCTTGGGTTGAAAGTAGGTTTTTGTCCATTGAAATAAATATCTAACCAATGACAGGTCTCTTGAAAAATTGGCAGAGATTTTGTTGCGAGATTTTTAATATTGTTTTGATTGCTAAATGAGAGCCCTGTGAGATAACTTCCATCACTGGTAATAAGAATGTCATCAAATTGGTTGGGAGTCTGGTAGCTAAAGAAATATTGCATAAGATATTATGTTTAAAAAATCAATATATAGAACTATAATTTATTTGATTATATTCTTGATACTACCGGCGAGATCTGAAGGCAATAAAATAACTGTCTTTTGTGAAGGGTCGGTACTGATTTTTTCGAGAGTTTGGAGGGTACGGATATTGAGACCACCTGGGGTTTTGGCAAGGAGCTCAGCAGCTTCAGCAACAGCAGTAGCAGAGGCTTTTTCTCCTTCAGCAGAGATAATTGCAGCACGACGTTCGCGTTCGGCTTCAGCTTGTTTAGCCATGGCGCGTTTCATGTCGGAAGGAAGTTCGATATTTTGAAGTTTGACGCTTTCGATATCGATTCCCCATTTGTCAGTTTGTGCATCGACGATTTCTTTGATTTGTTTTGAAATTTCATTGCGTTTCGAAAGTAGTTCATCAAGATCAAAGTTGCCAGTGACGTCGCGGAGTGCGGTTTGAGCAAAAGTTGAGGTGGCATAGGCGTAATTAGTAGTTTCAAAGACTGCTTTTTTAGCGTCAATCACGCGGAAATAGACGACCGCATCGACATTGACGGTGACATTATCCTTGGTAATAACTTCTTGTTTCGGTACGTCCATTGGCGTAGTACGAACGTCGACATTACGCATGGTGTCGATATAAGGAATGATGACATGAAGTCCTGGGTCAAGAATTTTACGAAAGCGACCAAGACGCTGGACGACACCGCGTTCGTATTGGTTGATAACTCGAACACCTGGGATGACCACCAAGAGAAAAACAAGTACGAGAGTGATAATAAATAATTCCATGAAACTCCTTTTTTATGAGCTTATAGTATCAAAGATCGTCAAAAAAGCCTAGAGGTAGTAAAATAAATGTGAGGTAAATATATGAATAATGTGACAAAAGCTTATAATAATTTTACGAAAATAAGAGATGCACTGATTTCGGATGAGCGAAACAGTGATTATTCGAAGCGTGGAATTTTACCAATTTATCAGGTAAGTGAGGAAGCTAAAATCTTAATTATTGGACAAGCACCAGGAGCGAAAGTTGAGGAGAATGGAATCCCATTTATGGATAAATCTGGTGAAAAATTACGTGATTGGATGGGGGTGAATGAGGCGACTTTTTATTCAAAAAGAATCGCAATTATGCCGATGGATTTTTATTTTCCTGGCAGAGGTAAAACTGGTGATTTGCCGCCACGTAAATTTATTGCTGAGGATTATCATGAAAAAATGTTAGCTTTGATGCCAAAAATTAAATTGACGATTTTGATTGGTGAATATGCTATTAAATACTATTTGAAAGATACAAAAAAAGAGAATTTGACGGAGACAGTGAGGTGTTTTCAAGAATATTTGCCAAAATATTTTCCAATAGTACATCCGAGTCCGTTAAATTTTCGTTGGCAGGCGAAGAATCCTTGGTTTGAGAAAGACGTAGTGCCTATGTTAAGGCAGAAAGTCCATGAAATTCTTGGTTAAGTTCAATACGTCAATGTGGTGTATTTTATGATTTCTTAACTAAGCTTAATTGACTTGGTTAATCTTATTTGTTGGGGAAATAGAGTTTTTGATCTTTAATTTTATCTGGTAGATAACTAACATCATGATGGAAGCCTGCCTCCCACTTATAGCCCTTGGCGTAGCCGAGGTCCTCCATAAGTTTGGTCGGAGCATTGCGTATGCCGAGAGGAATTGGTAAATTACGAGTATTTTTAGCAAGGTCTTTGGCACGATTCCAGGCGTCATAACTGCTACGATCTTTTTTTGATTTGGCGAGAGCGATGGCGACATGAGAGAGGATAATGCCACTTTCTGGCATGCCAATACGTTCAACTGCTTGGAAAGCTGAAATTGCGAGTCCGAGGGCACCGTTGCCTGCTAGCCCAATATCTTCGGAGGCAAAGATTGTCATGCGACGAGCAATGAATTTAGGGTCTTCGCCACCTTCGAGCATGCGTGCAAGGTAATATAGCGTGGCATCAACATCACTGCCGCGCATGGATTTAATGAAGGCGGAAATAGTGTCATAGTGATAATCGCCGTCTTTATCATAGTTGATAATTTTTTGCCCGACGGCTTTGAGAACTAATTCTGGAGTGACTTTTTCACTGAGAGATAGGGAGATTTCGAGATCGCCGAGCGCGGAGCGGGCATCACCATTTGCTAACTCAGCAATAAGTTCTATGGCTTCATCTGTAATTCTTGTTTCGGCTTTTTCTATTTCAATGGTATGATGTAAAATTTTTAAAATCGCTTCTTTATCTAGAGATTTAAGAACAATGACGCGTGATCTTGAAATGAGAGCAGGGATAATTTCAAAACTGGGGTTTTCGGTGGTAGCGCCGATTAGAGTAATAAGACCGGATTCAACGTGGGGAAGAAAAGCATCCTGCTGGGCTTTATTAAAACGGTGAATTTCATCTACGAAAAGGAGAGTGCGGATTTTGAGATTCCAGTTTTGCTTGGCGCGTTCCACGACGGCTTCAACGTCGCTTTTATGAGCGGTGACAGCGGAGAGTTCAATGAAATCTGCTTCAAATTCTTTGGCTAAAATGCGAGCGAGAGTGGTTTTGCCAGTCCCAGGAGGACCCCAAAAAATCAAATTAACGGGTTCCTTTTTCTTGACGATTTCAGTGAGGATTTTATTGTCACCAATGATGTTATCTTGCCCAATTACCTCAGCTAAATTAGATGGGCGCATACGCTCGGCAAGGGGTCGTCTTTTGGTATTAAAATCATCCATAGATTTATTGTACCGCAATATTTAACTCTTCAACGAATCTGAATTTTTGAAGTGAATTTTTTTGATATTTTGAAAAGTATTGAGATATTTTATTATTTTGTTTCTTCGACAAAAGCACCAGATTGTCGACTCCAAAGTTTCTTATACTGCCCACCTTTTATTTTAAGAAGTTCATCATGAGAACCTTGTTCGATAATCTGACCGTTATCAAGAACAATGATACGATCTAAGCTAGAGATGGTAGAAAGACGATGCGCTACTACAATGGAAGTGCGACCATGCATTAGACGAAGCAAGGCCTCTTGGATAAGAGATTCGGATTCAGAGTCAAGGGCGGAGGTGGCTTCATCAAGGACTAGGATCGGAGCATCTTTTAGGATAGCTCTGGCAATAGCGATGCGTTGACGTTGTCCACCAGAAAGTTTGATGCCACGTTCGCCTACCATAGTTTCATAGCCATTAGGGAGTTTTTCGATGAATTCGGCAGCGTTAGCAAGTTTGGCGGCATGCTGGATTTCTGTTATAGTAGCATCGGGCTTAGCGTAGGCGATATTGTCGGCGATACTGCGATGAAAAAGTGAGGCTTCCTGTGGCACGTAAGCGATGTTCTTCCTGAGACTATGTTGGGTGACTTTTCTAATGTTTTGATCGTCAATTTTAATTGCGCCTTGATCAACATCGGCAAAACGTAAGAGAAGTTTAGTGAGGGTGGTTTTGCCAGAACCGGAAAGGCCGGCAAGACCAACGCGTTCGCCAGGCTTGATTTTTAGATCAAAATCATGAAAGATATCTTCTTTGGCATCAGCGTGCCTGAAGTTGATATGGTCAAAATTGATTGCGCCTTTATCAACGATGAGTTTTTTAGCGCCTTTTTCGTCGACTACGGTATCAACGGTGTCAAGAATAATAGTCATTTCGTGGGCATCACCGAAGACGCGGGTGAAGTTTTTAAAGATACTACTAACGTCCCAAAGGCTCATTAAAATAGTCTGAGAGAATTGGAAGATTAAGATGACTGTGGAAATTGGAAGAGTCATGACGGGTGCACCAATGACAATAAAGATGATCATGAGGAGGTAGATTAAGAGAAATATAGAATCGAAAATAACATCGCGGTGAATGGTGGCGCGCATGGAATTTTCGCCGGCAGCCAGGGTTTCGGATTGGAATTTTGTATAGCGGGAACGTTCATAATTTTCTTGGGCATAGGACTTGACGGAAAGAATGTTTGTAATCGAATCGGTAAGTTGACCGGTTTGCTTATTTTGCGCGGCAGCTTCTTTTTCGTTACATTCGCCAATTCTCTTAAAGCTTTTGGAAGAAACTATGGCGAAGATTATAGAAAAAATCATAAGAAGAATAGCAAAACTAGGCGCACGATTGATTAAAATTACGAAGATTGATGAAAAAGTGACGATAAGGGGCATAATATTGAAAATAATAGAATCAGCAAAACGTTCGTAGGCGCGAGTGAAACGACCGACCTGGGCAGTGAGAGAACCGGAGAAACGGTCGGAGTGAAATTGCATAGATTGATTGTTGACCGTGTCAAAACATTTGATGGAAAGATCATTGATGGTTAAAAGTTCCATTTTCCAGGCGAGATAGACGCGAAGATTACTTAGGACACCAGAACCAATGAGTTGGCAAAGGAAGAGAAAAATTCCTTGAGGGAGAACTTTCTGGACGAGTGGAATCTGAAAAATGTTGCCAGAATTTACAAAATCTTCTGGCTTGGCAGAGGAAAGAATGTCAATAATATTAGCGACCACGAGTGGAGCAAGAATGGTGCGTACAAAAATAACGATAGGAGTAATAATGAGAACGCCAAGAGCAAGCCACTTATATTTACTATTAGCTTTTAAGAAGTAATAGAGCGTGCGTCGAATTGTCGATTTATACTTTGGTTTTTTCTTGGGTTGTTTTGTCATAAAGCCTCATTTTTGGTTATTGATTTTATTGAAAAGTGTTGATTTTGGGCAGTTTTGGCCTAGAGAATCATGTTAATATATCTATTTTATCATAGAAATATTTTTTGCGTCAAAGAGATAACATGTTATAATGAGTTCAAAACTAAATAGGAGTTTAGCTATGGCAGATTTTAACAAAATCTTGACCCCAGGAAATTTTGAAGACGGTGAAATTAACGTGGTGATTGAAATCCCTACTGGTTCCAATCATAAGATTGAGTGGGATCGCAAAAACGCTTGTTTTATGCTCGACCGTGTAGAGCCAATGGCTTTTGCTAAACCATGTAATTATGGTTTTATTCCACAGACACTTGACGAAGATGGTGATGAGCTTGATGTTTTAATGATAACCGATCAGCCACTTACTACCGGTATTTATACTAAGGCTCGTGTGCTTGGTGTGATGAAATTTGTTGATTCGGATGAAGTGGATGACAAAATAATCTGTGTCCCTGCTGATGACCGCAATAATGGTGATAAATATCAAATACTTGAAGATCTGCCAAAGCAATTGATTAAGCAGATTGAATTTCACTTTAATCACTATAAGGATTTAAAGAAGCCTGGTACAACTGTCGTAAAAAGCTTTGAGGGTGTAGAGTCTGCTAAAGAAGTTATTAAGGATGCAATTAAGCGTTGGAATGATGTTAAATAGCTAAGTTTTGACTTAAAATAGACTCCTAAACGAGTCTATTTTTGTTGATTTAAGATGATAAAAATGTTAGTAAAAACAGAGAATTTTTAGTAATTCTTATTGTTCTAAAATGGTGGACTCAAGTGCTTTGGCTAAGTCGATTAACGAAGTGGCATTAATATCGGAAGCTAGAAAAATGAGGACTAATGTACGCCTTTTTGCTGGGTCATCTTGTTTTGTTTCAAGAAAGTAGATATTATTAAAAATTGGGTAATTTAGGTTTACATTAGTGGAGTCGTTGGTTTGTGCACCAAAGAGACCGTAACTATTGAGCCTGGAAAAGCCAGTAAGCAGAGGATTCTTGATATCATTAGTCGGCGTGAGTTTGGTCTTAAAATCTTGCCAAAGCTGATCGGAAAAATCGGGGTGATCTTGGAGTCGTTTAGAAAGACTTAGGAGGTCTGCTGTGTTAGTAAGGTGATTTGTGAAATTTGTATTATTGTAAGATTGATCTTTGAGAAAATCTTTAAGGTGATTTTCGCCAAAATCGGAAATTAGGGCTAAAGCACAGCCTTGGTGATTTTCTTGCAGAATTTTGGAAAGACAATTGTCGCGAGTAATTTGTTCACCATTAATGTTTAAGATATCTTTTTTCTTCCAGCTTCCCTGTTCTAATTTGGTATAAGCGAGATAAGTAAGAAAAAGATTTTCGACGCCAAGACTATTGTTTTGTGTAAAATCATTATTTCTTGCGATAATTTCTTGATTATTGAGATCATAAACGAGAATACTATTATTTTTCTTATTGATCTGAGCAGTGAGCCAGCGATCGAGTGTAGGTTGTAGATCGATTTTCTTAAAATGTTTGATTGTTTGTTCGGTTTGCTGGGGTTTTGTAGTTTGTTCGTTGAGATATTTCATGAGATAGACAATACCAAAAGAAAGAGCGATAACTCCGATGGTCGTAAAAATGATGATAAGAAGGATTTTACCAAATTTTGGCATACTATGTTTTGATAGTTCATTTGGGGTGAAATTTTCTGGGATTGGATTGTTTGGTGGCATTGAAATTCCTTTTGACGATTTTATTTGTTAATATTAATTCCCTTTTGGCGAAGCTAGAAGCAAGCGGGCTAGGAAGTTTTGGGCCTCAGTAGAGTCGAGAAGATGAGGTTTGAATGTATTATCATAAATGGTAGGTGAAATACGTGTTTGTAAGAGTTTATTATTCTTAAAATAGTGGGTGAGAATGAGACTGCGTGTGGTGTCTGGCCAATAAATTTGATCAAAGAAAAGATTGCCAAGTCCATAATAGATTGGTTTTTGATTATATAATTCATAGGTTTGAGGTTGATGTGCAGAAGTTCCTACAACCATGTCAGCGCCGAGATCGATGAGATGACGGAAAAATTCTTTTTGATTTTGAATAGGTTGATCACAAATTGGGTAGGCGACTGGCTGATCTGGATAGGCGAAGCACTCAAAGTATTGAATATTAACAATAGTGAACTTGTTTTCGGATTTAGCGGCAGTTAGATCTAACTTTACTTGATCTTCACTATAGGGATTGGCGCCAGGAGTAGTTGCGGTGGCGATTTGGCCGTTGGCGACGCTACTTGTGGAATGGTTATAGGCAAGAAGACGGATGGACTGGTTGAGGTCGAGCGGCTGTTTGGCCTTTTCAAGATTTTCGCCACCACCAACGGTTTTTAGTCCCAATTCATGATATTTTGCGATAGTTTTGAGATTATTATCTGTGCCAGCATCATTGTTATGGTTACCAGTGAGTTCTATGATATCCGTACCAATTGCGCTAATTGTGTCAAGAGTACGCCAATCGGCGCAAAGTACCATTGTTTGATATCCGCCTGGACAATTCTCTTTGAAACTAACTTCGTTGCTAATATGAGTAAAAGTTTTGGTTTTTAAAAAATCGGAGAGATAATCTGCAAAATAAGATCCATTATTTACTTGATTTAGTTTTAATGTTAGACGACGAGAGAGCGCAGTGACGCCAGTTTCAGCAAAGGAAACTAATTGTTCTGGCTGGTTTTGGGAGAAAAGCGGAGTAAGAAGATCGTAGATAGTCTGTATCTTGGTCTGATCTTCGGATGTAGAAGAATCAGCTTTTTTGATATCAAGAATTGTAAAACGAGCACCTGATGTTTGATTGTCGAGATAATAGTTATCTTGATAGCTGAGGAGCTTTTGTGCTGGCGTAAGTTGATCGGGCTGGATGAGGGTGATTTGATTTTCTTTGAGAAAATTTTGGTCGGTAAATTGATCGGTAGTGAGATTAGTTAAAGAACTGTAGAAATCCGTAACTGGTAATTCGATTTTGGCAACTAGATGATCTTTTGAAGTTGAGGTAAGCTCAAAAGTTTGAGTGTCTTGGAGTTTGAAGTCAGAAAAATTAAGTTTACCTACAAGTTGATTACAGATCACATTTTGATCGAGAAACTTCAGATTTAAATTAGACAGGCAAGTAGTTTCGTCGAGAGTATATATACTATCTTTATGATGAAAATTTTTAAATATTGTAATTGTACTAAGTACGATAAAAATAAAACCAAAAACAAGAGCCAAAAAAGGTATACGGTAGCGGGTTTTTGTTTCAAGAGACTGTTTAGTTTTTCTGGTTTTTATTTGGTTATAAGGTGAATTGCTGGAAGTCATGATTAATCATCCAAATTAACATTTTAATGTTAATTTTATTTTAACATAAGTTTAACTTGCGGTATAATTTAAGCATGAGTTTTAAGATTAAACTCTTTAGTCGAAAGTCTAAAGAAAAATATTTCGAGATTGAATCGCCAGATAAGAATATTAATTGCCGAGTCAAAATAGCTAGCGGCCGTATTTATTATGAAGTAAGTAAAAATAATGACATTTTAGTGCGAGAATCACGGCTTGGTTTTAAACTATATGGTGAAAATGATTTGGGACAGAATTTAGCTATCGTGCGTACACAAAACAAGAGCGAAAATACGATTTGGGAATCGATAGTGGGCGAGGAGAGACAAATTCGTAATGAATATAACGAGACGATATTTTATCTAACGGAAACAACGGAAAAACAGAGATTATTTTCATTGCGCTTTCGGGTGTTTAATGACGGTGTAGCTTTTCGTTATGAAATACCGCCGCAGCCCAGTTTTCAACGTATTATTGTCACGGATGAACTAACGGAATTTAATTTGGACTTAAATGGTCAAGCTTGGAGAATTCCCGCTTATCAAGCAACAAAATACGAATTAAATTATGAAAAATGGCCGGTTTATGAATTGAGAGATTCAGTACATACGCCGCTTACGGTTGAAACAAATAGCAATAAATACGTCGCAATCCACGAAGCGGCACTTTATAACTATGGATCTATGACGTTAAAACTAAATATGGATAAACATTTGCAGACGGACATTACACCATTGTCGGATGGAATGAAGGCTTACGTTGATCTTCCCTTCGATTCACCATGGCGAGTAATTATGATCGCGGATTCGGCGATAGAGTTGACGGTCAACCGAATGATTTTGAACCTAAATAATCCACCGAAGGATGATTTTAGCTGGGTGAAACCACTGAAATTTTTGGGAATTTGGTGGGCGATGTACGTGGGAGAATGGACTTGGGCGGAGGGCAAAAAACACGGTGCTTCTACGGAGCATGCAAAACAATACTTGGATTGGTGTTTAAAACTTGGTATTTCGGGACTTCTGATTGAGGGGTGGAATAATGGTTGGAGTGGTGAGTGGTCAATGAACGGAAAATTTACAGATTATCTCCACCCAGTGGTTGATTTTAATATGGAAGAAGTTTCCGAAAAGAGTCGAGAATATAACATTGAATTGATTGCACAACATGAAACAGTTGGTCAAATTGATAATTATGAAAGACAACTTGAGAGCGCTTTCTCTTATCTTGTAAGTAACGGAATTCATTATGTTAAAACTGGCTACACTGGTTCAAAAATGTTAATTCATGGAAAACAAGAATATCATCATTCACAGGCGGGTGTAATACATTACCAAAAGACGGTGGAGTTGGCGGCGAGATATCAGATTATGTTGGATATTCATGAGCCGATCAAAGGGACTGGCATAGAACGAACATATCCGAATATTCTGACACGGGAAGGAGCGAAGGGGCAGGAGTATGAAGGTGGTAAGATTAAATTAAATCATGCGACAATTTTACCATTCACTAGAATGCTCTGCGGGGCGTTTGATTATACGCCGGGAATTTTTGACTTAAAAAATCCAGCTAAACGTGTATATACAACATTAGCAAGACAACTGGCGTATTATGTGGTTTTTTATTCTGGTATGCAGATGTTGGCTGATCGACCGGAAATGTATGAAAAACAGCCAACGGTATTTGAATTTCTACAGAAGGTGCCAGTGAATTGGCAGACGACAATCCCCCTACTTGGAAAAATTGGTGAATACTATGTCGTGGCAAGACAAGATCGAAATTCGTCAGATTGGTATGTGGCAGGAGTAACCAACGAAGACTCGAGACGGGTCAACTTAAATATGGAATTTTTAGAGGAGGGGATAAAATATACTGCTTACATATATCGTGATGCTGAGACAAGCGATTATCGCGAGAATCCATTAGATATTGAAGTGGAAAAAAGAGTTATTGAGAAGGATGATTTTTTGGATATTTGGCTGGCTGCTGGGGGTGGATTTGCAGTGAGATTAGTTAAAGGGTATTAGGCTTTAGCAAGAATTCTCAGAATAAAAAACGTAAAATAATTTGAGGATTTTCAAAGTATAATTATGGGGCCCGTTAATTAACTAATTTAGCTAGTTAGCTCAGCGGTGATAATTAATCTTTCGGTGTAATCGTTCTCAGCGATTTTTTCGCCATGGCAGGTCATCAGAGTTAGGGTTGGAATGGATTTTGGCTCCAAAACTTTTGACATGCTGATACTGTTTTTGTTTTGAATATAGAGATTTGTAATTTTATAGGTGTGATTGTCAAGTTTAATCTGGTCATTTAATCTGAGATTATGGAGATTGCCGAAAATCGTGGAAGAATGACCAATAATGAAAGTATTATTTTCGGCGGCGTAATATAACCCTGCGATGTGATCGGGTGAGATGAGAGTGTAGTCGTTATTTAATTTTAAAACCTTGATTGCTGATTTGAGGTTGATTTTTGGTGCTTCCAAAATAAGATTAGAATTTGCTTCAACATTGTGTGGCTGTAAACCAAAATATCCAAAGATAGCAAATAGAAAAAGATAAATGCCGATAAAAATTATACGTGAATAATGCTTTTTGAATCGCATTTTTTCTCCCAACAACCTTAATGAATTTATTATAACATAAGCTGAATGTGTAGATGAAAAATGGATAAAATTTTGTAGTGGGTTAATAAAAGAAAAACGCCCCTAGCGGGACGTTTTGGAGAAAAAGTTGAATGGACTTTTGAGGATCTTTTAACTTAGGCTATTTTTTACAAAATCAATCTTGATATTTTTCGTAAGTAAAATCACAAAATAGCCTCTGATCTTCTTCAAAATTATTGCCAGTCGGATCCTTTACCATTGCTTCGAGAAGCTGATGAAGAACATTGAATTGAGCCATATAGATATACTCATCATAACCTTCAATCTTAATCTGGCCGCCCCATTCCTCAGGCATCTTGAATGTTCTCTTATACTTTTTATGAGGATCATTACCAGACCTGACCCCGACGATGGTGATTGCGACTGGATGTTCTTCTCCGAAAAGATCTTTATTAGCCGCAAATGAAAGAGTAACTGATTGAATACCGTCTGCTTTTGGCTTAAAAGTCTTTCTGCCTACTCTAAGGCAATGCTCCTCCTTATCCACACTTACTACATACTCTGGATTATATGCTGTAAACTGATTCATAAAATCTGTGAGCGATAAGGTCGTCGGTTTGATGAAAGTAGTGACATCGTATTCAATACTGTTTGGGGATAAGGTTACTTTTGTTTCTTTAGGCTTCTTGCTTTGAGAGGCGATCTTTACTTTTGATTCTGGTTTTTGATCGTAAGGTGGTGGCGGAACTAAGGCTTCAACGGTCTCCTCGGTTTGCTTAGCTTGTTTCTTCGTAGCAGCAAAGGCTGTTGGTGTAATAGACACACAAATACATGCGATCAGGGTTACTAACAAAAAATTCTTCATACTTTTATCCTCCTTTTCTAAAGTACGAAATAAACAAAAACCATAGGTCATTTAGTTTACCTATGGTTTGTATTATACAATATTTACTGAAAATTACAACTTATCATATGGTTCAGTGATAGGGATTTGTATAGTGGTCCCAAAGCCTAATCGTGATTTGACTTTTGCACCGAGAATAGCATATTGTTCGCGTTGTTCAACAGTGATAATAGTAGAATCATCTTTTATCGTAATAAAGTTGGAAATTGGTCGAATGTCGGCAAGAGTATCTCCTGCGGTATTCATGGAGATAATGATGTTTCCCTTTTGTGGAGTTTTTAGGACGTGATTGAGGTATGAGACAATGATTTTAGTGAGAGCAAGAAAATTTTCCACTTGATGCTTTGGACGTAAAACGTCGAGGTCAAGGGTGTAGCCGGCGCGTTCAAGGCGGATAACATATTCACGATAGATCGGATCAATTACGTCAGAAAGATACATGAACTTGCGGTCAAACACACTGGTGTGTACTTTGTTTAAGTCAAGGATTTTGAGAAAATCTTGATTCTCTTTCATAGATTATATTATATCATAGAATATAACACTTGAGAGATAAAAAGAGGGAGCGGTAAGATTGTGAATTAAACTCCGGGAGTGTGGGTGTTTAGAAGTTCACGGTGGGCACGATAATTTGGGTCATGGGATTCGACCTCGGCCCAAAAGGCTTTTGAGTGATCAGGATGATTAATATGCGCAAGTTCATGAATAATTACATAATCGCGTTGGGCCTCCGGTACTTGCATGAGACCGATATTGAGTGAAATAGTGATGGTGGTTGGAGAAAGAAACGAGGTCTTGCGGTGAGTGCAGGAACCCCAACGGCTACTGGCATGAGACAAAACAACTTTATCGTAGTGATAGCCAAAGCGTTTGGCAAGATATTCAAGACGATATGGTAAGTATTCTTTGGCCTGCTTAGCAAGAAGTTTCTTTTTAAGATCACGAGCGCGTTGAGTACTGGGATCTTTGACACGAAGTTTTTGACGAATTTGATCGCGCATTTTTTCTATAGTTTTCTTAACGATCGATTCAGAAGCAAAATTTGGAATGGTCGCCTGCAGACGTCCAGAAGTAGATACGGAGAAGCTAACCGAGCGTGAACGAGGGTTCTTGCGAATTATAACTTCACCAAATTCAGGATCAATAAACATAGTTTTCAAACTCCGAAAGTAAGAGACTAGACGACATTAATGGAATTAAATTAGGAGAGCTGGGAGAGGACGTGAGAGAGTTGTGTGTCAAAAGTGTGTTTGCCAGAAAGAATGATGGGTTTTTCCGTTTCGGCTGGGGCTTCCATGGCACGAATACGAGAGTCATATTCCTCTTTTGCGCGGGAAACAGAACGAAATTTGAGTTTGAGGCGAGCTTTGATTGTATTAATGTCAGTTTGAATCCAAACGAGGGTGGGATTATAGCCACAGATTTTGAGAAGTTTACGAACGGCGTTACGCTCGTTCTCAGTATCGAGACCGCCTTCGATTACGATATTTTGGCCAGTTTTTGAAATTGCTTCTAGCACAACATGAATCTGTTTTTCGGTAAAGTCAGCTTCTTCACGTAAAGATTGTAGATTGTAATAAGGAGCTTTGAATCTCTGAGAAAATTTTTCACAAAAGGTAGTTTTTCCACTACATGGAGCACCGAAAACCAGAATTGCACGTGGTTTAGTCTTCTTTTTACTTTCCATATTGAGGGTATTATATCATGAAGCAAGAGATGCATCAATTTATAATTTTTGGACTATTTTTGATTTACTACCGAGATCTTTTAACTTAGTATTGAATGGTTCATAATATGGTGTGGTCATTAGAGAGGAATTAGTGAGAAGAATTTGAGATGGAAAATAGAAGAGCCAACAAATGAAGTTGGCTGGAGCAAAAAGAAAACTAGGTAATAGGTTAATACGAGCAAGATATGAAATAACTACCGTGAGATCACAACAAATAAAAAGTGTAAAGCCAAGAAAATTACAGAGCGCAGCGCGACGGAATTCTGGAGCTTCCCTTTTGATCCAATAATGGGCAAGAATAAGATTTAGAATAAGAGTATTTGCATAGATGAAGACGGCGCCGTAAAGAGAAGGGATATCAGTAATTTTAGTTAGAGAAAGGATGAGGAGATTTAGAATGGACCATAGAATAAAAATTTTGGGATTAAGGCTGGCATAGCGTGCGATATGAAAATATTGAGCGAGGCAGAAGATTGTGATGCCGATCGGTGAAATATTGTTATAGAGTAGGATAATGTCAGCGAGAAAAGTGAATAAAAGAGCAAACCGTAGAAGATAATCTTTAGGGGCAAAGAAAGAGACATAGAGGAAACAAGTAAAAATGGTGCAGACTTTGACAAGACTGGCTGTGTCGAGGAGAAAATGCGGAATTAAGTGTTCGCCAAAGAGAAGGCTGAGAAGATCAATGGTAAAGAAGTAAATAAACATGAGCGACCAGAGGGTAATCCAGAAAGTAAGACTTGAAAAGAGTCTGACAAATAGAGGACACTTGATGTCTTGGTCTTTATGTATTGGAGATTGGGTAGCTTGAAATTTATTTTTATCCATAAGAAGAATAGTTTAAGTATAGCTGATTGAGAAAGAAAAACCTAGTATCAGGTGACGACAGGATGAGAGAAAAAATTGGTGTTAGTTTCTGGTGTGATATAATGGAGAAACTAGGGGCGTAGTACAACGGTTAGTATAGCGGTCTCCAAAACCGTAGATCATGGTTCGATTCCGTGCGCCCCTGCCAGATAGTTTATAAGACTCGGTTTGCCGAGTTTTTTGATGCTTTGATTTTTTAGAGAAATTGTTTTATAGATTAAGGTTGTTATGGGTTAAAATCTTGGCGATATTTACGGTAGTAATAGAAGCGGATACAAAAAAGAATGATTTCGGTGATAACACGAGTAATAGCGACAGAATAGAGAGTAAGCTTGTTTAAGAAAAATAGAAGAATAAGTGCGATGAGATTAAAAATAGTGGAAATAATGGTTGAAATTGTAACCTTGTTTTGGTGATCAATAACGCCAAGGGTTGGCCAACCAAGAAGAGTATTGCAAAAACTAAAAAGAATAGTAAGGGCGAGAATTTGGATGATGGGATGGGCAGCGGTGTATTTGTTTCCAGCAAGAATTTGGAGAACGAGTGGCAAGAAAGTGATGATTAGGATCGTAAACAAAAAAATAAAGGGGAGAGTTTTTTTGAAAATCTGCTGGATAAATTTCCGACTTTTTTGACGAACCATATTGGGGTAAATACCACCGGCGAGTTGTCCAAGAAGAGCTTGAATGGCACCAATGATTTGAATAGAAACACCAAAAAGTGCAACTTCAACTGAAGAAAAAATCAATCCGATGATAATGGTGCTAATAGCATTAAAGGCAGTGGCGGAGATATCAGAAAGAAAATAAATTAGACTTACTTTGAGACTCTTTAAACTGGATCTTAGTTTTGGACGGATAAGATGAAAGTTTCTTTTTCTGAGTTCAAAAATAACCAGAATAATGGCGATAATTGAAGAAAGGATGTCAAAGAGTGGAATTAGGATGATTTGATCATCTTGTCGTACAAAGAAAACGGTTAAAAGAAAAGAGGTTGCTTTCATGATAACGAAGCGAATAGTCATAACATGGATAATTTCAAGGCCACGAAAAAGAAAATCAAAGAGAAAGATTGAAAGAAAAACAGTCAGATATGAAAGAATGGTAAATATAAAATTATGGCTGAGGATGGGGAGAAAGAGGCTAAGAACGAGGATTAGGAAGAAGCCGAGACTGCCAAGGAGAAGGCGAGCTAATAGAGTATCGGCGAGAATTTGTTGAATTTGATTAGTGTTATTTTTGATTTTTGCGATTTCCTTGGTAGCAGAAAGCATAAAACCAAAGTCGAGGAAAATTTGCAAGAAATTCATCACGGTTTTAATAAAAGTGAGATCTCCGTAAACTTCAATGGAAAGCCTGTGTGTGAGAATTGGAAGAATAAGGAATGGGAAAAGCATTTTTGCTAATTGAAAAACAGCAAGCCAAAAAGTATTTTTCTTAATTTGAGTGAATTCAGCCATCGCTTCTCTGCTTTTGTTTGATTAACATAATGGCAATAAATAGCCAAATTGCATAAAAGCTGAGTGACTCAAACTGCAGATATAAATAAAGAATAATGAGAAGATAATGATAGCGGAAGGAAAGTTTGGAATTTTTGGCAAGGTGAATTAGATAAAAAACAAAAAGGAGAAGGGCGAAAATGCCGAACTCGCTAATGATACGTGTATAAAGACAATATGAAACACTGTCATCATGATAATTTGGATTCTCTAGATCATTAACTTCTTTTAGATAGGTGCTTTTATAATCTTTTTTGGCCTGCGCGTGGCCAAGCCGAACGGGATAGATAGAATTTCCAAGACCAAAGCCGGTTAGAAAACCGAGAGGGGACTTGGTGTAGCCAAAGAGACTAGCTTTAATACGAAAAACACGGCTAGCAAAGGAACCATCAGAGTTGACACCGGATTGTCTGGCAAGCGAACGACATTCCTCAGTGTCTCGGTTCTCTTCTAAGGTGCAGTCAACTGTGGTTTCGGGGTTAGTATTTAAAAAACCAAAGAATATCTTATGAAAGCGACCGTTAATGGCGGAGACGCTGGTGAGAAAGATTAAAAAAGCAACAAAGGTGAGCGGTAGAAAAAGTTTTTCTTTGGTTCTTGGAAGGTAGAGGGTAGCTAGAATGATTAGGATAATTAGAATATCAAGAATAATACGAACGCTGGCGCCAAAAAGGAGGGCAGAATATGCATAGAGAATGATTAAGAAGAGGAGATCTTTGCGCCGGGTGAGCCAAAAGAGTGGTAGAAGAACTCCAAAAAGATGCATACCGATAAAAGACGGTTCGGTGAAGAAAAACTGGACGCGGTTTTTGGCGAGATAATTGCGTTTGAAGACTAGATTAAATATATCGGTGATCGGCGTGAGATGATATTTTACGGCAAAATATTCTAGAAGGCCGATGAGGAGACTGATGAGATAGGCAATAATAATAACTGAAACGAGTTTTTGGAGCTTTGCTTTTAGATCGGCCTTTTGATGTTTTACATAAAACTCAAGAAAACTTGAAAGACAAGTAAGTCCTAAGATAATTGGAACATAAGCTGAAAAATAATCGTCGAGGCGACCATGAAAAACTAGAGTAGTAAGAGATCCTAGAATTGAAAAACCAGCAAAGAAGAGAAGGATGGGACGTATTTTGGATAAATATTGCCTTAGATGGTAAAGATTTAGGAACGCGTAGAGGAAGAAAATGAGTGGAGTAATAGTGGCCCAGCCACTAGAGGGGGCGAAGATAAGATTTTCAAAAGGCATCGTAGCAGCGGCGAGATAAAAAAGAAAGTCAGAGTTAAAACTGGCAAGTTTTTGAAAAACTCGTTTTAAAAAACGCAAAAATGACTTCACAGGTTTATTTTACTCGATATTTTAAAATTTGACCATTATATAGAGAAGACGGGACTTAAAAATTCATGATGAGGTAAAATTATGCGAAATTAAGACCTGATTATTATATAGGGTTTGTAGAGCGATTTTGTTTTGAGCGGAGTCTACCAATTAATTGTAGAAGTAAGACGAAACGTAGTTTGAAACATAGGAGAACTAGAGCTTTTGATAATGAGAAGAGTCTGAGTGGAGCAAGATAAATGGCGCGATAAAAAAGCGTAATTTTATAAAACGAACGAATGGATTTTTGTGGATGCGGATTTTGTCCATGACAACAGAAATTTGCGAGGATAAAAAAGAGATGCGTAGCGATAAAGGCCTGAAGAGGCTTTTCGAGTTGTGGGAATTGATCGGGGTATTGAATATGTAAGTAGGTACTAATTTTTTGGAGAGCAATACGATAATTTTCGATATATTCATTAGTATAGGAGCGAACTGTGGAGTTTTGGTGAACTTGATAAATGTACAAAGGTTTTTGAAGAATGCCAACTTTGTTAAGATTTTTGATGATGGTGAAATTATAAAGAGCATCTTCAGCAACTTTGAGGCTGGGGTCAAAGAGTGTAGTTTTTAAGCTATGATGAATGAGCTTCATGTGGCAGAAATTATAACCATTCTCAAGATTAAGCAATTGATAGAGATAGTCAGAGGAGGAGAGGATTTTATGAGGGGGTTGTTGCAATTTTTTATGATTTGATTGATCTAGCAAAGAGACTGTTTTATTCGGTGAAAAAATGTGGCGCTGATAAGTGGAGCTAACGTATCTTAGTTGATATTTAATTGCAAAATGATAAAGTTCGGAGATAAAAGTGGGGGTAAGCAAGTCATCGGCGTCAAGGAAGCAAAAATATGTGCCAGAAAACTCTTTGAGTCCGCGATTACGAGCATTGCTGACCCCCTGATGTGGAAGATCGATAAAACGAAAGTGACGATTTTTGGTCTGAGGATTTTTAAGTTGTGTGTTCTGATATTTTGTGATGAGAGAGTTACAGACTTGTTTCGAGTTATCAGTTGAACCGTCATTTATGAGAAGGACTTCAAGATTAGGATAATCTTGTATTAGAACAGATTCAATAGTGTTGTATAAAAAAAGACTTGCATTATAGATTGGGATGATGATGGAAATGAGTGGTGGTTTGTTTATTTTTTGTATTTTCATGACGGATGATTTTAATAGCTTTTATGATATTTTTTGCCAAAGAATTTGGCAAGCAGAAAGCTAGTGATCTTAGTAAACCAGTTGACTGGTTCGGTTTCGATAATTTTGAGTTCTAACACATTTGTTTTTTGGTCAAGATCTGTATATTTAGTATAAAGAAAAACATCAAGGAGAAGTTCGGAAATGCGACCGAAAAATCTAGCATGAAAATCGTCGTATTGATTGAGCTCTGTTTTAGAGAGGGATTTTTCAAGATTAATGAGAGTATCGAATAGAAATTCGCAATATTCATTAAAAAGGTTCTTGCGCATAATAAAGATATTAAACATATGAGCGGAACGACGCATTTTGAGTCGATCAAATTCGGCAAGATACTCAGGATGGTAGTCTTGGATGATTTGGCGAGTTTTATTAAGTGGTTCAATATGTAAAGTGTGGGCGTAATGACTATAAAGATTTTCAATAAAATAATGACGTTTTTTTGGTAGGATTATGTCATATTTGATATTTTTATCTAAGTCGTAGAGGAGAGATTTGAGTGTTTTTTTGGTGAGGATTTCTTTGGTGTCTTTGACTGAGAAAAAACGACGATAATGAACGAGACCATAAAACGAATCAGGGTTTTTATCTTTAATGGCTCGATTTTGCCAAAGCCAATATAAGCCTGTCAGTTCTGAGTAATTAGGGTTTTTTTCTGAGATATTTTTTCCTGTATTATCAAAAGAAAAAATACTAGGTAATTTGATGTCGGGATATTTAGCTTGAAAAAAACTTGAGCCGACTAGAAGTGGCCGATAGAGAGAGTCAGTTGGTATCGTATAGGGTTTGTGGGTTGCAACGATAACCTCCAAAGTTGGGGATGTTCCCTTTTTCATCTCCCCTATTATAACATAGAAAAATCCCCCTAAGACGGGGGGATTTTCTGAAAACTATTTTAACGCTTCTTTTCTTTAACTTCGTTGCGACCCAGGTTCTTTTTGGTTTCTACGAAGACAACGTGCTTCCTTAGAATTGGGTCATATTTTCTTAAGCTGAGTTTGTCAGGGGTATTCATGGTATTCTTTTTGGTGTAATAAGCACGGATACCGGACTCTTCAGATACGAGACCAACGAGTTTGCGTTTTGTATTACTCTTTTTTGACATAATTAGGGTTATTTTATCATGGAAACTAGGTTTTGTAAACTAACTCAAGAAATCTCATAGTCACCATCATAATCAATAATGGGTTCAAGTTTTTGGCTATATAGTTGATAAAATTTTTGTTCAATTTGATCTTCATATACGTCTAGCGATTTGAATGGCATAAATTGAGAAGCACGTTTGATGTGACTGAGATATGGACGATTTGGTGCATGAAAGTGCGGAAGGTCAATAATCTCGCGATATGGTTTAAGTGGATCTTTGTCAGCCTCTCTAGTCTTTGTTAAACTACCTGGCACGGTGTCCTCCAATCTGTTGATGGCGTTCACGCATTGTGGCTTCTGGACGAAAACTAGTACCAAGCATCAGAGCGTTTTTGCCGTAACGAGCCTGAATGGCTAAAGTGGCTTGTTGTAATCTTTGATCTTGTTCGGTTTGTTGTTCGGTTTCGGCTGAAATGTCAAGAAGGCTGAGTTGTTTTGGATGAGGAGAAACTGAAAAAAGTTGAGAGAAAACATGATTGGCGGTGATATTAATGCGACGCACTGTGGCGTTCTTTGGTATGAGTTTTTGAAGAAGATAGAGTGAGGTTTCGGTGATTAATTTTGCACTGTTGGTATAATCAGGTAGATTTTTAGATCCATGAGCCGGTGTTGTAAAGGTGGTTTTTGAAAAACCAAGGTCAAGTATGATTTGATCGGTCACAAGGCGTTTACTGGTAAGATCTAGAGCTAGATTATGTGCCATTTCTTTAATAATGGTGGTGGTTTCAGTGTAGCTATATGGACGATGTAAGACTTGTCCAGAGCAGAGACAGTGGTGATCCGCTTGATAACTTTTGATCTCAGAAATTGTAGTGGGTTCATAACCCCAAGCGTGATCGATGAGAAGTTCAGTGTTAACACCAAAAACTTGATAGAGTTTATCTGAGGCGGTAAGAGAGTATTTGGCAAGATCACCCATATTATAAATCGCTAGATTATGCAAACGCTTAGCAATGCCTGGGCCGATGCGCCAAAAATCGGTGAGTGGAACATGTGTCCATAGTTTTTCACGATAGGAATGTTCGGTAAGCTCAGCAATACGAGTGCCGTCGGGATCAGGAGAAAGGTGCTTGGCAACAATGTCCATAGCGACTTTGGCAAGGTAGAGATTTTTGCCAATACCTACAGTAGCGGTAATTCCAGTGTGCCCAAGCACATCTTTAACAATGGTACGGGCGAGCTGATTGGCAGACATTTGATAACTATTAAGATAGCTAGTAACGTCAAGAAAAGCTTCGTCGATTGAGTAGATATGGATATCAGAGGGAGCAAGATAATCGGCGTAGATGGAGAAAATTGAAGTACTAACGTCAATATATTTTTGCATCCTGGGAGGAGCAATAATAAATGAATCTCTGGGTACTTTTTGATAGACCTGAAAGAGTCGGTCGCGACCACCAACGCCAAGCGCTTTGAGGGCGGGAGAAACGGCAAGACAGACGGTTTTGTCGGTACGAGTGACGTCGGCCACGACAAGTTTAGTAGTGAGGGGGTCAAGTCCGCGCTCAATGCATTCCACAGAGGCATAAAAAGATTTGAGATCGATCGCAAGATAAGTGCGAGAACTATTTTCTGTGGATTCTGAGACTGTCATAGTAGTGTATTAGCCTAAAATAATGTAAGTTTCCCCGTGTTTATTTAAACATAAAATGAAGAGTTATGACATGACTTTGACAATCAATAAATTTATATTATAATATATCAGTATCTTGGGGTTATAGCTCTAAAATTGTTCTTTAAAGGAGAAAAAGATGAGAAAAATGTTTAACCGTGCGACAGTAACAGCGGGATTGGAAAATGCAAACGTAGTGACACACGCGAGTCCACACCATGCAGGTGAAGTTTTTGCGATAGCAATGTTGTCATTATTAAAACGGGTACGTGTTCTGCGAACCAATGACAAAGCATTGATTCAACGTGCAAAGAAAGATGGACCGAAAGGGCTTATTATGGTTGATGTGGGTGAAGAATTTAACCCAAATAGACGCATCTTTGATCATCACCAAGAGAGTTTTGAAGAACATTATAGTGATTATATGAAGCTCTCGGTTGCGGGTCTGATTTGGCGTCATTATAGCATGATGATTCTGTCAAAATTCGACTGTCCTTTGCCGCTTATTGTCGAAGCAACGCTTGAAGTAAGTCATGATTTAGTACATGGAGTGGACGCAAAAGATCATGGGTATGGATCGAATAGTATTGAAATGTCTATATCGGATGCAGTGGACTTATTCAATCCTAATTGGGACGACCCCGAACAAGATCCAGATGAGGCTTTTTTGCAAGCTGTAAGCTTGGCGCAAAGAATTTTGGAAAAAGAGATAAAAAAAGTTGTGTCAATCGTGAGAGCGAAAAGTGAAATAGAAAACATGATTGCACATAATGATGGTGAGTTGCTTTACCTTCCAATGTATATTGGTGGATGGGAAGAATATATTCTTAAATCTTTTAATCCAAAAGCGAAGAAGTTGCTATATTGTGTATATCCTTGTGTATATCCTGATCTTGGAGAGGGGTGGAAAGTCCAGGCGGTATCTGTGTCTAGAGATAACTTAACTCAAAAAAGAAAAACCTTACCGTCGAAATGGCGTGGTCTTTCCGGGGTGCAGTTCACAGATTTGACTGGAGTGGAGACTGCATTTTTTTGTCGAACTGATGGGACGGCTGCCATCGCGAAGACTTTAGATGGGGCATTAAGGTTAGCACAGATGGCAATCTCACAATAATTTAATGGCTGGAGTAATCCGGCCATTTTTAATTTTTGATATATCTAGGAAGCAATATGCTCTTTTAATAATTTTAAAATCCGATATTCTCGGTCGACCATATCTTTGATAAATTCATCATGATGTGAGTCGGAATTGTCTGAGATGAAAGCGAGATTTGTTTGAATAGCTTCGTCGATGGTAATTTCTTTGAGGACGAATTCTGCCTTTTTTTCTTCTGTATCAAGATGTTGTTTGCCGATTCTGTCAGTAGTTTGGCAAAAATAATAAAAATTGGGTTGGACGAAAATAGTGTTTTTGAGTTCACCGGATTTGTGAATTCTTAAGACTTCGCCAAATTCTTGAACGGATTCTGGAATGACGGTCAGGCCAGTTTCTTCATTAACTTCACGAATAAGAGTAGCTAAGTGATCTTCATTATTCTCAATGCCGCCGCCTGGAATTTTGTAAAAATGATATTTTTTACTATAAATTAGGGCAATTCGGTGATCTGGATTAATAATGATTCCTCGCACGGAGGGACGATAGAATCTGGGCCAACTTGGGTCATAATTTTTAGCGTCCTTTGTGAAGAGTAATTTCATGGTTTTATCCTATTATTAATTAATAATTTGAATATAACATAAAATGAAGTGTCAACCGAACTGATCAATTAGAGCTTGACTTAGCATATATTTTATTGTATAGTTTTGAAGCCGAATTATCATAAGATATGCGGAGTAATTTAAGAATTTACCAACAAATTCTTTCTTTTTTCTTGAGTAGCACTAAGTCGGACTTTTGAATTGAGCCGGTTTAGTGCTGCTCAAGAGGAGCGGTTCTACCAATGTGAGGAAAATCTCTTAAAATACAAAAGCATTGGGTCCGAAAGGAGAAAGGAATTTTTATGAAGAAATTGATGAGTCTAGCTGAAGTAAAAGAGTTTTTTGAGAACGAGAAATGTTTTGAAACAGAAACTTGCTTCTTGATTAATGAGTTCGGAAAATATAACCCAGATATTTGCTTTGTAGTCGACAAAGAATTTGATCTTAACGAATATGGTGGTCCGATGAATCCGTTGGAATATTTTGAGGATTACGAGGTTACGGCAAATATGAATATCGACTTTAACGGAGCGGCTAGTTTTATGTTTGGAGATTTTTGGATCTCTAAATGTGGCGAGGCCTGTTTTCGCCCAAAAGATGCTATGGAGGCAAAACATATGCTGATTAAGGTTAGTTGGGGTGGGAGCTATAATCGTACCAGGGGCAACGAACCGTCAGAGGTGAATAAAGTAAAAGATGTTCTTTACTTCAGGCATGCTGTCTCTAATGGTGGCGGTGAAGGCTATGATTTCTGGATTGTGCCTGTCGGATTTCGTTATGTAATACATGATGATGAGTTTGACGGAGCTTCGAGTCGTATCCAAGCCGCAGAGTTTAAAAATACAGAAACTCCTGAGTATTGCCAAAAAATTTCAAGTAGAAAGCAGAAAAAACTGGATCGTGCTGATAAAAATATTGAGGATAGAAAAAAGGCAGTTGAAAAATCAAGGTTAGATAAATTTTTCTACGAAGAGGAATTGGTAAAAATTCAACGTGCGTTGAAAAAACTGGCAAAGCCACAAAAATGGAGCTCTTATCAAATAGATCAACTGAAGTTAGATGATTTTTTCTTCACACTAGGATATATGCAATATTTATATACTAGTGAAAATATATCTTTTGTGAAAGGATATTTGGCGAAAAAAGAAGAGTATATTCGTGATGCTGAAAAAGAAAGACAGGCGAAATATGACGCAAGGGTGAAATATACACCTAAATTTCAGGAGCTGGAAGCTGAACTCGGGGAGCTTGGTTGGACAATTCTGTGTGATGATCGGGTTTATGTAAAGAATCCAAATAAAGAGATAAGTGGCTGTCTTGGCTATGAATGCAAAGTTTTGCCGTATGAATATTCAAGGGCAGGATTGAAAGCCTTACGTCATGACATGGTGACGGAGGCTGATAGGCAAGCTGTAGAAAAAACTAAGGAAGTAAATTCTAAGCGAATCCGTAGGCTGTTAGCAAAAACTGATTTGCCGCAAAAATTGTGGTTTTTGTTTGAGGGGACAGAAGCGATTGACTCTGCGATTTTGGATGAAGTGCAAGCCATCTTGAACGCTTCTTATGCGCCAAAGAATGAAGTTGATCTTCATGAGCTGATAAATTGTAGTTTTAAAAGCAAAACTGAGGCGAGTAGGCGCGTAATTGAACGTGCTGGTGGCGGAAAAGTTCACCTGAAAATTGAAGGTGCAGCGAACTGTCGTAAACTAGCGAATTTTCTTGTTGGTAAATAATATTTAACCCTCGGAATAATCCGGGGGTATTTTAATGTAGGAAAAAGATATTATGATACAGGATAAGCATAAGTTTTGACAAAAATAACTATATGTTGTATAATATAAGCGTGAGTCTGGGTTTTTGACCGTAGATCTAGGAACATTAATTAAAATATGAGTTTTCGATTCACTTTTAAAAATCTCTTTTTGGCTTCGCTGCGACTAGTTGTGTTGGCTATTTTTAACCAGTATGGCTAGTCGCAGAGAAACAGCTTCCTGCGAAATTTTGTTTGGCAGCTGAAGCTGCAGAAGGAGGAAAAATGAAGAAGATTCTTATAGGAATGGAGATCGAAAGGTGGGCACAAAGCCCAGTTGTCTCGGCTTTCAGGCCTTACCCAGTGGAGATGGAAAGAATTGTGCTGATCTTTTTAGATGGTACAATTTTAACCGTCTTTGAGGAAACAGACGGAACTGGCGATCTATCATGGGAATGGTCAGTTGGAAAGAGGCCATTCTCATACAGGCCAAAAAATGGGCCGGTGAGAGTAGCCATAGAGGAGAGGTCGGAGTTATCTGATCGTTACCTGAGAGTAACGAGGGACAGCTCTAACGAGACTATCCTCTGGGTTTCTGGACAGGAATCTTTCCTTGACGGTGCGTTGTTTGAAAAAACGGCACGCGTGATGGAAAAGAGACCAGTCTGGATCTTTGCCGGGGCGTCTGGACTTGGAAAGTCTACTCTTGGGGTGCTTTTAGCATCTCAAGGTAAGGTTGTCTATGAAACAGATGCTAGTGAAGAGTTACCAGAGCTTATCTTGGCAGACATTATTGTGGCTGGCAACAGACACAATAATCTGACTATGGCGGAGCTCAGTAAACATTTGCCTGAGGATGTGAACCCGATTCTTGTCGAGTTCTCGTTGGCAAAAGAAGTAATGTAGTTTTTTTCGAGGCCTTAGTGAAGGCTTCGGATGGATCAAGGACTCAAGTTTCCCTCAATTTTGAGAGGATTTTTTATCGTTCATGTTGCAAAAGTTGTGAACTAATATGGGGGTTTGATCTTTTCTAGTAATTATATTATAATGATCGTGTTTCAGATGAAATGGTCTTTAAGAAAGGGGGTTTCTGTTATGACAGAAAAGAATGAGAGACTAAATGAATTTGTGATCGATTGGAACAGGTCCCATAGGAACTTTTTCTTTACGGTTCAATGGGCGCCGGTTATTGCGAGGCCGATCGGTGTTGCTCTGCGTTATGCGGCGACAAAATACAGAGATTTGCAGACAACTGATGACTGGGAGCGATTTAAGTCTATGACTGATATAAAATCGCATGGGTTGATGCTGGTGGTTTCTGGTGAAGAGGCTTATGGTCAGGGTATCGTACAATTTGCAGTCGCTTCGGCAAATCATGACTATAGTGAACACTTTATAGTAAGTACGCTTGAGTGGATTGGTAAAGAATTTTTTGGAGAAAAATAATCCAGGAAATTGTAGAGCTGTCGGATGGATTCATTTAGGTATAGTCTGTACATTAATTAGAAAACCCCGGTTTCCCGGGGTTATTTTGTTGTTATAGACGAGGATTGATTCGAAAACTTGTATAACCAAATCTTTGAACCTTTCTCTCTATTTCTCTGATGGCGATGAGGCTTAGACCTTTAATTCTGAGCCAATCCATACTTGGATAATCGATAATATCCGAAAGTGTATGAATTCCAGCGCGTTTTAGAGCCTGATAAGTTCGCATAGTCAGTTCTAGGCATTCGATCTCAGTCTGGTCTTTAACCTCGCTGTTAAGGAATTCCTTTGCTTTTATTGCACAGTCATACGGCGTAAGCGTAATTTTTCTTAGTTTCTGTCTTAGCTCAAACTCTTCTTGAAAGAGGGGATTCTGTCTTAATGTCTTTAATCTGTTAATTAGACTGTCGACAGTTTGATCTTGAGCTATAGATGAAGCTAAGATGGCTGGCAGAGCTCTCGTGTTATGGAGTTTGCGAATCGCTAAAGCTTCAATTTGTCTTATTCTGGTTGGAGTGACATTTTGGAGCGTAGCCAATTCGCAGACATCCATTACCTTACCTTCAATTCCATATCTTTTTGAGATAATTTGAAACTCTTTTTCGGTTAGGTAACCTCTGATTGCGGCTTGGATTTTTTGACACTGTGATGTGGTTGGGTTTTTATATGTCTCATAGTTCTGGTTACCGATCACATAATCAATGGAAAAATCTAAATTATCCTGATAGACCTTGCAGAGATCTTCAAAGACTGTTGTCTGCGGTGCATCCTTTAGCTGATTGTTATATACAATCATATATAAGAGATTTAGCGTAAAGGAGTTTGCTACAAAATCATGGCGTAAATAACCTTCCCTGTCGAGTGCGGCTGCGAGTTTTAGAAGTGATTTGGCGGTTTTCTTAATATATGATGCGTCTCGGTCAACAAGGTAGGCAGTTAGTCGACCTTGCCAAATGATCTCCGGAAGAGTTTTGCAGTGCTCGCCTAAGTACCTTTCTACTGGTTTTGATAAACGAAGCTCATCAAGATTTTGTAGATTTGCCGCCTTTTTGGCTGGATGACTGTAATATTCCCTGCCAGTATATATATCCTGTATCATTTTTCTTCCCCCTTTGGAAAAATATTTCTTAAATAGAGATAACCCTCTCTTTAAGTTGCTCACCATATATGGTGTAATTTTTTAGATCATTGATCTATGTTTATATATTACGACATAAAGTGTAAATTTGTCAATAATACAAGATGAAACTCGGATATTTCGATGAGCTTTGTATTATTCTTGAGTTAGACAAAAACAGAAAAAGTAACAAGTGGAGATTATATTCTAGAAGAGATGCAAGCTAGTTTTAGTGTTTTAGACTTTCTTTTAATATATTTATATAACAAACATCTCTGTAGCCATTAACTTTTAATTGCTGAGCTTTTATTAGCTCTTCGTTTAGCCTCTTGTAAAAATCTTCACCCTGTTTTATTCCGATGAGTCTAGATAATGCACGACCAGCTGCAAGCTGAACGGCTCTGCAAGTCTTTGTTGCGCGTTTCTGAATAATCTCATCTCCAGTGTTGCTCTCTTGTAGTTTTTTTACTAAAGTGGACGACTGAACAAATAAACTAGATAAAATATTGAATTGTAGGTCAGGGTCAGGGGTATGCGAAACCGAACCATCTTCTTCCAGGTGGAAATTATTGAGATATTTCTGATGACCGATAAATAGTGGACTCGCTCCCACAATAAATCTAGGTATGCCTTTCATGCAGGCTACAAAACCATCATCTTCATAAAATTTGATAAAAGAACAGCCAATCGGAATATCGCCCCTAGAATGATCTCCACGAGTGAACTTTTTATTGACAGCATCGGGTAGAGTAGCAGTACATATATCTATGCCGAATACATGAGGTTTGTCGTTATCTTCGCTTTTTAGCTTACATACAACGTCGATACCATTTATATGATCGTCATATTCAGAAGCAAGGCTTGCGCGACAATCAGGCAATGTTTCTCCGTGGCCGAGCGCATATGTAAATTCCCACTCAGCTAATCTGCCTTCATTGTCACCTGAACCTCGTTCGGTTGAAAGTTTTTTGCTTAATTCCCTATTGGCCTGATCTATGTATTCTTTAGTGTAATATCGCTTGCCAATAAAGTTTATCGGTTGAAGTCTGTCAGTCTCTACAGCATTTTCTAGCACCATGACTTTTTTCTCGTTTTCGGTATAGTATTCACAGCTGTATGGTGATTTTTTTATTTTTTCTACCATACGTAAATTATACCACGGATAAAAACAGGCCCCACTTGAAGGTGGAGCCTAGGGTTTAAAGTGTGACTGGAGATAAATTATCGAAATAATCGAAGAAAAGTTTCTTGATAAAATCGATATCTTTTTTGTCGGAAATGGCTGGATTTAATCTAATCACGATTTCGCCATATCTAATTCTGTCCAAATCAGGTTTACTAATTCCTACTCTGAGCGAGAGGTGGGTTATTAAGGTTTTAATATCGATCTCTTCGGCGTTAAACCTGCTAGGATTAAAATAGAACCTTATTTCAAAATCATCGATCTCTCTAATTACGAGCGGTTTCTCATTGCGCGGTAGAAAATCATCGTTGCTACCTATATTATGAATCTTATTATACATGTGCTACCCCCTTATTCTAATGTACGACATTGCTATATTCTAACATAAAATGTGTAATAGTCAAGTTGGCGTAATAGCTCACAACCTTTGCAACAAAATATTGCATAAAAATAAGGTAGCTCTTAAACCTATTTCTAGGAACTAACTATAAATAAGAAAGGACTACCTTATGGCATATTATATGGGTAAAGACATAGAAAAATCAAGAGGCAATGCAATGCAATGCAAGAAGTGATCTTAGAGAAAAGAAGTATTGCACAAGTTGCTAGAAGATTTGATAAAAATAGGTCCACCCTCTATCGCTAGATGAAAAAGTGGAAAATGCAATCTATGGATGCGAGAAAGGATATACAAGCTTCTTGTGGCCTGGGGAATAGTAAAAAACGAAAACCCAGAACGGCGTAAAACGTTTGAGGTTTGAGTGAAATAGGGTGGTATAATATAAAACATGGAAACAATTAATCAATCTTCTACGCCTGGAGAAATATTAAAAGGCGACAGGGTAGTGTCCACCGTTGAATCTTTAATGAACGGCAAAAACAACCAAAAAATTATTGAAAATCTGAAGATGTATCGTGATGCCGGTAGAGGCTCAAGGGTTTCCATTTTTCATGAGAACATTGAGGAATCCGAAAAAACAATGGTTATGGCTGGAGCAGTATATGACAAAATGAAATCTCTAGCAGAAAAAACCTCAGAAACGAAAAAAGAATACGCTTTCTTAGTTTTAGGTTGGACGCAAGGCGAAAACTTTTTGTTTAACGCAATAGCTAGCGACGTCGATATTAATGAAGAGACGAAAAAGCTATCTATGACAAAAACCCAGAATGGGAGGCGGATGACTCGGCGGCAGATCTCAATGTTCTTCTATCGGCATATTGGCAAGCAATTAACGGCCATATCGATAAAATGAAAGCCTCTGGCCTAAAACCACTGGTCAGTCTTGGACATACACACCCAAACGTTTCTGAATCGTATGGTAACTATTCGCTACCAGACTTGGTGGGATTTTTTATGCAAGAAGAGTCAATTCGCGGAAATCGTGATGGTGACGAGGTTGAATATTGTCGTATTGTCTTGCCGGAAAACGGCGACGTAGATTGCATGACTTTTGACAAAGAAACTGGGCGATTCAAAAAGGTAACTAACGTGATGTCAGTTGGACAAAACGGAGAAGATACGGTTCCGGCATATACTTTTGAGAGTCCAAAAATTCTTTCTGAAACGTCTTATGTAAAAGAAAAAAATGAATCCGAAGATGATAAGCTGTACGATGATTGTATTGATGAAATTATTCGAAAACATCAGTGGGACAATATAGCCGAATAAAGCCAAGACGCTAGAAACTATTTGCTCACCTTAACGCTGTGCAGAGAGTATTACTAATTCATACTATAATATAAAGTATGATAGTTGTTGCCACTGGACAAAAACGTTCTATTTGTTTTTTTATTGCTCATGGAGTCACCTAGTATATAAAAACAGTCGTCCAGGCGCGACTTTGGACGTATGTTCTATTCTATCTAAATCTGAGTCTATACTTGTGCGAATAGGTGAAATCTGATGTTACTGAAATCCTTCGGGAATCTTGACCCCGATCGGGGTGGTATAATTAATTGTAGGTTAAGTAAAAGGACTCAGTATGTCAATTGAGAATTTAGTAAAAAGAACCAGTATGTCAATTGAGGACTTGAATGGTAATAGTGAAGAAATCGGATTGCAAGGCAAAAATCCATGGGAGGATATGCCGTCGTTTGAAGAACATATGGTTCAGATGGAGCATAACAAAAAGCAAGAGGATTTTTCAGAGAGGGTTCCAAGGGATCCACGTTCATTTTACGAATCTAGCGATATTCAGAAAAATCCAAATGGTGATTTGATTCTTGATCCAAAAGCACTTCTTTTGCCAAGCGAAGGAATTGGTGCCAGAGCAATCAATGACGAAATAATTACTACACCAGAAGACGCATCCTTTTTGTATAACAGCGAAAGAATTAAGCTATTTAAATTTAATATGGTTTCTGTGGAGCTTCTAAAACGTTGTTTGTCAGTGGATGCTTATTACGCCTTAGCTTCGAAACATATGCATGAAGATAATCCAGGTGGATACATTATTAACGTTCAACGGTTATTTTATAATAGCGAAGACGGTATAAAAGACGGTAGAATAGATTTTGGTGGTGGAGCAAGTATTTATAGTAAAAGTGATTTAGTAAGAGGATTGACTATATTAGAAGAAAGTGGTGGACTGGGTGAATTATCTGACACCGAAAGAGAGCGCCTAAATGAATTCAGAGAGCTTACTTCTCCCCGGTCCTTTGTGGAAAAAATACATGGAACGACCTATGAAACTGAAGTTGACGGCAAGAGTGTGATATTGCCATTAGACAACATAGTTACTTTTCTGGGACTTTCCCCAGAAGACCTTAAGAGAATTTGTACCACAGACCCTGATGGCAGAATAGGACAACTATCTAAAACGGAATTTGCATATGTAGCGAGTAGGTACTTAAAAGAAAATAGGATTGTAAATAATTATGTCCTCCCGGAAAATATAGAAAAAAGAATTGGTCTCTTGACGAGTGGACAATATATAGATTTTAGCGCAGTGAATAAACTACTAAAAACCGAGGACACTCTATACGAAAAAGTAGAGCTTAATCCAGATCTCCATGATGCTATAGTTGCACAAATGCCTGAGGGGGTTTCTGGACTAGAGAAAGCAGCTTATATCTACGCTAAAATGTGTACGATGCTGACATATGACAATAAGTTCATGGCTGCAAACCAAAAAGGTGAAGCTGCCGAAAAACATAAAAGTTTGGATTATGTAAGTCAAATTTCGCCAGAAAATAATGAAGTGGTTTGTTTTGAGTTCAATATGATTTACGCAAAAATGCTCGATGAACAAGGTCTTCATTTTAAGAGTGAGTATAAAAATATGATTGGTGAAAACTACGGAGATACGCATGCTAATCTCGAATTTAGGGATGGGAAATTTATGGTACGGGCAGATTCTGTAGCAAGTATACTTGGTGGAGACATTGCCAGAGCAAAGCTTGGTCTACCACTTACAGGTTTTGAATGCGAAAGTAACAATAGATTTACACAAAAAGAGTTCCAAGATAAGGTTAATGCGATGTATGAATTAGTCCAATCGCAAGAACGGGAGAATGATCCGTGGAACGAATATGATTTGCTCACGGAAAACCTACATCCAGTGGAATTCGACGAGAAAAAAGCAATACTGCTTGATAAATTAAAAACTACAAGTTTGCGTGGTATTGACGCGATGGGTTATGCTCTGCAGCTTCGAAAAATACTTTTTAGTGAGCAAGAGAGAAAAGATAATGTATCGGTCGTTGTGTTGCGTAATAATGCTACTGCTGGTGATGGGTTAAAATTGGAAACCGGAGCAGTAATTGCGATGAACGGCTCAAGCCTTGACGGAAGAAATGAAGATACTAGTTATTACTATTTATCAAGCGATCGCGAATTAACCTCTCTCACCCTTCAAGATATTAAAGGAAAATTAAATGATGGAACTTTTGAATATATTGAACGTGAAGATCCAAAAATACCGGGTACGGTAGAAGTTGGTGAGGAGGAAGGAGAATAAAATGGAACAATTAAATTTATTGAGAAAAAAAGCTCAGCAACTGTTGGAACAGAATACTAATAACGAGCGTGAAAGAAGAAAATTAACAATAATATGCGAAAAACTAAAAGATGATAATTGTTTTCTCGATATGGATATAGAACACGGCTATGCGGTCCTAAGGGATTTGGGGATAGACGAAAAAATAATACAAAATCTTTACTCGAGTCTAATTGGTCGATGAAAATCAAAGGAGAGGCGCCTAGCTAAAAAGCGCCTCTCGAAGTATTTTACTACCCAGTAATCAATTAATCTTCTGTATACATAACTTACGACTATAATTGAACCAACAAAAAATTCAGAGATTTAACTCTGAGTTTTTCAATTTTAAATTGAGCCACCTGGCTTCGCGCGGCAATATTCGTTAATAATAAAAAATAAACCCTTTCATGTTCTATTTTTTTGTTATTTCCTCATGGAGCCGCCTAGTATATAGATACAGTCGTCTCATTCGTCGAAATAAAAATAGAACATAAATTTTCTATTTGTTCTTTCTCCTCATGGAGCCGCCTTCGAGATTTGAACTCGAGACCCCTTCCTTACCATGGAAGTGCTCTACCACTGAGCTAAGGCGGCATTTTATCGTATTTTGATTATAGCATAGACTACAATCTTACGGAAGTAGGAAAATCATTAGAGTTCGGTTTTTGATATTGCTCTATTCTGCTAATGATTGATTTTCAGTTAAGTCCTAGCCTTATAAATATTCGATAGATACGTGTGGTGACTACATTTATTTAGATAAAGAAAGCCCCCGGAGTGAACCGGGGGTAAAAGTTGAAAATGTTTTTTGGGGTGGGGCGGGGCTAGATAGTTTTCCATTCCTCGAGGTCGACTACCATGCGCCTTTCTTCAAAAGTAAGACTAAATGGCATGTCGAGACCAAGACTCTCATAGAGGTCTTCGACCTCCTGCTGGTCGGCCTCGAAGACCTGGCCGTTATGAACCACATAGAATGTAGGTTCATAACCGTACCCAGAGCCTCCCCAGGTGACACGGAAAACGTCGCCTTCATTGGCTTTTACCAGGATAACGTCCCAGTAGCCAATGCGGCCGGCGTCGCCGTCAGCGCCGTTGCCGCGAGCGATAAGCTCGACGGTCTGGCCAACTGGAGTCTTGACAACTCCATTGCCACGGCGAGTGTAACCACGCTCGGTAGATAAGGCCAGATACATATCCTTATCCTTGCCGTGATTGATGCGCGGTTTGCCGGCTTTTGACAAGCCAATCGTGAGATCGGTCCTCAATCCGCCAACAGCTCCTTTCAATCCTTGCGGAGTTGGCAAAAAAATCTGCTGGCGGCCACGGCCGTGTTCACCAAGCGAGATACCTTCTACGATACCGAACTTGAACTCTCTAGCGATCACCTCTACTGTTGTGTTTAAAAATAACATAAAAACCTCCTTCCCCTATAGGGGATATGTCAATGCTCTTGTAGAATTAAGGGGATTTTCCCCACATTGATCACTACTTCGAGTAGTATGAAACTAACCAGAAATGATTAGCTTGATACTACTCAAAGTATCTTTAAAGAGGATCCAACTTTTTAAAGGTACGAATGTCTTTTTGACGTTGTTTATTATATCATAAATATCAATAAGTGTCAATAAGTGTCAATGCAACGTGGATACTATTGATTAGAAATTGTGTTCTGATTGTGGTTATCCTAAGCGATGGTTTTAATGCTGACGCTCCGTATTCGTTAGAGGGAAAAACTTTGGATGCGTTACTTCAGGAAGGCGATGTAAGGATTTCGCCAGAAACAATATTCTTACTTTGCGGAAATGAAAATATCGATAATATTCGTGCAAAAGTCTTTGGTGAATTTCAAAAAGCTTATCCTGATATTTTGACTGAGCTTGATCTAGTTGATCGGATTCTGGAACGATTTAATTGGGTCGAATATCAAGAAAAGCTGAAAAAGGAAGTCATATAAGGGCTTCTTTTTTACAAAAAATAAGACCAGATGGTCTTAAAATGGTGCTGGAGGTAGGACTCGAACCTACGAAGGTGTAACCCGAGAGATTTACAGTCTCTTGTCATTGCCGCTAGACTACTCCAGCAATGCTAGGCTGTCGTTCGCACTCCGTCCTAGCGCATCCAAAGTATTTGGCTCGCGCCAAGCATACTTTGAATAGTCGTATTATAGCAATTATGGGTGTCTTTTTCAAGTTTTTTAATTTAATTTTATTTCTGGGGGATTGAATATATATCTATAATATTAATATACAATCTATAAAAAGCGTCGGAAAGATCCGACGCATATTTGTACCTTAGATTTTTTGAATTTTATTCCATCCTCGTTCTTCGCCATGGGTATGGATAGTCTGTGACACTCTTCTTATTACAAAGTCTTTGCAATCCTTGCAAGTAAACTTGACCATCGTTTGGATCGGACATTGTGCCGTGTTTACAATTAATGTAGACAATATCGGCATTTTGATAATATTCTTCGATAGCTTGATTATCAAGAAATTGATCGTGGTTACTGAGAATAATCTTTTTTGGTCTGTTTCTTACAGATTTATTTTCTGACGGCCTTAAAGTATTCATTGCTGATAACTGATCGGCGATTAGAGCGATGGAGAAATATCCATAATCAACCTGAACGATCGGCAAAAACGCAAGCCAGCCAAGTAAAAACTCAGTGATAACAAGAAAGGGCGCGCCGAGAGCAATTAATTTTTTAAATTTGAAATTTAAGAAAGTTTTATAGGTGCAAGGATTAATTGCGATTACTTGATCGAACACCTCTGCTATTGATGCAGTGATCTGGTCTCCCATCGAGATGCTGATAGCGATATGCTCAACAGCTTTTCCTGCCTCCATTTGTTTTTTGGTAATCTCTGAAACTTTATGAAATAAGCAACTTACATAAAGTTCGGGATCGTAGCCATAATTATCATAATCCATATAATAGATATCACAATTATGTTTTAAGATCTTATCCAGAAAAGTAAATGATCTCATTGACTGATTGAGAAAGCCTGGAATTAGGAAGTAGTTAGTGCTGAGATTATCATCTTCCTGATTATTCTTATCAACGTATTGCCTGATATGCGTAAATAAAACGTCGCTTCGACATAATAGTCGATAAACCTTATAAATAATCGCTGTTACCATGTTAATAATTAATGCCGTTAATAGTAGCATTGTCCTTATTGTCATTATGATGACCTCCCCTCTAAGGTATTTTGATATTAAGGTACAAAATATGTTATATATTATAACATGAAATTATATAAAGTCAAAAAAGATACCTCTGTTGAGATATCTTTTTTGACTTATTTTACTCTTTTCTTGAAGTCTTGATACTTGTCAATTTTTTGATTTTTTTGTGACTCTTCTTTGATGGTATTTAAAATTTGTTTTTTGGTTTTAGTGTCTGATTCTGAGAAACCCGAAAAAGTCTTGCTGCCGATGATGAAATAGGGCACACCTTTTGGTGTTTCGCCAAGAAACTTGCCAAAATTTTTCATAAAATTAAGGTTTTCTGAATTATTCCAGACTTCAAAAGCGTAAATTTTAACGTAGTCTTTAATCTCAGATTCATGAGAATTAAGAAACTCGGATAAATGTTTACAATGTGGACAGCCGTCACCCCAGAAAATATAAATATTTAGCTTGTCGCTGGATGGTTTGATATCGGACTCGGCCATTTTAGGAAAATCTGATGTTTTTGTAGTGGTGTTAGATTTTGCGATATCATTCTTTGAGTTCGGCTCTTTGTTTAAATTGGTAAGAAAGTAGAACATAGAGGAGAGTAGCAAGAAAACGATGGCGACAATAAGAAGTGTAAGAGTTTTCTTTTTTGATTTATTTTGCATTGAAGTATTTACCTGTATTATATAGTTTACCATTATACTCGATATAGACAGAATAATTACCTCGAAGCCCCTCTTTATTGATGTATTTTGTGACTTCAATACCGTTTTGGTTTTCATCTTCAGTGAAAATATCTACGCAAAGTGCGGTATACGGGTGTTTACTTACAGGAATTTTATAGAAATTAGTATAGAAATTACGGTATAATCCGACACGGACATTATCTTCTTTTTTGAAGCGTCCAGAGACTACTAAGCGATCTTCTTCGTTCCGGAGGGTAACGTTATGTTCTTTGAGGAAGTTTTGATCAATATTAGTATCGGTGATGAAGCCTTGTTTTTTCTCTTCAAAGTCGGTAGAACTTAACGAACCTAATTGTTTAGCGTTTTGCATCGTGTAGCTTACGCCGGCGTAGGGGTTCATTTTTTCGGCACGATAGTTATTGGTTGCAATACGTAACTCGAAAATAATTTGATTATCTAGAAGTTCAATAGTGTCTGAAAGCAAATCTAGCTTACCAGGGGTTAGCCCGGCTGGTTGATTAGAGGGGGTTCCATTAGATTTTACGATGCCGCCGGAATGTATAAGGTAGTGGTTTTGGGATAGATAATCGAAGTCGGAAATATATGGTGAGTAGAAATCGCTACCACGTTCCTTGCCGTACTGCCAAAGCTGTTCAACGGTTTTATTTTTTTGATCAATTTTGTAAATGACGGCACGAGAGTAGGAGTTGGGGGCATTAACGTATTTATTGGGGTCTTTAGTTTTATTATTGCCATTGTCGAAGAGGGCAAGATATCCTTCGGGTGTAATTTTTGCAGCGTGTTGACTCCATTGATATTCGAAGTTTTGACCAACTGGTTTTAAGAAATATTTTTGATAGATTGGTGACCAATTGGTGGAATCGCCAAGAATCCAATTGATTTCCGTTGTGGTGTAATTAATGCTAACGACTGCGTCTTGGTGGCGACCTGAAAGGATAAGAGAATCTGTTTTCTTATCGTAATAGACGGAGTTATTATGGAACCAATCGTACTCTGTCCAGTTTTCGTTTTTTCCATCATCTTTTTTGAGGATCTTTTGGAGATCAATTTTTTTAACAATTGCACCGGATTTACGATCAAATTCTACGATGTAATCTTCAACTGTATGATTCTGTTTATCGAAGTTATTAGAAGCAATAATGAGATTACCATTTTCTAGTTCAAAGTAGTCATGATGATAACCGCCAGGAAGTGAATATTCGGCATAAATTTTACCAAGAAGGTCGATCTCGTATAGTCCAGTCATGTAATATGGCGGGTTTATTAGACGTTCGGTACTGATTAAGAGATGACCATTGCTTAGTTTGGTATTTTCCCAGAGAGCAGTAGTTATAAGATACCAGCGAACATCGCCATTAATATCATAGGCGACCATCCGACCATTTTTCGTGGCGGGACTTAGGAAGTAAAAATCAGAGTTTAGCTTGTCTGTGTCAGCTTTTGTGACTTCGGCGCGAGGAAAATTGGCTGGCAACGGATCGGTTTTTATATCAAATTCTCGTTCAATAGTTTCTACAAGATTTTTGACATTATTTTTATTATTGGAGTATATTTCTTGATTTAGTTCATGATTAACTGGTGCAAATTGACCACCATTTTCAGTAATATTTCTCTCCTCATAACGTTCAAGTTTTTTAGGTGCACTGTTTTCATCAACGACATTACCATTTCTGGCGATTGAGGTGTCGGTTCTTCGTTCACTGGTCTTTGCTGGGGCCTCGAAAGAGATTTTGATTTTATTAATCGTGTCTGGGTAAAGACCGTAGATTGGAAGAAAGTGCTTTTTTGACTTAACAAAAGTATGAGTTAATGTAGTTTTTGCGTCTTTTCCCGGAACGGTTATAGTTGGCGAAATTTCGTCTTCGGTTTCAAAAATAATTAAAGCTGTGAGAGGTGAGTTTTTATATGGATTTAAAATTATATTGGGGTTTTTAATTGTGTAGCCTGTAGAGGTGAAGTCTTTTTCGTAATCTTTTTGCATTGAAACTTGGCTTTTTTCAAGCTTAATAAGATCAGTATTTTCGCCACGATTACTTAGGTAAGCAAGACAGAAGATTAGAGAAATAAAAACGACGAGAAATACCATGAAATGAGCAGTAAAATGGGAAGGTTTTTTGAATTTTTGTGTCAGACGAACACGTATTTTTGAGTTTTGCTTTGTCTTTTGCTGCTTAAGTTTGAGCGAAAGATCTGAAATTGTTTCAGTCTGCTCTTTGCGAGTACCTGTATTACCCATGACCACCTCCAGTTATTTATCTAATTTTAGCATAAAATGTTTGATTAGTGTAATACAAGACTGGTATTGGTAATTTTTGTCGAAATAAAAATAGAACTTTATGTTCTATTTGTTCTTTCACGCAAGAGAGCTGTGTGTACTATGTATACTTTGCTCCATTCGTTCAAGCTTCTAGAAAAATAATTTTTTTCATAAGTTTTCACTCATGGAGCCGTGTGTCGGCTCTGCCCCGACGACCTGCCGCTTACAAGGCGGCTGCTCTACTAACTGAGCTAACACGGCTTATGTAGTTATTCTAACAGAGTGTTTTGATAACCGCAAGATAGATAATCTAAGATTATAAAATTTACTGGGGTTTGCGCTAGTAAAATGATTATAGAAATTAAAAGATAAACTATTGAATAATAAACTATTGAATAATTCGTGGACGTTTGTTGGATTGATGTATGCTTGAAGTTGTACTTAGTTTTTTCTGTCTCAGGGTAGTATTACTGATCTCATTAGTATTAGTGGGTGCTTTATGGCTCGCTGTCTTGGAGGTACGATTTTTATGAATAGATGAAATCGCGGCCTTTTTAATGGCATTGATAGGTGTACTGGCGCGAGGGTAGATAATTTTTGGACGCGGACGCGGATGAGATTTAACTTCTTTAAGTTTCTTTTCTTTTTTCTTAGTTTTTTCAAGTTCAGCTTTCTTTAAAGCATCTTCAGCAATTTGCTGTTCAATGCGAGCTGTGGTAATGTCGATATTCTCTTGGTCTCCAGCTTCTTCATAAATGGTGAGGATTTGTCTCAATGTGGTGGTGGATTTATCGAGATTATAAGCTGATTCAAGAGCTTCGATGGCAGCTTTTTTATGACCAAGTTTCTCCTCGGCTTTTGCTAGAGCGAGAAAACGTGCTGGGACGGAACTATCAAGTTTAAGGGCTTGCTGAAAGGCCATGGAAGCTTTTTCGTATGAGCCTGTCTCAAGATAAATTAAACCAACGTTATGAAGAGACATTGGGTTATTGTCGAGCGATTGAGCAATCTCAAAACACTCAATAGCTTCGTCAAAGTTTTGAGCTTTTGCGTAAAGAATACCAAGACGGTTGTAGGCGGCGGCATTAGTTTCATCAAGTTTAAGGATGGTAAGCAAAGCTTTTTCTGCACGAAGGGTTTTGCGACTATTCATACTATCTTTGGCAATAGTCCAAAGTTTCTTGATCTCTGCATCGTATTTTGTATTTTCTTTGGTTGAAGACTTTTTGGTAGCAAGAATTGGCTCGAAGAATGCGAGAAAGATGGCAAAACTTAAAATCAGCAATGCGCCTAACATATTGATTTATTTTAACATATTTCGGTGTTTTTCAATAATTTGTATTTTTAAATTAAATTTGCGATAAGTTGGAGTTTTTTGTTGCCATTTTTTGAGATATTTTGATATGCCTGATCGAGACCAATTATTTTTTTAAGAAAAAGTTTATTGTTAGTTTTGTAATATGATTTATAGGCTAATTCAATAGTGGTTTCGATGATGTTTAAAATAAAAGTTTTATCAGATTCTGTAGTCGATTTTTTGAGTTTCTTTTTAGAGAGATCTTCAGCAAGTTGGATTAAAGTATACTTATCGGAGACGAGGAGCTTTTTGGCATAATCGAGAACCTCTGTAGATACCCGGGGAGGAGCAGTTAAAGTGTTGGGGATTCTGTGATAAAAAAGCATAGAACGTGAACGAATGGTCTGAAGAAGCTGTAAGGGCTTTTTTGTAAGAAAAAGAATATGAATATGATTTCCTGGCTCTTCAATAGTTTTAAGTAAAACGTTGCTGGATTTTTCGGAAAGTAGCTCAGCATGTCGAATTACTAAGAATAACTCTTTGGTTTGTTTATTTTTGGTTAGCTGTATGAGTTCTCGAATATCTTCGATCTGAGAAACAGTATCAATATCGAGAGATAAGGATATAAGTGGTTTAAGATCTAGATCAATGTCAGGGTCGACAGCAAAAATAGTGGTCGAGAAAGCTAAGGCGATTTGAGGAATTTTGTCGAGTGAATCGATGAACATCTTGAATCTATTTTAGCGTAAAAGTTTAAATTCGGGTGGGAGTGGAGCCTCAAATAGTTGACGATTACTGGTCGGAATGGTGATTTCGAGAGATTTGGCGTGAAGATAGAGACGATCTGTGGAATTTGGTTTAGCTGACCCATAAACACGATCACCAACAATAGGAGTTCCGAGATATTTAAGATGAACACGTAGTTGATGAGTGCGGCCGGTGGTGGGTTTCAGTTCAACTAGTGAATATGTTTTGCCTTCCTTAAATTCTGCACCGGAAAATTCAGAATTTTGGAATATTTTTTTTAACTTTATAAGGTCTTGATGTGTAAATTTTTTAGTTTTAAGAACTTGATAATAGGTTTCAGATTCTTTGCCGCTAGCTTCGACGATGAAAGTGGTGGGATGTTTTAGATTTCTCGCAATGGGAAGATTAATTACGGCAGTGGTTAATTTTGGGCAACCTTCAACAATAGCATAATAGGTCTTGTGGGTTTTGCGATCCTGGAATTGCTTACGGAGAAGTGTTTGAGTGCCTGGATTTTTAGCCAGAATAACAATACCGCTAGTGTCACGATCGAGACGATGCACAAGTAAACCAAAATCTTCCAGGGTGGGTTCAAGGCAGTAATTCCCTTTTGACATACTAAGTAAGCCGGCTGGTTTATTAAAAACAAGAACATTATCATCCTCATAGATAGTCTCGGGACGAATTTTGTTTGCTTCTTCTTGTTTGAGTTTAGCGTTAGTGAGCGTATCTGGTAGACTTAATTCAACGATGGATTCTTCTGTTAGTGGTGTATTGGATCTTGTAGCTACTTGACCATTAACTTCCACATAGCCAAGTTTAATGAAAGATTGTAAGGTATTACGATTGTAGTTTGGATATTTCTCGACAAGAACATGATCAAGACGAATACGCGGTTTTTTGGAATCTTTTTCCGTTAAAACTAAATCGCCGTTGATAACGCGAGAGAGTGAGGGCTTACTAAATTTTTTTCCGGTTCGATACATTTTCTATATTATAATATATTTATACTAAAAATCAAGCTTAAGCTATCTTAGCCCAACTGCTTGTTGAGCCTTTAAAAGAGTCTGATTAGCTTTTTGGGTAGCATAGATCTCACCTTCGGTTAATAGGTCTAAGATAGTCTGGTCAGCAATATTCTCTGCTTTGCTTTGAAAATCGGTAAGAAACTCAGAAACAGTAGTTTTAACTTGTTTTTTAAAGTCACCATAACAGGTTTGTCCAGACCAACGTTCAATGACCGAATGAAGTGGCTGGTTACTGAGTATGGCTTCAATTTGTAGAAGATTGGAAATACCAGGCTGATTTTGAAGATCAAAATTAATAGAGGCAAGAGAATCGGTAGTGGCGGACATGATTTTTTTAGCAGCCTGAGCTGGAGTATCAGACATAAGGATTTTACTGTTTTCAGAATTACTGGATTTACTCATTTTCTTCTCAGGATTTTGAAGATCACGAATTCGTAATCCAGACGGATCATTTTTATCCTGATCACTGAAAGTGTTATTAAGGGTCTCCATGAATTTGATCTGATCGGCAGTTTTTTCTGGAATAGTAAAAATTTCACCAAATTTACGATTAAAACGTTCGGCAATATTGCGTGTTAATTCGAGATGCTGGAATTGATCTTCGCCTACCGGTACAAAATTAGCGTCATAAAGTAGAATATCAGCAGCCATTAAGATTGGATAATTAAAAATACCAACGTTGGTGGAAGAATCATTATTTTGGCTTTTCTCTTTATACTGAGTCATGCGAAGAGCTTCACCCATTGAGGTATAGCAATCAAGAATCCAGCAAAGCTCAGAATGAGCTGGTATGTATGACTGACGATAGATATGAACATTTGGATTAACTTTTAAACCAGCGGCTAGATAGTATTTTATCTCACGGATGGTATTTTGATGAAGATTGCCGTCCACACTACTGATAATAGAGTGTAGGTCGGGGATAAAAATATTCACGTGATGGGTTTCTGAATATTTATTAGCTAAACGTACCATAGGAAGAAGTGCGCCAAGGAAATTACCTAGAGTAATTTCGGAATTGATGCGGATACCAGTGAGAATTGTTTTCATGTTGTGTTCCTTATGGAAATTAGTTGATCTTGAATAGAGTTATGGGTGATTAATTTTACTACTATAGAAAATTATACTGTAATTTTTAGGGTTGGCAAGTTCATTAGATAGTTATGTTTTATAATGGGGTATCAATAAAGCGAAAAGCCTCTATAATAGAGGCTTGAATAAAAATAAAGTCAATTATGAGTTGGTTCCCTGAATAAAGGAAAAGTTTTGTTGCGATCTTTGATGTTTACTATTAAGTACTGATGACGGAAGCGGTCAATAACATCCATAATGGATAAACCGTCTTCATGATCACCATCAAACTTCACAACCAAAGTATAGCCATTGGGTGCACCTTGAAGATTTATAAATCTACAATGATATCCCTTTAGGATTGACCTAAGCTTACTTTGATTCTTTTTTGATACTTCCAAATTTGCTATAATTCGAAGTCTCATAATTTACCTCCTTAATGTACTACACGCCCCAATGTTAGTTGTAGTATATCAAAGATAATGAAAATAAAAAAGATCTGATACGCAGATCTAAAAAACATGGTGGAGCATAAGGGACTTAAACCCTTGACCTCATCAATGCGAATGATGCGCTCTATCAGCTGAGCTAATGCCCCACTTGTTTCTAGTATACTATATTTTAATTTTCGCGGATAGCTTTGATGATTTTTCTGAGAGTTGGTTTGGTGCCATACATCAAAACGCCAACGCGATAAATCTTAGCGGCGATATAACCAATGAGAATTGTTGCGAAAATTAGAAAGACGACAGAGAGTAATATTTCTAATCCTGGAACTTCACTCATGGCAATACGGGTAAACATGGCCATTGGCGACGTGAGTGGGAAGAGTGAAAGGAATTTCATAAACGCTGAATTGACTTCGCCACTACTCATGGCGCTGGTCGATGCTACAAAACCAATAACAAAGACGATTTGAATAAGCATTAGAGCTGATGAGAGATCTTCAATTTTTGAAACAGTGGAAGCCATAGCTCCAAAGAGAAAGGAGTAAACAAGAAAACCGAGCAAGAAGAAGATCAGAAGATAGCCAACTAAGGAAGCTGGAAAATTGAAGAGTGTGGTTATTATGGCATTATTTTCAAAGTAGGGTTTGTTGACGCCGTAAGAGATAAAGGCAGAGCCAAAAATTGCAGCGATCTGTATTATGCCAGCAACGCTAGAGGCTATGATTTTACCAAACATGAGAGCGACTGGGCTGGCGCTAGTGATTAAAACTTCCATAGCGCGAGAGGTTTTTTCGGTGACAACGCTCATAGCAACCTTTTGTCCAAATATAATGATGACCATATATAGAACAAAAACCATGACGTAGGCGTACCAAAAGTTCTTTGATCCATCTTCGCTGATACTTTCGATAGTGTGAGTAATATTGGGATTTTGGACTTCAGTAATTTGAGTGTCGGAAAGGCCGTGCTTTTTAAGATAAAGATTGGAGTAGATTGTTTTTAAGAGAGTATCCATAGTTTGAAGGTTTGGATCTTGTAATATAGAGACGTTCGTGAGGTAAGTGTAGGATTTAAGATCAGATGACAGGATAAAGGCAAAATTAACTGATTGATCTTTGATTTTTGACTTAATTTGCTCAATTGAATCGTTTGTAATTTTAACATTAGCTTGTGGAAAACTTGTAACGATAGTCGGAAGAACTTTGTTGATCTCTGAACTATTAGATTTGATAAGTACTTCGGTTTTTTTCGTTTCTGAAGAATCGGCGTTTTGTGATTTTTTAATAACTTCACCGATGCGTGGAGCAAAAAGCAAGCCAGAAACTGCTAAAACGAGGACGATGGTTGTAATAACGAAGACTTTGTTTTTGAAATATTGAGCAAGCTCATGCTTAAAAATTGTAAAAAATTGTTTCATATTAGATCTTCTCTTCCTCTTTTAACTTTTCAATTTCAGCGATTTCTTTTTCGTCTCCAGCGTATTCGACAAAAATATCATTTAGAGTTGGCTCCAGGATACCAATGCTGTCAATATCATATTTTCCGATAAGTTTTTGCATAGTTTTTTGCTTTTGTTCGGCTGTTTTCATCTTAAAGATTAAATTTGAGCTACTGATTATCTCACTCTCTGAGTTGTAATCGGCTTTGATTTTCTTTACTTCTCTGGATTCGATCTTTAATTTATCACGTTCGTAACTTTGTTTAATCTGCTTAATATTACCAGAAATCATAATTTCGCCGTTTTTCATAATCAAAATGTCATCACAAAATTCTTCGATGTAGTTCATTTGGTGACTGGAGAAGATGACAACTTTATTTTGTTTGACTTGCTCTTTTACGACGCTCTCGAGGAGTTTGGCGTTGACTGGATCAAGTCCAGAAAATGGCTCGTCAAAAACTACTATGTCTGGATCGTGTGCAATACTGGAAATTAATTGAATTTTTTGTTGATTACCTTTTGATAAAGTATCTAGCTGCTTATTTTTGTATTCTGACATATTGAGAAAGTCAAGCCAATAATTAATAGATTTTTCGGCATCTTTTTTATTCATGCCTTTGAGGTTGGTGAGATAAACAAGCTGATCAAAGATTTTTTCTTTTGGATATAAACCGCGCTCTTCGGGAAGATAGCCGAAGCTTACGGATTTGTAATCAAGTGGTTTACCATCAAGAAGAATTTCGCCACTAGTTGCCTTAAAAACATTCATAAGAATGCGAATGGTTGTGGTCTTGCCTGCACCATTACGACCAAGTAGGCCAAAGGCACGACCACTTTTTGCAGTGAAACTGATATTATTTAAGACTGTCTTTTTACCAAAAACTTTCTTGATGTTTTTGAATTCTAGTTTCATAGATTCCTTTTACTGAACGCGGTGTTAATTTTAAATATTAAATAGAGAAATTGAGTGATTCTAGTCTTTGCGTTTTACATAGCTACCTCTCTAGTCCAGGAACCTTAAACTGTTTTGAGAGGGTGATCACTTCTTGATGAATCTTTTTTAATTCTTGTTTAATTTCTGGATTGGTTAAGTTATCTTCGGAACCGGCCTTTAAACAAAGATCCATGACTTGTTTCATCCAATTTGCGATTTGTTTCATTTCAGGCTCTTTCATACCACGGGTAGTGATTGCTGGGGTGCCAAGCCTAACACCGGAAGGACGGAAAGCACCACCTTTGTCGCCGGGGACGGCATTAGCATTGAGGGTGAGGCCAACAAGATCGAGAGCTCGTTCATAAAACTTACCGTCAATATCGAAACTCTTTTTGACATTGATTAAGATGAGATGATTGTCAGTACCCCCGCCCTGCAGGGTAAAGCCTAAATTAGTGAGGTTATTAGCTAGAGCTTTAGCATTTAGTATAATTTGTTTTGCATAGTTTTGAAAACTTGGCTGGAGAGCTTCAAGAAACGAGATGGCTTTAGCGGCGATAATGTGTTCTAATGGGCCACCTTGGGTGCCTGGAAAAACCGCACGATCGATGAGGATAGGAATATTCTCAAGCGTATGCTCGGGTTTTTTGAGCGGAGAAGCAACATTACCATTTGAAAGGATAAGTCCACCACGTGGGCCACGTAAAGTTTTGTGTGTTGTAGTAGTCATAACGTGGAAACCATAATCAAGAGGATTAGGGTGGACACCGCCAGCGATGAGGCCGGCAACATGAGCCATATCAGCCATAAGAAGGGCGCCGATTTTTTGACCAATTTTGGCGATGCGTTCAAAATCAGGAATTTTCATAAAGGCAGAATAGCCAATGAGGATAATTTTTGGTTGTTCCGCTTCGGCTAAGCGTTCAATTTCTTTGTAGTCAAGATCGCCATCTTCGGTGGTACCGTAGGAGATAAAGCTATAAATTTTTGCAGATCTGGTGACTGGAGACCCGTGTGTTAAATGACCGCCATGACCAAGATTCATGGCAAGGATTTTGTCACCTGGTTGACACCAGGCAAAATAGACAGCTTCGTTAGCATTGGCGCCAGAATGAGGTTGTACATTGGCGTGATCAGCATGAAAAAGTTTCATGGCGCGCTCGATTGCGAGGCGCTCGATACGGTCAATATTGGTTTGACCGCCATAATATCGATAGTTCGGAAGAAGCTGTTTAGAAATTTGATCTTCATTCCAATTAAAGTTGGTCTTATGATCACGATTTTTAGCGTCTTCCTCTTGCCAGTTTAAACCTTCAAAAGATGGATATCCTTCAGAATATTTATTGGTAAGGATAGAGCCCATGGCTTTTAGGACGTTACTTGAGACATAGTTTTCACTAGGAATTAGCTCTAGTCCTTCGGTTTGACGAGTCTCTTCTTGTTTAATAAGGTCGAAGATTGGATCTTGTAATGTATGATGTAAATTTGTTGACATAACTTTATTCTTTTTAAGTTGATTAGATTTTTTGATATAAGTTATGAGTGTAATTTAGATCATGATCGCCTTCCTTTGTCTTGATTATATCACTATTCTGGCCAAGTTTAGTAATGCTATATTTGCTCTTGTCAAATTCTGGAAAAAATACATCCGCCTCAGGATCCTCTCCGTCTACCTCAGTGAGATATATTTTGTCACAGTAGGGTAAAAATTGTTGATAGATGGAGCCGCCACCAATAATGAAATACTCTTGTTTATCTTTTTGGTGATCTTCGATAAATTTATTGAGATTATGCAGGACGATTACCTCTTTTGGAAAAGTGGGCTCTTCGTCTGGTGATAAAACAAAATGTTTTCGTCCTGGGAGTAGTTTTGGAAGGCTTAAAAAGGTGGTACGTCCCATGACAACCGGAAAACCCATCGTGGTTTGTTTAAAAAATTTTAAATCTCCAGGGATATTAAATACTAATCCACCCTTTTTACCTAATTCACGATTTTTACCGATTGCTGCAATAATACTAAAACTCATCAACTCTCCTTTATTAAAATTAGTTAGAATATTTATTCCGTGACTGGCATGACGATGCGACCTTGGTGCTTGTAGCCGATTAGTTGAATATCTTTCAGTTCTTTTGAATTGTCGAATTTAAAGAAGTCGTTGATTTCGGGATTAATGTAAAGTGATGGGGCCTTGAAAAGCTCGCCATCTTTCTGGATTTTCTCATCTCGGCGACGAAGTTGTTCTTCTATGCCAGGAATTTGGTTTTCATAGATATGAGCGTCATTAATAACATAAGTCATCAGACCGGGTTTTAATCCACAGACTTTGGCGATTAGATAACAGAGTACGGCATATTGAGTGACGTTAAAGGGCATACCGAGAGGTACGTCATTTGACCTGACGGTAACTATAAGATTTAGTTTTTGATTATTACCTGAGACACTCCATTGCGTATTCCAAACACAGGAAGGGAGAGCGGCGGTTTTTATCCATTCATTTTGCCAGAGTGACATAATCATGCGACGGTTAGTAGGATCGTGTTTAATGGTTTCGATGAGGCCTTGAGTTAGCTGATAGCGGTTGACGATCCAACCGTAAGCAGTACCTATGGTATGAGCAAATTCTTTACCAAAATGTTTTCCTTGATAATTACCTTCCTCATCAATTTCCCATTGATCCCAAATTTTAACACCACGCTCTTGTAGCCATCTTACGTCATTACTTTGAGCCTGGTAAAACCAGAGCATTTCAAGAACAGCTGATTTAAAAGCAACAAACTTGGTAGTGAGGATGGGAAACTCTTCGGAAAGATCAAATTGTAGAATCTGATGAGGTAGACGGATGGTGGTGGTGGGGGTAATAGTTTGAGCTAGATGATTTGGGAAATTGGACTGAATATTCGGATTGGTTTTTTGATTAAGAATTTTAGGGTTGGTAGTAACACGTTCACCAGTTTCTAGAATTTTTTGACATAATTCTAGATATTGTTCATCAAACTTACTCATAGACCTAGACCTCCATTTTTAGATAGTATAGCATTCACCAAAAAAATAAAAAAGCCCCAGCGAAGCTGAGGCTAAAGAAGTTTTATAACTATTTTCCCCATCCAAGTCGATGGAGCTCTAAACTTTTTTTATCCCAATTGTCAAACCAATGTCCGCGAATATCAAAGACTGCTGCTTTTAATATCTCACGGAAAAATGGATAAAAATAGCAGTTGTGTTCGTTAGCAACAAAGCTGGCTGTAAAAATTGCTACCAGCGAACTTTCCTGCATAATTTCGGCATATTTTTTCTCATTTTCGGAGATTTTTGGGTTACTCTGGCTATAGAGGTTTCCTTTATATCCGTAAGATTCGTAGATGAGACCGCGCAGGATAGCATCCAGTTTATCGGTGAGTTTACAGATGTCTCGAAATCTTCTATCTTTTTCTGTAAGTTTTGTGGGATCCTGATTATAGATCTTAAAATCACGCAAAATTTTTTTACAGATTTTTGAATCTCTGTATTTTAGTCTCTCCTTTAAGCATTCGTATTCGGACTGATCGGCTTCTTCTTTATTGCGAAATTGATTGTCCGGAATGTCTCCGTGTTCAGTCTCACCCAAATCATGATACTGCATAAATCTCTTAGCGCGTTTAATGAGCTTTTTTTCGATAAAACTACCGCATTTTTCTCCTACTAATTCAAGAAGATTTATTGTGCTAAAGCTATGTTCTGCAACAGATTCCGGGCGACGATTGACGTCATCGTAAACATCATAAACAACGCCGTAATTAATATTGCCGATTCGAAGGAAGCCATCTTCTCTTCTCATTGCCTGGTAGCTCTTCCAGACTCCATAGGCCAACTTTTTTAAGTAGGTTTGTTCGGGGTCATTGCTTTGATGAGTTAATGGATGTGTGTCTGACTGCGAAACGCTTTCAGCATCCATTGGACGGCCAAAAATTTTGTCGTCATTATTTAAATCGATAAAATAGTACATAAAATACCTCCTATTAAGGTGCTTTGAACATGGAAAATATTTTTCAAGTTATAACTTGTAATTTTCCGACTACAATATGTTGTATATTATAAAACCGATTACTTGTTTTGACAACTATAAGAGTATTAAAATCCTAGGTAGACTAGTATTGGTTGTGCTTGCATAAACTGCATTTTGGTATTAGGATATCTACTAACTTATTGTACATTAAAAGGAGGTTTGATCTATGGAAAAGAAAATTGTGTTACCTGAAGATGAAACTGTGAAGACTATTAGCACTTTTTTGAGAGGGTTTGCAAGTACAGGCTCTCATGTGCAGACTTTAACGGCGCTTGGATATGCAAGACGTAAACACGCGGGGCAGTTTAGGAAGACCGGTGAGCCGTTTATCTTACATCCGCTAAAGGCTGCAACCTTTGCGATCTCGAATGGGATTACGGATGACATTCTACTAGCGGCAATTATCTTACATGATGTACCAGAAGATACGATGACGCCAGTGCAGACATTGCCGTGCAATGATGAGGTAAAACATGCCGTGGAGTTAATGACTTTTCGGCGTTGTGATGGCGAGTCAAAGTTGGTAGCTAAACGGAGATATTATAATGGCTTGATTGACAGCAAATATGCCTTACTATGTAAGGGGTATGACAGAATGAATAATATCTGGACACTTTGTGACCTGTCTCGGGAATCAATTATCAAAAATGTCTTTGAGACGCATTTTTTTCTGATGCCATTGCTGAAAAATGCAAAGGAGTTGTGGCCGGAGTTTGCTAACCAGATTAGTGGGTTAAGGGATATCTTCCGTGGAGCAATTCATTTTTACTCCAAGGCATATCAATTTGAGATCCCTGATCAGGAACCTAACGACGATGAGTGGTCGAAGATTCTTGGAGAATGAGGGAGACGCGGAAAGTCTCCCCTTTTTAATGATAATATTTGAGTATATTATGTTATAATAGCAGTATTGGGGTATTAGCTCAGCTGATTAGAGCGCTTCGCTGGCAGCGAAGAGGTCAGGAGTTTGAATCTCCTATACTCCACCAAATTGTATTTGAAACTCGCCTTAGTTGTGAGTTTTTGTTTTGCTAAGATAAATATTTTGTAAAGTATAAAATTAGAATAATTACTCGTGTTGTTTCATCTTAAAAACAAAAAGTTTTGAGAAAACATAATTCAGTATTACGGTGACAATATTACAAAGTAATTTCCAGATTATTTTATCTTGATGTAAAAAATCGACCATAAACCACATAATTAAAACCTCAGAGAGGAGGGTGACGAGACGAGCAATAAGGAAGTTGATAATTTCTTTTGTGGTCTCTTTTTTGGTTTTGTTGGTGCTTTTAAAAACCCAGATTTTATTGGTAATAAAAGCAAAGGCTACGGCAATAAACCAAGAAATTACAGTGGCTGGAACGGTCTCAATATTTGTAAAATTGGAAATCAGCCAAAAAGATACTAAATTAATGAGGGTTGTAAGAATACCAAAGAAAAGATAGGCGATCAGGTGTTCATATTTTTTAAGAAAGCTTTTGAAATTTTTTATTGAAGTAAAAGCATTTAATAAGTCATTGAACATAAGTTGATTATATCATTAGATAAAAAATACCCCAAGCGGAGTATTTTTTATCCATATTGCGTCCAAAATTAACGCTTGGAGAATTGTTCGCGTTTCCTTGCCGAGCGAAGACCGTATTTTTTGCGTTCTTTTTCGCGTGGATCGCGCTTGATTAGACCAGCTTTTTTAAGTACTGGGCGTAGATCAGGAAATTCTAAAGTGAGAGCCTTAGAGATAGCTAATTTAATAGCATCAACCTGACCAGCGAGACCACCGCCCGAGACGAGAATGGTGATATCAAACTCTTTTTGTTTGCCGGCTATGGCTAATGGATCAGTAACTTCGGCAAGTAATGATTTATTGCCAGAAAGATAGTCGAGAGCAACTTTGTTATTGATGGTGATTTCACCTTTACCTTTGTATAGACGTGCGCGTGCAGTTGCGGCTTTGCGACGACCAAGACCGTAGGAATATTTGGTTGTAGCCATTATTTGATCTCCTTTGGATTTTGAGCAGCATGAGTATGCTCAGCGCCATTAAAGACGCGAAGACGAGCTAAGCGATCTGCTGCAAGCTTATTTTTTGGTATCATGCCTTTAACAGCTTCTTTTAGAACGTAGGAAGGATCTTTTTCAATAACCTCTTCAAGCCTTAGCTCTTTTAGTCCACCTGGAAAACCACTGTGGCGGTAATATTTTTTATCAATCATTTTGTTGCCAGTAACTTGAATATTCTTAGCGTTAATGACGATAACGTAATCACCATTATCAATATGTGGTGTGTAGGTAACTTTTGATTTACCCATAAGTTTATCAGCGATAACGACGGCTAGCTTGCCAAGTGGAAGCGTACTGGCGTCAATGATAAACCACTCGCGTTTAATTTCTGCGGTTTTTTGGCTAAAAGTTTTCATTACTTAGCCTCCTTTTTGAAATCGAGATTGATGGGATCAACAAAGGAGATAGTTGCCATTTCGGCGTGATCACCTTTTCTAAAACCAGTGCGTTCGATTCTTAAATAACCTGAATTACGCTTGATCTGAGGAGCGATTACGTCCATTAAGAGATCTGCGGCTTCGAGATTGTCGAGGCGGGAGATAAGGAGACGACGATTTGCGAGGCCACCTTTCTTAGCGATAGTAACTAGCTTCTCGGTGCCACGACGCATTTCTTTAGCGCGGGCAAGCGTAACGGTAATTGTTTGATATTTGATCAGAGAACACATCAGCCCACGTAGTAGAGCCCTTCTCTGGTCGGTTTCACGGCCGAATTTACGACCTTTGTATCCGTGGCGGTGCATTTAAATATTTAACTCCGTTAACTTTTGTTTAACTTCGTCAAGCGCTTTTTGTCCAAAACCCTTTAGTTCTTTGAGATCGGTGTCCGATAAAACCACGAGATCGCGAATGGTACGGATTTCGTTATTAACAAGTGCGTTGGCGGTGCGGGCGGAAAGTCCGAGCTCTTCAATTGGGAGCATAAGACCTGCATCTTCCGCTTCTTCTTTTGAACCTGGAGCAGGTGCTGATTCAACAACGGTGCTTCCAGCAAAAGCTTTATATTGATTAAGTAGAATGGCTGCGGCTTCCTCGAAAGCTTCTCTTGGGGTGATGGTACCATCGGTTTCAATAGTAAGAGTTAATTGGTCCAAGTTTGTGTCCTGTCCAACACGAGTCTTATCTACGTCAAAACGAACACGTAAAACTGGAGTGAAGACAGCATCAAGTGCGATCATGTCGCTATGAATACGTTCTTCGCTAGCAGCTTCGATTGGAAGATAACCACGTCCTGACTCAACGATGAAATGCATTTTAAGTGTGTAGTTTGGATCGTCGATATGGCAGATAACCTGATTTGGGTTAGCGATTTCGACGTCACCGGTGAGTTTGATGTCACCAGCGATAACACGCGCATCACCATCTTTTTCAGTTTGATTACTACCCTTAACTTCAAGACTAAGTTCAACTGGAGCGTCAGTGTGACACTTAAAGCGAATATTTTTGAGGTTTAGCATGATGTCGATAACATCTTCACGCACACCCTCAATGGCAGTAAACTCGTGAGTGGTGCCTTCAATACTGAAAGAGGTGATGGCAGCACCCTTAATGCTTGAGAGTAGAACACGGCGTAGCGAATTTCCTAAAGTGTAACCATAACCATGATAAAGCGGTTTAATAACAAATGAGGCGCTAGTGGCAGACAATTCGTTGACTTCTGCAAGATTTGCTTCGTGAATTACTTTTGTTGTCATTGTTCTCCTTAGCGTGAGTAATACTCAACGATTAATTGTTCATTAATTCCGGCTTCTACTTCTTCGCGTTTTGGCGTACCGGTGATTTCAATCCTCATTTTTTTAGCATCGGCTTTTAGCCAACTAAGTGGCTGGACGCCAGATGCAGCAACAGTATTCTCAAGGTTTTTGAAGTATTCTGACTTAGCTGATTTTGTACGAACTTCTAAGACGTCTCCGGCTTTAAGGCGAATTGATGGAATATCAATGCGGCGACCGTTGAGTAAGAAGTGGCCGTGAGAAACGAGCTGACGTGCTTGACGACGAGTGGTCGCAAAGCCTGCGCGAAAGACAACGTTATCTGCGCGACGCTCGAGGAACTCAAGAAGATTTTGACCAGAAAGACCTTCAGTTTTCAAAGCCTCTTTCATGAGTTTAGCAAATTGTTTTTCAAGTAGACCATAGAGACGGCGAACTTTTTGCTTTTCACGTAACTGAGTAAGGTAGAGGCTACCTCCACGGATACGCATGTCACTATGTTGACCTGGAATACCAGATTTTTTTGCCATAATTTTATGGGCTTTTGGTGCGAGGGCAAAACCTTCGCGACGACTTTGTTTGACGATTGGAGATTTATCTCGTGCCATTACGGTTTCCTCTCTCCCTTTGGACGAACACCACCATGAGCGATAGGCGTTTGGTCGGTTATACTATCGATTTTAATGCCAAGGCCGGAGAAAGCACGGATTGCGCTATCGCGACCAAGCCCAATACCTTTGACGTAAACGTCAACTGAATTGAGTCCATGATCTTTTTTGGCAATTTCACCAGCTTTTTCGGCAGCGATTTGGGCTGCATAGGCAGTGCCCTTCTTAGAGCCACGGAAGCCATTAGCTCCAGCGGATGACTGAGAGAGGACTTGGCCCTTTTTATCGGAAACGCTAATAATAGTGTTGTTGAAGGTAGCTTTAATATGTACTTGACCGGAAGTCACGACACGTTTACCTTTTTTACCTTTAACTTTGGTAGCTTTGACTTCAGCTACTTCAGCTTGTTTTACTTCTTCTGTCATTTTAATTACCTCTAAGTCTTACTTGCTGCTTTTGGTTGTGTTCCACCGACCGCGATCGCCTTACCCTTACGAGTACGTGCATTCGTTCGAGTACGCTGGCCGTTGACTGGAAGTCCAGCCTTGTGGCGGACACCTTTGTAAGAATTGATGTCCTTGATTCGTTTAATATTGTTTGTAACGAGGCGACGCAGATCACCTTCGACCTGATATTTACTAGAAATAATGTCGTTGATTTTCTGTTCTTCAGCCTCGGTGAGATCTTTCACCCGAGTGGTAGGCTCTATTTTAGCCTCCGCAAGGATGGCTTTTGAGGTTGTGCGTCCGATACCGAAAACGTAAGTTAGAGCAATCCAAACTTGTTTTTCGGAAGGGATGACAACACTAGCAATTCTTGCCATTCTTAACCCTGCCTTTGCTTATTCTTAGGTTTTTTCTTATTGATAACACGAAGAACACCTTTGCGGCGTACATAAATGTCATCAGGGGAGATTTTCTTTACACTTGCACGTACTTTCATTGTGTGTAAAAATCCTTTCCTTATTTAAACTATCCTTAGGTACTCCTCTAGTTTCACTAGCGGAAAGTGACTATGAGTTTCGCCAAGATAGCGGTTGATATTATTTGAGGCGGAAGCTGATACGCCCCTTAGTAAGATCGTAAGGGGTAAGTTCGACTTCAACCTTGTCACCTGGCACAAGACGGATAAAGTTTTTGCGCATTTTTCCGCTCATGTGCGCAATAATAATATGGCCATTCTCAAGTTCCACTCGAAATTGAGTGTTTGGTAATGCGTCGACGATGGTACCGCCGAGTTTAATTACTTCCTTTTGACTAACCATAAATTACTCGCTAATTATAACAAAAAATAACTAAAATGTAAATGTTGGTTTTGAATCATCTAAATTATTTAAACCCATTCCTTTGGTTAAAGTTCAGAGCTTATGGATATCATCATAATCCTCGATCAACATTGGCCTTATGTAAATATCATCCATATTCCACTTTGCTCCATTATATTCGAACTGCTCTTAAGAATTGGCGTGAGAGATAGGTTCTTTGTAGATTGGACCACTCTCCTGTACAAGTAATAATACTGATCGATTCTACGCCGTCAACTGGAGAGACTTGCATACTGTGCATTTTTTGATTAGCCTCTTTAAGAGTATATGTGTTATTATCGTAGACTTGATAGGTATATTTTGTGCCATCACCCATCTCAATTTCTATATGATCACCTTTTTCAAGAAGGACAAGATTTTTAAAGACGCCTTGCATGGTTGGGCCGCCGTTGTGTCCATCGAGGATGGTGGTGCCAATTTTGCCAGGTATGCTTGACTCCGTATACCATCCAACGTCAAAAATACTAATAGGCACAGCAATGGCACCAGAGCTGGTTTCTTTAACAGGGAGAATCCTGGCATTATGTATGCCTATTTTTTCAATATTCAAAAAACGTGGTTGATCTGCGGCAACTATATAGCTTTGTTTTTGATCGTCAGTGATGACTGTTTCATCTACGTTGGCACTATCGGCTGAAATGTCGCCAGTGGTGCGTGGCTCGATGCGCTCTTTGCCCTCTTGGCTTTTATAGTAATGGCTTTCCCAAAAAGCGAGTCTCGCAATAATACCTGCTAGACAGATCAGAAAGATTATCTTAATGATTGTACTTATACGAGGTTTTGTATTCGGAGTTGACAATGCCATATTTCCACCCTTTATGTTTTATTTAAAATCGTCATAAGTGATCATGAGTGCGCGAGAATCGACTTGTCTAAGATTTTCTAGTGCTACAGTAACTACGATGAGTAGTCCAGTTCCTGAAAGTGAAAGGCCCATAGGTGATCCGGTGATAATAATAAAGATATAGTCGGTAATAAATGGAAGCATGGCAATAAGACCAAGTGAAATTGACCCGAAAAGATTTAGCCTATTCACGACATTATCAAGATACTTGGCGGTAGTTTTGCCTGGTCTAACTCCTTCAATAAAGCCGCCTTGTTTTTGTAAATTATCAGCAATTTCATTGGTATTGAAGATAATAGATGTATAGAAGTAAGTAAAGAGTACGACCAAAATAAAATAAAGTGTTGGATAAATAAACCATTGTGGTGTAATACCTTTTGGATAGAGCCTGGAAAAGTTTTGTGCATTTGGTGCAGTAAAGAGAGTGGTAAGTGTAGTACCAAAACTGTTATTGTGGTCGATAGTAGTAAATAGTTGTCCTACGAGTGAAGGAAGAGAAAGAAAAGCCGTTGCGAAAATGACAGGAACAACGCCAGCAGCAATTAATTTGATTGGTAAAATAGATTTAATGCCGCCATAAGAACTGTTTCCATGAATACGTTTTGCATAATTAACAGTAATTATGCGTTGAGCCTCGTTGAGTTTTACGAGCCAATAGAGGACAACAACGATAGCGAATCCCATAACGATTAGAGTCCAAAAGACGGTCGGATTAACTGGGAGATTGAGCCACCCAAAAAGACTAAGTGTACCATATTTTGTTTCAAATAAGCTGCGAGAAAGAGAGGCAGTAGTGGTCGGGAATTGCGAAATAATACTGGCGAAAATTATCATTGAGATACCATTGCCAACACCCTGTTCTGTGATTAATTCTCCGAGCCACATGAGGATGATAGATCCGGCGGTCATTGTGGTAATTGAGAGAACCCAGTCACGGGTACTTGGCACAAAGGAGACAGTATTTGTGGCGGCGACTGATTGATAAAGAATGTAAATATAAGCGACAGATTGGATAATAGCGAGAGGTACAGTTAGCATACGAGTCCATTGATTGATTTTGCGGCGTCCGGTCTCGCCGTCTTCAGATAGCTCTTCGAGGCTTGGAATTGCTTTGGTAAGAAGTTGGAAGATGATGGAGGCTGTAATGTATGGCGAAAGACCAACTAGAATAATCGAAAAAGAAGCGAGTCCACCGCCAGAAATAAGGTTTAGGAATCCAGAAAAATCAGATTTTGAAATAAGATTGGAAACAGCATCCTTAAAGGTCTTAGCGTCTCCCATTGGAACTGGAATATGAGCAAGTAAACGGTATGCAACAATTATACCAAATACGATGCAGATACGTTTTAACATGTCTTTATTTTTTAGGGATTTGAATATTGTCTTGAAATGCATTAGGACCTCTCTTGTATTTACCTATATATAGTATCATAAAGTAAACAAAAAATAACCCCATGTAGAGGTTATTTTTTTGTCTTGAATCTATTCTGAAATATTATTTTCAACTTTTGGTCGTGCTGGAACTTTGGTTTTTGTAAAGTTACCGCCAGCTTTCTTGATCATATCGATTGCAGTTTTGCTTGCAAATTGAGTTTTAAGATCAATTTTCGCTTTCAACTCACCACGAGTAATTATCTTAACTTTAACATATGGATTGGTGATGAGATTTGCTTCTGCAAGAATAAAGTTGTCAATAATACCAGTCAAACCATTAAGGTTGTCGGTATAGACAAGCTCAGCTTTCTTGTGAAGTGACTTAAAACCTTTAAGTTTTGGAATAGCTTGCATGAGCGCGCGTTGACCACCCATAAAGGTTGCAGACATCTTACGATGACCAGTACGAGCTTTCTGTCCCTTAGTGCCACGGCCAGCAGTTTTACCTCGCCCAGCAGCAATGCCACGACCAGCGCGAGTTGGACGAGTATTTCGCTCAACGATTAAATCATTGTACTTCATTATTTATTCTCCTTTTTGGAGGCTTTATTTTTTTCGATAGTAGTATTCCATTTTGCACGAGGAACTTGCTGTCTGAGACCTTCAATAACAGCGTAAGCAATGTTTACTTTGTTAGTAGAACCGAGTGATTTTGATATCAGATTCTTAACACCTGTTAAGCCAATAATAGAACGTACGATACCGCCAGCGATAATTCCAGTACCAGGAGCTGCAGGTTTCATTAAAACGCGTGCACCAGTGGTTTTGGTTTCAACTTCGTGACAAATGGTCTCTTCGTCCATATTAAAAGCGATCATGTTTTTCTTGGCAACACGTACGGCTTTCTGGACAGCAGTAGTGACATCACCGCCTTTAGCTACACCAACACCAACTTTATTTTTCTTATTGCCAACGGCAACAAGTGCCTTAAAGCGCATACGACGGCCACCTTTTACAGTGCGGGATACACGATCGATATTGATAGTGATTTCATCAAATTCTTTTGGTGTATTATCGGCCTTTACACGATCACGACGTGTATTTTTTCGTATTGGTCGACCAGACATATCACGAGTCTGCTTAGTAGCGGCGATTTCGTCGGTCATTTTGAGAGTACCAGACTTGTTAATAACTTTTGGTTGCTTTGGAGCAGTTGTATTTGTGTCGGACATATTAGAACTCCAATCCTTCCTTACGGGCTGCGTCGGCGAGTGAAGACATACGTCCTGCGTATAACCTTGAACCTCGGTCGAAAACAACCTTGCTGATATTTGCTTTTTTAGCTAACTTGGCAATTTCAGTACCAATTTTAGCTGCTTTTTCGGACATTGTGCCAGTCATTTTTTTACCAACGGTAGTGGCGTAGGCAAGGGTAGTCTGGGTGTCGTCATTAATAATTTGAGCAGTAACATTTAAGTTGCTAATGTGTACAGCGAGGCGAGGACGCTCATTGGTACCGTGAATTTTAGCACGGGTTCGATTTGCTCGAAAAACCTTATTCATTATTTCTTTCCTGCCTTTCCTGCTTTGCGAAGAATAACCTCATCAGCATACTTAATACCTTTACCTTTGTATGGTTCTGGTTTCTTGAAGGCGCGAATCTCTGCGGCTGTTTGACCAACTTTTTGTTTGTCAATGCCGGAGACAATAATCTCCATCTTATTAGTTTTAAGCTCTACGCCATCTGGGGCAGAGTATTTAACTGGATGAGAAAAACCAAGGGACATTTCAATTTCCTTTGGTCCGCCTGATAGACGAAAGCCAACACCAGTAATTTCAAGCTTCTTCTCGAAGCCTTGAGTGACGCCAATGACAGCGTTGTTTAGAAGTGCACGTTGTAGACCGTGCCAAGAGCGAGATTTTGGTTCATCATCTTTGCGAGTAATGACGGCTTTTCCATCCTCAATCTTAGTTACAACGTTTTTCTGAACAGGAACCTCGAGTGAACCTTTAGGTCCAGCGACAGTGATAGTCTGTTCGCCGACCGTGATTGTCACTCCTGCAGGAATCTGTACAGGTTGTTTTCCGATACGACTCATATCTTCCTTTCAATTAATATTATCTTCGCGATGATATCATATTTTGAATTTTTAAGCAACCTTTTACCTCTGTATGAAGCTTATTTTATAGTAATGGGTTTAGGTGTCAAATAAGTAATCAATGTTTTGAAACAATTTAGGTTAAAAAATAGAGCCGTGTGGGCTCTATTTTTATTGTTAGTTTGATTACCAAACTTTGACGAGGATTTCACCACCGAGACGAGCTTTTTTGGCTTCGTCGCCAGTCATGACCCCTTTGGAAGTCGAGATGAGGATAATACCACGACCTGACTTGACTTTTGGTAATTCATTAACTCCAGCATAAACACGACGACCCGGTTTGGAAACCTTGGTAATCTCGCTGATGCGTGGGGCTTCATTGTTTTCGTTGATGACTACGTGAATGGAGTTACGTGGAATAGCTTCAATAATATTGTAGTCTGCGATAAAATTGGTGCGCTTAAGACCTTCAAGAACGGCAAGCTTGAGCTTGGAAGCTGGAACGCTGATTTCATTTTTGTTAACCATAATAGCGTTACGGATGCGGGTGATAAGGTCTGCGATCTGATCTGTTGATTGTAATGACATAACTTACTCCTTTCCTTACCAACTACTCTTAGTTACACCTGGGATCTCACCCTTACTAGCTTTTTCGCGGAAGCTAATACGACTTAATCCGAAGCGACGCATATAACCGCGTGGACGACCGTCAAGCAAATCACGGTTTTTAAGTCGAGTTGGGCTTGAATTCTTAGGTAATTTTTGAAGACCTTCTAGATCGCCAGCTGCTTTCAGTTCAGCGCGTTTGGCTTTGTATTTGTCAAACATTTTCTGGCGTTTGAGGTCACGAAGGACTGCTGATTTTTTTGCCATATTATTTGCTCTCCTTCTTTTCAAAAGGCATGCCAAATGCCTCTAATAACTTACGACTGCTTTCTTTGGAGCCATTTTTGATAATAAAAGTAACTTCGAGACCATGAAGAACAGATGCATCTTCAAAGGTAATTTCTGGAAAAACGGTTTGCTCTTTAAGACCGATCGAATAGTTTCCCTGCATGTCAAATGAGTTAGCTGGTACACCATGAAAGTCGCGGACATGTGGTAAAGCAATACTAATTAAACGATCGACGAACTCGTACATTTTATCATTACGTAATGTAACAAGATAGCCAACTGGAGCACCCATGCCTTTACGAATCTTGAAAGATGCGATAGATTTTTTTGCAAGACGTGAAATTGGAGCCTGACCTGTGATTTTTTCTAGGGTAAGAGCAACGGTTTCAGTGAAGTGCTTGTCTTCGCGTTTTTTACCAACACCACAAGAAATGATAACTTTCTCAAGCCTTGGCAGTTTGTTGACGTTGTCGATGTTTAGTTCTTTTTCAAGATTTTTAACGATTTCGTTACTATAAAGGGCTTTAAGACGAGGAATATATTTTTCTGACATAATTATTTCCCTTCTTTCTTGAGATTTGAGAGATCGATGCCGACGTGAATGTCTTTCTTACCGCCTTTTGGGTTGAACTGGGTGGCGCGCATATGACGCTCACGAGTTCCGATGCCCTCAATCATGGCTTTATGGTTTTTACGATCCATTTTGACGATTTTACCAGATTTTCCTTTGTTGTCACCGGCGATAATGGTTACTACATCACCTGATTTGAGATTCTTGGCCATGTTATAGTACCTCCGGAGCTAAGCTGATAATCTTATTAAAACCAAGTTCACGAAGCTCGCGTGGAACTGGACCAAAGACACGGGTACCTTTAGGATTTTTATCATCATTAATAATGACGGCTGCATTGTCGTCGAAGCGGATGGTTGAACCATCTGGACGGCGAATTTGACCGCGGGTACGTACGATAACAGCACGAACAACGGCTTTTTTCTTAATATTGCCAGTAGGTGAAGCGTCTTTGACGCTGGCGGTGACAATGTCACCGACACGAGCGTAGCGAGCACGAGTACCACCAAGGACACGGATTACTCCAAGTTCCTTGGCGCCACTATTATCGGCTACGTGCAATCTAGTTTCCTGTTGAATCATAATTATTTTTCCTCCCCTGTGGTTTCATCTTCAGGTAGTACATTTTTGACATTGTCTTTAAGTTCAACTGTACCATGTGATCGCTCAAGAATCTTGACGAGTTTGTAGGTGCAGGTTTTTGAATAAGGACGGCAAGCGGTGATTTCAACCTTGTCTCCTAACCTGGCCTCATTGTTCTCATCGTGGGCAGTATACTTACGAGTATGCGAATATTGCTTGCGATAGAGAGGATGGGTCTCGCGGTTAGTAATGGAGACAGTAATGGTCTTTTCACGTTTGTCAGAAGTAACTACTCCTTGAAGTGTTTGTGCCATACTTAGGCTCCCTTTCCTTGATTAATTAACGTTTTTGATCTTGCGATTTCTTTTCTTAAAGCTTTAATCTTATGTGGGTTTTGAAGTGTACCTTCGATTAGTCCACGACGAGCTTCAAGTAATTCTTTTTGAAGATCAGCTAAAGGTTTTAGAACTTTTTCAGCTTTTTTAGCTTGTTTTTCAGCCATAATTACTGATCCCCTTTCTTAACAAATTTACAGCGAACAGGAAGTTTATGGGAGGCAAGTCGAAGAGCCTCTTTTGCCTGCTCTTCAGTAACTTCACCCATTTCAAACATTACTGTACCAGTTTTTACTTTAGCCACATAGAACTGCGGTTCACCTTTACCAGATCCCATTTTAACATCAAGAGGTTTTTTGGTGACTGGAGTGTGTGGAAAGATACGAATCCAGACTTTACCACCACGCTTGATGTAGCGAGTGATAGCCTGGCGTGCTGCTTCGATTTGGCGTGAATTAATGCGTTCATTATCGAGAGACATGAGACCGAACTCGCCAAAGGCAACTGTGTTACAACGTGTGGCTACACCGTTATTCTTACCCTTACGGACCTTACGATGTGCGACGCGACTTGGAAGTAAAATAGCCATAATTATTTCTCTCCCTTATAAATCCAGACCTTAACACCGACGATACCAGCAATGGTTGGAGCGTGATGAATGTAGAAGTCGATATCAGCACGGAGAGTGTGTAGAGGAACTGAACCCTCAATAAACTTTTCACGGCGAGACATCTCGGCGCCATTGAGACGACCGGAGACTTCAATACGTACGCCCTTAGCTCCTGCAACCATGGTTGACTGGCTAGCCATCTTGACGGCACGACGGAAGTTCATACGTTTACCAAGCTGAAAGCCAATGTTCTCAGCTACCAATTTGGCAGAAAGTTCTGGTTTTTTAACTTCTTCAACATTAATACGAATTGGCTGTGAAGTGATTTTTTCAAGCTCTTTTTTGATTTCATTAATACCTGCACCTTGTTTTCCGATCACAGCACCAGCCTTGGCGGTGCGGATGGTGATGGTTGTAAGGTTATCGGTACGCTCAATGTCAATACGAGCAATTGTTGGACGAGACTTGAAACGATTTTCGATAGCCTCGCGAATCTTAACATCTTCAATTAACCATTTTTTAAAATCAGTGTTTCTGGTGAACCATTTTGATGACCAGTCTTTACTGACTTGTAGACGATAAGAAATAGGGTTAACTTTTTGTCCCATTACTTGTCCTCCTTCTTGGCGGTCTCTGCTTTTTTAGTTTTTTCCTCACCAGCTACTTCGACAAAAATATTACTGGAGATCTTCTCAAATGGAAGAGCACGACCACGAGATGCAGGTACAAAACGACGAATACGAGTACCTGCAGTGACTGAAATGCGAGCAATACGAATAGTTTTAGGATCAATTGATACACCAGAGTTTAAAAGATTGGCTTTGGCAGAATCGATTGCCTTAAGAACTGGACGAGCAGCGCGGCGTGGAGTGCTTTCGAGGATTACGATTGCGTCAGCAACGTAACGATCGCGAACTAAGCTAGCGACGATATTGGTTTTGCGTGGCATTGAGTCAATACCTTTAATATATGCATGTGCAAAATGAGTCGACATTATTTACCTCCTCGCTTTGCAGCTTCAGCGGCTTTCTTGCCACCATGGCGTTTAAATTTGCGGGTTGGTGCAAATTCGCCAAGCTTATGACCGACCATATTTTCTGATACAAAAACTGGGACGTGGACTTTACCGTTATGGACGGCGACAGTACGACCAACCATCTCTGGGAAGATTGTTGAGTAGCGTGCCCAAGTTTTTATTACGGTGCGATCTTCGGCAGAAAGAGCTTTGATTTTCTTTTCTAATTTAAAATCCACGAAAGGACCTTTTTTGAGGCTTCTTCCCATAGACTATTTCCTCTTTCCTTCGTGACGACTACGCACGATCATTTTATTAGTTTTCTTGTTGTGACGGGTGCGGAAACCAAGAGTGAGCTGACCCCATGGTGTACGAGGTGCTTTACCGGTACCGTGGCGACCACCGTCACCACCACCGTGTGGGTGGTCTGTAGCATTCATTACAACACCGCGGACGGTTGGGCGAATACCCTTACGGCGGACACGACCAGCAGAGCCGATTTTAATATTTTGGTGTTGCATATTACCGACTGTACCAATTGAGGCTTCGCAGCTTGCGAGAACCTTGCGAACTTCACCAGATGGCATACGGAGAGTAGCGTAAGTACCTTCTTTAGCCATGAGTTGAGCTGAGTTCCCTGCGGAACGAACCATTTGAGCGCCACGGCCTGGAGTTAATTCGATGGAGTAAACCATAGTACCGACAGGAATGTTGCTGAGTGGTAAGCGATTTGATTCTTCGATTGGAGCTTCTGCACCAGTTTGGAAGGTTTTACCTTTAAACATCTTTGAATCTGCAACTACGTAGTAGAAAGTATTATTAGTGTCTTTAACACGAGCAATACGAGCACTACGATTTGGATCATACTCAATTTCCATAACTTCAAAAGTCATATTCTTTGGAAGGTTATGGGTAACTAAGCGGTAATGACGCTTGACACCACCACCACGATGGCGAACAGTGATGCGTCCTTGACTGTTCTTACCAGCATTCTGCTTTTTAGCTTTAAGAAGAGACTTAAGAGGTTTTCTTGTGGTGATTTGATCGAAATCCTGAGTAGTCTTCTGGCGCTGAGCAGGAGTGGTAGGACGATAAGCTTTAATGCTCATTATTTTTTATCTCCTTCCTCAACTTTTTCTTCGTCGAAAATACGAATTTTATCGCCAGCGTTTAAAGTAACATAAGCTACTTTACGGTCGCGACGAAATGTTTTACCTGGATAGGCATGTTTGCCTTTTGAAAAACGGGTTGCTTTACCTTTTCTGATTAAGATACGAATATCTTTAACGGTGACATTGTATTGTTCGGCGATGGACTTTGCGACTTCTTGTTTAGTCGCATTAGCCGGAACGTAAAAGATATAAGTGTTTTTAGTTTGTTCTGTGTAGGCTTTTTCGGTTGCGCGTGGAATAACTAACATTAGACATTCTCCTTTCCGATTAGCCAGTTATCTAGAGCCGAAATGGCGCTTTTTACGATAACGATAGTGTCTGCATTCATGATATCGAAGACATTAAGAAAGGTCGGACGAACGACTTTAGCGAAAGCAATGTTGTTGGTTGCACGTAAAGTGAGTTCATCTTTTTCTGGAACGACAATTAAAATATTCTTTGGAGTAACTTTGAGATCAGTTAAAGTTTTAATTACTTCTTTAACCTTCCCATCTTTGATACCAAGATTATCAATAACCTGAATTGCTTTTTTTGTATTCTTCATGGAAAGAGCTTGCATGACTGCGATTCTTTTTGCATTCTTGCTTAGCTTCTTGGTGAAGTTTTCTTCACCGGTGCGACCACCAGCCACACCACCGTGACGCCAGATAGGGTTACGAGTTGAACCAAACCTTGCACGTCCAGTTCCCTTTTGTTTCCAAGGTTTCTTACCACCACCACGGACTTCGCCACGCTTTAAAGTTTTTGCGTGTGAACTACGTGAATTTGCTAGATAAGCATCATAGGCTAGCTTAACTAACTCATGATTTGTAACTTCGAGATTGAAGATTTCTGGATTTAAATCTGCCATATTACTCCTTTCCCTCCACGGTTACAATTCCTTTCTTAGGACCTGGGACTGCGCCCTTGACGCCTAAGATGTTATTTTCTTTGTCGACATAAGCAACGACCAAATTCTTAACGGTAACTTGATCATGCCCCATTCGACCTGGCATACGCTTACCCTTGAAAACTTTCTGAGGATACATCGAACCGATTGAACCGACTCTTCTGATATTTCCTTTGAAGCCATGAGTGTTGCGCGATTCTTGGAAGTTCCAACGCTTGACAGTACCAGCGAATCCTTTGCCTTTCGAAATACCAGTAACTGCCACCTTGTCTCCGAGTTCAAAATTTTCTACAGTGAGAGTATCACCGAGTTTGAGCTCTGGAGCGGAATCCGTACGAAATTCCTTCAAGATTTTAGGACTTAATGTTTCGTCAGCTTTTTTGACGTGAGCTGATACCGACTTGCTCAGATTCTTACCCTGACCGTATCCAAGCTGCACAGCGTTATAACCATCGGTGTCGACGGTCTTTATCTGAGTCACTGTGGCTGGTCCAGCTTGAAGGATAGTAACTGGCGTCACTAATCCATCTTCGCCGATGATCTGGGTCATACCAATTTTGGTGCCGAGGATGACTTTCATCTTTTCCTTTCCTTTAATAGCGACACTCTAATAGCTAGACTAAGAAGAGTTCCGGATCGTTTCTCTGCTTGGCCTATAATTTTCTCTAAAAAATTATTGCAGTCGGAAAAGATCGGCTTTTTCTTTGGTCTAGTTAGTCAAATGTCACCTTGATAAACTTACGTAGGTATTTTATCACAAAATAAGGATAACGACAAGAGTGGTTAAGTCTTCTGACTTTTATTAATTGTAGTATTTTCTAGACTTGTCTTCGATAAGCTTTCATATAGTAGAGGTTTTTTAATTACAACAATAATCGATGAGATAAAAAGATATAGAAGGTAAGCAAAAATGAAGGAAATTGAAATAATAGCTATGGCGTCACCAGTAATCGTTTCTTGATAGACAAGATATTGAATAAAGTGAAATAGAAGATATGGTGCAAGAATAAACTGTAAAATAAAAACTGAATAGCGAATAAAATAATGGAGAATACGTTTAAAAAGCTGTGGCTGCTCTGTCACTCCATCAATTTTTACTTTAAGGTTAGTCATAAAGAAACCAAGAGTACGACCTTTTGTAATTGTTGACACTACGGTAAGGAGGAGAATAATTGTAAATAAACTAATTGGTATAATATTGTCAAAACCTAAAATTCGCATGAATGGTGTGCCAATAAATAACATAAAAATAATCGAGGCGATAATATCAAATGCCATTGCGACTATTCTGCGTAGAAGAGAAATCTTCTTGCTACGGTCAAAGCTCTTTTGGTCGATATCAGTACGGGTAGGTAAAAAGTTGGCAAGTAGATTGGCTAATAAGTAGCCAAAGAAGCCCCCTAGGGTGTTAGTGATTAGATCATCGACGTCAAATAGACGATAATTTCCCGCATAAATAAAATATAATCCACTGAGCTGAGTTAGCTCAAAAAAGAGAGAAAGTAGGAATGTTTTTACTAAGACTTGTCTGAGACTATTTTGGAAATAATAGCGGAGATAAAATCCAAATGGTAAGGTCATAAAGATATTAAAAACTGTAGTAAGGAATCCCCAGTTATTAAAGATTGTTAGGAAAGACTTTGGATTAGATGGATCGATTTTTGTGTTTTTAATAATATCAAAAACAAAACCAAAAGGGTTTAATTGTAAATGATGACCGGTCAAAGTTCGTGCTTTTTCGGTGGACGGAAGTGGTAAAATGACAAGACAATAGGTGATAAGCAGATATAAGACAAATGAATAAATAATCCAAAGTCTTAGACTCATAATAGAGCCATATTTTTTATAGTTATAGATTAGATAGGGTATAGTGAAGACTATGGCAATAACTGGAAAAAGGACGGCAGCTTGTTTAATTGTTTCGAGATAAGTATGCATATATTTATATTTTAACAAAAAAATAGCCCCAAAATGAGGCTATTTTTATTATTAGCATCGTCTAGAAATCTTCGTCTTGAACAATTTTAAAATCACCAAAACTTTCTTCCGTTACGGACTTAATGTCTTGTAATTTACGAACACCAGTACCAACCGGAATCTTGCGACCAATAATTACATTCTCTTTAAGACCATGTAACTTGTCGATGCGACCGTTAATTGCAGCATTAATAAGTACGCGGGTTGTATCCTGGAAGGATGCTGCTGAGAGGAAGGAATCTGACCAGATAGAAACCTTAGTAATACCAAGCAAGAGTTGAGTATATTCAGCTGGAGTACGTCCAGTGGCTAAACATTCACGGTTAGCTTCTTCGACTGCATTAACTGATGTGATATCACCAGCGACAAAGTTGGTATCGCCTGATTCTTCAATCATGACACGGCTAAACATTTGACGGACAATAACTTCAAGATGTTTTGCAGAAACATCGTTACCATTTGCAGCATAAACTGCCATAATATCATTCATGATATAACGAGCAGTTGCTTCAATGCCCTTATATTTCAATTGATCTTGGAGATTTAATGAGCCAGTAGTGAGGCGATCACCAGCCTGAACGGTGTCGTTGCTTTTAACAAGCATTTCAGCTTCGTTTGGAATTTCAACGCGAACAGGACCACTGGCACCTTCGGTAATAAGTACGGCGTGATCAACAATTTGAGCATTACCATCAAATGGCGCAATGATTGGCTCCATTCCCTTTGCCTTGGCTGCAATTACATCACCAGTTTTGACAGAAGCCCCATCTTTGATCATGATTTTGCGATCTTCACTAATCTCGATACGCTCAGTCTTGCCAGAGGATGGAGTAATTTGAACAATGAAATGGTTACCGTCTTCCCAGACTTCGCAGAGACCAGCAATTGGTGCGATCCAAGCTTGACCTTTTGGATTCCTTGCTTCAAGAAGCTCTTCTACACGAGGAAGGCCACGAGAGATAGCACCAGAACCGGCAACACCAGAAGAGTGTTTAGTATCGAGAGTAAGCTGAGTACCTAGTTCACCAAGTGATTGAGCTGCAATAACACCAACAGGCTGATTTGGTTCTACTAGCTTCCTGGTGGCCATGTCAACACCGTAGGCTTTTTGTGGAATACCATTAACGGACTTAGTCGTAAGAACTGATTGAATGCGTACTGAATCAATACTATCGTCAGCAGCAATTTGTTCAGCGACATCGCGAGTAATTAACTGGTCATTTTCTAAATAACCTGGGATTGGCGCTGCGGTGTAGCGACCAGTAATACGTTGGACAAATTCAATACCAGTTTGTGCAGTTTCTGCTTTAAAGACTTCAAAGCCTGGATCTTCCGCTTCTTCCTCGGTAGTAAAGACATCTTGAGCAACATCAACAAGACGACGAGTAAGATAGCCGGAGTCGGCAGTACGTAGAGCAGTAGAAACCTGACCCTGACGTGCACCTCGAGTAGCAATGAAGGACTCAAGTGTGTTAAGACCATCTTTATAACTTGATTTGACTGGAAGCTCAATTTCGCGGTTATTAATATCGACCATGATACCGATAGCTGCAGAAGCAAGTTTGATACCAGAAACAGAACCACGAGCGCCTGAGTTGGTCATAACGGCAATATCTGTATCCATTGATGATAGTTTTTGTTTAAGGAAACTGGAAATTTCACCATCAATTTCACGCCAGTTAGCAATGGTAAGATTATAACGCTCAGTATCGGTAAGAAGACCTTGCTCGAATTGATCTTGAATGAGAGCAGTTTTAGCATCCCCTTTAGCGATGAAGTCAGCAATTTCAGGATAGGTTGGATAATCGTCCTTACAGGTTGAAATAGAGGCAATAGTTTCATATTCGAAAGCTAGATCCTTTAGTTTATCGGCTACCTCGACGGTTACCTTAGAGCCATAATCGTTAAAAATGTTAGCCATTACTTTCTTTAGATGTTTTGAAGTCTGAACTCCGTTATCGTATGGATAGTCTTTAGGAAGGATTTCATTAAAAATTACACGACCAAGTGTTGTATCGCGGATCTCCTTCTTTGCGAAGACGCGAATTGGAGTTTGAAGAGCAATATCGCCACGATCATAAGCCATTTCGGCTTCGTAAACTGAACTGAAGGCAAGAGGTTTATCGGCTTCAGTGCCTGGTTTATCGTAGGTAAGATAATAACTACCAAGCACAACATCCTGATAAATAGCAAGGACTGGAGATCCATCAGCAGGTTTTAAGAGGTTATTCTGTGCGGTCATCAATTCTTGGGCTTCTTTTTGTGCTTCATCAGAGAGAGGTAAATGAATTGCCATCTGATCACCATCGTAGTCGGCATTAAAGCCGGATGCAACTAGTGGGTGAAGTTGAATAGCCATACCATCAATAAGTTTTGGCTGGAAGGCCTGGATGGAGAGACGGTGAAGAGATGGAGCGCGGTTTAAGAGAACATAACGACCCTTAATAACTTCATCAAGTGCATCCCAAACGATGGATTCGTGGGCTTCGATCATACGAGAGGCGGCACGAGTATTTGGTGCATACTCATTAAGTAAAAGCCAAGAAATGACAAATGGTTTAAAGAGTTCTAGCGCCATAAGTTTTGGCAGACCACACTCGTTAAGTTTTAGATCTGGACCAACTACAATGACTGAACGTCCAGAATAGTCAACACGTTTACCGAGAAGATTCTGACGAAAACGACCCTGTTTACCTTTTAAGAGATCTGAAAGAGATTTGAGCTTGCGACGACCATTTTGTGAACTAGCAAGACGTCCGTGAGAAGCGTTATTGTCGATAAGAGAATCGATGGCTTCTTGTAACATGCGCATTTCGTTGTGAACGATAACTTCAGGTGCGTTTAGATCAAGTAACTTTTTAAGTCGGTTATTACGGTTGATTACGCGACGATAAAGATCGTTGAGGTCGGAAGTTGCGAAACGACCACCAGGGAGAGAGATCATTGGACGAAGATCTGGTGGAATAACTGGAATCACAGTAAGGATGAGGTCGGTTGGCTTAATACCAGCATTTTTCATGCCTTCAAGTACTTTAATGCGTTTGATTAATTTACGCTCCTTTTGTCCTTTTGCTTCAGCAGCCTCGGCAGAAAGATTATCGATCATCTGATTGATATCAATTTCATCGAGAATTTTCTTGATTGCGCCAGCACCCATTTCAGCCTCAATGAGATCTTCGTATTCTTCAGGAAGGTTACGGTAATCGATTTCGGAAATAACAGCACCTTTCTTAAGACCTTCAAGAATATTTTTGCGAGTGACAAAATCCTTGTCGACTTCTTCGATCTCTTTAGCTTGTTCGTTAGCTAATTTTTCGGGATTGGCACCAGTTTCTTTGGCAGCTTCAGTATAACGAATTTTAATAGCTAGAAGACTGGCGTCGTGTTGTGCCTTAAGATCATTTAAGGTCTGCTCAATTTCTGCTTCCTTGGCATTGATAATGAGATAAGACGCAAAGTAAACCACTTTCTCAATATTCTTGACGGTCAGGTCAAGGAGAAGACTAAGAGCCGATGGCGTACCACGCATAAACCAAATATGGGCAACTGGAGCTGCAAGCTTGATGTGTCCCATGCGCTCACGGCGAGCGATTGATTTGGTAACTAAATTTCCTTCTTTATCAACAGCGGCTTCGCGAGAACGAACACCTTTAAGTTTACTGTCGTGTGGATTAATATCTTTTACTGGACCGAAAATACGTTCACAGAATAAACCGTCACGCTCAGGTTTTTGAGTACGGTAATTAATTGTTTCTGGCTTCAATACTTCGCCATAACTCCAACTCAAGATATCTTCAGCACTTGCAATACTGAGACGAATTGAGTCAAAGTCACTGGCTGAAATGTAGTTGTCCATCCAAGCCATTAGAGCTCCTCTCCGAGATCAATGCTATCATCACTGTCTCCGTCTTTAATTGTAATTCCTTGACCATCAAGAGATTCTTCAATCTCTTCGTCGGTTAGGTCGATTATGTCATTTTCATCATCATTAATATGTACATTGTGCTTAGCGTAGATTAGACGATCATCTTGAGATTTTTCAATTTCTCTTGAAGCGTCTTCAATCACACTATCGGCATCTCTTGCCTCACCATTATCTAGAAGGTCAACTTTAAGACCAAGGCCTTGAAGTTCCTTAACTAAAACATTGAAGCCTTCAGGAAGTTTTGGCCCTTGAATCGGTTCGTGTTTAATAATAGATTCATAGGCTTTAGCACGACCATAAACATCATCAGATTTAATGGTAAGCATTTCTTGTAAAATACTGGATGCACCATAAGCTTCAAGGGCCCAGACCTCCATTTCTCCAAAACGTTGTCCACCATTTTGGGCCTTACCACCAAGTGGCTGTTGAGTAACCATAGTGTAAGGACCGGTAGAACGAGCATGAATTTTATCTTCAACCATGTGATGAAGCTTGATCATATGCATGACGCCAACAGAAGTCTTTTCGTTGAATGGTTCACCGGTAAGACCATCAAAGAGTTGGACGCGACCGTTGTGATCAATGCCTGCTTTTTCTAGTTCTTCTGAGATTACTTCATCAGGAATACCATTGAAAGAAGGAGTTGCGACTTTATAACCAAGAATACGAGCAGCCATACCAATGTGGATCTCGTAAAGCTGACCAAGATTCATACGGGAAGGCACACCCATCGGAGAAAGTACAACGTCAACTGGAGTACCATCGGCCATGAAAGGCATATCTTCCACTGGAAGAACGCGAGAAACTACACCTTTATTGCCATAACGTCCGGCCATTTTATCACCGATCTGGATTTTGCGCATTTCAGCCACAAAGATCTTGATTTGCATTAAAACACCGGCTTTTAGTTCATGCCCTTGTTCACGAGTGTAGATGCGAACACCAATAACTTTACCGGAAGTGCCACCAGTCATACGAACTGAAGTGTCGCGAACGTCTTTAGCTTTTTCACCAAAGATAGCGCGAAGTAAGCGCTCTTCTGAACTTAGTTCTTGTTCTCCTTTTGGTGTAATCTTGCCAACCAGGATGTCGCCAGTAGAAACCTCTGAACCAATGGTAACGATACCGTCTTCGCCCAGATGACGAAGAGCGTGTTCAGAAACGTTTGGAATATCACGAGTGACTTGCTCTGGGCCTAGCTTAGTTTCACGGACTTCAACATCGAAGTCTTTAATATTGATTGAAGTTAGAGTATCATCCTCAACAAGTTTGCGGGAAATAACAATAGCGTCATCCATATTGTAACCACGCCATGGCATGAAGGCGACTAGAAGATTTCTACCTAGGGCAATTTCTCCGTCTTCGATTGAGGCTCCTTCAATAAGGATGTCGCCGGCTTTAATCTTTTGTCCACGAGTTACCATACAGCGTTGGTTATAACACTGGTCGGAGTTAGTTTGTTCAAAGTGAGCAATTTTATATTCTTTTGAGGTACCGTTATTGTAATCAACGATAATTGAAACACCATCAGCTTTCTTCACTACACCATCCATCTCGGCGGTGATAAGCTGTGAAGTGTATTTTGCAATATCGGCTTCGACACCGGTACCGACGGTCGGAGCGGTATTTTTAAGAAGTGGGACTGCTTGTTTCTGCATAGCACAACCCATAAGTGCACGGTCAACACGGTTTTTCTCAACAAACGGAATAAGTGAAGCAGAAGCACCAAGAATTTCCTTGTGAGCAGCATCGACGTGAGTTACTCGAGAAGATTCGACCTGGGCTGGTTGGCCATTAATACGAGCAGAAACGCGCTCATCAACAAAGCTACCATCAGGATTTAGTTTTGCGGAAGTATCAGCAATAACCATGTCCTTTTCAAGACTGGCATCAACATAGACCACTTCGTCGGTAACCTTGCCGTCTTTGACGACACGATATGGAGCTTCAATGAAGCCATATTCGTTAATACGGGCGTAAGTTGCGAGGTTAAGTACGAGACCGACGTTGGCACCTTCTGGGGTTTCAACAGTACAGATACGACCATAATGGGTAGGGTGAGTATCACGTACGTCAAAGCCTGCGCGTTCACGAGTAAGACCACCAGGTCCCATTGAACTTAGACGACGTTTATGTGAAAGCTCAGAAAATGGATTGTATGAGTCCATAAGTTGTGATAACTGAGAACTGCTGAAAAATTCTTTAACTGCAGCCACAACTGGACGTGAATTTAGAAGTTGGGAAGGAGTAACTTCTTCGGGGTTTGCCATTGACATACGGTCTAGAATATTACGCTGTAAGCGAAGCATACCGAGGCGGAATTGACGTTGAATTAATTCACCAACCATTTTTACGCGACGATTAGCAAGAGAATCGATGTCGTCAGCTGGTTCTTGAGTATTGTTGAGACGAATTATTTCACGAATAATGGCGATAACGTCTTCCATTTGGAGGGTACGATGAGTACTATCGTTTGGCGTATCAAAACCCAGACGTTGGTTGATTTTAAAACGACCAACACGAGAGTAATCGTAACGTTTGTAGTCAAAGAATGTACGCTCAACCATAGAGCGAGCATTTTCAACAGTTGCGAGATCACCTGGACGTAGACGACGGTAGACTTCAAGAAGAGCTGCAGCCTGACTAGTGGTCGGATCTTTATCAATGGTACTATCAATGTAGTTAATTGGGCCATTATCGACGTCAGCAAATAATTCTTTTAGTTCAGAGTTTTTTGTCACACCAAGCGCACGCAAGAAAGTAGTTACTGGAATTTTGCGTCGACGATCAATCTTGACATTGATTGAACCATTAGTGGCGGTTTCAAACTCAAGCCATGCACCACGGCCTGGGATAACCTTAGCACCGTAGAATTTTTTACCGTTGTAGCTATCAGCAGTAAAAAAGACACCGGCTGAGCGGATTAGCTGAGAGACGATGACGCGTTCAGTGCCATTAATAATAAAAGTTGCGCGATCAGTCATCCATGGATAGTCACCAAAATAGATGTTCTGTTCTTTGATTTCGCCGGTAACTTTATTAGTAAGTTCGGCTTTAACATGAAGTGGGGCTTCGTAGGTCTCAAGATTATATTTAGCTTCTTCAACAGTACGTTTTGGAGCCTTAAACTCATAATCTTTGAATCTTAGGGATAATTTCTGGCCAGTGTAGTCATCGATTGGATTCAACTCCGTGAAGACTTCGCGAAGACCGGATTTTATAAATTCTTCCCAGGAGTCTTTCTGATGTGCAGTAAGATCAGGGATTTCAAGATGATCGCCGTCGGTAAAAAAGACACGCTTATCACCTGTACTGATATTTTTAGTACTCACGTTTTCCTCTATATTAGTGTTAATAATCTTTAGCGCCGAAGATTACTGTCTACTAATGACACCTCAGCTCGCCAGACTAAGACACCCTCGCTATTAGAAGACACACTACTTCTTGTGGTTCATTTTACGATATTTTGCTAGATTTTTCAAGAGTAATTTGATGTTTTGACAATACAAGATATCATGTTATAATATTGTAGTCCATAGTATATTTAAAATATAAGAAAAAGGGGGTTTCCTATGGAGGAACTTAGAAAATTCAACTATCAAGATCAAGTTATAGGTGCTTTGATTGGAAATGCGATTGGTGATGCTTTGGGGTTGCCTATTGATTTCTCTAAGAGAAAAGACCTAAAAGTGAATCCAGTACTTGAGATGCAGGGATTTGGCTCGTATTTAGCTATAGCTGGTACCTGGTCGATGAATACGTCGATGAGTATCGCATTAATGGAATCGGTGCAAGAATGTAAAACAATTATCACTTCGGATATTATGCATAAATTATCGAAGTGGTTGTATTTTGCAGAATATACCGCTAATCGTGAGATCGTAAATGTTAATACTACGGTTAACTTTGCAGTCAAAAAGTTTAAGAGGGGTGTTGACCCGCAAGATTGCGGTGATAACTTTGATTTTATTGGCGATAACGGAGCGCTGGCAAGGATTATGCCGATTGCGCTATTATGCCATGAATATGATATTAATGGCAAGAAGAGATATGATCTAGTGTCCAAAGTAACGAAGCTTACTCATGCCACCGAAAAATGTATAATGGCGAACCTAGTTTTTGTGAACTATGTTTGTTATTTGATGGGTGGCTATTACCCAATAATAGCATTGCAGAAAATACAGCAGGAATGTTACAACTTTTTCTCTAATGCTTGTGTGGAGGCTTTTGATCGCATCTTGATTGGTAACTTAGCAGAAATACCTGAAGATGAGATTCGCTCCACCAGTATGGTAATTGATACCCTTGAGGCCGCGATATGGAGTTTAGCAACGACACGCAACTTTGAGCAGGCAGTAATTCGTGCCGTAAATCTCGGTAATGATACTGATACGGTTGGAGCGGTTACAGGGGCGATGGCTGGTGTTTATTATGGGATACAAGCAATTCCAAAACGTTGGCTTAATAAACTCATAAGAGCCAACGAGCTTGAGGATATTGCAACCAGATTCGCAAAAACCAAGATAATCTTTGATCTTTAAGTGATTCACCTCCAGAAATGGGGGTGTTTTTGAACCAAAAAACCACCTAATGGTGGGATTTTTGAACATATAAGCTCTCAACTTTATGTAAGCTGACTCGCAGTTAGCTTGGTTCAACTTGAACTATCCTAAGTATAAGTGTTTTATGTCGAATAGTCAAGATATTTTTACAAATATATTTATTTTATAATTTTTGCATAAAAAATAGCCTCCACAGGCTATTTTTAAATCGATAGATAAATTAAATATCAAGATCGTCAAGGTCGGCGAGCTCAGCACGAGTATTTTTAGTGAGGTCTGAATCTTCTGAACTATCATCATAGTCTTCGACAGTACGAGCGGTTGTTGGCTCGCCAGTTATTTCGAGACTAGTATTATCGTCTGTGTTAACGATTTTAAGATTGTAACGAGCGTCGTTTTTGGTACCAAGAGCACGAAGAAGTGTGCGAATTGATTGCGCAGTGGCGCCACGACGACCGATGACACGACCGACATCTTCTGGATCTACACTGAGAGAAAGGAGAACACCTTTTTCATCAATAGCGCGATCAATATTTACTTTGTCGGGATTGTTTACGAGAGTTTTTACGATATATTCTACGAATTGTTGGTCAATGGTTGACATAGGTTCTCCAAGTTATTTTATTATTAGCATTATAACATAATGATTGTGTTTTGATAAATAAAAAATAGGGTACTTTTGCCCTATTTTCTGTTTTTTACTCAGCGGATTCTACTTCTTCTTTTGGCTGATTTTTACGAAGTTTGTCAGCATGTTTTGGTTTTTTAGTTTTTGGATTTGCTTCTTTATACCATGATGGAAGAGTGATGCCTTCCTTTTTGAGAATAAAGGCAACGCGTGAAGATGGTTGGGCACCATTCTTGAGATAAAATTCGATTTTCTCTTTATCTAAGGTTGTCTTCTTAGTTTCTGGGTTATAGTTGCCGACCTCAGCCACAACGCGTCCAGAAAGTGGATGACGCTGGGATTCTTGGACGACTAGTCGAAAAGTTGGATAGTGAGTTCGACCATTACGTTGCATACGAATCGCAAGCATGTTTGCTCCTTAGTTAATTTAATATTTGTTATTTTAAACTATTTTAAGGATTTTATCAAGATGAAGATATATTTATTTAGCTATAACAATAAAAAGACCCCCATAGCGAGGATCTTTAAGTTTTATGAAACTCTCAGTGATTTAATAAAAGCCTGAAAGTTATTCTCGAGGGAGTATATAGTTTTTACTCTTAGTAAATAAGGTAAAACTCTATCTGCCGCTATAATACTTTTAACGGAACTATGTTCACCTCCGTTCAAACCTTGATAAATCTCTTTCGAGATCACCTTGATCATGTCGTCTGTGAAAAAATTCTCCACATATGACTGATCTATGGAAATAACATTTTCTTCTTCGACTTTGATGAATTCAATTAGGATATTTTTTATAATATCCCGAGTGTTCTTGCGCCTGAGTTTTGAGCCCATCGCCGTTTTAGTATAAATAGTGCAGAAGTTTTGAATAATCATCTCATCATCCCGCCCCAAGACAATCTCTCTTCTCCCCGTACGGGGATTAATCTTATCAATATATTGTTCCACACCAATACTTCTTGACAAATCGAGAAGCTCTTTTAAAAGACTCTGACTGCTCTCAGACTTGATAAAAACAGCATTTTTTAGGTTATTTAAATCGCCATTGTAGTATTTATAAAATAGCCTTTCATATTCATCATATGGACGCATGTTCGACTTACGCTCAAGATTCATCTGTAAGTATTTTGTTCTTGCATAGTCCCCTAGTTCGTATAGCCAACGTGCCATTATGACGTAATACCTAATTACGTCGCTAATATATTTTAAATTTATTTTTGTCCCGTCCATTTACCCCTCCTTTTTAATGTACAAAGTTTGAGATATTTTAACATAATTTTAAAATATTCCAAAACATAAGAGGAATAAAAACGTACCGTTCAAAACAGTATACTATTGTAATCGGATTAGATTTGGATTAGCTATTTAACAAGTGAAAGTTTGCCAGTTACCAGATTTTGATCAGTGGCTTGTTTTTTATAATATTTAATCCCCTCTGCTGCAGCAGCCGATTGTGCTTCCTGTTTACTATGCCCGATACCGGTACCACGATTATGTCCTGCTACAACAACATTAATAGTGAAGAGACGATCGTGGTCAGGACCTTCTTCTTTAATTACATGATATTGAGGAGTGCTTCCCTCGAATTTTTGAGCAAGTTCCTGAAGATAACTTTTAGCATCTCGCCAAGACTCAGAGAGGATAACCTCATCCATCTTACAGATAATGTGCTGATAGATAAAGTCTTTAGCAGCATCAAAACCTTGATCAAGATAGATTGCGCCGGTGACCGCTTCAAAACAGTCGGCAATAATCGAGGCGTGAGTACGACTACTACCAAGTTTTTCGCCTTTTGAAAGACGAATAAGAGAGACATAGCCAATTTCTTCTGAAGCAGCCCCAATCGACTCAGTGCGAACTAGGGCAGATCTCCAAGCAGTCATAATACCTTCCGGTTCATTAAAGTTTTGATATAGAAAATCTGAGACGACAAGTTCTAGGATTGCATCACCAAGAAATTCAAGACGTTCGTTATGTTCTACGATAGATTTTTTATGCTCATTGACAAAACTACGGTGAGTGAGAGCAGTGATGAAGAGTGAAATATCATTAAATTTAATCCCCATTCGTTTTTCGGCAAATTGGCTATATATATCGATAACGTCTGGTGTGTAGGTTTCGACTGGTCGATTATCAAGAACTTTCTTTTTTACTGATGCTTGATTAATGTGTTTTTTAATCTCTGCGAGGTTAATATTGTATTTTTGAAGATAATTTTCCATTTTTTCCTTTCTCGAACTCACTTTGGCACTAGAGTTAGTCTAGTACCTGATGAAATCCCGAATATTAATTATTATAATTTCTTTTTTACTGATGCTTGATTAATGTGTTTTTTAATCTCTGCGAGGTTAATATTGTATTTTTGAAGATAATTTTCCATTTTTTCCTTTCTCGAACTCACTTTGGCACTAGAGTTAGTCTAGTACCTGATGAAATCCCGAATATTAATTATTATAAGTCTCCGGCGCGAATACGTTTTTTAGCAATAAGCATAAGTTTTTCAATATCATCATACTCAATTGCATTTAAAGCATCACGAAAACTAAACCATTTGATGCCATTCATCCACTTTTCCTTAGTTGGACGTTCTTTATTATCAAGAGCACGTACTAGATAAATCTGCGTAGTCATAAGGACAAGCTTATCAATACGACGATACTTAAAATGAATTTTTCCAAGCCAGGATAAAACCTTGATATGACTTAGTCCTGCTTCTTCGCCAATTTCACGAATAGCGGTTTGCTTAGCTGTTTCACCAGCTTCAATATGCCCTTTTGGTATTGTCCAACGATTCTTCGAGTCTTGAATGAGAAGAATTTCAATATCATTTTTCTTTTCATTAAAACGAAAAACAATACCACCAGAGGTTGGTTCACGTACGATTTCTTTAATAGCTGGTTTCTTTTTGAAAGCTTTTTGATCAAGAGTTTGATTACGTTCTGTTTTTGATGGACGAACGCGTGAACGTGATCGAGTAAAATTACGATTTGAGGAATCTTTAAATTTATTTGATTTATTGTTCGGAAGTGTTAGTTTGGGACTCAACTTGCGATTTTGATCCTTCATGTTCTCCCTCTTCATTATTCAATCCAAGTTGTTTGAAGGCTGTACCTAATACACCGTTTATGAACTTGGATGAATTATCGGAGCCAAAAGCTTTTGCAAGTTCAACTGCTTCGTTGATGACAACTTTTGGTGGAACAACTCCAATTTCAAGTTCATAAAGACCAATACGTAAAATATTACGGTCAATAGCTGCGATAGTTTCTAGAGGCCATTCAGGAGCCAAGGGCTGTAATTCACGATCAAGCTTTGCTTGATTTTTAACAACACCACTGGCAAGACCGAAGACAAACTCAGTGTCTCCAAGTGCCTTGGAATATGGTTCAATATTTTTTGCGATGATAGACTTGATTTCGGCTGTAGCATCGCCCGCCTTTGCTCTAAACTCGTATTCATACAAGCTTTGTAATGCAATGATTCTACCGAGGTGCCGATTACTTGCCATTATTTTTCGCTTTTCTTTGTATTATTTACATTTTTAGCAGTTCTTGGGGTTTTTACTTTGAGATTCGGGGTCTTTTTGGCTGTCTCAAAAGCCTTAACTGGTGATTTTTTATTAACAGCACGAGCCAAAACAAGACGTAGATGGCTTCGACGAAGACCGGTCTTTCTTGGGCTGCTTTGTTTTTTAGGTTCAGGCATTAAATGCTCCTTATTAGTATATTGACAATAATTTAGGCTATTATATACAAAAAATCGTGATTTTTCAAGGGTTCTTCCAGGATTTTGAGGAGTTAAACCACGATATTAATCAGTTTTGCACCGTTTGGAATAATAATCTTTTTTGGTTCACCATTGAGGTATTTTTGAACATTTTCCTGTAACATAGCAAGTTCTTTAAGCTTTTGTTGGTCTAAGAGATCTTGCTGACTAATCTCTAATTTTGCACGGACTTTACCATTGACTTGAATAATTAATTGCACGATGTCGGATGTAAGATATTTTTCTTCATAAATTGGCCATGTATCGTTAGACTCCTCCTTTTCAAGAATCTCAGACGCGAGATGTGGAGCAAAAGGTTTTAGCATTTTAGCAAGAACTACAACATCTTCTTTAGAGGCACCGATCTTATAAAGTTCATTAACATATTCCATAAGTGCGGCAACAGCGGTATTAAAGTTAGTGTTTGTAATATCTTCGGTAACTTTTTTAATTGTTTTATGACGAATAAGTTGTGTAGTTTCAGACGATGGCAAACGATCTTCAATCTGATTAATCGCAAGATTAAAACAACGATTCAGAAAACGATACACACCGCCAATAGCTGTAGTACTCCAAGCTGCATCTTCATTATAAGGACCAATGAATAGCTCGTAAGTTCTCAAAGTGTCAGCACCGTAACCAGAGTCAATCACATCAAGGGGGTCAATTACGTTGCCTTTTGATTTTGACATTTTTTTGCCATCTGGAGCATTAATATAGCCATTGTAGAGCAGTTTTTTGACTGGTTCACGAAATGGAAGGTAGCCCTCATCAGCAAAAAACTTACACCAGAAGCGGATATAGAGTAAGTGTGCAACCGCATGATCAGCTCCACAGTAGATATCAAGTGGTTCCCAATATTTAATAGCATCTTGTTCCCAGGCGACGGCGTTAGAGTGTGGAGAGGCATAGCGCCAGAGATACCAAGATGAACAAGCGTAACCATCCAAAGTATCGGTCTCACGAGTCATTTCTTCGCCGTCGATCGTAACTTTTAGCCAATCCTCAGCTTTTGCGAGTGCGGAGCGTCCTGTTTTGTCAGGTCGATAATCTGAAATTTCTGGTAAGATTACGGGTAATTGATCCTCCGGAATAGCATGTGGACTACCATTTTTATCATAAGCGATTGGTATTGGACAGCCCCAATAGCGTTGACGAGAAATTAGCCAATCGCGCATACGATAAGTCACCTTCTTTTTTGCAATATCTGTACCCAAGTCAGCTAAAATTTGCTGTTCAGCTTGTTCAGATGTTAGATTATTATAGTTTCCGGAATTCATTAAAATACCACGATCATGGAAACAAATACCCTCATAATATTCGTTTTCTTGTACTGAATCTTTTCCATTGTCATCAGTCCCGACTGGCCGAATAACGGTCTTAATCTCTAATTGATATTTGGAGGCAAAGGCAAAATCTCGTTCATCGTGTCCTGGAACAGCCATAACTGCACCATCACCATAGTTAATCAAAACATAGTCTGAAATCCAAATTGGCATTTCTTGACCCGTGACAGGATTTATGGCATAACTACCACTAAAGACTCCAGTTTTTTCTTTATTCTCTTGACGTTCAATTTCGGATTTCTTAATTGCAGTCGCACAATATTGATCAACTTGTTGCCTAGTTTTATCGGTTACTAGTTGAGGGATTTTCGGATGTTCAGGTGCTAGAACGAGAAAAGTGGCACCACAGATAGTATCAAGACGTGTGGTGAAAATATCAATTGAGTCCTGTAGTGTTTTGATCTTAAACTTAACATTAGCCCCTTCTGAACGACCAATCCAGTTTTTTTGCATGGTCTTAATCTTTTCTGGCCAATCTAGTTGATCAATTTCTTCTAATAGTTCATCGGCATAGGCAGTGATCTTAAAGAACCACTGCTTCATCTTTTTCTTCTCAACTTCAGAACCACAACGCCAGCAGTGGCCATTTTCGACTTGTTCATTAGCTAGGACGGTTTGATCTTTCGGGCACCACCACTGGTAGCTCTCTTTTTGATAAGCGAGGCCTTTTTTATAAAGCTGTAGAAAACACCACTGCGTCCATTTGTAGTATTCTGGATCAGAAGTATTGACTTCACGATCCCAGTCGATATAAAAACCGAGACGTTTAGCTTGTTTTCTGAAGTTATTGATATTTGTTCTAGTAGCTTCGGCTGGGGAAATTCCAGTTTTAATAGCATAGTTTTCGGCAGGCAAGCCAAAAGTATCATAGCCAAAAGGGCGAAGAACATTTTTACCATTTTGAGCATAAAATCTAGCCAAAACATCAACTATGGAAAAATTGCGCACATGACCAACATGAAGACCAGCTCCTGACGGGTATGGAAACATCTCTGCAAGATACATTTTTTCTTTATCATTTTCATTAGCACGAAAAGATTGGTTTGATTCCCATATTTTCTGCCATTTTTCTTCTATTTTTGTTGGATTATATCTTTCCATAATAACTCCCTATCTTTTGTATTATACCAAAGTTTAAGATCGATTTAAATTTATGCCGAAACGTAAATAAAAGAGTAGAATAGCAGTAGCAATAGAGACATTGAATGATTCTTTCTGCCCCGACATTGGTATTTCTAGGAAAAGATCCACTTCTTCGTATAAATCAGGTGAAATACCATCCACTTCTTCTCCAAGTAAAATCACCACCTTAGAAGATAAAAGATTTGGGAGATGAGGATCGATAATCTGATATAGCCTCTCATCTTTAATATTGTTCTCAAGACCAATGATCTGATATCCGCCAGCTTTAAGCTCTTGAAGAAAACTTTTAATATCATGTGTTGAAACCGAAGGGAGAGTTTGCTCAGCCCCTAGCGCAGTCTTATGAATTTGGTTCGTGACCTTGTTGGCTAAATGCGGTAAAAGATCTGAATATGGAGATGGTGCTGGCGTATAGCCAGAATATATAATTCGATTCACAGAAAATCCGTCTGCAGTGCGAAGGATCGAACCAACATTGTAAGTCGAACGGATATTATGTAGAATCAGAACAATTTCCATATATCTATTTTATCATGTCTATTCAGAGGTTATTTTGTTATAATATGCTCATGGATAAAATCACAGAAGAATGGCTAAATCAATTGTCGGCCAATAAAATTTCGGGGCCTGATGTTGGCCGATCTTTAGCATATGCTAAAGATTTACTAAAGGGTCTTTCTACAATACGTCGGTTCTCGCAGGGTGTTACTATTTTTGGTTCAGCTAGGACAGCCGAAACAGACAAATATTACATCAAAGCACGTGAACTGGGTCAACTTTTGGCGGAAAATGGACACCCAGTAATTACTGGTGGTGGCCCTGGTATTATGGAAGCAGCAAACCGTGGAGCTTTTGAATATGGCGGTCGCAGTGTTGGATTAAATATCAAATTACCTTTTGAACAACATGAAAATCCTTATCTTACAGACACAATGGAATTCAATTATTTCTTTGCGCGAAAGGTTATGCTGGTGATGGCTAGTAAAGCTTACGCCTTTTTCCCTGGTGGACTTGGCACACTTGACGAGCTTTCAGAAGTTCTAATCCTAATTCAGACTGGTAAGATGCCAAAAATGCCATGCTTTTTCATTGGTAAATCATATTGGCGACCGCTTGTAAAGTTCTTTAAAATGTCTATGCTAAAGAATAAGATGATTAAAGAGAAGGATCTCGATATTTTTGTTTTAACAGACGATATTACCGAAGTAGTAATGGCAGCTAACAAGATTGGACATATCAATATTAATGATAATATTTATAATCGCATAAAAGCAGTTTAGTAAAATAAAAAATATGAGGTCAAACCTCATATTTTTTATGATATAAATTATAGATACAACCTCTGTATTGGCATAGGATGATATTTTTCATCAGCAGAGAGAATACCTTTAGTAGAACCGATTTCCGAAATCACCGATGTCGCATTAGCAGCAGCAGCGATGAGACTATGCTTAAAGTCTAATCCATCAAGACTGGCTGCGAGGAAACCAGAACCAAAAGCGTCCCCAGCTCCTGTATGGTCAATTGGTGTTTTTTGCTCATATTCCGCGAGGCGGTATATCTCCTCTCCATTTGTAGCGATACTACCTTGATTTCCAGCAGTGATAATCACGGTTTTAGTATAAGATGAGAGTCTAGATATTAACTCTTCCAGAATTTCACCCTGAACTAATAATTTTGCTTCGGTCTGATTTAATAATAAAACATCAATATCAGATAAGAGCCCTAATACTTTCTTTTTTTGTTTTAATTCTAACTCGCCTGGATTCCAGAAAATTTTGATTTGATTTTCCTTAGCTTGTTCTATAAATTCCAAAGTCTTATCTAGATCACCATTCAGGGTTGTTAAATACAACCAATCAGGATTAGCTAGATTGAGATCACTGGCTTCAAGGTTTTTGGAAACTTTAGCGACATTTAAACAATTCATTGTCGTTGAACTTGCCGTCGTTGAGTCAAGTAGAACCACGGAAGTACCAGTTTGGTGATCCAACTGATTTAGATAACTAGTGTCAACATTTTCGTCGATTAAAAAATCCTTCACTACTTCTGCAGAACGGTCATTCCCTAGATTACTAATCAGGATGGATTGATGACCGTGACGTGCAAAAGTAACTGCAGTGTTAATACCACTACCGCCAAGTTGATAATAAATATGGTCAATAGTGACTTTCTCTCCGATAGAGACCTTATGTCTATTAATTATAAAGTCGTCATGGTCAACTAAAATAATTTGTTGAAGCGCTGCACCAACAACGAGAACACGACTAATTGGTTGGGGTTTTTGATATGTTTTAAGTAATAAACGTGAGGTAGGCATTAGATAACCCCTCGTTTTTTTGATTCTTCAATCAGCTGATGATAAGAGGAGGCAGGATCTTGTGTTTTTGAAATAGCCGAACCGACATTAATAACATTTAGATCAGCATGGGCTAGAGCACGTACGTTAGTAAGATTAGCTCCGCCGTCCCAGCCAATTTCAACTGCAGGGTTAATTTCACGAATCAGTTTGATTTTTTCCATCTGCAGGAGGTCTGCTTGACCACCCTGTTTGCCAAGAGAACCAGCAAATATTAAAACGTGGTCAACAGTTTCGATGTAGTTTTCTACTAGACCAGGAAAGGTTCCTGGAAGTAAAGCGAGCCCGGTTTTAATGCCTGCTTTTTTAAATTCATTAAAGAAGGTTTGTAAATTCTCACTTGCTTCGGCATGAAGGATACAAAGAGAAGGCTTAAGACGGAGAATATGCGAAAGGTGATCACTTGGCCTTGCGGACATTAAATGTAAATCAAAAGCGACGCCTTGTGGTAGACTAGCAATAGTAGCTTCAGATAAGCTTTTATTAGAAGTAAAAGTTCCGTCCATTAGGTCAATTTGAATTCTTTTTGCGAATTGCGGAAAAGACTGGAGCTGTGCTGTAAAGACTTGTGGATCATCAGTTAGAATTGTCGGTACTATATATACATCCTCACCCATAGTTTTCCTCTTTAATAAATTGATTCCTCATCTAGACGCTGATTACGCCTAATATATCTTTCTTCCGGAAGAAAATTACCTCTTAAAAACATGTCGACCGACTGATCTATGTTCGTGTCGTCCATAAAATCTGAAGATAAACAGAGTATATTAGCATCATTATGTAGACGACCCAACCTAACCAATTCAGGAGTATAGCCACAAATCGCACGAATACCCTTAAAACGGTTAGCCTGGATAGCAATACCATGAGCAGATCCACAGATTAAAATACCACGAGAATTAGCAGTTTCACGAACTGCACGTGCAACGGCAATAGCGTAGTCATTAAAATCATCATCTGGACGAATCGTTTCGGGGCCAAGGTCTACAATCTCGTAATTATTTTTCCATTCAGAATTGGCGAGAGTAGCTATAATATGTTGTTTAGCAACAAAGCCACGATGATCAGAACCAATAAAAATTCTCGGCATCTTAGTTTTTCCCAAAATCAGCAGCTAATTCAATTAGACGATTAGAATACCCCCATTCATTATCATACCAGGCTACGACCTTAACCAGATTTTTGTCGACGACGTTAATAAGAGGGAGGTCGACGATACTAGAATGTGAATTACCACGATAATCAATCGAAACAAGTGGCTCCTCTGATACAGTAAGAATCCCCTCATAAAATGGCTCTTTAGCAGCCATCTTAAAGACTTCTTGAAGCTCTTTGATGGTAGTATCCTTTTTAAGAACGGCTGTAATATCTGCTAGAGAAACTACGGGTGTTGGAACGCGAATAGAGAGACCGTCAAACTTCCCTTTAAGGGTTGGTATAGTAAGAGCTGCTGCTTTAGAGGCGCCAGTTGAAGTTGGTACGATATTCTCTGCTGCAGCACGCGCCTCGCGAAGATCTTTGGCGGGAGCGTCAAGAATACGTTGTGAAGCAGTATAAGAATGGACGGTGGTCATGAGAGCTTTTTCGATACCAAAATTATCTTCGAGAACTTTCATAACTGGAGCAATACAGTTTGTAGTACAAGAGGCATTAGATAAAATCTTATCTTCCTCTGTTACGGTATCTTCATTAACGCCAATCACGATAGTTTTAGCTCCTTCCCCCTTGGCTGGAGCAGAGATAACAACTTTTTCTGCACCAGCAGTAAGATGACCAGCAGCCTTGGCAGGATCAGTAAAAAAGCCGGTAGACTCAATCACTACATTAATGCCGTGCTCTTTCCATGGTAGATTCTTTGGGTCTTTTTCAGCATATACACGAATTTTATCACCGTCTACGATTAAGTTTTCTTCGTCAAACTTAACATCACGATCGTAAGTACCATAACTTGAGTCGTGCTTTAAAAGATGAGCAAGAGTTTTAGTATCAGTTAAATCATTAATTGCGACAACTTTGACGTCCCGACGTTCAAAAGCAATTTTGAAGGCATTACGACCGATGCGACCGAAGCCGTTAATTGCAAGTTTTATCATTTTACCTCCTTATTTTAGATAATTATAGCATAGAAGACATTGCTTAAGGTATTTTTTAATCTTAATTTTATATTAGAACTTTTTTAGTCAAAGAGACAAAAAACACCACTTTTGGTGGTGTTTTTTAAATGTATTATGCAAGAAGTTAACCGCGAGCAAAATGTGCGAATGCGCGGTTGGCTTCAGCCATGCGGTGGGTATCTTCTTTCTTCTTGAAAGCTGCACCGGTTGAATTATAAGCGTCAACGATTTCAGCTTCAAGACGACGTTCGTATGGCATACCTTTGCGAGCACGTGCAGATACAACCAGCCATGAGAAGGCAAAATGCATTTGACGATGTCCAGAAATGGGGAATGGGATTTGGTAGTTAGCTCCACCAACACGACGTGATTTAACTTCAAAATCTGGAGAAACATTGGCGATAGCTTTTTCAAGAACTTCAACTGGATTCTCAGAGCCAAGTTTCTTAGCTGCACCCTCGATTGCTGAATAGACAGCACGTTCGGCAACTTGCTTCTTACCATTAAGCATAGATTTATTAATCAAACGCTGAACAAGAATGGACTGATAGCGGCGATCTGGATTAACTTTACGTTCAAGTGATTTAGTAGTTTTACGTGGCATAATTACTTACCCTCCTTCTTAGCGCCGTATTTTGAGCGACCCTGCTTACGACCATTAACACCTTGAAGATCAAGGGTACCACGAACGATGTGATAACGGACACCTGGAAGATCAGGTACACGACCACCACGAACTAAAACAACAGCGTGTTCCTGTAAATTGTGGCCTTCACCACCAATATAGGCCCAAACTTCTTGACCGTTTGTAAGACGAACACGAGCAACTTTACGAAGAGCTGAGTTTGGCTTCTTTGGAGTCTTGGTGGTTACTTTAATACAAACACCACGTTTTAGTGGGGCTGGCTGATCGTAGTAACGAGTCTTAAGAGTATTCACAATACTACCAAGAGCTGGTGACTTTGACTTTCTTGCAGCCACTTTACGTGGTTTCCTAATCAACTGATTGATTGTTGGCATTTTATCCTCTTATGTTAAATCGATTTATAATTTTACCCTTTTAAGGCTTGAAGTCTCTCAACTTCATAGCGTCCTCCTTTACAGCAATGGGATTTCGCTTGAAACTCTTTTTATATTATACTACTTCGATAGTTTTTCGTCAATTTATTAAAACTGACAAATGAACTTTATGTCGGTTTTAACTATTTTTTTGATGCTGTTTTGGGGCGTTTATTTCTAACAGATTCTACTGTTTTCTCGCTTTTATCTTTGGAGACTTCTGATTTTTTATGATCATTTTTAGTAGATTCATCAAGCAGCATACGTACAAGAGCCCAGACAATTATATTAGCAGAGAGTGCAAGAAAAGCTACAAATGGAATGATTAAAAGTGCAACGCCAAGTGATTGATTTAGCAATGCAATGACAGCTGCAACCAAGAATGAGGCAATCGCAATGATTAGGTAAGTAATTTCAAGAATAGTTAATTCGCGTTTATCTTTATACAACTGCTTAAAATATGTGAGGAATTTTGATTGTGACATATTCATATTTTAACATAATTCTTTGTAAATAGCAAACTAGAGTACCACTTACGGAACTCTAGTTTTGACGGATCTATATAATTATTTAGACTTCTTGTCTGTTTTTTCGGATTTTGAAACTTTTTCTGCCTTCGAATTAAGTTCGACGAGGAAGTTTAAAGTTTTTTCAATAACCATACGGTTTTTAATATCTTGACGGACATTATTATCCTTTAGATTATTTAAAGCTTCCTTAGATTTTTTATAAACTTCACGAAGTTCATTGATTTTAGCATCGACAATCTCATCTTCAACGTCAATTTTTTCTTCACGAGCAACCATTTGAAGAGCTAGAGAGGCCTTAACACGAGCTTCAGCTAATTCTCTAATCTGTTTTTTCCAGCTTTCTTCGGTTTGACCAGTCTGATTGAGATAGTCTTCAAAAGATAATCCTTGAGCCTTGGCATTTGCTTCAATGTCTTGTTTAATGAAACGGATCTGATCTTCGATAAGTACTTCAGGCGCAGCAATTTTGCTCTTCTTAACTAATTCCTTAACAAGATCATCTTTAAATTTCTCATCAGATTTTACCTTGTTTTGCTCAGTTAGATTAGCTTCAATGTCTTTCTTAAGATCATCCATAGTCTGGAATGGACCACATTTTTTAGCAAAATCGTCATTTAATTCGGGAAGAATGAATTCATTAACTTGTTTTAAAAGTACATTGAAAACGGTTTTTTGACCGGCGAGTTTTTCAGCATGATAATCTTTAGGAAAAGTTAGTTCAAGATCAAAACGATCGCCAGACTGATGCCCCACGATCCCTTCTTCAAAACCTGGAATGAATTGATGTGAGCCTAGTTTCAGGCGGAAGTCTTTAGCGGCACCTCCGTCAAATTTTTCACCATTTAGGCTACCTTCAAAATCAATGACCACTTCATCATCCATTTCTGCCTCACGTTTAACAACTTGTTTTTCGGCATAAGCGCTACGGACGCGAGCAATAACATCTTCGATGTCCTCTTTTTGGGCCTTAAATTCTTCACGTTTAACTTTGAGATTCTTATAGTCACCAAGTTTAATTTCTGGAACGATTTCAGCAACAGCTTTATATTCAAGAACTTCGCCTGGAACGAACTTGACTATATCCACATTAGGAATAACTAATGGAATATTTTTAGCTTCGTCGAAGGCTTTTGGTACAGTTCTTCTAACAGCAATATCAGCAGTAGTACTGGCGAGATCGTTTGGATTGATATTTTTCTTGGCAATTTCAGCAGGAACTTTGCCTGGGCGGAAACCTTGAACATGGATTTCTTTAGAGAGGCGAAGAACAGCCTGTTCTTCAGCGACCTTGAGATCGTTTTGATCAAGCGTAACGGTAACCTCGACCTTGGTATCAGATAAATTCTTTGTAGTAACTTTCATGCTACTATTATAACATGCAGATTTATTTTTAGATAACAGATAGGAGCTACTAGGTATTTTTCATTAGTCCGGTCGAATTAAGCCGATTTGAGGAGAGGTACGCATAAAACGAGCTAGGTTTGCAAGATTTGCTGCTTGTTTAATTTTAGGGTTTAGAATATTTTCGGAATCGAAAAGCGTTTTTAGATGATGATATAGATCAAGGGTTTTTGCCGGAGTTGCCTGATTAATTATGAGCGCCTGAACTTGACCTTCAGCAGAGCCGCCACAGAGATTACCATTTGAATCAATAACCAACTTACCATATTGTTGTAAAAAGCGTAAAAGCTGTTTCCGATCGCTAACTAGTGAGAGGTCAAAGCTCGGACGGACTGAATATAAATTTGTCATAAATGAACCAGAAATTGGCAATTTTTGATCAAAAATATTTTCGAGGGTAGACATACTATCAATAAAGGAGCAGAACTCAGATTCTGGTATATAGGAACGATCAGCAATAATTACACGTTCAACAACGGAGCTATCATTTCTATAGACTTCTAAACTCTTTTTTATTTGACTTGTAAGACTTTCTATTTCCGGTTGATCAATGATAGTTAGCTGTCTATTTATACTAATATTTTTTAGTTTTCTTAAATTACTTTGGTTTTTAAAATAATGATCATCAAATTCAGTATGAACAAGGAATTTTGATTTTGAAAACTGATACGTTTTTCCCATAGAGAGAGGTATATCCAGAAATGAAATAAGCCGTTGATCATAAAAATCAATGCGAAGAGGGTGTATTTTTTTCAACTCAGTCATGAACTCAAATGAAGTTTTTAAATCACTAAAACCGAATATAGCTTGCTTTGTGGGACGAGATAGTGGAACAACTTTCAAGATTAGCTCGGTAATTATACCAAGGCTGCCTTGTGCACCAAAAAAAAGTGGCGACAGATCAAACTCGTGTGAAGCAGGATAAACTTCAGTGACCATATGAAAACCAGTACGTGAGTGATTATGCTTTTTTAATTCGTCAATCTGGTCTTTATGTTTAAGAATTATATCCTCGACCGATTGATATAAGTGTCCAATAAAATTATCCTGTTTCTTAGCGTTTTTTAATCCATGAGTATTGAGAGTTTGAGATTGAAAGAGATCGCCGTTTGACAGTACTACTTCGAGGCGATCTACATAATAATAAATACTACCATATTTTTTGGCGATCCGATCAGTATAAAAATTAGAGACTAACCCACCAATAGTTTCTCGGGGATCGGCCTCAATAGGAAGACGGAGGCCAAAAAGAGCAAGAGCAGAGTTTAATTGACCTAAGGTTACACCAGATTGCACCCGTACGAGTCTGGCTCGATCATCTATCTCTTGAATTCGATTAAGCCTTTCCGTAGAAATTAACATTCCTTCCGTTAGATCGGCACCACTTTGATCTAAGCCAGACCCACGAACCACTACTGGTAATTGATACCCTTTTTTAGCAAGTTCATTAGCAAAACGAACAAGATATTGTATATCCTCAACGGAGTGAGGAAGGCAAAGAAGTTTTGGCATAATTTCAAGAATGCTAGCATCTCTTGCATAATCAGCTAAAATTTCCGGCTTATTTGTGACTAAACCAGAAATTTTTGCGTTCAGAAAATTTGTTATTTTATCCACTTCCCACCTTCTTTTGGTTTATTTTAGCATAATCAGTTTGAAAAAACTATTTTTAACTCATATTTTTTCAAAAAAATATTTTTGATATTTTAAAATTATTTCAAGACAACGCCTAATTCGCCAACCAAACTCTTGAGTGGCTCAATAAGTTCTGAAGATGCATCAATCCGAAAAGGCATACGAAGTGGTTTTTTACCTGTTTCATCTTTTAGAACGAGAATAATTTCTTGAAAACCTGGATTATCATCGCAAAGTTTACGGATGCGAGTTAATTTTTCAGTATCTTCAGGGTTTTCAATGAGAACGAATAATTTCTGTGATCTTGGATCAACAGGTGGAGTAACGATTCGTCGTACAGCTTCCGCGGTTGATTCAGATACAGATTCAGGCTTAGTTTTAGCTTTAGTATTTTTTTCTACTTTGAAATTAGTAGTCTTTTCTTTTGTTGTTTGGGCGTCACCTGATAGCCTTGAAGCTATATTCTCTGGTACTGAAGTTTTTCTTCTCTTAAATTCTTTTTTGGGCGCTTCTTTAGGATCTTCAAGCTTAATACCAGTGGATTGATAATTCTCCAATTTGTCGTCTGAGACGACAGAGAAAGAGTCTGCGATAATTTTTACATCGGAAGTCATATTACCATCTTTGTCTCTAGCATTTACGCGGCCGGTAACCTTAATAATATTATCAACAACTAGCTTAGGACCTTCTTGTTCATAGAGAGATGGAAAAACAATAAATTCAGTTTCGGCGGTTTTGCTTTCAATTTTTACAAAGGCCATTTTAGTATTAGATTTTGTAAGAATAGTGCGGATATCGGTTATAATTCCACCAACAATTACTTGTTTACCATCGTTTTCGGCTGAAACCACAGAAAAAGGGTGGGTGTTTTCTTCAAAATACAGATCATATTTATCAAGTGGATGAGCAGAGAGGTAGAGTCCCATAAGATCACGCTCCCAAAGCAGTTGTTCTTTATCCGAAACTTTTGTTGGCGACTCTTGAATAGCTGGTTCAGGGATTGCCCCAGCATCACCCATTAAACCGAAGAGATCGGTTTGACCAGAAGCACGATCTTTCTGGACTTTACTACCATAAGCTTGGATTTCTTCTAGATTGAAGAGTAGATCGGTACGCGACGCGAAACGATCAAAAGCACCAGTTTTAATTGCAGATTCCCATGATTTTTTATTGAATTTAGTATTATCAACACGTGAAGCAAAATCACAAACGGATTTAAAGGGGCCATTTTTATCGCGTTCTGGAATTACGATTTCTTCAATTAAGGCTTTTCCCATACTTTTAATGGCTGCAAGACCAAAACGAATAGTTTTTTCTCCACCTACAATACCAAAGTCAGCATAAGACTGATTAATGTCAGGCCCAAGTACTTTGATTCCTAATCTTTTACATTCGGCAATTTCGATAGCGAGACGATCTGTCCAACGCATATCCGAAGTCATGAGAGCAGCCATAAAAGCATCTGGGTAATGAGCTTTGAGATAGGCGGTCCAATAAGCGACTAGACCATAGCACGCGGCGTGAGACTTATTGAAACAGTAATTTGCGAATTCAAGAAGCTGATTCCAGAAAGTTTCAGCTTGTTCTTCTGTTGCGCCACCGACCTCCTGAGCACCCTTGATAAATTCTGGCTTAACCTTATTCATCAAAGCTACTTTCTTTTTACCAACGGCCTTACGCAAAGTATCCGCCTGACCACCGGTGAATCCACACCACTCCTTAGAGATCTGCATGAACTGCTCTTGGTAGATCAAAATACCATAGGTGGATTTTAAAGCATTTTCTAGGCCTGGATGGAGATATGTAATAGGCTCCTCGCCATGTTTACGACGAATAAATGAATCAATAAACTGCATTGGCCCTGGACGATACAAAGCAACCATAGCGATGATATCTTCAAAACTAGAAGCTTTGAGGTCTTTTAAATAACGTTTCATACCTGCAGATTCAAGCTGGAAGACACCAGTAGTTTCGGCATTTTGAAGAAGTTGATAAGCTAGTGGATCATCAAGCGGAACATTATAAAGGTCAATATCGTCATGATAGACTTTGCGGATCATACGTAAAGCGTTGTTAATCACTGAAAGGTTAGAAAGACCCAAAAAGTCCATTTTAAGAAGCCCTAATTCCTCGACCTGGGTGGAAGGATACTGAGTGGCGAGTGGACCTTTGGCAGAGACCTCAAGAGGAAGGAATTTAACTAAATCATCAGGTGCGATCACGATACCACAGGCATGAACACCGTGCGAACGGATCGTCCCTTCAAGTTTAGAAGCATAATCAATAACCTGTTTCGCTACGGGATTATGTTCATATTCATGCTTGAGGTCTGGGGTATTAACAATAGCATCAGTAAGCTTGACGTGATGGCCCTGGATGGGATCAGGAACAAGTTTAGCGATACGATCGGCTTCAGCATAAGGTACTTCCAAGACCCGAGCCACATCACGAACGGCGTTTTTTGCCATCATCTTACCAAAAGTAACAATATTGGCAACACGGGCTTTGCCATACTTGTCAGTACAGTAGTCAATTACTTCATCGCGACGAGTATCTTGAATATCAGTATCAATATCCGGCATGGAGATACGGTCTGGATTTAAGAAACGCTCAAAGAGTAGATCGTATTTCATTGGATCAAGCTCAGTAATACGGAGAGCGTAAGCAAGAATGGAACCGGCAGCGGAACCACGACCGGGGCCGTAAATAATACGGCGAGTCTTACCCCACATGATAAAGTCTTGAACGATCAAGAAATAACCGTTGTATCCCATTTTATCAACAACAGATAGCTCATAGTCGATACGCTCAAGGATTTTCTCAGAGAGAAGATGACGACACTCTTCAATTGAAAGTTTCTCCGCTTCTTTTTGCGTGACTCCACCATAACGAAAGGCGAGCCCTCGGAAAACTAATTTATCGAGGTAGCTTTTTTCGGAATCACCGTCTGGAACGGGAAATTTCGGGATCAAAATACGACCTAATTGAATTTCGGTATTACAACGTTCGGCAATTTTTCTAGTGTTTTTAATGGCGTCAGGATAATCTTTACTCCAACGATCAATAATTTCCTGCGGAGGAATAACGTGTAGCTGAAAGTCTTTTAGGGTCATGCGATTAGGGTCAGATAGATTAGCTGCTGTACCAATACAGAGGAGAATTTCATGAGCATCCTGGTCTTCATGTTTTAGATAATGACCGTCGCAAGTCACAACAAGTGGCAAACCAGTCTTCTTTGCAATTTCCTGTAAGCCTTGGTTTATCCGATTTTGGACATCCCAATGGGTCGGGGAATCTGGATGGCCATGATCCTGCATCTCAAGATAAAAGCGATCTTTATATACTTTGCTGTACCACTCAACTAATTTTTCGGCACCCTCCATATCGCCATTCTTTAGTCTAACCGAAATTTCGGAGCTGGCACAACCTGAGAGACAGATAATTCCCTCATTATATTTTTCCATGATTTCATGGTCAATACGCGGCTTATAGTATTTTCCGTTAACTTCAGCCTCTGTAGCAAGCCGGCAGAGATTCTCGAACCCCTGATCATTCATGGAAAGAAGTGTAATATGATATCGTACTTTATCGTAAGCTGGATCACGGTCAAGACGAGAGCGAGCCGCTACATAGGCTTCAAGACCAAGAATTGGCTTGATGTCAGCAGCCTTAGCTTCCTTATAGAGCTCAATTAAACTCGACATCGTTCCATGATCGGTAACAGCAACAGCTTGCATACCCTGCTCTTTGACATAACCGATCAAATCTGGCACCTTGGTGAGACCGTCTAGTAAACTATAGTGGGTATGATTATGAAGATGAACAAAATCGCTAGGTTCAATCTTGTGGCTTGGGTCGTCAAGTTTACAGCAAAAATCATGGTATGATTCCTCCTGACTTTTTTTCTCCTTTTTTGTATCTACCTCACTTGACATATACTAATTATCCATTTTACCCATTAAAATTACTGTTAGTAATTACCAACAAAAAGTTTCTAAAATTTATTTAGTTTTTATTCGTTTATTTGGTCTTCAATCGTTTCAGTAACTTCTTCAACTACACCTAGATCTTTCTCCTCAGTTTCTCCTTTTTTGTTGAAGAACTTATCAATTAACTTCTGTCCACTAGTTTTAGTATCTTGATAAAGTTTTTGACCTGTTTTTTTGGTTTCGTTAAAAGCTTTTTTACCCTGCTCTTTTAGATCCTGACGGGTTTCTTTACCTGATTTTGGAGCAGTTAGAATTCCTGCAAGAACACCAACGGCAGCACCTAGGACTACACCTAAGAAGAATTTATTATTATCTTTTTTCATATTTGTACTCCTGTTTAGTAGATTAATTATAGATGATTTTTAACAAACAGTATAGAGGCTAAGTTCTTGTTTTAGTTCTGATCTTTTTTATCGAAGCCTTAGTAGATCTTACTGGTCGTTTTAACTCTTCCTCTTCTTCAAATTCATCAAAAACTGATTTTTTAGGTTTACGATCAACTCGTAAAAGACCAAATAGCTTTCTTCCGATATACTCTTTGACAAAACCCTTTGCGAGAGGTCCAACGGAGGTTAAATCTTTGATATTATCAGCGACATCATCAGCCTTGTCAAAAATAGACTGGCCGGTTTGCACCATAATTTCGATTTCAGACAATAAACTAGTAAACTTCACTAGGAAAATAATACCAACAATCAAAAAAATCAATAGAGCAATTGATAAAAACATTACTAAGATCCATTCAGCTAGATTCATTATGACTCCATTTCACATAACCTTTACGCTTATATTGTATTACATTTAGCCAAACTTCACAACAAAAAAGACACCGCATGGTGTCTTTTTGCTAGTATTTTTTATGAATTATTTGAGAAAATCAACTAGATCCTGACCATATTTTTCATATTTGGTAGCATAATAAAGACTTGCTAGACTATAATTCTTCGGATCACCGGTCGTCATCCAGCAACCTTGAGTTTTTTCTACATAGACATTTCCATCGTCAACCATCTTAGTGATTGCATCAACCGTCCAAAGCTCACCGTCAAGACCGGTATTTTTTGGATCAAGATATTGAAAAACATCTGGAGTCAACAAATAACGACCGTAGGAAGTAAGGTTTGAAGGAGCATCCTCGATTTTTGGCTTTTCGACAATATCGTGGAGGGTCATTTTAACCTCATCCTGCAGGCGAATAATGCCATATTTATTCAAGACTTCCTTTGGCATTTCCTGAGCAATAACAATTGCCTGTGCATCTTGATGCCTTTCAAAAGATTCCTTAAGTGTTTTAATATCTGAGGCACCAAAAACTACATCATCAGAATAAGCAACAATGAAAGCTTCATCATCTCGAATAAATTTACGAGCAGAAGCAATTGGAGAACCGTTTCCGTAAGGGTATGACTGATCTTGTTCAATAACCGTGATTTTAGGATAATCTAAAATCTTTTGAATCGGAGCATAACGATCTATTTTCCCCTGGGAGATAAGCTGTTTACGAATGTGATTAACTGCGTTATTAAAATAATCTTCATAAATCGGCTTCCCCTCAGGAGTAGCAACAATAATAATCTCTGTGATACCAGCTTCGACACATTCATCCACTACAAATTGCATAATTGGGCGATTACCTAATGGCAACATAGCTTTTGGAATAGTCTTGGTGATTGGCAAAAAGCGGCTAGCAAAACCAGCATCAGTAATGATAGCCTTGGTTGGCATTTTGTACTTCATATTTTCTCCTTGAGACTTAATTATAACATATTTTTATTAGTTACACTAGTTCTGGAAAAATATTAATGTTTTTATAACTGCCTTAAGTCTATTTTGCAGACTTTTTGCTATTTTTTGTTGATACTTTTTTGGTAATTTTTGCTTTATTTTTAAGTTCGGTATTTTTGTTACTAGATTGCGCTTTTACAGACTGCTTTTTTATAGCAAGTTTTTCAGAGCGATAGTCTTTAGCCTGTTCCTTATTATGTACAGCATAAATCAAGTTAACAATGCCGAAAATCATCATATATGAACCAAAATACTTAATAAACGGAGTGGCGCCAAGATGTCCAGTATTAAGAATTACTGCTCCCATAATACAACCACAAACACCAGCTAAAATCCAGATAAATTTGTCGGTTAAATCATCGACAGCTTTTAAGCCTAGAATAATTTCAAAAATGCCACGCGTAATAGTATAAGTCGCAATGACAATCAGATGCCAAGCGACATTCTGCTCATAGGTAAAGAGGAGCGAAAGGCCAGCCGTAACTTCGAGGATAGCCATGAATAGAGAGACTCCCCAGGTATTTTTAGTGCGAGTTCTCGCTAGAAGATTAAGCAATTCGATGATACCTAGAGATAAAAGAACACTGCCTACAACAATAACGAGAGTTTGGCCATCACTAGAACCAGTAAATAAAGCAAACCAACCAAATAACAGTGCCACTATGCCCTGCAGAGCGAAGATACCCCAGTGGCTATCAATATATTTAAGTTTTGTAGACATAATACTCCTTGATTATAATTCTTATGGTTATTTTAGCACACTTTGAGGCGATTTTTATGTATTACATTATGCTGTAGCTACAGCTAATCTCTGGTTATCGAAACTTTTCGTGAGATGAATGAGAGCGTTTGGGATAATTTCGGCAATCACGGTTGTATTTTCATACTGATAACTTTCACTTCTTACTGGCTTTTCTGGACCCTTCTCTTTTGGATGATAGGTAGCGAGATAGGCATTATATTCAATAAGTCCAAGCGCAATTTCTGCCTGATCTTTAGTTATGCCAGTATAGCGGGCAACAATCCCAGAATCTGAATGATCAAGTGGGTTTTTGGCGTAGTATCGATCTAAGAAGCTTGTAATAGCCGATTGTTCGATAAGCCCGGCGGACTCTAAGACGCGCTGGTCCTCAGAATAACGTGAGAAATATTTATATTTTTCCTTAACACAGTTTTCACCGGTGGTCCAACCAATATTAGAAGCCTCTTTCCCGTCATATATACCCTGAATAACACCCCCGATTACTGGAACAGCTCCAATAGCAGCTCCCGTATACGCCTTTATCACGCCTGCACCAACACCAGCGGAGCCACTAATTGCTTCTGAGATATTACTATCGGCCACGCCGTAATGTGATTCGCGGACAGCGCAGGATAATGTCCATTTAGCAAGTTCAGACTTATCTTTGATCTCTGGATTACCATTATTAACATTTTCGTCTATCTTATCTAGATTAAAATTCTCAGCCCCAACCTGATCAAATACCTCATCTGGTGGAGTTTTGATAGTGGAATAATCGGTGGTAATATAATTATTGCAAAAGGCATCCATGGCTAGAGGATCGTCAAATGCTCTACCTGAAGGACAGTTATCATTAATTGAAGTTTTGATTTGATTGATGTCGTCAGCGGCAGCGGTTGGTAATAATTTTGAGATAGAAGATCCAACAACACTATTAATCTTGGAAAAAGTTAACATTGGCGAGGACATAGTATTAGCGATTGGGATTATAGAATTCATTAAACTACCCATGAAAGTGTGCGGAGAAGATGGGTCCAGAGGACTCTTTGTCTGCCTAGCATAGCGAGCCTCTGAGGCAATAATATTCTGTTTTTCGTGATACTGAGCAATTAGGGTTTTCTTTGTGGCCGGTAAGCCAGAACTAATTCTCTGTTGCATACCAGTATACATATTAAAACCACTATTGATTGCATAGCCAGCGTCCTCGCCTACCATATTACTAACTAGACTTTTACCTAAAGACCTAGCGATAACGGGAGCAACCATGGAAATGAGCACGCCAACCGAAGCAACAACGGCAACCATAAGAGCTTTCTTCATCAACATTTTCCCCATTTCGCCAATAATAAATGAGATACCAAAGCTAGGTACAGCTGCAACAATTTCGGCGATTTCAGAAAAAACCCCCAGCACATTGCCAGTCATTTGCATAGAAATACAACCTTTATATGTATTTAAACTACCTGCGGCTTCACCAAGCATTTTTCCTAGTGTCATCGGTACTTGATTAATGTCGCTAGATTGAATCTCATCACTATGGAAGATTGCTTGTTGCATTGCACTTTCGGAATTAAATTTTCTGGCCACCGGATCAGAAGATTTTACCTTAACTTGACCGTTACTGAAAAATTGACTAATAGCAGTACTTTTCATAGCGGAGCTGGATTCTTTTCCAGGGATAATTTTACCACTCATATCCCTTGTAGGGCCGTCAGTGTTTAATCCTTTATTGTAAAAATGTAATTCATTTGAACCATCACCAGCCTTAGTTTTATGAACAGCCTCAGTGTAACCAGTGACATAATTCAAGATCCTTGATCGCATAAGCGCACCGACAGTCTGAGAGATTGTATTGATTACTTTTAGAACAGTGCAAGTATAGCCAATACCGGCAGTAATGGCTGCAGCACTACCAATAGTTGCGGCAGCTTTTTTAGCGCGAGTCTTTAGGGCGCTTTCAACTTCAGGAGTGTCCATACCTTTGGTGAGTGCACTAGAACCATCATCGGCAGAAACACGATTAGGCTCTTCAGCGTCTGCATCTGAATCATCAACGTCAATATTTCCTTTAGAATCTTCTGCTTCTTCTTTTAAGCCATCTTTTTCAGCATTTTGTTGAATCTCTTCATCAGAGGCATCTTTTTTAGTATTAGCTTGACGATTTCGACCACCGTTATTAAGCATTGTATCAACCTTATCTGCAATCGAATCGAACCAACCTGCAACATGTCCTTTCAAGGTGCGAGTGGATTTTTCTTCAGCTTTAAAGAAACTATCGCTTACATCTAATGCCTGCTTAAAGCCCATTTTATTATTTGAATCAACTTCAACCTTTGTCGTTACAGGAGTTGAAACTCCATCAGCATCAATTTTATTGGTTGAAAACTCTAGCGTGTCTGGGATTCTGGCGGCGTCTTCTTTGTAGGCAGCTACAGCCATTGGCTTACCATCTGGACCGTCATTATAAACCAAAACGTTGAGGGGTTTACCGTCAGTGCCAGTTGTTTCAAGATACTTAATACCATTACTGGCAAGCTTTTTTGACATCGAACTTGAGATCTTGAATTTTTCCGCTCCACCGCTAAAAATGCCTTTTGTGGTGATTTTTGAATTCAGTCCACCACGAATCATTCTCGGCATAAGATAGGACGAACGAGTATTCATACTATCACGAAGTACATTAAATTGCTCCAAACCATTGGCAACAAGAGCAAAAGATGAAAGACCAGTGGCACCAGAAAATGTCGCCATCATTGCGATAAGAATACCTAGGATGGCGCCGAGTGGAGCAAATTTTTTAGCTCGATCTATCTTTGCTTTTTTACTTTTTTTATCATTTTTTTTATAAAAAGATCCATCTTCGCTTACTTGTTCTGGGGAGCTTTCAGCAAGCCTTGCATCTTGAGAATTATTAGAATTTTCAACAGCAGATTCCTCTGCATTTCTAGCTATATCTTGGGCAGATTTTTGATCAGCTATTTTTTTGGCTTGATTATTTCCCCAGGCATCATTACTGTTATCTCGAGATGCTTTTAGGTTATTGTTTGAGTTATCAGAAAATGACTGGTTACCAAAAGTATTCTCATCGGGTCGACCAATATTTTCTGCCATATTACTTATGATTATACTACAATTTTCTGTAAATTAATAGGACTGGTCGCTGAGTCTTTAGAACTAGTGATAATAAGTTTAGACGTGGCGAATTTTACGACGAATAGTCTCTATAGGATAGGTTTTTAAATAATATTCAACTTTATTAAGAATAAGATCATGGGCTGGTAAATATTTTAATTCTTCAACACCAAAACCACGTTTAAAAACTGATACGCCATAAAAACGGTGTTTAGTATCATTTTCATCAACAATGCCCCAGAAATTATAGCGAGTAATACCACGCTGTCTTGCATCTCGCATCGCTTGCATATGAAGTAAAGGCGCTCCTGAATATTTAGTGCCTAGTTCAGAAGATACTCCATAATGATAGGATGCTTCACTGCCGTAGAAAATCATAAAGTTTTCGGCCAGAATTTTACCATCTTTTTTGGCGATATAGAGTACAGCCTCTTGGTTTTTAGCAAAAGCTTCAAATTGTTTAGTGAGAAAGTTTTCAGAAAAAGCATAAAAGTCATGGCGCTTCGCGGTCTGTAATTCTATCTGATAAAATTCCTTAATTGCAGCAGGGTCGGTGGTGGTTTCAATTTTAATTTGATTTTTTTCAGCCTTTCTTAGAGCTCGTCTTAAGCGCTGACGCATGCCAGCTAGGATTTCATCTTCTGTTTTTGTCAAATCAAGCACGCCAGCAAATTCGACAGAAAGGTACATTGGCGCTCGTTTGAAATGATATTTTTGGAAAATTTTTGCTGACTCTGAAGTATTCTCTATTTGCGGACGAACTCGAACAAAAATACATTGCATTTTTTTTGCGACACTTATCATATCCTTAAAAACTGTTCCAACGAGAATGTCATTAGTCCAATCTAGAATGGGACCACCGGCAATAGCAAGATGGCGACCACGTCTAGCTGGTTCGACTTCGCCAGCGTAAGCAGCAACGATTTTTCCATTGCTTTTAATGACGCGTCGGACTACTTGATGTTTTATATTTTTGTAAAATTCATAAAAATCCCAAGACTGAAGAAAATTTGCTTGCTTAAAACTGGTGATAAAATCATCCCATTCCTCTTTTGATTGACATTCTTCGATTTGAAAATTGTTTTCTCTTGATGTATTTTTCATTTTATCTTATATTCCCTCTACAGATGACGACGTTTTTTACGAATGGTTTCAACTAAGCGATTTAGCAGGTAGCGTAATCGACTAACAGGAATATCTTGAGCTTCAACATAGGTGAACCTTTTTTCCGAAAAACCCGTCTTAAAGGTGGTCACACCGGAGTAGCGATGATGGGTCTGGCCTTCTGGCGCAATGCCCCAAAGATTATATCGTTTCATCCCTAGATTTTTGAGATCGCGCATAATTTTCCACTGCAGCGCATAAGCACCCGGCAATTTGCGATTGAGCAGAGTACTAGCTGCTTCATAGTACTCTGCTTCAATACCATCAATTAATATCAATCCGTAAGCGATTGGCTGATGCGACTCATCAAAGGCGACGTAAATTTTCAAATCATCACCGAAACTTTGCTTCAATGCTTCCAGCTCTTTTTTTGAAGGTGGGATAAAGTTTTGGCGTTTTGCGGTATCTAATTGTACTTGGTGGAATTCTTCAAGAATATTTGGATTATTTGAGCAATCTTCGACTGTATTTTTTAGTTTATCGGCGCGCCTCACTTCATAGCGAGTTTGACGACGAAAACTAGACAATAGCTCGTCCTCTGTTTTAGAGAGATCTATCATAACTGTATGTTCTGCACCAAGATGGAACGAGGCTTTAATCGAACCGAGATGCTTGAGGACGGTACGGTTTTGACACGAATCTGCAAGTGCAGGTCGAAAACGAATAAAAGCACATTTATTTTGTTTAGCTATTTTATAAATTTCTGAGAATACCTGAGAGATAATTGCAGGATTCTGCCAATCGATTAGAGGGCCATTTGGAATCTCTAAAAAGCGACCACGCTTAGCATCTTTAATAATCATAAGTACAATAATATTATTTTCAAATTGACGTAAAATAACACGGCGTCCAAGAATTTCGTTATATTTTTGCCATCTTGGAGATTGAAGGAAATTTGACAGTTCATAAGTTCGTACCTGCTCAGCCCACTCCTTGGCCGATAGGGGTTTCCTATTTTTTGAATATTGTGTTTTCAATTTCAGATTAGATTTAGATAATATTTCAGATACTCCAGGCATACCATTTTTATTAAATCTAATTTCTACCTGGTTTGATGAGGCGATTTGCCAGGCACGTGATAACTCTAAGAACGAATAATGCGTGGGTAAATTGACAAGATGTTTTGCGACCAAAACGGCAACCGGACAAGACTTTTCATTAAAGCCTGATTGCGAATAATATCGACGGGGGGCAACAGGTGTGTCATACCATATTTCATCAAAGAAACAGCCTATCTTTTTAAACTCACGTAAGACCTTTGTGCGATTTTCGACTAATATTGGATAGCGCAAGACAGAATATTCTTGTTGATTATGCTGGATCAAACCTAGAACATATTTGGACTGCCAATAACTAAGTCGTCTCTCAAAATCAAGTTCAGCATCTGCAGATCGTTGGATAAACTTTAGTTTAAGAAGAAGTGCTAAAAAATACTGCCCAAGATTAATACGTCCAAAGTATAGGTATGAAAGACCACGAGATAAAAGTCCAAACAATGGATAAAGGCGGTCACGTAAAGAATCACTTATTTTTGGAGCACGAGCCGCGAGATGAATATCTTTGAGTAGTCGTTTTTTGGATTCACTGCGCATAATTAATGCGCCACCAGAACTTGCATCAATTGACTTACCCTTACCGAATGAAAGCACAACTGCATCGCCAACACTACCAGCAGTGCGACCATCCGGATATTTAATGCCATAAGAATGTGCAAGATCTTCAATTAGAAAAAGTTTATGTTTTCTTGCTACTATTTCAATATTAGATAGATCAGAAGCTAAGCCAAGATTATTCTGAACAATCACAGCTTTAATATTTGGGTTGTTTTTAATCGCAGACTCTAATTTTTCTGCATTAAAATGTAAGGTAGTAGGATCAATATCTAGATATATTGGCTGATAGCCAGCAGTTTTAACTGCCTGAACTACGGCATAGCATGTTAATGCCGTAATAGCAACAGCAGGACGATTGTCAGTTTTTGATGTCAATTTTAGATTATTGTTTACTATTTGTTTTTCTTCAGCTGGAATTTGAGATAATAAACATAATGAAAGTGCGGTGCGACCAGAGTGAAAAAGATAGACGTTATTATTTGCTACTTGATACTGATCGGCTAAGTATTGTTTTAGATTGTTAAAATCTTTTTTACTACCAAAAGTAAACAAGAAACGAAAAGTTTGTTTAATCTTAAATCTAGCCGCTCGTCCTAGAAAAAAGTGTTTCATTATTTTATCCCCATAATAATGCTTATAGTCTTAGCTAGTCCTTCAGGATCAACGATATATGGTGCATGTGTCCAATTTGGAAACAGTTTAAGCCGGCTTTTCTTGATTAATTGATGCATCTTCTTTGCCTGACGTGGGGGAGTAATTTTGTCCATTTCCCCCCATAAAATGTCCGTTTTTACTTTAACTTTTGAAATATCAAGATTACGATCAGAGTCTAGCATATTAGTTAAAGTCTTCTTCATATTTTCTGGAGCTTTATCATAATCTCCGGCACCAATCATTTTATGAATTATTTTACGCAGAATTTTTACCCGCCTGAGTGGAGCAAGAATTTGGCTAAGTTTTCTTAGAATGTCTCGTTTTTTTGATGGTTCATATACCCCGGCAGCATCCAGAAGAATGAGATGAGAGACTCGATCTGGTTGTCTCGAAAGTAAATTCAGAAGGATTCGGCCACCGTTGCTATGGCCTAAGACGATCGCATCTTCCGGAAGCAACGAATCAGCCCATTTGACATACTCATCAATTGTCCAGACTTTCTTACTTGGGTCAGTGAGGCCCGGAACATGTAGCATTTCCACCTTAATTTGGTATTTATCGTTGAGAATTTTAATAGTTCTATTCCAAGGCTCTACGGTGTAGGTCCAGCCATGAATAATATAAAGAGTTTTCATTAATATAAACCTCGTTTCTGTCGCCGCTTAATTGCTGCTTTTTCGCGTCTTGGCAACTTCTTGATATCGTCAGGATTTTTAAGAAGTTTCTCAATAATCCACTCTAAATACTGAGAACCCTTAAAAAGGATTGTCTCGGAGCCTATGAGATGCTTTTCTAAGTATTTCAGTGCTTCACGTGGATCGGTAGTTGTGTAAGTATCAATTTTAGCCTTTTTTAGGAGCGGTGCAGTATATTTTTTTGTACGGCGGCCAATTAAAATAACTTTCTCGGGTTTTACCTTAACAATTTCATCGGCTAATTTTGCATGCTCTTGGCCTTCAATACTTCCCTGATCGACGATATCACCAATCACTAGCCATTTATGGTCAACTTTCATAGACTTAAACATTTCAAGAATTGACTTGAAAGAGATTAAATGTGCATTATAGCTACTATCGATAATTTTGATACCGTTTTGACCATCAAAATATGAGTTGCGACCCGGAGCAAGTCTAAAGTCAGAGAGATCGGAACAGGGCTTGATTTTTAAGTATTTTGCCAGATTTTCTAACATCACTAGTTGGATAGTGAGGTCTTTTGAAAGAGGACGATTAAAAATATATTCGCGTGGAGATGTGTCCTCAGAGAGTTTAATCTTAAAATTGGTTTGGTCGGGCATGACTTGGTAAGCGGTAAGAGCTTGTTTTGAGCATTTAACCACGTTGGCGTCGGTTAGGCCTTTTTGTTTAATACTTTCAAGAGCTCGTACCATAAGTTCAACATCGCCATCGATAATGACAAGTTTTTGTGTATATTCTGGGAGCATGGCAAATTCATGGGTGATAGCCTTATCGAGATTTTCAAAGAGACCGTCTTTCACTTGCTGTTCAAATTGTACGGCATGGGATAAACCAAGTGAAATCCAGAGTGTTACTTCCGGCCTAAGCCAAGAAGCAAGGAATTCGGTTTCGTGAGGTCTTTCGCCATCGATCTCTACTACATAAAACTCTTCTTTATGAGTATAAAATACAGATTTAATCGGCGCGGCCAGAAAAAGATACAACCATTTTAGTTTTGAACCTGTCACTCCACGTAAATTTAGAATGTCAAAAGCAATACCATAAGCAGAATTAGCATCATGAGAATAATGAGCACGTTCTTTAAGAACACATTCAACCAGATTAAGCATCGTAGTTTTACCAACTGAACCAGTGATAGCGATCACTCGAGGTTGCCAACGACAAAAAGAAATATTAGCGAAAAATCGGAAGTAAGAAGCAACAAGAAAATAGAACTTTTTCTTAAATTTCATCACTGGAGTCATATCGTAATTTTAACATAAAGAGGATAATCTTGGCAAAAAACTAAGAGGTTTTATTTACGAATTGAAGAGAAGAATCTTGCCGCACGCTCAGTTTTTGGATGATCCATAACCTGCTTTGGAGTACCATCTTCGATAATCTTACCGTGATCAAGAAAAATCATTCTAGTGCCAACTTCTCTAGCAAAACTCATTTCATGAGTTACAATAACCATAGTTAAGCCTTCTTTAGCTAGATTTCGTATTACATCAAGCACTTCACCAATCATTTCGGGATCAAGAGCAGAAGTCGGCTCATCAAAAAGAATGACCTCTGGATGCATAGCAAGTGCACGCGCAATTGCAATACGCTGTTTTTGCCCACCAGATAAATTATGTGGAGAGGCATCAGCCTTGTTCAAAAGTCCAACCATTTTCAAAAGTCTTCTCGCTTCCTTATCAGCCTCATTTTCCTTTTGGTGAAGTATTTTTTTAGGCCCCAATTTAATATTCTCGATGACTGAGAAATTATCGAATAAATTGAAGTTTTGAAAAACCATACCAACTTTTTGACGAATTTGATTAAGATTTACACCGGGCTCAGTGATGTCGAGTCCATCAATGAAGACTTGGCCCGAAGTCGGCCGTGTAAGGAGATTTAAACATCTTAAAAAAGTTGATTTGCCAGACCCACTTGAGCCGACCAAGACTACAACTTCTCCATCCTCTATCGTAAGATTAATGCCTTTTAGAACTTTTACATCATCAAATGTTTTATGAATATTTTTAGCAACAATAGACATTACTGATCCTCTTGATTATTTATTTTCTTCTCTAGAGTAAACATAACTTTAGAAAAGATGGCGGTTATTGCTAGGTAGATGATTGCGGCAGCCACAAGAGACTGAAAGGCAGTAGCAGTCAAGGATCTTATGTCATCAGCTCCGCGCATAATATCGCTGAGTCCAATCCATCCCACAATTGAAGTTTCCTTAAACATTGCAATACCTTCGCCAATTAAACCTGGCATGGAACTTTTCAAAGCTTGAGGCAAAACAACATAAACCATTGATTTAGTATGAGAAAAGCCAAGTGAACGCGCCGCTTCAAGTTGTCCTTTATCAACACTTTCAATACCACCTCGGATGTTTTCAGCAATATATGCGGCACTATTCATAGCAAAAGCAATTGCTGCGATTATCAATTTTGGCATAGTGCGCATTGATCCGAATATTACATAATACATAATCAGTAATTGTACCAGAACCGGAGTACCTCGAATGAGACTAATATATAATCTAGCAAAAGTCTGCAATGGATTAAAACTGCTTAAATATTGAATTATTTTAGTTTTACGTAAAAACGATATTTTACTGAGGAATTTGAATGGCATCGCAATTGAAGTACGCATGAGAGCCAAGACGAGACCGAGGATGAGCCCGGCTGATACGGAGATGGTCGTCAAAACGATGGTCACCTCAAAACCATGCCATAGATAAATCCAACGTCCATTACCAAAAATTACTTCAAAAAAGTTCATTACAGTTGCCCCTTTTCTGTGCCAAAATGTTTCATGAGAATTTTACGCATCCTACCATCTTCTTTCATCTCTGAGATCACTTGATTGACCTGATCTAAGAGTTTCTGATTTCCTTTTTTTATAGCAATTGCGTAGGACTCGCGGCTGAGTGGTAAGTCAAGAATTTTTAAATTAGAAAAGGCAGCAACATACTGAGCGGCCGGAGCATTATCAAGAATTGCGGCATCGATACGTCCGGTAGTAAGCTCTTGTAAGACATTTGGGGCAGCGGGAAATTGAACCACTTTTGCACCTTTAATCTGTCTTGCCATGAGATCACCAGTCGTTCCTAGCTGGACGCCAATGGTTTTATTTACTAGTTCATATTTATTACGAATACTACTATCGGACCGCAATACAATTTGCTGAGAAGCAACATAATAGGAATCAGAAAAGAAGGCATTCTTGGCACGATCCTCAGTGACAGACATTCCAGCCACCGCAAGGTCAATTTGACCACTTTCAAGGGCTGGCAATAGCCCATCGAATGACATATCCTCGATTTTAAGTTCAGCACCTAAACTCTTTGCAATTTCTTCAGCAAGATCAACATCAAACCCAACCACCTTATCTCCGTCTTTGTACTCAAAAGGCTTAAAAGTGGCATTAGTGCCCATAACTAGGACATTGGCATTTTTTGACACAATAGTTTCACGATGCATAATATCCTGAAACATCCAAATATTTAGAATAAGATAGGCGCCAATAAGTAGTAGACTAAGGATTTTTTTATTTTTAGCTCCACCACTTTTCATAGTTATAGTATACTAGATTTTTTGATTTTTTCGTAAAAAATAGCACCCTTAGTGCTACTTTTTACGATTTACTGCTACATTTTGATTTCTGCATCAACACCAGCTGGTAGAGACAAATTCTGCAAGGCGTCGATAGTTTTTGGAGTGGCGCTTGTGATATCGATTAAGCGCTTGTGGACCTTCATCTCAAAAGCTTCACCACCAGTCTTGTAGACGTGTGGAGATTTGACAACAGTAAAAGTACTACGTTTGGTTGGTAGAGGTACTGGACCTGAAACATTAGCGCCGGTACGGATAGCAGTATCGACAATTTGTTTTGCGCTTTGATCGATCACACGATGATCATAGGCCTTAAGACGAATACGGATCTTGAGACCTTCATTTTTGGTTTCAACCATGTTATTCCTTCTAGCCCTATAACTTCAGATATACCTAGACAGTATGTCGATGAGTTTTTAGAGCTCAATTAAATTATGTGTTTGTATAATAATATAATTTTCTTAATGAGTCAAGAGAGAAAAATTGGACTGCTAAGACAGTCCAATTTTCAAACTAGGATTACCTAATTATTTAACAATTTTGGTAACAACACCAGAACCGACAGTGCGACCACCTTCACGGATAGCGAAACGGTCATTGTTGTTCATAGCAATTGGAGCTAAGAGCTTAACGGTAAAGGTGATGGTGTCACCAGGCATAACGATTTCTTTATCAGCTGGAAGTTCAACTTCACCAGTAAC